>JAESFS010000032.1_pt1 | contig 274483 bp, 242 predicted proteins | sample 9269441 | NCBI WGS metagenome assembly JAESFS01 (sample SAMN14502548, study PRJNA617105) | algae metagenome | isolation source: Scytolyngbya sp. HA4215-MV1 and co-occurring heterotrophs from sample from... | place: USA: Laie Falls, Oahu, Hawaii | collected 2010-08-22
CATCCATCCCGAACTGAGATGTGAAACGCAACTGCGGCGAAGATAGTTGGGGGGTTGCTCCCTGCAAAAATAGCTCGATGCCAGGTTGATTCTCCATACAGTCCACTATTGGTATTTGCCATGGTGGACTGTATCTGTTTGAAAATTTGCATTTTCAAGATTTGAACAATCTTTTTTACTCCTCGGAAAATATGGTCGGTAGAGATAAGCGATGTCATAATGAGTGAGTTCAATTGTTTATTGACTGACCCTCTTCAGCGCTCCAGCATTTCACTATTCTAGTTGTAGAAATGTTACTTTCGGAGATGTGAGAAGTATCGGGGTAATGTTCAACTCAACATTGGTTAGAAGGCTATGTCACAAGGACAGGGATTTGGCTTCGGTTTAGGTAAGATGAAGGAATTGACTGAAGCTTTTAAAAAGGCGCAGCAAGTTCAAGAAGGGGCTAAGCGACTTCAGGAAGAGCTAGAAGTTATGGAGCTTGAGGGTGAAGCAGGCGGTGGTCTGGTTAAGGTAGTACTGAGTGGCAATCAAGAACCTCGTCGGGTTGAGATTTCTGCTGATGCCCTGAATGAAGGAGCAGATGTGCTCTCCGATTTGGTTTGTACGGCTATGAAGAACGCTTATGAGAAGTCTACTGCAACGATGCGGCAGCGGATGGAAGAACTAACAGGTGGTTTGAATTTGCCAGGTCTTTAAGATGTGATTGTTTGAAAGTTTTGAGTTTTTGTACTAGACCCTAGGCTTCTAAATTATTCGGGAGTCTGGGGTTTTGTTGTTAGATATCTGATGTCTCTATGTCTTACAAGCTTTTGTTTGTTTGCCTTGGAAATATTTGCCGCTCACCGGCAGCGGAAAACATTATGAATCATTTGATTGAACAGAAGGGATTCGGAGATTCAATTATTTGTGATTCTGCGGGAACTTCTAGTTATCACATTGGCAGTTTACCTGATCGTCGTATGATGGCGGCGGCTAAGCAGCGAGGTCTTCTGATGCAAGGTCGAGCACGGCAATTTTCGGAAATGGATTTCGATGAATTTGATTTGATTTTGGCAATGGATCGGGATAATTATCGGAGTATTTGTAGCCTGGATCAAGGCGGAAAATATCGGGATAAAGTGAAATTAATGTGCGACTTTTGTAGTCAGTATAGTGAGCGAGAGGTACCTGATCCTTATTATGGTGGTTCTGAGGGATTTAACTATGTGATTGACTTGTTAGAAGATGCTTGCCAAGGGTTGTTGCAGTCTATTCTAGATCAGCAACAATTGCGAATGCATAGCTAAGAGCTACGGTTCAGTAACAGATAAGAGTTTTTCAATATTTGCATTGTGATCGAGAAATGAGAATAGGTGTTTATAGCGAAGCGTGCCTTGTTGATTCAGGACAAATTGGGCTGGAAGGGGTGCACCTAATGCTTGCCCGGTTCGGTAGGTTTGAAACGTGTGACAAGCTGGATCACTGAGTAAAGGCATCTGGAGGGCTAAATCGCGTACTACTGTTTGGCTTTGACGATCATCAGTGCTGGTAATTAGGAGAATTTCGATCCCTTTTTCGAGGAAGCGATCGTAATTTTCGTTTAAAGCTTTGATATGAGGAAAGCAAAAAGGACAATATTGTTTCTCAGTGAAGATGCGTGTGAAGGCGATGATGACGGACTGTTTGCCGCGATAGTCGGATAGCCTGATTGGTTGGTTAGTCGCAACATTGATCAGGGAAAAGTCGGGGGGAAAAGAGCCGATTTTGAGCTGGTTGCTGGCTGGGATGGGAAAGAAGTTCTTAAAAAAGCGCTGATTGAGAAGACCGCTAAAATCTGTGAAATTCAGCATAGAACAGTTAGGAAATTGTTTGTAGATGCGGGATATTGGTTTGATTTTAGAGGAAAGGTCTGAACTTTTAGCTAGAGATAGCGTTACGGAATCTTTGATTAGGAATTCATCTGGTGAAAGGTTCTTGAAATCTTGAGGAGAAAAGAGATCGAACTCTTACAGGAAATCAAAGTGTTCTAGTCCTTCCAGAATGCCACCTGCACAGTGGGCTATTGCCAGGTAGCGATTTGAATTTGGATTCATGTAATGCCACTGGAGTAGTTCCGGTTGGGCATTGCCGACGATGATGCCGCATTCTAGCCCACTTTGGAAGAGGGCTAGATCGTTGCCAGAGTCGCCACAGGCAACAGTGCAAGTGGGTTCAATTTGCCAGTTTTGGCGCAGAAACGTCATTGCCATGCCTTTGTCTGCTTGAGTGGGCAGGATATCGAGATCTTGACTGCTACTGTAAATGAGTTTTGCCTCTAATCCTTGGGCTTGGAGTTGTTGTTTGAGTTGAGGCAGAGTTGATTTGGCTGATTCTGGGGTCAGGAAATAGCTGGCTTTGAAGGCACCTTGTTCGGATTCTGGCTGAGGAACGAGATCTGCGAAATGGTTCGTGATGGCGATGATTTGTTCTAGATTCCAGTTGCTAGAAAGTTTGTCGGACCAGGCTTGATCAGGAGTTTTGCTTCCTTCTAAATAAATCTCTGTTCCTACGGAGGTGATTAGAGCGTCAGGTGCTAATAGGGACTTCTCAGTAGCTAGCTCATGATAGAGGGTCAGCGATCGTCCGGTGGCATAGACAATCTGTGTGTTGTATTGTTCTCGATGCTGAATCAGGCACTGATTCAGTTTTGCCAGGGCAAGATCATCTCCTACTAAGGTGTTATCTAAGTCGGTGACTAGCAGAAATTTTTTCACGATGGCTCACTTGGATACTTTTTACTGAGAGTGTAACGTTAGAGGGTTTGGGTTGCATACTTTCTCAAGATATAAGCTGCTGCTGCTTTATCCCAAGTAAACTAGGGCTTTACGGCGGTTTATTGTCAGTTAATGGCTGCATGAAAATTTTTCAAAAACGATTGCTTGCCTGGTTGCCTCGATTGGTTTACCAGGTTTGGATTTTGGCTTCAGGACGTTTGTTATCTCAGATGGGGTCGGGTTTTACGTTGTTTTATGCGCCCATTTTTTTCACCGATGGGGTGGGGTTGAGTCGGACAGCTGTAGGACTGGGGTTGGGGAGTGCGGCGATTTCGGGGGTGGTGGGACGATTACTGGGTGGTTCGTTTGCGGATTCTGCTTATTGGGGGCGTAGGCGGACTTTGTTACTTTCAGCGATTATTTCGGCGATCGCGAGTTTTGTGTTGGCGATCGCCAATGATTTCCCAATCTTTGTCCTAGGCAATTTATTAATGGGTTTGGGGATTGGGTTTTACTGGCCCGCCAATGAGGCAGCAGTGGCGGATTTAACCCAACCGGAACAGCGAAATGAGGCATATGCCATTACTCGTCTAGCGGATACGGTGGGATTGGGGTTGGGGGTCGTACTGGCAGGCTGGTTTATTAGTGTGACAGGTGCTTATCGAATGCTGTTTGTGATTGATGGCATCTCGTTTTTAATATTTTTTGCTGTTATTTATTGGGCAATCTCGGAAACGTTGCGGTCAAGTGAATATCCGATACGATCGCTGAATGGGTGGTGGATGGCATTGACTGATCGGGCTTTGTTGGTCTATGCGCTGGTGAATGTGTTGCTAACGACTTACTTGATTCAGGTTAGTAGCACAATGCCACTTTACTTCAGTGATTTTGTGCCCAATCGAGCGGCAGGGATCGGGTTGCCGAATGGTGTGATTAGTGGGTTGTTTACCTGGCACATTGTGTTATCCGTTGTGTTGCAGATTCCGATCGCGCGATGGCTAAATCGTTTAAGTCGAGCGCAAGCTCTAACGATTTCATCAGGTTTTTGGGGCATTGGGTTTGCCATGATCTGGTTAGCAGGGGTGATGCCGATTGGCAATTTGCTTTGGGCGATCGTGGGTTTAGCGGTATTGGCGATTGCAACGGCTGCTTATATGCCGGCAGCTTCATCCCTGGTGGTGGAATTGGCTCCAGAATCTTTGCGGGGCATTTATCTGGGAGTCAACTCTCAATGCTGGGCGATCGGGTACTTTATTGGTCCACCTCTAGGTGGATGGGCTTTAGATCAACCGCGACCCTGGGCAGATTTGTTTTGGCTAGGCATGGCGGCGAGTGTTGGTGCAGCGATTTTAATTTTGCAGGTTTTGCGGCGATTGGTTGTGGAACGACAGACTTTGGCAAGGGAGGAGCAAAGGGCGGAAGGGTGAGGGTGATGATTTTTCCCAACTACTTTTTTCGTTCTTGGAGTTTGCGATAAACGGCTTTGAGATCAACGTGGTGGTGTGCCAGAGCAACCAAGGTATGGTAAAAGAGGTCAGCAACTTCTCCAGCGATCGCATCGGGGTGGTCGTCTTTACATGCCATGACGACTTCAGCGGATTCTTCGCCAATTTTTTTGAGGATTTTGTTGTCGCCGCCTTCAAAGAGTTTGCAGGTGTAGGAGTTGGGCGAGGGATGGGTACGTCGCTCGAGGATGGTGGTGAACACTTGGGAGAGGGTGTCGGCGGGAGGAGGCAGAATTGTGCCATCAATTTGATGAAAGCAACTGCGTTCGCCTGTGTGGCAGGCAATGTCTCCAATTTGCTCGACACTGATCAGTAGGGCATCGCTGTCACAATCGTAGCGGAGTGTATGGATTTTTTGAGTGTGCCCGGAAGTTGCTCCTTTGTGCCAAAGTTCCTGACGCGATCGGCTCCAAAACCAGGTCTCGCCAGTTTCCAGAGTTTTTTGCAGGGATTCTCGATTCATCCATGCCATCATCAAGATGGTGCCATCGAGATAATCTTGAACGATCGCAGGAACCAGCCCTTGCTCGTTATAGACAATTTTGTTAACGGGAATAGATTGAAGAAAAGAAGAGTTTTCCACAGGTATTGGTGATATCGCGTTTGGATGACTCATCCCATTTTCTAACGTTGGATCAATGTTTCAACAATGCCGACGAGACGATCGGTGGTGGCTGCTTGCTGCCGGCTGATTTCTGCTTGGGCTTGAATCATGCTTTTGAGTTCTGCCAGGTCGGCTCGGAATTCGGCTCTACTGCGTTGCATTTCCAGCTTGAATTCGGTGATTCCTTCTGTCATTCTGCCGACTTGGTCGGTCAAAGCTTCAATTTTGAGATCGAGATTGCTTTGTGACGGTTGGTTCATTGGTCAAGGCGTCTGGGTGACTAGGGAATTTTAGCAGAGGACGAAGCTGAGCGATCGTAGGTGTAACAATACCCACATTGCTGACTCTGTCATCTATTACCAGTGAAAGTTACCCCAAAAGATTTACATTAACTGGCGAATGCCATTTCAGTGTGAACAGATTCTGGGTATGGATTTGGATGGATGCGATTTTCCAGATAGCTGTATAGCCCTTCGCACGCCTGGAAGTAAATTTCTACTGTGTGCAGGTTTTGTTCTGCAAAGATGACCTGAGCATCGTAGTGAGGAGATGTCAGGAAGTTGATCCACTGAGCAATTTGGGAGTAGGGAATGGCTAATTTCCCTAGGCGATAGCCATCGACAGTTTCAAGCGAGAATCGGAGTCCAGCGTACATTTTGATAACCTCAAAGTGCTGCTGGCAGTATCCTACCGCAACTTTAGTTCAAATGTACTAAAAATCAGAATTTCTTGATAAATTTGTGTCGATGGTTGATGCTGTAGAGACTTAAGGCGCAAAGTCTTAAGTCTCTCACAGAGGATGGGTTGGATTAAATGACATAATCGCCGACTTGTTGTTCGTAAATTGCCCGCATGGCTCGTGCCAGTTCGGCGGCAACTTCGGGGCGAGAAAATTCGGGGGGAGGAAGCTCGCCTCGACGGAGCATTTCTCGCACTTTGGTGCCAGAGAGGTGAACCCGTTCTTCGCGGGTACTGGGACTGGTTTTGGTGGTTGCCATCTGTTGTGTGCGCAGGCAGTAGAAGGCGTGCTCAAATTTCATCGGAGTGATGCCCAATTCTTCTGGCGTAAATTCGTCGAAGATATGCTGAGCGTCGTAAGTGCCGTAATAGTCGCCGACTCCAGCATGGTCACGTCCGACGATGAAGTGGGTGCAGCCGTAATTTTTACGCAGGAGGGCATGGAAGATGGCTTCGCGAGGTCCGGCATAACGCATGGCAGCAGGGTTGATTGCCAGAATGACCCGCTCTCTTGGGAAGTAGTGCTCCAGCATGATTTCGTAGCAATTCATCCGCACATCTGCGGGGATGTCGTCTTCTTTGGTGGCACCCACGAGTGGATGGAGAAATAGCCCATCGACGATTTCTAGAGCACATTTGATAATGTATTCGTGAGCACGATGGATGGGGTTACGGGTTTGGAAGCCGACGATCGTCTTCCAGCCTTTGTCACGAAAGAGGGCGCGCGATTCTGCTGGATCAATCTGGTAAGTAGGAAAGAAAGGATGTGTATCTCGTTGCAAAAGCCAGATGGGACCTGCCAGGTTGACCGAACCTTGACGATAAACGACTGCAACACCGGGATGCTTTTCTTCGTTGGTGCGATAGACGAGTAGCGCTTCGTGGCGTTTGTCGTAGTGATATTTCTGAGTGAGTTGCAGGATGCCGATGAATCGTCCTGAGGGGTTATCCAGACGAACCAGGGTGCCTTCTTTCAGCGAAGCAGCGGTTTCTTCATCAACAGATAACGTGACAGGAATTGCCCAGGGCAGCCCGTTTGCCAGGTGCATTTCGTTGACGACGCGATCGTAATCTGCCTGTTCCATGAAGCCGGTCAGAGGGCTAAAGCCACCGATCGCAATCAATTCCAGGTCAGAAACTGCCCGTTCGTCCAGTTGGACTCTGGGTAAATATTCTGCTTTGTCGAGAAATTCTTCTCGCTGAGCTTGAGGGGTGATGCGGTTGATGAGTTGCCCACCGTGAGGTGCGATGCTATCCGGATGATGAGTCATGGGAACGGGGAAATTAGTAGAATTTCAGATTTTTTTAAGACTTGAGTCAACTGCTTCATCCTACCAGAGCCGGGTGGCGATCGTAGCCTTGCTTGAGTTTTGTCTGTCGCTGAGGTCGTGAACCTGTCAACTAAAATTCGCGACTCAAATCCAAAATTCTTCTGTGATCTGTCTTCTATCCCCTGGTTCCGCTGCTCAGAGAATGGCAGAATAGTCCATACAATTTTGGAGCAGGCTATCATGACCATTCATCCCACCTTGCGGAGTGCATTCGATCGCGGAAATCCTCTAAAAGTTATTAGTGGTCTAAATAATTTTGATGCAGAACGGGTCTCTGCAACCGTGAAAGCGGCTGATCTGGGTGGTGCAACGTTTGTGGATATTGCTGCCGATGTTGATTTGGTGCGACTGACACGCCAACTGACCCATCTCCCCATCTGTGTTTCTGCGGTTGAGCCAGCGCGGTTTGTGGCTGCGGTTGAGGCAGGGGCAGATTTGATTGAAATCGGGAACTTTGACAGTTTTTACGCTCAGGGGCGGCGGTTTGAGGCTGCCGAGGTTTTGGCGTTGACTCAGGCAACGCGATCGCTGCTACCAGGCATCACGCTTTCGGTCACGGTCCCCCATATTCTAGAACTGGATCAGCAGGTACAGTTGGCAGAAGAACTAGTGAAAGCTGGGGCAGATATTATCCAGACTGAAGGCGGCACCAGCAGCCAGCCGAGCCATGCTGGCACCCTGGGCTTGATTGAAAAAGCGGCTCCCACCCTGGCTGCTGCCTACGAAATTTCGCGGGCAGTTTCAGTGCCAGTGCTGTGTGCGTCTGGCTTGTCAAGTGTAACGGCTCCATTGGCGATCGCGGCAGGCGCGGCGGGAATTGGGGTTGGTTCTGCCATTCACCAACTCAATAGCGAAGTGGCAATGATTGCTGCTGTTCGTAGTTTGGTGGAAGCACTGGCGACTGTGCAGCGGTCTGAGGCGCGAGTTTGATGCGGTGAAGGGGCACGGATAAACAAAGTTTATCCGTGCCCCTTCACTTCTCCACCCCCCCATCTCTCTTCTCCAGTCGCTAAAATTAGGATTAAAGTCACGAGAGCAGAATCATGATTCCTACCGTTATTGAACAATCTGGTCGCGGTGAGCGCGCGTTTGATATCTACTCTCGGTTGTTGCGGGAGCGTATTGTATTTCTGGGGCAGGCGATCGATTCGGATGTTGCCAACCTGGTGGTCGCTCAACTGCTCTTTTTGGATGCTGAAGATCCAGAAAAAGAAATTTATCTCTACATCAACTCGCCCGGTGGTTCAGTTCATGCTGGGATGGGAATTTACGACACGATCAAGCAAATCCGTCCCGATGTTTGTACGATTTGCGTGGGGCTTGCTGCCAGTATGGGCGCGTTTTTGCTGAGTTCGGGCACAAAAGGCAAACGGATGAGTTTGCCTCATTCCCGCATCATGATTCACCAACCCTTAGGGGGCGCGCAGGGGCAGGCAACTGATATTGAAATTCAGGCGAAAGAAATTCTCTATCACAAGCAACGGTTGAATCAGATGCTGGCGGACCATACAGGGCAACCGATCGAACGGATTGAACTGGATACGGAACGAGATTTTTTCATGTCTGCAGAAGAGTCAAAGGAATATGGGTTGATTGATCAGGTGATCGATCGTCGTCCTTCGGCTGTTCGTCCTGTGGTTGTAAAGTAATCGTCCGGCCAAAGTAAAGGGTGGATGGCGGATATCTGCTATCCACCCTTTGCTTTTGGATTGTGTTTTAGAAAGGAGTTTGACTACTGGAAGGAAGCGATTTCAAATGGCTGAGGAAATCAAGCAATTCCTCGTCACTGAGTTGCTGACGCGATCGCTTCTTGTAGGTTTTCTTCAGATGGTCGCGTCCTTGTTCTTTTGTCCATCCTACCCGCATCATTTCTGTATCGATCTGGGCGATCGGGTCAGAAAAATCTACGGGTTCTTGGTTGGAAGCGGGTTCGGGAGAGGGCGATTTTTCTGCGCCTGCTTTTTGTGAACGGGAGACTGGCTTGCCATTACCCGCAGACGTCTTTGGGGGAGTAACGACAGCAGCCTCAACATTGTTATGCCACGCTGGCGTCTGACTAGTTTCTAAATCTGGCTTTTGATCAGCTGCAAAGTCTGGGGTCAAGTTTGACTCCAAATCAGAATCCCAGTTGGGTGACCAATCGGACTCTAAGTCAGATGGCAAAGCTTCAGCGATCGGAAGTGCCTCATCTAGACTAGGAGGTGCTACTTTATCTGGCTTAGGGCTCAAAGTATCTGGCTCTGGAACTGGTAAGTTCGGGGTTGGTAGGGGAGAGGCAGTGACGGATGGTAGGAGCACCTCAGGCGCAATTGATGGGGAAGGGACGATCGCAGGTAAGGGCGTTGCAATCGGCTTCTCAGTTTTAGTTAAGTTCGTTAAGATGGCCTCCGCCGTAGGCAACACTGCTTCTACCGGGGCTTGGGTTGAGACAAGAGGGATAACAGGTAATAAAGCCTGTGTTGCCAATTCAGGCTGAATACCAACCACTGCCAGCGCGCGCAACCTTGCCTGGTCTTCAGCTAGTTCAATTTGATTTGCGGCTGCCATGCCACTTGCGATTGTTAGCCCCCCAACCTGCACTTCTGCCCGAACCACATAATGATTTGTATGAATTTGCAATAATTCGGCAGTAAGGCTGCCTGTAGGATAGCGTGCCCGAAACTGAGCCAGGGCAGACTGAAGTTCCAACCGCTGTCTTAAAGGAGCAGTCGTGACTGCTGCGGAACTGGAGTCTGGAACAAAAGCAGAGACCTCTGCTTGCGTTGATAAACTATCTTCAAAAGCAAATGAGGGCATAGTAGCAAGGGACTTTACGCACACAAACTATCCAAAATTGCTAGTCCAAGACCCAAGATGGTATTTGGATGCGGGGAGAAGATAAGAGGAGCTTCCAGAGAAAGTCTCTCTTACAAGTCCTATAACATTGGGATAGATTTGTTCATTGTAGTCATCTGTGAGCTGTGGAAGGTGTTATTTTTAAGCGTTGGGTTTGAATTGGCTACCGATTGATTTCGGTCTATCGTATTTTGGGAGACTGCATTACCTCTGAACGAAGTGGTTATACTTAGGAATAATTTTCTAGGCTTGGTTACTCTATAATCCGCAAAATTTTAAGTTTGGAGTTTGAATGAGTGAGCGCTCCGTTGGAAGATTCAAGAGCCGTTAGAACAAATTTTGAGCGCCAAATCAAGCATCTACAACGGGATGTTCTACGGATGGGGGCATTGGTCGAGAATTCTTGCTGGTTAGCGCGTCAGGCTTTATTCGAAAGAGATTTGGATGCACCTGGTCGCATTGCTCGCCAAGATAAGCAAATCGATCGCTTCTACCGTCAAATTGAGATGGAGTGCGTCAGTTTAATTGCCTTACAATCTCCTGTTGCTCAGGATTTGCGGTTGCTCAGTGCCTTGATGCAGTTGGTACGCGATCTGGAACGCATTGGAGACTATGCTGAAGATCTGGGTGAAATTGCCGTTCGGCTGTTTCCTTATCCCGTTTCGTCGCATATGGGGCAGGTGCAATTAATGTTCGATCGCTGTCGGGCAATGTTAGCAATGAGTTTGGTGGCACTTTCTGACCTCGATGCAGAATCAGGTCTAGATATTAAGGACAAGGATGATGCGGTCGATTCTGACTACGATACGCTCTACAATTTACTGGCTCAACAGAACAATGTTCAGGGTGCTGTGGAACCGATCGTCCTGTTGGTTTTAGTGATTCGGCATCTTGAACGTATGGCTGATCACGCTACCAACATCGGTAAGCGAGTAGCTTATATTGTCACAGGGCAACGGTGAGTCAAAGTAACTTCACTAATTTGTTTGACAGGTCTGTGTGCAATACGAAAGGATAAACTAAACTGTAACCGTGCAAAATGAACTGAGAGTTTGTCATCCGGATATCTGCGACCAAAGCTGGTTCTAGCCGTCTTAACTTCTCGATCTCTTCTATCTGTGGTGGCTTCTGTCGCTCGACTGTTATGTCAGGGAATCACAGGTTCTTCTGTTGTCGGAGGCAAACAAAAGTAGAGAAAGAAGTAAAGTCGTCCTAGAAACTGTCATTTTTTAAGCATATTCTGGTTGTTTGGATAAACTTTCAGCAGGTGACCTCTGATTCAGTACACAGGCAGCCACATAGATTGGCTTAGATTAAGTTCTGTGAATCAGAGGGGAGACTCGGAGAACGATGAATTAAGACATGAGGATTGAATCGCTACATGGAATTTTCGATCGCAACGCTGCTGGCAAACTTCACAGATGACAAACTGGTTGCTCCCAAAGTTCTGGAAAAAAAGCTTGGGTGTGAAGATGAAACCAGCTTACGAAAACTGCAAATTGCGCTGGATGCACTGGAAAAAATTGGTATCTTGACCAAAGATCGGGGCAAGTACAAGCGCATCTTTGAAGAGGGACTGGTAGAGGGCAAGCTGCGCTGTTCGAGCAAAGGCTTTTGTTTCGCTATTCAAGATATTGAAGGCTCAGAGGATATTTATATCCGGGAAAGCCAGTTGAATAATGCTTGGAATGGCGATCGCGTTTTGGTCAAGGTCACCAAAGAAGGTAGCCGTAAACGTAGCCCTGAGGGTGAAGTGCGTTTGATTTTAGAACGCTCCAATCCATCAGTCTTGGCACGCATCAAACAAACAGAAAAGGGCTATCGAGCTGTACCACTGGATGATCGGTTACTGTTCGAGCTAGATCTCGCCATCAATGGGCAACCAGTTGAAGATGCGATCGACAATCTGGTTCATATTGAGGTACTGCGCTATCCTCTGGGGCAGCACCTGCCGCTTGGCAAGGTTGCCCAAATTCTTGGCAGCGATTCCGATGCTGCCGATACCGATATTGTTTTTTGTAAACATTACCTGCCGCGGGCTTTTCCCAACAATGTGCTGGAAGAAGCCGACGCGCTCCCCAAAAAAATTCTGAAAGCTGACCTGAAAAAACGGTTGGATTTACGGGAGGTTTTAACGGTTGCGATCGAAGGATTCGGTGACCAGCCTGCTGCTACGGTAGATGATGCGCTCACCCTCGAAAAGACGCAAGAAGGAAACTGGCGACTGGGGGTTCACATTACCGATGCCTCTTACTATGTAGCTTCAGATTCTGCCCTTGATCGAGAAGCTCAAAAACGTGGATTTTCGGTCTATTTGGGCGATACCATCTTACCCATGTTGCCAGAAAAACTGTCTGATAACCTTTGCTCTCTCCAGGCAGGCAAAGACCATCTAACTATCTCCATCTTGTTTAGCTTTTCAGATCAGGGAGAATTGTTAGAGTTTGAGCTTCAGCCAGCTGTGATTCAGGTGGATTATTGTCTGAGCTATCAACAGGCGCAGTCAATTTTGCATCGGCAAGAACTTGAGGTAAATAGCCCTGAGCGTAAAGAAATCCAGGAATTTAAGCCTGCGTTTGAACTGTTAGATCAATTATTTGCCCTGAGCCAATCACTCAAAGCCCAACGACAACTCCGGGGAGCCTTTGAACTGAACTTACCCGAAAAAAGCTTGCCAGGCAGCGAAGGGAGTCCGTTAGGACAACCTATGTTCACTCGCTTCCACTATAAAGATGAGGGCGCCTTAGGGGCAATGGTTGTTTCCTCTGCCTTACCTGTGCGATCCATGGTGGCAGAGTTTATGCTGCTTGCCAACCAAAGCGTGGCTGCCCATTTGCGGGCGCTCAATGTGCCGGCGATCTACCGCGTTCATCCTACCCCCGATCCGGATGATGTGCAAGAATTGATCAAGTTAGCTGGCAACATGGGCATTGATCTGCACTTAGAACAAGAGGATGTGGTTCATGCGCAAGATTATCAACGATTTACCCACAAGTTTGCCGAATCTGATACTGAGCGGGTTCTCACCTATTTGCTGTTAGAAACTCTAAAACCTGCTTTTTATAGCACCACTGCCAAGCCGCACTTTGGTCTTGCGTTGGCTCAGGGCTATACGCACTTTACTGCGCCACTCCGCCGCTATCCAGATCTCCTAGTGCATCGGGTTCTACATGCCGTTTTTGCTGAGGGGCGCGATCGCAAATCCAGTCGCTCGAAAGAAGCGGTCGATCTACGGCACAATTCCTGTCATGACAAAATTAGCTGGAATGTTTTGCCCAGTGAAGTTCAACAAGAATTGGAAATCCACTTTGCCTCTGTCGTTATTCATTTGAGTGAGCGAGAAAAAGTTGCTCAGGAAGCGGAAGAAGACTTGGAAGGTTTGAAGAAAGCCGAATTGATGCGAGAACGCACCGGGCAAATTTTCCATGGCTTAATTACGGGAGTTCAATCCTATGGTTTATTTGTCGAAATTGAAGAACTCTTGGTAGAAGGGTTGGTGCATGTTAGCTCTCTCAAAGATGACTGGTACGAATATCGATCGCGCCAGCAAACTCTGGTCGGACGTAAAAACCGCAAGCAATATCGCCTGGGCGATCGCATTGAAGTGCAAGTCAAAAGCGTTGATTACTATCGCCAACAAATTGACTTGATTGCCGTAGGGGGTGGGAGCGAAGCGACCGAAGAGGATGGTGAAGATCTTCCCTTTGCCAACGCGGCTTCGCGTTTTGATGATGAAGGCAACGGTCGCTAAATCTATCAAAAGTAAGACAATCGACTGCTCTCAAGGCACTAAATTGACTTTGTACAACTCACTTCTCATTCACCTGTTCCCCACCCAAATCCAGTGATTCCTTCTCGCCCCTTGATTCTTGGTGTTTCCGGTGCATCTGGTCTAATCTATGCTGTGCGCGCGCTCAAGTTTTTGTTAGCAGCTGATTACAAAATTGAATTGGTGGCTTCCAAGGCTGTCTATATAGTCTGGCAGGCAGAACAAGGGATTCGGATGCCTCCGGATCCGACCCAGCAAGAACAGTTTTGGCGACAGCTGGCAGGGGAAGAATCGAGCGGCAAGCTGACTTGTCATCCCTGGAGTGATGTGGGTGCCACGATCGCCAGTGGTTCGTTTCGGACGCTGGGCATGGTGGTGATTCCCTGTAGCATGAACACGATCGCAAAATTGGCGACAGGCGTCAGCTCCGATTTATTAGAACGCGCCGCTGATGTGCAAATCAAAGAGGGGCGTAAGCTCGTGCTTGTGCCCCGCGAAACCCCCTTTAGCCTAATTCACTTGCGAAATTTGACGACGCTTGCCGAAGCCGGAGCTAAGATCGTCCCTGCGATCCCCGCCTGGTATCACAACCCGCAGACCGTAGAAGATCTGGTCGATTTTGTAGTGGCCCGAACGCTGGATCAAATGGACATTGATTGTGTGCCAATCGATCGCTGGCAGGGACATTGACTCCACTCTTAACTCATTGGCGAATGGCTTGTTCGGTTTTCGGGTCAAATAGATGGATTTTGTCCGAAGCGATCGCTAACCACAGTTTTTCACCCAACGCAACCGATCGATCGGGTTCAACTCGCGCCTGAATGAACCCACCTGGTTCAACGGCTTCCATCAAACTTGCTGCAATCACCGTCTCACTACCTAATGCCTCCACCAGTTCTACCTGAACGGGTATGTTTTTGGGAGCGGGTGCACTAATGCTGAGATGTTCTGGACGAATCCCTAAAATCAGGCTTTGCCCATCATACGGCTGCAAGGCAGTTTCCCACGTTTGTGGTAAAGTCAGCCGAAATTGGGAATGGCTAATTAATAAAGGTACTTTAACCTGAACAGGCAAAAAATTCATGGGCGGGGAACCAATAAATTCTGCAACAAAACAGTTTGCTGGATAGTTATATAGCTCCAATGGAGATCCTATTTGTTGGATCTGACCAGCATTCAACACAGTGATGCGATCGCCCATCGTCATTGCTTCGGTCTGGTCATGTGTCACATAAATTGTGGTCGTTCCCAACTGTCGCTGTAACTTGACAATCTGGGCTCGGGTTTCGGCGCGCAACTTTGCATCTAAGTTAGAAAGAGGCTCATCCATCAAAAAAACTTGGGGATTCCGCGCCATCGCACGCCCCAGTGCCACCCGTTGTTTTTGTCCGCCCGAAAGCTGTTTAGGCAATCGATTGAGCAACGTCTCAATCTGTAGGATCTGAGCGACTTCACGAACTTGCTGATCCACTGCTCGTTCTTGCTCAGACACATATCGCAGCCCTTTGGGAAGTTTCCGGGTCGCCCCTCCCAATAAATTCTCCGACCAGGCTGTCACGATCGCTTTTAGGGTCGGTTCTAACGATTGCTCCCCCAGGATCAAAGGTTGATTGCTGAACTTCGTTCGCCTTAACCCAAACGCCAAATTGTCATAGACCGTCATATGAGGATAGAGCGCATAGTTTTGAAACACCATGGCAATATCCCGATCTTTGGGAGGTAACTCATTCACCAACTCATCCCCAACCCAAATATTGCCTGCAGTTAGCTCCTCTAATCCAGCAATCAAGCGCAAGAGCGTACTTTTGCCGCAACCTGACGGCCCCACCAGCACCATAAATTCGCCATCTTGCACGGTTAGGTTAATTGCCCTCAACACACTGACACTGGTTGAGCGATGCGATCCTTTACTCGAGATTGGCGACGTTGCATCCAGAGAAGCAACCACCGATTCTTCAACTCCTGGGGTCGCTCGATCGCCCCCTCGCCCCGAAAAACTCTTGTAGACGTTCTCTAGAACAACCCGCGCCACAGTAGTTACTACTTCCTGTAAATCTTCAGACGACTAGCATACTATTATCTTTCGCTTGATGACGAAGACCTCATCAGGGATTTTTGTACTTAATCAAATAATTCTCAACTTTAGAACAAAATCTCGTTGGTCTGATTACAAATCAAAATGTAATTCTAAGAAAGATTTCAAACTCTGCTTTTAAAGACATCAAAAACAAAAAAAAATGGAAGCTAACTTATGCGGTTTAAAGGGGTGAAAGTCTCTTTGAGAAAGGATGTAAGTGGTTTTTGTCCTATCCTTTACGTTCCTTTCTGATGAGCTATATTAACTGAGCTATATTAACTCGGTAGCTTGCTGAGTTTCGCTATGAAAATCACGCCAAACTATGTTTTGATCCTGGCTCGGAAGTCAGACGACTTAGCACCATTAAAATTTCTGCTGACGCGATTAAGCTATTCGGTGACAGTTGCCACTTCAGAAGAACAGGCGATCTCAGAAGTCACAAAAAGCATCCCTTGTTTAGTCATTCTTACAGGGAGCTACTCCACTTGGTCCCAACCCTTTGTGACAAAATTGCGTGATAGCACTTATGCCCATGGCACTACTATCGTAGCACTCACAGATTGCCATGCCCCTAGCTGGCTACCCCAAGAAGATAACCCTGGTCTCGATGGATTTTTAGTAAAACCGATTAGTATCGATATCCTTTCCTCTCTCGTTCAATCTGCCTTTGTCAAGCAGCTCTGTTGTTCCACTTCCTACACCTAACGCCGCGATATCCAATTTTTACAAAATCTTACAACCTGTTTTTCTAGAATGCCTTGAGCGTGTAAACTTTTACACCTCAAGGATTTTGCTCCCATTCGAGGGTGCCCCTCCTCAATACATCCCTCAATTGCTGAAGATGGTAGAACACTACAGGATTCATGCCAGTTTTTTTCTGTTGGGAGTTTGGGTTAACCGTAATCCTGCGATTGCCAAGTTGCCTTGTGAACAGGGACACTAGATGGGTCCGCATGGTTACACCCATCAGCCCTGTTGGTGTTTCTCTGCAATCGCCCTAAAGCAAAGTCGGGAATCAATCTAAACTGGAATGGCTCAAACTTGTTAACTTGCTTCCTAGCCAGATCTACAATATGCGCCTATCTTATTAGGTTGTTGACACCTCAAATTCTGAAGCGGCTGTATCGATGAGCATACTGTACCGAGATGTAGATCGTAGTGCTGAAAGATTGCGCATCTCTTGGGACACATAGTCCAGTAAGTACTGCATCAAGTCACATCCGAATCGCTCGTTGTGTTACATGATGGTGATATGGGTGGTCAGAATATCGTTGAAATTACTGACCCGTTAATTCCTTTACACTTTGCTTCCAACTTACTCGGGGCTATCAGTTTGTGACGGTCAATCAATTTTGGGCTTTGTCCAGGTAGGGTTCGGTGTCAACCGATTGAGGCTATTTTTCAACCCTCTCGTTGGCTAGGCTTTCAAAATGTTAGCAAGCCATGAAAAGAATCCTCTCAGGCATGTTTTTTATTCTACTCCAAACTTTCTGACGCCAAAAAGATGGTGTTTCTTGTGTTACCTCTAGTCATTGACGAAAACCAAATATTTACCTTCAAATTCTGGTTTAATGATGCGGTTCAAATCGGGATGCATTACCGGGGGGAATTGTATTGCCGCCTTCATGTTTACGCGATTCATGATCGTAGCAAGGTTTACCATCTAGCCTGCAAGCTTGATCAATATGATGCAATCATTGTGCTTTCTGCCGATGCCGAGACCTGTAGTTTGTGGGGAAGTTTGCGTTCTCCCCTGATCAAAAAGCTGTTGTTAACGCCTTCGCTTTTGACCTTGTCTAATTTCGCTACGGTTGTGTTAGAGGATGTCTCACAAGGCTGATATTCCAGTTTCCAAGCAGTTTTGGTCTGGTAAAGCTTTGTAACGAGATCGTATTGTCAGGTTCTCTTTTGCTAAATCCGTCAACCCAAAATTGGTAAACTCGCTTGTGGGAAAGCGATTTGGACATCCATAGAATTTCTGGGTACCGGTTAAGTTCATTGAAATGGCTGAAGGCAGTTACGCCATTTATCTAGAACCATAAAAACGGTTTTCACTAGCCTGGACGCAAACAGTAATTTAGTGTAACACTAGCTCTATCGGTTGAAGTTCAAGCTGATGTGGCATTAGAATCTCACTCTTAAGATGTATGAGTCCAGTTGATTGCTGGGACATCTTCTTAAGACTTGTCTGATGAGCATCTAGAGCCATTTGTCAAAATCGGTTTTGTGTTTCGGATTAAACACCTATCTGAATGTTTGCCTATGGATTAGATTCTTAGAGCAGGTTAAAAGAGATTCTGTTTCCAATCTGGTGCTGTACTTAAGGCTTCAGCGTTTTAAGTTTGGAATCAATGTCCTTCAATGCCTTTCTGATTGAAAAATCCCGAAAGAAAGTTATTCAAGCTCCTGCATCTTCAGATTTTCCGGATATATACTATAGTCTTGCACTAGTTAACAGAGCAGTTCTCTGCTCTGGATTGCTATTTTTGCAGCGAGAATCAGAATGGTGCAATTTCTGTAAGAAAAGCTACAATCGGGTAGATCTTTAAATGATCCAATGTTCATAACACCCAGGTTGGTGCCTCTACCGAACGCTGCTGTCTTGGAGAGGCTATCTGTTTTTTGTTAGATGGTGGCAGTTCGTTTGCATTGCAGCGATTAGTGCCAATCCCTTAAATTCTTTCCTTCAGGAAGTGACTTTATAAAGTAGCTTAATGATCCGCCGTTTGAAGTAAACGAGGCAGTCTAGTTTGAAGAGGCAAATGCTTCTCAAGATAGAATCCATTGTTGCTAAAAGCAGGAGCGTTTGTTTCTTTAGAGAGCCTTGCTGATGGTCAGCTTTTCTGAAGTGGGCTTTATTGCATACTTCAGCGATCGATTCGCTAATTTCTGATTAAGGAGCATGAGGAACGCGGCATGACCCAGGCCAATAAAGTACTCGAAGCGATGGAGTTGTTAGGTGACGCTTCTGGTGAACCACCTGAGAGCGATTTAGAACTCTTCATTGACGAGGAAGACGATCAGGATGATGCTTTGGATGTGAGTCCTGACGAAGGTGGTGGCAAAACTGGTCGTACCCGGTCTAATCGCCGCCGGGTGCAAACGAAGAAGAAGCACTACACCGAAGATTCGATTCGGTTGTATTTGCAGGAGATTGGTCGGATTCGTCTGCTGAGAGCGGATGAAGAGATTGAGTTGGCTCGTAAAATCGCAGATTTATTGGAGCTAGAACGGATCAGAGAAAATCTGTTTCGTAAACTAGAGCGTGACCCTCAAGACAGAGAGTGGGCAAATGAAGTCAATATGGCGCTGCCTGCTTTCCGTCATCGTCTGCATGTGGGCAGAAGAGCCAAAGATAAGATGGTCCAGTCGAACCTGCGATTGGTGGTCTCAATTGCCAAGAAGTATATGAATCGGGGATTATCCTTCCAGGATCTGATTCAGGAAGGTAGTCTGGGTCTGATTCGTGCGGCTGAAAAGTTTGATCACGAGAAGGGCTATAAGTTTTCTACTTATGCAACTTGGTGGATTCGGCAGGCAATTACTCGGGCGATCGCTGACCAGTCTCGGACGATTCGACTTCCGGTTCACCTTTATGAAACCATTTCTCGGATTAAAAAGACAACCAAGTTGCTTTCTCAAGAAATGGGGCGTAAGCCAACTGAGGAAGAGATTGCAACTCGGATGGAGATGACGATCGAGAAGTTGCGCTTTATTGCCAAGTCGGCTCAACTGCCGATTTCTTTGGAAACGCCGATCGGGAAAGAAGAAGATTCTCGCTTGGGCGACTTTATTGAGTCTGATGGTGAAACACCGGAAGATCAAGTTTCCAAGAATTTGCTGCGAGAAGATCTAGAAAGTGTGCTGGATACGCTCAGTCCTCGTGAACGCGATGTGCTACGTCTGCGCTATGGTCTAGATGATGGGCGCATGAAGACATTGGAAGAGATCGGTCAGATTTTCAACGTAACTCGTGAGCGCATTCGGCAAATTGAAGCCAAGGCTCTACGGAAGTTGCGTCATCCTAACCGGAATAGTGTTCTGAAAGAATACATTCGTTAAGATTGATTCCGGTCTTTTCTAGTCAATTGATTGTTTTCCAGTCAAATTTATTGGGGTTGGTAGGATAATTTCCACCAACCCTCTTTGTTTAAGGATGTTTTATGAGGGATGGGATTGTCCTGTTGGGGTTGTTGTGGCTGTTAAAGTCTGTAAAAAAGGAACCCTTTAGGGTTCCTAAGATTGATTTGAGATTGCTTGAGGTTAATAGAGGTTTTGCGAACTAGAACTTATAGCAGTCCTAGAAAGCTGAGAACACCCTGTCCAGTCACAAATTCAGTGATTAGGGCGGCTGCAAAACCAATCATGGCAAATCGTCCGTTCCAAATTTCTGCTTGAGGAGTAAAGCCGAACTTCCAAGCGTTCCGATCTTCGGTCACAGAAGTAACTTTTTGAGTATCTTGCATAACTGGCTCTCTAAGTCTAGGACTATTAATTAATGTAAACCATTTTGAAGTGAAGTGTCAAATTGTGTATGAAAATTTTCGAAAAAGTTGAAGCTGAGCTAATTGTTTAAGAGTATCTAGAACATCGAAATTTTGGTGCTGGGTGTGTTATGTACTACTGCATGACTCAGCGGTGATGGTTGTATGACTGAACAAAAAACGAAAGGAATTGTCCGCTACGAAAGTGTTGATGATGGCTATTTAGAGAAACGTCAGCTCAAGAGAAGTGCTGGTTGGATCTTACTCTGGGCATTAGGGGTAGGAGCTGTAATTTCGGGTGACTTTTCTGGGTGGAACTTTGGGCTGGCAGTGGGTGGATTTGGTGGGTTGGCGATCGGTACGTTTTTGATGGCAGCTATGTATGTCTGCATGGTCTATAGCATTGCAGAGCTGTCGGCAGCACTACCTCATACAGGTGGCTTTTATTCCTTTACTCGCAATGCGTTTGGTCCGGTGGGGGGCTTTATCTGCGGGGTTACAGACACCATTGAATATGTGATCACGCCTGCGGTTGTGGTCTTTTTCATCGGCAGCTATATGAACACCTTGCTGCCGAGTGTGCCCCTGGCTGTCTGGTGGGTATTGTTCTATGCGGTGTTTGTGTTTATCAATATTAGAGGGGTGGAGCTGACCTTAAAGGCAGGGCTGGTTGTGACTGCGCTGGCAGCAGCGATTCTGGTGATTTTTTTCGTTGCTGCTATTTTTTCAGGCAAGTTTCAACCAGAGTTACTGTTCAATATTCCCCCTGAGGGTACCAATCCCAAGTGGCTACCTTTTGGTTGGGGAGGGGTGTTTAAGTCCTTACCTTATGCTATCTGGTTTTATCTGGCGATCGAACAACTGCCTCTGGCAGCCGAAGAAGCTCACGATACCGTACGAGATATTCCTAAGGCTTTGAACTGGGGGATTATTACCCTACTGTTGCTTTCGCTGTTTGTGTTGATCCTCAATCCGGGTCTGTCAACATCGTTTACCGATCCTACGACAAAAGAGGTATTTACAGGGGCGGCAGCCATTAGTAAAACCGGTGCCCCGATTGCTGATGGGTTTAAAGCCATCTTTGGTGAGGGGGCTGTTTTTACCACCTTAACGACCTTAGCAGTGGCGGGTCTGATTGCCAGTTTCCACACGATTATCTATGCCTATGGACGGGTATTATTTTCTCTGTCCCGCGCAGGTTATTATCCACGCTGGATTTCAATTACCAGTCGATGGCACACTCCGGCGATCGCCTTGATTGTGGGGGCAGTGATTGGCTTGGCTTGTATCTTTATTCTGGACAAGATAGGTCAAACAGCCCTGATTGGCAGCACCCTGATTAATATGGCAGTGCTGGGTGCGGTGATTTCTTATGCGACCGTGATGATTAGTTATATCAAGCTCAAAGTTGATCGCCCCGATCTCGAACGTCCCTATCGCAGTCCCTTAGGAATTGGGGGCGCAGCGGTGGGGGCATCGCTTGCGATTGTTGCCCTGCTTGCCTGCTTTGCTGACCCAACTTATCAACCTGCTGTGATATGGGTTGTCATTTTTCTAGCTGTCATGCTTGTCTATTTCTTTGGTTACTCGCGCAATAAACTGGTGGCTCGTGCCCCAGAGGAGGAAGAAGCACTGCTGCAAAGGGCTTTGCAAGAAATTGAACAACCTGAAGTGTTAGGCAAGTAAGACATGGGTTCGCATCTTCAAGAATTGCTGCTGATTGGGGGCGATCTCGTCCCCGCTGCTTCTGGTCTGCAGGCCGATTTGGTTGATCCCGCAACAGGAGAAATCTGGGCAGCAGTGGCGGCAGGTGGGGTAGAAGACATTGATCGCGCTGTTCAGGTGGCGGATCAGGCTCGCGCTAGTTGGCGTAAAGTCAACAGTCACGATCGCACCCGCATTCTGTTGAATTTGGCAAATTTAATTCGAGCGCAGGGGGAAGCGCTGGCTCAACTAGAAAGCCGTAATGTGGGTAAGCCGATCCGAGAAGCCAGAGAGGAAGTAGGACTGGCAGCAGATTGTTTTGAATACTATGCCGGAGCCATTAATAAAATTGGCGGACAGACGATTCCGGTCGCAGCGGCTGGGATCAGTATGACGTTGCGGGAGCCTGTAGGGGTCTGTGGCTTAATTGCTCCCTGGAATTTTCCGATCGCCATTACAGCCTGGAAGGTTGCTCCAGCGCTGGCAATGGGAAACACGATCGTTCTCAAACCAGCATCCCAAACCCCATTGACTGCTTTACGGTTGGGAGAATTGGCGCTTCAGGCGGGAGTCCCCGCTGGCGTGTTTAACGTTATACCCGGCGTTGGGAATGTTGCCGGAGCGGCGTTAGCCAGCCATCCCTTGGTGCGAAAAGTTTCCTTTACCGGCTCAACCGAAATTGGCTCAGCGGTTATGAAGCTGGCAGCAGAGGACATTAAACGGATTACTTTGGAGCTGGGAGGAAAATCTGCTAACCTGGTTTTTGTCGATGCTGATCTGGACAAGGCGGTGCTCAAAGCGCTGTGGAGTGTTCTCGGCAATGCGGGACAGGATTGTTGTGCCCGATCTCGCCTCTTGCTAGAACGTCCTCTCTACGAAGAGTTTCTTTACCGCCTCAGCCACGAGTTTAAAAAGCTCAAGATCGGATTACCGCTGCAAGAAGAAACAGAGATCGGTGCTTTGATCTCGCTGGCGCATCGTGATCGGGTACAACATTACATTGAACTGGGCAAGCAAGAAGGGGCAACTTTGGTTTGTGGGGGCATGATCCCTTCTCAAGATGAATTTAGAGGTGGCGCGTTTCTGCAACCCACGCTCTTTGCGGATGTTGATCCCAACATGAAAATTGCCCAGGAAGAAATTTTTGGTCCTGTGCTCTGCGCTATTCCGTTTGATACCGAGGAAGAAGCGATCGCGATTGCCAACCAGAGCTTGTATGGATTATCTGGCTCCATTTGGACGCGAGATATGGGGCGGGCATTGCGTGTGGCACGGGCGATCGAGACAGGGGTGCTCTCCATCAACACTGGGCACAGTGTTCACCTGGAAGCGCCCTTTGGCGGAGTCAAACGCAGTGGCTTAGGACGAGAACTTGGCTTAGCAGTGCTCGATCACTACAGCGAACTCAAAAGTATCTTTATTGCTGAATAATCGCCGAATAAGCCTTTTCGAGGAATCAATATGGCAAACTCTATTCGCGGTCTGCTCGATGTTGCTACCCTCACACAGATGATTGAGGATGAACAAATTGAAACTGTCCTAACAGTCATGCCCGACATGTATGGGCGGCTAATGGGCAAGCGTATTACCGGGCATTACTTTATCCAAGATGTCTTAGCGCAAAATATTCATGCTTGCGATTATTTACTCGCTTGCGATATGGAAATGGACCCTGTTCCTGGCTATGCCTTTACTAGCTGGGCAAGCGGGTATGGTGATTTTCGCTTGATTCCGGATCTCAAAACGCTTCGAGTTGCTTCCTGGTTAGAAAAAACAGCGATTATCCTCTGTGATGTTTACAACGAGGAAGAAGACATTCCCATCAGCGTTGCTCCCCGCAATATCCTGCTCAAGCAATTAGATGCAGCAAAAGCCCAAGGCTACTATCCCATGGGGGCGTCAGAACTGGAGCTTTATATCTTTGCAGATTCCTATGAATCTGCTCGTCGTAAGCACTATCACGATTTAGAAACGATCGGGCACTATATTGAGGACTACCATATCTTCCAGGGCACCAAAGAAGAATTTCTCGTCGGTGCGATTCGCAAACATTTAGATCGCTCAGGGATTCCGGTCGAATTTTCCAAAGGAGAATGGGGACCCGGACAGCAAGAGATTAACTTGCGCTACGCTGACTTTCTCGAAATGTGCGATCGGCATGTTCTCTACAAACACGTTGCCAAAGAGATTGCCTGGCAAAACGACGTTGCCATTACCTTCATGGCAAAGTGGGATGAGCGCTTTGCAGGTTCTAGTATGCATGTACATGCTAGCCTTTGGGATAAGGCAGGCAAAGCCTTGTTCCCAGGCAATGAAGCCTTTGGTCCGGTGCAATGTTCCCCGTTATTCCGCTGGTTTTTGGGGGGATGGATGACCCACATTCGGGAAATTTTTGCTTTCTACGCACCTTATCCCAGTTCTTATAAGCGCTACGTGGCAGGCTCTTTTGCCCCCACTGGCATTGCCTGGTCTTACGACAATCGAACAGCTGGCTTTCGGATCTTAGGGCATGGCTCTTCCCTGCGGCTAGAATGTCGTGCACCTGGTGCAGATGCCAATCCCTATCTCGCATATGCAGCAACCTTAGCAGCCGGGCTCGATGGTATCAAGAACCAAATCGAACCCCCTGCGATGTTTGAGGGGGATGTCTACGAGGCTCGTGACTTACCCCAAGTTCCTTTCAGTCTCAACGAAGCGATTCATGAGCTAGAAAAAAGCGTATGGGCACGGGAAGCCTTTGGTGAGGGGGTGATCAATCACTACTTGCATTTCTTTCGCGTAGAGCAGCGCAAGTTTGATGAGGTCGTTACCAGTTGGGAGCGAGCACGCTATTTTGAACGAGCTTGAGAGACTTATCTCACCTTAGATTACAGGTCTTGAGTTGCAGATTGCCAAAGCTTTAAGAAGTTAGCTTTTCAATCAGTCTTTCGCTGTATAAATTTCTGAGGCTTATAAGAGTTCCAGCTTTAATCTTGGAGTGAGGCTGACGCCCCGTCATCCCCAGCTTCTTTCCGCTCAGGAACAAAGCAAGAGATAGAGGTCGTCCCCTACTCAAGGGAAGCTCTATCTAAGAGACACAAGCATTAAAGATTAGGTCCTGCCTCCAGTCCCCACTGATACTTCAGAAAATGCTTGTACATTGCTTCACGCAGCATCATCTGCTCGTAGAGCTTGACCAGGAAGTCTTGAGCCTGTTCATGGCTCATCCTTTGAACCTGGGTCTCGAACGACCGGATACTGAATTGCTGCTCCAGAGAGAGTTCAATTGGTCGATCCATAGCTAACTCCTATTTGAGAGAGTAGGGATTACGAGGGTAAAACACTGATTGTCAAGTATTTGATTGTCACGTGTCTTAACCTGCAATTTGCTGGGTTACTCTAGGGTTCCCCTCACAAGGAATTTTGAGCAACCACTTGATATTACAAAAGATAACAACCATTTGACAAAATGCCCATACCCCCCTGGTGTACTTTTCGAGAGTTTCATCTTACATCCGGAGATAGAACTTAGAAGAAACCTGATATAGACTGGCTTTGAGGATGATTGACTGAAATTGCTTACTTTTTGAATTTTCAAGATTTGGAGAGATTTAATCGATTTGGTTTCATACACTACAAAACATCATCCTGCTCATTTTTAGGACGTTTTGCAGGGTTTATGTTCTCCGTTTATACGATAGAGAATAAGTTTCTGCCGTGCAGAATAACGACAAATTGGTACGTTGGATATGCTTTCGGGTGGCAGGCATTATTGGTGATCAATCAAGTATCTTGAGGGTTCTACATCATCCGAAAAAGCCATTCCGCTTATTTTGCTATGAACTCTACCAAACTACCAGTATGTTTAGATACAAGTTAGATAGTTGAGTTTTAAAAAGCCTGAACTCCTTTTCCCAAGAGGATCTTGGTTGAAGTAGTTCCTTGTTAAGATCTTACAAATTCAGATTAATATAATAGGTTTAAATTTTTTGTGAAAACCGATGAGTAGGGGATTAAGGTTCTTACTAGAAAATTTTCTGATAATTTAGGGTCGATCGTAATTCGCGATGGAAGTGTTTGAATTTCTAGAAAATCTTTAATAGATTTAAACAGGGATTTATCCAAAAATCTACCTACTTGCCATGAACGCGAATCAATTAGGAAAGACCAGATTCGTCGCGATTGTCTGATCTTTAAAAAGACGAATCTAAGCTAAAAGAATTACTTATATAATCCGGTTTTAAAGCTGCTCGTACTGAGCCAGGTTGAGGTTTTTAGAGGATATCAATGTGAGTCTGAATGAGCTAAATAAAGCGCAAATTTAGATGCGGAAACCCTGCTGCCCTCGGTTCCTGATTGGTTGGGCATGACTATGGGGTAAGAGCTCCTACCAATCGCTCATACCAATATTGCAGGCTTCAAACTGTAAAATCTTGTGCCCTTTTGTTGTGGCAGAGAGATTGGAATGAGGGAAGTTTAAGAAGAAACTGCTCACCAAAGCCCCAGCTCAGATAATTGATGCTTTGAGAAGGGGACAACCTATTCCTGCTAAGGTATCTAAATTCTTAATGGAAATCACTGCGAATCATGCCGTCAATACTGACGATCACAACCGTAATATTGTCGCGACCTCCCTTATCTTTTGCTGCGTTTACCAACGAGATCGCTGCTTTTTCGCAAGCCCGAATCGATTTGAGATGGGAGGCAATGATTTGATCAGAAAGCTCTTCAGTTAAGCCATCGCTACAGAGCAAGAGACGATCGCCCGGTTGGGTATGCAGAGATTGCACATCAACCTGTCGTAGGTCTTCGCGCCCCAAACACTGTGCCAAAACATGACGTAAGGGATGCATTCTTGCTTGGTCAGGGGTAATTTCTCCTACCTTCATAGCACGAGCTACCCAGGTGTGATCTTCCGTAATCTGCTCTAACTTGGAACCTCTTAGGCGGTAAAGGCGCGAATCGCCGATATGAGCACACCAAGGTTGGGTTTCTTCCCGAAACATAATCGCCACCGCAGTGGTTCCCATATCAGAGCGTTCGGGATGCTGGCGCTGATCTTGCAAGATCGCTTGATTAGCTTTTAGAAATGCTTGCTCCAACATCAAGTGCGATGGCTCAGCAGTTGCCCAGTTCTCTTCTAGATAGGTTTGAATTATTTGGGTTGCGATTCTGCTGGCTTCCTGCCCTCCCGCATGCCCCCCCATGCCATCTGCCACCACAAAAAAGCGACCTTCAGGATCGATGTAATAAGCATCCTGATTAGTTGAGCGCAATAAACCCGGATCACTCAGACCCGTGAAGAGGCGTTTCATAGGTGAAGCGTTCGCGTCAATAACACAGAGAACAAGAGCACAGGGAGTAAGACTAGAAAAACTATGGCATCCGCTCGTAGCGGTCAAGCCGAATGAGTAGACGAATTAAGGCGATCGCTGCAACTCCAGCCGCCAAAGCAGCCAGCAATGCCAGGACGACTTTACTATAGACAAACAAAATCGTGGCGCATAATGTGAAGGCACAAACCAACAAGGTATAGTTAGTACCCATATTAACGCCACTGAGGCGACGGAGCACACGATCTGTTTCAGTAGAGCGGACTCGAACCCGCAGATCCCCACGTTCAATCTTGTCGAGGGTATCTTCGATGCGGCGGGGGAGCGCAAGCGCTGTGCTACTGACCTGAGCTGCCTGACGACCTAACTCGTCTAAAATGCTACTTCCGTCAGTTGAACTTCCATTTGCCATAATCTGCATTGCAAAAGGCTTTGCAACCTCCATAAAATTGAACTCCGGATCCAAACCCTTACCTACGCCTTCCAGAGTAGAAAAAGCACGCATCACAAAAGTAAAGGTAGCAGGAAACCGAAAAGGATTGTTATACGCGATCTCGTAAAGATCATCGCTAATTTCACTAACCGATTGATTCTCGAAGGGTTTGTCCATAAAGTTGTCCAGCATATACTGAACCGACCGACGGATGGGACCCATATCTTCAACTTCAGTTAATGCACCTAATTCAACCAGCGACTGCACAACGCGATCAGCATCTTTTTGGGCAATTCCAAAAAATGTTTCTAACAACCTTTCGCGAGTCACTGGCTTGACCAGACCCATCATACCAAAGTCGTAGAAAATTAAAGAACCTTCTGGACTGACAGCAATATTCCCTGGATGCGGATCTGCATGGAAAAACCCATCGTTGAGTAATTGGTGCATATAAGCCTTGGCTCCAAGGCATGCTAGCATTTTGCGATCGAGTCCAGCTGCCTCCAGTGCCTCATAATGGCTGATTTTGATACCAGGCAAATAGCTCAATGTTAGAACCCGAGGCGAGGCGTATCGCCAATAAACTCTTGGCACTTGCACCCAGTCTTCATCCCGAAAGTTACGCCGAAATGTATCGGCGTTGCGTCCTTCATTCAAGTAATCAATCTCTTCATATAGAATGCGACAGCACTCTTCATAGATCCCTAGCCAATCGCGTCCTCGTCCCCAATCAGGGTGATTTTGAAAATATCGAGCAATGCCTTTGAGAATATCCAAGTCAATTTTGAACAGCTTCCGTAAACCGGGACGCTGTACTTTAACGACCACTTCTTCATCTGAATGAAGTTGGGCACGGTGGACTTGTCCCAAACTTGCTGCTGCTAGCGGAATCGGATCAAAGCTACGAAAGAGCTTATGAATTGGCTTACCCAAATCTTGCTCAATGATATTTTCTACTTGCTCGTAGCTGAAGGCAGGAACGCGGTCTTGGAGTTTGGAAAGCTCTTCGACATATTCATTTGGAAAGAGATCTGCTCGAGTTGAAAACAGTTGCCCCACTTTAATAAAAGTGGGTCCTAATTCCAATAAAGTTTCCCGAATCCAGATGGCTTGTGCTTTTCGTCGGTAAGCCTTTTTTTCTTCGGTGATACCACCCCGATAGCTCCAGGCTTTTTCGTTTGCCCAAAGGGCAGTGAGCAACATCAGGACAAATGTCCAAATGTCGATGAAGCGGCGGGGATGAGAGTAACTTTCACGGCTCCAACGGTAAGCCTTTTCACGCTGCCCTTTACGAATCATGAGAGGGAGAACTTTCGACATTGATTGCTGAACGTCTGCGGTTTGCCCAAATAAGTTAGAAATCGGAGCAATGGGAGCTTTTTCCGCTACCTCATCATCGTAAGCACGATGCGATGCTGGAATAAAATCTTTGCCTGCGGTAAAAGATTTTGAATAGGCAGAAGAAGAATGGGTTGATTGACTGACAGAAATACCACTCTGTTTGACAGATGAATGCTGAAGCGTAGAATCGGTCTGACTCTGATCGGCAGGCAGAACAGGATCGACATACTGCTTAGAAGAGCCGGATTGATCGGGAAAAGCAGACACAAATTTTCCTAAAAAGGTTGTTAAAGAATCTTTTTAAACCAGCGAAAGTAAAAGAGATGAATGCAGAACTAGATTGAGCGACTACGGTATTGCTGGAGTTCGAATCGGAGTTGGGCGATTTCCGATCGCAGTTCATCCAGGGTTGCCTGCAAGTCAACTGAAGCAGACCCCGTCCGCCCACCTGTTGCTGCGGTTCGCCCTTGCATCGCTGTTTGTTCTTCGCGGGCTGCCCGTTCGATGACTTGTTCCGTGAATTGTCTCAGGCGTTCACGCTGCTCGGCATCAAACCGTCCGAGGTCACTCAACGCATGAGTCACATCACTTTCCAATTGCTCGTACAGCGTTTGAGCAACGGCTCTGCCGACGAAAAAAGCATGAACTAAAGGATTGGTCATAGCAATATCTTTGGACTTTGCAAAAATTATAACTTGCTTCTCCTTGATCCCGCTTGCGCGATATGGGAGGCATTACAGACAATTCTGTGGTTCCGAAAAATGAGTCTTACGTAAATTTACGCATTTCAAATCGGAGGATTAGATGGATTGGCGATCGGTCGATTAGTATTAGAGGGTTGCCCCGCAGGTAAAGGATCGACCGGAGGTGTCGACGTAGGAGCTGGTGTGGGCTGGGTTGCTGCGGGCTGAGTTGTCTGGGCAGGAGACGGAGAGGGAGCAGGGTTGGTACTGGCAGGAGAGGTGAGTGGTTCTGGCGCCGTTGGTTCTTCAGCTGCTGGGGAATTTTCGGGCACAGGTGCAGATGATTGCCGCCTTGGAACTGGAGAAAGGATAGGTTGCGGGGGGACGATCTGGCTAGAAGAGCGGGTTGTTCTGGGGGGGGGAGCCGGGACATTGACTGCTGGCTGGAAGTTATCGGCAGCTTTGGTTCCGGGCCATTGAGTGGAGGGTGGAAAAGACTGCTCTGCATTGAAAAGCTTCGCACCGGGTGAATTTGCATCGCTTATACGGATTGCTAAACCGACCCCGACGCCAGCCAAGATTGCCAGCATGGAAGCGAGCCCTAAGGTTGATCCCCAACCTTTAGTAGCGCGTGGAGCAATTTGGGCGGCTGAAACACTTGCTGGTGTATGGGACTGAGCTACTGCTGGCGCAACAGCCAGCGTGGGTGAGTGGGTAACAATAACTGGGACTGAGGGCGCTGCATGAGCGTGAGCGAACTGCGGTGGAATCGTAACAATTGATTCGTGCGATCGCGTTGCACCATTGACTGAAGGGGTTGTCAGTGTTCCTGGTAAGAGCTGTAGCCATGCCTGAATATTGCGAGGACGCAGCTTTGGCTCGATAGCCATGCCTTGTAAAACAGCCTGTTCTGTAGACAGACTCAGACTGGGTTGAAATTGGCGTGGTTCAGTCAGGGGGAGTCGATCGCGCAGTGGGGCACTAGTCGGTGTTTTCCCGGTGAGTAAAAAATAAAGTGTTGCCGCTAACCCATATACATCAGTGACAGAAGTAATTCCCTTGGAGGGAAAATATTGCTCTATGGCAGCGTATCCGGCTGCGATCGCGTTCGATTCGGGGGGAGTGGTAGTGGCTCGCTGGGCAATACCGAACCCAGTCAGCACTGCAAAACTAGTGCGATCGCAACGAAGTAATGTCTGTGGGCTAATGTTGCCATGAACCAACCCATGCTGGTGAAGCACTTGGAGAGCGGCTCCTACCTGTCGAATGGCATGAATTGCCTCTGCCTCTGGCAGGGCACCCTTCATTTGCACCCGAGTGGCAAAGGACTGCCCCAGCACATCATTCATTACCAGAAACGGCAATCCTGTTTCCTCAAAACAGTCTAAAGCATTGGCAAGATTGGGGTGCTGGCATCTGAGTAATTGACGTGCTTCTTCTAAGAATCGTTGGTAAAGCTTTGCCTGTTCATTACGATCGCGACTGAACTGACTCAGCGTTTTGATAATGACGGATTGGTGAGTTTGGGTGGCAGTGGCTCGATAGGTCACGCTCCAACGAGTTTGCCCTAGGGCTGTGTCCAGGATATACTTACCATTCTGAAGAACTGTGCCAACCGTCAAGCTCATAGAGGATACCAGTCTGTGGATTGGATTAACGGGGATGCATTGAGAGGCGTAACCTGCCTTTCTCATCTTCGCAAAAACTAAGTTGAGATCCGGTTCGCCTGACTCAGTTTTAGCGAAAAATGATTGATTGGAGACCTGTTCGCACCAGGTTGAAATTCGTTACACTACTTTACAATAAAACGGTTCAAGATACCTTTTCTAAACTGGCGATCAGGTCATTCCTATGACTGAAACTTTAACTAGGCTAGCTTATCAGGCTTTCCAACAGAGCAAGATTTCCTTCGGTCTCGCTCATAAGACCCTCAGTTATCGATTAAGAGATTTAATCGCTCCGCTCAAAGAATCCAGCATCAAACCCATTGCCAATGAGGTGCTATCAAAACTTCGGGCAAAGCTTGCTCAACTCATTGAGACTGATTGGCAAGATGCAGAACGTGGTATCTATCCTGTTAGCCTCCTGTTCGATAATCCCTGGGAAGACTTTTTCCGCTACTATCCAATGATTTGGCTGGATATGCCTCAAATTTGGGAGCGAGCCAAACAGAAGCAGCATCAGGATTTTTCGTCTAACCTTGATACCAGCGGGTATCCCAGCTATTATTTGCAAAATTTTCATTATCAGACGAATGGGTATCTAAGTGATCTATCGGCAAATCTCTACGATTTGCAGGTAGAAATCTTGTTTAATGGGTCTGCGGATGCCATGCGGCGACGCATTTTAGCTCCGCTCAAGCGAGGGCTTCAGTCCTTTGTGACGATACCACTCAAGCAAATTCGGATTCTGGATGTTGCCTGTGGTACAGGGCGAACATTAAAGCTAATAAGCAGTGCTGTACCAGAAGTTGCTTTGTTTGGGACTGATCTCTCTCCAGCTTATTTACGCAAAGCAAATCAATTGCTCTCGCTAGGACCGATCGATTTGCCCCAACTTTTGCAAGCAAACGCTGAAGAGTTGCCTTATATAGACAACTATTTTCATGCAGTTACTTCAGTTTTCTTGTTTCATGAACTGCCACCAGATGCGCGTCAGAATGTGATTGAGCAGTGCTTTCGAGTGACGCAACCAGGGGGATTGTTCATTATTTGTGATTCAATTCAAATGAGTGATTCGCCCGAAATGGCTCCGATGATGGAAAATTTCCCTGCGATGTTTCACGAACCCTACTATCGCCATTATGTAACAGATGATTTGGTCGAACGTTTACATCGTGCTGGGTTCGAGCAGGTCACCACTGAAATGCATTTTATGAGCAAGTACTGGATTGCCCATAAACCCAAAATTTCCTTAAGTTCTGTAAATTCTTAAATTGGGCGATCGCTGCTTAAGGCAGAATCAGGAAGCTTTGAATGAGATCGTGAACTTGGTTTAATCCGGTTTCTAAATCACTGATAAACAAGAACCCTGATCGGGTCAAAACGGAAGCTTGTTCATCGGAAGGTTTGTTCCCACGTACCATCGCTGCCAGGGTGTCGGCAGTGCGTCCACTGCCCGCCATGACCACCACGGGCCGATGCGACCTCACACTATTGGTCACATCTATCCAGGCAATTTTGCCGCCGTTGATGAGGAGTGTCACTGAGGTCGCTTTCTGTGAGAGTGCATCGGCGACACGGGCGATCCAGGGCGATTCGTCACCCCATTGGCGACCGGGAACCAACACAAAGTGGCTATGATTAGTTTCTAGGGGAGCTGCATCAGATGACGGGGAGGAACGACCGAGATTTGGCAAGATTACAGTCCCGATCGCGGCGACACCCACTAAAGGAAAAGTTGCCGATGCTTCAGCTCTGGCTTGCCCAATTAACTGCATGATGCCTGCATCGGTGCCCCCATCGATAACAAAAGCCCCCATGTTTTCCGCCAAAGGCACCAGCGTTTCGACAAAAAGTGCGCGTAACTGTTGCATAGAATGCTCGCTAATGCCGCTAGCCCCGCCAACCAGTACCAGGGTGGGTTGAGGATTGGATAAGCCAATTTGACTCAAAGCATCAGGAACTTCTGCTGGATAATTCACCTGAATGGCTTCCGCTGTGGCTCCATTCGGAAATCGCAGTTTAAAGGGTTTGAGCGTAGAGAATTGTGTCATCCTGCTTCAGGTGCCGATTCTTCAGCCGATTGAGGGGTGGATTTCGTTGGGGATTGGGATTGGCTATCTGCTTTTTGGTGGGGGGCTTGAGCAACTTGAGTTGAATAAGCCTCGACATCTTTTTGAATAATTTCTTCAACTTGGGTTGCAAAGAGATTAAAGGCTTGCCGATGACCTTCTGCAACATAGTCAGCATACAGTCCACTTAGCTGAAAGAACTGCCAGCCTTGGATTTTGAGCGATTCTGCTGATCGACGGTAGTGCCGCCAACGTTCGCCATAGTTGAAAAACTCTTCCACAGCAGATGACACCGCCACGATCGCTCCAAGAGAAATGGTGGTATAACGAATAGCTCCAGCAATTCTAGGATTATTGGGAGGGGTCAAGCTAATCAAAATCGGAATAATGACACCGCCAATAATCGTTGTCAAGCGTAAACGCTTATACCAAGTTTGGGAGCGACCGGCGCGTCCTTCCATCCACAGAATCTGATCGAGCCAGCGAGACTGCAAATATTTTTTTTGTAGCTCAGTAATCTCTAGAACATCAAAAATTGCGTTGTATTCCTTTTTTAACTGCTCGTTATAACTGAGGGATTTGGTCGGGGTTGACTGGCTGGTTGGCTGGGATGCTGAGGATATAGCTGTACTTACAGCGATCGATGGATCAGAAGCGCCCTCAGAACCTCCAACAACCATAGGAATTTACCCTTTGCTAGATAAAGTTTGTTTAATTACTTTAGCAAGCCCTTCGGAATTGTCGAGATCGATCGTCTGAAGAAATCCAGATGCAGCAATTTGCTCGGCTCTTTTGTCCCTAATTTCGCCTTGTAATGCAGCTGCAAGTGCATCGGCTGCTCGTCCGGTGCCATTGATGGCAATCACAGTCCGCCCAACCTGGATGTTTTGTACGGTGTCTTTCCAAGTCACTTCACCCCCATTGATGACGACCGCGATCGACGCAGTGGGGATAGTTAATAAATTCGCGATTTGAGCGATCCAAGCAGATTCATCTCCCCATTGGGAACCAGTGCCCGGCTCCGCTTCGGGAACTAGGATGAAATGAGTATGGTGAGTTTCTAGAGATGTGGCATCGCTGGCAGAAGAAGAAAATTCAGGAAATGTGATCTTTCCGATCGGTGCAACGCCAATCAGAGGAAAAGAGGCTTTAATCCGATGTCGTGCCTGCCCCATAAGTTGCATGATGCCGGAGTCTGTACCACCATCAATGACATAAGCGTTGAGGCTTTCTGCGATCGGGGCTAACACTTTGGTAAAGATCCGATGCAATTTGGCAAAGTGGTAATGCCTTAAACCAGCGGCTCCGCCGATGAGGACTAAGGTTGGACGAGGACTTTGCAGTCCGAGCTGTCGTAGAGTCGAGGGCAATTCTTGGTTGGAACTGGCAAGGATTGCTTTGGCGATCCCTTCTGGAAAAGTGATATCGAAGGGCTTTTCCATCGAGCTGTGTTGAGAGGGGTAAGTTGTACTCTGCACCTGGGGGATCGCAAACATTAATAGATTCCTCAAAGATTTGCTGGTTGCCTTCAAAAGAAGTCCCTTTTGATTAAAGCTCTGTTCTGGAATTGCGACTCAACAGCCGCAGACTAGAGCCTATCGGTTCACATAAAGCCTGACCCGATCGCCCTAAAATTTCCTGCAATTACAGAGAACAGATCATTAATCATCGCTGTCAATCAGATTGCACCCTCTTCAAAGCCCTGAAAGTCTTGCCAGTTGCACGATTTTATTTGTTGAAAATTTTAAGGGAATTGATAACGATTAAAACCAGAAAAATTTAAAACTTCAAAATTATAGATTAGAAACTAGGCGGGCTGACACCTGATAACTCTTCTGTTCCCTTTGGCATAAGTGTTCCAGGATGATGATGAAACTTTGTCTTTTGAAATAGTCAGGATGCCTAACAGGGGGACGGTGAACATTCTGTGTTAGATGTTGCAAAGTTGTTGCTGCAAAGTCGGGGATAGAAACTGAGTCAGGGTAAACGCATCGACCCCCAGTTCCGTTCGTGCTTGCATTGCTAGAATGCCCGTTTGTGCGTGCCACCAAACAGCACTCTGAACAATTTCAATCAAGTCGTTGTCTTTCCCAGTAGCGACTGCTTGTGCCAAGAGTCCACCAATTAATCCGGTTAAAACATCACCACTCCCCCCGCGTGCCAAAGCAGGGGTGCTTTCGGGGTTAATTCGGACTTCACCTTGAGGATTGGCAATAATGACTCTGGCTCCTTTGAGCAAGACGATCGCACCAGACGCTTGTGCCGCTCTCTGTGTAGCCGTTATGCGGCAGGTCATTGACCCAGCTAAATCTGCAAATAATCGCCTGAATTCTCCCAGGTGAGGCGTGAGAAGAGTGGAAGCGTGACGTTCAGCCAGGGTGGGCAAGGTGCCCTGTTGTGCCAGCAGATTCAACCCATCCGCATCCAGAATTAACGGCAAGGGACTCTGGAGACAATTTTGCACAACCGTTTGAGCCTCCAGGGTGAGACCAGGACCACAAGCGATCGCATCAAAAGCTGAGGGATCAATGGGCAAAGAGACCTCTGCTGGAAAATGTGCAATCGCTCCCGATGGCGTTTCTGGACATCCAATGATTAGGGCTTCCGGCAATTGAGCTGTCAGAATAGGTTTCAAAGATTCTGGAACTGCAATTGAGAGCATCCCCACTCCACTCGCACGTGCCCCTAGTGCAGTCAGCAGCGATCCTCCGGCATAACGACGCGAACCACACACCAGCAATAAATGCCCCATTTTGTATTTATGGGTGGTGAGGGGACGGGCGAGGGGTAAGTGGGCGATTGCGGTCTTGGCGGTTGTTCGTTGAATGAGGGGAGGATCTCCGATCACGGTCAACACATCTGCGAGTGGTAGATCGAAGTCAATCAGTTCTGCATTCCCTACATACTCTAATGCGTGATCTTGCAACAGTCCTTGCTTCCATAACCCCAGGCAGAGGGTGAGATCGGCGTGGATAGCAGTACCCAGCACACAGCCCGTATCGGTATGTAAACCAGATGGCAGATCAATACTGACGACTGGAGTTGACCATTGATTGATCTGTTCGATCAGGGGCGCAATTTCTCCTGACAGGGTTCGTTCTAATCCAAAACCAAACAAGCCATCAATGAACAGATCACAGGTTTGCAGGGCTGGCACTGTTTCGATTACTGGAATCCCCAGACTCGTAGCATACTGAGCATGGCTGGCAGTCAAGGCTTTTAGCTGGGCGATCGGTCGGTAAATCGTGATCTCGTATCCCCGGAAATGTAACTCCCGCGCTACTACCAGCGCATCTCCGCCATTATGCCCTGGACCTACCAGCACCCCGACCCGACCGGGCTGCGGATAAAGCGCCTGAATCCGACGCGCCACTAACCCTGCGACTTTTTCCATGAGCGCTGCGACTGGCATTCCCCCAGTCAATACTCGCGCCTCAATCTCACGCATTTGTTGCGCGGTGACCACAATGCGGGGGATGAGTTGAGATCGCGGGACTGATCTACCGCCCGTAATAAACTCTGGCATTGGCGAGTCCCGCGTTTAGCAACATTCGATTCCAAGCTTCGGCAGTTTGCCGATCGCTAAAGGGACCCACTTGCACGTAAGTGCCCAAATGGGAATCTTTTTCCAAAACATTCTGTGCATTTACACCCAATTTCACAACTTGGGTGCGGATAGTAGGGAGTTCTGCTTGTCCGCCAGGGATGACGATAAGATAGCCGCGATCGGGACTACTGACTGATTGAGAGCCTGAACCAACCACTTCGGATTGAATACCCCGTGCTTTTAGCATTTCGGCTTGCCAGTGAGCACTGTCTTTGTTGGTAAATGCTCCCGCTTGGATGACTGATCGTCCCTGGTATTGAGTCACGAACGCCTTGGATTCTACCTGCTGGATCTGTTCCAAAAGAGAGGGGCTATTGCCACTGACAATTACTTTGTACGCGATCGTCGATCGAGGGGCGACTGAATTGGCTGGGTTTTGGGGGGCTTCATATACTTTATCTACTGGAACGAGTGGCAAATCACGATTGCCAGTCGTTCCATCAGGTGGATTCAGACGGCTGGTATTAAAATCTTGCAACGGAGGTGGGGGTGGCAAGGCTTGCTGTGCGATCGCAGGCAAAACCAGGCTTAAATTCGCGGCGATTGTCAGTATCCCTAATACGGGGGCGATCGCCAGAGTTCTTATGCCAAAATCAGTTGGCTGATAGATCCGAGATGGTTGGGGCAACCCTGAAACACGGTGCATCATGGCTTATGCTCTAAATAGAAAATATTGGAGGCAGCAGCCCCCCGGAAGTCCCTCCCAAGTGGGGTATGAGCACGGAGAGCGCATCAAATTTTATGATTGAGGGCGAACGCCAATCATGAGAGGCTGCTTGGCAAGCAAAGGGCAGAAATTTTGCAGTCAATGTAACACGTAGATTAAGTGTTGATTACGTTTGTTTTTGAATTAATACTTTGAACGGCTGGACATCTTTGTTTCTCCTGTCTTTCCCATCTCTGCGTCCTCCTCTTTGCTAATGCTCAGAGACACCCGTGTTAGCCTAGAGGTTGGAATGTCGAATCCAAGATAAAAAGTCCTTTTGGACAGCAATATTTGAATAATTGATTGAGCGGTTCATGAAAAAAGTTGTAGTCGGACTCTCCGGTGGAGTCGATAGTTCTACAGCAGCTGCGATTCTGCGCCAACGGAGTTACGAAGTGGTGGGGTTAACTCTATGGCTCATGAAAGGTAAAGGGCAGTGTTGCTCGGAAGGGATGGTGGATGCTGCCAAAATTTGTGAGCAACTAGACATTCCTCACCATATTGTAGATAGTCGTGAGGTGTTTGAAAAAAACATTGTGGATTATCTCGTAGCCGGTTATGGTGCGGGGATTACACCACTGCCTTGTTCGCAGTGTAACAAAGCGGTAAAGTTTGGACCGATGTTGCATTATGCCCGTACTGACTTGGGCATTGAGACGATCGCGACAGGGCATTATGCGCAAACCACCTATGATGCATCAACGGGGCGTTATCAATTATTGAGGGCGATCGATCGCGGCAAAGATCAGTCCTATTTTCTTTATGATCTGGATCAGGATGTACTTGCGAATGTTCTCTTTCCCTTAGGCAGCCAACCCAAAACTGAAACTCGACGGATTGCTGCTGAGTTTGGTCTCTCCACAGCAGATAAACCCGAAAGCCAAGATCTCTGCCTGATCGAAGCGCATGGTTCAATGAGAACTTTTCTGGATAAATACATCACTCCCCAAAAAGGCGACATTGTAGACCAGCAGGGGCAGGTGTTGGGTCAGCACGAAGGGGTTCATCACTACACTATTGGTCAGCGTAAGGGGCTGGGTATTGCCCACAGTGAACCGTTGTATGTGATTGGGTTGGATGCAATGCAAAATCGCGTGATTGTGGGAGAAAGAACGGAGGCATTGCAAGCAGAGTGTACGGTGCAGCAGGTCAACTGGGTATCGATCGTCGCTCCGGTTGCTCCGATTCATGCAGAAGTTCAGATTCGCTATCGATCTCCCGCAGTTCCAGCGACCCTCATTCCGTTGGAGCACGATCGCGTCCGCATTGTGTTTGATGAACCCCAATTCAGCATTACCCCTGGACAAGCAGCTGTCTTCTACAGTGGCGAGATTTTATTGGGCGGTGGCATTATTGAAACTCAACCATCCCGCCCCGATGGCGAAGCCTGATCGATTCCCAATCTGAATCCATCATCCTAAAGTCCAAGCTGACCTTTCCAAGGTTTAGAGTCTACTGTTTATGCCAGTTATGCCAGTTGGTGAAGACTAGTAATTCGTCAGGATAGATTTGAGGGGCACTCAAATCTACAAAAAACATTTTGAAATGTTTTGAGGGGTTGACCCCCCTCAAAACAGTCTTGACAGCCTACTCGGTGCAGGGTGGAACTCTTGGTTGGGGGCGAAGTCCCGCACATATCCTATTTGATTCCAGTGTTCTAAGCCACTCGGCAGTTATAAACTCTGATTTGGCTGTATTTTTTGTGAAACACAAGAAGCAGATGGGAGCACAACACTATGGCAAGTTTTGAGATTCGAACCGCTCACGTTCAGGTTGCCAATGGCGATCTGAGGCTTGATGCCTATTTGGCTGAACCGCTGGGGGCAACTCTTTTTCCCGCAGTCATCGTCATTCAAGAAATTTTTGGAGTGAATATTCACATTCGAGACGTGACGGAACGGTTTGCGAAAGCAGGCTATGTCGCGATTGCCCCTGCCATTTTTCAACGTACGGCTCCCGGTTTTGAAGTGGGTTACAGTGAGGCAGAGCTCCTTGTAGGCAGGCAGCACAAAGAGCAAACTAAGGCTGCGGAATTGCTGAGTGACATCCACGCGACGATTGCCTATCTCAAAACACTGTCTACTGTCAAAGGCAATGGATTTGGCTGCATTGGCTTTTGTTTTGGAGGACATGTTGCTTACCTCGCTGCTACCCTATCAGACATTAAAGCCACTGCTTCTTTCTATGGAGCGGGCATTGCGACGCTGACTCCGGGCGGTGGTCTCCCCACAGTCATGCGCACTCCCGAAATTCAAGGAACTCTCTATGCCTTCTTTGGCACGCAAGATCCGCTGATCCCGAATGAGCAGATTGACCAAATCGAGGCAGCGTTGCACCAAGCTCAGGCTGCCCATCGGGTATTTCGGTATGAAGCAGGACATGGTTTCTTTTGCGATCTACGGGCTGACTATAACCCCGAAGCGGCTGCCGACGCCTGGGAGAAGGTTAAGCAGTTGTTTGCAGAGACATTGGGGGGATAGGCGGGGTGAAGAGGCGAAGGAGTGCAAGGAGGAGAACGGGAAGAGAGGAAAGTTTAGCGATGCTCGATAATCAAAGGCTGAAAGTTGGCTGTTCAACGACCAATCACCAAAAATCTACAGTTCCTGATCCTGGATCGGGTTATCTCCTTCGCTGATTTCAAATCTGTCTTATAGTGGGAAGACCCGCGTGATGAAAGTCTGGTATCGATTAGGCGCGCATCACCACAATCTGTCTCTTTTCTTGAAGTAGATATGGACACAAAATCTAATCGTTCTCGTGATACTAATCCCTCTTTTTCAATGGAGGATTTTGCCAAAGCACTAGAGCAACATGATTATCAGTTTCAAAAAGGGCAGGTGGTTCGGGGACGGGTAGCTGGCTACGACAGCATGGGTGCCTATGTGGACATTGGAGGAAAATCGGCAGCATTTTTGCCCAAAGAAGAGGCGAGTTTAAGGCAAGTTGCGGATTTGGTAGATGTTTTGCCTTTGGAAGAGGAACGAGATTTTCTCATTACTCGCGAACAGGATGAAGATGGGCAGGTGACGCTCTCAGTCCGCCAGTTGGAAATCAAAAAAATATGGACAAAATTAGCAGAATTACAGGAGGCAAACCAGACGGTGCAGGTGCGAGTCACAGGCACGAACAAAGGGGGGGTAACGGTCAATGTCAAAGGTTTGCGAGGATTTATTCCACGATCTCATCTGGTGGAGCGTAATGATCTAGAAGGGTTGGTAGGACAGACGCTCGCCGCCAGTTTCCTGGAAGTTGATCCAGAACGCAAAAAAATTGTTCTTTCTAATCGGTTAGCCACCCGTGCTGCCAGCTTCAGCGGCTTAGAAATTGGTCAACTCGTAGTCGGTACTATTGCGAGTATTAAACCCTTCGGCATTTTTGTGGAATTTGGTGGGACGACGGGGTTGCTACACATCAATCAAGTCAGCAAAAACTATATCGAATCATTGACTACGCTCTTTCAGATTGGGCAACCTATCAAGGCAATTATCCTGGACTTGGATGAGGGCAAAGGACGGATCTCGCTCTCTACAAAGCTGTTGGAAAACTATCCCGGTGAAATGATTGAAAATCCAGCCGAGGTCATCGCAGAAGCAGAATCCCGACAAGAGCGTGCCCAAAAATCGCTGAAAATTGAAGGATAGGGGGTCTTTACCCGTTGGCAAAGCAGGAAAACCTATGTTTATATCCCATTGAACAGGCTTTTGGGTGATTTTTCTGTGTAAATAAATTTAAACATCCTCAAATTTAGAGACTGCCTGTTTAAATGATGAGGAATATGGATTGCTGAAATCATGGGGACTCATTGCCAGTGGACAAGAATTTTCATAAAGAGGGTTGGTGTTTTTGAGTTGATTTTCAGTCATTGAATGACCTAAAACACAGACTTGTCTACAAACGGATGGTTAAAAAGTGGTGGGTGATTAAAATTGCCCTATAAAAATCTAAGGAGATTTCTATTCAAGAATTTCCCAGTTTAAATCCGTAGCGTGAGCGTCTCACTTAGATTGCGAGCAAGATGCCCGCTCTACATCGGGTAGATTTCCTCATAAAAATCACCTGAGTTCACGTATGCGAACTTACGAAAAATTAGGGGTTTCAATAACTGTGCTTAGCAAATCCTTTATGATCCCGTATTCCTTCTGAGGATGTTTTTATTTGAACTGGGCAGACTTGAATCATGAAAGTCAGTGGTATGAAACTTGGACTTTTACAGATTTATTGTTCGGGCTTTGAGGAGTGTCGTGTCCCGTAGAAGACTTTCGCTAGATAGCATTCATCGTTTAGAAGGTCTGGTGGCAAGTGATAAATCAAGAAATTGTATCCAAGCTGGTGGAAGTTGATATCCCAACCTCTGAGATTGAGCTTCAGGCACTTTTTGCTGCAATGGATAATTTTATCTTTGTCTTTGATAGGCAAGGACATCACCTTAAAACGGTCGCAACAAATCCTGCTTTGTTGGAGGGGCTAGCTCCTGAAGAGAGAAGGCAAGCCTTGCGAAAATTTTTGCCGCTTGCCCATGAGCAACCCTTTCTTAGTAATGTTAAAACAGCACTTCGAACCAAGCAGACGATTGAAATTGAATACAGTTTAGTAGTGGATCAGAAAGAGGTTTTCTTTGAGGCGAGTCTTTCGCCAGTGCAGCGAAATTCGGTGATCTGGATGGCACGCGATGTCACTGAACGCAAACAAGCAGAGCTTTCTTTGAAAGAAAGTGAAGAGCGATTCCGAAGTTACTTCAATTTGCCCCTAGTTGGCATTGCGATTACATCCCCCGAAAAAGGCTGGTTAGATGTCAATACCAAAGCTTGTGAAATGTTGGGCTATACCCGGCAAGAATTGACCCAATTGACCTGGTCAGAATTAACCCATCCCGAAGATTTGATTTTAGATATTGAACTATTTGACAAAATCATGTCGGGCGAGATTGAACAGTATTCGATGGACAAGCGCTATTTTCGGAAAGATGGCGTGATGATTTATACAAATCTGGGAGTCGGTTGTGTTCGTAAGTCGGATGGTAGTGTTGATTATACGGTTGCGCTGATGCAGGATATTACTGAGCGCAAACAGGCAGAAGACGCACTCCGTCGATCAGAAGAAGAATTGAGGAAAAAAGCTAAAGAATTGGAGCAAACATTGCGATCGCTTCGACAAACTCAGGCGCAATTGATTCAAACTGAAAAGATGTCTAGTTTGGGACAATTGGTTGCAGGAATTGCTCATGAAATTAATAATCCTGTTAACTTTATCAATGGAAATATTAACCATGTTGATGAATATGTTGCTGATTTGACAGGCGTTTTGCAACGCTATCAAGAAAGCTTTCAGCCAACTCCTGAAATTCAAGCTGAAATGGAGGAAATTGAGCTGAATTTTCTTTTAGAAGATTTGCCAAAAGTCCTAAATTCAATGAAAATTGGAGTAGATCGCATCCGGCAAATTGTGTTGTCATTGCGTAATTTTTCGCGGCTGGATGAAGCAGAAATTAAGTCTGTCGATATTCATGAGGGGATTGATAGTACGCTTTTAATTTTACAAAGCCGCCTCAAAGCTAAACCTGACTGTCGTGGCATTCAAATCGTTAAAGAGTATGGTCATTTGCCTAAAATTGAATGCTATCCAGGGCAACTGAATCAGGTTTTTATGAACCTATTAACCAATGCGATCGATACGCTAGAAGACTCTAGCCAACGAGCTGTAAAAGAAGCACGGGATACCGAGCTACAGTTCCATCAGCCAACTATCTGGATTCAGACTAAACCTGTTAACGATCGCTCAATTAGCGTACACATTGTTGATAACGGATTGGGCATGACTGAAGAAACTAGACGACGATTGTTTGAACCATTTTTTACCACGAAACCCGTAGGTAAAGGTACAGGTTTAGGTCTCAGTATTAGCTACCAAATTATTGTAGAAAAACACGGTGGTAAGTTAGAGTGCTTCTCTATCCCAGGCAAAGGCACCGAATTTATTATTCACTTACCAATTTTGCAACAAGATCAGCAACCCAATGCCATCTTGCCGACTCTCAAGGAAGCAGACTGCTCCGTGGAAAGCTGTAATTAAATTGAATGGACAGAGAAGACAGAGAAGACGGAGAGAGCCGTTTGCTCAAAATTTCTCTCTCCATCTCGACAGGAGGGCGAGTGTCCTTATTCGGGCGTGACATACGCAGCCGTAATGCCGCCATCTACAACAAAGGTGGAACCGTTAACGAACGAGGACTCATCACTGGCTAAAAACAGGGCAGCATTCGCCATTTCTTGTGCCTTACCAAAGCGTCCTAGCGGGATGTGCACTAGCCGACGCTGACGACGATCTGGATCTGCTAACAATTCTGCCAGCAATGGGGTTTCCACCGGACCCGGACAGAGGGCATTGACGCGGATGTTCTGGCGAGCAAATTCAACAGAAATTTCTCTTGTGAGTGAGAGCACCCCCCCTTTGCTAGCGGTGTAGGCGGATTGCGAAGTCGCTGCTCCTAGCAATGCCACAAATGAGGCTGTGTTAATTACAGAGCCGCCTCCCGCTCTGAGCAAGGCGGGAATGCCGTATTTACAGCCCAAAAACACCCCTTTCAAGTTGATGTTAATAGTGAGATCCCAAATGGCTTCTTCAGTATCGACTACTGAGCCGTCATCTGCGTGAAAAATGCCTGCATTGTTAAACAGAATGTGCAGCCGATCGTATGTCGCTTCTGCAAACTCAATCATGTGCTGCACATCTGCCGCTTTAGAGACATCCCCTCCTACAAAAGCTGCTTCGCCCCCAGACGATCGAATCATCGTCACTGTTTCTTCCCCAGCTTGGCCATTCAAATCGCAAACCACAACCTTTGCTCCTTCTTTAGCAAATAGCAAAGCAGATTCACGACCAATTCCACTGCCTGCACCCGTGATAAGAGCAACTTTGTTCCCTAGACGCATAGTTTTCTCCTAAGTGTTCTAAGAAGTTATCAGGAGAAGGGGGAGGATGGGGAGACGGAAAGGGGAGAAGAAGGGGAAATGACAGAAATTTTCAGGTAATGAAGTCACAGTTACAGGTGGATGGGGATGAGTGTTTGCTGATGCAAGTAGAAATCGCTTTAAGAGGATTTTGAGTTGTGAGGTGAAGTGAACCTCATTGGTTGCCTCCTATTTCCTGACTCTTATCTCCCTTCTTCGTTTCCCCCAGCCGCTTTGACCAGGGCTGCAAACAGACGGGGGTGGATGGATTCGACGGAGGACAATTCTGGATGCCATTGAACCGCAATCAGCCAGGGGTGGTGGAGATGCTCGATCGCTTCGACTAAGCCATCGGCAGCTTGGGCAACTTGCCGCCAACCTTCTGGAACTGTTTGAACTGCCTGATGATGCCATGAGACAACGGTGAGTTCGGTGCCCAACCATTCTCCCAAACGGCTCTGGGGATTGATCTGAACCGGGTGTTCGATCGGCCGGCGCGGGTGATCGAGTCGATGGTGAATCTGATCGCCATACACCTCGGGAACATGAGTGATGAGTGCTCCCCCACTGGCAACTGTGAGAATTTGCATTCCTCGGCAAATTCCTAAGATAGGGATTTTGGAAGCCATCGCTTGTTTCGCTAGAGTCAGTTCAAACTCATCCCGTTCTGCGTCCACCATGTAAATGGTGGGGTGATGGCTGCCCCCGTAGGCTTCAGGTGCAATATCTCCACCACCCGAAAAAACCAAACCATCAATGATTTCTAGTAGACGAGCAGGTTCTGGTTGGTTCGGTGGAAATAAAATGGGAACGCCGCCTGCTGCCTGGATAGCATCCACGTAAGCACCCGGTAGCGTAAATTCTCCTGATTCACTGCGGCTGTAAGTTGTGATGCCGATAATAGGAAATTGCCGATCGTTCAAACCCTGATTCCTTTTGCTGTAACCTGCTCATCAAAAGTCTAAACGAATATTTCAGCCAGTTCTCAGCCCGCTCTCAAGTTTGGAAGGCAGCATGGAGTTAGGAATTCAGAGGTAAGTGATCTAACATAAAGTTAGGTAAAGAAAAACTTTTGAAAAGTAAAAAGAGTGGTTCTTATGGGTTTATTTGGATTAGGTAAAAAACTCTCTCTACCAACACAAGCAGAGGCGCTACCTGGAAGGGCGGCGAAAATGTCAGTGCCCGATCGCCATTTTGTCAATGGCAATCCGCTTCAACCACCCTTTCCTGCGGGACTAGAAATGGCAATGTTTGGGTTGGGTTGTTTTTGGGGAGCAGAACGAAAATTCTGGCAACAGGAAGGTGTGTTTACCACTGCGGTGGGCTACGCGGCTGGGATGACTCCCAATCCGACCTATCAGGAAGTTTGCTCTGGTATGACCGGTCACAATGAGGTCGTTTTGGTGATTTTTGATCCCAGTGTGATCAGCTACGAAACGTTGCTAAAAGTCTTTTGGGAAAGCCACGATCCCACTCAGGGAATGCGCCAAGGCAATGATGCAGGGACGCAATATCGTTCTGGAATTTATGTTTACTCGGCGGCGCAACGGCAGGCGGCTGAAGCTGCTCGCGATGCTTATCAGATGGCGCTGAAGGCAGGTGGCTATGGTGCGATTACGACGGAAATTCTGGATGCGCCAGAATTTTACTATGCCGAAGCTTACCACCAGCAATATTTGGCTAAAAATCCAGGGGGGTATTGTGGTCTAGGTGGTACCAAGGTTTGCTATCCCGAACCGGCACAGGCATAGGGTGGGGGCTCAGGGGATGGGGTGAATAAGCGAATGGGGAATCTGATCTTCAGAACTCAAAATCTGACCTTTTCTATCTTCTCTATTCGTTCTTTGTTCTCTAACGCCTCCCCTGTGTTCGACGACTGAAAATGGAATTCCTCAGCTCTCGCTGTCTTGGCGAATCCATTTCTCGATCGTCGTGGGGCAATAGTCCGTTAGTAAATCGAGCAAGACTTCTGGTTCGGTGGCTTCTAGCACCAGCGATCGATGGTCTGGGCGAACAAACCCCTCTGTGGTGGCTCTGTCGAAGAGTTGAATCAGGGGATTATAGTAGCCTTCGATATTGAGTAAGCCGCTGGGCTTTTGGTGTAAACCAAGTTGTGTCCAGGTCAGGATTTCGCAAAATTCTTCAAAGGTGCCATAGCCGCCGGGCATAGCGATGAAGGCATCTGACAGACTTGCCATTAGGGCTTTGCGCTCATGCATCGAACTCACGATATGTAATTGCGTAAGTCCCTGGTGGAAAAGTTCTTTGGCAGCTAGCATTTCTGGCATCACACCGATGACTTGTCCTCCATTGTTGAGGACGGCATCGGCGACCACCCCCATCAAACCAACATTGCCACCGCCATACACTAGCCCCAAACCCCGCTGGGCGATCGTCGTTCCCATCGATTGGGCGGCTTTTTTGTAGGCAGCCCTTGCTCCAAAGCTAGAACCACAGAACACACACACTTGCTTCACGGATTGTTTTCTCTCGCAACACTGAAAAGCTAAGTTAGCACATTGCGGGAGGTCGTTTTGTTTATAGGAAAAAATTCTCTCTTACCTATGCTTTAGGAAGGTATTGGGTGATCGAAAAGATTGGGCGATCGCTCCCCTCAAAACATTAGAATGGTGATCCTGCCAGTTCTAAGGAATGCATGACTCAACTCTCTTCCTCTAAAGCGCTTGAGTCTCTTCGAGTAGACATCAATGAGCTAATTGATCAGCTACCCACTACAAAGCACGGAGAACTTATTCAACAGGCGCTTGCCACTGTGGTGCAGATGGCTGATGGCGACATCGATCGCTTGGATTGGAAAATCCTAAATGCTTCGCTACGCGATATGGAGCAAGCCTTTAAGGTTTTTTATCCTTATCGCCATGTGCGGAAAATTGCTATTTTTGGCTCCGCCCGGATTGCGCCCAATCAACCGGAATACCAACTGGCGATCGACTTTGCCCGCTGTGTAACCCAGCAAGGTTTTATGGTGATTACCGGGGCTGGCGGTGGCATCATGCAGGCAGGGAATGAGGGGGCAGGTGCAGAGAATTCATTTGGGCTAAATATTCAGCTTCCTTTTGAGCAAGGGGCAAATCCATTTATCGAGGGTGATCCCAAACTGGTTCCATTTAAGTATTTCTTTACCCGGAAACTATTTTTCTTGCGAGAAAGCGATGCGCTGGCGCTGTTTCCAGGGGGGTTTGGTACACAGGATGAGGCGTTTGAATGTTTGACGCTCACGCAAACTGGTAAATCGGCTCCGGTGCCATTGGTCTTGATCGACTGTCCCGGTGGTGATTACTGGCACGATTGGCACAACTATATTCACAAGCAATTACTGAGACGGGGCTTGATCAGTTCTCAAGATCCCAGTCTGTATACGATTACCGATCGCCTGGATGTGGCTTGCGAAGCAATTTCAGGTTTCTACCGGGTTTATCACTCCAGTCGCTATGTCGGTAGCAAATTGGTCATGCGGCTGAAGTCAGAACTTTCGGATATGCACCTAGAGAAGCTCAACGCTACATTTAGTGACATTTTAGTCAAAGGGCGGATTGAGAAAAGTCGCGCTTTGCCCCAGGAAAGCAGGGATGAGACGCTCGAATTACCCCGCCTGGTGCTGTACTTTAACCAGCGGGATTTGGGACGCTTGTACCAACTCATTGCTGCGATCAATGAATTGGGGACTCCTTCTCCAGAGATTTCTGCCCATCCAGAACGGAAGTGATGGGTGTGGAGACGACAAAAGTGCCCCTAAGTCTTTAAATTAGGGGCACTTTTCACCATTCCTTACATTGTTAACGACTGGACGTTTGTTTCAATTAGGATTGCTAAATCTTTAAGGAAAGCGGCGGCATGGGCACCGTAAATAATTCGGTGATCGCTGGTCAGGTTGACTTGCATTTGTTGCTTCACACCCAACATGCCGTCGGCGGTGGCAACTACTTGGGGACGTGATGCCCCGATCGCCAAAATAGCTCCCTGTCCAGGGGGCAAAATGGCATCGAAGCGATCGACCCCAAACATCCCCAAATTGGACAAAGTAAAGTTACCGGAGCTGTATTCCTCTGGTTGTAGTTGCTTGGAACGGGCACGATCGACCAAATCTTTCCAGGTACGAGACAAGGAATAAATATCGACCTGATCCGCATTCTGTAACACAGGGGTAATCAACCCACCATCATCCATCGCGACTGCAACTGAAACATTGATGGCAGTGCTGTAGCGAATGCCCTGGTCTACATAGCTGGCATAGAGCAAAGGATGCTTTTTCAGCGTGACTCCGACTGCCTTTGCCAACAGCGCTGTCATCGTCACGCCTTTAGATTTAATTTGCTTGTAGAGTTTATCTAGAGCATCGGTTGTGATGGTATAGCCCACTCGATAGACAGGAGTTTGCAAACTGGCGACCATATTCCGCACAACCGCGTTTTGCAGAGTCGTCATTGGAACGACTTGCCCTGGGGTGACCGGAGCTGCAACTGGCGTGGGTGCAGGATGGGCTGGCGCAGCGATCGGTGCGATCGTGGGTGCTGGTGCAACTGGAGCGGGAGCTTTACCCTGATTGACAGCGGCTTCTACATCCTCGGCGACGATCCGCCCGTGCGGCCCCGAACCCTGAAGGGTGCTCAGGTCAACTTTTAAGTCTTTCGCTAAACGACGAGCACGGGGTGAAACAATGATCCGTCCGCTGCTTGCCCGACTTCCGTTTGATTTGGTTGTGACCGAGGCTACGACAGGTTCAGCCACAGTCGCTGTGGGGGCTGTGGCAGTTGTGGGGACAGGCGCAGATGCGGATGCAGTGGAAGCTGCTTGCTGTTGAGCGGTGGCGATTTCTGCTTCACTTTCTGCCAGGAGGGCAATCGCCGCTCCCACGGTTGCCACGTCGCCTGCTGCAACTACGATCGTTGCCAAGTAGCCTTCATAAAAAGACTCAACATCCATGTCTGCCTTATCAGACTCAACCACCACCACGGTTTCGCCTTTTTCGACCTTATCACCCGGTGACTTTAGCCAGGAAACAATTTTTCCTTCGGTCATGGTGGAACTCAGAGCAGGCATGAAGATTTCGCGAATCATGAGGCAGTTACAGAGTTAGATGGATGTGAAGTTCAAAGCAATTTAAACCCTATCGGATTTTATCGGATTCTGGGGATGGGTGCTGAGTAAAGTTGCATTTTGCCATTGGACTCTCGGTGATCACACATAAACTCGCAGTGGTTCTATCTAAAAGACTGGGGAGTGAATCAGAGCTACAGTGTTTTCTGGAGGGAGTAAACTGCGACTATCCGAACAAAATGTGCCTGCGCGGACTAAAAGAATCTTTCAACTCACGCAGGCAGTTTTACAATTATTGCCGTGATTTTAATCGCTAGGGAAATTCTCCACCATGAATAGCGACACTTGCCAATTGTCAATGAGACACTACGGAGGAGATTTCGTTAAACATTACCGCGAATTTCTTCTACCACACCATCACGCAGTAGAATTTCTACTTGCATTTTTTCGACCAGATTATCCCCCACTTCAACGCGGAAGAAACTATCCACTTGTCCTTGATTTACTTCTTGATCTAATTCCAGCAAATGAACCTGGTTCAACTGTTGCAAAATCTGGTTTTTTTGCTCCAACAAGCCACTTTTCTGCTGATTGACTTGTACCTGGAGGTTCTCAATTTGCTGTAGCGTCTCGGGCCCGGGCGGCTTCAAGCTTTGCTTTTGGATTTCAGCAATCATGCGCTGCCCCTGCATTTCAAGCTGTTGTAACTGGTTATCAAGCTGGTTAATTTGAGCTTGAAGTTGCTGTTGTGCTTCATCTTTCCATCGTGGTGTGACGATTGCTTTGACGTTCACAGCACGCTTCAAAAGCAAATGGGAATTGGAGAGATCCATAGGGTTCTGTTAGACAAAAGGAGTGAGAAACGTTACGGGATGCGCTTAAGCAAACATCTCGTTGATCATATCCTGGTAGCGATCCATCACGACATTCCGGCGAACTTTCAGTGTCTGGGTCATCAGCCCATTTTCGATCGAAAAGGGTTCTAAGATTAGGCGAAATGGTCCAATCCGATCATCAGGTCGATAGCCAGGACGATCTTGTACCCGACGATTGAGTTCTTGCCGAATCAAATCTTGAATAGGTTTACTATCCAGAATGGGTGCAGTCGGCGCAGTGCCTTCTCCTCCTTTCTGGTTGGTTTCTCCCAGTTCCGGCAATTGCAGATTTAGATTTTCAGCCGCTATCCACTTTTTCAGTTCTTCCAAATTAGGCACAATCAGAGCACCCAACGATCGCTGATCCTGTCCCACCAGCATGATCTGGTCAATATAAGGGCAGCGCAGACAGGCATCTTCGATCGGCTGCGGTTCAATGTTTTCGCCATTGGTGAGCACGATCGTATCCTTTGCCCGTCCCGTCAGCACCAGATCATTGGCTGGCGTTACCCAGCCCAAATCGCCTGAATCAAACCAACCTTCGGGGTCAATCGCTTTTGCGGTTGCTTGAGGATTATTGTAGTAGCCCTGCATCACTTGAGGACCGCGAATCAACACCAAGCCACGTTGCCCCTGCGGCAATGGTTTTCGGCTATCAGGATCGACGATTCTGATCTCTGTACCGGGGATGGGTTGTCCTGCTGACCCTCTCAGATTTCGCCAGGGGCGACGGGCATTGGTCACCGGAGCTGTTTCGGTCAAGCCATAGCCCACCAACACTTCGACCCCCACAATTTCAAAAAAGTCGTCTAGATGCTTAGCAAGGGAACCCCCACCGCTAATCACTTGTTTTAGCTGACCTCCGGTTGCCTCCCGCACTTTTTGGTAGACTAGCTTGTTCCCCAGCGCATGAACCGGCGCCAAAATTGCTGCTTGGAGCATTGCCCCCCCCCGTTCTGCCAGTGAAGGGGACAAATTTTCCAGGCTTAGTCCCTGTGCGATGCGACGAGCCAGAATGTAGCGCTGGCTATTGGTCAAAAAGAATTGAATTAATTTTTGTTTCTTAGCGGGTTGTTCACGAAATTGCTTCTGGATACCTTCATAAATTGACTCCCAAAGGCGTGGCACTCCTACCATATAGTTGGGTTGATAGTGCTTGATGTCTTTTTTGACCGATCGTAAATTGGTGTAAATCTGAGCACAGCCCTGAGAGAACAAGAAATATTCGATTGTCCGCTCGTAGGCGTGCCAAGTTGGCAAAATGCTGAGAACTCGGCTGCCCCCCTGCGGTTGCACTACCACCCCCAGGGTATTGACCTGGTGCATCAAATTGCCATGGGTGAGCATGACCCCTTTGGGTTTGCCCGTTGTGCCGGAGGTGTACAGCAAGGTCGCCAGATCCGATCGGGTTCGCTGTATCGGTTGGAGTGTCGAGGGTGCCCCTAACTCCATGACTTGCGAGAAGGTGAGAATTTTTAAGGTTTCATTGGCATCAGGCTTCTCTTCTGATAGCCAAATGACAAACTCAATAGGCAAATCATCCAGTTGTACGCGAAGTTTCTGAAAGGTGGCGCGATCTTCGGTGACGATAGCCCTACTGCCACTATCGGCAATCATATACAGCAGTTCTTCGCGATCGGCTTGGGAACTCCGCACCACATTCACTGCGCCTGCCATCATCATCCCCTGATCCGCAATCAACCAACGGGGGCTATTGTCAGCAAACAAGGCAATCCGATCGCCCGGTTTGACTCCCAATAATTGCAACCCACTGGCAAAGTGCTGCAATTGCTCATAAAGCCCCCCAAAGGTCATCATCACTTCTGGTTTGGCATGAGGATCGTGAATCGCTACCTTATCCCGAAATCGTTGAGCGGTGAGTGCCCATAGCTCTGGCACCGTGGCGATCGCATTGTAATCCACCATGTGCTTGAGATTATTGCGCTCAAGCTCGGTCATGGGGTAAGGAGAAGAGAAGGCGGAAGGGGGCATGGTCATCGACTTAATTAAGCTCACTGCATAGGATTGCTATATTCAACCTTATCGTGATGAACCAAGCCCAATGATAGAAATGCAGCCAGAATAATTTCTGGCTGGAATTAGGCTGAAAGTTCACATTTCAGTCCGGTGATTTCTATTGTGTTTTCTCTACGAGTCGCTTAAACGAAATCTTCAAGATAGGTGAAAGGTCAATAACAAGGTTGTCGCCCGTCTCTGCTATTTCCGTAATATTACTGCGATATAAACCCCATTAAATGTAATTTTTATTGCCAAGATTTTTGGATCGTTGAGGGGGCTTGAGCGAAAAATGTTTGATTTTAGGTCATTCTATCCATCTACTAATGATGCTAATGAAAATTTATTCTTAAAGGCAAAAATAGACCTAAATACAGCCTGCATGTGGGTCTATAAAATTTCTCCGTGTTAGCAGAGATGATATTTTGATTTTTTCAAAAAAATGCCTATTGAGTTGAGGCAGAAACTCGGTAGCCCACCGATAAGGTGCTGCGATTCGGTGACCCCAAATATTTAGGGTCACAGGGTTAATTGCCCAGCAGGTTATGATTTATGCTGCTTGTTCTATGCCGATCGAAACCGTGGGTTCGCTCTCAAATCGCTTAATTGGAAGTTTTGTACCCAGTCCACAAAAGATTCGCTGATTAAGTCTGCCTCTGACTGGCTGACGAGCAGGGCAGTATAGTGTGCTCTCTGTTTCACAATAATGGCGCAATATTCAGCCCCGTAAATGGTGGCGTGGTGAAATCCTTCCAAACGCAAAGAAGACATCAGGAGCGATCGCAGTCCCAAAGCTTGAAAAATTGTTTGCACCCAACTCATGTTGCTACTTTCTGCGGTTGTGAAATATTCCTTTGGCAGGCCATTCAAATCAAAAATAGCTGCACCCATGACACGATCTGAATAAGAAGTTTGCCCATCCTGGGAACTCTCAGGATGAAGCAACTGGGAATCGGCATTGATAGGCATAGCTAGTTCTGAAAAGCCAACGGACATGGATTTACATGGAAAAGATAGTGATTGGGATGCCTAGTAGCCAGGGATATGAGTAACCAAATTTCCCCAGTTACACCTTAAGTTAATCTTAAACCCGGATTCGCTTTTAACCCTAAGGGGGAACAACCTCTGATCTTGGCTTTTAGTAATCAAACCACAGCAAGCGATCATTGCTTCGCTTGTCAGTATTGGTCTGGAGAAGCCATTGCGAAATATCCGAACCGACTTTGAAAATGCTAAAAATCCCGGAAGGCGTAAAAGAAAAATTATGATTCTTTTTTCCCATTCAGATGTACTGAATCGTAGCTGTTCAAGAACTTTGCGAATGCTCCGGAAATTTGATGATTTTGCTCTAGATATATTATTGACATCTTTAAAAACTATGGAACAAGTTTTTCAAAAATATCAATAACGCCTCTAAAACCACATCAAAAATTTAATGATTTTTAGTGAATGAAAAAGGTATATGCTTCTCCCTGAAACGAATCCATCAAACTACTGACTCGGGAATCAGACTTCAAAAACCTTTAATAACCTTCAAAAACCTTCAAAAGACTGCTTGTATTGAGTAAAGCTGTAGTGAGGACTTGAGGTTAAGTGATGGGGCGTAAAGCCAGGCATACAGACCTTTTTATCCCTAAAACCTGACATTTGCTACAGCAGTGACTCCAGGTGCACCCTAACAAACCTAACAAAAGAGCGACGACAGACAAAACGTTCGCGAGTTTATGAAAGTCTTAATTCCTTCAGGGATAGATAGCTTTAATGGTTTCCTGGCTACTTGGCTCCTGCCTTAGTTTAGAAAAATCTACTGGTTCTATGCGACCGTAAAATCGCGATGAATTATTCAGGATCACTTAATCAATTGCCCCAACCTGGGTAGAACTGCGGAGTTGGCTGGGGCAGAGAAAAGTTATTTTTTCTGCCAGTATTTATAGACAGCAGATGCCAGTGTAACGACACCTGTATAAATGGCAGACTCGTCTACATTAAATAAAGGATGATGCAGGGGATAGTTTTGACGATCCAAGAAACCAACTCCCAGGCGAAACATGGTGCCTGGAGCATGTTCGAGATACAGGGCAAAATCTTCTGCTCCAAGAGATGGCTCAGGAATGAGTTGGATGTGATTTTCTCCTAAGACTTCTTGAGCGGCAGTTTCAACAAGATGGGTCAGGATGGGATCGTTTTGGACAGAAGGAACCCCCCGACGATAATTCAGCTCGTATCGTGCGCCATACGGTTGGCAAATGCTAGCGACAATTTGTTCGATCCAATGAGGTAAGTTGGCGCTAGTTTCGGGGTGAAGCGATCTCACTGTTCCCAGGAGTTTGACTTGATCGGCGATGACATTGGGTGCGCGTCCGCCTGTAATTTTGCCGATCGTTAACACCACTGGGCGTAAGGGATTGTGGGTTCGACTAATTGCCTGCTGCAAAGTAGTGATTACCTGAGCTGCTAACCACACTGCATCGATTGCCTCATGGGGGCGTGCTCCATGCCCCGATTCTCCTAAAATTACGATTTCTAAATCATCAGCAGCGGCTGTGAGTGCCCCATAGCGGATGCCGATCGTTCCAACCGGAATGGAAGGAAAAACATGCAAAGAGAAGATGGCACTGGCATTTTCCATGGCTCCATCTTGAATCATCCAACTGGCTCCCTGGGCGATTTCTTCCGCTGGCTGAAAGATCAGGCGCAAATTGCCCGGCAAGCGTTGTTCAAGTCGCGATAATACCATTGCGACTCCCAACCCGACCGTAGTATGGACATCGTGACCACAGGCATGCATGATGCCTGGATAACGAGAGGCAAAATCTACTTGAGTTTGCTCATGGATGGGCAGAGCATCCATATCAGTGCGAATTGCTAATAGACGTGAATCGATTCCTTCACCTGCTAATTCACCGATTACCCCAACCCTGCCAACGCCTTCTCGGATCTGTAGTCCACAAGAGGAAAGGACCCCGGCTACATAGGAAGCGGTTTGCCGTTCATTGCCACTTAGCTCCGGATGGCTGTGAAGATGACGACGGATTTCTATTAGACGGGGAGCTATGCTTGCTGCGATCTCTTGGATTTGGTTGAGCATGGGCGAGTGTTTTCTTCGATCATACTCCTGTAAAGAGTTGTTAAGGAAACCTGAGCGGCAGGGAGGATTATGGCAAGGGTGTAGGACTGGGTTGGTTGGCAGGATTGCTATTCTTTGGCGGACTGGGAACGACTTGAGCCTCTCGTGGTGCTCCCAGTACCCAGAGGACATCGAATTGTTGTTTTTCCGCTGTGGCAGAGTTGGTGGTACTGATGCTGCGGAGCACACCTAAAAGGCGTTTAAACTCTCGATAATTGGGAGATTCGGCAGCGCCAGGGGCGCTAAACAGCCCGTACAGAAAGGCAAGAGAAGACCCCATGTTGACATAGAAATAGCCTTCGTTGGGATGGGGGAGGCTTTGGGTCGCAGTTTTGAAGGTGTGATTTTGGTTCAGGGTGAGGTAGGGTTTGGGAGTGAGATCTGCCATCGGTCCTGTGCCGGTGGTCAATATCAAGGTGTCGTTGTTTACCCAGCCATAAGAGAAAAAGCTGACTTTACGATTGCCATCGCGTCCTTCCCAGCTGACGACAGGTTGTCCCTGAACGGTCCGATCGACAATTTCAATCTGGCTACCTGGTTGTTTTTGGGCAAACTGGTTAAACTTTTTGAGCGCAACTTCCGCAGCAGGGCGATCGTGGGTCTGAATCATTAGCCCCAACCCTAGCTGAAATTTGGCATCAAAAAATGGAAATAGCCCCTGCCTGGTAGGAAACAGGAAGAAAACATACTGTTTGTCCATCCAGGGAATCAAATCTTTGTCCAGATCTAATCCTGTGCCATTGCGGATAAAATCTCGAATTCCTTTGGTAATAAATCGAGTGGTGGGATCAGCATCTATCTCGCTGGCAAAGGACTGCCACTGCTGCTTAAAGTTGCGACTGTTGGCTGACAGGTAGGTTGCAGCAGGTAAGCGTTCCAGGATTTGGTTGTCATCGGGGAAAGCGACAGTTGCCAAACTGGGCTGAGGGGTCGTGTAGTAGAGGTTGGATTGGCTGCGGAGCCCTTCAGGTTCTATCCAGGTTAAGCCATCGACTGAATTATAGGTTTGGGTTAGCTTCTCCAAATCTGGGTTTGCGATCGGAGGCAGTGGCAAAGGCACAGGGGATGAAGGCAGTTTGGAAAATGCCAGAGCGAATTGCATCAGTCCCTTCAGATCGCCATAGGCAACAAACAATGCCTGCCCAAATTTGGGGTGCTGCATGGTGCGCTGAAATCGGGGATTTTGTGCCAGAGAGAGGTTCTCCTCCGTCGTGGAGGGACTTCCTAGTTGTGCCTGTGTATCCATGAATTGTTCTAGCGGTTGGGCAGTGCTTGAGACTGCTAGATAACCTGGCAGAACGGCGATCGCCAGACTATCCTTGGGAATCGGGTTGGCTGTTGGAGTGGGTGAAGGAGTCGGCGATGCTTGCCCTGGTGAAAGCGTGGGGCTGGGTTGTGGCAGTGGAGAACTGGTGGGTTGAGGACTGGGCAGCGGTGGTGTAGAGAAAACGGTTGGCTGCGGCAGTGGGGTGAGACTGGGAGAAGGTGATGTGGCGGGTTTGGGGAGAGAGGATTGAGCGATTAGCGTTGAGAATTTTCGCTGAGATTTGTCAAGGGACTGGTTGAAGCTGGTAACCCCTCCGGGCACTTCTGGGATGCAAGGGTTTGACGGATCGGATTTGCCAGGAAGTTGGCTGGGATTACCAGGGGAGGAAACTGGGCACTTCTTTGGGGCAGGCTTAGGTTTGGTGCCTTCCCATTCTAAAATCTTGGCTCCTTGATAGGTTCGCTCGATTTGGGGGTTACCTCGATTGGTTTTGACTTTGGTAATGAATGCATCGAGGCGACTGGCATCTTTGACCGGCACCAGAAGCAAGCTGTGGTTCTCAAAAGAGCTTGCCTTGGCGTCTGGGGGAATGGGTAGCAAGACCAGGGCGAGGCGATCGCCCAACCAGGGCTGAATATCGGTGGTGAAATCTAGCCACGGCGGCAAAAAGGGTAAGCCACCCACGCCAGGGGGAAGGTTGGGGTAGGGATTAAAGCGGCGTAACTGTGCCCATGCTTCTGGATTGGTGTTGACTAATACAACCGCTGGTGTATCGGCGCGTAAAACGGTTGTGACCTGAGGTGGAGGAGTTGTCTCATTGGGGGGGGCTGTAATATTCGCAGCATGCCCCGGAAGCACGGTCAGAACTGCCAAGATTGGCAACGAAATACGACGTAGCAAATCTCCTACCTCCACCAATGGAATTTACAGCCAGCCTAGCCGATCGATTCAGTTCTGAATCAAAAAAACTCGTAAAAAATCCGGTTTTATAGAGTGCTTCTGCCCAATTTGCTTAAATTCATTTGCCGCCATTGGGCATCGCGTTTGCGATCGGTTTGGACTTCTAGCACCCGAATCCCAGTTTCGGGTAAGGGGTTGAGTCGTTGCTTTAGTTGCTGCCAGTCAGTGATCTGTTCATGCTGGATGTGATAGGTCTTACAGAGATCAGCAAAGTTGATATTTTGAGGTGTGGCAAAAAAACTTTCAAAGGGCGGATCAAAGCCAGAGATGGGCAACATCTCAAAAATTCCTCCACCGTTGTTATTGATCAGGACGATCGTCAAGTGTCCAGTAAAGTGATTTCGCAGCAGAAAGCCATTGGTGTCATGTAAAAGTGCCAAATCGCCTGTCAGCATGACGCCACTTTGGTTACGGTGAGCCATGCCTAATGCAGTTGAAAGACTGCCATCAATGCCATTGGCACCGCGATTGAAAAAAGGTGAAATCTGACGATCGTTGCTTGTCCAAAAGAACTCGACATCTCGCACTGGCATACTGCTAGAAATAAACAGAGGCGTTTGGGGGGGCAAAACTTGTGACAGCAACCAGGCGATTTTTCCTTCAAACAGATAATCGAGATCGGTCATGACTCGATCGACCTGTTGACGAGTTTGTTGTTCTGCGGTGAGCCAGATGTTCAAATAGGTGAAATCACGATCGACGACTGGAACGACCTGCTCAGCGACCTGTTCAACCGTTAAGCGCAAGTGCAGCGTATTGCCATGCAGTGGGTCAAGATTGCGCCCGGTTGGGTCGATGATCCATTGTTGGGGCTGGGTTACCTCCAGCCAGGAGCGCAGTTCTTTGCTGGTGGGCATTTCTCCGATCCGAATGACCCATTCCGGTTGCAAAGATTCTGCCAGGACATGATTTCGCAGCAGCAAATCATAAGTGGAAATCAGATAGGGGTTGAGGCTGGCGTAGTTTCTTAACGGCGACAAGCCATCTGCCAGAACGGGCAAGCCCAAGGTTTTGGAGAGGTGGGCGATTGCATGACAATAGGTCTTGGCGCAAAGGGGTTGGGCGGTGCCAGCGATGAGGATGCCGCGAGGCGAGGCGGGCAAGGCGACAGGGGGGAAGGAGGATGAGGGGAGTGGGAAAAGGGAGAAGGGGAAAGGGGGAGAAAGATGGGAGAAAAAAGTTTCGGGATGGAAATGGGGGGCGAGGCTTTGGGCTTCGGGTTGACGAATCGGAATCAGAGGATCGCGAAAAGGGATGTTGAGGTGGACAGGTCCAGGAACAGGATAAAGGGTTTGTTCCCAGGACTGGATGAGGGTTTGCCGCAGGTACGCCAACATGCCCGCTTCTAGGGAAGGGAGGGCAAGTTCGGCGTAGCGATTAGGAAAGGACCCAAACATTTTTTGCTGGTCGATCGTTTGTCCAGCATTGCAGTGGCGCAGTTCAGGGGGGCGATCGGCGGTGAGGATCAGCAACGGCACCCGACTTTCGCGCGCTTCGATGATGGCAGGGTAGAAGTTGGCGCCTGCGGTGCCAGATGTACAAACCAGGGCAACCGGCGCGTGGGTTTGGCGAGCCAGACCCAGCGCAAAAAAAGCTGCCGATCGCTCATCTAAAACCGGAATTGCCTCAACCCCTTCTAGCTGGGCAAAGGCAACTGCGAGTGGGGCAGAGCGTGAGCCGGGACAAATGATCACGGTTGCCAAGCCTAACCGCTTGAGCGTTTCTGCCAGAATGGAAGCCCAGACTGTGTTGGTATTACTGAAATCAATCGGCATGTAGAAATCTTAGATTTTAGAGTGCAGATTTTTAGAGTCCAACCTGAAATCTGTACTCTAAAACTTACAAGGCGTTGCTGATTCTGGGTATGAATTTGGAGTTGTATGAATTGAAACTTCGTTCCAATTCATACTGCTATTCAGTACCACCCTTACAATCAACCAATCTACAATCAATCAAACCAGCGCTCCTAACAATGCCCGCAGTTTTAGCTGCACTTCTGCCATTTCGCGTTCTGGATCTGACCCAGCGACGATGCCTGCTCCGGCATAAAGACGGGCATGACAGCCTTCGACCAGTGCTGATCGAATGCCAACCACAAATTCACCATTGCCCTGATGATCCACCCAACCGATTGGGGCAGCATAGAGCGATCGCTCAAAATTTTCGTAGCGACGAATCTGTTCACAGGCAAGGCGGCGAGGGGTCCCTGCTACGGCAGGGGTGGGATGGAGTTCTGCGACGACATCAAGCAGGTGCACGGCAGGGGGCAGTACTGCTTGGACAGGGGTTTGTAAGTGCTGAATGTTAGAAAGTTGTAACAATCGACGGGGGGAAAGATGAGGACGTAGCCCTAGTTCCACCAATCGTTGGGTGATGAAGTCGATGACGACTTGATGCTCGTGCAATTCTTTTTGGCTACTTAATAAACCATCTGCCAGTCGTGCGTCTTCGGTGGGGGTTTTGCCACGGGGGGCAGAACCTGCCAGCGCATCTGTTGCCAGTTGCCGATTGTGTAAGCTCACTAATCGCTCTGGGCTAGCTCCGATAAAACTTTGCCCCCGACCATTGCCGATCGAAAATACATAACAGTCGGGATGCAGTTGTCGCAAGTGATGGAGCGAATCGACTGGATGGAGAGGCATCGGGGAAACGACATCCAGCGCATGGGCGAGAACGATCTTATTTAAGTGTTTGGATTGGATCGAGACCAGGGCTGATGCGACGGCAGCCTGAAAACTCTCTGTATCTTTGATAGTTTTTTGTTGTAGAGGGGATGGGCTATCGATGCCCAAACTAAACCAATCATATTTAATTGCGGTAATTGCTTGGAATTGGTGGCATAAAGTTTCACTAATTAAATTGAGATTTAAGCCAGAATCTACCAGGATATTCGCAACCACAGTCGAACGATTTTTTTTGCGAGAAATTTGCCAACAGGGTAAGAAAACAGTAGCACCTGGGAAAGGGGCATTTTGTTCGGAATTCTGATCAAAAAAGGTAAAGCCACAAAAGAAATGGGGACCTGCAAAAGCAGAATTGGAAGTCTCAGCGGTAATTAGGCTAGACAGGGATGATCGAATAAAATTTTTGACTTGTAAAAAACGATCATCTCCTTCAATTTCTTGGCTTAGGGCTGTGCCGATCGCGGCGATCGCAACCGTCTCATTTTCCGAAGAAAAGCTGCTATTTTGATCGCCTTTTTCAAGATAGAAATGAAGCTGATCAGGCTTTCCAAATTGGCGCAAAATCGCGAGTGGATCGATCGATGGAATTTCTACGGAAATACTAACAATATGAGATTTTGCTCTCTCAATTGAGACTTGTTTACAGGCTAAAAGAAACTGGTATAAGTCCTTGCAGTCCTGGAAGAGATTTGTGCAACCCGGTATAACTGGCATGTATCGGCAGATAACAAATTTTCTCAGGTTGAATTTCTAGTACTCTTTATCTAATCACTGAAGCGATCGCAAATCCTGCATAGCCGATTGGTCATGTTATAGGCTGCGTCCAAAGCTCCTTCTAAACCAGAATAACCCTTTATTTGCAGTCAGCGGTCAGCAGTCGTTAGTCAGCGGTCAGCTTTCCATTGGGATTGATTGGCACAAGAGGGGTAAAGACCTGAGAACATGGGAAAAAGGAAATTACTGTTGATATCGATAGATTTTATCCAATGACAATCAAAGCAATCGATCGCCCCAAGCGTAAATTGTGGCTGGCGGCACTCAAACCCCCAATGTATAGCGTTGCTATCATGCCGATTTGGGTGGGAACCGCTGTTGCTTTTGCAGAAACGGGCAAGCTGAATGCTAGCATTTTTGCGACTTTCCTGGCTTCTGCCATTTTGATTCTCGCTTGGGAGAACTTGAGCAATGATGTGTTTGACTCAGAAACGGGGGTGGATGTCAATAAGGCAAATTCACTGGTCAATTTGACAGGCAACAAAGGGCTGATTTTCTGGCTGGGCAATCTGTGTTTGCTGGCTGGACTATTGGGGATTGGCACGATCGCCTTTTGGCAACAAGACTTAACAGTGATTGGGCTGATTTTGCTCTGCTGTGCATTGGGCTATCTTTACCAGGGACCTCCCTTTCGCCTCAGTTACCAGGGATTGGGCGAAATTCTTTGCTTTTTTGCCTTTGGTCCGGTTGCTTTTTCAGCTGTGTACTATAGCCAAACCCGATCCTGGTCTGTGTCCAATGTTGCGGCTTCAGTCGTGGTTGGGATTGCCACCAGTCTGATCTTGTTCTGCTCACATTTTAATCAGGTGCAAGATGATGCTTCAGTGGGCAAAAAATCTCCGGTCGTGCGTTTAGGGACTTGGCGATCGGCGAAACTTCTCCCCTGGGCTAGCGGTAGTCTGTACGGATTGACACTGCTCTTCGTCCTACTGAAGCTTTTCCCGGTCTGGACGTTACTGATTTTGGGCAGCTCACCTTATGCTATTAAGCTTTGTCGCTACATCCTGGCGCATCATGACCAGTCCGACAAGCTGCTCTATTGTCGCTTTATTGCCGTGGCGTTGCATTTTTGGAGTGGCTTGTTGTTCGGAGCAGGGTTTGTGGTGCCGATTTGGTTGGGGCGATGAGGAAGACGTGGGATGGGGCGATGAGGGGATGGGGAGAGGGGGCGGTTGGGTTTGGATTTAGTCTCTATCGTCGTCGATTTAAGCGATCGTTACTGACACATCATGGCTTATGGTCTGTGCGAGAAGGGATTTTGATTCGCCTGGTTGCGCCGGATGGACAGGTTGGCTGGGGTGAAATTGCACCCCTGGATTGGTTTGGGTCTGAAACGTTGGCAGCTGCGCTGGAATTTTGTCGGCAGTTGCCTGAAAAAATCACAGCGGGGACGATTGGAGCGATTCCAGAAAATTTGCCTGCTTGCCAGTTTGGGTTTGAGTCGGCATGGGAGGAGATCGGGAGTCAAGAGTTAGGAGCCGGCAGTCGGGAGCCGGGAGTCGGGAGTTGGGAGTCGGGAGTTGCCGAAATTTCACGCTGCCGCCATGTTGTTGCTTCTTCACTCTCCCACAGCACGCTTCTGCCTACCGCCAGTGCTGCACTCCACGCCTGGCAGGCTCACTGGGAACAGGGCGATCGCACGTTTAAGTGGAAGATTGGGGTGGCGACGATCGCGGAGGAACTGGGCTGGTTTAAGCAACTGATGGGGGCATTGCCTGCGGGGGCAAAGCTGCGGTTGGATGCCAATGGTGGACTAACTGAGGCGGAAGCGATACGCTGGCTGACTGTTTGCCAGGGGACGAATGTGGAATTTTTGGAGCAACCGCTGCCACGGGAACAGTTGACAGCGATGTTGGCGTTGAGTGAACGATTTGCTACCCCGATCGCCTTGGATGAGTCGGTAGCGACTCTAACGCAACTGCAAGCTTGTTATAACCAAGGATGGCGGGGAGTTTTTGTGGTGAAGCCTGCGATCGCAGGTTCTCCGGCTCGTCTGCGTCAATTTTGTCAACAATATCGACCGGATGTGGTGTTTTCTTCCGTGTTTGAGACTGAGGTGGGACGATCGGCAGCTTTGCGATTGGCAGCTGAGCTTTCGTTTCATAACAGGGCGGTTGGCTTTGGGGTGGGGCACTGGTTTGAAGAGGCGGGGGTTGGGGGGATGGAGTGGAGGCATGAAGAGGTGATGGGGTGACGGGGGATTTGTTGTGGCAGATTTTACAGCAGCGACGCGGGGACGATTGGCTGGTGGGTGCCGACAGTCATGAGTTTGCGCGGCTGGTGGAAGCAAAATTGCTATCGCTGCGTCAATCCATTGAAAACGGCATTTTCCCAAAAATTCTATTAGCAGAGCGTGATCCAATTCGCTTTCTAGCAGGCTTTATTGCTGCTGGTGTGATGCAATGTCCAGTTTTTTTGGCAAATCCAGATTGGGCAGAGGCCGAGTGGCAACAGGTGTTGGTGTTGGTGCAGCCTGATTGGGTGTGGGGAGCGGAGCGGACGCCAAGATGGAGGGACGAGGGGCGGTGGCGAGGAGGAGATGGGGAAGATACTTTTCTACCGCTTTCCCCCCTCACTTCCTCGGCTCACATTTTCATCCCGACCGGTGGTTCATCGGGGCGAGTGCGGTTCGCGATGCATTCTTGGCAGTCGCTTGGGGCATCGGTGCAGGGGTTTTGCCAATATTTTGGCATCGATCGCGTCCATTCTTGTTGTGTATTGCCGCTCTACCATGTCAGTGGGTTGATGCAATTTTTGCGATCGTTTCTGTCAGGTGGACGGTTGGCGATTGTGCCTTTCCAGGCATTGCAGTCTGGGCAATTGCCGGAGATTGCGCCGGAGTCGTGGTTTGTATCGTTGGTGCCGACGCAGCTGCAGCGTTTGATGCATGTGCCTGCTCAAATGCAATGGTTGGCACGCTTTCATGCGGTGTTGCTGGGAGGGGCACCTGCCTGGCAGGATCTGCTGGAGAAAGCAAGGGACTACCAGATTCGATTGGCTCCAACCTATGGCATGACGGAGACAGCTTCCCAAGTAGTGACCCTAAAGCCTGAAGATTTCCTCCAGGGTATGACTAACGTGGGCCGTGTTTTACCCCATGCGGAGGTGCAAATTTGGGATGAGTGGGGCGATTGTCTGGATGCCAATCAAATTGGCTTAATTCAGATTCGATCTCGATCGTTGGCCCTGGGCTACTACCCTCAACTTTTCGCCGACCCTCACGTTTTTCAAACTGATGATTTGGGCTACCTGGATGAGCACGGTTATTTGCATGTGGTGGGGCGCAACAGCCGCAAAATCGTTACGGGCGGAGAAAATGTGTTTCCAACAGAGATAGAGGCGGCAATTTTAGCGACGGGATGGGTCACAGATGTCTGTGTGCTAGGAGTGCCCGATCGCGACTGGGGAGAAGTGGTGACAGCGGTTTATGTGCCTCAAAAAGCAGCAATTACGGTGCCAGCGTTAAAGGCAGAGTTGCGATCCAAACTCAGCCCCTACAAATGCCCCAAGCATTGGATTGTCGTTGCCTCGATTCCTCGTCGTGAAAATGGCAAGATCAATTACGAGCAGCTACTAGAATGGGCGATCGCCGCCCTCGTCGGAACGAGAATTCAATAACATTCATTTTGAGGCTGAAGCCATACCCTGACGCAAGACTTAGGAGTGATTTAATCCATGTTCTTTTACGATTTATAACTACAACCACAATCGTTAGGACATTCCAACACCTGGAATCAACAAGGGGCTGAAGCCCCTTGTCCTAACCAAGTTGGCGATAGCTATAACAGAGGGATTGTCGCAGGAATCCCTTTGTTAAATTGGTGCTGCTCTTACGTTACTTTTTATGACCCGGTCTGCGTCCGCCTTCGTCGTTGCTGCCGCCATGAGGATGAGAATTGCCGGGGTCGCAGCCTTCTGAACCATTGCCGATTCCCTGGTTACAGTTGCGACGATGATGATGTTCATCTTCATTCTCATCATCATCACCACTGCCATAGCAACCCAAGTCACAAGTGCTGGTGAGTATGCCTTGACTGACGCCAACAGAGCGGTAAGTAACAATCAGTTGACTGACTTCATAGATAGAGATTGTGGTACTACTCAGGCTGATGATTTGCACCAATTGACCTGGTGCTGCAGTAATGGCAGACGCCAGCCCAGAACTGAAGACCCGAATCGTGCGACTAATCAAGCGGAAGGAACCTTGCTCAAACGATCGAGTATAGGCACAAGTTGAGCGCGGTGCGGGTAATCCGGATAGGTTGAAGGCACTCAAGTTGAGACTTTCTACATTCTTGAAGAAAACGACGCGGGCATCACTGTAGCGCTCACGAGAAACGGTGGTGACTTGGGTGAAGTAGTCGTAGACCTGAGTGCTGGAGTCGATAAGATCGTCCTGGTTGGTGTCTAAGCCATATACAGTACGAAGAATGCCGGATTCTAGCCGATCGGAGAGAATCAGAGTCACGGCTGATTTTGAAGACAGCAATTCGAACGCACTGTAACCAATGAGGCGACCTTCGGAGGTAAACAAGCGCACGATCGCGCGATCACCAGCTTTCAACCCCTTTACAAACTTTGCTCGTTGGTTGATCTTGTATTTAAAGTCGCCCACAAATCGCTCAGCAGTCAATCCACTCTTTTGCTTGGTTTGCACCGAAACTCGCGCAATTACCGAAGACAGAGTTTGCTGCTTTTGTAAAATTGCTAGGCTAAAGTTGCCTTGCTGGTTGTGGCGTTCTCGATTGGTTCCTTCTCGCCCCTGTTGCGATTCCTGCTCATACCCCACCTCTTGAGCACTACTCGATGTGCTGCTAATGATTTGGGTGGTGCTGGTTTGGGCAATCTCACGATAGAACTGAACCTGCTCGAATGCGACTGTCTGGTCGCGTCTACCCCCCTGAACGTCATAGCGGATTTGGGCAACGGTGCGCAATTCCACGGTGGACCAGTCTACTTCTTTTCCTAATTCTTTTTTAATATTCTTTTGAACTTCTTTGAGGTCAATTACTTCGGGAGCCAGAATCATTCTGCTGGTCGAATTGGCAACCAACCGAGCCCCCCGGTTAGTAAATACTTCTACCCAACGATTTTCCTGCCGAACAAAAATTTGATAAACCACGTTGGCATACTTCGTTTGCGGCTTATTCAGCACATCCAGTTGCATAATGAGTTTTTCTTCATTCAGCAACCGAGCAACTTTCAAAGCACAGTTCCAGTCTTGCTGGCGTTCACTGATTAATAAGGGGGCAGCAGAGACCATCTGAGCAGGTGCACCGCTCAAAAGCAAGGTTGAAGTGAGCACTGCGATCGTGGCTTTTTTCCAAAACGGGGCACGAGTTAGATGGAACGAGTTTCTTGAGGTAGTTTTCATCGCTTCAACAGGTAAGGTGAAAGAATTTTTTCCGAGTAGATAAACAGAACAAATTAGCCCTATCAGCCCAGAACTTTATCGGGTATGGTTGATAGCGGGTTGCTCTTTCGCTTCCCTGACCAGGGATAAAAGTTACAGGTTCCCTAATGAGAAAAGTTGACGCTGAATTTAAAGTTCTGATGAAGTAGGCATCGAATTGGGCTGATTATCGTCGTGCTTGAATTGGATTACGCACACCCTTCGACATATTCCACTTCAGGTAACTTGCCCGATCGAAACTGCGTCACGCGTTTACCATCAGTTTCAAAAATTAGGCGATAGTTGTGGTCCTCTGGATCTTGGGGCATGAAGGTGAGGTAGTGCCCATCTCCAACATATTTGTGGGGGGTAACACGAATTTTGCCTGGATAAAGCGATTTGATACGAGCTTCAGTGTCGCCATTTTTAGCGCCGCTGAGGGTCGTGATGCGTCCGTTGCGCCAAACATCGACTCTGGCAATCCGGTCTTTGTCGCGCACCATGCGGTTGTCTTCGCGATCGCTGATTACCATAAAACCCAAATTGGCGGGTCCCGTTTGGGGGCGCACATAGTAGCAACCGCCTGATCCAGCCCTCGCCCCTTTTTCGATCAGGTGAACCCCCGCAGATTTTTCTGCCTGGGCGATTGTCATGCCTACCCGCACAGGTCCAATGCCATCGATCGCCAGTTTGGATTGTTCCGTAAGTCTGCTCTGAGCACTAACGGGCAAAAGGGTTAGCAGCAAAGCCACGATCGTCCCCAATCCTAAAAGTAAAACTCTAAATTTGCGTCTCATGAGATGAGTCACCTCTGCCAACTCATCCATTCTCGCGCAACTTTTAGGTAGTGCCTGCCCAGTTTTGATCCCTCGTTTGTTGCTTAAAAAGTAACGAAATTCAAGTTTGGATCAAGAAACAGCCATAATAGCTGCCATCCAATTTGCCCAATGGATGTGACCAATGTTGCCCAAAGATGCGCGAATTTACCAGATTGTCTTTCTCCTGATGTTTTTAGTGGTGGGCATCGGCACACGCGACTGGACTCTGCAACCGGGGATGATAGCCGTGACGATCGCCACTTGCTTGTTGACCCAATGGGGGATGGAAGTTCTTCGGTGGCAGTTGACAGAGGATAGCCAATCCGAACCCCAAACCCTGCTAGAAGCTACCGCCCAGCCAGCTGAGATCCCTCCTTCATCTCCCCTATCCTCCCGTCCGTCTCATCCCCATGCCTCTACGTCCCCACGTCCTCCCTTTTACTCCTCCCTGCTCAGTGCTCTCATTACCTCTCTGGGGTTGAGTTTACTCTTACGGGCAGATAGCTATAGCACTCTAATGCTGGCAAGTGGGATAGCGATCGTTAGCAAATTTTTGTTGCGAGTGCGTGGCAAACACATCTTCAATCCTGCCAATTTTGGGATTATTGCTGCGTTGCTGCTTACCCCCGATGCCTGGGTTTCGCCGGGTCAGTGGGGAGAAGAAGGTTGGTACGCGTTGTTGTTTTTGGGCACAGGAGGAATTGTACTCAAACAGGTCGGGCGCTGGGATACCACGATCGCATTTCTGGCGACCTATGCCGGGTTGGAGGCAATCCGCAATCTCTGGTTGGGCTGGACCTGGGATGTTTGGGCGCATCGTCTGATGAGTGGCTCACTCCTGCTCTTTGCGCTGTTTATGATTACCGACCCCCGTACCATTCCCGATGCTCGGATCGGGCGCTTGATTTGGGCAGTGACGATCGCCCTGCTCACCTTCTTTTTACGAAACTTCTTGTTTGTTCCAACCGCCGTCTTTTGGGCGCTCTTTACCCTGGCTCCGCTGAGTATCTTGTTAGATTGGCTCTTTCCGGGCGATCGCTTCCGTTGGACACAAGAAGTTGTGACTGCAAATCCTGACGCCGCCGTGTATCAGGAAACAGGGATGACCAGTCAGTAGTTAGAGGTCAAAGGGATAGATGTTAAATGTCAGGGTAAAGGAGTTAAAGGCTAACAGAGTAAAGCGTCCCCCCTCTCCTCATCTCCCCCTTTTCCCCTCCCCTCTGTGTCCCCCCATCTCCCTTTCTCATTCCTTCATTTAAAGGATATTGCTATGAAGCCCTTACGAATACTCGTGACCCTGTTGTTAGCCTGTCTTGCCTGTTTGGTCGTGGTGCCGAAGGCATGGGCTTTTTGTGGATTTTATGTTGCTAAGGCAGATACCAAACTCTATAACCAGGCATCACAGGTGGCGATCGCCCGTAGTGAGAACCATACGGTTTTGACGATGGCAAACGACTACCAAGGTGAAGTGGAAGACTTTGCGATCGTCGTGCCTGTACCCGTTGTTTTGCAAAAAGAGCAGGTCAAAGTCACTAACCCCACCATCATGGAACGATTGGATGCTTTCAGTGCTCCTCGTTTGGTGGAGTACTTTGACCCCGATCCTTGTGCGCCGGACTATCTCGAAGATCGCGTGCCGAGCGCTCCTCGGAACGCAGGTAATGCTAGCATAGGCGCTGGAGAGAGGGATGGGTCACTGGGGGTTCGCATTGAAGCGAAGTTCACGGTGGGTGAATATGACATTCTTATTCTCAGTGCGAAAGAATCGGGTGGGCTAGAAACTTGGTTAGTTCGAAATGGGTACAAGATTCCGCAAGGTGCAAAGCAACTTCTGAAACCCTACATTCGGCAAAAGATGAAGTTCTTTGTCGCTAAGGTGAATCTGAAAGAGTTTGATAAAGCAGGTTTTCAATCGCTGCGTCCTTTACAGATTACCTACGACTCGCCCCGGTTTATGTTGCCAATTCGGTTGGGGATGGTGAACGCCAAAGCGGCACAGGATTTGATTGTTTACATTCTGTCGCCTAAAGGACAAGCCAAGGTCACCAACTATCGCACGGTGAAAGTGCCCTCGGATGCAGAGATTCCACTATTTGTTAAGAACGAATTCAGTGATTTCTACAAATCTATGTTCCAAACTTCTTACACCAAAGAAGGAAGAAATGTTGCGTTTCTGGAATATGCCTGGGATATGGCGAGTTGTGACCCTTGTTCCGCTGATCCGTTGACTCCAGAAGAATTGAAAGAAGCGGGTGTGTTCTGGCTCGATACCCCCCAAGATGAATCCCCTGTGCCCATGGGGAGCGGGCGTCGTCCATTTGTGCGATCGTCGAGTGTTTTCATTAGCCGGTTACATGTGCGCTACACCCGTGACAAATTCCCAGAAGATTTGATGTTCCAGGAAACCGGAAATCAAGAGTTTTTCCAGGGGCGTTACGTTTTACGGCATCCGTACACAGGAGAAGCCAAGTGTAAGGAAGGACGGCAATATCAACGCTCTTTGCCAAGACGGTTTGAGCAAGAAGCGCAGAATCTAGCGCAACTTACAGGTTGGGATATTCGCAAGATTCGCCAAAAGCTACCCCAAATTCAAAGCCAGTTGTTGCCCTGGTGGCAACGAGCCTGGTCGGCGTTTACGGGAGCTGCGTAGAAAGTGATGGGGGTGAAGAATAAGAGCAGTTCTAGATCCCGTTATTCTTTACCCCTCCCCTCCACTCCTCTACCCCTCTAGCCCCCCTACCTCTTGCTCCTAAGGTGCAAGACGTGCTTTTTTAAGTCGAGTCGATTCGTACCATTCAGCGATCGCGGGCACCCAGGCTTGAAAGTGGGGCCAGATTGTTTCGCAAAGTTTTTGTGCTTCCAGTTGGGCATCCAGTTTCCAGCGCAAATCGAGCAGATGCATCAGCGATCGCACGTTGGCGGACATGACCCAATGCTGCCGCACATCAAAGGGAATTAACCCTCTGGCGTGTTCTTCAGAAAATCCCTGGTTAATCCGTTCTTGATAGCGGTGGCAGGCTGTCAGACACCATTCCAGATCCTGTTGGCGCTGTTCTGGGGTGTAGTCATAATGTTTGCCCTGGCGATCGGTGTAGGAACCCAATGGACGAAGATAAAAAACTTCCTCTACCTCTCGCTTGCCTTGAACAACATCAATAATACGGCTCCCTGTATAACGGAAAGATTGTACATCAAAACTGATTCCCACCCGATGAGTCCGAATCTGCTGCATGGTGCTGTGGGGAAACCAACCGCAGTTCAACACAATTTGGGGATGCTCTAGGGGACCATAATGCCCCCGGTTACCTGCCAGCAAATTTTTGACCACCAATTCGCCACATCGCTCCTCGCTGGGAAAGCGATCGCGTTCATCATAGACAAACCCCTCGGCATAATCTTGATGCATTGCGGCATAGATTACCTGCTGCGGATTGGCGGTTTGGGCAAGAACCTCGACGGTAAAGCGATCCATAAAAAGCTCTGGAAGGAAATTTCCTAGAAGACTGAGTTTTCTAGAATACGGTGTTTGGACAGAAGGAACTGGCTAGTTACTAAAAAAACTAAGAATTTCACCCCAGTTTTTGGTGGAAACCGATTAGGTCACCCAATTTGTAGCGATTTGGGTCGAATTTGCCTGGAAGATTGGGCAATTCTTAAATCTTTTTGCCATGATTGTCTTGAGGTAGACTAAGCTATCTGGCAACCTTTATCAACTTTACTTTGAGACCAAAATCGTGCTGAATCGCATTTCTCTGCTTCCACTGGTCATTGTCCTTGGTTTGTTTGGCGTGGCTCGTCCCGCGATCGGGCAAGCACTGGTGCCCCACACGCTTCAGCTAGACTCGACCAAGCTCGAACGGCAAGGGCTAGTCTTGATTCAGGAAGCGATTCAACTCGCTCAATTCCAGCAATATGAAGCTGCCTTGCCGCGAGCTAAATTGGCTACTCAACTATCACCCACCAGTCCAGAAGCCTGGGCGATTTTAGGCAGCTTACATCTTCAAATTAATGAGCTAGATCCGGGCATTAAAGCGCTGGAGAAGGCACAGTCGCTGGATCAAAAAAATGCGGCGGTTCTCTTTGCTCTGGGGTCTGCTTACTTTCAAAAGAAAGACTACAGTAAATCGATCGAATATCTCCAGGCAGGGCTAAAGCTCAAGCCGAGTACTCCCGGTGCCCTGTTTGACCTGGGTAATAGCTACTACATGTTAAAGCAGTTTTCAGAAGCGATCGCCAGTTACGAAAAAGCCGTGACACAAGATAAGAGCTTTTGGCCCGCTCTGAATAATATTGGGTTAATTAAGTACGAGCAACAACGAGATGATGAAGCCATCAAGCTATGGGAATCATCTGCCAAGATTGATACGAAAGCTGCTGAGCCGCGCTTGGCGGCGGCGGTTGCCCTCTATACCAAAGGACGCCATGACCAGGGTTTGGCTTTGGGCGAAGCTGCTATTCAGCTAGATGCACGGTATGCGGATTTGAAATTTTTGAAAGAAAATCTCTGGGGCGATCGGCTCCTGGCAGATACCAAAAAGTTTCTCGAAATTCCTCGGATTCAAGCAAGTATTGTTCAAATTAAAAGCCAACCCGCTCCACCCGAAGGCTCAATGTCTCAGTAACCGCTAGCGATGGCTGACATTTGCAGGAAAATTAGCGTACTGTGGCACACACAGTACGCTAATTTTTTAAAGGCATCCTTTTATAGGGTGGGGCTTTAGAGGATTGATATTAGGCAGTCGGTGAGTGAATGACCTTGCTGTAAACTGCGGAGGGGAAACGGTCTCTTGTCTCTTCTAATCAACGGTCTAAGCTCGAGTGATTGTGTATTAGGGATTAAGTCGTGAAAGCTGTTTTAATGACTGCTGCAGGGGCACCAGAAGTTTTGCAATTGCAAGAAGTACCCATCCCATCTTTGCAAACAGCCCACCAACTTCTGATTCGCCTTAAAGCCGCCGGGGTGAATCCGATCGACACCAAGCTCCGAAAACGGGGCACTTTTTATCCAGATCAAATGCCCGCTATTCTGGGGTGCGATGGAGCCGGAATTGTAGAAGGGCTGGGGGCGCAGGTGCAGCGCTTTCGAGTGGGTGACGAAGTTTACTTTTGTAATGGTGGGTTAGGGGGGCAGACAGGCACCTATGCCGAATATGTCGTTGTGGATGAATCGGTGGTGGCTCACAAACCCCAGTCTCTGAGTTTTGCAGCAGCAGCAGCGGCACCGCTAGTTTTGATTACTGCTTGGGAGGCGCTATACGATCGCGGCAGATTACAGGCAGGGCAATCGACCTTAATCCATGCGGGTGCCGGGGGGGTTGGGCATGTGGCAATCCAACTGGCACGCCTGCAAGGATCCATGGTCAGTACGACGGTCAGTACATCTACCAAAGCCGATTTGGTCAGTCAGTTAGGGGCAGGGCACGTCATCCTTTACAAGAAAACTGACTTTGTCCAGGCGATTTTGGATTGGACGAATGGTAAGGGGGTGGACTTAGCGTTTGATACGGTGGGAGGGAGTACGTTTAGCAAGACCTTTCAGGCGGTGCAGATCTATGGCGATATGGTGACGATTTTGGAACCGCCTGCCGATGCAGATTGGAAAACTGCCCGTACTCGCAATTTACGGGTTAGTTTTGAACTGATGCTCACCCCCATGCTGAAAGGGCTGGTGGAAGAACAAAGAGCACAGGCGAAAATTTTGGAGCAATGTGCCCGTTTGATCGATCGCGGCGTTTTGAAAATTCACCTAGGTGAAACGTTCCCGTTGGCGGATGTCGCTGCTGCTCATCAGCTTTTGGAAGAAGGCTCGGTGACTGGAAAAGTAGTGCTTTTAATCGACTAATGCTTTGGTGTGCTCTGAAGATGACGGGTAAACCCTCTACCCCGTCTATAGGGATTCAAACGTGGCGATAAACCCATTCAGCGTCATGCTTTCAGCAATCAGATCTTCTGCGTCATTGATTTCCTCAAGCTGATACTCCATAATGCGACGTTCATCGCCTTTCATTTTTTTGGAAGATAAGGGTGTTGCTGGATATTTGGCGGCGATCGCCTTAAACTCTGGGGCGTGGTCTCGCCAGCTTTCGGCAGAACATTGAATAATCACTCGCCACATTGTGAAAGCTCCAATTCCTTTGAATAAATAGTCCAAAACTTATTGTGTCATAGGATTTTGATATCCCATGGGTTGAATGTATTATTACCAGCAGCCTCAGGCATTTTCTTCTCGATATTTGAATAAGTTGCAGAATCGAATTTTGACCAGTCCCTATTTTGCTGTCAACAATCTCAATCGTGATTTCATTGGGACTAAGGGGTTTTCGGTCGTGTTTCGGCGATCGCATATCGCCACCGTTGAGGAACACTTTCCCAACTTCAAACTCTACCTGGATCGGGCACTGCAACCCGACTGCAACGCCTTTTATCTGAATCCGTTGCTTCTGCAAGCTGGATCGCGGGTCGATCCTCATATTGATCGCTCTCTCCGGTCTTATTGCAAAACTATCGATCCACCTGCTGTCGTCAGCGTGCTTTACATTGCTGTACCGGAGGATTTAGAAGGTGGCGAACTGGTCTTGCGATCGCACCGTCGTCAGGTGGGGTGCATCCGTCCTGAAAGAAACACCTTGCTCTTTTTTCAGGGCGATTTGACCCATGCAGTTAACCGTGTCACCAGTGACGGTCAGCGTCTCAGTCTGGTTTGTGAGCAATACAACCTGGAAGAACATCAACTCGAAGAGATTCCCGAATTCCAATTAGAATCACGGGCAAGTCAACCAAAAAATAAAAAACCTTAGGAGATATCCATCCCTTGTTCATCTCTATGCCAGGGGACAAAAATCTAGAAAACGCCTTCAAGTCAACCTTAAGGAATAGAAATTGACGTTAACGTTAAAGTTATGGTAAAAAGGAAAGCGTGACGATAGAAAAGCTCAAAATTGGAGAATTTGCCAAACGGGCAGGGGTAACGCCTCGCACAGTTCGCTACTACGAGAGTCTGGGATTGCTCGGACCGAGCGAACGGGAAGGTACTGGCTTTCGGTATTACACCGAAGTAGAGCTTGCCAAAATCCAAAAAATCAATGTACTCAAGGAGCTAGGTTTGAGTTTGGAAGAAATTTCGACCGTCATTCCCCTTTACTTTGAGGACCCCACCGGAGTTCGCGGTAAGCAGAGGGTGCTAGAAATCCTTCGGCTTCATCTTCAAGAAACCGAAGACAAAATCGGAGCGTTGCAGCAGTTTCGATCGGAGCTGAAAACGAATATTGATCGCATTCAACAATGGTTGGATGAGCGTACCCAAGCAATGTAATTTTTTTGATCAAACTTTGACGTTAACGTTAAAGTAAGGTTTATCTTGGCCGTGTGTATCTTTGTCTACTCTAGACCTTCCTCCAAAGTCCAAAGCTCAAAGCAGCATCCATTTTTATCAACGAGGTCACTTCCTCTAAACTCCAAAGCTCAAAGCAGCATCCATTTTTATCAATGAGGTCACTTTGCTATGTTGACAACAGAATCACAGAACGCTCGCTATGAGCGAGGGTGGGAAAAATTGAAAGAAATTGATGGGGTAGCTGGAGAAACTGTCATCGAACGATTGAAGACCATTGCCCCCGATCTGGGGCGCTACATTATCGAATTTGCCTTTGGCGATGTTTATTCTCGTCCTGGTTTGGATCTAAAGTCCAGGGAAATTGCGACTATCGCTGCTTTGGCAGCTTTGGGCAATGCCCAACCTCAATTGAAAGTGCATATTCAGGGTGCGTTGAACGTGGGGTGTACCGAAACTGAAGTGATCGAGGTTTTGCTACAAATGGCAGTTTATGCGGGCTTTCCGGCAGCTTTAAATGGCATTGCGGCAGCAAGCGAAGTCTTTGCTGAGCGGCAAGGCAAAGCGGGGAATGGGGTTGTGGCGTAACGATCGCCCGCTGCCCTATGCTTCGTTGCGATTTCAGGTAACAACCAACGACACAGGCTGGTTCCAATGGCATGGGTAGGGTAACAGCGCGATAGATCCCCAAAAAGTCGTCCGATCTTGGCAAATGTTGACACAATTATCTGGAGACAATTTGATGAAAACCAGAAAACTGGGCAATCAAGGTTTGGTGGTTTCAGAACTGGGTTTAGGTTGCATGGGCATGTCTGAGTTTTACGGTGGACGAGATGAGCAAGAGGCGATTGCTACTATTCATCACGCCCTCGATCTGGGAGTGACGCTCCTGGATACTGCTGATATGTATGGACCCTTTACCAATGAACAGTTAGTAGGACGTGCGATTCAAGGGCGGCGAGAGCAAGTCATTGTGGCAACTAAATTTGGCAATGTCCGCACCGCAGAAGGCGGTTGGGCAGGCATCAGCGGTAAACCAGAGTATGTACGGCAAGCGTGTGATGCCTCACTGCAACGGTTGGGTGTAGATGTGATTGACCTGTACTATCAGCATCGGGTGGACTCAACAGTGCCGATCGAAGAGACGATCGGGGCAATGGCAGAACTGGTACAGCAGGGCAAAGTGCGCTATTTGGGAATGTCCGAAGCGGCACCTGCCACGATTCGTCGGGCGCAAGCGGTGCATCCCATCAGTGCACTGCAAACGGAGTACTCACTCTGGAGCCGCGATCCGGAGGATGAAATTTTGCCGACTGTGCGAGAGTTGGGAATTGGCTTTGTGCCCTATAGTCCGCTGGGGCGGGGTTTTCTCTCGGGAGCCATTACTAACCTGGATGACCTGGCACCCGATGATTTTCGGCGCAATTCTCCTCGCTTCCAAGGCAAAAATTTTGCCAAGAATTTGGAGCTGGTCGCTCAGGTCAAGGCGATCGCGGCAGAAAAGGGGATTACTCCCGGTCAACTCGCGCTGGCTTGGCTGCTAGCTCAAGGGGATGACATTGTGCCGATTCCTGGGACAAAGCGCCGCGTTTATCTGGAAGAAAATATTGCGGCTGTGAATGTGAGCCTGACTTCGGACGATCTGCGGCGGATTGATGAGGTGGCACCCAAAGGAGTAGCGGCTGGAGAACGATATCCTGCCCAGCACATGGGTAATGTTAATCGCTAATGGGGGCAGGGTTCTATGGGGGCTGATTGTCCCCATCAGAGTTGTAGTCAAGGGGAAATTTTACAGTAAAGGTGGTTTGTCCAGCTCCACTTTTGACTGAAATGCTTCCCCCAAGACAAATCACCAGTTTTTTGACCAAGGCTAGTCCGAGTCCAGTTCCTCCCTGTTTCCAAGGATCGGCGTGAGGTACACGATAAAATTTGTCAAAAATTCGGGGAAGTTCTGCATCGGGAATTTCGACACCAGAATTTTGTACAGCGAGTTCTATATGGGGGGGAATCCATTTAGCGAGAATGGTGATTGCACCGGCGGGTGGGGTGTATTTGCAAGCGTTGTTGATCAGTTCTGCAACAATGCGCTCTAGGCTGGGTTGGTCTGCCAAAAGTTGCGGGAGTTGGGTATCGAGGTAGACCGCCAACATCTGCTTTTGGGCGTCTGTACGTTGGTAGAAAGGTTCGATGATGTTGGGGAGGCAATCTTGTAGATCGATGGGTTGAGGCAGAAAGATTTGTGCGCCTGCTTCTAGACGTTGTAGGTCAAGCAGGTCATTGATCAGATCCGTCTCCCGATCGCATTCTGCTTGCAAAATTTTCAGGTAATGAGCGGTGGTTTCAGGCGATCGGGTAATTTTTAAGAGTTCGATCGCCATTTTGATATTTGTCATGGGGGTGCGGAGTTCGTGAGAAACCGTACTCAAAAAATCGTCCTTCAGATAATTGAGGCGTTGTAATTCCGCGACTTGTTTTTCTAAAACGGTTTCTGCCTGTTTGTAGGTCGTAATGTCTTCTAAAACAACGAGAAATCCATCGAGTGAGGTTGGCTGATTTGGTTGATTGAGGCGAATGGACGAGTAGCTAAGGGGTTCTAGCTTAATTTCAAACCAACGATCGGCTTGTGCCAGTATTCTGGCAGAGATGGCAGCTCCATCTTTGAGCGCTTGCAGGTCGGCTTGCCACTGGTCTGCATTCAGCCATTGAGGGATGAGGTGAGGGGTGAGACGATCGCCAATCTGAAGCTGTAACCAATCGGCAGCTACTGGATTGCAAAACCAAACTCGGTCGTTAAGATCGATCGCCAGTAAACCAATGGAGAGGCTGCGGGCGATCGCTGCTTGAGCGGATTGCGATCGCCCAAATTGTTCCGCCAGTATGGCCAATCGGGTGATGCTTTGTTGATCTGCCCCATTGCCCAGAGAAGGCACGATTTCGGAAGGAGCGGCTGGGTTGAAAATCACCAGGTCTTGTTGGTAGGACTGCCAGAGTTGTTCAATTTGACGTTGTAGGAGGAGATGGTTGCGTAGACGATCGCTCAATGTGGTGGTGGCTGCGGTCAGGGAAAACAACCCGATCGGCATGACGACTGGCAACCAGTAATGGCAATAAAAGAGCAACACACTCAGTGCTCCCCAACTCAGACAGGCTCCTGCCCAGAGACCGATTTGCCAGTCTTCGCGACGACAGCTGATCATCCAACCGAAACCGGGACCTCCCAGTAACAAAATGAACAAAATGCCGCTTTGTGGTAAGGGCTGAAGCGCATTTCCCTGAAGCAGATTGTTGATGATTGCAGCGTGGAGATGCACTCCACTCGCAGCTGGGTTGCGATCGAAGGGTGTGACCAATGGATCAATGCCAGTTGCCGTTACCCCCACTAAGATAATTTTGTTTTGAAAGAACTTCAGGGGAATCTTTTGCTGAATAACATCAATAAAAGAATATTGGCGCATTTGACGCACAGGCCCGGACCAATTGATCCATAAAGGTTGATCGAGCCTGGGTAAAGGGATATTTGCCTGCGTTAGAGTATAAGCTCTGACGGTCGCCAGACTTAGGCTGGGTTCGTTGTTTCGTTGCAGGTCTGCCTGACGGATCACTCCATCCGGGTCTCTCGTGTTCAGGATATGTCCGGTGGCGATCGCGGCAGATTCCAAAAGATCGGTGGGAGTGAGAGGTAAGCCTGTGGCATCTTGTGCTTGGGCGAGTACGACATTTCCCGTCTGTGTCATGATGTGAGCTAACTTTGGGTCGTCAGCAGTTGGCTCAGAAAAAATCAGATCGAAGGCGATGATGTTGGGTTCTGCCTTTGATAACGTCTTTATAAGGGTGACATAGTGCTGTCGTTTCCAGGGAAACCAGCCCAGCTTTTGAAGACTGGCATCGTCGATCGCAATGACCACTAGGCGATCGTCCCAAGCAAATTCTCCTCTTAGATGAAATAGCCCTGTTTGTGCTAACTGTTCCGGGGAGTGCAAAGCCCCTAATCTGAGCAGTGAGGCAAACAGCAGCGTCATTAGACTGCCTGGCAATAATCGCCAGCCAAATTTACTGAAAAATCGGTTCATAGACCCCCTGTTTTCCGAGAGGGGTAGTGACAATTACCCGAAGCTTCAAGCGATTGGGTAATGAGAGCAACTCTGATTGAAATCGTCCCTCGCGATCGGTATTTTGAGGAATTCCCTGGACGACCACCCGATTGACTGGGTCGGTTTGTCCAATTAAACGAACTTTGCGTACCCCTGCTTGAATGAAGTGCTGAAATTTATACTCTAAGTAAGGATTGTCAGCTAAAGGGACAGGTTCTGAAGGGGCTTCATTCGGGACTGTAAAGTTTTGAAATCCTGCGTTAACGGGCACTTGACGGCTCTGAGCGGCAGTGACGACGCGCCCTTCCGACACGGCTAACCCTGTTTTGCCATTAGGCTGTACGCTTAACCCAAAGTCGGTGCCCCGGACGCCACTTAATCCGGCTGGAGTGTTGATCTCCAAAATGGAACCTCGATGGGTAAAAGGGCGTAGCTTTAAACGCACTTGTCCTGTATCGACCTGTAATTGAGTAATTCTGCCATTATCAGCCGCGTATTCCAGGGCTTGAAGGCGCAATTTTGTGTTTTCAAAAACAGTAATTGAGCCAATAGAACTATCGATAACTAGGGTTGCGCTGGCGTTGTTGCCAGTGCTGATACCGTCTCCAATTTCGATGAGGCGATCGCCAATTTTGGCAGGGCGCGATGTATTGCCTCGCTGATAAATGACGGTACCCGTCATTTTTTCAAGACTAATCCAGCGTTCGACTCTCACCTGGACAGACTGCTGTGCCATGCTTTGCTTCAAACTGAGCGACAAAATCAGCCCTATCAAAATTCCAGTGAGTAGATCACGCAGTTTCATGAACCGTTACTAATTCATGGGACGGGAACAGGATCGAAAATAGTCTCACTAAGATTGGACGCATCCGCTTTGCCGATTGGTGGGGAGCGATTTAGCAGAAATTACTGTTCCATTTTTGCTTTAAAGTTCAGGCTCTATCGCGATTTTAATGACATGATGAACAGGCAAGGGGCTTAAGAGAATGCTTTAAAAGTCCTGACACAAATAGCAATAAATACAATCTCCCTCAATTCCTGCACTGGCGTGTTGCTGCGCTAAAAAAAAGGGAAACTTTGAGGCTGATTTCCCCCTTTTTAAGAGGCTAGGGGAAGTTCTGAGCACTCAACATCAGGCTAGCACCTTTGCAAACCGCCTCTAAGCCCTTTGTTACAAAGGATTTTTTTGTTTAATTTGGCATTGCTATAAATTATTAATTTTAATTAAACAATCCGTACTGGTAAAAATGATGAAATCCATACCTTCTTAAAAAGAAAACATCAATAAAAAATTAAAAATGGATGTATTTCTTCTGGATTAATTACAAACAAACGGACAGTTTTCTAACAATTGCCTACTTTGAAAAACAAATTCTCCCTTTTTTGAAGCGAAAATCTCGATCGCTACACAAGTCCTGAGGGACTTACATGAAAATAAAAATACCAGCGGTTTGGATTTCGGCTACGCTCAATCCGCGACGACTGAAGGTTGAGCGCAGTCGAAACCTGACTGCTTGGTACACTATTAATCCGCAGATCCCTAAGCTATGGAACAGAAGGCTTTAGTGAAATCCGTAAAATTCGTAGAATCCCTGATCTATCGAATCCCAAGCAAGCTTTTCTATTGAGACTAGAACGGCATTGTCACCGGTTTTGTGATAGCGCAAAGTGCCTACATGATGACTTCACTCTTGCCACCATCAAAGCGATTATCATTGAGCTGATTCAAAAAAATCAACCTAAACAGCGTTCTACCCCCGTCCTTTTATCGATGTATTGGGCCTCGGAATTGCTCCTAGATTACACTAAATCACAAAAGATTTTCTAAGTTATGGGTGAGAACTTGGCAGCTATTAATCTCCTAATGGAGCAACTTGCCGGATTCGTTCCTGATGTTGTTCAGAAGATTTGAAACTTGTCGCTGGAAGGCGAAATCAGTCAGGCTTACATCCCTGCATCGTTGGCAAAAACTGAAATGTGGAATTGGGAGATTGTAATTTATGGGGATTGCTCTACTGCAAATTGATGCGTTTACCAACCAACCCTTTGGTGGAAACCCTGCTGCTGTCTGCATCTTGTCAGTGCCCCAAAGCGATGCCTGGATGCAACAAGTGGCGCAAGAAATGAACCTATCAGAAACGGCATTTCTCCTGCCTCAATCAGAGGGCTATCATTTGCGCTGGTTTACACCAACGATCGAAATTGACTTGTGTGGACATGCGACACTCGCAAGTGCTCATGCCCTCTGGTCGGAAGGTTATTTACCACTGGAGCAACCAGCTCAGTTTCAGACTCGGAGTGGATTACTCACAGCGGTGCGCCAGGAAGACTGGATTGAGTTAAATTTCCCTGCTAGGGTACCAGAAGCGACTACAGCCCCGATCGAATGGGTACAAGCTTTGGGCGTTGAACCGATCTCGGTGTGGAAAAATTCTTACGACTATCTGCTGGAGCTGGAGTCAGCCGCGATTGTCCGCTCCTTGCAGCCCGATTTTGCTCTGCTGGCGACTGTGCCTTGTCAGGGGGTGATTGTTACCAGTCGTTCAGATACGTCTGACTATGACTTTGTTTCGCGCTTTTTTGCCCCTGCGATCGGCATCAACGAAGATCCGGTAACTGGAGCGGCGCACTGTGGGCTGGCTCCCTACTGGCAAGAGAAATTGGGCAAGTCGCCTCTGGTGGGCTATCAGGCATCAGCTCGGGGTGGGGTGGTCAAAGTCCGTTGGGAAGGAGAACGAGTTTTTCTAGCAGGACAAGCCATAACGGTTTTGCGGGGCGAATTATGTTGAACCGCGGTGACGAACTGCTAAAGCGACTGCCATGAGCATTCGGACATTTCAAAGACTAGCATCTACCAGAGGCTTAAGCCTCTGGTAGATGCAACTATAAATCGCCAGATCGGTGGATAGTCGCACAGACGATTATCAGGCAAAATAAAACGCAAACAGGAGGGTGAGGTATGAAAAATTTGCGATCGAATTGGTTCAAACCTTGGGGGATAGGGGGGCTTGCGATCGTGTTGACGATCGTCCTGGCTGTGTTTGGGTTTACCACGCTCGGTAGCCATGCCCAATCTGCCAAAAATACCCAGTTGTTGTGGTACGGACAATCGGCTTATAAGTTAACAACGCCTTCTGGCAAGGTGCTGCTGATCGACCCCTGGCTAGAAAACCCTGCGAACCCCAATGGCAAAGCTGACCTGCAAAAGCTCGATCGCACCGATCTGATCCTGATTACGCATGGACACTTTGACCATGTGGGCAACGCAGTAGAAATTGCTAAAAAGACCCAGGCGAAGTTAGTGAGCACGTTGGATCTGGGCAGGGCGATCGTTCACTACAGCGGCTATCCTGAAGCGTTAGCTGGGTTTGACACCCAGGGCAACTTTGGAGGAGAACTAACTCTGCTGAATGGAGAAGTCAAGGTTGCGTTTGTTCCAGCTGTGCACAGTTCCTCAGTAGCATCGGATGGCACCCCTGCCGCTTATGCAGGTAACCCAGGGGGCTTTTTGATTCAGGTTAAGAATGGTCCCACGCTTTACCACACCGGAGATACCGATCTCTTTTCCGATATGTCTCTCATTCCCCAATTCCACAAAGTAGATGTGATGCTCGCCTGCATTGGGGATAAGTTCACCATGGGACCCCGACGGGCAGCCGAAGCCGTCAAACTGATTCAACCGACGATGGTGATTCCCATGCACTACGGCACATTTAATCTCCCGGGCACCCCGCAGGCGTTTGCTCAGGCACTTCAGCAGCAAGGGATCAAGAGCCAACTCAAAGTGATGAAAGTGGGTGACGTGCTGCGATTGTAGGAATTGGGGTAAACAGGTGATAGGTGAGCTGGCATGGGTTTCAAGTTAGAACAGGTTGTCCCCTGGGGGAGATCGTTGGATGAATACCGTCACATGTTTGATCTGCGTCCCGAAGACTTGAAACAGCGCATTTTGGATTGTGCTGGAGGTCCTGCCAGCTTCAACGCTGAAATGACCCAACAGGGCTATTCTGTCATTTCTTGCGACCCGCTCTACCAATTTTCTGCGGATGATATCGCCCAACGCATTCAAGCAACCTATCCCGTAATTGTAGAAGGGGTGGCTCGGCACCTGGAAAATTATGTCTGGCATACGGTGCAAACCCCAGAACAGTTGGGACAGATACGGATGGCTGCGATGCGGCAATTTTTGCAGGATTTTGCGATCGGGCGGCAACAGGGCAGGTATTGCCTGGATGAGTTGCCCAAGCTCTCCTTTGCCAGCCAGCAATTTGACCTAGCGCTGTGCTCTCATCTGCTGTTTACCTACTCTGACTCTCTCTCGCTGACTTTTCATCTCGATGCCATTCGGGAATTGTGTCGAGTCGCTGCTATTGTCCGCATTTTTCCACTACTCAACATTTCAGGTGAAGTGTCTATTTTCTTACAACCAGTAATGGAGACTTTTAGCCAGCAGGGCTATGAGGTATTGATTCAACAGGTGCCCTACGAATTTCAACGTGGCGGGAATCAGTTGTTACAAGTCCGAAGAATCGACTGATCTGCTGGAAGGAACAGGTGCGAAAAAATCATCAGGCTCTAGCAAAGGTGTTGGAGCCGGACAAATCTGGCTGATTGATTTGCCAGTGGTGGGATGGATGAAAGTCAGGTGATAGGCATGGAGCCAGTAGCCACCGTTTCCCGGTACCACGAGCTTGTTGTCCTCGTAAACAGTCTGTTGCTGGGGAATGCCACCGATTCCATAAAGCGGGTCGCCTACCAAGGGAAACCCGGCAGCCGCTAAATGGATGCGAATTTGGTGGGGGCGCCCAGTCAAAATTGTGACTTCTAATAGGGTGACGGTGGGGTAGCGGTGCAAAACTTGGCATTCACTGTGAGCTGTCAGTCCTGTTGCGGTGGCACCGTAAATATAGCCCAAGGTGGGATGGGGAATTTTGCCGATCGCCTGCGTCACAGTAAACCGAGTCGGAATCTCTCCGGCACCGACCAGCGCTCGATAGACCTTTTGAATTTTCCGATCGCGCATTTGTTGAGTCAGATGGGCACGAGCCTGGGACGAGCGTGCCAATAACAGCAAGCCCGAAGTGCCTCGCCCAAGTCGATGGATCGGTACAGGCGGAGTTTGGGGGTAGCGCTGTTTCAGTTGGGTTAATAATGTATTTTCTAAAAATCCCCCGCCAGGTAATACAGGCAGACCTGCGGGTTTCGCCACAATCAGCAAATCGGCATCTTCGTAAAGCACCTCAAAATTGAGCGGAACCTCCGGTTCCTGCCACGGGGCGCGGTGATAAGTTAATTGCTGCCCCAACTTCAACCGCATATCCGCGTGGGTGGGTTTGCCATCTAGATAAATTTGTCCCGCTATGAGGCGTGCCTGCCATTCTGCTTGACTCGAATGCCGATAGCGCTGTGTGTAGTATTCCAGAACGGTGAGTTCTTGTGCGGTGCGATCGATGCGATCGTCGTAAATCCAGCCTTGATTCATCCCTTGCCCTGACGCATTCCCATATCCTGTCATCATGGTGATACAAATCGTGTCCAAAACGCGATTACGCGATGTGCAGTTAGATAAGGGAAATGTAGCGATGCGATGTGCAGTGATTAGTCGTGCGGGGCAAGTGTTGGCAAATGGGCACTTGGTCCTCCATAAAGGCGATGATGGCGAATTGCGATTGGATTTGAGAACAGATGGTGGTCGCTTACTCCAAGGAGGGGTGATTGGTGCAGATGGGGATATGACGATTGCCAGCAAAGCACTATTTCGGCAATTTTTTGAAGTTTGGGGGATGAGCGATTTGACGCTCACGGTTACCGTCCGATAACGCTGGGTCAATCGAATGGCAGAGGGAGCGATCGTTGCAAAGCCGATAATCGCTCCCTCTGCCGTTTTCCGGCGGCTGTTTATTGGCTCAGTTGACTACCGTTTGAGTTTCGGTTGATAGTAAACTGGAGTGCCCTGATCGGGAACAAACTGACATGCCCAATAGGAGCGAAAGAAGCTTTTCCAAATGGGTTCTTCCGAATGACGGTAATAGTCTCCCAAAATGGGTTTAATCGCTTCAGTTGCTGTTTTCAAGTGATAGTGTGGCATGTTCAAAAAGATATGGTGTGCCACATGGGTGCCAATGTCATGATGGATGGCATTGATAAAACCATAGTCCCGATCGATCGTGGACAGGGCGCCCTTCAGAAAATACCAATCTTCATTGTGGTACCAGGGAATATCGGGTTCAGTATGGTGTAAATACGTGACCAGATCCAGCCACATGATAAACACTACATAGGGTCCCACGTAATACTTGACCAAAAATAGCCAGCCAAACTGGAACGCTAGCCAACCCAGAAAACCAACCATCAATCCCCACAGAATGGTACTGGTTAGCACATCCCACTTTTCAGAAGGACGGAATAAGGGACTGCTGGGGAGAAAGTGTGACCCTTGTCGATTGGGCGATCGTCGAAACAAATAAATCGGATAAGCCAACAAAGGCAAGTAGAACCGAAATAGCTTTTCGTACCACGGCATTTGTTCGTATTTGGCTTTCGTCACCGGATACCAGCTTTCGTCGGTATCGATATTACCTGTGTTGGCATGATGGGTTCTGTGACTGATGCGCCAACCATGATAAGGCACTAGGATAGGCGTGTGGGAAAGATGCCCGATCAAATGATTCAGCCACTTATGTTTAGAAAATGAACCATGACCACAGTCATGTCCCACGACAAATAACGCCCAAAACATGCTTCCCTGGATGATCCAAAAAATGGGAAAAAAGAACCAGGAATCTAAGCGGTCGGCGATCGCATACAGTCCTGCAATGATTGAAACATCCAAAAAAAAGTAGGACAGAGATCGCCGAACTGAAGGTTCAAAACAATCGGCAGGAATGGCAGCTTTTAGATCTTGGAGCGTAAACGGGATCTCTGATTTTTGGTTCAGTAGGGCTTGATCAGCCAACGGATTGACAGTGGTATTTGCTTGCACGAACTTTCCAATTGCATCTGACTTTTGCATCTGCATTCCGCTCTTTGCTGTTACATCCACTGTCCAAGACCAGAATGTCTTGTCAGCTAAGGCTGAAAGAATAGATTCGCAGCACGATTCCTCTGCCCTCTAAAACTCTGCCGATTGGCAAGCAGCACTAATGACACTGGAACCAGGTTGGTTTCAGTGCCAACCCTTATCTATTCTTTTCTGATTCTCAATCCGGTAAAACGATCGACGTAAGAAATAAACCTTCAGAAACGTTGGCTGGGCGCCTGTCCTGAAAAATTGACGTGATCGACCTTACGCTGTGAAAAACCTCAATGTGCAAACAGGGGTACGAAATGCAGAGTATAAACGGAAACTATTTTATCCTTTTGTCTACCCTTTGTTAAGAAAAGTTTCGTCAATTCGGCAACGCTTTCCATTAAAAAAAGCTTGAGACCTTGAAGCAGCAAATGCTTCAAGGTCTCAAGCTTTCGGTCAATGAATCATTAAACCCAGGCTGTGCTTAATGCATCTAGGACTCTTTACCAACTCGATTTCACAACGCCGGGTAGCAGCCCCTCATGCGCCATCTCACGCAAAACGTGGCGCGATACGCCAAAATCCCGATAGTACCCTCTAGATCGCCCTGTGACCATACAACGATTCCGCAGCCGAGTTGGAGCACTATTGCGCGGTAGCTGTTGAATTTGCCGGTGAATGAGTAATCTTTGTTGCTGAGAGGTCGCTTGACTAAATTGTTCTAGCAGATCTTGCCGCTTTTCAGCATACTTTTCCACCAGTTTCTGACGCTTTTTCTCCCGCTCAATCATGCCCTTTTTAGCCATGAATCGTCCCCAAACCCTCAATGAAAGACAGCATTGTCTATTGTACTCAATCAAGCAGGAAATGCACAGAGATCGCGAGAATTATTCGATAATCCTGTCATCCCATGCTAGGGAAGTGTTCGATCTGGGCATAGCCACTAAACAATAACTGGTTGCCCCGAGTTTCCAGACGGTTGACCCGCAACAGAACCCCATCCAAGTCGAAGCGATCCAGATCGATCATCTTGTCCAAAATCCCAGCAAATGCCATTGTCAAGACTTGCGAGGTACCCCGGAGTGCTTCGGGAACAGCATCTGGTTCAAACTGTGGATTCTGAAACACAATTCGCCGCCGCCGCTCCACTGCCAGGGTGGCAGTTAGGCTAATGGGAATGATTCCATTGGGCAACTCGGCTTTTGCTAGAAGACGAATGCCGTTATCGGGCAGCAAATTGATTTGAATGTCTCCGAAAGACACAGGCTCGCCGCCAGATAACTCAGTCAACGCAGGATCATCCACGTTTTGAATTCGCTTGATGACTAACTCCGAGTGAAATGCACGGTTAATGCCAGCTTCGGTCAAAACGATTTGAGCTACTGCCTGAGTGGGCTGTTTGAGACGAATTTTGCCCCCCAAGATCGAACTGAAATCAATGGAGACCGCATCTGTCTCGAACTCCATTTCTTCCACCCAGAAATCTCGACGAATCAACAGACCACAGCCACGCATCTTAAAGTTATCGATACTGCCCTGTAAGAGCTTGCTAGAAGGGTTGCAACGAATTACAACCTCAACTGTGTCACTCTGTGTAAACAGGTGGCGAATTGACTGGCTGACGACTTTGTTGAGCATTTGCTCACCGAAGTCCGCCCCCGGAGGAGTTTTAAGACCTGTTAAGCCACCGAACATGCGGTTCCCTGCTCATAACATTTCTTCACTATTCTGTAACAGATTGTGAAGGTTCGACAACCCACCTCTTTGGCATCTTTTTAAAACTGGGTCAGTTTCTTGCAATAAGGGCTTCCTTGTCATCATAGACTGTGGGGCTCAAATTTACTGTGTCGGGGGTGGGATCGAGATCGTCAACCCGCTGCGATTTCGTCAGGAATCCGAAACGAGTACCCTCAACCCTAGAATTGGGTTGATAGAATGATTTTCACAGCTTCATTACGCATATTGATCGACGCATATTGACTGAGCGCATATTTACTGATTGAGGGAGAGTTGTCATGACAATGACGTTGACTGAAAAAGTTCTGGCTCGTGCTGCCGGGCGGTCTGTACTGGAGCCGGGGGAGAATATTTGGGTCAACGTTGACCTGCTGATGACCCATGATGTCTGTGGTCCCGGCACGATCGGAGTATTCAAGCGCGAGTTTGGTGCTGATGCCAAGGTCTGGGACTCCGAGAAGATTGTGTTGATCCCCGACCATTACATTTTTACGGCAGATGAGCGGGCAAACCGTAATGTGGATATTTTGCGGGACTTTGCCCATGAGCAGGGGATCAAGTATTTCTACGATATTGTCGATCGCAGCAACTTCAAAGCCAACCCAGATTACAAAGGGGTTTGTCATGTAGCGCTGGCGCAAGAAGGACACACCCGTCCCGGTGAAGTGTTGTTTGGCACCGACTCCCACACCTGCAATGCGGGAGCCTTTGGGCAATTTGCCACGGGGATTGGCAACACCGATGCAGGGTTCATTATGGGCACAGGCAAGTTGCTGATTAAAGTGCCAGCAACCATGCGGTTTGTTTTGGATGGGGAAATGCCGCCTTACTTGCTCGCGAAAGATCTGATTCTGCAAATCATTGGGGATATCACCGTGGCAGGGGCGACCTATCGCACGATGGAGTTTGCTGGAGAAGCCGTAGAGCGTATGACAATGGAAGAGCGAATGGTGCTCTGCAACATGGTGATTGAAGCAGGGGGCAAGAATGGGGTGATTGCCCCAGATGAGACCACGTTTGAGTATGTACGTGCTCGAACTGATAAACCGTTCGAGTCGTTCTATACCGATCCCGATGCAAAGTTTTATGCCGATCGTCGCTACGATGTTTCTCAACTCGAGCCAGTGGTTGCGAAACCCCACTCGCCCGATAACCGCGCTTTGGCAAGAGAGTGTCGGGATGTGAAGATCGATCGGGTTTACATTGGTTCCTGTACAGGTGGTAAAACGACCGACTTTTATCATGCTGCCCAATTAATGAAAGGGCATACAGTGAAGGTGCCAACTTATATTGTGCCAGCCACGCAAAAAGTCTATGAAGATCTCTTTACCCTGAAATATGACGGGCAAACCCTGTCTGAAATCTTCTTGGCGGCAGGCTGTATTGAACCTGCGGCACCCTCCTGTGCAGCTTGTTTGGGTGGTCCTAAGGACACCTTTGGACGGATGAATACTGCAGAAGTCTGTGTTTCGACAACGAATCGCAATTTCCCCGGTCGCATGGGTGAAAAGACGGCTCAGATCTATCTGGCGTCACCTTACACAGCTTCGGCTTCGGCTCTAACAGGATATGTCACTGATCCCCGCGAATTTTTGGCATAGGTTGCTTTGAGCGGTCAGCTAGCAGTGAGTTCAGGGGATTCACTGCTAGCTGATGCTCTCCAGTGGGTAAAAGGATGTTTTGCCAGATTGGAGTTGAAATAGCGGCGATCGTCCGAAACTTCTTTGCCGATCCAGAGCGGTAAGTCAACTGTCTGGGCTGGGTCGGTCAATTCTACTTCTGCCAAAATCAACCCCTGATTCTCTCCAGCAAACTCGTCTACTTCCCAGACCAATCCTTGCCAGGGGATTTTGTAGCGAGTTTTTTCAATCAGGGGACGATCGCAGAGGGTATCTAGCATTTCTTGGGCATCGGTGATAGGAATGGGATACTCAAACTCCGATCGGGCAAGTCCAGCCGTAGGACCTTTAATTGTCAAATATCCCTGATTTCCCACAATGCGGACTCGCACTGTCCGTCCATTGCCAGAGGTAATATATCCCTGACTGTAGAAATTACCCGTTGCCAGGTGTCGCCAGGTGTCCCCTTTAACCAAAAATTTTCGCTCAATTTCAGTTGCCATGGTGGATTCTGGTTTAGCTTTCTTGCTCTTGCAAATAGAGAAACGCTTCAACTTCGACAGCAGTCGGTTGGGCGGCGATCGCGCCAGCACGGGTTGTAGTTAAGGCTCCTACCGCGCTGGCGTAGGTGATGATCTGTCGGGTGCTTTCAGCCGTTTTGAGACTCTGTAAGCCTTGTTGGCAAAGCTGATGCAAAAAGCCTGCCAGGAAACTGTCACCAGCACCTGTGGTATCTTCCACATCGACTTTGAAGGCAGGCACTTTCCCTTCGTTCTCACCCAAGGCATAAGCGCATCCCTGATCCCCATCGGTGACTAAAACACCCTCAACACTCCCCATCCGATGGGCAATAACACCGGGATCAGTCGTCTCAAATAACCATTCCGCTTCCTCTTTGGAGAGTTTGAGAAAGTCTGCTTGATCCAGAAGCGCCTGAATCGTTTGGCGGGCAGTGCTGGGGTCAGTCCAGAAGGTGGGTCGCCAATTCACGTCCACCAAAATCTTTAAATAATATTGTTCGGCAAGTGTCAAGGCTTGAGAAATGGCGGCGCGGCTATCCAGATATGCCAGTTCCAGGGTGCCCAAAACCAGGAAATCTGCTGTTTCAAAAAGTGAGATAGGGAGACGATTTGCCTGGAGGTGGGTATCGGCAAAGGCGGTGGTGGGTAATTCTCCAAATCCCCCAAAGTGACGATCGCCTGATTCCGATCGCAGCACATACACCTGGCGGGTTGGTGCGCTTGGGTGGCGTTGAATTCCAGTTTTATCAACGCCAATGGCAGTCAGCAATTCAACCAATGCTTCACCGGCCTCATCCTGCCCCACGCAGCCAATAAAGCCAGCTGTGGTTCCCAACTTAGTGAGCGCGCAAGCTACATTGGCAGGGGCGCCGCCGGGATAAGCTGTCCAAGACTGGACTTGTTCCAACGGTAGACCGGGCTGGTCTGCTAAACAGTCAAACAAAACTTCACCGAGACAGAGGACACGGGGAGGGGTCATATTCAACAGGCATCAAAAATTCCGCTCCCAGCTTAACAGCTATCTGACTTACTCGCTTGCTTCTTGAAGTTGGGCTGCGACGCGATCGCCAAACTCTGGATCGATGTTTGCCAGAGTAAGCAGTTGCAAGTATTCCTGCCGGGTCAAGCCTGCTTTCTCAATGATTGCCATGGCTTCTGCTTCAATTTCTTGTTCAATCCGCAAAGATTCCGATTCGGTTTCAGCACCTTGCAATTCGCCTTCTCGTCGCTCAATCAGTTTCACAACTTGGACGCAGGCATGGACGAACTGGCTCACTTTTTCGGAGGGAATCGTGTTGGCATCGGGATTGGTTGGATGGTTGGTCTCTGGAACCTCTGCGGGCAAGCGACTTGGGGAGGTGGTCTGAGCTAAGGCAGAAGTAGGACTTACAAGCATGAGACAGAGGCAACCGAAGGTCAGCAGGATGAATAGGATGTGTCGTTTTGCCATCGCTCTAATGAAACATTACAGAGTAGAATCTAGCATTTACACCAGTTTCTTCTAAGATAGAGAGGAGCATAGGTATATATACAGGGACGAGGATATATGTCTGGGTCTGGTGTTGAGTCTCAAGCCAATGGAATCCTCTCGGAGCGGGAGTTGGAAGTAATTGAATTGGTGGCTGCTGGCTTGACCAATCAGGAAATCGCCGAAAAGCTAGAAATTAGCAAGCGAACTGTGGATAACCATATCAGCAATATCCTGACTAAAACTGGTACTGATAACCGCGTTTCTTTGGTGCGTTGGGCGTTGCAATGGGGAAAGGTTTGTATTAATGATGTGAACTGCTGTGCTCTGCCGGCTCCGGATGCTCCCCCCAAGGCTTGACCTGATGACATCTGACGACCACAGGGTGGCAAGCGGGATTGGGACAGGGGATGCCAAGATGAGGGAGTGTGTAGGTTGAAGTATCAGGTGCAATTTTCACAAATGCCGTTGGCTGTTTATCGAGAAGTGGCAGCGCATCTTAGCCAAGTTTTAGGTGTAGAAGTGACGTTACTGCCGCAACAGTCTCAGCAGTTCGATTATTTGCAAAGTCAGGTATCGGGATTGCAGTTTCAATATACCGAGCAGGCTGAAGCGAGTGCTGAAGCCAAGGTAAATCAGATTTTGGCGTATTATAGCGATCGCTACGGCAGTGGCAAGCCGATCGCACTTTAAAGAAACTTTTGCAAAACGAAGGCTGATGGGTTCAATTCAAGCACTACGGGGCACACGGGACATCCTGCCGGAAGAGACGAGTTCTTGGCAGCGGGTAGAATCGGTTGCTCGATCAATTTTGGGCAGAGCTGCCTATCAGGAAATTCGCACTCCCATTTTTGAACAGACCGATCTTTTTGAACGGGGCATTGGCGAAGCAACAGATGTTGTCGGCAAGGAAATGTATTCCTTCAAAGATCGGGGCGATCGTTCACTAACGCTGCGTCCCGAAGGCACTGCGGGAGTCGTGCGCGCTTTTATTGAGCATGGTTTATATGCCCAGGGGGGGGTCCAGCGGCTCTGGTATACGGGACCCATGTTTCGATACGAACGTCCCCAGGCAGGACGACAGCGGCAGTTTCATCAACTAGGGGTTGAGGTGTTGGGGAGTGTCGATCCTCGCGCCGATGCTGAGGCGATCGCAATTGCTGCGGATATTCTGCGTGCCCTGGGGCTAAAAGATTTGCATCTGGCGCTCAATTCCATTGGCAATACGGACGATCGACAAGCCTATCGACAAGCTCTGATCGATTACCTCACGCCGCACCAGGCTGAATTGGATGCAGACTCGCGCGATCGACTCAGCCGCAACCCCCTCCGCATTTTGGATAGCAAAGATGTCGGGACTCAAGCTGTTTTACAACAAGCTCCCAATATTCTGGAATACCTCAGCCCTGCTTCGCAAACCCGGTTTGAGCAAGTCAAAAAACTACTGGATACTTTGGGTGTAACCTATCAAATCGATGCTCGTTTGGTGCGAGGGTTGGATTATTACACTCATACAGTTTTTGAGATTCAATCAGATAATTTGGGCGCGCAAGCAACGGTGTGTGCAGGCGGACGCTACGACGGTCTGGTGACAGAATTGGGGGGACCTGCAACCGCAGCAGTGGGTTGGGCGATCGGGTTGGAACGATTGATTTTACTCTTGCAACAATTGCAACCCTCAATGGTTACGAAGGTCGATTTTTATCTGGTTTCGAGGGGGGAAGCGGCTGAGGCGCAGGCGTTAGTCTTAGCCCAAAAGCTGCGTCAGGCAGAATTTTCGGTGGAGCTAGACTTGAGTGGCAGTGCGTTTGGCAAACAATTTAAGCGTGCGGATCGCAGTGGTGCAGTGGCTTGCTTGATTTTGGGAGATGCAGAAGCAGAAACCCAAACGGTGCAACTCAAATGGCTGAAAACGGGAGACCAAACAGCGATCGCGCAGGCAGAACTGTTGAGTGACCCGGACACATTGCGCCAACAAATCATTCGATCGCTCAATGCCTCTTAGAGAGGTCGTGCAATTTCCATGCAAGTCCACACTCCCCGCTTAACTTTGATGGCTGTACTGCCTGAAATGGCAAGGGCAACGATAACCGATCGCGCACATTTGGCAAAACTACTCAATGCTCATGTGCCAGAAGACTTTCCACCCAAAATCATGGCTGATGTCATGTCTTATTTTGCAGAACGCTTAGAGCAAGATCCCGAATTGGTGGGTTGGTGGGTCTGGTATATCCTGCTGAAACAAGCGACTCAATTTAGAACTGTGATTGGGACGGTTGGATTTAATGGGTATCCTGATCTGGCAGGGTATTTGCTAATGGGGTACTTCACTCTAAGCCGCTATGAAGGGCAAGGATACACTACTGAAGCCGCGGCAGGGTTACTGCGATGGGCGTTTCAGCAGCCTCAAGTGGAGGGAGTGATGGCTGAAACCTTCCCGACCCACATCGCTTCAGTGCGCGTCATGAAAAAGAATGGCATGGTGCTTCTAGGTACAGGCAGCGAACCAGGCACCGTGAAATATGGAATCACGCGCGATCGATATTTTTCTACGAGTGTTTAGTTTGTTCGACAGCCGCGAGTTCCATTCACAGGACCCTCATCCACATAGGTTCCTCCCAAAATGGTTGAAACGACAACACACCGCTGGGTGTTTGCAGTAGTACCATTGACTGTGTAAGCAGTCACCATGAAGCCGCTCCCCAAGTTGTCTGCGGATAAAACAGTGCCCGATGCAGAATTCCGGATACAACGAATTGTTCCACGCTCATCAAACACAATACTGTCGTAGGCAGCGCCATTGGCAAAGGTGGCAAGACGTACCTGTCCTTTACTCACGGTTCCCTGACCTAAGGTTTGGACATTGAGTGATCCCGTGGCTAGGGTTGGGCAACCCCCTCCCACGGCAGCGACGGTAGAACCAATCGTGGCACGCGCGGGATCATTGGCACTATTCAAGGCATAGTTAAATTGCAAAATGCGAGAAGAGCGGGTTTTCCTGGCTTCGAGCTGAGCCTGCCGAATGACTTGAGCAGCCTGATTCCGCACGGTGCCGACCCGTTGTCGCCTGAGAAATGTAACCCAGCCTGGTGCCGCGATCGCAAACAAGATCCCGATAATCACCATTACCACAATTGCTTCCAGGAGCGTGAACCCTGCTGCTGGGTTTGAACTTGTTTTTCTGATCATCGCTCTTCTCCTGATTCGGACTTTAAGGAAAATAAAATCGCTTGCCAGATTGGCAACGACCCACAGATAGCGCATACTGCTGCAGAGACTCCATTAACTACTACTCTTGCTGAGCACGCCACGAATCAACACCTGCGTTTGCAAAACCGGTAAGAATCCAGCAACTGTACGGGTCGATCGATTGGGATAGCCCGGTCTGCCCCAAATGCTACCGCGTAGACTCAGAAAGATATCTTGGTTATTTCCAGCAGTTAACGGATTTCTGACACAAGCAAAAAAGGTTCGATAGCTAGCGTTCTGTCCGGCAGGGGTACTCCGGACATAGTCACGTCCTGAAGTGGTTGTAGACACATTGGCAGGACAGTCATCATTGGCAGGATTGCCAGCTGGGATTGGCGGAAGTGGAACCAGTGAATCGTTCGGTTGTGCAACAAAATCTACGAGAACGGTAGATCCCCATTCACTGGCTACGGGTCTGCTTGTCTGAAGGTTTGTGTTGCCAGTGTCATAGGGCCAGTTGGCAAAGTTACCACTGACTTCAGTAATTGGATCAACATAGCCTGTTGAACGAGTGAGGGTTGTCAGACCATTGTTGGTATATTTTCGTAGCGCATACCGAATAATTCGAGATTGCCCTTGCCAGGGAGAAGAAGATGTTTGAGTGGTTTGTAAGTAAACCACTAAGGTGTAAGTACGTCGAGAAACCTGCAAGTCAAGACATTCTTGCTGCTTGGGGTCATTTGCATTGGGAAAGGTGGCTGTACAGTAATTGTTGGTGTAAGGAAGGCTGGTACCGCCAACTTGGTATGGAATTGGCTCTGGTTTCCAAAAAGCTAAAACGATCTTTGCCCCATCTTGTCCCGAAAAGTCGGGAATGAACTGGGTTAGGGGATTGATAGTCGCCGAACCGTTCGTTGTCGCTGCAAGGCGAGTGCCATCATAAACGTAAATTGCTTCTCGCAGATCCTGAACAATGTAGTCCATTGCCATCTGCATTTCTCGTTGAGTTTCGTTACGCGAAGAATCTCTTTGGTCGTTGCCGAGCAAATCGACTACCAGGGTCAGCAAGCCAGTGACGATGATGCCGGAAATAATGATAGAGACCAATAATTCAGTGAGGGTAAAGCCTTTTGTCTGACCTTTTCTCAAAAGAGTTTGAAGTAACGCAAATCGAAATTTTTGAGGTCGTGTAGCCATATACGATCTCCAATAAGCTTGCAGGAAGAGGTTTGAGGAAAGTGAATAACCTGATTTCGAATTTCTGTAAGTAAGTAATATCTAGCGACACGAAGCAGTAATGAGGACTAAGTAAGGATTGAAAGCTCAAATTCTCCACCTATTTTCCCAATCGTTTAGGGAGATGGGCAATTTGCTGGATTACTGCTGAGCAATTGGCACTGTAGTGGTAAAGCATCATTTGTCTCACTACGCGAAACGACGCTATAGACCACTGCCAGTGGTCGATTGACTTGCTGCCCTTCACCCGTTGTAAATTTGATTGCAGCCATATCCGTTTTTAGATTGCCTAAGTTTTGTCGTGCAGTTGCTGCATAAACCCGCACAGCCATACGGAATGCAAGTGGCACAGTAGGAGTTTTAGAACTATACACTCCTCCATCTCGATAAGTCTGAACGAGAAAGTCTTCTTGCCCATCATTGTTGAGATCTAACAAAAAAGCTGCTTGAGCCGAGCCATTGTATGCTGAGCGAACTCCTAATGACTGGTTTTTGGCAGGGGCAGTGGTTGGACCCCCCACACTGGTCAAGGGCCCCGACGACGCAACGGGGGGTAAGTCATTGATCTGGTAGTTACCACTTTCCAATAGCAAACGAACCCGATCGATCTCTTGCTGGGCGATTTGTTGCGCCTGTTCGGAGCGCTGATTTTGAACCCGCGTTGCGACTGCAACAAAGATTGGTGGGGTAATGGCAGTGACTGTTACGGCAATCACCATCATTGCGACCAAACATTCTAATAGGGTTAATCCTTGATTTTGGGCAGGGCGATCGGACGCAGGTGTCTGAACAAGTCGAAGCAACTTTGAGCCAAACTGCCGGGATAAGGGATAACCGGGAGGGGGGAGAGATGGCATTCTAGCCTCCTAAGGAATTAAACATTTAAAAGTGAGATATAGATGGCAAGCTCAATGTTTACATTTTGAATTTTCTTAAAACATGCAATTTCACAGAGAGATAGAGTACTCCGTCTCTCTGTGAAATCGGGATTATGGACAGGTCGCAATGGGATCTATCTTTTGTCCGGTTTGGGGGGCTACCGCGCACCGGAGGTTTTTGGCGTAGGGATCGTCGATCGGCAATTCGCGATAAGTCTCAGTCCAACTGGTGCCGGGAGTGATAAAGCGCCGAGCCACAGGACCTGCTGGAGCATACTGTAGCCCGACATCATACCCCCAGCGACGAGCAGGTGGTCCGTAGTAGGGAATGGATTCCGTCGAAGTTGGGCTAAGTCCAGGCTCATAGGAATCTTGATCGAACGGACCTGTGGCATAGTTACTGAAGTTGAGTTGTAGAAACGCCCCGGAAATGTTTAAATCAATGCCCCAACTTTGAATAAACCGGGGGAAGTTGTGGAAGCCACCGTAGGACTGTTGTGCCCGAGAAGGCACGATGCCACTGACAATAATGGCATTCATGCGCGTTGCAATTGCACTTTGAGGCTGATCTGACAAAGCAGTGTCATAATTACCATTCACTGCTCCGGTGGTTGGATTGATTCCCCATTCACGGATACGAGTGCAGGAGTTCACATAGTTCGCATCGCGCGCGGGAGTTTCGCAATATAAGGGGTTGCCATTCCGCGATACGGCAATGGGACTGGTATTTTGAGCCGTGGCTGCGGTAAACGAAGTGGGGGTTGTCCAGGGATTTTCCTGCACCCAGTAATAACTTGCGCCGAGACTGGTGGGGGCACTGGCGGTAGGCCGAGGCTGATTGGAGTAAGATTGCGTTCCATTGTTGGTACGCCGGAAACCGTCTTCGACTGTCCCATCCACAAAGTTACTGGACAAGAGTGTGATGGCGTCTGCAATAATTTCGGTGGGTCGCCAGCTATCTTGGGTACGATCGGCAAACCGTTGGTCAATCTGAGCACTTGTCCGAAGGTAAAAATTATCCCAATTTGGTTGGGTTAGTAGATTGGTAAACTCCTCAAGCCGACTTCCTGAAGCCGCTGTGCCATCAGTGCTGTGATGATTAAAATCTCCCTGAATATAGACTGGGTTGTCGGAAATGAAGGACACACCAGGCGAGTTGGCAGCATCCACAGTTCCGCCAGGGGCACGCCTGAGATCAACACCGTTTCTGAGCCGGAAGCCATAGGGGCGGCGATCGGGATCACCATAATAGTCCACTGATTTAGTGGAAATCCCATTGACTGAGTCAACCGCAGGATCAGTTGGAGTCGTATTAGCAGCGGTTGCCCCAGGATTCCAGGCTGGAGCACTGAGACCTAATGTGGCATTCATCGCGGTTGCCGCCGGACGGGCAATTTTGTCTTCGCGAATGGCATCTTCCCGGAAGGCATAAATAATACCGCTATTGTTAGTATTATTCAGACCTGGCAGTAAGGTGTCGTTGCTGCCAGTGGGCTTATTCCTCCGCATCAGATCCAGATCCAAATCCATGACTCGTACGTTCATGATCTCTCGCCCATTGAAGAGGGCTTTGTCCAAGAATGGAATGGCAATCTGATTGCCCGCAGGATTAACGATGCCATTGGGAGTAGTCCCAGCAATAAAGGTTGCCGTTGGCAATGTCCAGATAGTATCCGATCGATTGGTACTGGGTGCGCTTCCTACGGGTCTGGGCAAGACCTGCACAGTTGCCAGATCGACCTTTTGATAGTTAAAGGTTGAAGGCACGGTTGCCGTCGAATCGCTGGTTGCGCTTACCCCCCGAATGTTGGGATCGACCACATAGGGTTCAGGAGGTAGGTTAACGGTGGGGTTAAAGGCGGTTTCAGTCGTTCCTTGAGTCGAGAGCAGCAGCGGATTATAAGGAGCGGTGGCGGTTAAGGTGGCAGCCACTAAAGCGCCACTGCCTAAGCGATCGGTCGGATTTGTGTTGCCGGGTTGGCGATGGTCAATGTCATGAGTCCAGAGGACGGTGCCACTCGCTTCTTCTTCAGGTGTGAGCAATTTGGGCGAAACGCCGTGAGCCTGATAAAGTCCATCCGGCGTATTGGTTGCGCCATTGGTTGTATCCCAAACTGCCCCATCGTGGTCATGGTTGACTCGCGGGAAGAGGTAATAGAGCGAAGGGAAACGAGGTGCAATATCAATGCCGTCATAGCGGAAAGGTTGGTTGGCATCGTCCGCAGCTCCAGTGACCCGACTGGGGCTAATGGCAGATTTGAACCGTACCTCTCCACAAAGCCGTGCTAACCCCAATCTCATCCCTCTGACGAGCGCACCAGAGCCAGACAGGACTGTACTAAAGTCATCTGGGTTGCAGGCAAGGGGCACACGAGTGTTCGGTAAAGTACTAAAACCGTCATCCCATTCATAGAGATAGGCAGGTGAACCACGGAAGCCGTAGAGTCGATCGCGCCGCACCTGATAGTTGAGATAGATCAGTTCTGCCAGCTTGACTACTGCCGAATCAGGGGCGAAGTTGTAGGGAGGTTGTTTCAATCGCTCAATATAGGCTTCGGGTGGCAAACTCGAATAACGAAACTTTTGCCACAACTGGGTTGCTGCACCATTGGTCACGATCGGTGCGATTTCATCGTTACTCCCAAGCGCGGGGGTCACGGTATTATCGGTCATCCCCGAGAGTGCCTGTGCCAGGGTCGTCAGGGCATTGACAGTGTTGGTAGTGGTGCCGATCGTCTGGTTCCCAGGGTTAGCGGGGTTAAAGCTCTCCACCGTTCGCACATTGTATGCCAGCATACCGATGGTGCAGGCAGCCGTTTGTAACGTTGTTTTATCGGCTGGACTGAGGATGTCATAGCTGGTTCGGGACGTTGTACTGCCATCTGGATTGACCCCATCTAATAGGTCCACCACGCGTCTCAGATCAGAGAAGTCTCCCCACATGGTAGAGCGGGGGTAAGGATGAACAATGTTACGACCAGTTCCACCATTGGCGATCGAGGGTTCTTGAACGGCTGGAAATGCGCCTCTAGGATCGCCTGCAAACCGAGAGAGATTTCTTAATGCATTGCGCAGATCACTGGCGGAATTTCTGATGTCAGTCAGGAAATCATTGCGATTGCCTCGCGGCGTGTCAAACTCCCAGCCGTTTGTTCCTCTGCCCAAAAAGAAGTTGCTAATCAAACTGGTAGAGGCGACTCCGCCGCTGGCGCCATCCGAAAAGGAAATGGGGACAAAATTGGTACTGCGATCGAGGGTTGCCTGCGTACCCGGATGGACGGTGCTGGCAAGACATGCCAGAGGATAATCCCCCGCTAGTGCCCCATTTGTGTTGACATCCCACTGATAAACGGCTGTACTTTGAACCGCCGCCAGGTTGTCTCGTAGTGTGCGACGCTGGCGGGCTTCATGTTGACGATCTCCGGGAGTGTTGGATGTGCGATCGGGGGGATAGAGCGGATCGCCCCACATTTCAGGTAAGAGGGACGGGGTTGCTGTACTCGCAACGGCTGGGAAGGGAGGCAATGGACTGCCAAAAGTTTGACCGCCCCCTCCAGAACTACCAGTCGTGTTATCCAGAGTGCTGCCATTGCCATTGTTATCTACAGGGGTCTCCCAGCCGTAAGGATTGCCCAATTCCAGGCGCTGTCCTACGATAAGCCGCAATCCTTCCACCCTGGCGCGTCGTTCCCAGTAACCATCTAGTCCCAGGTTCTCAGTTGCACCTGCGGGTGGGTCTTCGCGGGTCAGTTGTCCGCTTGGCTCTGTGGTTGGGGTGATGGGAGAGCCACTCCGGATGGGAATCCCTGTCTGTGTGACCCCATTTGCCAGATCCGGAAATGCACTGCTATAAACCGGTTTGGGACCATAGCGATTATCTGCCCGATAGGTATCGTCTAGGTAAGGGGTGGGGGATTTATCACTAAAAATCCGTTTTTGTTGGACAAAGTCAGTACTCATCCAGTTCGAGACGGAATTTGGTGGCGAGAAAGTGCCTCCCCGGGCAACCGATTCATCTTTGGTGACAATTTTCACCGGATCTAAGGCGAGAGCAATGGTTCCAGCTGCTGGAGCCGAGGCGACGGAATCGTTAGAAGGAGTCAGGGGCGAATTGTTGGTCTTGGGTGCAACCCCCGCTCCTGCCCAGACATGGAAACTCGAACTGCCAACAAAGGTGTTGTCTTTGGTCGAGCCAGCAATGATTTGTCCACTGAAACCATTCGGCTCGTCCTTGGTAATAGTCACTTCAGAAGCCGATTGCTGATAGACACAAGAGCCTGGGGAGCTAATCATGTAGCCCTTAAATCGGTCGAGATTACTAGAGCCAATAATCAGGTTGCCCCGAGTGTGCATCGCCCCGTTCCAGTTGAAGACAGGTCCTGGGAAGATCTCTAAGTCATTGCGGAACCAGGCTCCCCACTTGTTGCCTCGGTCAATTTGACGATCTTGCTGCAACTCTAAGGTTGTTACGGTGCGGTTGGTTGCATTGCCACCCACCACGACCGCATTAATCTGAATCGATTTCAGGATCTTGGAAGAATTGGTGGAATCTGTATACCATCCCCCCTCCGGAGCGCGGGTCGCAACTGGACAATTGGCATTGGCACTACTTCCCCCCAAGTTGACTGGACCTGTACGAGTGACTAATGCTGGTGCTTTGACATCGTCAGTGGATTGACGCACCGTAACCGTATTCCCAGTTCCATTGGAATCTCTAACGATAATGGAGTAAGCAATGGTTTCTAAAGTGCCATCTCCATTGGTATCAACCTGATAAGTCCAAGCATTATCAACCCCGATATCAAAAGTACTCCCTGCATTGATATTGACTCGTTTTTCGTCAGGTAGGGTATAAGGATCGCTCGTAGGATTAGAAGCGACTGCGGGCAGGTGAGAAAATCCGCCAGTCCCATTATTGAGCAGCAGGCTTTCTAGGTTGGCATCCGAAGGAATCCCGCCTGGCAGACGTGGATCTTTGCTCAGCATGTATTGAATCTTTGCTTTTGCCCGGTCCATGACAGGGGTGGCAGCATTGTAAATGACCGTTTGGGAGCGTTCGCCAATGGCTTGCGACGATCGGTTAAATGCCCGATAGGTCATTGCTCCTACGGTTAAGGTGACGACCAACAAGAGCAAGACAGTGGTTGGCAAGACGAACCCGGCACTAGTAGAGCCAAATCTGCGTTGGGTTACCAGGGATACTCGTAGAAACCAGTTCACCATCTCCTTGGTGAGCGATCCGGATAGCTTTCGGACTTGTCGAAATAGTTTTTGGATGGCTTGAACGAGTTGACGGTTCGACATGACACCTTCCTACCAAAAAATCACAAAGATTAGAGAGAAATACAAAGTTTGGATTGTGACGAATTCGAGATTCAGCCACCCATCGACAGTGAACAAGAAAACTATTTTTGAGCAAAATAAGAATTAATGCCGATCGCAGTTCTGATGACTTCATGGATCGAGATCAGGGATATTGCTGCGATCGCTTTCAAACAATTGTAAAGATGAGAGAGTTGTCGTTGATTTGAATCGTTTTAGGCAATGTTAAATCACCTTGCTCAGAATAAAGCAGTCAGTTTCTAAAATTGCTACAAACACTGCGATCAAATTGAGGTGGAATCAGTGCCCCAATCTTACCCATGGGGTTGGGGGGAGAGATCATCCGTTACAAAAACTGGAACAGTTGATGATGAAGCACTCGGTAAGCATCCTGTGCAACCCCAAAATAATTATTCAAAAAATATTGTCCTAAGGGCTTTACCCTGATATTTTGTAATGACTGCTTTTGCGATTTACAGCCGCTTTTATGTGCATGAGCCACGCTTAGACCTATTGACTCATCGACTCATCCACCAAACTCGGCTAACTTGTCCGCAAACTGCTGCAATACAACATCCCAAGCCCGAAATCTGCAAAAAAAAGATAAGGACAGATCTGTCCTTATCTTCTAAATAGTGATGAATTGTAATCAAAAGCTTTTAGAGGATGTTTTAAAAGTCTTTTCGCAAGTAGTAACAGATACGATCCCCCTAAATCCCCGCGCTGGCGCGCCGCTGCGCTAGAAAAAAGGGAGACTTTGAGGCTGATCCCCCCTTTTTAAGCTACGGTGTACAAACAAATCTCAGATTCAAGGCGAAACCCCTGGAGATCCCCCCAACCCCCCTTTGAAAAGGGGGGCTTCAGCACCCAAAGTCCCCCTTTTTAAGGGGGATTTAGGGGGATCAACCCACTCAATGACATCACTGATTACTCGTGTGTACACGGTAACCTTTTTAAGGGGGGCTAGGGGGGATCTCTGAGTGCTCAACCATCACAGCGAACACCTTTTCAAACACCCTCTTATAGGCGATTTAGGTCAATTCCTGCTTCCTTGGCTAGAGACTCTAGACTGCGATGCTCCAGCGTTTTGAGCGCTCTGGTGGATAACCGCAGGCGAACCCAACGATTGCCCTCTGCCCACCAGATCCGCTTCCACTGCAAATTCACTTCTTGCAGCTTCTTAGTACGACGGTGAGAGTGGGAAACGGCGTAGGCGTTGTTCGCCTTCTTGCCGGTCAGTTGACATTTGCGAGACATGGGACTCTCCAGCGGTGATGTTGCAACACGGCTCTCTATTGTACAGATAAATTCTACAAAGATGAAAGAGTTTTTGAGAAAAAGTGGCGAGGTGAAGGAATAGAGAGGTGAAGCAGCTGGAAAAGCCTCTCCTTCACCTCTCTATTCCTCTACCTCTTCGCTATACTCAGTGTCAGCGATTAGACGTTGTTGTCCTACACCTTCTCGGTCAGATTGGTCAAAAGACGGTTCGATCGCTCCACAAACAACTTCATGCCATCGGCGTCAAAGCCCTTTTGCGCCATCAGTGCCAGATCATAAACATGCTGACAGATTTGAGTTGCCAAAGTGCCCGATGCAGACGCGCCATCGGGTTGAATTACACTTCCCTGACTGATGGTGACCAAATTTTGGATCAGTGGATGGGCGGTGTTCACTAAGAGGGTATGTTCTTCGGGAAACTGCATCGTTTGCTGTTGCATCAGTGCATTGAGTTCCTGAAGGCGACGCAAATGTTCAGGGAGAAGGACGATCGCGGGAGGTGTTCCTTTGGGGTCGTCTGACTTGAGCGCTTCTGTCCGAATCGTAATTTTGGGAAGGTTAAGGGCTTTCTGGAATAGCTCCTTGATCTGTTCACTCCGCGTCTGGTTGGTTTTGGGATCAACAATCTCAGCCGCTTTGTCTTTGTCGATCAGGGTGTCGTCTAGATCTGCATCCACCCGCGAGAATTTCACGTCTGGATGCTCTCGTTCCAGGAAGCTGACGAAGTGAGTATCGATGAAAGAGTCGAAGAACAACACTTCCAATCCCTGATTTTTGTGCAGTTCTACATAGGTTGCTTGGGAAACTTCATCAGTGCAGTAGAAAACCCGGTTTTCATGATGCGATTGGTTCCGCTCTAGATATTCTTTCAGCGTCGTATAGCCGGGAGATGATGGAGTATCTGGGTTGCTCTGAGTGGAAGGCGTGACATCTTGCCAGACATCCCCTTCGCCTGATTGCACTTCCACTTTTGGTGCATCCTGCTCTGCGATCGCAGTTGCCTGACCTCCACCGCCTTGCCAGGTGGTGCGGTAGATCAGAATATCCTCGACCTGTTTTTTGAACTTATCGTCATTAATCGAGCCAAACTTGACGAAAGTGCCGAGGTCTTGCCAACAGCGAATATATTCGGTGCGATCGTCGCGGTAAAGCTCCTTCAAGCGATCGCCGACTTTCTTGGCGATATAGTCCGCGATTCGCCGTACAGTGCGATCGTTCTGCAAAAAGCTGCGCGAAACGTTTAACGGAATGTCAACACTATCGATTACGCCCCTCAATGGGAGCAAGAACTTGGGAATGACTTCCTCACAATTATCGCTAACAAACACCTGGTTGCAGAATAACTTGATTTGTCCTTTGCTGGTATCGACATCCGGTTTGAGCTTCGGAAAATAGAGAATGCCATTCACAACAAAGGGATAATCCGTATTCAGGTGTACCCAAAGCAATGGCTCTTCTTGAAATGGGTAGAGATAGCGGTAAAACTCCAGGTAGTCTTCTTTGCTTAGTGAACTGGGTGATTCTTTCCAGGGGGCTTTTTGGCGGTTGATTTGCTCGGGCGCTTTTACCTCCGGCGGTGCCTCTCCTTCCTTCGGTGCCTCCCCTTCCTTCGGTGCCTCTTTGACATCTAGCTTGATGGCAAACGGCATGAAATCGCAGTATGTCTTGACCAACTGACGAATTCGGTAGGGTTCCAGGTACTCCTGCTCTTCATCCTGGATGGTCAACTTAATCGTGGTTCCCCGCGTCGCGCGGGAAGAGTCAGTCAGCTCAAACTCGGTGGAACCATCGCAAGACCAGTGAACGGGTTGTGCTCCTGCCTGGTAAGACAGGGTATCGATTTCTACCCGCGTTGCCACCATAAAAGACGAGTAGAACCCCAGCCCAAAGTGACCAATAATCTGCTCGTCGCTGCTGGCTTTGTATTTCTGGACAAATTCTTCTGCACTGGAGAACGCGACTTGGTTAATATATTTCTTGACCTCGTCGAGGGTCATGCCAATGCCATTGTCGGTGACTGCCAGGGTTTTTTCCTGTTTGTCGATCGTAATCACAATCTCTGGTTCACCCAGATCGCCAGAAAATTCCCCTGAATGGGAGACCATTCGTAGCTTTTGAATCGCATCAACTGCGTTCGACACTAGCTCTCTGAGAAAAATTTCATGGTCAGAATAGAGCCATTTCTTGATAATGGGGAAAATATTCTCAGTATGAATACTGATGTTGCCCTTTTCCAAAGTGGTCATGGGTCTAACCTGGTTAATCAACTACACTAAAAAATCCGAAGCCAAAAAATCGGAGCCGAATTCCATCCAACGCGTAAAACGAGTATGAAATCAGAAGATGGTCTTGATTACAAGCCCTGTTAAAAGAGCCTGCCAAACCAAATCCATCGACTTATTTAAAACCCGATCAAATTGTGCAGGATGCGTTTCTATTCTAGTGAGAGGATAGCCGTCCGGTGCGAATTCGGATTTCCCTACCTGATCCGATATCTGAGAAATTAGGTGTTGAGATAGGAACGAATCGCATAGAATAGGAAGGTTGTCAAAAATTTAGCGAGCGATATGGCAGTTCCTAAGAAGAAAACCTCAAAATCGAAGCGAGATTCGCGCAAGGCAACCTGGAAGCGCAAAGCTGCACTTCAAGCTCAAAGAGCATTGTCTTTAGGGAAGTCGATTTTGACTGGACGGGCGAGAGGCTTTGTCTATCCGACGAAGGATGAGGATACGGACGAAGAATAATTGAGGGGTTGGGACGATCGTCAAACCCCTCAGACTGGATAAGATGAGAATTTCTGCTACATCAATTGAATGAAAGCGATTGGGTAAAAGCGATCCAGGTGTCGTTGTATGTTAGGGAAATTTTTTCAGAAACCGGAGCAGGATCAAGCTGGACGAGTTCCGCCTGGTCAACATTTGGCAAAGGGCTTTCCGGTGCTGACTTATGGTCAAACGCCTGAAGTAAGCCGGGAAGACTGGCAACTGCGGGTGTGGGGACTCGCCAAGGAAAAGACCTTTAGCTGGTCTGATTTTATGGCAATGCCGCAACATGCCTTTACTGCCGATTTTCATTGCGTCACAACTTGGTCAAAGTTGGATGTGCAGTGGGTTGGGGTCAAAGTCACTGACTTCATGCAACAAGTTGAAGTTGACCCCAAAGCGGTGCATGTTATGCAACATTGCTATGGAGGTTACACTACCAATATCGCGATAGAAGATTTTCTGAGAGAAGAAAACTTCTTTGCTTACCTTTTATTCGGAGAGGCGCTGCCCGCTGACCACGGTGGACCGATGCGCTTAGTGGTGCCGCATCTTTATGCCTGGAAGAGCGCCAAGTGGATTAATGGTCTGGAGTTTTTAGACCACACTGAATTGGGTTTTTGGGAAAGAAACGGCTACCATCACCGAGGGGAACCTTGGGCAGAAGAGCGCTACAGCAGTCGTTGATGCCACATCGTATTGGAACAAGCTAGGAAGCCAAGGGTATTGAAAGCGTTTTTCGATGCCCTTGGTTTTTGGCGATTTTGCTCACACACTGTGTCTATACCATTTTGGTGTTTGGATGGGCATTTGGTATTTGGATGGGCCTAAAGCTTGGCGGCGTATCAGAAACGGTAGCGACCCGATCGCACTTTTGGAATTGTAAAAACCTTTCTAAATAAGAAGTTCCAGCAATTTTTCTGCCTCGATCGCGGCTGCAATTGTGCTCACTTATCACACTTTTTCGTTTCTAGCTTGCGATTGGGTGAATGTTCTCTCTTTGGTGAAGCCGTTTGAATTTTGAGTTAAGAGTCGGTTTATTCGAGGAATCATCGAAGACTATGGGGGGCGTGAGTTTGTAGTATGGAGCGGGGTGGTTTGGTGTGACTCATCATGTTTGGCGTGATTTATCACCTTGCGGATGACATATCTACCCCTTGCTTCCAGTGCTGCATCTATCTTCATCTTCTTAAATTCACCTTAGTAAGCCGCATCTACCTCCTTGAGACTAAACCCCATGGAACTTGTCAACCCTGGTGCGCTACCTCCTGACTTACGGGGGCGGCGTGTCTTAGCTGCGATCGTCTTCACTGACATCGCAACTTCGGGCACCCGTATGGCGATCGCAGAACGGCATACCCTCAATTTGATCCATCGGGACTTTCAACTGATGACGCGCCTTTGCGAACGGTTTGAAGGTCAGGTGCTCAAAACTTTGGGTGATGGACTGTTGATGTATTTTGCGAGTGCGGTACAAGCCGTTGAGTGTGCCCAAGAAATTCAACGCACTTTGGCTGAAAAGGCAGCGATATTGCCGCCTCAGGATGTGCTGTATCATCGCATTGGCATCCATTTAGGAGATGTGTTGTTCAGCGAAACTGATGTGATGGGGAACGGTGTGAATATCGCCGCCCGATTGCAGACGGAAGCCAAACCCGGTGGAATTTGCTTGTCTCAAACCATCTACGATGTCGTGAAAAGTTGTCTAGACTTTAAGGTTGATTATTTAGGACTTCGACAGTTAAAAAATATTCGAGAAGCCTTACCGATCTATCAAATTCCTCCCGCGGCTCCCAACAAATATTCCAGCAAACACGCTTCTAAAAAAGCTTTGCCCACGGCTCGGTTGGCAAGAGTCTTTATCAGCTACCGCAGCCACGATCCGGACTTAAGTCTTGCCAGAGAGTTGCACGCTGGCTTACAAAAAGCAGGACATGCCTCGTTCATGGCAGGAGAAAGTATTCATCTGGGTGAGGGATGGACGCAACGGATTGACGAGGAATTAAAACAAGCTGACTACTTTTTATTACTGCTGTCTGCTCAATCTGCGACGAGCGAAATGGTGACCGAAGAAGTACGACGTGCACGCGAGTTGCGGGACAGCCATCCAGGCAAAAAACCGATCATTTTGCCAATTCGGGTGAATTTTCCGCTGACATCGCCGTTGAATTATGATTTGCGAGGCTATTTGAATCAGATTCAACAGCGGGAATGGCAATCCTCTGGGGATACCCCAGTCTTGCTACAAGAAATTTTAGACGTCCTGGCGCGGGAAGAGGCAATCAATCACCAGGGAATTGGAGTTGATAAAGAGGCTGAACGCTGGGGGGTTGAAGAATTGCTAGAGCGCAAGCTCTTGCCTGCACCGCCGGAGATGAAGTTGCTAGCTCCACCGTCATCGCCTGAAGTGGCACCTGACCCCGAACCGCCCCCCCTCCCAGCCGCCGAACCCGAACTGCCAGAAGGGCAGGTAGATCTCGCGTCCACGTTTTATCTGGAACGCCACCCGATTGAAAGTCGTTGCTACGAGACGATCGTGAAACCAGGCTCGCTGATCCGCATCAAGGCACCGCGCCAGATGGGCAAAACTTCACTCATGGCGCGGATTCTGCAACATGCTGCTCAGCAAGAATTTTTAACTGTGCCGCTCAGTTTTCAATTGGCAGACGGTGCCATCTTTGCCGATCTGGATCGCTTCTTACGGTGGTTTTGTGCAAGTGTTGGGCGGCGATTGGGATTGCCCAATCGATTGGTCGATTTTTGGGATGAAATTTTTGGCAGTAAAGATAACTGTACTGCCTATTTTGAGGAATACTTGCTGCCCCGCATTGGTCGTCCGATCGTTTTGGGCCTGGATGAAGTAGATTGTGTCTTCCAGCATCCTGAAATTGCTGCCGACTTTTTTGCGCTCTTGCGGGCATGGCACGAAGATGCCAAAAATCGTGATATCTGGAAACGGTTGCGGTTAATTGTGGTGCATTCCACTGAGGTTTATATTCCCCTGAACATCAACCAATCTCCTTTCAATGTTGGGTTGCCGATCGAATTGCCAGAATTTAGCCCTGAGCAGGTGATGGATCTGGCAAATCGTCATCACTTGAATTGGGACAAAGCAGCGGTTGAAAAACTTATGGCGATGGTCGGGGGCCATCCTTATCTGGTGCGGGTGGCACTTTACCATATCGCTCGCCAGGATATCACTCTCGATCAGTTGCTCAGAATTGCTCCCACAGAAGCTGGATTATATGGAGACCATTTGCGTCGGCATCTGTGGAACCTAGAGCAACAGCCCAAACTTTCAAACGCTATGAAGAAAGTTGTCACATCGATCAGTTTAGTTCGCCTGGAAGCAACGCAAGCGTTTCAGCTACAAAGTATGGGCTTGGTTCACCTTCGGGGAAATGATGTGGTGCCCCGCTGCAATCTATATCGCCAATATTTTCGCGATCGTCTCAGAGTCATTCGATGAACGCTCTACCCAATTTGGCTGATGAGTATCAGGTAGGCGGTAGTCTACCGATTGATGCTCCCACTTATGTGCGGCGACAGGCAGATCGGGACTTGTACGAAGGACTGAAGGCAGGAGAGTTTTGTTATGTGCTGAACTCTCGCCAGATGGGTAAGTCTAGTTTACGGGTTCAGACGATGCAGCGACTTCAGGCAGAAGGGGTTGCCTGTGCGGTAATTGATCTGACCAAAATTGGGAGTCAGCAGGTCACGCCTGATCAGTGGTATGCCGGTATGGTGCGTAGCCTGATCAGCAGCTTTGCCTTGTCCGAACAACTCAATTTGCGGAGTTGGTGGCGCGATCGTGAATTTCTCTCACCTGTACAACGACTGAGTGAATTTATTGAAGAAGTTTTGCTCGTTGCGGTTCGTAGTAACCTGGTGATTTTTATTGACGAAATTGACAGTGTCCTCAGCCTCAACTTTCCCACCGATGACTTTTTTGCATTTATTCGCGCTTGCTACAACAATCGGGCTGACCAACCCGTTTTTCAGCGGCTGACCTTTTCGTTAATGGGGGTGGCTACCCCTTCCGACCTTATTCAAGACCGACAGCGTACTCCGTTTAATGTGGGGCGAGCGATCTCGCTCACAGGCTTTCAACTGCACGAAATTGAACCGCTTGCCAGAGGCTTTGTGGGCAGATTTCAAAACCTCGATGCGATTTTGGCTGCGTTATTGCAATGGACGGGGGGACAACCCTTTCTGACCCAGAAGCTTTGTAAACTGATCTTGCAGGAGGGCGATCTGGCGCAGGGAGTCGGCAGCAGGGGACAGGCGGCAAACGGCGATCTGCAGCAGGAAACAGGCGCTAGAAGGCAGGGACAAGGCGTAAGGGAAACTAAGAAGCAAAAGGGCGCTGGTCACTCCCATCCTTTGCCAGCACCAGCTAATTCCTCAACCCAAAACTCAAAACTCAAAATTCAAAACGCTGCTTCTACTTCGGCTGAATCCCAATGGATTGACCATCTGGTTACGACTCGTGTACTGGAAAATTGGGAGGCTCAAGATGAACCAGAGCACTTAAAAACGATTCGCGATCGGCTACTGCGCAGTGGTCAACGGACAGCTCGTCTACTCAGTCTCTATCAACAAATCCTGAATCAAGACGGGATTACCAGCAACGATACGCCGGAACAAATGGAGTTGCTACTCTCGGGGTTGGTGGTCAAGCGGCAGGGCAAGCTGACTGTCTATAACCGCATTTATGCAGCGGTGTTTGATCTGGCATGGTCGCATAAGGTGATGGCGGATTTGCGTCCCTATGGTGAGGCGCTCGGCGCTTGGATAGCATCGGGTGGGCAGGATGAGTCGCGTTTGTTGCGAGGGCAGGCGTTGCAAGATGCCATGATTTGGTCGGCTGACAAAAACTTGAGCAATCAGGACTTTCAGTTCCTAGCAGCCAGCCAGGATTTGGATAATCGCATGGTTCAGATTGCGCTGGATGCAGAGCGCAAAGCAAATCAAATTCTGGCAGAGGCACAACAAAAAGCAGAACACAAAATTCGAGAGGCTCAGGCAGGTACCCGGCTGGAGCGGGAAGGGGTGATTGCCCTGCGTCAATTTGAATCTGAAGAAATTGAATCGCTGCTCACCGCGATGCGGATTGGGCAGGCGTTAAAAGAAATGGTGACGGACGATCGTCCCCTGTCAGAATATCCTGCAATTAGTCCGCTACTGGCTCTGCAGATTATTCTCGACAATGTGCATGAACAAAATCGCCTCAAGGGACATCAAGGACCGATCGCCGCCCTTCGATTTAGCCCCGATGGGCAGATCATTGCCACCTGTGGCGAAGATGGCACTGCCCGGCTGTGGAATCTGGCAGGACAGCAAATCCTGCAATTGGATGGGCATCGGGGAGGGGTGTATAGTCTGAGCTTTAGTCCTGATGGGCGGAAGCTCGCGACTACGGGCGACGATGGGACGATCCGCATTTGGAACCCAATGGGCAAAAAGCTGGGGCAGTGGCGGGACTATGAAGGCAGAATCAATAGCGTTAGCTTTAGCCTGGATGGACGCTATATTGCCACGGCGGGTGAAGACAGCACGGTCAAAATTTGGAGCGCCTCCGGTCAGCTCAGTGCCCAGCTCAAAGGACATCGAGGACCCATTAAAGATGCCAACTTTAGCCCCAATCGGCAATATTTAGCAACTGCAGGTTGGGATGGTATCGCCGCGCTCTGGCAGCTTTCTGATAACCAGATGATTCCGTTAGAAGGGCATATGGGTGGGGTTTACAGCAGCTGCTTTAGTCCTGATGGGCAACAAGTTGTGACCGCTGGGTTGGATGGCACCGCCCGTTTATGGAATTTGGCTGGACAACAAATTGCCCAGTTTGATGGGCACCAAGGTCCGGTTAATCGTATTTGCTTTAGCTCCGATGGACAACGCCTCGCTTCGGCCGGAGAAGATGGCAGTGTGCGAATTTGGAGCCTCTCAGGACAGCAAATTATGCAACTGAATGGGCATCACCATCCCATTCGAGATCTCGATTTTAGTTTTGATGGGCAATACCTGGCGACTGCGGGTTGGGAGGGCACTGTTCGTCTCTGGGATTTATCGGAGAAAGCGACGCTGCGATTGGAGGGACACTTGCGTCCTGTCAGGCAACTCAGTTTTAGTCCAGACGGCACTCATCTGGCAACCGCCGCAGGCCAGGTGTATTTGTGGAATGCCGCTGGGCACAAGCTTGCACAACTCAAAGCCCATCAGGGCAGAGTCAATAGTGTGTGTTTCCACCCTTCCGGGCAACAACTCGCTTCGGCGGGAAAGCACGGGGTGGTAATCTGGAGCCTCCTGGGTCAAAAAGTAGTTCAACTGACGGGACATGCCGATGACGTGACCAGTATTAGTTTCAGTCCCCAAGGTGATCTGTTGGCAACAGCTGGGTTTGATGGCACGGTTTGCGTGTGGAATCTGTCCGGTGAGAAATTGTTGCAGTTACAAGGACATCGGGTGTGGGTCGAAAGTGTAAATTTCAGCCCCAATGGAGAATTTTTAATCACAGCGGGTGGGGATGGGACTGCTCGCCTTTGGGATCTGACGGGTCGGCAACTGTTGCGTTTGAGTGTGGCGCAAGGCGATATTACCAGTGTGAGTTTTAGTCCCAATGGGGAGGCGATCGCCACGGCGGGTCGAGACGGTACCATTCGGCTCTGGAATCTGACTGGACAGCAGTTGATTCAAATCCGAGGACATCGTGGCTGGGTCAATAGCGTCAGTTTCAGCCCAGATGGGCAACGCTTGGCTTCTGCTGGCGAGGATGGCATGGTGAGAGTGTGGGTCGTTTCTGGACAACAGGTCGCCGAATTTAATGGGCATCAGGGACCTGTCAATCAGGTAGGCTTTAGCCCCAACGGCAAACAAATTGCGGCCGCTGGAGAAGATGGCAGCGTTTATCTCTGGCAGGTGGAAGATTTGAACGAATTATTAACACGCGGACGAGTGTGGTTGAAAGACTATCTAGCCAACAATTTAGGAGTCCTGAGTCATTCTTAACGAGTTTGGCAGGGTCTTGAGAAATAGGAGAGCCATAGAGAGCAACTCCACCGTTTTGCCAGCGAGAAGTAACGTAAAATCGGCATAATAAAAGCCTTGAGCCTGGATTGCGTGAGGGAGAATCGGCAATGAATTGGTGGCAAAGACTCAAAAACAACTTGCTTGCCCGTCTTGGGGCTGTATTGTTGCTCGTGTTTTACATCGCCGTCTTAGGCGCCGAGTTTATTGCGCCCTACGATCCTTACGAATCTCAACTAGATGGTGCTTTGCTTCCTCCGACCCAGATTTATTGGTCGAATCAGCAAGGGCAGTTTCAGGGACCCCATGTGTATCCCACTACCCAGGGACCGGTTGATTTGGCGACTGGGCAGCGGGAGTTAATCATCGATCGCACCCAACCCTCGCGGTTAAGCTTGTTTGTTCCAGGTGACCCCTATCGATTGTTCCGGCTTGTCCTGCCCCTACCCACGCGCTTTTCACTGACCCAACCCAAGTTTGAAGAACGAGAGATTGTTCCAGGTATTAAAGGAAACATCCACTTGTTTGGTACGCAGGGCAAAGGGAAATATAACCTCCTCGGCACAGATGAACAAGCGCGCGATCAACTGAGTCGCTTGATCTACGGGGGGCGTATTAGCTTGAGTATCGGGTTGGTTGGGATTGCCCTCTCTTTCCCGCTAGGAATGATTGTGGGCGGGATCTCTGGTTACTTTGGGGGATGGCTAGATAGCGTCCTCATGCGTCTGGTGGAAGTGCTAATGACCATTCCTACGATTTATTTGCTCGTGGCTTTGGCAGCAGTATTGCCCCCCGGACTGAGTAGCGCTCAGCGTTTTTTGCTAATTATTCTGATTACGTCTTTTGTCAGTTGGGCGGGTTTGGCACGGGTAATTCGGGGGCAGGTTTTGTCCATCAAAGAGCGAGAATTTGTTCAGGCAGCGCGGGCGATGGGTGGCAAGCCGTTGTATATTATCGTGCGGCATGTTCTGCCCCAAACTGCGACCTATGTGATTATTTCTGCTACGCTCTCGATTCCCAGTTTCATTGTGGCGGAGTCCGTACTGAGTCTGATTGGTCTGGGAATTCAGCAACCTGATCCGTCCTGGGGCAATATGTTATCTTTGGCGACCAATGCGTCCATTTTGGTGTTGCAGCCCTGGTTAATTTGGCCCCCCGCCTTGTTGATTATTTTGACGGTACTGGCGTTTAACCTTTTGGGTGATGGTTTGCGGGATGCTCTCGATCCACGCAGCTTACAGCGCTAACCGTGTTGCTAAATCGCCGTATGGATTGAAACTTTGTTCCACAATTCATACCCCTCTCTCTTTATTTCTAGATCAGCAACGCTACGCTAACAGCAGTTATTTTGTCAGGGCGACCGCGTTGGGCATTTCAGCGTTGGTTACTTCAGACAGGTGACTGGTGAGGGTGCTCAGTGGCTCCAGCAGCATTTGATAAAGGTTCAGCCGAAAAGCAGGTTCGAGATACTTTTGTCGGGTGGCTTCCCAGGTAGACAGGGCTTCTGCTTGGGCCTGTTGCATTACGGCTTCGAGTTGAGCTTGGCTCGCAGGGGATAGTTTACTCAGTAGGAGCGATCGCAATACTTCGGTATCGTGCAATTTACCCAGATCGTCTTGAATGGCTTTGATTTCGTTTGCCCATTTCTGAAACGATTTGGGGTAGAAGTCCATGAAAAATTCTGCTTGGTAGCGTGCACGTTTACAAGCTTTCCGCAAGTCGTGCAGCACTGAGCTGTTTTCGGCTGAAATTTGCTCGGCTGAAATGAGCCACCCAGGGTGTAAAAGCAAGCTTGCCAAGAGTGGGCTGAGTAAATCGGGAATATGAGGTAAGAGCAGGAGCGGTGAGATCGTCGTGTATTGGGGGGTTTCTAGCCAGGTGTGGTAAGCCTCTTTGAGCGATTTGTAGTGCGATCGTTTCAGAGCAGATTTCACGCCAGCAAATGCTTTAATCCGATGTTTTTCTAAGACTGCGATTGCTTCATCGACCAAACCTTGCTCGTTCAAATCCAATTGCAAACGATAGTTGGTTTCTAAATCTGCGATTTGTACGTCTAAATCGCGCAATTTTCCCAAGACTTTAGCCAGCGCACTCAACCGTTTTTCGCTGGCTGCTTTGGGCAATGCAATGGTTTCCTGAAATACTTGAAGGGCAGTGCGGAGGCGGCGAGTGGCTACCCGCATTCGATGTAAATTTTCAGGATCTTGATCGGTTAAAACTTTCTTTTCATACTTAATGATCTGTTGATATTGCTCTTGAATGACGTTGCGGGCATGTTTACCCAAGGTCAGAATTTGTTTCGTTGTAGATATCTTTTTTAAAGATTTTTGGGTTGCTTTCCGCATAGCATCTCTGCTAATTTTGTGGATTTTTACCTTTAGTATTATAACACCTTCTTAATCAGAGCCTAAGCTTCTCTTAAGGAGAGAAAATGAAGTTTTGTCCGTGAATTTGGTTCCCTGCTTTAACCTTTCAATCGCCTGATTGTTTAGAGATAGGCAAGATTTCAAATTAATTAATGATGTAGTCGAGGCGACTGACAAAATCTCAGTAATCAGTGATAATGCCAAGGGCGATTGCTCAAACAGTGCAATGAATTCTCATCTCGTTTATTGCTACTAGTTAAGATGTACTGACGATCTTGTGAGGCGTGAGTTCTAGAAAGACTGCGATCGTGCTGCAGGCAGTAGACTCAATTTTGACTGAGTTCGTAGGGTTGAGGAAAGTCTTTCAAAAAAGAATCTTGTATTTGAATTGGCTCTCATCATTTTGTCCGGATGCTTTGAACCTTGAAATTTTCAAGACTAAAGGTTTAAATGTTGAAAGATGAATTCCCAGGGTTACTATCAAAGATGAAGTCAGGGTTGAAAATAGAAATTTGGGGTGCTTGATGGGATGCCTCTAAAAGTAAGTTGCTAGGGAGTTGGTTGCTAGGAACCGAGGCGCTTGTGCTAAGAGTAATTGTGAACGATGACTGTGTAGAACTTGATCACTGAGGACAACGTCATCAACGCTTATGCTGATGCTTAATGCTCAAACAGTGTGTGTAAGCCCTTTGGTTTCAGATTTATCCCTGGAATCCACGCTACAAGATTTGTCTTTACATAATTGTCAGATTGAGATACATCGCTCCAGTCATGAGGTTGGTCGGATTTTTGAGGAAAACCCGTTACTGCCTGGCGTGATTCTTCTGGATCAAGGTCAGTTTTTGGGAATGATTTCACGGCGACAGTTTTTGCGGCATATGAGCCGTCCTTATGGGTTGGAAATCTTTTCTCGACGATCGCTACGGACTTTGTATGAATTTGCCCGTACTGATGCCTTAATTTTTCCGGGTAATACATCCATTCCATTTGCTGCCCAAAAGGCTGTACAGCGTCCTTCGGGAGCGCTCCAAGAACCGATCGTGGTGCAATTGGATTCGCAAGATTACCGATTATTGGATGCGCATCAATTATTTATTGTCCAAGCTAAAATTCATGAATTAACGGTACAACTGCTACAAGAAAAAACTCAAGCTCAGATGATCCAGAATGAAAAGATGGCAGGTCTGGGACAAATGGTGGCTGGAGTTGCTCATGAAATCCTCAATCCAGTCAATTTTATTTGGGGAAATCTGAATTATTTAGCAGATTACAGCCAAGATTTAATGCAAATTCTTGCGGCTTATGAATGCGAGTTTCCGCAGGCTTCTGAGCAAATTGATGAGCTGAAAGCAGAAATTGATTTTGAATTTCTCTGTAAGGATTTTCCTCAAGTTCTTGCCAGTATGAAGCTGGGAACAGAGCGGCTGAAAAAAATTATTAGTGCTCTGCGAAACTTTTCTCATATGGATGAGGTCAATCGTAGACCGATCGATCTACACGAATGTTTGGACAATACGCTGTTAATTGTGAGCAACCGCACCAAATATGGCATCGAGATCCTCCGAAATTACGGGGAGTTGCCTTTGGTCAATTGCTATTCGGGGCAATTGAATCAGGTGTTTATGAACCTAATTAGTAATGCGATTGATGCGCTAATTGAGCTAGATCGAACAACTAAACCGCAGGATTGGCAACCTCAAATTGTGCTCTCCACGGAAGTCGTGACAGATCAAGGGGAGAACAAATTGCTGAAACAGGAAGAGGACGTTCAAGCAGTTCTGATCCGGATCTTAGATAATGGACCTGGAATTGCTCCAGAAATACAGAAGCAGGTTTTTGAGACTTTTTTTACGACAAAACCTGTGGGCAAAGGCACCGGTTTGGGATTGGCAATTAGTCGGCAAATTGTAGTAGAAAAACACCAGGGAAAACTCGATTTTCGTTCTCAATTGGGTATTGGCACGGAGTTTGAGGTCTGGTTGCCTTTGTCCTGATCCCTTGGTTGCATCTCACTTTTAGCCCTCACCCTAAATCCCTCTCCCAGAGCGGGAGAGAAACTTTGATTTGGCTCCCCTTCTCCCGTTTTGGGAGAAGGGCTGGGGGATGAGGGCAAATTTGCAAAACTGGGATGTACTCGATTTCAAATTCAGAAAGGCTCAAATCGCTATGCTTAAGCAGCATGCGTCATTCTTTCAATTGGGTTACCCAGCTTCAAATTTCAAAGTTGAACCCTTTTTGCTTGAGTTGTAAATATTTTTGTTCATCGAATTGATAGAGTCGGGCGGCTCGGTGAGCAACGCCTGTTTGAGTTTCATCTAGTTCAATCAGCAAATCGGTTTTGAAAAACTTTTTCCGAAAATTGCGCTTGTCCAACGGTTGCCCCAAGATCGTTTCGTAAAGTTTTTGGAGTTGCGATAAGGTAAATTTTTGAGGTAAGAGTTCAAAGCCGATCGGTTCATAGCGCACTTTTCCTTTGAGACGGACGATCGCGGTCTGCAAGATGCGATCGTGATCAAACGCCAAAGGGGGTAACCTGGTAATGGGGAACCAGGCAGCATCGCTGGCATCGGTTGCTGCTTGAATGGCATATTCGCTCAAATTGACCAAGGCATAGTAAGCAACTGAGACAACACGCTCACGTGGATCGCGATCGACTGCTCCAAACGTATAAAGCTGTTCTAAAAAAACTTCTTGGATGCCCGTTTCCTCTTGCAATTCTCTGCGAGCTGCGGCGTCTAACGACTCATCTACCCGGACAAATCCTCCTGGCAAAGCCCATTGCTCCTGAAACGGCGGCAAGTTTCGGCGAATTAGCATGACTTTGAGTGTGTGTTGCTCATCCAGTCCAAACACAACACAATCGACAGTGAGGTTGGGTCGGGGATAGGGGTAAGTGTAGGGCATGGGTGAAGGAGCACTGAAAGACTCAACAAAAAGCTTAAACCAGCATTACGCAGAGAAGAAATTCAAACAAGTAAACGGGAATACTCCAGCAAAGGTGGTACCGTTCTTGACTGAAAATTTTGGGTTTTTATCAGTAGGTCATTCTTGATATTGTCAGTGGGAGTTTCATGCATCGCTGGCTCTTCAACCCTTTTAAATCGATGATTGATTAAATTTTCACTAAAAAATGAAAATGGCTCTCAAGCTTGGGCTACATTCTCTCTCGCGGCTTTGGCAAAAAGGACCCCAGCCGAGTCAGTCCTTATTCGATTCCATTTCTCTCCTGCTCTTGGGGGGAACTTTTTTTGCGATCGGGGTAACCACATTAGCAGGTTACTGGATGGTGCGTAACTTGACGCTAGACAAGCTGAAAGATCAAGCCCTCACCAGGGTGCAACATGCTGGGCATGAAATTGATGATTGGCTCGCTTCCAGATTGACTGAGTTAGACACGATCGCAAACACTTCTGTGATTCGGAGCCTGGACTGGACAACCGCAGAGCCATACTTGCAACTGGAGCAAGATCGGTTACTCGATTTTCATATGTTTATCTATGCCAAGGCGGATGGTTCGTACTACACCACTAAAGCGGGGTTAGCCAAAACCAACATTCGAGATCGCCGCTACTTTCAACGCGCCATGGCAGGGCAGCACATTGTCGGTAATCCAGTGATTTCGAGATCGACAGGGATTCGTCAAATCAATATTGCGGTGCCGATTTGGTCTACTTTTCCGTTGCCTCGGACTGCTCTAAGTCCTGAACGTCAGGCAGTGCGATTGCGCAGCCTCGCTGCTTTGGGATTGCCAGCGAACCCAAATCTCAAAGCATATCCGATCGGCGTCTTGTCGGGGGCAATGACAGTTCAACGGGTCTCCGAGGTGGTTAGTAAAATTGCCATAGAACCTGGTAGCTATGCTTTTGCGATTGACTCGCAAGGGATTCCTATCGCTGACCCTAACCAGCTTTTGATTAGTCATTCCAAAAGTCTTCTAGTTTCAGCTGACCCCACTTTATCAACATTGGCTCGATCGATGGTAGCGCTGCGTCGAGGGGTAAAACGGCTGAAGCTCAAGGGGCAATGGGTTTATGTGGTTTATTTACCCCTCAATGAGGCAGATTGGTCGCTGGCGTTTGTGATCCCTCAACAGCGCCTCGAGGCTCCCCTAAATTCATTAAATTTATTAGCGGCGAGTATTGGGATGTCAGCAACCTTTGCAGCCTGTTTAATTGTTTTAGATATTCTACGACGTGGACAAATAGAGCAAGCTTTACGGCAGAGCGAAGAACAGTTGCGGGTATTCGTGGAAAATACCCCTGCAGCAGTCGCTGTGCTCGATCGTGACATGCGCTACCTTTTGACCAGTCGCCGATGGTTAACTGATTACAGGCTTAAATCGCAAAACTTGATTGGACGTTCTCACTACGAAATTTTTCCGACTCTTCCCGATCGTTGGAAAGAGATTCATCAAAAGTGTTTGCAAGGCGCAATTGAAAGTTGTGAAGAAGACTCATTTCAGTGGGTAGACGGCACGGATGAGTGGCTGAAATGGGAAATCCGCCCCTGGCACGATCGTACAGGTGCAGTGGGCGGCATCATTATGTTTACTGAAATCATCACTGCGCGTAAGCAAGCTGAAAAACAAGTTCAGCAGTCTCTACAAGAAAAAGATCTTTTGCTCCAAGAAATTCATCATCGGGTCAAAAATAATCTTCAAGTCGTTTGTAGCTTGCTCAGCTTGCAAGCTGGATACATCACAGATCAGGCATCATTAGCAGTGTTTAGAGAGGGGCAAAGTCGAGTCAGGACGATGGCGCTCATTCATGAAAAGCTCTACCGTTCCAACGATTTGGCAAAAACTGACTTTGCTCAATATGTATATGATTTGATTACTGAACTCTTCCATTCTTATGGGATCAACCCGGAGATCGTCAGCCTTAAGATTCATATTCGCAACGTCATGCTGGGGATTGATACAGCCATTCCCTGTGGCTTGATTTTGAATGAATTGGTTTCTAATGCATTGAAATATGCTTTTCCCGCAGGTCGCAGAGGCAACATTGTTATCTATCTCCGCCAGGGCAGGCAAGGTGAGTACCTGTTGAGTGTGAGTGATGACGGTGTCGGGATACCAGACGATTTAGATTTTCGTGAGACTCGATCTTTGGGATTGACTCTGGTTTGTACATTTGTGGCGCAGTTGCGGGGCAGAATCGATCTCGATCGTCGCAATGGCACCACCTTCAAAATCTCTTTCCCAATCTCACAATTGGAGACAAGGGATTGATACCAATTCTCTAAAGTCTGTTTACAAATTCTCGTAGGGGCGTACGGCCGTACGCCCCTACAGACGGTCATCTGTAGAGCTATCTTTTGGAACTGGTATGAGACCCTTTCAAATTGGAGTGGTTTGAACAAACCCTCTGCTCCCTTGACAATGTGTATTTTAGACACTATACTTGGACTTAGTGTGATAAATACACGAAAATTATGAATCGTCACTTTGAAGTTGCAGCAGGCTCGATCTCAGGAAGAGAGCATTTACGGGTTGGCAAAAACAACCAGGATGCCTGTGCGGTCAAATTTCTAGATCAAGCTGTGGTTGCGGTGGTTTGTGATGGTTGTGGTAGTGCAGCTCACAGTGAGGTGGGGGCAAAGTTGGGGTCGCAGATGACGATCGCGGTGATCGGCCAAATGCTGGAAAAAAATGCTGGGAAATGTGGCAATCCAGGCTTTTGGCAGCAAGTTCAGGAAGCATTGTTGCAACGGCTGGATCAGTTGATTGTTGCTTGGGGAGACGATCGTCCGCAAGCGATTCGAGATTATTGGTTGTTCACGATCGTGGGTACAGTGATCACCTCGTCAATCACCACGGTATTTGCGCTAGGTGATGGCACGATCGTCCTGAATGGACAAGTCTTACCCCTGCCTACCTTTGCCAACAATGCCCCGCCCTATCTGGCCTATGGGTTGATGGAACCCCAGCAGGTCAGCCTTGCCCCAATACAACTGCAATTTCAGATTCATGCTTGCTTGCCCACGCAGGAGGTACAGTCGATGGTGATTGGGAGCGATGGGGTGCAAGATTTGATTGCAGCGGCAGAACGACCCTTGCCGGGCAGGGCAGAATGGGTTGGTGCCCTGGATCAGTTTTGGCTAGACGATCGCTATTTTCGCAATCCCGATCAGATTCGGCGGCGTTTGGCGTTGATGAACCGAGAAGTGGCAAAACCCGATTGGCAACGGCAGCAAATGAACCGGGAAAGTGGGTTATTGCCCGATGACACAACCCTGGTGGTGCTGAGAAGAAAGGGTCGCTCAGGCAGATAGAAGGTGTGTTGAGTTTTAAGGTTTGAGATTGATCATTGACTTTCCGGCAATTATTTATTTAGGAGAAACTTATGCTAGGCGCGATCGCAGGTGACATGATTGGTTCTGTCTATGAATTTGGTAATCATAAAACTAAAGATTTTCCATTGTTCCAGCCTGAATCTTGCTTTACTGATGACTCAATTTTGACTGTAGCGGTGGCTGAGGTGATTCTACAAGCTGGGGATTATGTGGATGCGTTTAAGCACTACTATCGTCGCTATCCCAATCCTTGTGGAAGTTATGGGGGTAGATTCCAGGAATGGGCTGCTTCTGACGATTCTCAGCCGTATGGTAGCTGGGGAAATGGCTCGGCGATGCGGGTGAGTCCGGTTGGATTTGCTTTTGAGGATCTGGATACCGTTTTACAAGAAGCACAGCGTAGTGCAGCAGTAACACATAACCATCCAGAAGGGATTAAGGGTGCTCAGGCAACGGCTGCCGCTATCTTTTTAGGACGGAAGGGGCAGAGTAAAGCGGAAATCAAGTCTTACATTGAAACTCAGTTTGGGTATGACTTAAACCGCACCGTGGAACAAATTCGCCCTACTTACCAGTTCAAGGCATCCTGTCAAGAAACAGTGCCCGAAGCGATCGTGGCATTTTTGGACTCGACAGACTTTGAGGATGCAATTCGCAATGCAGTCTCATTGGGGGGAGATGCCGACACGCTCACTTGCATTGCAGGTAGCATGGCTGAGGCATTTTATGGTGAGGTGCCAGAGGCGATCGCGCAAGAAGTGCTCAATCGACTGGATGCGCCTTTGCGTCAGGTCACAGAGGCTTTCAGGAATCGATATATGATCCATCCGGTCGGGGTGTCGCGTTTGGCGCAAAAGTGTTGACAAGCTGAGAAAAATAATTACCCAAAGGCTACGCCTTTACGGTGATATCGATGGGAGCGTTACACATGGATGTATACGTCAATCAAAAAAGAGTTCGTCTCAGTCCGAAGCAAGCGATCGGCAAGGGTGGGGAAGCCGATGTCTTTGATATTGGCAATCAAACTGCGTTGAAGCTGTTTAAATCGCCCAGCCATCCCGATTATCAAGGATTATCCCAAGAGCAGCAAGCAGCCTGCGATCGACTGACCTTGCACCAACAGAAACTGCGTCAGTTTCCCGCTCATTTGCCTACACGGGTAGTAGCACCCATTGAGTTGGCCATGGATAAGACTGGCAAGACGGTTCTGGGGTACACGATGCCCTTATTACAGGGAACCGACTTGTTGCTGCGCTATAGCGATCGTAGTTTTCGACAAGCCGGTATCAGCCAACAAACCGTAGTGCAGATCTTTCAAGATCTGCACGATACGGTTTCTAAACTGCATTTTGCTGGGGTGGTGATTGGGGATTTCAATGACCTGAATGTGTTGGTGCAAGAAACGGCGGCTTACCTGATTGACGCAGATTCTTTCCAATTTGGTGTGTTTCCCTGTCAGGTTTTTACGGCTCGGTTTGTCGATCCGCGTTTGTGCGATCCGCAAGCCACCCAGCCCCAATTGCAACGACCGCATAATGTGGATTCGGATTGGTACGCCTTTGCGGTGCTGTTGATGCAGTGTTTGCTATTTGTCGATCCCTACGGTGGCGTGTACAAGCCCAAAACTGCCAGTCCGCAGGTGCCTCACGCGGCGCGATCGCTGCATCGTATCACCGTATTTCATCCGGAAGTGCGCTATCCCAAACCTGCAATTCCTTACAAAGTTTTGCCAGACGAGTTGCTGCACTATTTTCATCAGGTGTTTGAGCAGGATCGACGGGGCGAATTTCCCCGATCGCTGCTGGACAATCTCTGCTGGACTACCTGTATCCATTGCGGTACAGAACATGCGCGTCCGGTTTGTCCAGACTGTATGCCAGCAGGAGGGAATGCGGGGACACCGGGACACGGGAACCCAGAGATGTTGGTTAGAGGAAGTGTAACGGCAACCCGGTTGTTCTGTACGGAAGGTGTCATTTTGTATGCCACGGTGCAACAGGGACAACTGAAGTGGGTGTATCACGATCGCGGTAAATTCTATCGGGAAGATGGTTCAGTGGTGTTGCAGGGGGTGCTCAATCCTCATTTGCGCTGGCGCATTCAGGGCAAAACGACGCTGTTGGGTTACCAGGGACAGGTGGTGAGTTTCCAATCGGGTCAACCGGCAGAACGCCTTGCAGTGGATAGCTACGGAGCGATCGCGGCTTTCGATGCCAATTCCTCCAATCGCTACTGGATTCATGATGGTCAACTCCTGAAAAACACGACGGCTCCCGCACTCCTAGCTTCCCACTCCCCCTCGATCGGTGAGGTCTTACCTGGACAAACCCGCTTCTGGGTTGGGTCTCACTTTGGTTTTGGCTTTTACCAGGCGGGTGAATTGAAAGTTGCGTTTGTGTTTGATGCAGAGCGACCGGGGTTGAACGATCGGGTACAGTTGCCTCGCTGGCAAGGACAACTGATCGCTGCCAGTTGTTCTCTCAGTTCTGACTATGCCTGGTTATTTCTCACGACTCAAGTGCAGGGACAAATGCATTACTGTTGTGTCGTGATTCAAGCCGACGGACAGATTGCGGCAACAGCGCAGGCACGGGCAGGTGAGGTGCATTGGTTGGTGATGTTGGCGCAGGGAGGGGCGATCTCGGCAGCACCCTATTGTGCAGCAGGCGAGTTTTTCCTTGCTGCAACTGACGAAGGCATCATTCGAGTAGAAATTCGCAATAGTCAGCTAGTGCACACTCGGACATTTTCTGATACCGAACCGTTTGTCAATCTCAATTGCCGACTATTGCCCGATACCGATGGCATTTACGTCATCGGTCATCAAGCGATCCAAAGGTTGAAATTAGGATAAATCGCCGATTGGCATAAATTCCTGATCCAGTGCTTGGGATAGAAAAAGGTTTGTAGCCCCCCCATTGTCTCAACAAAAGATGATGAAACTGACAACAATGGATGGATTCCTTGCCCCCTTGGGGAAGCCAGTGATTGGTCTTTCTTTATCTGGCATCTCTCACTTAGACACTTATGAATTGACCTCCGATAGCTTGCTTTATTTCCGCAGTTGGCAAAAGCGTTTTTTGGATATTACAGGTGCTTTAACGGGAGTTTTATTGGGTTTTCCCATGTTTTTGATTGTCGCCTTGGTCGTGAGAATGATCGATCGGGTTCCGGTGCTTTTTTCTCAACAACGCTTTGGTTTAAATGGAGAAGCCTTTACCCTCTATAAACTGCGTACACTACGAATTATCGAAACTCGTGACATGGTGGATGTCAACCGGATTCAAGTCAAACCTGCTTATGAAACAACTCTGACAGGTAAGTTTTGGCGTACGACCAGTATTGACGAAATTGTTCAGTTTTGGTTAGTTCTAAAAGGGGACATGAGCTTAATTGGACATCGCCCGTTTCCCATGTACTACATCCCCCATTTGGACAAAATTGAGGGTATGAATCAGCACAAACTGGATCATTATTTGGGAATCGTTCGCCAATATAAACCGGGAATGAGCAGTTTAAGTTCCATCAATGGTAGAGGCGATCTGACGATGCAGCAAAAGCTAGAGTACGATTTGATTTACGCTCAAAATGCTTGCTTTTGGTATGATGTCAAGATTTTATTGCATACCTTAGTGGTTGTCATCCTAAGAAAGGGCGCGAAATAAAATGTGTAATAAAAATAGCAAACAGGAGACTCTTTAATGACTACAAAAACGATGACCCAGCTCCCAATTCCACAATTCTTTGATGCCTGTCGGGTGGGCGAAGTTTGGCGGGTTCCCTATCAACAGCGGGCAGCACAGGCGAGAGATTGGGCAAAGCAGTACAGTTTGCAACCTGCTGCTAAAGATAAAACCCGCATTTGTTTGATGATTATTGATGCTCAAAATACGTTTTGTATTTCTGATTTTGAGCTGTTTGTAGGGGGACGATCGGGCAAAGGTGCGATCGAGGATAATGTGAGGCTGTGTGAGTTTATTTATCGCAACCTGGGCGTGATTACTGAAATTGCGCCGACGATGGATACCCATACCTCCATGCAGATCTTTCACGCTGTCTTTTGGGTCAATGATGCTGGTGAACATCCGACACCCATGACGATGATTACGCTGGATGAGGTGCAGGCAGGCAAATGGAAGGTAAACCCCGCGATCGCCTACTCCCTCGCCAAAGGCAACTACATGGCGTTACAATCCTTCGCGTTGCACTACACCCAACGCCTCAGTCAGGATGGCAAATACCCCCTCACCATTTGGCCCTACCACTCAATGTTGGGGGGAATTGGTCACGCGCTAGTTTCCTCCGTAGAAGAGGCCTGTTTCTTCCATAACCTGGCTCGTAGCAGCCAGACCAACTTTGAAATTAAGGGGGGGAATCCGCTGACAGAAAACTACTCAGTCTTGCGTCCAGAAGTACTGGATGATGCAACTGGACGACCGATCGCCCAAAAAAATACCCGTTTTATTCAAAAGCTGCTGGAGTTTGACGCCGTACTGATTGCCGGACAGGCAAAGAGTCACTGTGTGGCATGGACGATCGATGACCTGTTAACAGAAATTCAGGCACAAGATCCCAAACTGGCACAAAAAGTTTATCTGTTGGAAGACTGCACATCACCGGTAGTCGTTCCTGGTGTAGTGGACTTTACTGACCAGGCAAATGCTGCTTTTCAACGCTTTGCTGATGCTGGGATGCAATTGGTGCAGTCTACTCAGGCAATGGATACTTGGGTCGGCATCACCCTTTAGAGGTCAGCCATGAAACCTACCAAAATCGCAAATCGCAAATCGGAGTCAACCATGAGTCAATCCATTCCTAACCTCAACCAACTATTCCAATCAGCTCAGGCAGAAGGTGTGCTTTCTTCTGCTTCTTTACAGGCGCTCAACGTTCATGATATTGGTGCCCAAATCCAGGCAGGGCTGGGGATTCACGTCGATGATGTGATTGCTAGTGAGGTAGTGTTGGTGACACTCATGCCGGATGATTCGGGTTCGATTCAGTATGGCAATAATGCTGCTACGGTTCGTGCTGGGCACAACACTGTACTGGATGCGTTACTCAGCTCCAATCAATCTGCTAATATCTTGGCGCACAACCGTTACCTCAATGGGTTTGTCCTTTATCCTTACTGCCCAGTCTCGCGAGCAGTGCGAATGGACGATCGCAACTACACCCCCAATCAAGGTACCCCGCTTTATGACCAGACTGTGGTGTTGCTGGGAACTGTGCTGGCAAAGGCACAGGAGTTTTCTGACAATGGGGTGCCTGTTCGCACAGTGACGTTAATTATTACCGACGGAGCAGATGCCCACTCCCGTCGGGCTACCGCAAAAACGGTGCGATCGTTAGTGCAAGATATGCTGCGAACCGAAAACCACATCATTGCTGCCATGGGGATTGATGATGGGGGACAGACCGATTTTCGTCAGGTGTTTCGAGATATGGGTATACGGGATGAATGGATTCTCACCCCTGGTAATGGGCAAAAGGAAATTCGGCAGGCGTTTCAAATGTTCTCGCAATCTGCGGTGCGGGCTAGTCAGAGTAGCGGGAATTTTAGTCAAGCGGCTTTAGGAGGCTTTGGGGCATAGATCGTATGACCCATAGTAAATCCCCGGAATCCCAACGATTCCGGGGCATTATTCCGGGAGATATTGAATTGCTGTGTAGGTAGGTTGACAATAGCCCGAAGCCACAATGCAACTTTACAGTGTTGAAATGATCCTCATGGATATCATTCAATCGATCAAATCGGTCGCTTATTGACCAAAGAAGTCTTTCACTGCATCTACAACATTGTTGCCTGCCTGATCTGCCTTAGCACCTGCTTGATCAACAGCGCTCTGGGTTCTAGCAACATCTTGCTTCGCCTTCGATTCTGCCCGCACTTTAGCCTGGTTCAATGCACCTTTGGTTCTAGCGAGGTCTTGTCTGGCACGACCCTCGGCTTGGTTACTAGCATTGTCGATCGCGTTCTTGGTTCGGCCGAAATCTTGTTGAGCGCGACCTTGGGCTTGCTTTGCCGCTCCTTGAACTTGATCTCGCACGCCAACACCCGAAATCCCTACGTGATATGGACTTGCTAGCGCTGTAGGAGTCATATCCAAAGCTATACCGGGTAGTCCCAGTGCACTCACCAAAACCAAGATACCGACCAACAATGCTTGACTGACTTTACGGATTGCTTGAATTACATTCGCTTTCATACTAGAGAAACCCTCCCTTTGTTGTTCTCCTAGTTGTATCGTAAGTCACCAAACCTTCGTACCCATCTTACGGGGGAGGACTCCCTATTCCTTGGGGCGAATAATTCTTTAGGATGGACTTGCTGCCAGGGAACGCCTTTAGACTTGGGGGACTGAGACTTTAGAGATTGGAAAAGTCTAAAGGACATTCCCTAAAGTGCTCTTATGAGGACGTTTTAGACAGTTGTAGGGCTGGGTAGTCGGTATAGCCTTTTTCGTTGCCGCCATAGAAGGTGGAACGATCGTAGGCATTCAACTCGGCTTTTAAGGCAAACCGTTCTGCGAGATCGGGGTTGGAAATGTACCAGCGTCCGTAAGCAACTAGATCAGCATCTCCGGCGGCAATAACTGCATTGCCAGATTCTCGATCGTGCCCACCGGCTGAGATGATGGTGCTCTTGAAATAATTGCGGAAGAAGTGACTGGTCAACACCGCCCGATCACCTTCGGGCGGTACTTCGTCGGCTCTCGGTTCGACGATGTGCAGATAAGCTAACCCAAAGCGATCTAGTTCTTGAGCCACATAACCAAACAATGCCTTTGGATCGGAGTCAACCATATCGTTGAAAGTGCCGCTGGGCGAGAGGCGAACCCCCACCCGATCGGCTCCCCAAACACCCACCACAGCTTCAGTCACTTCTCGGATCAGACGAGCACGATTCGCGATCGATCCACCATAGGCATCAGTGCGTTGATTGGAACCATCTCGCATAAATTGATCGAGCAAGTATCCATTCGCTCCATGGATTTCCACCCCATCGAAGCCTGCTTCCAGGGCATTTTCAGCCGCTCGACGATACTGATCCACAATGCCGGGGATCTCTTCCAGTTCTAGGGCACGTGGCGTGACAAACGGCTGTTCGCCCTGATAAGTAGATGCCATCCCTTTGGGTGCGATTGGGCTGGGAGCAACAGGCAAGGCTCCCTCAGGTTGCAAGGACGGGTGCGAAATCCGCCCCACATGCCACAGTTGCAGGAAAATGTGTCCGCCCTGAGCATGAACTGCATCCGTGACTAAGCGCCAACCTGCGACTTGTTCCGGTGAGTGGATGCCTGGCGTGGCGGGGTATCCCACCCCCTGGGGAGAGATTTGGGTGGCTTCGGTAATCAACAGCCCTGCAGATGCTCGTTGTGTATAGTAAGTCGCGTTGAGGTTGCCTGGAACGTTACCTGTTCCGGCTCGGTTCCGGGTCAGTGGAGCCATGACCAAGCGGTTTGGCAGTTGATATCGACCCAATTTGACAGGCGTCAGTAAAGGCTGATCGGTGCTCATAAGCTCAGGTTGTCTCCTTAAAATCAAAAGACTGAAGTTAAAGGCGTTGGGTCTGTTAGGGGCAGCAATACTATGCCCCCATACTCAAAAGGGTAAGGGCGAATCAATCCAGGTTGCTAAGCAGACTGAGATGAAGTGGCGTTAGTTGACGTCAGTAAGGCGTTGAGCTTGTCGCTCAATATCGCTTTGGCGGTGACGCCGACGACGCGATCGACCACTGCCCCATTCTGGAAAAACAACAGGGCTGGAATTGCCTGAATCCCATACTGATTGGCAATTTCCACATTTTCGTCAATATTGAGTTTGCCAACGAGTGCCCGATCGGCAAACTCAACTGACAAATCGTCGACGATCGGTCCAACAATGCGACAGGGACCACACCACGCAGCCCAAAAATCCACCACAACGGGTGTTTGACTGGCAAGCACTTCTCGATCGAAATTGTCGTTGGTGAGTTTCTTTGTATTCATGAGCATCTCCTTGCGCTGCGATCGCCCTAGAACCTTGGATATGAACGAATGAACTCACGACTCAACGAACGAGGTTCATTAGATGGCAAACCGCAAACAGTAGAAAAGTAGTTAAACAACTATTTAAGTAAAATCATAGATAGCTTATCTCAAATAGTCAAGTAGTTGTTGAACTATTTCAGTGTGTCTTCCAGAAGAGTAAGATAGAAGAATCGTGAGTGGCTGTGTGAAGCCTCAATAGGTTTGCTTAATCATCCCACCTCTCAAAATCAAACTGCATTCAAACTGTGTTAATTCATGCTTGAAGATTGTGATAGTATCCCGATCGTGCCGCCGCCTATCAGTGTGATCGGCAGTGTTGAACAACGGGCAAAAATCTTTTCAGCACTCTCTGACCCGACTCGTCTACGCATCGTAGAATTATTGGCAGCAAATAAAGAGATGAGTGGTTCGGAAATTGCCACACAAGTCGGTATCAGTCTGGCGCTCTTTTGTCATCACTCGCGCATATTGTTGGAAGCGGGGCTAATCCGAGTGCGAAAAGAAGGTCAAACCAAATATAACGCCTTGAATCAGGATGTTCTGGCCCGGTGTTTGGCGAGTCTTAAGGCGTAGCGCTTTCATTAAGCCTGTGCTGATCTCACCCACCGTTTGTAGTTAGCGGATGCCATCGTTGTCGATCGCGCTGTAGATATCTTCGGAAGCCAACCCCAGCCATGGGTCAGAACTAGGAGTCAAGAAAAGCTGAGCATACACGCGCTCATTCAAAACATCCACATTGCGGGTTGCACTTGCCTGAACAAACCATTGATGCAATTGGCTATGAAGTAAATATTCATTTCGCACTGTGTCCAGTGCCATCATCGCTTCAAACTTTTGGGTCAGCGGCTGCATGGCTTCAGCAGAAACAGTTGCGGCAGTGGCAGGACTTGATGCAAACTTTTTGGCTTGAATGAGTGCCAGACTGTTGACATCCAGGCGCGCATCTTTGGCATACCGTTCTGCCAGTTTGCCCCAAGTTGCCTGATCGGTGATGGATTCCAGCGCTTTTTGGTTTTCTGTGGCAGCAAACCGAAAAGATATCAAAATGGGATTTTCCACCACCATTTTAGAGATAGCGATGCGGCTGGCTTCTTCCGCCGTGGGTGGTCTGTCTAGTTTGGCTGGTAACTCTACCAACTTGGGCAAAGAGGAGATCCCTAGCTCTGACAGGTCTTTTGACCACTGGGTTTGCAGCGCTGCCAGGCGATCGCGGTGATATTGTTGCAATTGTGCAGATTGTTCAGCTTCAGTGCCTTGACTCAGGTTTTTCGCTAACTGTTCTGCCTGACGTAATTGTTGCAAAAAAGCTTGAGGACCGTACAGTCCAGGCAGGGCATCGATCGGGCGACCGTTGGCATCCAGGACATAATGAATACTATTGCCCGTAAGCGTCCGTTGGAGCTTGCGCCCATCACCAAAATCGATCGTCACCGTAGGGACTGGGCGTACGGATTGCCAGTGTAAAATGAAGTGATCTCGCAGTTCTTTCGAGACGGCTGCATTCGGATATAGCGCGACCCGAAAGAAGCGGCTATTGGCACAACTCAAATCCTGGTCGAGCCGCCCCAATAACCGTAAAGACAAAATGGGTTTACCACTCGCTTTTGCAGCTGCCTTGGCCTGCTCTAAATCGGTATACCAATAGAGACGAGAAGCGTAACAATCTTTTTGCTGACAGAGCTTATCTAGTGCCGTGCGGACTTCGGCAGAAGGGGGAAGGGTGCGATTGGCGAGTTCTCTGGCATGGTGAGTCAGAAACGCTTGTAATCCTTCAGGCCCCTGGTTTCGCAACAATCCCGCTTCTTGCAAAAGGGCAGTGTTGGCGGAGATAGGGGTTTGGGCAAGACTGGGATGGCTCAAACCAACGCTGAGCAAGCTGAGTAATGCCAGGTGGGTGAAAAATCTGCGTTTCATGGTGACTCTCAAAACAACCCGATTGATTGAGTAAATTGGAGTTGAGGATGGACGATAGACACGAGACGACCGATCTGACGTTTCTTGGAAAGAAAAGTTTCCCTGCCCCATCGATTTTGGAGCGATCGTCTATCCCTGCCCAACTTCCCTCGCTACACGCGCGGATTTCGATTTTCCGGAGAGGGGGGATTTCTCAATCTGGTGGGCAGAAGGGCAGAGATCTGCCAGGTCACAGCGATCGCACCAGGGCTTTCTGGCATTGCACACGGCTCGCCCGTGGTAAATCAAGCGAATTGACCAGTTTTCCCAATCGGCTTGGGGAAGGAGCGGCATCAGGTCGCGTTCCACCCGTTGAGGGTCAGTCTGTTCAGTCAATCCCAAACGGTAGCTTAGCCGCTTGACATGGGTATCGACCGTGACTCCCGCATTGATTCCAAAAGCGTGGGCTAACACGACATTGGCAGTCTTACGGGCAACTCCGGGCAGTTTTAGCAGATCCTCCATCACCGGAGGCACCTCGCCACCAAACTGCTCCATAATCAGGCGACAGGCACCCTGGATATTTTTTGCCTTATTGCGATAAAAACCTGTTGACTTCACCAGCGTTTCAATTTCTGCCAGATCGGCTTCTGCCATGGCTCTGGCATCAGGAAAATGACGAAATAGCACGGGTGTTACCAGATTCACCCGTTCATCGGTGCACTGAGCCGACAGAATGGTAGCAACGAGTAGTTGAACGGGTGTGTCGTAATTCAACGAACAAGTGGCATCGGGATATAGCATTTTAAGACGGGCAAGAATTTCGATCGCCCGCCTTTTCTTCGATGCCAGTTGAGGAGAAGTCTGCTTCACTGCTGAATCAAATTCGCAGTATCGCGAATAATCAGAAAAACACCCAAGCCTAGCAACAACATTAAGCCAGTTTGCATCACGCCGTCTTGAATGTGGGTGGGCAGTGGCTTACCGCGCACACCTTCGATCAGCAAAAAGGCGAGTTGTCCGCCATCGAGTGCCGGTAGAGGCAGGATGTTGATAATTGCCAGGTTGATGCTGATCAGGGCAGCAAACTGGAGCAGAGAAGCTGCATTGGCAGCTGCAAATTTTGCGCCGATCGCGACGATCGCCACAGGCCCCGCAACCTGTTCAGCGGTTTTGCTGAAGTTGCTAATGAGCTTGCCGAAGCCCCCCAGTGTATCACTGACAATGTCCTGGAACTCTTCTGCGGCTGCACTTAGCGCGGTAAAGCCTCCCACTCGGCGGTACTGAAACTCCCCTCTCGGAGAAAGACCTATGCCAATGGTGCCTTCTTTATCCGCATTGGCGACAGGCGTGACGGTCAATGACAAGGTTTCGCTGCCTCGGAGAATCTGAAACTGCACAGGTTTTTCTGCACTCTGGCGAATAATTTCCTGAAAGACAGAAATTTCCCGGACTGAACGGCTAAATTGGTGATGATTAGCAGCGAGAACCACGTCTCCCGGTCTCAGTCCGGCTTTGAGCGCGGGGGTGGGGGTTAGCCGAATTCCAGTATCTGCGGTGGTTGGGTTGGGATGGGATGGGATGACAAAACTCAATCGCTCAGGTTTGTTGTCAGCGTTCACGCGACTCACCGAAACTGAGGTTCTCTGGTCAGCAGCTGTGGTAAAGACTTGTGCCAGGTTGCTGGATGGATCGTAGATAATCTCAAATTTTCCGGCTTCTTTTTGTCCATCGATCAAAAAACTGTCGCCACGGCGGAGACCGGTTCCTGCTGCGGGAGGTTGCACTTCTGCCACTTTAAAGAATCCGTTGACAAGGACTCCCGCTTGACTAGCTTCGGGAATACCGACCACCCCAACTTGAACAATCAGAACTAGGTAAGCAAAGATTAGGTTGGCGATCACCCCGGCGCTGATAACGATCGCCCGGTCTAGCAAAGGGCGATTGCTCAGGAGATTGGGATCATTGGGGGGAATGTCGGTATCGGGATCATCATCGGGAAAGCCGACAAATCCTCCCAGGGGCAGGGCGCGGATCGCATATTCTGTTTGGGAACCCTGATATTTCCAGAGAATGGGTCCGAAACCAATTGAGAAGCGGTTGGCATAAATCCCTTGAAGACGCGCTGCCAGAAAGTGCCCCAGTTCGTGCACAAAGATTAAAACCGCCAGAACTGCGATCGCTGCCAAAACCGACATAAGTAAACCCAAAAACTTTAATAAGACGTTTACTTATTGTAATAGGGTCAATCGAAGTGACGGAGGCAAATCTTGGCAAGTCGAAAAGTTTTCGTCACAGAGAATGGTAGGTGATGGGTTCCAGGCTGGAGATTGCCTATGTGTTAAGTTTTTCACTTGACAGCCCATCCGCACGATCGCAACCATCGCTACGATTATGTCTTCGATCGGATTAAATCCAGCAGGATATCAAATTGAAAATTTTCTACCAGTTCAATGAGATTTTGCGCCAGGGTTCTTTGAGTAGGTGGAATTTGTCGGATTAACCGTAAACATTGAGTGGAACTCAGCCGTCTAGCAGCTAACTGTAGCTCGGTTTGCCATTCTGTTGGCATGGTTACGAATGCTGCCAAAAAAGTGGTTGAACAAAAGGAAATCATAGGTGTTTCTTCTGTCTGACTCTGGCTGGTATCTTTTGGCTCGGCGTAGCGATAACGGACACCCAGATGAGTTTCCAGTTTTTCGAGAATGGCTTTAGTCGAGAAGGGTTTTGCCAGAAAATCGTTACAGCCTGCGGTTATTGCCCTTTTTTGTTGCTCATCAAAGGTACTGGCAGTCAGGGCGATGATGATGGGTGAGGTTGGGAGATGGGAGATGTGAGAAGCGTTCTGCGCTTCTAATTCCATGCATTGATTGGTAAAGGGCATGTTTCTGATTTGCTGGGTCGCTTCGTAGCCAGTCATCTTGGGCATCTGCATATCCATCCAGATCAGATGGGGGTGCCAGGTTGCACAGAGGGCGATCGCCTCAGCACCGCTCCTTGCCTCGCGCACCTCAAATCCCAACGGCTTGAGCAAACAGATCAAAATTTTTCGAGAAAGAAATTCATCGTCCACTAATAAAATGCGATAGGTGGGCTGATTGGGGGCTAGCCCGATGATGCGGGGGGGAGCTATCAGCGGTGCCTGCATCAATATCTCCTGCGGTGACTTTAACGGGATATAAAAGCTAAACAGACTGCCCTGTCCTAGGTGGCTGCGAACCGCGATTTTGCCTCCCATTAAATGGACAAACTGACGACTAATTGCCAACCCCAAGCCTGTGCTCCCTTCCTGCAAATTTTGCCCACTTTCGGTTTGGACAAATGCTTCAAAAATTCGCTCAATGTCTTCTGGGGCAATGCCTGATCCAGTGTCTTCGATTTCAAAATTCAAGACCGTATCTGATGTAAAATTTGAAGACAGATCTGGTTGTAAGGATTCAGCTAATTCGGTTGTAAGGCGGCTTTTCACCCGTAAGGTGATTCGACCCTGCTGGGTAAATTTGAGGGCATTTCCCAGAATGTTAATGAAAATTTGGCGCAATTTATTTTCATCGGCTTGGATGTATTGCGGCACCGTTGAGTCTTGTTCAAAAAATAATGCTAACCCTTTAGAGGTTGCTTTCAGTCGAAACAATTCCTCGAGACTTTTGAGCAGGTGGTAGAGGTTGATCGAGGTTTCGTTGAGAATCAACTGTCCAGCTTCAATTCTGGACATATCCAGAACGTCATTGATCAGGCTGAGTAGATGTTTGCCACTGCGGCGAATGATTTTGAGGTTTTCATGGCTGCTTTGGCTCAGATTTGGGTCGGTGGCGACCAATTCGGCAAAACCCAGAATGGAGGTGAGCGGAGTTCGCAGTTCGTGACTCATTCTGGAAAGAAATTCGCTTTTGGCACGGTTGGCTGCGGTACTCTGTAAGGATTCTTGTAGCGCACTATCTGTTGCTTGTTGTAAAGCGGCTTCTGCTTGTTTGCGTGCGGTGATGTCGATTGCGATTCCCATCATGCCGATCAGTTCTGCCTGTGGGTTCTGCACGGGTGAAATCGTGATCAGGCTCTGAAAACTGCTACCATCTTTGCGCTGTAGGAGTGCTTCGCCTGACCAACGCTGACTGGTTTGTAAAGCGTGGTTCAGTTGGCTAATGATTTCACTGCTGTGAAGATTGGGAGGGATGAGATCTTGCCAGGACAGTTCCCGTAACTCGACGGGGGCGTATCCCAGTAGGTTGCAAAACTGTTGATTGGCCTTTAAATACCGCCGCGATCGCGGATCGATCAGCGTGATACCAATCTCCGCCTGTTCAAATATTGCTTGAAAGCAGGATTCGGGGTGCCCATGGGAGGCTGCGATTGGCGGCGGCTCAATTGGGCAACTGAGCAATCGATTGCCCATTGCGATCGCGGATTCTGTCGCAGTTACAGTGATTGAGTTTGGCACCAGATGGGTATGCAGAATTGGACTCGTCCGCCAGTCGCACGCGCCTTTTTCTGATGGAGGAAGTGTCGTGGGATCTTCTGGGGCGGCTACTTCTCGGGGCAATTCCAGTTGTTTTTGCCCGACTGTGCGATCGTCGGGTTCTCGTTCGGTCAATGCTGCCAGCACCGATTCCAGGCTGATGACCCCCACGAGTTTGTCCTGTTCATCCACAATCGGTAAATGGTGAACTTTGTAGTGTTGCATTTGCTGCAAAACCACAAAGGGCGTGTTGACCTCAGATGCTTGGAGGACGATCGTGGGATGGGTCATAAAGTTGGCAATTGGGATTGCCGATAAATCGAGCTCAGGGGCGATTTTCTGAACCAGATCTTGTTGAGTAAAAATACCGATCAGGTGTTCCTGTTCGACTACCAGAACATAGTGGGTTCGGGCTTGGCTCATCATTTTGATAGCAACCAAAACCGAAATGTCAGATGCAAGGATTAATGGATAAGTTTGGATGATGGGAGCCACGATGTTTGCCCAGAACCGTAGATTTAAGGCGGCATCTTTAAGCTCATACTAAACCTGAAGGAATATGAAAAGACTTTTTTTCATGCTTGTTTCTCTTTTCTAGAGCTAGCAACGTGACTTCTCCATGGGTTTTAGGTAAGATTCATCCAAATTTCATTACATCAAATTTTGTAGCTTCCTTCCTGTCAGTTTGTTCGTGGTGACTGCTGCCAGGTTCAGCCTATGCCTACAATGCTGCATGTAGCAGCGATAAAGATATAGCAAAATCTCGCAAGCTAGAAGAGCTGATGGCTACGCTGGCTCAAATTCAGGATGAACCAACCTCGGAAGCAGGGTTGACAATCCTACGTCGTGTTCTGGCTAGCAAATTCTCGATCGCAGTTGCGAGGGTGGCAAAGCTGGTGGGAGCATGGGAATTACTAAAGGTGCCATTCATGCGCTCGGTATCTACCGCCAGAACAGTCGGCTCTGGCAACGAGTACAGCAAACTGTGGAACAACGTGGCGAAAAAAGTTCAATTGAGAGGCTTCTAGGCAATAGGGATAGTGTTTGAGTGACAAACGCTATCCCTATTGCCAGGTTCCTAGGACTTTCCCTCCACTTACCGTGGAAGGGGAGCAGCGAGACATAGGATTTTTTCCATCAGTGGCGGGGCGATGCGATCGCACCAGATTGCCAGGTAGCTTTGCCAGCCCACCAAAATTTCAGTGGAGTTGCGTTTTAACCCCTTAACCAAGGCTTTTGCAACTTGTTCGGGCATCATGGGGATAATCCAACGAAACCACTCCAAGTTGCGCGCCATATCGGTATCGGTGAGCGAAGGCAATAGCGCGATGACCTGAACGCCATGGCTTGCCAACTCGCCCCGTAGCGCCTGAGTAAAGCCCAGGATGGCAAATTTGGTTGCTGAATAAGTTGCCATCGTGGGAGCCGCCAACCGTCCCATGAGGCTGGAAACATTGACGATCGTTCCCTCCTGTTGAACCACCATGCGTCGAGCAACCAGACGAGTAATGGTATACATGCCAATCAAGTTAGTGGCGATCTCTTCTTGCACATGTGGCAAGCGTGATTGCAAGAACGAAGATTGATGGGCAACTCCAGCGCAGTTGACCAGAATGTGAACGGGGCCATAATCGCGCCAAGCTCTAGCAACAGCGATGTTAACTTCAACAGGCTGCGTTAAATCCAGACTGAACAAAATCACTTCTGTGCCAAATTCCTCGATTTCGGCGGCAACTTCTGCCAGTCGCTGATGGCTGCGGGCAACGAGCAACAATCGCTGAATGCCTTGTCTGGCAAATTCTAATGCGATCGCCCGTCCAATGCCACGCGAAGCACCTGTAATCAGAGCGGTTTTTCCCTGAATATGCATGAGACTAAACCTCCTAAGTTGAGGTCTTGCTATGAGCCAATTGGCGTGCTGAGTCACTGGATAAAGCAGGACTCTGGCAACGCAGCAAGACAAAATATGACTTCCTTCTCGATTGAGTGGAGACAGTCATGAGAGCGAACTTTGCAGTGTGAGACAGATCTGATCCAAAACCAGAGGGCGAATGTCAAAACACTGTTAACGAAGTCAGAAATTCAAGCAATCTGCAAACCAAAGCAATCGATGTCGAGCAAGACAATGTAATGTTTTAGAAATGTTGCATCAACAGGGTGGTTGCAGAATAACAACTTGCAAAGATGAGCTTAAGACGAGGTTACACATCACTTAAGGGATCACAACCGGACAAGTTTGAAAGTGTCGGGGTCACACATCCCATATTAATTCCCTTAGAACTAGAAAAATCGGGAAAGATCGGAAGCGATGGAAGACATTAGATTAAACCTCCTACAGGCGGCAGCTATCAAAACAAGCTTCTATGCACACCCTAGCAGGGGGATCAATCACCCGCAACATTTATTAGTCAAAATGTCAAACTATGATATTTCGACATAATTTTCTCAGAATTTTATAAATTCAAGGCTCTGCCGGAAAAAGCTATAAACTATATCAAGAATCGATTTTGACTTTTTGCAGATAGACTCTAAATCAAAAGAAAGATGAGAAATCGTCAAGTATGTTCTAGAAAACTGAGCTAATGTAACGGAATGTTTAAATTCTTATTTGCAAAAGAGAAACTTCATTGAAAGCATCAGAGCACATTATTCTTTATTCGTTCTGTGAAAAGATAAATGAGTCTAGCGATAGAGGTCAAGCGCAAGCCAGAGAACTTAGGTTAGGTATGGGAAGTGTGCGAATGCCTAAAATTTGCAAATTTCCTAAATCATGACGCGTTCTACCGAAATTCTGATGTCAAGTCTACAAAAGCCAGAACTGGACAAGCGTGAACTCAATAGACGCGAATTGGAGTTGCCTAATCGCCAGTCCGCTCAGTCTGCGACCGCCGAAAGTGCTGATTACTGGCGGGGTTACCGTGACGGACAACACGATCGCATTGCCAAGAACTCTCGTAAAGCTTCGGCAGATGGTATCCTGGGTGCTCTTCTCGCGATCGTGCTTTTGGGCGGGGTAGGCTATGTTGCTTATCAATACTCGATCGGGTCGTTCTCAATTCCCCAGATCCAAATTAAGACGGGTCACAGTGCTAACTAAGGTCGAGCAGCAGGGATGAAGGAATAGATGGGTAAAGTGGATTACAAAGTCCTCGACGCTTTGATTCTTGAGTCACACTGACAAACCCTACTTCCAACTTCATCCTTGTCCGTATCCTTAACTTTTTGTATTAATTAACCCTGGAAACCCCTATACTGAACTAGCTTGTTCACATTTAGACCGAACCTTGGGTATTGATCTACGCAGCTACGTTTATATCGACCGCCTACAGCCCCAACATGCTGCCTACATGGGGACAGTGGCGATCGGCTTTTTGCCTTTGCCAAAAGATGCATCCCTGTGGATTGAGATCTCACCTGGGATTGAAATTAACCGAATCACTGATATTGCGCTGAAGGCTGCGGTAGTACGTCCCGGTGTGCTTGTCGTCGAACGTCTATACGGCTTGTTAGAACTGCACTCTGGCAATCAGGGAGAAATTCAAGCAGCAGGGCAAGCAATTTTGGCTGCGCTGGGTGTGAGACGGCAAGACTGCCTCAAACCGCGTGTGCTATCTAGCCAAATTATTCGCAATATTGACCCGCACCATGCCCAGATGATTAACCGTAATCGGCGTGGGCAGATGATCCTATCGGGACAGACGCTTTATGTGTTTGAAGTAGAGCCCGCTGCTTATGCTGCTCTGGCTGCCAATGAGGCAGAAAAAGCAGCCATGATCAATATCTTGCAAATTTCGGCGGTGGGGAGCTTTGGTCGATTGTATCTAGGCGGAGAAGAACGAGATATTATTGCGGCTTCACGGGCCGTGGTCGAAACCATGGAAAATCTGACAGGGCGCGCCCACCCTGATGAGATGCGCCGGGAATAATGCAAGTCGGTAGACCGACCTGATGACTTGTAGGATGGGTTGGAGGATGGCAAATCTAGAACATTTAGCGTGGTTGCAACAAGGTGTGGTGCGGTGGAATGAATGGCGCACCCAACAAACTCAAGTTGTGCTGGATTTGAGTGGAGCTGATTTGAGTGGGATGCAACTGGAGGGAGTGGATCTCAGCGATGTCAACCTGAGTCGATCGGCGTTATATCAGACCAATCTGACCAATGCGAACCTGACGCGATCGCGGCTGAACGATGCCAGTCTTGCAGGTGCCAAATTGGTCAATGCCAGGTTGAGTCAGGCAGAGTTGGTGAATGCCACTCTTATCGCAGCGAACTTGAATGGCGCGATTCTAAATGATGCAATTTTAATAGGTGCAGATTTAAAGATTGCTTCTTTGCAGCAGGCAGATCTGAGCCGTACTAATCTGAGCGCGACGGAGTTGCGCGGGGCAAATTTACGCGGAGCGGATTTGGATAAAGCAGATTTGAGTCGAGCAAATTTGAGTGAGGCAATGTTGATTGGGGCAAATCTGGGCATGGCAAACCTGAGCCGCGCTAATTTATACCAAGCAGAATTGAGTCAGGCACAACTTTATCGTGCCAATTTAGAGCAGGCGAATTTAATGGAAGTCCATTTTGGCGCGGCGTACTTGTTCGGGGCAAATTTAGCTCAAGCGAATTCATTGGGAGCTGATTTTTCCTGGTCGAATTTGAATCACACCAATTTTACGGATGCAAAAATGCAGGTGGCGAATCTACGCGGAGCAACCTGTCGGCGAGCAAATTTTAGTCGTACCAATCTATCGAGGGCAAATTTGCGCGGGGTTGATTTAGGGCAGTCTGTGCTAGCAGGGGCTATTTTGACAGAGGCGGATCTGAGTGAGATTGATCTGAGTCAGGTCGATTTGCGAGAGGCCGTGAGGGGTGAGGCAATAGAGGAAAGGGATGTGAATTTTACTACTGTCGAATCGGGATTTCGATGATAAATTCTGCCCCTTCACCGGGAGCAGATTGACAGATCAATTTGCCACCATGTTTTTCGGTGATGATCTGGTAGCTGATGGACATGCCCATGCCAGTGCCTTTGCCCACGGGTTTGGTGGTAAAAAATGGATCAAAGAGTTTTTTGTGGACGCTGGTTGCCATGCCGGGTCCGTTGTCTGCGATCGTAATGCGAACCCACTGGGGATCGACCACTTCCGTCCGGATCCAAATAGAGGGGGTGGGGTTCTCTTTCCCGCTCGCCCTTTCTTCTTCCAGGGCATCCAGTGCATTCGATAAAATGTTCATGAATACTTGATTGAGCTGCCCAGAATAGCATTCCACCATTGGTAAGGTGCCATATTCTTTAATCACCTGAATTTCAGAATGATCGGGTTTGGCTTTCAATCGATTGCTCAAAATCACCAGGGTGCTGTTGATCCCTTCATGGATATCGACTTCTTTCATTGCCGATTCGTCCAATCGGGAAAAGGTGCGGAGCGACTGGACAATCCCTCGAATGCGATCGGTACCCAGATTCATAGACGAGAGGATTTTGGGCAGATCTTCGCGAATAAACTCTAGATCAATGTCGTCAATTTGCTGTCGAATGGCAGGGGGCACATTGGAGATTTGCTGCTCATAGAGATCGATTAATGCCAGCAGATCTCCTGCATATTGCCCAACATGCTCCAAATTGCCATGGATAAAATTAACAGGATTATTGATTTCGTGGGCAACGCCAGCCACCAGTTGTCCCAGACTAGACATTTTCTCCGTCTGGATCAGTTGAGTTTGGGTTGCGCGCAATTCCCGCAGCGTTTGCTTGAGCTGTTTGGCGCGTTGTTGTAACTGGGCTTCTGACTGCTGCAAAGCTTTTTCGGCTTGTTTGCGCTCAGTAATGTCAGTGATGGCACTGACCAACCCCACTACATCGTCTTGCTCATTCCGGATGGCATAGGCTCGAATTAGGGTTTGCATGATGTAATTGTGGCGTGATCGTTGCTCTGCTTCTCCAACCCAAGCCTTGCCTGCCAAGGTCATGTCCAGAATTTCTTGGGCAACGGCTGCATCGGTAAAAGTAGCAGACAGTCCACCAAATTCATTAAAAACCTGAGGAGTAGCACATTCGTACAACTGAGAAAATGCTTGGTTTTGATAAAAGTGATTCCCGGCAGGGTCGGCAAATGAGATCGCGTCACTGGAGCCTTCAACGGCTTTTTTATAAAGCATCAGAGCTTGCTCAGTTTGTTTGCGATCGCTGATATCTTCATAACACCCAAACACCCCAAACACTTTACCCGCCTCATCGTGCAGGGGAATGATAGTCGTTCTCAACCATTGGGTTGTGCCATCAGCCCGAAGTTTTGGCTCTTCAACGTTTAGTTTAGGGGTATTGCGCTCGATGATCCTTTGGTCTTCGGCGTTAAATAGATGTGCGTATGTTTGCCAGGGCAAATCTTGATCTTGCTTACCGACAATTTGATCAGGCGACTGCAAACCCGCATCCTCAGCAAAAGCACGATTGCAACCCAGATAACGATGATTCAGATCTTTGTAAAAAATGCGTTGCGGGATTGTATCGAGAACTAACTGCAAAAGCTGTTGAGATCGCTGGAGCGCTTCCTGCATTTGCTTCAGTTCAGTAATATCCGTTGAAATTCCACAAATGGCGTAAGGCTCACCTTTCTCATTCAACAAAGGAAATTTAAGAGAAAGATGGGTATGAACTTCGTCATGATGTTGAATTCGTTCTTCAAACTGGATTGCCCTAGCTGTACGCAATATCTTTTGATCGTTCCGCCAAAAAACATCGGCAACTTTTTTCGGAAAGATATCGTGATTCGATTTGCCCTTGACCTCAGCTTCAGTGAGATGAAAGAGGGTCTCAAAGTGGTGGTTGACACGGATAAATCTGCCTTGGGTATCTTTGATGTAGATGACAGCGGGAGAGTTATCTAAAATGGCTTGAAGTTCACTGTTTTTTTCGCGGAGTGCTTGGGTTCGCTCTTCGATTCTGGCTTCTAGTTCTGCATTAAGTTGATGGAGGTTGTCTTCACTTTTCCTTTTTTGATTAATATTTCGGGAGACTCGCAGTAGCCCAATGATATTGCCTTGGTGATCTTTGATGGCACTGACAATTCCTTCCCACCACAACTGGCGACCTTGTTTATTGATAGAGACATATTCAAGTTTGGTAGATTTTCCCTGGCGTGCTCGTGCTAATGCAGCCTGCATAGAAGCGTGGTATTCGAGCTGGATGTTGTGAGTGCAAGGTTGTCCGTAGAGTTGAGTGGCATCTTCGAGTTCATTGATGCGAATACCTCCCTGGTTCATATAGAGAAAGTTGCCTTCCAAATCCAGGTGGCAGACGCAGTCTGATGAATTTTCGAGGAGGGTACGGTAAATCGTTTCCGATCGCTGCATAGCGATTTTCTCGCGTTGACATTCGGCGAGTTCCGCTCGCAGTTGTTGGTTTGCCTGACGCAGTACCATCAGTTCCTGCTGGCAGGTTGCTAATAGCAAAGGGTCGATCGTCGCGGATGTTTCCTGATTCGGATTCGTAGACTGACTGGTCACTGCAAAACCCTCTCCTCGGCAGATGAAACTAAGCGGATCTTCAGGAATTTCAAGATTAAAGTTATGATTCCTCGCATCACTCAGTTTGGCAACATAATGCGGAGAATAATTGTTGAACAATCGCTGAAGCCGAGTTTCGAGAGAGCTATGCTTTAAGAGAGAATAAACGAATTATCTTCTTTCAGGTTTAAATCGAGGATGTAAGGGAAATGCAATAGTGATGGTAGTACCGATCCCCACTTCGCTGTCAACAACGATTTTTCCGCCATGTGAATCAACGCATTGCTGGACAATCGCTAATCCCAACCCCGATCCCGGAATATCTCCAACATTTCTGGCTCGGTAAAATTGCTCAAATAATCGGTCAAGCGCGTCCTCAGGGATACCAATCCCTTCATCTTTTACACGCAGAATAGCATGATTTCCCTGATAGTCAATCAGGACAGAAACCTTACCCCCGTTGGGAGAATATTTAATCGCATTAGCGAGTAAATTGGTCAAGATTTGTCTGAATAGTTTAGGGTCTCCCCAGATGACTTGTGCCTGGTTGGGCTGGCTTAGAGTCAAGGTATGCTCGGCTCCGATCATCATTTGAAACTCTTCGATCAAACGTGAGCAGAGATCGCTCAGACTAAAGTAGTCTGGCTGAAAGCGGAGTTTGCCTGATTCGATCGTACTGAAGAGTAGCAAGTCATCGAGTAAGGTAACCATGTACTCGATCGCAGTATAAATTTGCTGGAAGCACTTTTCTGAATCTTCGGTTGGCGGATGGCTCAGCTGCAAGAGATCGGAGGCAGACTGCACAACGGTCAGAGGTGTGCGGAACTCATGAGAGATCATAGAGACAAAGTGAAATTTGAGGTCATCGTAGGCGATCGCGTCTCGCCCCATGCCTTGCACCTCGATCAATTCCCCTGGCTCGTTGAAAAAGCCGCGATCGATCCAATTGAGCCAACGGACTCTGCCATCCGGTAAGATCCATTTTTCCTCGCTGCTGATGACCGGGTTGTGAGGAGTGAGGAGTTGAATTCTTTGTTTTAAAACTTCGTAATCGGCTTCTGCCATAATTGATTGCAAACTATGCCCAAGCATTTCCTCCCGGGATTTGCCAAAAAAGTCGCAACAGGCTTTATTGACAAAAGTTAGCCTTAGATCAGGAGTATACCGAATGACCAGTTCTGTGCAATCGTTGACGATCGCCTGGTAATAAGCTTGACTTTGACGGAGTAGCATTTCTGCCTGTTTGAGCTTTTCCACTCGCACTTCATTGAGATTTATACAGGTGGTCATGATATTCATCTCCGCATAGGTGGCTAAGGTTGCACCGTGCGATCGCTGATATTCCCTTGACGGGATAAAAAGCGTCACTAGGACAAGAAAACTAACGGCTCAATGCACCTCAAGATTCAAGCACAACGCAATCAATCCCCAAAGTCTTGCCCTTTTGCCCAATGAGTGGGTAGCAAGAAACTAACCAGCGATGAGAGTTTGCCAAAGCATGAGAGTCGTTGCTTGTTAGTTCATAGCCCAGGAAGGGTTTGCCAGAATTTAAAACCTCTTGCATGATGTGCTCCAGGGCTTGTGTCTGGTCAGGTAAAATGTCACCAACGGGTTTACCCAAGTGTTCTGTGGCAGCTTTGCCACTCACTCTGGCAAGACTCTCATCAATATAAACACATTGCAGATCATCATTTAAGATAATTAGACCTGCATTGATGACGATCGTGCAGGCGTTGAACTGCCATGGAGACGGGTTCATATTTTGTGAGCAATTTGGGAATTGCCAGTTTTCTGCTTTGCCGTTCTCTTCCAATTCTCCAAAAAAAAGATCCATGGAATCCCGGATCAGATTGGTTCCTGGATCACACCAAGGCTCTTGTAGAAAGGGAGAGAATTCAGAAATCGGGTCAAAACTCATGACTGTGTAGATAGATTTTTGTGGTTGGGGTAAGTCTAGAATGCAAGCAATCACTGCACTTTAAGGAAAATATTTCAAATACCAGCCTTCGCGATTTGGACAAGTCGTAACACTGATTTCAACTCCAGCCCAAAGCAGTCTTCATCTGCTCAACTAAGTGGACAGGTTCAAAAGGCTTGGTCAGCACCGCAACAACCCCTAATTTTTGTAGCCAAAGAGGGTCCATGGTTTGGACTTTTGCGGTCAAGAGAATGACCGGAATCGATCTCGTCTCAGGATTTTCTCTCAACAATGTAAGTGTGACCATGCCATCCATATCTGGCATCATTAGATCCAGCAAAATGACATCAGGATGTTCTATCTCTGCTTGTTTCAGCCCTTCTAAGCCGGAACCGACTGCCAGCACCTGCCACCCTGCGGTAATTTCGAGGGTCAACTGTGTGACTCTCCGAAGGGGAACTTCGTCATCGATCAATAAAACTCGCCTAGTCATAGAATTGACTTGACAGGATGGAGAGGACGGATTCACTGCTGTAGGGGTTAGATCAACCGTGCTATCACTGTAAGTGGGCATGGTAACTCTCCATAATGGCATAAACAATAGGCGAGGGAAGTCCAGAATTTCTCCAGCTTATGATTTATTCGTGTGTTGTCGTCATTCTAAAAGAGAGACTTGAAAAACTTGTGAAACGGATGGTTGATTTTTGACTTATTTTTATTGATTTGTTAGCAAAGCGAAGCTCCTTTGAATGTTATTTGAAGATTTCTTAAATCTTAGGAGGAATGTTCTCTGTCAATCTTGGAAATCTTGTGAAAAAGATAGCGATTGCAATTCGCTTTGGCTTGTGAGAGGGATTTTTGTGGGGAACCTTTCTTGGTACACCCCCTTACCTCTCAGATGAGTATTGTTGATTGCAAGATTAATGATTTGTGATATTGCAGGTGTTGTTTGCTACTTTTTCAGTTCGTTCCCTTGAATCTTTCTTATCAATGCTTGCTTCATTTTTTCTTAAAGTTTTTCTTCCTGAATTAGTATGAAGCTTTTAGTAGTAGACGACGATATTAATCTTGCTAAGGCAATTGCCAAAGTTTTGGCACAACAAAAATATTTAATTGATGTGGCAACGGATGGTCAATCGGCGTGGGAATATACCCAGTCTTGTTTGTACGACCTGATTGTGCTAGATGTCAAATTACCGAGTATTGATGGAATCAGTTTATGTCAGAAGCTGCGGCAAGAAGGGTATGTTAACCCAATTTTGTTATTAACGGCTTGCGATAGCAGTAGTGACAAGGTGCTGGGTCTGGATGCGGGTGCGGACGACTATGTGATTAAGCCCTTTGATTGGGAAGAGTTTTTAGCTCGAATTCGGGCGCTCTTGCGGCGGGCAGGAGAGTTGGCACCTGCAATTTTGTCTTGGGGGGCATTGCGCTTAGATCCTATTACGTGTGAAGTGAGTCATGCGGGAGAGTTGCTGCCGCTGAGACCGAGAGAATACAAGCTGCTGGAGTTATTTATGCGTAACTCTAAGCGAGTGTTCAGCTGCGGTGCGATTTTGGAACACCTGTGGTCGTTTGAAGATCCGCCTTCTGAGGATGCGGTTAGAGCGCATATTAAAGGATTGCGCCAAAAATTCAAGATGGTGGGCGCCGAGGATCTGATTGAAACCGTGTATGGTTTGGGCTATCGGTTAAAGCCCCTAGAGGAAAAAACATCTGCCGAGTTATTGGTTGAAGGGGAACCGATCGCAGAAACTGCAGACCCTTTGGAAACAGTCGGTCGGCTACAGCAGGCATTGGCAGAAGCCTGGGATGATATTCAACCCGAGATGTTAGAGCGGGTTATTTTTCTAGAGCAAGTGCTGAATCGGTTGAAAATGGGGGCGATCGATCCGCAACTGCAACAACAGGCGGCATCCGAAGCCCATAAACTGGTGGGAACGGTTGGGGCTTATGGTTTCAAGTTCAGTTCGGAATTGTCTCGCCAGATTGAAACACTGTTGCGGGACGATCGTCCTTTCGATTCAACGCGCATTGCATCCCTGACAGAAAAGCTTGCCGCATTATCTCAAGATTTGGCTGGAGCGGCTCAGGTAACGCAATCTTATCCCTCACCTTTCGTGGATGTGCTCTATTTGCCTGAATCCACCCATTCAGTTCGGTTACTGGCAGTGGATGACGATCCCCATGTGCTGGCAAACCTCAAGACGGTTTTAGAACCTTGGGGAATTCATTTAACCACCCTTGTTGATCCTCAACGATTCTGGGAGTATTTGGAGAAGACTAATCCAGATTTGTTGTTGCTAGATGTGGTGATGCCCAATGGTAATGGGTTGGAACTTTGTGAAAGTGTACGGAATAGTCCTGATTGGGCAGGTCTTCCGATCGTTTTTCTGACCGCCTACCGAGATACTGAAACGGTGCAACGAGCTTTTTTGGCAGGGGCAGATGACCTGGTGTGTAAGCCTGTAGTTGCACCAGAGCTAATTACGCGGGTCATGAGTCGTATTGAACGTCAACGGTTTTGGCGACATTTGGCAGAACGCGATGGGTTGACTCAGCTTGCTAATCGGGTCAAGTTTACCCGTGATCTGCATCAGCTCATCCAAAAAGCAGCGTCGCGCAATCAATCCATTGCACTGGTGATTCTGAGCATTCAGGGTCTCAACAAAATCAATCATCAGTATGGATATGCGGTCGGAGATGCGGTTTTACACCAGGTCGGGAGTGCCCTCAACCCAATCCTCTGCAAAGGAGATTTGTTGGCACGTTGGAGTGGTAATAAGTTTGCGATCGCCTTGTGCAACAAATTTTCGAGTTATGCATTTCAACAAGTGTCAGTTGCGATCGCCGATTTTGCGCAAAAAGGTGTGCCGATTTCAGCCGTGGGCCAAGTCCAACTCAAATTCAGTCTGGGTACGGCTCAGTACCCCCAGGACGGCAGTAATGTGCAAATGATTTGTGAAGTTGCAGAATTTTCTCTACTTAGTTGATGAGACTGCCTATGATTTTTTGACTTTGGACGACCGTTCCGGATGATTCTCCGGGATGATTGAATCAATTGTATTGAAGTTCTCCAATCGAAGTGAAGTTAGCCCCAGCCCCATGTCCCCGCCCACGATCGAATTTTTGACAATTTCACAAGAATTTCAGGATCTCTCTTTAGAATTGAAATGTTACAGACTGTTAAATCTTTTTTTTTAACATTACTTATTAAGTAAACTGCTTAACTAAGGTAGTTTTTGACGATAAAGCTCCTCAAAGCAGACTTGGCTGTAAAGGTACAAAGCCTTGCGCCCTTGCGAGAGTGGCAGATCTTTTAGGAAACTGCCGAGGTCTTTTGTCAATCTTCTCTACAGACTGAGTGCCACTAGTGATGGTGTTGGTCAGTGATGCTTCTGTATGCAAAATCATTGAGTAGGAAATTTCTTTAACGGCGATTGTTTCGACACTAGCGGTTTGTCTTACGAGAACTTCAGGGATTGCAGCCTCCAATTTGGCACCATTCGTAATGCCCTTTTATGACCGAGCGTGTTTCATCGCCCACCCTTCTAACCTTAGAGCAAGTCCTCGATCGCAATCCTCTCATCGTTTCTCCAGCCCGCCCCATTCTTGATTTACTCAGCTTAATGGGTCGATCGGGTAACTTGCTCAGAACCAACCATTCGACCCCTCATTTGCCTACGCCTGCGCAGGCTAGCTGTGCTCTCGTGATGCAAGATGCTCAGTTGCTGGGAATCTTGACCGAGCAGGATTTGGCGCGTTGGGTGGAACTTGGTCGTAGTCTGGAGGGGGTAACCGCGGCTGAAGTAATGACGAATCCTGTCATTACATTGCGTCAGGCGGATGGTTGGGAGGTTTTTACTGCGTTCAATTTATTTCGTCAGCACCAGATTTGCCACTTGCCGGTGATGGATATCCATAACCAATTGGTTGGGGTTGTGACCCAGAGCCAGATTGTGCAGGCATTTAATCCTGCTGAATTATGTTCACTGATTACGCAGCTCAAGCAAACGGTGGATGACAGGGATATCGAACTTCAACAAGCAACCTTGCAATGTCAGCAACTTGCCCAAGCCCTGGAAGCTAGTGAATCCCGTCAGCAATCATCGGCAACACAGCTCCAAGCGGTGCTGAAGAACGCCCGAACCGCGATTACTCGGTTGCGGTTATTTGCAGACGATACCTGCGAGATTGATTATTGTTCTCCAGGCTGTGCAGCGGTTTATAGTTACACGGATGTAGAACTGCTGGCAGACCCGTGGTTGTGGCGATCGCGAGTGCTGCCAGAAGATTGGGAAAACGTCCTTCAACCCAGCTTTGAACATATTTTTGCGGAGCGTCCTATCACGGTTGAGTTTCGCTTTTTACGTCGAGATGGCAGTATTTGCTGGCTTTCGGAAACCATTACTTCCTCTTGGGAGGAATCGAGTGGTTTCTGGATAGTCACTAAGGTGGCGTTGGATATCAGTGAGCGTAAGCAGATTGAGGAAAAAGCCCAGAAGGCTTTGAAAAATTTGGAACAGTCCAATCTCTCTTTAAAGATTAGCAATTGTGAATTGCAATCTTTGGTAGCGGAGCAACAGGTTCTTGAGGCTGAGCTTCGGCAGCAGAATCAGCAATTATTAGTTGAACGACAGCGCTATCAAGATTTATTTAATTTTGCACCGGATGGATATGTCGTCACTGATCTGGCAGGCAAGATTCAAGAAGCGAATCAGGCGATCGCTAGGCAACTCTCCACCGATGTGGAATTTCTGATTGGCAACTTGCTGATCAATTTCATTCCTCTGTCCGATCGTCGCACATTGCGCACTCGCTTAAATGATTTCTTATCAGCGCAACTGCAACCTTGGCAACAGCAATCTTGGCAATTGTATCTAGAACCTCGTCATGGAAGACCTTTTGCAGCGGAAGTGAGGGTTGCACCGATATGTAATGGCTCACATGAATTGGTCGCGCTACGTTGGTTGGTTCGCGACATCACTGAGCGCATCCAGGCAGAAACGTTACGAGATCTGCAAAGCTTTTTGATCCAGAACCTTGCAGAAGGGGTGTGCCTGGTGCGGGCCGTGGATGGGGTGATTGTTTACACCAATCCCAAACTTGACCAAATTTTTGGTTACGAGATGGGAGAACTGATTGGGCAGCCTGTTTCAAAGCTGAACTATGACGATGGAATTGTTAAACCTGAGACGGTTTACCGAGAGATTGCAAACCAACTTGACACTTATGGCACCTGCACTTGCGAAGTGCGAAACGTCAAAAAAGATGGCACGCCCTTTTGGTCTCAGATTTGGGTAGTTCGGTTTGAGCATCCTGATCATGGCCTGGTGAATGTGGGTGTGCAGGCAGATATCAGCGATCGCAAACAAATTGAATTAGAACGACAGCAGGCAGAACAAGCGCTACAAGCAAATGCTGCCCAGCTAAAACTGGCGCTAGAAGCGGCTCAGATGAGTACCTGGGAATGGGATTTGCTGACCAATCGAGCCACTTTTTCGGAACATTTGGGACCTGTGTCGGGATTGCCTTTGGGAAGTTCCTATCCCGATTACGATGCTTTCCTCAATGCGGTTCACCCAGACGATCGCGATTTTGTGCATCAATCACATTTGCTAGCGCTCAACGGTTCGGAGTATGCGATTGAGTTTCGTATGTTCTGGTCGGATGGCTCTATTCACTGGCTCAGTAATCGAGGGCATGTCTATTGCAATGAGCAAGGGCAACCTGTGCGTATGCTTGGGATCGCGATGGATATTACCGATCGCAAGCTTACAGAAGAGGCTTGGCAACGATCGGAAGCAACGCTGAGCGATATTTTGAATACGACGATCGCTGCGATTGCTCGCTGGTATGTATTTCCTGATTACCGGGTTGAGGTAGAGTACCGCTCTGCTGGATGCGAACAGGTGTTCGGTTATACTGCTGCCGAAATGATGGCAGATCCGAACCTGTGGCTGTCGCGAGTGTTGCCCGAAGACATGGAAGCCATGAGTTCTTCGGGGTTTCAAAATATCTTTGCCCAACGCCCGGTCAATGTGGAGTATCGATTTTACGATAAGGCAGGCAGCATTCGCTGGATTTCTGACACGCTCATGTCGCGCTATGACGCTGCCAACGAGTGCTGGGTCGTGACTTCGGTGGGAATTGATATTACCGATCGTAAGCAGGCAGAAGAAGCCCTGCGTCAGCGGGAACAAGAACTCAGAGCGTTGGTAGAAAATGCACCAGATATCATTTGTCGGTTCGACCACCAATTTCGGTTTCGTTATGTCAATCCGCGGATTGTCGTTGAAACTGGCATTCCCATAGATGCCTGGATTGGTAAAACTGAACTCGAGATGAGCTACCCCGAGGCACAAATTTTGCCCTGGTATCAGGTATTGCAACAGGTCTTTGATACGGGAAAAGAGTATGCCTATGAATCAGAACGTGCCTTCGTGAATGGCAAATTGAAATATTGGTCTTCTCGACTGGTACCTGAATTTGCAGAAGATGGCTCGATTACTTCTGTGTTAGTGGTTTCACGCGATATCACCAGCCTCAAACAGGCACAGGCGGCATTGGTACGATCGGAAAGCCAATATCGGTTGCTGTTCGAGAATAATCCCAATCCCATGTGGATTTTTGATCCGAAAACAGGAATTTTTCTTGCGGTCAACCATGCTGCGATCGCTTACTACGGCTATTCGGAAACCGAATTTTTGAGAATGCGTGTGATTGACCTCTGCGCCCCCGAAGATTTCCCTAGCCTACAGACAATTGAGACGGGAACTGCCTGGAAAACGATTCCTCATACTGTAGAGTGCAGACATCTTAAACAAAATGGTGACCTTATCTATGTTGAAATGAACTGCTATCCCATCACTTGGGCAGATCAACTCGCTCATTTCACCCTAGCCAAAGATGTTACTGATCGCAAACGGGCAGAAGCCGAAATCCGCTTTCAGGCAAATCTTTTGAGTCAAGTACGTAATGCGATCATTGCGACTGATTTGAAAGGGCAAATTACCTATTGGAACCGCTTTGCCGAAACCCTTTATCAGTGGACTGCGCCAGAAGTGCTGGGACGATCGGTGATGGAAATGCTGGTGCCCACCGAGCAACGCAGCCAAATTGCGATTGAATTTAGCGGGTTGCAACAAGATTTAAATATCGAAGGAGAAATTGTTTTACAACGCAAAGATGGCAGTGTATTGCCAGTCTTGGCTGCGACCGCAGCTATTCAAGATAACCAAGGACAACTGGTCGGCTTTGTCGGTGTTTCGGTAGACATCTCAGAACAAAAGCAGGCAGAAGAAGCCCTACGACGACAAGCAGAACGGGAACAGTTACTCAGGCTGATTACTCAACGAATTCGCCAATCCCTGGATGTGGAACAAATCCTGGCAACCACGGTAATCGAGGTACAACAGACACTCCAGGCAGATCGAGCTTTGATTTTGCGTCTATTTCTGAATAACTCTGGCGAAACCTGTTCGGGACAAATTTTTCAAGAAGCAACTGCTCCCGATCTGCTTGCCCTTAAGCAGAGGGAGTGGTTTGATGTTTGCTGGCCCCGAAATTGTGAGGAATATTACCGCTTAGGGCAACCCCGAATTGTGACTACGACTGCGATCGGCGATCTCAACGCCTGCCTTGCCCAAATGATGGAGCAAATTGGCGTGAAATCCAAAATTGTTGCGCCGATTGTTCAGACGCTAGAAGATGGATCGACTAAGATTTGGGGATTGTTGATTGTTCATGCCTGCTCCTCCGATCGACAGTGGCAACATGCTGAAGCAGAATTTCTCCAACAAATCAGTAATCAATTAGCGATTGCGATTCAACAAGGGCAGCTTTACCAGCAGACGCAACAGCAAGCCCAGCGCGCGCAAACCCTGAACCGGGTTGTGCAAGCGATTCGCAATTCACTCGATCTCAATACCATCTTTTCCACGGCGGTGGCGGAAGTTGGGCGGTTGCTTCATATCACTCGTACCAATATCGTGCAATATTTGCCCGATCGCGGCATTTGGCTAACCGTGGCAGCCTATGATCAAGATGTTAGTTTGCCTAGCAAACTTGGCGTGGAAATTGCCGATCAAAACAATCCTTTGGCAGCTCGCCTGAAACGATTTGAAGTGGTGCAAATTGACGACACAGACCAGCTAACAGATGACGTAAATCGGGAATTGGCACAGTCTTTTCCAGGTTCCTGGTTACTGGTTCCGCTCAAGGTTGAGCAGCAACTTTGGGGCAGTTTGAGTCTGTCAAAATTCTGTCCCTCAATCTGGAAAGACTTTGAGGTCGATCTGGTCTTGGCTGTGGCAGATCAACTGGCGATCGCGATTCAGCAAGCAAATTTGTACCGTCGTCTCCAGATTGAATTAACGGAACGCAAATATGCGGAAAAGGCGCTCCGAAATAGCGAAGCTCGCTTTCGGAAGACGTTTGCTGATGCCCCGATCGGAATGGTGTTGAGCGATTTGCGAGGGCAAATTGTGCAGGTCAATCGGGCACTATGCCAGATGTTGGGTTACAGCGAGCCTGAACTGACCCAACTCAATCTCAATACTTTGATTCACCCCGACGATCCCGAGCTTGACTCAGGGCTCCTTCAGCAACTCTTCAACCGTGAATTGCCACTCTATCGGTTAGAAAAACGATTACTCAAACAAAATGGCGAGGTGGTATGGGTCAGTCTAACTGCGGGACTATTGCAAGAACCGAGCACTGGTAGCCTCTACTGCCTCCGCATGTACGAAAATATTACTGAGCGCCGCACCATGGAGCAGATGAAAGATAACTTTATCTCTGTGGTCAGCCATGAACTCCGTACACCCCTCACCTCGATTCGGGGAGCGTTGGCACTCTTGGCAACGGGGCAACTCGGTAGTTTCTTACCAGAGGGACAAGAACTCATCACGATCGCGACCGCTGAGTCACAACGCTTAGGTCGCCTGGTCAACGATATTTTGGATCTGGAACGCATTAAATCAGGACATATTTCTCTTGTTAAAGAGGTTTGTCGGGTGCAAGACTTAATTGCTCGTTCGATTGAAAGCATTCGCCCGATCTCAAAGGAAGCCCAAATTTATCTGGAAGTTTCCTCTGTGGATGAGCAAGTTTGGGCAGATAGCGATCGCATCATTCAAACCCTTACGAACTTGTTGAATAATGCAATCAAATTTTCTAACCCAAATAGTACGGTTTGGGTCACTGCAGAAACTGTAACAGAAACGCTGGAACCTCCTGTGATCCCATTGTCGATGCCGCGATCGCTGCTTCTTTTTACTGTTCGAGATCAAGGAAGAGGCATTCCTGCAGATAAACTAGAAGCAATTTTCAAGCCCTTCGAGCAAGTTAGCGTCTCTGATGCTCGCCAAAAAGGGGGAAGTGGGTTGGGTTTAGCCATTTGCCAAAGTATTGTCCAACAACACCAAGGTAAAATCTGGGCAACTAGCACGCTGGGGCAAGGGAGTAGTTTCTTTTTCACCTTGCCGAAGGAGACACCATAAGCCTGTTAATATTCAATTGCTCCCGGCTGAATGTGATTATTGTTCAATCCGTTTTTTTAAAGGATTTATTTTTGCGATTGAGCGATTAGGTGAAACTTGCCAAATGCTGAATTCCTAAAGGCTCGGTGGGTAGCTCAATCGAAAATTCCGTCCAGCCTTTCTCACTTTTAACGTGTAAATTTCCTCGAAGTTGTTCAATTAGCTTTTTGACTATTGCGAGTCCCAACCCACTCCCTTCCTTCATTGCCCTGCGTTCTCCATTCACTCGGTAAAATCGTTCAAAAATGTAGGGAAGATCTAATTGAGAAATTTCTGCCTGATTGCGAATTAAAAAAGTAATCGCAGAGCCAGAATCAGCGGTTGTTGTGGCATAAACCCGAAAAATTATCTCTCCACCCTTGGCAGTATATTTGCAAGCATTATTTAAAAGTTCAGTTAACACCCTTCTTAAATTAATTGGATCGGAAACTAATCTTGGTAGGGGTTCTAAAATTTCAAATCTTAGAATTTGTTGTTCGTTTTGAGCACGAATTAGAAAGGAATTAATAAAATTAGAAAGATAAGGTGGAAGATCTAAAGTTTCTAAATTAAAAATTATCTCACCCATGACCAATCGTTGCCAATCTAATAAATTTTGAACCAGTTGGCAGCTATCTTCACACGCGGATAAAGCAACATCAATATATCGCTGTCGATCTTGATCATGGGGGATGCTTTGCAAGAGTTGTAGCGCTAGTCGAATATTGCCTAATGGTGCACGTAGGTCATGCGATATTTCGCAGAAAAAATCATCTTTGAGTAAACACAATTCTCGTAATTCTTGAATTTCTTGATGAAAATGTGCAAAGTGATTCTGTCTGGTTAATCTTGCAGAAACTGCTTCCAATAATTCTTGACGACGAAACGGTTTAATCAAATAATCATCTGCTCCCAGATTCATACCGATGCGAATTTCCTGATGTTCGGCTTTTGCGGTCAAAAAAATAAATGGAATATTGGCAGTGGCAGGATCTTGCCGAACTTTGGTCAATACATCATAACCATCGAATTCGGGCATTTTGATATCGCAAAGAATGAGATCCGGCAGTTGCTCTTTCGCAATTTGGAGTCCGATCTGTCCAGCATTGGCACTAATGGTATGAAAACCCCCAGATTCAAGAATTCCTAAAATGTTTTGGCGAATCTCCTTTTCGTCTTCAATCACTAAGATATTCATCGACCCCTCTTACCCGATGGTTGAGATAATTTCACAAAATATAATTTCTAAGTTGATCACCCTGTTGAAATGATTGGTAAGGTTGAGCATTTAGGGACAGAAGCCACTATCTCTCCTGTTTAAGACATATCATCGCTACCTTTTAATTTTTCTCTCAAAAAAGTTAGAATAATTTATTTTTAAGTAAAATAGAGCATTAGAGATGAAGATAATTTCTGAATCTGGGGAAGTGTTAAAGTACTTGTATTTCCCAAAGAAATGACCTAAAAAAGTTCTGGTTTTTGTTGCAGTAAATTAAAATTCTGTAATAGTCGTATGTTTTCAGGTGTTAGTAAACTTTGTAAATCAGAAACTTGATTGATGAGAGCAATTTCTTTAGAAAATTCTTCTTTTAAAATTGAAATGTAGTGCTCACGTTGCACTTCGGAACTGGCATTTTGTAGCATATGCAGAACCATTGTAATACTCGACAAAGGTTGACGAAGCTCTTCAGTCAAACGCTCTAGCAGTTTCGCCTGTGTGGAATTAAGTTGACGTAAATCGTTTAGCTTATTTTGTAACTCTTCACTTTGTTGCCGTTCCTTGAGATATTGCTGAGTTGTGATTCGTTTTCTCTCGAGTCGAGCTGCGATCGCATCTAGCAAATCAGTCCGTCGGAATGGCTTGGTAATATAATCATCTACCCCCAAATTCATTCCTTGGCGAAAATCACTTGCTTCTGCCTTAGCGGTTAAAAAAATAAAAGGAATTTCGGCAGTCGCTGGATAATGGCTTAGAGCAGAAAACACACCGTAACCGTCCATATCAGGCATCATGATGTCACACAGAATAAGTTGAGGAAGATGCTCTTTTGCCATCTGCACGCCAGTGGTTCCATTCCTGGCACTGATTGTTTGAAAACCACTTGATTCTAGAATTTCCAAAATGTTGGAAAGAATTGGTTTTTCATCTTCAATGACCAGAATTTTCCTCATGCAATTCACTCCTTGTCAATCAAACAAGATTCTTAGAACTTACACATTTGCACCTGATTGACTGACAAATCTTCGGCTTTTGACTCTCATATGCTCTGCTCTAGTATCCCAGCTTGGTAATCTGCTGCTTTCCGATGGCGCTGAGCAAGCATCGTTCCTCAAACGTTTTTCGGACAGAATCCGGTAGAACCCGGCAGAATTCAAGAATTTTTAGAGCTTTGTCAATGAACCAGCTTTTTCTTTCTCTCCCAATCTTGACAGAATTTTGGTGGGAACGACTGAGTTTGGGGAAAAAGATGAAAACAATGTTTCTGTATAAAAAATAACAAAATATTGGTTGACATCAACTTATTGATCAGTTAACTGATCAAGCACAGACCTGTTAACCCGATCGGGCTGTGGGATTGCCAGGAAAAACTGCCGGCAAAATCGTGCTTGCCAAGTCAAAACAGCGGCAAAGCCTCTGGCTGGTTTTTTAGCAGATCTCGGACTAGGGAATCAGACGGTGGAATAGGATCAGCTGTTGGAAAAATCGTTGTTAGTTGGGTAGATGTTAATAAATACGAATTCGTTTAAAGTTATTTCGCTTACTTCAACGAATGAATAGGGCATGCACACCGCAAATAATAAATATTATTTATCATATTCTTAGTTAGGTATCTTTTTGTCAAGTAATTTATAGTGATTCTTAAGCTTCCTTAAAGCCGCTGGACACGAAAATTTAATTATCTTGTAAAAAAAATACTGGGCAGGGGATGAGATCCTCTCAAAAGAACCATAACTTGTCACAATAGTTTCACAATTTTGAATCACAATTATGTTTTCTATTGCATTAAAAGAATCAAAACTTGGGGCTGTTATGAACCAGAAAGGTTTTCAAGATAAGGGATCGATAAGATTATGTATAAGAGCTATTTCGGTCTTGTGAATGAAGGCTTAATAGGTTAGAACCACACAGGCAACCGTTCTTCTGTGCTACCATCGAATGGTAGCAATAGATACGATTTCCACTTCTCATCCTTTTGGAAAATTCGATTCTATTTGGGTGATTTATGAGACGAATCGCTGAAAATCAGGAGAAACTGGTTAATGCTTTTCAGCTTGAGAACGTTTTACCCATAATGGCTCTGACATTACTTACGTAAATTCACTTGCTTCCTGGGCTGATGGAATCAGTAGAATTACTTCTGTAGATATACCTGACAAAATTAGGGAATTTCTCGAAGTGCAATGAAAGCAATGTTAGTCAAACTATATACTATGTAACGCTGCTAAAAGTTGATTTTCACTTTGAGAGAATTGAAGCGATAAAAGATCAACGCTCTGTTAAGACAGTTAATCGAGATCCTTTTTTGAGGTTTTTTCTTGCATAAGGCGGATTATGCTTTTGTAGGATTTGAATAGAGATTGTATTCCGGCCTGCAAGATTGTATTGGAGTAGTGTTTCAAGATATTGGTGATATTTTCGAAGGCTCGGCTTATTTGAGTTTTATCGCTCAATTCAATTACACGAGCTAGGTGCATCCTAACCCTTAAGCGTCGCCATTCTGACCATTTTGGAAGCAATTGTCTCATTTGCCACCTCAATCAACAATTGTCTTTTTTTCAACATACCAGGACAGAAAATTGGAGCGATTGGAGAAGGTGTTTCGGTCATTTCACCAGGGATTTTTGTTGATGCCCCTGTGATGCGCAGCTATGAAGCACTATCGCCAGCCTGTGTAATTCTTCTATAAGCAAAGATAAAATCTTGAGCGGCTAGATGATTTACAGAAAATGCAGTCTACCAAACAATTGACTAAAACCAGATTTAGAGCAAGGACGGACTGAAACGATGCTGCCATTTTCAAAAGCTGATCAAAGAACTGTTAGAGAAACACTCGCTCAATCTGATGTGAAGGCTATCAAGACGCTTGCAGTTAAGGTCTTTTATCCCAATCGAATTCTGAGTTCTACGACTACAAGAGAACTTTTAGATGACATTAGCATGAGCCTTGAAAGTGGGATTGAGATCGTGTTAATTGATTTGCAAAATGTCTCGTTTATGGATAGTAATGGTTTGGGAACGCTGGCTTTAGCTTGCCAAAAGGTGCGTAAGGCAGGGAAGCGATTTGTAATTTGTTCTGCTTATGGTCAAGCAAAAATGATTCTTGAAATGAGTGGAATGGAAAGAATCTTCGAGAATTATGTCGATCGAACAGAATTCAATCGAGTTGTTTTACATCAGCCCGTGGTGTGATGGTTGAAACTCTTCAATTGTGTAGCGTTTTAATGTTTATTCGTCAAATTAAAATTTGTCTGTGGACGATCGACGTTAGACAATAATTGAGCACTCTCTGGGCTTAATGATTAAGAGGTAAAAAGTCTCGCTTTCTAGACCTTAAGCTTGGTTTAAATGTGAATTTCTAAACCTGATTGCAGCCCTAAGATTTATTATGGGGTGTTTAGATTCGCGTGCTTTGCATTCATTTTTTGCTGTTTTTTTTGCTGTTTTCTTTCTATCCATGAATCCTGGCAAATGGCTGGCTTACTTCGGTCAATTTTCCTTACTAAGTGCAGTCACATATCGTCCTTGGGATTTCCTAAAACCTGCTGGAGAAAGCTGCAATAAACTTTTGCGATACCTCTGTTCTTTGGAACAATTATGATGCCAATCTCTGTCAAAATGACAACTTCTATTAATGAATTTGACAGCATTCTGGAAACCATTCCTCCAGTGGTCAATGAACAGACAGTAACGCTTTTTTATTTTTACATGGATGGTGCCGTCTATGAGGGCATGCGCTATCAAAATGAACTTTACCAATTGGAGTGTCAATTCGATATTTATAGCAGTTCAACTGCCTATCGATCGGGCTGTGAACTTTTGCAAAAAATGACTGGTAAAATACCATTTGAATTCAATCCGGTTATTATTAGTGCATCCAGGCTACGCTATGGCGTATGGCTTAGTTTGCGTGCTTTGTAGCTAGTGAACCTGGGTAGGTAATAGCATTTCAAAGTTGTCAAGACAATCGGTAGATTTTAGAGCGTTGCTAAAAGGCAGCATGAATTGGAATGGAATGAAATTTCAATTCGTATGACTCTAAATTTATGCTTTGATTCAGCGATGCCGATTTTATTTTATCCTTATGTGTTAATGGCCGGGATATTGGGTCAATGAGGAAACTTGAAAACTTTTCCTGTTGATTTGAGTTTTTACACAATGGCATTGCAAGCTGAAATTCTTCGTCGAAAAGATGCCTGATGTACAATCAGCGTTATAAATTATTTGTTCAAAAATATCAACCGCGCTTTTGCAAGCTGATTCAGTTCATCTGTAGCCCAGCTCATTTTGCTAACTCTTGCCTGATAAAATGGATATCTGCAATTCAGACGATCCTTCTTGAAAGGGAGCATACATTATGGCGCAGTTCACTGAGCAGCCTGTTGCTGCATTAGATATCCCCGGTCTTGAGACGGAACTGTCTAGCCAAAGTCCCCAAAAAATTCTTGAACGTGCCTTTAGTTTGTTCGACAATATCTCTATCTCTTTTAGTGGAGCTGAAGATGTAGTCTTGATTGATATGGCACACAAGCTGAAGCGCGAGATTCAGGTTTTCAGCCTGGATACGGGGCGTCTTCATGCGGAGACTTATCAGTTCATCGATCGCGTCAGAAAGCACTATGGTATTTCGATCGAGGTAATGTGTCCAGACACTGCTCAAGTGGAAGCCTTGGTCACCGCCAAAGGTCTCTTCAGCTTTTATGAGGATGGGCATAAGGAATGCTGTGATATTCGCAAAGTCGCACCTCTGCGCCGCAAATTATCCACTCTGGATGCTTGGGTGACTGGTCAACGACAAGACCAGAACCCGGCAACTCGTGGCAATGTACCCGTTGTTCAGGTCGATACCGCTTTTTCGGTAGGCGATCGCTCGTTGGTCAAGTTTAATCCACTGTCTTATTGGACTTCTGCCGATGTTTGGATGTACATCCGCACTTATGACGTCCCCTATAACTCTTTGCACGAGCGGGGCTTTGTTAGTATTGGATGTGAACCCTGTACACGTCCGGTTCTGCCGAACCAGCATGAGCGAGAAGGACGCTGGTGGTGGGAAGATGCTGGCAAGAAAGAGTGTGGGTTGCATGTGATTAACCAACCTCAATCGACTTGAACAGTTGCCGGATGTCTGCATTTTTGAGATCTTCACGCAGCGAAGTACTCAGAAGTGCAGATAACCTCAAACGATGAAGCGCACAAAATTTCACCCTAATGTCGGGCGTCCTTCGTTAAAACTCTAATCGACAGAAAGATGTCTGCTTGAATACACGCAAATGTTCTGTTGAGCCGATAGACTGCCTCTAAGCAATTGTCAGCCTCTTTCATCATGGGGCTGGAAGTTGCTGCAGTTCTGTGTGGATTGAGTTTTTGAGGCGATTCTATGGCTGAGGTGAATTGGCAGGTTGGTGCTAGTGCGATCGCAATTGCCTGGTTATTGTTGTTTTTGGGCGATTTTCTCTCCACATTTTGTTATCACGTTCCAGAACATGTTTTTGGTCGCTTGCATCTGCAAACCCACCATTCTTCGAAGAAAACCTTTCGCCACTACGCTGTTTTATCACCCAAGCGGGAAGTTTTGCTAGATGGCATTTTGGGTGCTTTACCCTATCTGTTAATGGCTGCGATCCTGTGGCACTTCTCACCGGGTGGGGTATTGCTAGGGCTAGTGTTTGGGCAGTTTCATGTCTGGTGGCGGCACACGAGTATTCTGGGATGGCAAACTCCTCAAGCGATTGATTGGGTGTGTCGTATTTGCTGGATCACTACGCCAGAGCAACATTGGCAACACCATCAGAAAACCAATTTGGCATTCGGAGATATTTTTGCCTGTTTTGATCTGCCAGCAAGAAACTGGTTACGGTGGCTACGTTGGCTGCGGCTACAGGTTCGATCGGTCAGTTTCGCTGAAAAGTCAGGGTAATCAAGCGGGTAAGAAAAGTAGATGGAGATATCTCAATTTGGTGAGATGGAACAGTGCCATCTTGCGGCGGGATCTGAGGAGAACGCTCCGGGGGATGTATGCAGCAGGAAACCTCGTTGTAAGGTTGAGTTAATTAGACATTCTGTTGCAGGAATCCACCGATCGCAGGATGTTGAGAATTTTGATTTAAAGGAAAGTTGGATTGATCAAGCCTGATTAAGGGCTATTCCATCAGGCTGGATGCTAAGAGGAACAAGGATGCGAAAACTGCAAGTAACATGGTTATTGCGTCATTATTTGCGTAATTCTTAGTCAAACAATTGATATCTTTTGAAGGATGTCATGCCTGTTCTTAACTGAAACGAAAATTTGCCCTCTACCTTTTGGAAAATTACTTTTGAAGCCCCTATGCAACCGACCAAACTCAAACTTTTACCCACCATTCTTTGTTTTACGATCGTCGGTTTTCTGGCGGCTATGGTTCCTTACCCGGGTTTGCAACCCATCTTACCTGTGATCAACTCCCAAACGCGCTAAGTATCGGATTGGAGTATCACTTTGGGCAAAATTGGTGTTGCCCACGCAAAATTCTGTCTATAGAAAGCCATCGAGCCTTGGGATTGAAATTTGTGTTAACTGTTTGGTCAGACAACTGTGTACTATTGTGTAGATGGCAGTCAGTCGTCAACAGTCATTGGACTGCGGTGTGTGTGATGGGTTGTCCCAATTGAACGAATTGAAAAATTTTCACACACTCAACTGAGTCGCTGAATTTCAGCGTCAGTTTTGCTTTTGTTCGATTTTCTGAACCGATGCATTGCTGATGGCCAAAGACTGATTGCCGCAGGCTTTTCAGCACACCGTAATTGCAACAGGTATCTCAAGCATGACCGCAGTTTCTCCCAGTCCCGCCTCTACTGTTCCGGCTTTTTGCGAGGGCATTCAATATTTTGGTGAGGCTTCCCCGGAATTTGAAAAGTACGGTGCAACTCCAGTGATAGGGCAAGGGCAAAGTGCGATCGCCGATCCTTCCGATGCCTCAGCGGTTTATCAAACGTTGCTCTATGCGGATGCTTTGCGATATCTGATTTTGCAAATGACAGCGAGTAAAGCTTCTGGACATCCTGGTGGATTTGCTAGTCAGGCAGAGGCTTATGCTGCGTTAGTGATGTTGGGCTACAAAAATATCATGACCGAAGTGGGGCATCATGCGCCTGGTTTTTATTGCGCCATGTTTTTGGATCGATCGCTAGAAGCGATGGGGATCGCCACAGTACAGCAATTGCGCGATCGCTTCCGCGAAAAACACGGATTGCTAGGACACCTTTCAGGTTATATCCCCGGCATCTTAGCTCCGGCGGGTCCTCTCGGGCAGGGGCAACACTTCGCCATGTCTGCTGCCCTGTTGCATCCTGACAAACTGTTTCCCTTCACCGTGGGGGATGGGGGCATGGGGGAACCTTACCCCATGAGCAGCATGATGCATTTCCACACTGCGTATCCCAGTGCGACCAACTTTTTGCCGATGTTGGTTTGGAATGGTTTTTCTCAAGAGCACCATAGTATGGTGTCGCTCCAGTCGAATGAAGCAATGACTGCATATTGGCAAGGCAATGGTTTTGAAGAAGTGGTGTTGGTAGATGCAAAAGATTTTGATGATCAAGATCAACCCGGTGCTTATGTTGATAGTACGGCTTTCTCCTTTGCTCAGCGATTAGCCTTTACCCAAGCTGTGTTGGTAGCAGTAGACAAAGCTGCCCAATCGGCATTGGGGGGGCGGCTCACTGTTTTCATCATCAAGCAGTTAAAAGGGGCTGGTGTTCATGCCAGAGGTGCCAAGTCTCATAATCTTTATGCTCAGCACACACTGGATAACCCTGATATTGTCTCTGCATTAAAACAACGGGCTTTGTCGATCGCTGCGTGGGAACTGATCCGTACCAATTGTGAACGCGCCAGTGGAGGACCGGCAGCCAAAACCGTTGTGACCGAATCTGTATTGCCTCTGGCTGATCTGGGTACATTACCCTTGGAAGAATACGCGATCGGCGGTGATCCCAAAGTCTCTACCACGGTGATGGGTCGCATCGTTGCAGCAGTCGGACAAGCCGATCCCAAATTTGTTGTCACCAATGCCGATGGCAACGAAGCTTCAGGTATTGCCAACATTAACCAGGCATTGAAGATCAACCATCCCACTACCGATCCCCTCTACAATCAACAACCGGGTGGGCAAGTTTACGAACCCCTCAGCGAAGATGCTTGTGCCGGATTAGCTGCCGGACTGACGCTCATGGGGTCTCGGACGCTCTGGTGTTCCTATGAATCCTTTGCCATTAATGGCTTGCCCATTTGGCAAACGGTGACTCAAGCAATGGCAGAATTGCGCCGCCCTACCCCTTCAACCATTACTTTATTTACTGCTGGTGCGCTGGAGCAAGGCAGAAATGGCTGGACTCACCAACGCCCAGAGATTGAAGCATATTTTGGTGCCATGATGCGGAATGGCAATGTCTTTCCCCTTTTCCCGCCTGATGCCAACAGCATTCAAATCTGTTACGACTGGGCGCTGACGACGCACAATAAAGGGATTGTCATTACCGCGAGCAAGTCGCCACTGCCGTTACGAGTCACTTTTGAGCAAGCCCAGCAAGCTTTGCAGGAAGGTGCTGTGGTGCTCCAAGAGATTCTCAGCACGGAAAGCCCTGATGCCAAGAAGGTGGTCTTCGCCGTGGTGGGCGATATGACGCTGATTCCGGTGTTTGAAGCTGCTGCCCATCTAGAAGCAGAAGGCTTAAGTGTGCGGATTGTTTCAGTCGTCAACCCTCGTCGTCTCTACCGTCCTCAGGATGTTGCCTGGGAGACTTGCTCGGAGTCAGATGGTCGTTTCCTGGATAATGCGGGGTTCGATCGTCTATTTGCTGGAGATGCCCTGATTGGGGTGACAGGTGGAGCAAGTAATATGCTGGAGCCCGTCATGCTGCGTAGCACTAGCAAGCGAGACACCTTTGCCTGGAAACGAGGCGAAACCACTGCCAGTCCGGGTGAACTGATGGCTTACAATTCACTCACAGCTGAATTATTAGCTAAACGAGCACTAGAGCTGGTGCACTAAAAGTTGGATAAGATGGCAACCAGGTTGCTTAATCAAATTGTTTTAGATGGTTCATCATCCATTGCTCACAATTAAGATTCTTGTGAGAACAGGGTTTCAAATCGCAAAAACTGATCCTTGCTATGCGAAGATCAAGTTTTCCCTGGATCTATCATGAGTCAGTCAGCCGAGTTTGAACACCAAGATGTACCGCAGACAACCGATTCTTCAGTTCAATCTCTGGCTCATTTATGGGCAAAAAAATATGTGGAAGATCTTCAGGTAGATGCAGACGATCCGTCGTCCAATAGTGATCTCAGCCTGGAACAAATGGTTTCCGTAGAAGGACGGATTAAAACTAGTCAAACCCTCAAGCAAGCTCTGCGGTTTACTAGTGCTCAGGCATGGGCAAAAACAGAATCTCTTTTAGCGAAGGAAGTTCAGCGCCACAATATTGATCCCACTTTGATCGATCCCTGGCAAATCGCCAATGATACTATCCATTTATTTGACAAGACGCTGGAAATCTATACCCAGCAGACCCCCACTCGTAAATTATCCGGTTGGGCAAGCCCTTCTGCCCAACTTCAAAACCCCAATTCACTGTCTCCGGAAAATTTGACGGATATGCCTTCGCCAGGACAACTGTCTGTCGCAGTGGCATCAGATATTGGCAAAATTCGGAAAAAATATACTGCCCAAGATTCCAGGGTTCTTGGGTTTGTGAGCATGCAGTTTCACTATAGTGGCCAAATGCTGCTCGATCTGCTTTCTCCCATTGAGCAACATCTGGTTGGCTCTTACCTCAAAGTGATTGATGACCACCTCTATATGCCTTTGCAGCGATCGTACGAAGCTGCCGCCAACTATGCCTACGATTCTCCGGTTTTAGCCGCGGTTCAAACATTACTTTCCATGAGTAGTAGCATCGCTCAAACGATTTGTCAGCGCATGTTTGAAATCTACCCGACTTACCAGAGCCATAGTGGATTGTTGAAATTTCCTCAAGTGCAAATTTCAAGTATTCGTGATATTGAAATGTTTCAGGTATATCTATGTCTCTGTGCTCTGGAAGGGGAGTTTTCAGCTTTGCAAGAAGAGCTATTTCCTCTCTGTGTGATGCTCTATCCTCCTTTACAGGTTCGATGGAATTTAGTGCGGCACATGCTGCGCTTGCTTGGTCAAGAAATTGTCTTGCGTCTAGGAGACGCGCACACGACAGTCTTTCGCTCTGCTTCAAGAACACTTTGGGAGATGTTTTCTCCCGATATTCTGGCTGATCACAATTAATTGAATTTTGAACAATCCATGCTGAATTGATGAAAAATCAAACAGCTCAGCCCCAGGCAGGAGACTAAAACTGTCTAGGGCTGAGTTCACTTCTTCGCTGGAAAAACTGTCCTCTCTACTTAAGGGATGGGGGTAGAACGTAATAAACGCTCCACGATCGCGATCGCCTTTCTGCCGCCTGCTGGAATCATGCGATGACACAACACATGGGGCGCCAAAAACTTAACATCATCTGGGATCACGTAGTCCCGATCTTCTAGAAAGGCTAATGCTTGGCTCGATCGTTGTAAAGCTAAAGTACCACGGGGACTCACCCCCAACGTTACTTCTTCCTCATGGCGAGTCGCTCGTACTAGATTTAGAATGTATTGCTGAACTGATGTTTCTACTTTGACCTGACTACAAAGATGTTGCAATTCCTTCAATTCTTCTGGCGTGATACAAGGCTGCAATTCTTCCAGTTTTAAGCCACTCTGCCAACGTTGTAGCATTTGCAGTTCTTCCGCTTCGGTGGGATAACCCAGCGACAACGACAACATAAATCGATCCATCTGGGCTTCGGGCAAGGGAAACGTGCCCTGGTATTCAACTGGGTTTTGCGTTGCAATGACAAAAAATGGACGGGGAACGAAACGAGATACACCATCGACAGTGACCTGTTGTTCTTCCATTACCTCTAAAAGAGCTGATTGGGTGCGAGGTGTTGCCCGATTTATTTCATCCGCTAGTAAAATATTTGCAAACACCGGACCTGGCATAAACTCAAACTCCCCGGTTCGGGGATTCCAGATATTGGTTCCCGTCACATCAGTTGGCAGCAGATCCGGAGTACATTGCAAGCGTTGAAATCTTCCGTCGATTGATTTTGCTAAAGACTTTGCCAGTAAGGTTTTTCCTACGCCAGGAACATCTTCTAACAAAGCATGTCCACCAGCAAGTAATGAGACCAAAACCAGGCGAACTGCATCTGCCTTGCCTACGATCGTGCGCCCTAGATTTTCGCTCAACTGTTGAACACGCTCTCTCATAATTTTTGCTCTTCAGGATTGAACTCATAATAGCAATTGTGCCCGTTGAGCCGTTGGGGTCACCACGAGTGGCAGCACAATCTGCTCGATTCGATTCAGGAATTCAGGGAAATCCACAGTTTTATTCAAATTGAGAATGTTTAGACTGCATGTGTACACCCAAAATTTAGGTGTATCCCTCGATTCGTTGTTGAGGGTTTGCGTCTACCCCCCATGCATTCCATGACATCTCAGTCTCCGGGCTATGCGAATATCATTCGCACTCTTGCGGTTGTTAGTACCCAAAAATTAACAGGTGAACTGACCTTCACGGATGGGAAAAAACAGTGGAAACTGTATTTTTTTCATGGTCGATTAGTCTACGGTACGGGGAATTTTCACCGCATCCGTCGTTACTACCGGGTTGTCAAATATCACTGCCCCCATTTTCATTTTGAACCCCTCTTGGCAGAGGAACCCTGGGAATACCGACTTCTCAGTCAGGCAACGAGTTGTGGTCAATTATCCGTAAATCAAGCAAAAGCCATTACCCAGTCCAGTTTGATGGAGGTGCTTTTCTCGATCGTCAGCAACTCCGCCTTGACCCCGAAGTGGTCAATGAAGCGACGGGTTTCTCTCAGTGATAGCACTGCCCTTAATTTATTGTTATCTTCTTCTCAAATTGAGCATGTGATTCAGCAAGCCCAACTTCTTTGGAATGTTTGGCAATCTTTAGGGTTAGGCACTGTAAGTCCTTATATGGTTCCAATTCTTAGTGAACACCTAGGCTCTGGATTTGTTAGCTTGCCCAATACAATGCTTCCTTTCCTAAAAGGACAACATACCCTTTGGGATATTGCAGCTCAAGTCAAGAAACCTATTACAACGGTAATTCGCTTTTTATTGCCCTGGGTACAAAAGGGAGTACTTTCTTTTAGAGATATTCCAGACTTAATGCCTTTTTCGGCTCAACAGCCGCAAACTTTACCAGGGCAGCAACCTAAACCATTGATTGCCTGTATTGATGACAGCCCTCTGGTAGGAAAGATCCTGGCACAAATTTTGGAGCCTGCGGGATATCGGTTGCTCAGTATCCATAACCCACTGTTAGGAATTGCAGAACTTGTCAAACATCGACCCAGTCTTTTGTTTCTTGATCTGGTGATGCCTGATACGAGTGGATACAATCTTTGCAGCTTTCTACGACGCACGCTTTTGTTTGAACAAACTCCGATTATTATCTTGACTGGGCAAGATGGATTACTCGATCGCACCCGCGCGAAGCTAGTGGGTGCCTCTGATTTTTTGGGAAAACCCGCAGAGCCTCAACAGGTGCTGCATCTGGTACAACACTATCTCCAAAAAGAGATAACTGTCAGCCCTAAACGACCCAAGCCTCAGTTTGTAGATCCACCACCACCTCAGATTGAAGGGAGTTTAGCAGTCAATTAAGACAACTCAAGCACTTTTCTGGCAGCGCTACAATCCAGTCTGATTTGGGTTTTCAGCGCTTCCAGAGATGAAAATTTTTGCTCCGGTCGAAGAAAACTTTCTAATTTTACGTCCAGTGTCTTGCCATACAAGTCTCCTTGCCAGTCTAATAAGTAGACTTCTGCGGTTAAATGACGCCCATTCACTGTAGGACGATACCCTAAATTCATCACTGCGGGTAACGCTCGTTTTTTAGAAGTTCGATCAATAGAGGGTTCGGCAGATAGCAGATCGGTTGTCTGCTCTTCTAAGATCTCAACCCAGACACCATACACCCCTAGCTGGGGTAAAAACTTTTCAGGCGGAAGTTGCAAATTTGCAGTCGGAAACCCGATCGTCCTGCCAAGCTGTTGTCCCTTCACCACTTGACCGACCAAACTGTAAGGTCTTCCCAAAAGACGATTGGCAAGCGCTAAATCGCCTTGCTGAAGCGCTTGACGAATGGCAGAACTGCTAATGCGCTGCTCATTGCAAGTTTGCAAAGCCACGATAGAAACTTCGACCCCATGCAACGCGGCGATCGCTTGTAAATCCTGAGCAGTTCCTGCTCTTTGCCGACCAAAGCAAAAGTCTTGCCCGATGCTGATGTGTACTGTCTTCAACTGTTCGATCAAAACCTTTTCCACAAACTCATGTGGATTGAGACTTGCCATATCGTGATCGAAAGGCAATAAAACAATCTGGCTGATCCCAATTTCACGCAACTGCTCTACCTTCTCTTTGAGTGGTGTCAACAAGGTACGTCGCTGGCCAGTAAAAAACTCTTGCGGATGAGGATTAAATGTAACAACTGATGGGTATAGAAATGTATCCATCGCAGAGGTCGCCGCAGAACATACGGCAGCTCGAATAACCTGCCGGTGCCCCAGATGCAACCCATCAAAATTTCCTAGAGCAACGGTGGTTGGTGTTAAAGCTTTAGAGACAGAATGAGTAATCCACACGCTTCATATTTTGACACATTGGGTAGACGACCAGTAGAATTTCAATTCACGAATTTTGACTACAGCTATCTTATCCAGATCAGGAGCGAGTTCTCTGTCTACGCAGCCTTGTTGATCTAAAAGCAGTTAAAAAATGGGGAAGTCCTACCACAGGAGTAATGTAAGGTACTAGTCATCTCTAAAATCGTTGCAATTGCGACATGACTGTAGCTAGGAATCGTTGAATGAGGAATCACTGAGCGGAATTGTCCCCTGGGCTAAAGGCTACCTGCTAAGAAAAGTATTGAAAAAACTCAAAGTAGAGGTAGACAATCGCAGGTGGGTCGCTTATACTTATTAATCGCTGCTGAATTCGGAATTCCCAAATTCTCCGATGTCTGGAAAAGCGTTTGGATAAGTGATCGGTTTGCGAATTGATCATTCCAAGTGTCTTCTCTTGAGCTACACTCTTAAGATGTGGAGATTAGATTGAGAAGAAATACTTGTTAAAAGTCTTCTTCTCCTTCTAGAAACAGTTCAGTCCCGCAAGGATACTGGGTGGTCTTCTGCCTAAGTCTCAGCGAAACAGGGCGGCTTTGGGGTAATTTTCAGAAATTCTAAGGGAATATGCACTCTTAAGAAAGAGTGTGTCCTACCTTTCGCGTCCAATGGTTCAGGCTGTTGGAGCCTTTTGATGTCGTGAGCAATTTACGACTCATCTACTTGTCTAAGTCGTCTAGGAAAGGGAGCCTGTACCGTGTCTGTCGGTATTCTCGGCACAAAGCTTGGGATGACCCAAGTTTTTGATGAAACAGGAAAAGCGATCCCGGTCACTGTTATACAGGCGGGACCCTGTGTTGTCACTCAGATTAAGACAAAGCAAACGGATGGCTATACTGCGATCCAAGTTGGCTACGGTGAAGTACGAGAAAAATCTTTAAACAAGCCGGAGCTAGGTCATCTGGCAAAATCAGGTGCTTCTCCACTACGGCATTTGCATGAGTACCGTTTGGATGATCCAGGTTCCTATGAGCTAGGTCAAGCAATCAAAGCAGATGCATTCACGGCTGGTCAAACAGTTGATGTCATTGGGACAAGTATCGGGCGCGGCTTTGCGGGTTATCAAAAGCGCCATAACTTTAAGCGCGGTCCGATGGCTCATGGTTCTAAGAACCATCGGTTGCCTGGTTCAACAGGCGCTGGAACGACCCCCGGACGAGTTTATCCGGGTAAGCGTATGGCAGGGCGCTTGGGAGGGAGTCAGGTTACAGTTCGCAAGTTAACGGTGGTTCGTGTTGACAGCGATCGGAACGTTTTGTTAATTAAAGGAGCGGTTCCTGGGAAACCTGGTGCTTTGGTGAATATCGTGCCTGCGAAGCAGGTCGGTCGTCAGGGTTAGGTTCAGCGCTGGTGACTTGTGAGCGGACAGAGAAAAGGTAGATTATGGTTAGTTGCGTAGTTCGAGACTGGCACGGAGAAGAGGCGGGGCAAACCCCTTTGGAATTGCGAGTTGCTAAAGAGTCTAGTGCGTCCCATATTGTCCATCGGGCGTTAATACGGCAGTTGGCGAACGCACGTCAAGGGACAGCTTCTACGAAAACTCGCTCTGAGGTCAGTGGTGGCGGTCGTAAACCTTGGCGTCAGAAGGGAACAGGTCGTGCCCGTGCAGGTTCAAATCGTTCTCCCCTCTGGCGAGGAGGTGGTGTAATCTTCGGTCCGAAGCCCAGAGATTATTCGGTGAAGATGAACCGTAAAGAGCGAAGGCTGGCGCTGAGAACCGCGCTACAGGGTCGTATAGAAGATTTGATCATTGTAGAAGATTTCTCCGAACAGCTGACTCGACCCAAGACCAAGGAGTTGGTGCAAGCAATGCTGCGGTGGGGAGTGGGTCTGACAGATAAAGTTCTGTTGATTGTTTCAGAGCGAGATGAGACGGTTTATTTGTCGGCTCGTAACATCGAAAAACTCAAGCTGATTTCTGCAAGTAATTTGAACATTTTTGATCTATTAAATGCTGACCGCATCGTCATGACGGTATCGGCCCTTGCAAAAATCCAGGAGGTCTATGGTGATGACTAAACATGATTCTCGTAATTTACCAGACCTGGTGCGCCGTCCGCTGATCACTGAGAAAGCGACTCTTCTTTTAGAACAAAATAAGTACACTTTTGAAGTTGCGCCAAAAGCGACCAAACCGCAAATTAGAGAAGCGATCGAAGATCTGTTTGACGTTAAGGTCGTGGATGTGAACACTTACAATCCCCCTCGTAAAAAGCGTCGAGTTGGCAAATTTTCCGGTCATCGTCCGCTTTATAAGCGGGCAGTCGTGACCCTGGCAGAAGGTAGTTCGATCACTCTGTTCCCAGAGGTGTAGTCATTTAGGTTTCTCTAGAGAATTATTATGGGCATTCGTGTTTATCGACCATACACCCCTGGTACTCGTGAGCGGAATGTTTCCGATTTCACTGAAATCACTAAGAGTACGCCAGAGAAATCTCTAACGAAGTCGCGGCATCGTCCAAAGGGACGAAATAACCGAGGGGTGATTACTTGTCGCCATCGGGGTGGAGGGCATAAGCGACTCTATCGGATTATTGATTTTCGTCGGGACAAGCACAATATTCCAGCGAAGGTGGTGGCGATCGAATATGATCCCAACCGTAATGCTCGAATCGCTTTGCTGTTTTACCAGGATGGGGAGAAGCGCTATATCCTTCATCCCGATGGTTTGGCAGTGGGAACAGTGATTCGCTCAGGGGTCGATTCGCCGATTGAAATTGGTAATTCTTTGCCTCTCAGTAATATTCCTCTGGGTACTGTTGTTCACAATGTAGAGTTGGTTCCTGGCAAAGGCGGGCAAATTGTCCGAGCTGCAGGCGCCAGTGCTCAAGTTGCGGCAAAGGAAGGAAACTTTGTCACGCTGAAGCTCCCTTCGGGTGAGGTTCGAATGGTTCGTCGTGAATGTTATGCCACGATTGGACAGGTTGGTAATGCAGATATCCGCAACATCAGTTTAGGAAAGGCAGGGCGTAAGCGCTGGCAAGGACGGCGACCTGAAGTGCGGGGGAGTGTGATGAACCCAGTTGATCACCCTCATGGAGGGGGTGAAGGCCGTGCACCGATCGGGAGACCTGGTCCAGTGACTCCCTGGGGTAAACCAGCACTCGGCTACAAAACTCGGAAGCGTAAGAAGTTGAGTAGTGCACTGATCGTCCGGCGGCGGCGTAAGTCTTCTAAGCGGGGGCGCGGAGGACGGAATTCTTAAGGTCTTAGACTTTCTGCTTCATTTTAGGTTGATCGATTCCAGCGGTTGGAGTTTGTTGGAGTAATTTAGAATGTCTCGCTCACTAAAAAAAGGTCCATTTGTTGCCGATCACTTGCTGAAAAAGGTTGAAAACCTGAATGCAAAAGGTGATAAGCAAGTGATTAAAACTTGGTCACGGGCTTCCACTATCTTGCCGCAGATGATTGGACACACGATCGCAGTCCATAACGGGCGGCAGCATGTTCCGGTTTATGTCACAGAACAAATGGTAGGTCATAAATTAGGAGAGTTTGCCCCGACTCGTACTTTCCGGGGGCATGCCGGCAGTGATAAGAAGGCTCGTCGATAGGAGAAAAGCTATTAGTGGATGGCTAATAGCCAAAGGAGTAAAGAGATGGCAGTTAGTACAGAAGTGAAAGCGATCGCCCGCTATGTGCGGATGTCTCCTCATAAGGTTCGTCGGGTGTTGGATCAGATCCGGGGGCGTACTTATCGAGAGGCATTGATCATTCTTGAATTTATGCCTTATAGGGCGGTTGAACCGATTGTGAAGGTTCTGCGTTCTGCAGTTGCGAATGCTGAGCATAACGAAGGGCTTAATCCTGCTGAACTGATCATTAGTCAGGCCTACGCAGATCAGGGTCCTGCCCTCAGACGATTTCGACCTAGAGCACAAGGGCGTGCTTATCAGATTCGAAAGCCGACATGTCACATCACCGTTGCGGTTGCTGCTGAATTATCTGAACGCTAAATTTTGTGTTTATTTTTGTTAATACGTCCTGTCTATCGAATTTCAACGCTTTTAGCTGGACGACATTCATCTTGACCACCATTTTTGATCGCCATTTCTTTTAGAGGAAGCATCCGTGGGACAGAAGATTCATCCAACTGGTTTTAGACTGGGAATTACTCAAGAGCACCGCTCTCGCTGGTTCAGTGATACTGATCGCTATCCTCAGCTTTTGCAGGAAGACTTGAAAATTCGTCAGTTCTTCAATAGCAATCCTTATAAGCTCAAGAATCTTGAGAGTCCTAGCATTTCTGAGATCCGGATTGAGCGTAAAGCAGACCAAATTGATCTAGAGGTTCATACGGCTCGCCCTGGAGTGGTAGTGGGTCGGGGTGGTCAAGGCATTGAAGATCTAAGAAGTGGATTGCAGCGGATGTTGGGCGGCGGCGATCGTCAGATTCGTCTCAACATCATTGAAGTTGCTCAAGTGGATGCCAATGCTGCTTTGATTGCTGAGTACATCACGCAGCAGCTGGAACGACGGGTTTCCTTTCGTCGGGTCGTTAGACAAGCGATTCAACGAGCGCAGCGAGCAGGTATTCAAGGCATCAAGGTTCAAGTCAGTGGACGTTTAAACGGAGCTGAAATTGCTCGGACTGAAACCACTCGTGAAGGAAGTGTGCCTTTACATACCTTGCGTGCTGACATTGATTATGCTTACAAAACTGCAAGCACTATCTACGGCATTCTGGGGGTCAAAGTTTGGATCTTTAAAGGTGAAATTATTCCAGGGCAGGAAGAGCCACCTGCTCCTACTGCTACCCAGCCCCGTCGTCGGCAGCAACAGCGTCGTCGGCAGCAGTTTGAAGATCGATCCAATGAAGGATAAGAACGAGTGGATGAGGGACGAGATTTGAATTTTTGAGTGAGTTCTCTAAAACTTAATTCAAAACTCGAAGCTCGGAACTCAAAACGAATCGAAGGTACTGACTATGTTAAGTCCAAGAAGAACTAAATTTCGGAAGCAGCAACGCGGACGCATGAAGGGTCTGGCAACTCGGGGTAGCGAGTTAAACTTTGGCGATTATGGACTGCAAGCCCTCGAGCCTTGCTGGATCACATCCCGGCAAATTGAGGCTGGTCGGCGTGCGATGACTCGTTACATTCGCCGGGGTGGCAAGATCTGGATTCGTATTTTTCCTGATAAGCCTGTAACGATGCGTCCAGCGGAAACTCGTATGGGATCTGGTAAAGGTGCGCCTGAGTTTTGGGTAGCAGTTGTTAAGCCTGGTCGGATTATGTTTGAAATTGCTGGTGTGCCAGAAGCAACAGCTCGTGAGGCAATTCGTTTAGCATCTTTTAAGATGCCAATCAAAACCAAGTTTGTTAAGCGTGAATCGGAGGAGACCTAGATCATGCCTCTTCCTAAAGTTGAAGAAGTCAGAAACCTGAGTGATCAAGAGCTTGAAGCACAAATTGCAGCTGTTAAGCGTCAGTTATTCGATCTCAGGATGCAAAAGGGAACCCGTCAGTTGGAAAAGTCCCATCAATTTAAGCATACTCGTCACCGATTGGCTCAGTTGATGACTATTGAGCGAGAGCGGCAACTTAAAAAGGCAAAGGACGAAGATTGATGAAAATTCTTGAATTGATCTTTTGTTCCTTGTCCTTTCAGTGGAGTGAAACCAATGGCAGTTAAGGAAAGAGTTGGCTTAGTTGTTAGCGACAAAATGGATAAGACGGTTGTGGTTGCTGTAGAGAACCGATCTGCCCATCCTAAATATGGCAAGATTGTTGTCCAAACAAAGCGTTATAAGGCGCACGATGAGGAAAACAAGTGCCGTACTGGTGATCTTGTTCGTATTCAGGAGACAAGACCTCTCAGCCGCACCAAGCGTTGGATTGTTGCTGATATCCTCAACACTGCTTCCCCCGCTTAGCATATAAGGAAGACCCATTATGATTCAGCAAGAATCTTACCTCAATGTAGCTGACAACAGCGGTGCTCGAAAGCTCATGTGTATTCGAGTTTTAGGTGGTGGTAATCGCCGCTATGGTGGTGTTGGTGATGTCATCATTGCTGTTGTCAAAGATGCCATTCCGAATATGGCGGTTAAAAAATCAGATGTTGTACGAGCGGTGATTGTTCGTACTCGCAAAAGTCTGCGTCGGACTAGTGGGATGAGTATTCGTTTTGATGACAATGCAGCAGTCATCATTAATGCAGATGGCAATCCCAGAGGAACTCGTGTTTTTGGTCCAGTCGCTCGAGAGTTGCGAGATAAAAACTTCACTAAAATTGTCTCTCTTGCTCCGGAGGTGCTTTAGATGGCAGATAAGCAGCCCGTTCGCTTCAGAATGCATGTCAGAAAGGGCGACACTGTTCAAGTTGTTGCGGGTAGTGATAAAGGCAAGGTCGGCGAAATTATTAAAACTTTTCCTAAGACGAGTAAGGTTTTAGTGAAGGGAGTCAATATTCGTACTAAGCATGTAAAGCCTCAGCAAGAGGGTGAATCGGGTCAAATTATAACCAGTGAAGCTCCGATTCATAGTTCAAATGTGATGCTTTACTCTAGCAAGCAAAAGATTGTTAGCCGTGTCTGCTACACCTTTAATGCAGATGGACGCAAGGTTCGTATGTTAAAGAAAACAGGTGAGATTATTGATTAGTCTTTGCTTGTAGTTCGTCTAAGATGCTCCGCATTGATGAGCCTCTTGCTGTTCAACTCCCTGACCAAGCCCAGGGGTCTTAAGGAAACTAAACGATGACGATACGACTGAAATCTGTATATCAGGAAAAAATTGTTCCTAAGCTGATGGATCAGTTTAAGTACAGCAATATCCATCAAGTTCCCAAACTGTTAAAAATCACTGTTAACCGAGGTTTGGGCGAGGCTTCCCAAAATGCGAAAGCGTTGGAAGCATCTATGAATGAGTTGGCTGTGATCACTGGACAGAGGCCTGTTGTGACTCGTGCTAAGAAGGCGATCGCTGGCTTTAAGATTCGTCAGGGTATGCCAGTTGGCGTGATGGTAACCCTCCGCTCTGACCGGATGTATGCCTTTTTTGATCGCCTCGTGAATCTTTCGCTTCCCCGGATTCGAGACTTTCGAGGCATTAGTCCGAAAAGCTTTGATGGTCGAGGTAACTACACCTTGGGTGTACGAGAGCAACTCATATTTCCCGAAGTGGACTACGACAACATAGATCAGATTCGTGGGATGGATATTTCAATCATTACGACTGCAAACACCGATGAGGAAGGACGTGCCTTACTTAAAGAATTTGGCATGCCCTTCCGAGATAACTGAGGCAGAGGAATAGAGAGAATTATGGCGGCTAATGACACGATCGCAGACATGCTGACGCGCATTCGCAACGCAAACCTGGCACGGCACGAAACGACCGAGATTCCATCCACTAAGATGACTCGTAGTATTGCCAAAGTCTTGCGGGATGAAGGTTTTATTGCAGATTTTGAGGAAACTGGAGAAGGCGTGAAACGTCGTTTGGTTGTTTCCCTGAAGTATAAAGGGAAGAATCGGCGACCCATCATCACGACTTTGAAGCGTGTTAGTCGTCCTGGTCTGCGTGTCTATTCTAATTGCCGCGATTTGCCCAGAGTGTTGGGAGGGATTGGTGTTGCGATTATCTCCACCTCCAGCGGCATTATGACTGATCGGGAAGCTCGCCGAAGTGGTTTGGGGGGCGAAGTTCTTTGCTACGTCTGGTGAGTAAAGTTTATCCTTTTTGTCTCTCAGAAGAATTGGGTAATCCTTTGCAATTCGCCATTGTCATTGAAATCTAGGATGAATCAGCCATGTCTCGCATTGGTAAGCGCCCCATCAGCATTCCTAATAAGGTCACCATTGCAATTGAGGGGCAACATATTAAGGTCAATGGTCCCAAAGGTGAACTCTCTCGAGTTCTTCCCTCAGGAGTCTTGCTGGAGCAGGAAGGAGAAACGTTGTTGGTCAAACGCCAGAATGAGTCTCGGATTGCTCGTCAGCGTCATGGACTCTGTCGTACGCTAGTTGCCAATATGGTAGAGGGTGTTTCTCAGGGATTTCAGCGTCGCTTGGAAATTCAGGGGGTTGGCTATCGAGCGCAAGTACAGGGGCGTAATTTGATTCTCAACGTTGGCTTTAGCAATCCAGTACAAATCGAGCCTCCTGATGGTATACAAGTCGCGGTTGAGAACAATACCAATGTTGTTGTGAGTGGTATCGATAAGGAGATAGTGGGAAATACGGCTGCCAAGATCCGTGCGGTGCGTCCTCCGGAGCCTTACAAAGGTAAGGGAATTCGATACGCAGGTGAAGCCGTTAGGCGGAAGGTTGGTAAATCTGGTGCGAAAGGGAAGAAGTAGTCATGAAGCCTAGTCGTAAGGAATCTACTCGCCGTCGGCATAATCGGGTACGCCGTCGGGTAATGGGTACAGCAGAACGTCCACGGTTAGCTGTTTTTCGCTCAAATCAGCATATTTATGTTCAAGTGATTGATGACACTGAACATCATACGTTGGCATCTGCATCCACTCTGGATGTTGATTTGAAATCTGAAATAGAGTCCGGTGCCAATTGTCAGGCTTCTACCGAGGTTGGCAAGCTTATTGCACAAAGAGCGATCGCAAAAGGGATTCAACAGGTTGTGTTTGATCGGGGTGGTAATCTGTACCATGGGCGTGTAAAGGCACTGGCAGATGCTGCTCGCGAAGCAGGATTGGATTTTTAAGGATAACACTATGGCAACTCGTCGCAAGAATAGCAAAAGCCGCGAAAAGGAAACTGACTGGCAAGAGCGTGTCGTTCAAATTCGTCGGGTCACCAAGGTTGTTAAGGGAGGTAAAAAGCTTAGCTTCCGGGCAATTGTGATTGTTGGGAACGAACGTGGTCAAGTGGGTGTGGGTGTAGGTAAGGCGAGCGATGTCATTGGAGCTGTGAAAAAGGGTGTTGCCGATGGCAAAAAGCATCTCGTCGATGTTCCTCTAACTAAATCCAATTCCATTCCTCATCCAACGAGTGGTGCAGGGGGCGGTGCTAAGGTAATGGTTCGCCCAGCCGCACCTGGGACGGGTGTAATTGCTGGGGGTGCAGTCCGAACTGTTCTTGAACTGGCAGGTGTACGCAATGTGCTTGCAAAGCAGTTGGGTTCTGGTAACCCCCTGAATAATGCGAGGGCTACTATCAATGCGTTGGATACCTTACGAACTTTTTCTGAGGTTGCTGAAGAACGTGATATTCCAATCGAAAAGTTATACACCTGATGCCCGCTGTATTTGTTGAACAATACGGTATGGATTTTTTGTGAAGCATCAGTAACTTTTCATCCCATGTCCATTACGAGTACTAATAAGCTGGAAGATTATGAGACTTCATGATGCTCTTCCCCAAGAGGGGTCTAAAAAGCGCCGTCGTCGAGTTGGGCGAGGTATTGCTGCTGGGCAAGGTGCAAGTTGTGGATTTGGTATGCGTGGTCAGAAATCGCGTTCAGGTCGCCCCACTCGTCCTGGTTTTGAGGGCGGACAAACCCCTTTATATCGCCGATTACCCAAGTTAAAGCACTTCACAGTGCTGAATCGGCAGCATTACACTACGATTAATGTGGAGCAGTTAAGTTCTCTGCCAGCCCAGGCTCAAGTTACCCTTTCTTCACTGATGGAAGCAGGTATTTTGACTTGTGACGATGGACCTCTTAAGGTCTTGGGGGATGGTGAGCTGACAGTGCCACTTACAGTCAAAGCATTTGCTTTTACAGCCAGTGCTCGTGCCAAAATTGAGGCTGCGGGTGGGAGTTGTCAAACACTGGAGTCTGAGGATTAGAAATTCTTGCCCAAGATGAGCTTCGATTTCATCTGCTCAAACGTTCGGCTCATGATGAGAATAGAGAGAGGTCTTCCTTCGTTATGATTGTCAGTCGAGATAAAACCCCTACTGCTCAGGAAACCTTCGCTCAGATGGCTCAAGCTGCCGGACTGCGAGGGCGGATTCTGGTTACGGTTGGGATGTTGATGTTAGTTCGGCTAGGGATTCGGATCCCCATTCCTGGAATTGATCGCGGCAAGCTGACTGAGATTTTTCATAGTAACCAGGGTCTAGGATTTTTGGATATTTTCTCTGGTGGTGGTCTTTCTGCTTTAGGGATATTTGCGCTGGGGATTTTACCCTATATTAATGCGTCAATTATTCTTCAACTCTTAACAGCAGCAATTCCTTCTCTAGAAGATTTACAGAAAAATGAAGGTGAAGCCGGACGTCGCAAGATCTCTCAAATTACTCGCTATGTCGCTTTAGGTTGGGCAATCGTTCAAAGTTGCCTCATTACATTCTTTATTATCCGCCCTGCTGCACTTGAATGGGGACCTGTGTTTGTGGGAGGCACTGTTTTAGCTCTAACCGCAGGTTCGATGTTTGTGATGTGGGTGGGAGAGTTAATTACTGAACGTGGCATTGGCAATGGAGCTTCTTTATTAATCTTCGTAAGTATTGTTTCTTCGCTACCGACTTCTCTGGGTGCGACCATTAGTTTGGCTCAGGCTAGTGCTGAGAATGGCGATCGCAATATGATTGGCGGTGTAATTATCCTTCTGCTTGTTTTCTTGGTGATGATTGTTGGTATTGTCTTTGTCCAGGAAGGTGCACGACGGATTCCAATTATTTCGGCTCGTCGTCAAGTGGGACGGCGGATGTATTTGGAGAAGAGTAGTTACTTGCCTCTGCGGTTAAACCAGGGGGGCGTAATGCCTATCATCTTTGCCTCAGCAGTTTTAATTCTGCCAATTCCATTGTTGCCTCTCATTAAGAATGAGCAGTTAACTAAATTAGTCAATACCTACCTCAATCCAACTTCCTGGCTCTATGCAGTCATTTATCTGCTACTGATTTTGTTCTTTAGCTATTTTTACGCCTCTCTGGTTGTGAATCCCGTGGATATGTCTCAAAATCTGAAAAAGATGGGGGCAAGTATTCCGGGAATTCGACCTGGACGTGCTACGAGTGAATACATCGAGCGAGTGCTAAATCGGTTGACTTTCTTAGGCGCGATCTTTTTGGGATTGGTCGCGATCGTGCCTACTGTTGTAGAAAATGCGACTCGTGTTAAGACTTTCCAAGGCTTGGGGGCAACTTCTCTTCTGATTTTGGTGGGTGTGGCGATCGACACTGCTAAGCAAATCCAGACGTACGTTATCTCTCAGCGCTATGAAGGAATGGTGAAGCAATAGTGGTGCGCTTAATTTTTTTGGGTCCTCCAGGGGCTGGTAAGGGAACTCAAGCAGACGTTTTAGCTGAGCTTTGGAAAATTCCTCATATCTCTACAGGTGACATTCTGCGTTCTGCGGTATTGCAAAAAACAGATTTGGGACTAAAGGCTCAAGCCTATATGGATCAGGGAGAATTGGTACCTGACGAATTAGTGATTGATTTAATTCGGAACCGCTTGACTCAGGAAGATGCGGGAAACGGTTGGATCTTAGACGGATTCCCTCGCAATGTTACTCAAGCGTCTTTTCTGGACGAACTTTTGACGGGTATTGAGCAAACCTACGATCGAGTCATCAATTTAGATGTGCCGGATGAAATTTTAATTGCTCGGATGCTTGGTCGAGGGCGTAAAGACGACAATGAAGACGTGATTCGTCGTCGTTTAGAAGTTTACCGTCATCAAACTGCTCCACTGATCGATTTTTATCAGAGTACTAACCAGCTAGTCTCTATTGATGGAAATCAGTTAATGGCAGAAGTGACTGAAGCTCTTAAGTCTTCGGTCTAGCCCTTTATTGTGTTTATCGCCAATTGTTAAGTTGAAAAATTAGCATTGAAGGGTTTCAATTCTTGAAAGGTGTTTTTGCTGCATTTTTCTAAAAATGTCCGGATTGGTAGGTCGAGAGTTTTGAAGAGGTGATTTGATTCGACTTTCCTTTTTATTAGGAAAACATTTCGAATAAAACGGTGTATTATGTCAGTCCCTGCTGATTTAAACTCAACTGCAAGAGCAACTTGATATTCTTTCATTTTTGCTTTTTGTCTGGAGGGGTTAAGTGTGAGCTTAACTTCTAGAGAGGGTTAGGAGTGTGATCAGGATTTTGTAGCGTTTGAGGAAGAAACCAATTGTCTAAGCAAGATTTAATTGAAATGGAGGGGACAGTAACGGAGTCATTGCCGAACGCGATGTTTCGTGTATCCCTTGACAATGGCTTTAGTGTGTTAGCGCATATTTCTGGAAAAATTCGGCGCAACTACATCAAGATATTGCCTGGAGATCGGGTTAAGGTTGAACTTACACCCTATGACCTTACCAAAGGTCGGATTACTTACCGACTAAAAAATAAAAAATAGATAGATATCGGACTGTAAGTTGACAAAAAAATATTTTGATATTCAATGATTTTTTGATAGAATGTTGTGTTTGTAGTGTGAGCGAATAAGGCATGAAAGTTCGAGCATCGGTTCGTAAAATTTGCGAGAAATGCCGCGTGATTCGCCGTCGCGGTCGTGTTATGGTGATTTGCTCTAACCCTAAGCATAAGCAGCGGCAGGGTTAACCCAGTCTCTATTTTGCGGGTTGAGAGTGAATGCCGAACACTATCTTAAAGAATGCTGAGATTGTAGCTGATAAGGCTAGGGAGAAAAAGAGTGGCAAGGATTGCCGGAGTGGATCTTCCGCGAGATAAGCGGGTTGAGATTGGTCTGACATATATCTACGGGATTGGGCTAACACGAGCTAAGGAGATTTTAGCTTCAACTGGTGTTAACCCAGATATCCGTGTCAAGGATTTGAGTGATGCTGATGTTGCTGCTCTCAGGGAAGCTGTTGAGCAAAACTATCAAGTTGAAGGGGATCTGAGACGGCTGGAATCGATGAACATCAAGCGATTGATGGACATTGGCACCTATCGTGGTCGGCGACATCGCTTGGGGTTGCCTGTGAGAGGGCAGAGAACTCGCACGAATGCTCGAACACGGCGAGGTGGTCGTCGAACTGTGGCAGGCAAGAAAAAGGCTCCTGGTAAGAAATAGGCAGTGCTCCTGTCTTTTGCTAATTCGTTATTCTTTTGAATCTACGAGTTTGCTAGTGGGAGGGGGTAAGTTTCTCTGCTCAATGTAAGTAATTGACAATTTGAGATTAGGCAGATTTCTATGGCACGACAACCAACGAGGCGTAGTGGACCGCGGAAGCAAAAACGAAATGTTCCTAGCGGTGTGGCACATATCCAATCAACGTTTAACAATACGATCGTGACGATCTCAGACACTTCAGGAGAAGTAATCTCCTGGGCTTCTGCTGGTTCAAGCGGTTTCAAAGGCGCTAAAAAAGGGACTCCTTTTGCAGCTCAAACAGCTTCTGAAAATGCTGCTCGTCGAGCGATTGACCAGGGTATGCGTCAAATAGAGGTGATGGTTAGTGGTCCTGGGGCGGGTCGGGAGACTGCTATCCGTGCTTTGCAAGGGGCTGGGTTAGAGATTACCTTGATTCGAGATGTAACACCCATTCCTCACAACGGTTGTCGTCCACCTAAACGGCGGCGAGTTTAAACTAACTATCTCAAAGCGACTGACAAAGCCTTGAGATTGTAGTGTTTGGTGGTTGCTGTTAGGAAGCATTGGTCTTGTTTGGGAACGAACCAGTGTATCAGAAAGGCAACTTTGTTATTAAAAGGGCAATTTTGCCGCTTGGTCGTAGGAAGAAGGGAGGTCGTCCGTGGCGCAATTTTCGGTTGAGTGTATAGAGTCCAATTTTGAGGAAGACCAGAGTCAGTACAGTCGGTTTGTAATTGAGCCGCTGGAACGTGGTCAGGGAACTACTCTGGGAAATGCGTTAAGGCGGGTATTGCTTTCTAATCTTGAAGGGGCAGCGGTTACGGCTGTTCGTATTGCTGGAGTCAGTCATGAATTTGCTACTGTTCCAGGTGTGCGAGAGGATGTTTTGGACATCTTGCTCAATATGAAGCAAGTTGTGCTGAAAAGCTATTCTTCACAATTGCAGCTTGGGCGTTTATTGGTTCAAGGTCCTGCGACTGTAACGGCTTCCCACTTTGAATTGCCCCATGAGGTCGAAGTAATTGATGAGGATCAATACATTGCGACAGTATCAGCGGGCGCGACCCTGGAAATGGAGTTCCGGATTGAAAAAGGAAAAGGTTACCGAGCGGTTGATCGATCTCGAGATGAGGCAACAGCCCTGGATTTCTTACAAATTGATTCTATTTTCATGCCAGTTCGTAAGGTGAACTATAGCGTTGAAGATTCTCATGTAGGCGGTTCGCTTGAGAAGGATCGCTTAATCATGGAGATTTGGACAAATGGGAGCGTAGCGCCTCATGAAGCCTTGAGTCAAGCTGCTGATATTCTTGTCGATCTGTTTAATCCCTTGAGAGATATTACTCCTGGTGAACCAGGAGATAGCGATCGGGAAGATGATATTGACCCAACTAATCAGATTCCGATCGAAGAATTACAACTTTCGGTTCGTGCTTACAATTGCCTCAAACGGGCACAGATTAATTCGGTCGCAGACTTATTGGACTACACTCAAGAAGATCTTTTAGAGATCAAGAATTTTGGTCAGAAGTCTGCTGAAGAGGTAGTTGAAGCCTTACAGGATCGTTTGGGAATTACCTTACCCCAAGAAAAATCATCCAAAAACACCTAGTTGTGATCGTCAGTGCTTCAATTTGGATGCTCTAGCGATTAAGACTGCATCATTAACGAATGAGATTATTATGCGTCACCGTTGTCGTGTCCCTCAATTAAGTAAACCTGCTGATCAGCGGCGTGCTCTGCTAAGGGCACTTGCTACTGAATTGATTCGTAATGGTCGCATTAAGACGACCAAAGTGCGTGCTAAGGCTGTTCAATCTGAAGTCGAGAGAATTATTACCCTTGCGAAGGATGGTTCTTTATCATCCCGTCGTCAAGCAATGGGGTATCTGTATGACAAGCAACTTGTTCATGCTTTGTTTGAACAGGTTGGTTCGCGTTATGGTGAACGTCAAGGAGGATATACTCGAATTCTCAGGACGGTTTCCCGTCGCGGAGATAATGCTGAAATGGCGATTATTGAGCTGACTTAGGAATTGATGGAGATTAAGAGGGGGAAACTCAGGACTCCAAAGTGGTTAATCTTCAATTTCCCACTTTTAGTTTTTGATTCTGCGTGATTTTTATGATTTCGACCAATTTGCCACCAATGAAAAGGATTGCCCTGGTTATCCAATATCTGGGCACTCACTTTCATGGTTGGCAACGTCAGCCGAATCAGCGAACCGTTCAGGAAGAGATTGAAGTGGCGATTCAATCTGTCTTAGGGTATTCGGTTGCGCTCCATGCGGCTGGTCGAACCGATGCCGGAGTCCACGCAGCAGCGCAAGTTGCCCACTTTGATGCAGCAGGGTTGATTCCTGCTCATCGCTGGTCTGATATTTTGAATAGCCGGCTGCCCAAAGATATTGTGGTTCGCGCCTCGGTTCAGGTGGAGCCGACTTGGCATGCACGCTTTTCCGCGGCATGGCGTCGTTACCGTTACACACTTTATACTGATCCCTGTCCAAATCTTTTTGTAGGTGCTTCCACTTGGCACTACTACTATACTCCGCTTGATGTTTCACTCATTCAGAAAGCGCTTGACCCCTTGATTGGTTATCATCATCTAGCAGCATTTCATCGAGCTGGCTCGAACCGTAAACATTCGTGGGTTGATGTGCAAGCGGCTGAATGTGTCTGTCAAGATCCTTTCGTTTATATTGAAGTCCAAGCTAGTGGGTTTTTATATGGCATGATGCGGCTTTTGGTGGGCTTGCTGGTGCAGGTCGGGCGAGGACTTTATTCTCCTGCTAGCTTTACCGAACTCTGGACGGCCCAAAGACGGGAAGACGTGAAATATGCTGCTCCTGCTCAGGGGCTTTGTCTCCTTAGAGTCGGCTATCCGGATATGCCATTCCCGCCAGAAATTTGGTTTAATAGCCAGCCAAAGTTTGGATTTGGTTAGATTCTTCTCATAACGCTCAACACTGAAAAATTTTCTGAAGATTTCATAAACCGCTCAATTAGACTTCTTTGATTCAATTCGCTTGAAAGCTATCCTACCTCTGATGAACAAGACTCCTCTTCCTTCTATCGATACGATTGAACGCAACTGGTATGTCGTTGATGCGACTGACCAACGGTTAGGTCGGCTTGCCACAGAAATTGCCATGATTTTGCGAGGTAAGAAAAAGCCAATTTATACTCCCTCGATCGATACAGGCGATTTTGTGATTGTTGTGAATGCTGAAAAAATTAGCGTTACTGGCAAAAAGTATTCTCAAAAGCTGTATCGTCGTCATTCTGGTCGCCCAGGCGGTATGAAAACTGAGCCATTTAGCAAATTGCAAGCTCGGTTGCCGGAGCGAATTATTGAGCATGCGGTGAAGGGGATGCTACCCAAAAATACCTTGGGACGACAATTGTTTACAAAACTTAAGGTTTATGCGGGTCCTGAGCATCCTCATGCTGCCCAGCAGCCCAAAGTGTTGAAGATTGAGACGATTCCAGGAGGACAAGATTAATGCAGGCTACAGAACAGGATCGGGTGGTATATCTGGGAACAGGTCGGCGTAAGTCTGCGATCGCGCGAGTCCGCTTGGTTCCTGGAAATGGGCAACTCATCATTAATGGCAAACCAGGCGATCTCTATCTTCAGTTCAACGCTGAATATTTATCCATTGCCAAGGCACCGCTGGAAACTCTGGGGTTGGAGAATGAGTACGACGTTTTAGTGAATGCGCATGGTGGTGGCTTGACTGGACAAGCGGATGCAGTCCGTTTAGGTGTTGCGCGTGCGCTTTGTGAGCTTGACCCAGATAATCGGAAGCCGTTGAAAATCGAGGGTTATCTAACGCGTGATCCTCGCGCTAAAGAGCGGAAGAAGTATGGATTGCGGAAAGCCCGTAAGGCTCCTCAATACTCGAAGCGTTAACCCATTGAAAGCTTTTGCATTTTCCAATCAATTTTGTTTTGATTTTTTGGGTTCAGTTAGTTTGATCTATGAATAGCAGTTGTGCTTTGGAGCAGTGATTATGCCGAAAGAGGGAATTCATCCGAAGTGGTATCCAGAAGCAAAGGTTTATTGTAATGGTGAAGTCGTTGCAGTCGTAGGTTCTACTAAACCTGAACTGCATGTAGATGTGTGGTCTGGAAACCATCCTTTTTATACAGGTACTCAAAAGATTATTGACACCGAGGGGCGGGTTGAGCGGTTTTTGCGGAAGTACGGCATGATCGAAGGAGAGGCTCAAGCAGATACTCACAAGTCGAAGAAGCGGTAGTGCCTAGCCTCTCAAATCTCAAACATTGGTAATTTTGATCTCTAAAGTTTGAGATTTTAAGATTTTGCTGAGATATCACCCTTTTTGGGATTGTTCTAGATTGCCTTATGGCTGAAGCCTACTTACTCGAAAAGCTCAATTCGGTTGAACAGACTTTCAATGAGTTGACTCGCAAAATGGCTGACCCGGATGTTGCGACTGATCCGGGTGAGTTTCAGCGGGTTGCGAAAGCCAGATCCTCACTGGAAGAGGTTGTCACTGCTTATGAAGAGTGGAAGACGGCGCAGAAAGATCTGCTTGGTGCTCAGCAGATTCTCAAGGAAGCTGCAAGTGATCCCGAATTGCATGAGATGGCGACCCTGGAGGTTTTAGATCTGGAATCTAGGCTTGAGCAATTAGAAATTCGTTTAAAGATTTTGCTTTTACCAAGTGATCCCAATGATGATAAGAACATCATGCTGGAGATTCGGGCAGGGACGGGGGGCGATGAGGCAAGTATCTGGGCAGGAGATTTGCTGCGGATGTATTCCCGCTATGCGGAAAGTAAGGGGTGGCGAGTGAAGCTGGTAAGCGAATCGCCTGCTGATATGGGTGGTTTTAAGGAAACAATTTTAGAAATTCAGGGTGATCGCGTCTATAGCCAACTTAAGTTTGAGGCAGGTGTTCATCGGGTGCAGCGAGTGCCGGTAACGGAAACCCAGGGTCGAGTTCATACATCGACGGCAACCGTTGCAGTGATGCCCGAAGTGGATGATGTTGAAATCCACATTGATGCCAAAGATATTGAGATGACCACTATGCGATCGGGTGGGGCAGGTGGGCAGAACGTCAACAAGGTAGAAACTGCTGTAGACTTGATGCACAAGCCGACAGGCATTCGGATTAAGTGTATGGAGGAGCGATCCCAACTTCAGAACCGCGAACGAGCGATGCAGATTTTGCGGGCAAAATTGTACGAGATGAAGTTGCAGGAGCAGCAAGATGCGGTGACTTCTGCTCGCCGTATGCAAGTTGGGACAGGTTCTCGTTCAGAGAAAATTCGCACTTATAATTATAAAGACAATCGAGTGACCGATCATCGGTTGGGACAGAACTTTAGCTTATCTCCTGTTTTGGAGGGGGATATTGATTTGTTGATCCAGAGTTGTGTTGGTCAGGATCAACAGGAGCGATTAGCGCAATTGGCAGCAGAAACGGACGGGCAACCTTCTCCAGTCAGTTAGGGCATTTTATTCTCTTATGCCACGCTTTTTGCACGTGTCTGATGTTCATTTGGGGTTTGATAAGTACGACAATAAAGAGCGTACTGCTGATTTCTTCTGGGCATTTCAAGATGCCCTAGAACGCTACGCGATCGCCGAACAAGTCGATTTTGTCGTATTGGCTGGTGATTTGTTTGAGCATCGCAATATTCAGCCTGCCACCTTAAATCAGGCGCAAAGCTGCCTGAAAATGTTGCAAGAGGCTGGAATTCCAATCCTCGCGATTGAGGGCAATCACGACAATCGCCCTTATGGCACCAAAACGAATTGGCTGCGCTACTTGGCAGATTGGGGTCTGTTGATTTTGCTAGAACCAGAGAATGATCCTGAGACTGGACAATTACTTTATCAACCTTGGGATTGGGAAGATAAACGAGGAGGATATCTGGATCTAGCTTGTGGGGTCAGGGTTCTGGGATCGAGCTGGTATGGGTCTTCTGCGCCTCGCTCGATAGCGGCATTAGCAGAGGCAATTCAGCGGCTGCCAGCGGGTGCTCCTTACACAATTTTATTATTTCATCATGGGCTGGAAGGGCAGATTGCTCGTTATCAGGGAGCTTTGCGCTATAGCGATGTGTTACCGCTCAGACAGGCGGGGGTTGATTATTTGGCGCTGGGGCATATTCACAAAAACTATGAAGTCGAGGGATGGATTTTCAACCCTGGTTCAGTTGAGGCAAATAGTATCGAAGAAAGCGTTTACAAGCGGGGGGTGTATCTGGTGCAGCTCGATGCTACAGGGGTTCATTCGACCCTGAAGCAAGACTATCGGCAACGTCCAACTCTGCGTTTGCAGTTAGTGGTGCGTGCTCAAGACAGTTTAGAAGATCTGACGCGATCGGCAGTTGCTAAAGTTCAGCAGGCAATGGATGCCGGTCAGCTCAATCCCGACGATTCTCCCATTGTGGAGTTACGAATTACTGGACAGGTTGGCTTTGATCGGTTGGAACTGGATACGCGCAAATTACGCCTGGAACTGCAACAACTGAGTCATGCGCTAATTTTTTTACTGAAATATGAGGTGGATGCGGTTGAGTATGCTTCGCCTCTTGCCGAAGAGGCAACTCGATTGCAAATTGAGCAGGAAGTGTTTACGGATCTCTTGGCAGCAAACCACACTTACCGCAAGCAATCGCGGGAATTATCACAAGGCTTGATTGAGCTAAAGGATTTACAGTTGCAAGGTCGATCGGAAGCCGAGTTGTATGATTTTGCCCAGGGTTTGTTGAATAGAGCGGTCATGAGTTTACCGGATGCTTAAGGCTTATCCTTTATTTAGGTAAAGCATTGCTGAGGGTGGTCAAGGTTTGAACGCCGAGCAATACCACCACTGCTCCTGTTACCAAAATACTGATCGGTTTCAACACGCTTTGGCAAATGTGGAGTAGCTGATCCAATTCACGACTGTAGTACTCGGACATCTGTTGCAATTTATCGTCCAGGTTTCCGGTTTCTTCTCCTGTGCGAATCAACTGAAGCGCGATCGCCGGCAGCTTCCCTTGTAGGCTTTGACTGAGAGGGGTGCCCAGCCGAAGATGGTGTAAGGCAATCTGCAATTTTGATCTTAGTAAGAGATCTGGCACTTGATCATGAATTAGCTCCACGGCTACTAATAGCGAAAGTCCACACTTTAGCGGCAAAGCCAATTCGGCTAAATGAAGCATGGAACGAGCCTGGATAATTTGACCGACGATTGGAAGGTTGCTCAGTTCTTGTTGCACCTTTTCATTGCGAAAGGGGAAACTAGGGAACTGGTTGGCGATGGCTAACAAGAGTCCAAGTAGAAATATTCCCAATAGCCACACAATCGGATGACTGAGAAAATTGTCGCTTTCATGTAACAAGAGTATGGGGAGCGCCAGTAAACCCAGAATAATGACGATCACAGAAAAGCCGAGTGAAAAATAGAGTCGACTATGTCGATGATGGCGATCGTCCGCCAGGGCGAGTTGATGGCAGATTTCAGCCAGGGCACCACTCTGTTCGGCAATGCGCAGTAGAGTAAGTGTCCAATCATCAAAGACTGCGGGTGGAGCCGCCAAGGCAGAGGACAGATCTTGACCTTGATCAACTTGACGATTGGCTTGCTGCAAGCGTTGTCTAAAGGATGCATTACAGTTTTGTCCAGCCAGCGTGAGGCTTTGCTGAACTGAAAAACCTGTGTTTAGCAGGGTGGCAAACTGGTACAAAAATTGAGTTTTTTCTATCAAAGAATCTAACGCCAAAAGGGGTTGTGCCGAAAGAGAAAAGAAGAATCTCTACCAGAATCATAAAATTGTAGTCTTCCAAAGCCAAGGAATTGACCATGGGGATTTTCTCCCACTGGAAATGCAGTTATCCCAAATAAATACACTCCCCCAACATCAGGGTTATAAATTGGGCTGAGGGCGATCGTGACCGTTTTACCGGGTGTGATCGGGGGATCAAATTGGATAGTTACCGTTTGGGTCGTTCGATCCTCAGTGACATTGCTCAGGTTGAGGGGAGTCCCTTTATGCCGAGTGCCTTCAAACGCGCGAGTTTCTTTCAAATCGAATCTGATTTGATCAGGGCTGGGCTGTTGGACAATCGTGACCTGCTGTAACGATTCCCCCGAATTCTCTGGCAAATTGAGTGTGAAATAATAAGTTGCACCCCAGATGCGCGTTGCGTTTTGACTTGTAGAAGCCCCTAATAAACGAGGGGGTTGGACAAAGTATACTTTGCCATCGGAGAGTTTGACTGCCTGAGCAGGCAGGGGCAGGATGCCTCCACTCAGGCTCGTTGAAATTGCGATCGCTGCAAACCAGACTAAAGTTTTCTTCACAATTTTCTCCTCCAATGTATTTTGCTGCATTGGGTAAGCTATGGCAGTCCTGGATGATGGGTAACAAATCGTAAAGAATCTGGTAGATGGAAGCAATTTCTAGAGAGACCCTTTTCATCATCCAAGATGACTGTACTTCTCTATTGTGACGATTCGTGGATGGATTGGAGATAACAGGGGAGTGTAGACGCACGATCAATGAGGAGTTAGACAGGTGCTTGAATTGACACATTCATATTCAGCCAATCGCTAAATTTTGCTTCATTTTAGGCATGAATAAAAATAGATTCGGTAAGCTATAAAGCACAGCAGTTTTAGATGACGTCGATCCATAGGACGACACACTCTAAATTTTCAGCTCAATCATGTAAATGAGGATGATTTAACGAAATTTTCTGAATTATAGATTTAAGAAAAGAAGCATTTTTTAATGTTTTTCTAGTCTTTTCAGAGAATACAGATAAATTATTGCTCAGAGATATGTTTGTCCTGGCAATCAATGCTGTCATCAACAATTAGGGCAGTCATTTGAGGCAATACCGTGACTACGATGTATCGAATTGAGATGAAACAACCCATCTGGCAGACGATCGCCATTTCAACACTGGCTTTTTGGTTGAGTGGTAGTCTGCTTTTGGACATGGTCGTCATGCCGGGTCTCTATGCAGCTGGGATGATGGACAGCCCTGAATTTGCTTCAGCAGGTTATCTGCTTTTTGGCATTTTCAACCGGATAGAATTAGTGTGTGCAGGGCTGGTTGCATCCTGTCTTTTGGCAGCTTGTTATAGTCGGCATTCCTTACGGGGATGGAGTCGAACCGCTGTTGCTTTTTCACTCCTGTTATTGTCAGTTGTGTGTGTTTATACTTACCTGTTGGTGCCTCAAATGAGTGCTCTTAGTCTGCCTTTGGATATATTCCAAACAAATGCGGTTATTCCGGCTGGCATGAATTCATTGCATATGGGTTATTGGCTGTTGGAAGCAATCAAATTGGCTACTGGGCTTACTTTGTTGGGGGTTTGCTACCGTCGTCAGACCGAAATGGCATGACTTTGGGGCAATTCATGTTAGCGGAAGGGTTGTTATCGCTGATTGGCAACCCTAGCAAAATTACGACAATCTCAAATGATTGTTGAATAAGAGAGTGTTGGGAGAGATTTCGTCAGAGAATCTCTCTTTCGCTTTGAAGGGGCAATTCACAGCGATCGAGGTGGCGAGGTTTGATGCAACTAGTTCCAAATGGTCAGGAAGGGGACGATGCTAGGATTCCCAAGCCGAATGCAAGTAACGCTCGTCAGCTTCTATGGCGAGAAGCCTGATCCATTCGTGAACTTAATACGTGATTGCCAGGACAAACTTCTGGAGTCGCTAAAATCTGCATTTCTGCCCTATCATCTTGATCAGGTTCACGGCACTATTGTTGGACTGGAAGGGTGGCGTGTAGCGGAGAAGATCCAGAACCAGAACTTCTTGAGTCTTCGAGGTGAGACGCGCCTCGTAGACCCTTCAGGATTATTGACGTTCTTGAGATCGAGCGATTATCCTACCTTCAATATCGATATCGGTGGATACGAAGAGGGGAAAGATTACGGCTTTCTTAGCCGGGAGAAGCATCCACACGAAAGATCTTTCTCTTTTCGAGGTGAAATTGCCGTCGCGATGGGCTGGCCAAAGGAACAGTCAAAACCATTAGACCAACTGCGGCGACAGTTCAACGTGGTTAATGTGCTTCACAAGGAGCATGTTACCCAGAGCGCGGAAGACAATGACTATTACTTTGTCCTTGGACGCATCGATCGGAGGGTTATCGATGATCAGCGACTAGAGGCAACGGCAGATTCAATGCGTCGTTATCTGGCGAGCAGATCGATATCTGTAACAATTGACCGCGATGCGCTATCGATCGTGGCGTATCTTGACACCCAGCTCCCCTTAGACACATCGTCCAGATTTCCCATTATGGACAGCAACCTGGATGCACGCGTTCTGCTTGAACTGTATCCAGTTGCGTAGCACTTGGCTGAATTGGGTGGATGACAATATCTTAAACCACGGTTACGAACCTGGCTTTTCAAAGGTGGTGGTTGGTATTAGGGACGAATACCGGGAATATTCAGACGAATCCGATAGATACTGCTCTGAGCAGCCAAGTAAAGAGTTTTGCCATCCTCATCACCCCAAGCAATATTATGGGGATGTTCAGGACCAACGATCGTGCCCAAATGCTTGCCTTGAGATGAAAAAATCCAGAGTCCTCCGGGTCCAGAGACATAGAGGTTACCTTTTTGATCGACTTTAATGCCGTCGATCGCATCTTCTCCGGGTGTATTAGTCAGGTCGTAAAATACATCCCTTTTCGATACGCTGCAATCTTGATTCACTGCATATCGCATCACGACTTTACGATGATCCTCCCAATTGCCAATATATAGATACTTTTCATCAGGCGAAAAAGCAATCCCATTGGGTCCACTGAGTTCTTTGGTAATGAGTTTTACGTTGTCTGCTTGCAAACAATAGACTCCATTAAACGGTAACTCTTTGCGCGGATCTTGATCAAACTTGGGTAGTCCAAATGATGGATCGGTAAAGAAAAGCGTGCCATCCGACCGATAGACTAGATCATTGGGACTGTTCAGACGCTTGCCTGCAAACCGATCGGCAAGGACTGTCAACACCCCATTTTTTTCTAAACGAGTGATCCGGCGATTGCCATGCTCGTTGATGGTCAAGCGTCCCTCTTTGTCCAGGGTTAAGCCATTAGAGCCTGGCTGTCGGTATTCGCCAATATCAATCCCGCTATAGCCACTCTTGGTGCGAAATACGGAAACTTGTCCCTCTGGTGACCAGCGATAGATCGTGTTGGCATTGGGATCGCTAAAGAGCAAATAGCCGCCTTCGCGCACCCAGATGGGACCTTCGGTAAACTGGAAACCTGTCGCCAGCTTTTCAATTTTGGCATTTTGCGGAACGATCTGATCCAGTGCCGGATCTTGTCGGATAATTTTGCCGCCTGCATCGGGTTGAATCTTACCAATCACTGCAGGTTTATAAAAATCCAACGTGGCAGAGCGAATCCAGATAAAGTTGCTAGGAGGATTGGAAAGAGGACCATTGGCTCCAAACACTGCCAATTGGAACTTTTGCCCCGGTTTGACATTGTGCCCCAACAGCACCCGATTGGGTGAGTTATAGCCCCGGATCAGGTTGCCACCACTCTGCCCCAAGACTAATGGCAATTGCCCATTCACCCAGATTTCAGCATAGTCATCGACGACAATCTCAAACACCACATCCATTCCCGTTGGGTCAAAGTTGCCCACTTTGGGTGGAATGGTGAGATTGAGACGATACCAGTTGAAGCAGAGCTTACCCGTGCAGCGCCGTTGATCCAACGTGTCGGCAGAGATCGCTGCCCAGGCGGAGTCATCAAAGTTTGCCACCCCAGCATGGGGCGTAATGTCGTAGGTTTGGTTGGGCGAACCAGAGGCTTTGCGATCGGGTCCTGGATTGCGAAATGCGACGGGTACAATTTGGGCATCACTGTAACGCCATTGTCCCTGAATTAACCGAATGCCTTCAGGCGTTGCCAGGTTGACTACTGCTTCCGGGCGCACTGTAGGCACATCCGCAGTCACCTGCGCGATCGCTTTTGCCTTGGGCAACGTCAATGCCGTCAACGCTGTTAACGCTGAGAGAATCAAAAAAGCAATGCGACGTTTCATTGTTATGCTCCCTTACTTAAACGCATTGGCTCCGGCGGTAGCAATTTCCTCGTCTTGCTGAGCGCTGGTAGCTCCACTCACGCCAATGGCTCCCACAATTTGCCCCTCGACTTCGATTAACACACCGCCCTGCAATGGGGTGAAGTCGGGCATGGCAATCAGCGAGGTGCGTCCATTTTTGATGGCATCTTCAAAAAATTTGGTGGGGTGTTTGAAGATCGCTGCGGTGCGGGCTTTGCCGATCGAGACATTAGCTGCTGCTGCAAATGTGTTATCTAGCCGTTCTACCAGAATTAAATTGCCGCCTTCGTCTACGACCGCAATCGCACCCCCTGGTGCGTTTTTACTATGAGCATAGACTTCAGCCGCAGCTACTACCTGCCTTGCGCCTTCAAGTGTCAAAGCTTTACGGGTTACCACCTGAATTTGGGTTGGAGCCGTTGCCCTTAGCGCAGGAGAAACCTGCTGAGCCTGGGTATTGGACAGTGTGTTAGATAGCACCAAGCCTGTGATTACACTGTAGATTAAGGCTTTCATAATGAACTTCCTGCTTGAATGAACGTTCAAGAATATGAAAAGTAGACAGGTTCATCCTTTTGAGTGCTAGCAATTCTGCATCTAACGGGATGAACAGATTGCCCACAGTCAAAAGATGCAATCATCAATACAAATTCATGAACCGGATGCCTCTCAATCCGCTGCGATCGTCCAAAGATGAATTCGCTACGATCTGCCAGGTTATCTAAACCTGTAAGATTAAGAATAATTTCAGTGATCAACCAAACAGCAATCTGGAAAAAGGGTTTGAATCGCTGGGCTGACATCATTGACCTCCCAAATCTTTGCATTGATGTGCGAGATGATCCCTTAGGTTTGTGGCGTAATTATGACTCGCATCACCTGACCCGTCTGTGGATAGGTAAAGGAATCTTTAACAATGCGAACCACACCGTTCTCAGCTTTGCCTGTATTCACTGCCTTTTGGCGAGGTCCTTGCTCAGAGCCAATTCCGGGTTCCTGATTCACCTCAGTACCCACATCCCATAGCAAAACTTGATCAGTGACATCTCCACTCACGGGATTGCCCTGGCGATCGAACAGCGCAATGCCTGCATCCGCAGGACTATAGAATAGATCATTGGACTGTCCAAACATGGTTGCAAAAGACAACTTTTCGCCTGGGGATGCCTGAATTGTGAATTCAAACGCCTGTTCGGGACGAATACCTCCTACTTTATTTGCACCCACAGCAGTATTAAACACACCACTGGCAAGGACTTCTGGCTGCTTTTGCAAGGATTTTGCCAGTTGAGTCGGATTGCCATCTTCTGCGATCGCTTCCAGCCCTTGTCCGCGATCTCGCTTTCCAGTCTTGAACAACGGCGCATTGTTGCGATGTACCAACCAAGCTCCTGGCGAAAAATCGAGTGTCCACTGGGTTCCATCAGATGCTGTCTGCCCATTCCAGGCAGAGATATTTTCTACACGCACCTTAAACTGGGTTACCTGAGCAGAACGAGATTGGGCAACTTCAGATAATGTAGGGTGAGTAGGATTATTAAATTGCCAAGTGGACAGCGCTGTCGATTGTGACCCAATCACTGTTGCAGTAGCAATGAACAGACCCATAGTAAGTTGATGAATTCGCATCACAAAATCTTCCTCAGATGATTGATTTAACGCAGTTATATCCATCCAGTGCCCCGTATCTCAACCCGCTTGTTGGGAGGGGTGGCTGAATGCTTGAGTATGATTAAATGTTCCTAGCCTTAATTGCTGCTGATAACCACACTGAATCCAGATAAAGCTTTGCTGAAAATCACCTGAGAAGCAATTTGATTGAGTCAGGGCAGCAATACCTGGAAGGGTGCAAGGTTTTGTATCCTTCCAGCTTGATGACTTGTGACATCATTACAGCAATACAGCAATTTTCGGACAAGTAAGCCACAGTTCGGTGAATGAGTCGATGGGTCTGAGTGTGGCTTATGCAAGTGAAAACGGCTGTAAGATAGGGCGATAGGTCGCAGGAGTTCAAAGATAGGATGTCAGGCGATCGTCTTTAATGCCGCTCAAACTCTAACGCCGCTCAAATAAATCTAGCCGATATTGCTCGTAGCGGTGTTCTGTGAGCAGACGAAACTTGGCAGGCACCCCTTCGCGAAAAGCCTCATGAACCTGATCGCCTGTCAGGGGTAACTCTTGGGCATCCACCGTCCAGTGCACCAGTAACAGATGTCCGCTCGGAACCAAAGCGTCAAAAATCTGCTGTTGCGCTTTTCTAAGATCTTGCCAGCACCAGTAGTACCCTACCTCAGACAATAAAATGAGGTCGAACTTTTCCTTAGGAAATTGCTGGGGAACCTGCATTTGCTGGAACCGAACGTTCGGCAGGTGCTGGCAGCGTTGCATCGCTTCTTTTTGCGCCCGATCAACCACATCTACCGAAAGAACCCTCTCGCAACGATCGCCTAACAGTTCGGTCAATACACCGATAGAGCCACCAATCTCAAAAGCGGATTGATAGCGGGGTTTGGGCAGTGCTGCCAAAGTCGTTGCATACTTTTGGGCTTCGTATTGGCTCGTTTTAAATTGCCAGGGATCGGGATTGGTCTGATAGAGTGCCTCAAAAAAATCAGGCGATAAAGATTCTGATTGACTCGTCATAGATTGATCAATGAAAACTGCGTCGATTTCTTGGATTACTTACGGTGAATGCTGAGGTCAGTCACGATCGGTTTTTAAGGTTTGCCTGTCTACCTCAAGATAAATTTCCCAGGAGCGAGTGAAGTTTTTGAGCATATCGGTGCTGAGCCGAAATCCGGTCGGATCATCCTGAATTAACGCAGTGGTTTGCGATCGGTAGGCTGCAATTGCCTGCCGCTTCTGGGGCAAAACTGCACTAATATCGAGTCGCCAAGCAGCAAACCTGTCTTGAATTGGCAATTGTCCGCTCTGTTGGGGATCCCAATCCCAAATGGGATACTCAATTAACCGAGGTTGAAATGGTAAATCGGCTAAAGCCGCCCGTATCAACTGCCACGCTGCCCGATGATCGGGATGGGGGTCGTATCGCCAGGGCAAAAAAATCACTGCTGGTATCACGCTTTCTAGGTAAAGACTGCAACGAATTCTGGCGCTGCGTCCTTCAGGTGTTGAGATAGCAGGCACGGCTCCGTCTTGCAGTTGCAAAAACGTCACAAATTCTGCGGGCACCCCTAGAATCGACACTCCTGCGATCGTTTCGTCTTCTCGTAACGCCTGCAAAACTGGAGGGGGATACTGTTGAGAATTTGGATGAGATTGGGTGCCATCGCTGATAACTAGAATCTGTACCTCGCAACCCAGTTGACGCGAAAGCGCGATCGCTCCCCCACACCCCAGCGTTTCATCATCAGGGTGAGGTGCCACGACCAAAATAGGACTTTTGGCTATGGTCTGAATCGATCGCAAAGGCAGCTTTGTCGGTGACGCTAAGAATAGATTATTCATGCATCCAAAGGGTGTTGACAGTGGCTGGCTCTGCTAATACAAATTGCCCCACACTGGATAGCGCCACATCGAAGGCAGGTTGACGAAGATACAGGGTTAAATCTCGAATAATGCGCTCCATTGGGTAAGGGGGCAGCAATCCCCGGGTGCCAACACACCGTTCGCACAACTGCATCACCTCCATACAGATCTGTTCAATCGCCGTGCGGGTCATGTTGGTATAGGACACAAGTTGCTGCGATTGGGGTTGGGGGATAGTCGGATACCCGCCAAATACAGGTGCATAAGCGCTGATCTGATCTGCTGCACCACGCAGCCAGAGATTACCGCTCTCTAGCGCGATCGCCATTTTGCTCAGGCGTTCTTCTTGGTAAGGATGGTTGGTGTAGCCAATCTCACGTAAGTAAGCGCGCGTTGCATCGAATAACGCCTCTGCACCACCCAACTGCACCGCCGCAAATCGGATCACTCCTGCTGTCAGCCAGGGTTGCCGATAGTAATCTCCGGGTTGCCCAATCAACGTACTGGCATCCACCTCAACCCCGGTAAAATCGACTTTGTAGCTGGCAGTAGCGCGCATTCCGGCTGGTTGCCACCAGTCCATATCGACCCTGGTTGACACTTCGTCCATAGGTACAATACACATTTGCCACTGACCATCGGGCAGTGCCCCGTTCACAAACGGACGATCTACCTCGCCACAACCCGAAGCAAAAGTTTTAGCACCTTCCAGGCGATAGCATCCATTGTCTAGAGGAATCAGCTTCACTCCATCCGAGGCTTCTGCATTCCAAACGCCAAAGATTTTATGTCGATCGCGCGCATCCCGGGCATAGCGTTCAATTTGTGCTGGGGTGCCCAACGTTTGGATCAATTGCAGCGCATTGACATGACCTTCATAGATTCTGCCCACTGCCAGATTGCCCCAACCGATTTGTTTGAGCAGAGACAGAAGCGGTGCCGTCATGGTTGCTTCAATGCCCAACCCCAATCCGCCCAATTCTCGAAACAACGGTGCTGCCAGTAAGCCAGCCTGACAAATTTGCTCGAATTCTTCAGTTGGAAATGCGCCGTGGTGGTCGATCTCAGCAGCATGGTTGGCACAAAACTGAGCCAAATCTGCACCCTGCTGCCGTAAATGCAGCATTGCAGCCGCACCACGATCGTCTAACGTCATTGGGGTAGGAATGAAGGTCTCCACCGTTTGAGCATTCACAGGTATTTTTTGTTGGAAAGTACTCATAATTTCAATCATGGGGGAGACAAAAATACTTTGCCTCTATCTCAAGACAAATATGATTCTCCTGAGAGACAATCGATGGCAAGCAGGATGCAGGGGCAATGCGCAATTGATCCGCTATCGCAGTTCTGTAAGTGTCAGAAGTCGCTTTTTCCCGTCTGAGTTGATCCACAACCAGGCGCAGATCAGCGATCGTTTGTTCGATCGGTAGCAGAGACCAACGCTTTTGCCAGCCACCCTGCTGTTGTTGGCGCTGCTCAACCTGTTCTGCCAGCACACCAAAGGGATGGGGCTGGCTCAATTGCCCGATCAGCCATTGAGGGCAAAGAGAGAGAGACTGGGCGATTGGGGCAACGTCGGCAAAAGTAACCAGATAGCCATTGAGTTTGCGTAACCATAATTGCCGTAGCTGATTACGCGCCCGAAATCGGGTAATCCACGCTTGGGCAGGCTCTACCAAAAAACATTGCTGGTGCTGCCCCATTTTTTTCCATTGTGCCAGTTGATTCGCAAGCCCTTGAGGGGCACGCCCAGTTTGCCGGGTGGAGGTGGTCACCCGCACCAGCGGACTATGGCGGAAGTGAGCATTGACTCGCCGCAAAGCTTGGTAAAACGCCACATCTTCGGGGGTGTGCACAGGTGGCATTCCTCCTGCCAACGCATACATTTCGGCGGTGACAGCCAGACTGGCACCATAGTGCTGAAAGTGGCGCGGCAATGGATCAAAGGGATCAGGATCGAGGTAGGCTTCCAGCTCAGAAATCAGAAATTGGTAGCCAACCTCACGCAAATAGCAAGTTCGGGTATAGCGATCGAGATCTGCCCGACCCCTGAGATCGCTCAAAATCCTTCCTCCAACAGCATCGGCGCCCTGCTTGATCTCGTAACGAATGGCTGCAATCCAGGTGGCACTGACTTGCGAATCGCCATCTGTGGACGCGATGATACCACGAGGACGTTTTAAGTATAAAAAACGCCGATAAGCTTCATCCATCAACAGTTGACGCACACGACCAATATATGCCTCTGAGGCGGGCAATGTTTGTGCGACGACATGTAAAACTAAGTGCGGATGCGTACGAGCAAATTCCAACCCGATCGCGGCAGAATCATCGCTACAATTGTTGGCAAACAAAATGACTTCGTAACGATCGGGATGAAACCTTTGCTCATCCAATTCGACCTGAGAAGCGAGGGCAGTCAATGTTTGCTCCAGTGTCTCAGCTTCATTGCGAACTGGGACGATCACGCAGACTTCACATTGTGGTAAGGGTGGCACCTGAACTAGCGGTTTGTTTGAGCGTCTTAATTCAGGTAAAGCAGAGACGCCGATCGTTGCCGAAGGAAATCTATTTTCCATACACCTCACTTCTTCGGTCAAAACAGTGACCAAAAAAGAGATGAGAAGCAATATTCATAAGAAAATGAGTTGTAACTCTAGGGATACAACTCATTCTTCAAAAAATTTCGCTCGGTTTACTCTGTCTTGTGAGGGAATTAGAGATGAGACTTCCGACATCAATTTTTACGAACCGCTTCGGCTCGAAAGATGGAGACTGACCCATCTATCGTCTGGTGTGCAAAACTTCGACAGCAAAGTAATTTAGCGATGTGGATATTGTAGAGACGATCGTCCTATTCTCCAGATCGCTTGCTTTCGCTGCAATGCCTGCCTGTGATTGGGCTATTCGCTATCCCGACCAATCTGCGTGATGGAAGGCGTTTCTTTCGGTAAATGCAAACGATACTGCGGAGAGGAGGGTGGCGATTTGCGCCGCCGAGTCACCAAAAAGATGCCTGACAGAATCAACGCGAAACCGACACCGTGAAACCAATGTAAGTGTTCGCCCAGCAACAGCACTGCCATCATGCTGCCAAACACAGGCACCAAGTGAATAAACAACCCGGCTCGATTTGCCCCAATCAGTTCTACTCCTCGGTTATAGAAAAGATAGGACAGAATCGACGGAAAGACTGCCACATATCCGACCGAAAGAATCGTGACAGAATTCAATGGCACCGGATGTCCTGAGAGGGTTTCTGCAATGTAAAGCGGAAGTAACAGGGTAGAACCCAACGCAAATGTCACAGTCAGAAAGCTAAACGGATGCATGACCGGACGGAGGCGTAATAGCGCCGTGTAAGTCGCATAACCAGCTACCCCCAGGAGGACAATCAAATCGCCTCGATTGAGCGACAAAGTGACTAGGAGATGCCAATCCCCATGGATGATCACCATAATCGCACCGATCGAAGAAATTAGAATTCCGATCGCCTGCCAAATTGTCAGAGTTTCGCGAAAAAATAGATAAGACAACAAAACTACCATCAACGGCATGGATGACTGCATCAACACCGCATTAATTGCAGTCGTGAAGTGGAGTCCTTTGTAAAACAGTGTATTAAAACAAGCAACCCCTAAGGCTGAAAGTAGCCACATCATCTTCCAATGGCGTAAAATTTGCTGCCAATCTCGGCGCAAGTATCGCCATGTGGTCGGTAAAACAATTAAAAAAGCACAAAACCAGCGCCAGAATGCAAGCCCCACCGCCGGAATTTGATCATGTACGGCTCGCCCCAGAACAGCATTTCCCGCCCAAAATAGAACCGTTAGCGTTAACAACAAATAAGGAAAATTAAACAGATTTTGTAGGGCAATAGAAGACTTGGGCGATCCTCCAAGACCCTCCTGCAAAAATCGATTACGCACCATGAACTTGCCTCTGGCTTTATGAATTAATGCTTTGTCTGTGTTCCAGCCATTGATTCAGGAACATCCCGTGAGAATAAAAGGTATCTCTACGGACGTTTCGCTCTCACTGTTAATTCTTGAATTAGAGGGTGTTTGAAAAGGTGCTCACTGTGATGTTGAGCGCTCAGAGATCCCCCCTAGCCCCCCTTAAAAAGGGGGGGATCAGCCTCAAAGTCCCCCTTAAAAAGGGGGATTTAGGGGGATCGTATCTGTTGCTACTTGCGAAAGGACTTTTAAAACATCCTCTTAGGAATTAAAAAACAATTGTTGACTGGTTTGAATTCCCAGTCTCAAACCACCAATGTTTCAAGAACATCCTTGCATCCAGTCTTGCAAGCTTGTCCTATTCTTTAATCTCTTCTCATAGAAGAGAAGGTGAACCGGATTAAATTCTAGGTTCTACTCCAGAAAAAGAACTTAAAGGCAGGAAAACAAGACCAGCATACCTACTCAAAACAGTGGATCGAAAGCGCCCAATTCAGAACAATTAATTCAGAACCACCAATTCAGAACTCTTGAAAAAACTATCTGTGGTATCTTATTAGGTCATCCGTTCACTCAGAACTTCTACTGAGGTTTGAAAGCAGGTGCATTACCTGCTCTGCTTTTTCGATCGGAACAAACAGATGATCGTGATAGTAAGCAGAAACCGGATTAACACTAATCCCATGTTCTGCTAGGTTACCCAGAATCACCGCCAAAAAACCAACGGCTTCTAAACTAGAGTGGATATTCAAGGTTATCATTCTGGAACAGTATTCGTAATGAAACCCTGACTTTTCTGCATCTGTCCGTGTCAAAATCAAACTCATTCCTTCTGATTCACAAAATTGACCGATCGGAGTTGCGGCTAGACTCGTTGCCTGTTCAATCGAGACTGAACAAAAAACATAGTCTTCGGGTTGGAGCTTTGGCTGCATTGCCTGCAAAAGCTGGGATAGATGCTTTTCTCCCGACATTAATTTTAATCAAAATATAATATGAATCATGATTATTAATGTACCGTTTTTGGGGGATATTTCAACCCTGATATTTCCTCCTCCAGAATTCAGTTGAGGTAGATCGGGGCGGATTTCACAACGTATTGACTCTGATTGAGCGAGTACGGTTATGCGCTGTAATTTTTGTTGCTTCACCGATAGATTTAGATCGTTAATTACGGAGTGAATCACCGTATAAACACTGTTCAGTACTGTCGGTAATTGTTCGTTGCTTTTGCCTTTCTTCCTGGTTCTATCCGTTCCTAAATCCGTTGCTTTTCTGAATGCTCTTCTGATGTCACTATGATCGCTCAGTGACGAACATAAAGGTTGCTAGTTGAATTCAGTTTAGATTCACTCAGTATTCCATCCAATTAATATGTTTAAGCGGCACAGAAAGAGAGTTAGAAATTGATTCAATGATGATTCTCTAAAATAGAGAATCGCGATCGATAAGGTCACATTGATTAATGATTAAGGTGTCGTTGTCACGCTCAATGTTTGCGATCGTTCATTCACGCTGGATGTTGCTGCGGTAGATGGAATTCAGTTACCGAAGTTATGTTGCAAGGGTAGATGTGTAGATTGTATTGGTCGGATTGTGTGTGCTGAAGTTGATCAGTCAGCTCAATCTTTTTGGGAAGAGGCTGCAATCAATGCTAGGTTTGTATTACTTTGTGTCGCACGTCCCCGTTCAGATTGCACGATTGCGACAGATCTACTCAATTGAGCCATTAATTTACAAAAAATTAGAGGAAAGTTGATTATGGCGGCTGTTTTCATTCAAAATGAACCTGAATTTGATTCACTCTTGACAAGTGAGTCTTTGCTCGTGGTTGATTGCACCGCAACCTGGTGTGGACCCTGCAAACTGGTGGCTCCGCTGATGGATCGTTTAGCAACTGATTATGGCGATCGTGCCAAAGTTTGCAAGTTGGATCTGGATGAAAATAAAACAGTTGCCAAACGATTTGGTATTAAAAGTATTCCGGCGGTGATGTTTTTCAAGCAAGGTGAATTGCTGGAAACACTAGTTGGAGTCAAGCCCTATGAAGAATTTAGTAGCGCACTGGAACGAGCGCTGTAGCGGTTTTGCCAGTTTTCCAAACTTGACCATGGTCAAAAGCTCGTCTTGAGGTAGCATCTCAGGAGAAACGATCGTGTGGATAGTTCTCCTGAGGTTTGGCATGGCACAGTTGCGGGCGTTGATTTTTGATGTGGATGGGACGCTGGCAGATACGGAGCGAGATGGACATCGGGTTGCTTTTAACCAGGCATTTGCGGTGTCGGGGCTGGATTGGCAATGGTCGATCGATCGCTATCGCGATTTGATTGAACAAATAGCTGGAGGCAAAGAGCGCATTCTGGCTTACCGGGAGCAGTATCATCCGACCTTTGTGCCAGAAACCGACCTCAAAACCTTTGCTGCCCAGCTTCATCAGTTGAAAACGGCTCAGTACAAGCAACTGCTGATGGCTGGCACTATTCCCTTACGCCCTGGTGTGCAGCGATTGCTGAAAGAAGCACTCGAACAGGAGATTCGCCTGGCGATCGCCACAACGAGTGCCCCTGCCAATGCGATCGCCTTGCTGGAACAGACTCTGGGTAGTGACTCGCCCACCTGGTTTGAGGTGATAGCGGCAGGCGATATTGTGCCTGTCAAAAAGCCTGCACCCGACATTTACCAATACGTTTTGCAGATTTTGGATTTGCCTGCGTCAGATTGTTTGGCGATCGAAGACTCGCAACAGGGACTCCTCGCCGCTCATCGGGCGGGGTTATCGACGGTGGTCACGGTCAATCCCTACACCCAGCACCAGGACTTTGCCCAGGCAGTGTTAGTCCTCGATCATCTAGGCGAACCCGACTGTCCTTTCACAGTTCTGGCAGGTGAGATAAAGGATGCAACCTATTTCGATATTGCTCTAGCCAGGACGATCGTCGCATCGCAAGCCTAACCCTCCTTTCCCTATCTCCCCATCTCCCTATCTCCCCATCCCCCCATCACGCCCGATCACTCAACCCTGCCGTTGCACTTTGTCCAGGCACCATTACCTGCAACGATCGGGGAATCACGCGAAATCGGGCTGGCGTTTGGGTGGTGATTTCACCATCGGTATTAATGGGATGGGAGCGATAGGTACTCACTTCAATTTCTTGCCCATGCCTGATATGAAAATTGGGCAAGGTCGCCTGTTTGCCCCAGCGTAGAGCGGGTAAGAGCGGTAGCATTTGCCACCAATGGTCAATTTCTAAGCTGTACAAATCTAACCGTTGATCATCAATCACGGCATCTTCTGCCACGGTCATACCGCCCCCATAGTAGCGTCCGTTGCCTACCACAATTTGCACAGTACTGACTTTTGCCACTTCTTGCCGAATGCGAATTTCGGCAGCAAACGGACGGCTGCGCCACAACACTTGCAAGGCGGCAATGGCATAGGCAAAAACGCCCCAGCGTCGTTTGATTTCGTGACTGAGTTGTTCGGTGATTTGTACACTCAATCCTAAACTGGCGGCGTTGAAGAAGTATCTGCCATTCACCCAACCTAGGTCGATCGCGCGGGGTTGTCCCGTGGCAATGATGCGGCAAGCTTCGGGTAGGTTGGTGGGAATGCCCAAGGTACGTGCCAGGTCGTTGGCGGTGCCCAGGGGCAAAATGCCCAGGGGCAGGTCGGTGTTGACTAAGCCCTGTACAGCAGCATTCAGGGTGCCATCACCGCCGCCGACAATGACCAGGTCAACTTGCTGGCGGTAGTGCTGAATGGTTTCGGGGAGTTGGTCGGGATGTTCGGTAGATTGCTCTATCAGGTGCAATCCCAGGTCTTGCAGTTGGGCGATCGCGGCGGTAAGGGCGGCTTGTCCACGTCGTGCATGACGGTTCACCAACAGGAGGGCACGTTTGTTCATGGGCTAATCATACCGTAGCAATTTTCTCTGTGATAGGGACGATAACGATTCTATTGGGATCGTGACCACCGTTCTCGATCGAGAGAACCGCGATATGTTAGAAGTAGCGCTGTCAGAAGGAAATCCCCATGGTTCAGACCATTCCTGCCAATGAAGTCACGCTGCGCGATCTCAAGCAAGCGTTTGGGCTTCAGCCGTCTACTGATGCCACGTTTTTTTTGGAGGGGTCTGCGGTTGATATTCCTTTAACCGACGCAGAGCAACAATTTTTAGATCGCGTGAAAGCCAACTTTGTTGGTTTAATGGAAGATCCGCCCATGCTGGAGAATACCGTCAAGATGGTGGTGCTTGCGCCGTTATTGGATCTGGCAGGGTTCTATCACAAACCTTTTCGCATTGAAACAGAGACCAGCCTGGACATTACCACTGAAGATGAAGGGTTACTGATTCGAGGGCGCATTGACGTGCTGGTGCTGAATACTCGCTTGTGGATGCTGATGATCGAGTCAAAGCGAAGTGATTTTGCGGTGACACGGGCAATTCCCCAGGCCCTTGCTTATTTGCTGGGCAATCCGGAAACGACACAACCAACCTTTGGCATGATTACCAATGGGAATGAGTTTCTGTTTTTGAAGGCTACTCGTCAACCGATCGCTCAATATGCCAATTCCCGGTTGTTTTCGTTGGTGAATTCGGGCAATGAGCTTTATCTGATTTTGCAAATCTTGAAAGGGTTGGGACGACGAGTCGTGGATGGAAGTGGGACGATGAGCCTGGGCAGTGCGGGGACGTAGGTCTGAAGTGGGTCGAGGTCGGTTGAAGGAGGGTGAATGCAGGTCTGGGGTAGAGCGGTGAATGTTTGAGGTGGGTGGACGCAGCATCAAGGGTGAAGCGATGAAGGTTGAGGTTGCGTCGATGAAGGTTGGTGCGGCGCTGATGCAGGTCTGAGCTGGAGTGATGAAGCTTTGGGCTGCGGGGAGGTTGGGTTGGGGGTGGCGCGATGCATGCTGGGAGATGGGGCGAGAGGGTGGAAACTGTGACGACGAAGGTTGGCACTACGGGAACGATCGTTCAACCTTCGTCGTTGTACCGGGACAGTGGGCGGTGGTTAGTTGGAGGATGCCACGAGTTCTGGGGCAGGTTTGGCGGGTTTGGTGCGGATGGCTTTGAATAAGGTGCCGAGTTGCTCGGCGATCGCTTTGAGTCCGGGGGTTTTCTTGGCAGCAGTTTTGACGTAGTCGTAAACGGTGAGGCTGCTGCTCATGGCTTCGCTGCCCACTGCCATCAGGGTATCGTCTACTTGCTCGGTGAGCTGGTTCAGGAGCATCAGCAGGTCGGAGAGGTCGTGGGTGAGGCGATAGTCGTTGTTGAAGCCGTTGAGGTCGAAGCTGGCTGGCAGAATGTTGGGATTGCTTTGGGCGGCTTTGAGGCTATTTTGCACGAAGGAAAGCCGTTTGTCGCCGAGTTTGTAGAGTCGTTTGCGCTCTTCCTGGCTGAGGGTGATGAGGAAGGGCATTTTGGTTTGGATGGTGGCGATCGCTTGTTTGATCTCTTGCAGGTCGTTGTCGGTGAGGCTGGCGTTGATATCTTGGTAAGGCATTGTAGGTTCCCCCGATGGATAATTAGGTTGACTGTAGCGTTCCCTTTTATCGACGGGTGGCAACAATTTCTGAAACTTGTGGCGGCTGAGCGAAATGGTGAAAAGATTGCGATTGCGATCAAGAGCTTTTTGGGTTCATCTGCTATCAAAGAGTTTCATCTGGCTTTGGGACATCTGATCGAGCCTAGGTCGGGTTGTGATCCTCCCTAGCCCTCCTTAAAAAGGAGGGAACCAGATCAGAAGTCCCCCTTTTTAAGGGGGATTTAGGGGGATCATATTTCTCGCTACTTGCGAAAGGACTTTTAAAACATCCCCTAAGGTAGAATCCGATCGAGTACTGTATCTGGCGGTTCCAGAAGATGTCTATTTTGAGTTTTTTTTAGATGAGTTTATTCAACAGGCAGTGGAGAGCTATCAGTTAAAGCTCATTGTATTTAATGCAGTCCAAGAGGTGATCATTATTATGGAAGAGCTAGATCACCGTAAGCTAATTCAAGATTTGTTGAAGGAACACGCTCGTGACTTGGGCAGAGCTGAGGCGATTGAAACTCAACTCTTTTTTGATACTGAGAATAATCACTACCAGCTATTGTATGTGGGTTGGAATGGCGAGAAGCGAGTTTATGCTTGTCCCATCCATGTCGATTTAAAGATGGAAAAATCTGGATTCAACAAGATGGAAAAATCTGGATTCAACGCGATTTTACGGAAGTAGGAATCGCCCAACAACTGATGGAACGAGGTGTACTTAAGTTAGAGATTGTCCTCAGTTTTCGATCTCCGTTTGTTCGGCAGTTTAGTGACTTTGCGATCGCTTGATGCAGTCTTCCCGTTGCCGGGGATATCTCACGGTTCCAAGATCTGCGATCGCCCAGATCAGGTTCCCATTGAGGTTCGTGGCGCTGGCAGGGAGCAAGACATCCCAAAATCAGCAATCGACTTATTCTCCGTAGCTTGTTAAAACTGAAGGGAGAACTGCTGTTGCGCTCCCATGACCAAAGACGAATTGCTGAAGCTGATCGATCGGGCTGCTAAAGAAGGCTGGAAAGAACTGAACCTCCGCTCCAACCAACTGAGCCAGCTGCCGCCTGAGATCGGTCAGTTGGCTAGTTTGCAAAGCCTCTACCTCCGCTCTAACCAACTGAGCCGACTACCGCCTGAGATCGGTCAGTTGGCGAATTTGCAAAGCCTCTCCCTCATTTCCAACCAGCTGAGCCAGCTGCCGCCTGAGATCGGTCAGTTGGCGAATTTACAAAGCCTCGACCTCAGCGACAACCCACTCAGCAGTCTACCACCTGAAATCGTTCAGTTGGCGAATTTGCAAAGCCTCTCTCTCCGCTCCAATCAACTGAGCCGGCTGCCGCCTGAGATCGGTCAGTTGGTAAATTTGCAAAGTCTTGACCTCCGCTACAACCAACTGAGCCGGCTGCCGCCTGAGATCATTCAGTTAGCAAATTTGCAAAGCCTCTACCTCAGTGACAACCAACTCAGCCGGCTGCCACCTGAGATCTTTCAGTTAGCGAATTTGCAACGCCTCTACCTCAGCGACAACCAACTGAGCAGTCTGCCACCTGAGATTGGTCAGTTGGCGAATTTGCAAAGCCTTTACCTTAGCGACAACCCACTGAGCCGGCTGCCACCTGAGATCGTTCAGTTGGTAAATTTGCAAAGTCTTGACCTCAGCGACAACCAACTGAGCAGTCTGCCACCTGAGATTGGTCAGTTAGCGAATTTGCAAAGCCTTTACCTCAGCGACAACCAACTGAGCAGCCTGCCGCCTGAAATTGGTCGGTTGTCAAATTTGCAAAGCCTCGACCTCCGCTCTAACCAACTAAGCAGCCTGCCGCTTGAGATCGGTCAGTTGACGAATTTGCAAAGCCTCTCTCTCCGATCCAACCAACTGAGCAGCTTGCCGCCTGAGATCGGTCAGTTAGCAAATTTGCAAAGCCTCGACCTCCGCTCCAACCAACTGAGCAGTCTGCCGTCTACGATCGTTCAGTTGGCGAATTTACAAAGCCTCGATCTCCGCTCAAACTCAAACTTGGCAGATCCGCCACCAGAAATTGTCCAGAAAGGAACTCGAGAAATTCTCAATTACTTCAGGCAACAGTTGGAGCAGGGGCAAGACTACCTGTATGAAGCCAAGTTTTTGATTGTTGGGGAGGGGGGGGCGGGCAAGACCTCTCTGGCGAAAAAGATTGAAAGCAGTGGTTATGATCTGGACGCGCAAGAGGCAACCACCGAAGGAATTGATGTGATCCGGTGGGATTTTGTCCTGGCGGGTGGTCAGACTTTCCGAGCCAATATCTGGGACTTTGGCGGACAGGAGATCTACCATGCCACCCATCAGTTCTTTCTGACCAAACGCTCTCTCTATGCCCTGGTGGTTGATACCCGCCAGGACAACACCGACCTCTACTACTGGCTCAAAGTCGTAGAACTGCTCAGCGACAACAGCCCGGTTTTGATCATCAAGAATGAAAAACAAGACCGCACTTGCGAAGTGAACGAACGGGCATTGCGGGGGGAGTTTACCAATCTGGTGAGAGTTCTCCCCACCAATCTGGCAACCAATCGGGGGCTAAGCGATATTGTTCATGCCATCCAACATGCCATCAGCCACCTGGCGCATGTTGGCACACCACTACCCAAAAAATGGGTCGATGTTCGCAAAAGGCTGGAAACTGATGAGCGCAACTATATCTCTTTAGAAGAATACTTTGGTATTTGTCAGGCAAATGGCTTTGAACGCCGCCCCGACCAATTGCAACTCAGCGACTATCTCCATGATCTGGGGGTTTGTCTGCATTTTCAAAGCGATCCAGTGTTGAAAAAAGTCTTGATTCTGAAACCAGAGTGGGGCACCGCAGCCGTTTACAAAGCTCTTGATACTCAACAAGTCAGAGAGAATCTAGGTCGTTTCAGTCGTGCTCAGCTAGACCAAATCTGGCGTGACAATGAGTATACCGAGATGCGCGACGAGCTACTGCACCTGATGATGCGCTTCAAGCTCTGCTATCAAATCCCCGGTACGGAAGACCAATACATCGCCCCCCAATTGCTTGCGATCGACGCACCCGACTACGACTGGGACGACTCCGACAATCTGCTGCTGCGCTATCACTACGAATTCATGCCCAAAGGCATCCTCACCCGGTTCATTGTCGAGATGCACCGCTTTATTGAACAGCAGCAATTGGTTTGGAAAAACGGCGTTGTCCTTAACAATGGCACTGCCAGAGCCGAAGTGATAGAGCGATATCACAAAGGTGAAATTCACATCCGGGTCAGTGGCAATCGCAAAAAAGACCTGCTTACCGTGGTCAGTCACGAACTCGACCAAATCAATGCTTCCTACGAGCGATTGCAAGACAAGTGCAAAAAGCTGATTCCCTGTAACTGCAAAACTTGCATCGGCAAACCCTCTCCCTACTTCCATCCCCTAGACTTACTCCATCGCGCTCTGGATAGCCGCAACTATCAAGTCCAGTGTCAATCCAGCTTTGAGATGATAGACCCCCGACGGCTCATCCTGGATATCAGTGATTCCCTCGATCGTTTAGAGACCCGCCCAATGAGTTCCCAAACCCCCAGTCCCGACAATCCCCCCGCTTCCCTGGAAGACCGCACCCAAGGCTGGCAAGAACAGACCCTCGCAACCAAAGAGATCTTTATCTCCTACGCCTGGAAGACCGAAAGCGAAGACATCGCCAACCAGATCGATCGCGCCTTTCAAGCCAAAGGCATCACGATCGTGCGTGACAAACGTGACCTGGGTTTCAAAGGACTAATCAAAGAATTCATGCAAGAAATCGGGCGTGGCAAATGCGTCATTGCCGTAATTGATGACAAATATCTCAAATCTCCCAACTGCATGTTCGAGCTAATGCAAGTGGCAGAGAACGGCAACTTGTACGATCGCATCTTCCCCGTCGTCCTGCCCAGCGCCAAAATCTATCGAGCCAGCGATCGCCTCCGATACATCCGCCACTGGCAAACCGAAACCGACACCTTAAATAAAGAACTACAAGAGTTTGGCAATGCAGTCAACGTCAGCAGCATTCAAGCAGAACTGAATCTGTATGCAGGCATCCGCAGCACAATCGATCGGCTCACCGATTTCCTCAAAAACATGAACACCCTCACCGTAGAGATGCATCAAGAAGCGCAGTTTGAAGACATCATTCAAGCCATTGAGCAAAAGTTAAATGATTAGAGCCAAAAGGCTTGATGCGCTCTTGACGACAATCTGGTTGATACACTAAAAACAACGCAGTTCTGCTCAAGGATTCGTGATGGCTGCTGAAACCTCCTCCCGCTACGTCACCCGAAATACCGAAATTTTGGGCGGAGAACCCATCATCGCTGGCACTCGTACCTCTATCCGTTCCATCGTCGGATTGTGGAGACTCGGCATTATGCCCGAAGAAATTCCGACCCATTTCCCCCATCTCACCCTGGCACAAGTAATTCGATGCTTTGAGTTTCTATCTCGATAATCAAGCCGAGATCAACGAGTATATCGATCGCAATCAGGTGCCTGATGAACGAGTACATCCCTCTGTAAAAGGTTTTGGGGATATTGTGAAAAAGGTTTTGGGGATATTGTGACCGTTCTTGCTCCATGAAATCGCACAACGGATTGGCATTTTGGTCAGTACCTTAGCGGCTGATGCAATTTGGAATCAGTTACTCTATGCATAATTGGGCATTGCCAAAAGCCAGATTCCCAGAACTGCCAAAGATGCCGAGAATCTAGGAATTTCCAGCCTTCCGCTTCCTTCACCCCAAAACTCATCTCCAGAAGAGGTTGTCTTGATACGGTAAGCACCTTAGTGTGTGTCTATGATTGAGAAGCTACCCACAGACAACCCAGCCATTATGCAGCTTGACTCTAGACCCACCCCCGCGTCCAAGGCATCCTCCCATGCCAGTGAGGTCACCTCCCAACCCCAACCCTGGTGGCGATCGATCCGCCCGATCGGTGCCTGTGCCCTCGAAGGACTTGCCTTTCGTGGCGATGCCCTGATTGCCCTCGACACCGTGCGGGGCTACCTGCTGCAAATCGATTGCCTCACCGACGACACCCAAATCCTCAACCCTCACCAAGTTGACACTTTCTCTGGTGCAACCGGGTTGGCAATCTGGCAGGAACAGATCTGGTTCGCCAAAGAAAACAGCGTCTACTTCTGCAACTGGCACGATTTCAAACCCCAGCACTTCGTCACCCTGCCCTATCCCGTCAACGGCATCGGCATCTGGGAAGCCACCGTCTATGTCGCCAGCCAAAAATCCGGCTACATCACCATCTTCGATCGGCAAACCCGCCGACAGATCACCCGCTTCCCCATGCCCGGAGTTGGTGAAGAAAACCTCACCGTGCGCGGCGAAGAACTCTGGGTCTGCGATCGCATCGAACAAACCGTCTACTGCATGGATCGTGCCACTGGCGAAATCTACTTCAGTGTCCTCACCCCGTTTGAATTTCCCACCGGGCTAGCCTTCCACCGCCACCCCCAAACTGGCAAAGACATCCTCTACGTCGTCTATGCCGGAGAAGAAACCTACATCCGCGACAACCCCAATAACCTGGAAACGCCTTACGAGCTAACCTTTCGCGATCGCACCTTCATCCATCCCCTGCACTTCGAGTATCACGAAAAAGAACGGTACGCCCTCTCCAACGGCTACCGGGTGGAAATGTCCTATATCGAAGAACTGCTGCCCTTAGAAGAAGTGCATCTGGAAAAGCTGGAATGGCGCATCGCCCTACCCACCGAAACCCCCCGCCAAAAAGTGGTGAAAGTGGAACCCTTTGGCATACCCTTTGTCGAAGAAATCCAAGATGGGCAACGGGTTGCCGTCTTCCACTTCGACACCCTCACCCCCAACGAACGCCGCATCTTTGGTTGGAAAGCGCTACTGGAAGTCCGCGGTATCAAGTATCTGCTCAAGCCTTCCGAAGTCGAAAAAAGTCCCGCCCTCTCCGCCGATTTTCAAAGCCGTTACCTGGTCGATGATGATGAACTGGCGATGGATACCGAGGTAATCCAGCAAGCCGCCAAAGCCGCTATCGGCACCGAAACCAACCTGCTCCGCAAGATTCTGAAAATCCGCAACTATGTCTACGATCGCTTGTCCTATAGCTTGACCGATCGCATCGAACCCCCCGATGTTGTACTGGAGCGCGGTGTTGGCTCCTGCGGCGAATATGTTGGCGTACTGTTAGCACTGGCACGCCTGAATGGTATCGCCTGCCGCACCGTTGGGCGCTACAAATGCCCTCCCCATGCTGACCATCACCATTTGCCCCTGCAACCCGACTACAACCATGTTTGGCTGGAATTTTATGTGCCCGGATTTGGCTGGTTGCCGATGGAGTCCAATCCCGATGACATTACCGAACGCGGTCCCTACCCTACCCGCTTTTTCATGGGCTTGCCCTGGTATCACGCTGAAATTGGCAAAGGCATTGCGTTTGAAACGCTGAACTCTGCCAACGGTGGGGTGGACGTGTCGATCGGGGAACTGGCAATCAACCACGTCCGCTTCACCATCTTGGGCGAACTCATCCCTACGGAGTGACGCTGGGTTTTATTGGGGAGGCGTCAAAATCTCTTGCCGCACTGCTTTGGGAGAGTCCCCAGCAATATTCACGCGATAGCGCTCTGGTGAAAAGGCAACCTGAATTTGCTTTTCCACACAAATAGCGGAGAACTTTTGAAACAGCGCTTGAGCCTGGGGAGGCTGAGAAGCGTCAGAAGATTTTTCGCTGGGCAGCGATGTCGCAGCCAATTGGGGGTTGAGCGTCACTAGAAAATCTCGAAACCCCATAAAAGCCAATTCATAGACCGCCTTGCGGGTAAATTCTCCCTGAAAGTAACCGCCATGTACATCAATGCGTCCCAGCAACCAGGAAATCATTAATACTGGGTAGACAATGAAATTCAGTAAGGGAAATTGATCCAATCGGTAGCTCAAAATCGCTTGTTTTTTGGACGATCGCTGACCCTTTTGATACTTGTAATCGACATAATTAGTGCAGTCGAAATAAGTGAATAAATCGGCAATGGCGATCGCTTGGGTATCTCCTTCCGGTTGTAGTTCTTTCAACGAAACACTGCTGAGCAACTTATTGATTTCCAAATAGTTTGCTAACTGCACAGGTGGATTGGTCGTCATCGTAGTGGCATTCACCACTCCATATTTGGGATCTTTTTTCCGATCTAAAGGAGACACGGTCACATTTCCCAATCGGTGACCATGAATTCGTTCACTGGTGGGGAAACTAAAGTAATTGGCTGCTGTGGAAGCAACCCGCAGTGCCAAATCTCCCTCATTACTAAACAAATACGCTTCACTAAATCGGCGCAAGGAGGATCGCAAAAAATTCGCCCGCCCTTCCGCGATCGCATTGGCAGGAATATCGGGTGAAGCAAGGACTAATCGCCCTAGACAAAAGGCTCGCCCAATATCTGAAGGCGGCGCTTTGCCATCACTATCCAAGGTGCCGATCGAACGAGAATCAAACACATCCGACAAAATTCTCACCGCATTTGTGGTCACAAAAGCACCCATACTATGGGCGATAAAGCTGAGCTTGATTCTCTTTTCGTCCCAATTTGCGATCGCTTTTTGATATTCAGTTTGCGCAATATTAATTGCATCTTCAGCAATCTTCAGAAATAAATCATCCTCACAATCAACCTGACAAGATTGCTGTACTCGTTGGAGCAAAGCTCGAAATTCAGCACTCTTCCAATCGATTTTAATTTGCTCTTTCAAAAGCTCTCGACGAAACGAATCAAAGATTTTCAAAAGAACTGACTGATCGATATCTGGATGCTGTTCAAAATATTTTTTTTGAAGTGACTGAGCCAGAACTTGGTTCACTTCGTAGTCAATTAACCCTTGATCTAATTGCCGAATGAGTTCCACCAGATCGGGCACCCCAAATTGGGCTGCTCGATAATTATCGCGAAAATACAACACTATCCGCAAAAGGATTAATGCAATAACTAAGGTGGGTACAAACAATGCCAGAACGAATAGAAAAGAGATATCACCTGAGAACAGTGCAATTAACAGGGCCGCGAAGATACCCCCAAATAGCAAAAAACTCAGCAATACAGGCAAAGATTGTAGGGCTCGAAGCAAATGTTTGCTCAGGCTTTTCATGCTTTCTGAGGGCCAGCGATAGCCTAAGAAAACCGAGTTTTTACCAATCTGATTGTTTCGGGCATATTGCCAGATTTCCTGATACCAATCTTTGACGGGACCAATTTGCATGTTGTAGCCATGAATGGCAATTACAAGTTCAGCCCGCTCATCTTTCCGATCGTTTTTTGCGTAAAGACTAGCCGCAATACGTTCGATCGCGTGCTGCGGATCAGGCAAAAAAGTGACTCCCTGTAAGAGCGTTGGATCAATTGCCTGGAGTGGATTTTCCTCTCCTTTTTCCTCAATATTGGTCGGGGCAGTACTCACCGCAAAAAAACCAGGCAAATCCTGTTTTGAATTTGAATTGGTAACCGATGAATTCACCGCATTGTGATCGGGCTTAAACTGGTATAACGCAACGAGAGGAATACCCATGGTTCGAGTTCCTGGTAGTGTTTCAAAGGTGTTGTTGGTATTTTTGAAAGCTTTATCTAGCAAAGCTTTCAAAAATACCAACAACCTATCTAGAACATAACCGAGTTCCTTAATTCGGTTTTGATGAATCGGTTTTGGGAGTCTGAGTAATACTCTTTAAGGTAGAGGTCCCTGCATCTTTGCCGAGTGTATCTAAGAGCGGTTCCTGTGCCAAAATGCCTAATCTCACTGCGTCTCGATCGCGCCCTAAAACATCCACCATATAACGTTCTGGAGAAGCAGCAACCTGAATACATTTTTGCTCACAAACCCAGGAGAAATATCGAATCGCGATTCGACGTTTTTCAATCAGTAAGTCGGACAGCTCAGAATCATTTGAATTACTAGTCTTGAGTTTTTCGATGGCTTGATTTAGGGCTGGAATTCGAGCCAAGCGATCCTTGAGTGGGTTAGGTAAGGGATTGGTAATCCCTAATTCTTCTGGCGTCTCTAAAACTAGGGAGTCAAGCAATCCCTTAAAGCCGACAAATGCCAAGCGATAAATTAATCGCTTACTGAGCCTGCCCCAAAAATACCCCCCATGGACATCTCGCCCTTTGGGAAAGGTATCGGGGCTGAATTGTGCATAGGCAAACAAAAGTTTCAAATAATCTGGCAATTTCAAGGGTGAGCGTTGCCGATCGCAAATCATCACATTGAAAACATCGGTTTGGTGCACCAGGTCATTGCTGTCTTTGAACTTGCCATAATCCGTTCTATCTCGATATTCGGTACAGTCAAAGTACGTAAATAAATCTGCGATCGACTCTGGATCTTTTTGATCCTTTTCTAGCGATTCTTGCTCCCCCTTGACCTCCGCTTGAGGATCTAAACTTTGGTTATTGTTTTTCTGAAGCACACTCACTTCTAGATAGCCTAGCAAGTGTTCAACCGGGATTTGAGGTAAGCGGCTTAAATTTACCACTCCATAAGATGATTGGCTTTCTTTGGGATTGACCGTTACATTACCCAAGCGATACCCTTGTGTGCGCGTTTTTGCCGGAAATGAGAAATAATTTGCTGCTGTAGAAGCCATTCTTAGCGCCAAATCTCCCTCATTACTAAAGAGATAGGCTTCTTCAAATCGTCGTAGGGACGATCGTAAAAAATTGGCGCGTCCTGAAACAATTGCCCTGACCGGAATATCTGGTGAAGCTAAGACTAACCGACCCAATGAAAAGACTCTACCCACTCTGGAAGATGGGCTTTTTTCAGTACTATTCAGTGCCCCGATCGACTGCTGATCAAAAACATCAGAAAGAATGCGAATCACCTGAGTCGTGACTAGACCTCCCATACTATGTCCAATAAAGCTCAACTTCACAGGTTTATGCCGCCAGTAGCTTACTGCTTTGTCATATTGCTGTTGACCAATCTGAGCGACTTCCTGAGCAATTTGAACCAGCACTTCATCGCCTAAACTGACCGAACAAGCTTGCCGGATCGTACTGAGCAAAAGCACAAATTTAGGGTTTTCTGGATTAATTTCCACTTCTTTTCTATCCAGTGCTTGCCGAATTTGAGCGATCGTTTCAGCTAAAACTGCTTCGTTAAATTCGATTTGATTTAACGCGCAATTTGTTTTAATGGGTGTAATGAAATCTTCCTGATTTAATAAGTCTTCAATTCGGCGATCGATGAGACTTTGATCCAGCTGCCTGATCAGCTCCATCAGATCTGGTACCCCGTAGTTAATTGCGCGATAAGAATCTCGAAAATAAAGAACGATCCTAAGAATAAATAGGGTAAAAAATAGGGTAAAGAAAAAGACTCCCACGATCGTTGGAATGAGCGATAACCAAGTCCATTGACTTGCCCAGAAAGTTAGTAATCCCGCCAAAACTAAACCTGAAATTGCCAAAGAAATACCACCACTCAGCAACCCATAGAGTGCCAAAGGTAAGGCTGCAAATGCATCCTTAAAACTGCCAGGAACATGTTCTGAGGGCCAACGATAGCCCAAAAAAACTGAGCTATTTTTACGATTCTGAATACATTTATCTTCATTAATATACGTACACAAAGATTCGTACCATTGTCTCACTCCGTCAATATTGTCTTGCCCCGCCCCTGTGTTGTAACCATGAATCGTAATGACCAATCCCAATTCATCCGTTGAGAGTTGACTATTTTGATAAAGTTGTTCCACTACATCCTTAATCGTAGGAGGAAAAACATCCCTGACAACTGAATCATCTTCAACATTGGCAGGTGCTGTACTTTTGGCGAAATATCCAGGAATCTCTAACGTTTGACCTGGAAATAGGTTTTCGATCAAAACATCCATGCCTTGTAATGCTCCCCTGTTGTAGTCATTTACCAGTCTATTGAAAAGCTTTGCTCTCCCATCATGCAGTATTGTGAAGCGATCAATGAGCCAGGTACATCAAAGTGAATAAAGATTAAATGACGATGACTCTTGACATTAAGCAAACACTAAAACAAAAAGCTTCCATTTTCGGAATTTCCCAAAATTAAAATGAAATAGCTCGATTACTTAAGAATTAAAAATCGTTTTTATCGTACTAAAAAAAATTATTTTCATCATCTCCAAGTGATACAAATCCACTCAGCTCCAGATCGGAAATCATGCCTTAGTTAAAAGTTAAAGCTTTTTTACAAAAAATGGACGGAAAAGAGAAGCAGATATCGTGCAGTGCTTCAATTTTCTCCGAAACTTACCGAGAAGATTCAAGCAACCTACTTTTCTTAAAATTAGTCGATATGGGATGGAAATATCCTGACTCGTTTGTGTGGTTTATGACAAGGGCGATCGAATTGCACAGCCTGTTTCTTCGCACGAAATCCTGCGCTGATTGTTACGATATTCCGTGTCCGAAGGCTGCAATTTTGCTGTTCAACCATGAAACTGACGGGTCGTTACCACGAACCATTGATTTGTGGGTCAAGCTTGCGTTACTGTGAATTGGCTAATTGGGGGACGGTACATGGAAGTGATTCCCGCGATCGACTTGTTGGACGGACGCTGTGTCCGTCTTTACCAGGGCGATTATGCACAAGCGCAAACGTTTGATGAAAATCCAGTTGCCGTAGCGCGGCAATGGAGTAGTCAGGGCGCAACTCGGTTACATCTTGTTGATCTGGATGGTGCTAAGGCTGGCCATCCTGTCAATCTGGCGGTCATTGAAGCAGTGGTTCGAGCTGTGGATATCCCTATCCAGGTGGGGGGAGGGCTGCGCGATCGTCAAAGTGTTGCAACCTTGCTGGCAACCGGAGTCCAACGAGCCATTTTGGGCACTGTCGCAGTGGAGCATCCTGACTTGATTGCCCAGTTGTGTCAAGAATTTCCAGGACAGATTGTGGTTGGCATTGATGCCCGGAACGGACGAGTTGCGACGCGTGGTTGGCTAGAAACGTCTGAGGTATTGGCAACCGATTTGGCACAACAAATGGCATCTCTAGGAGCTGATGCCATTATTTATACAGATATCCACCGAGATGGCACCCTACAGGGACCCAATCTAGAAGCGATGCGAGAACTGGCAAATGCGGTGAATATTCCAGTGATTGCTTCCGGGGGAGTGAGTTCAGTCACAGATTTGCTCAGTTTGCTAGCGTTGGAGCCATTAGGAGTCACGGGTGCGATCGTCGGTCGGGCACTCTACACCGGGGATGTGGTGTTAAAAGAAGCGCTGCGAGCTGTGGGCTCCGGTCGCTGGCAAGATGTCCCCCCCGATTTTGGCTCCTCTGCTTTTGCTTGAGTGGGAGCGGTATGTCGAAATGATCGCCGATCGCGCCTCGATCACGGTAAACCATGCCTACGAATTCAATGTGATTCAACGCTCATCGGTCAGCTCGGGGTGGAAACCTGCTTTAACTTATTTTGGGCTTGTTCTTTGGCAGAACGATTTTCCTGCCAATATTGGAATTTAGCAATCACAATGTGCTCAACCACGCCCCCCAACTGTCGGACTTGTTGCACCATATCGGCTGTGCCACCGGGACCATCGCCCCCTTGTCCATCCCAGAGTGCAATCAAGCGGATGCGCTTAATATCATGCACCAGAGTGGCGTAAAGTGCCCAGCGGTTATTTCGTCCATAGGGGTTTTCTCCAATGGGCACCGGACCCAAGCGTTCTGGTTGAAGATTGACCGTCACATTGGGGTGATTGAGGATGTTGTAGAAGCGATCGACCCAGGTATCGCCTGCAAAGTAAACCGAATCTCTGAGAAATTCGGCGGGTTCAAAAGGTAGATATACCTCCACCCGCATATTGTACTTAAGGCAAGCTTCCACAAATAGAATATCGCCCCCACAAGCCAACCCAGGCACAATGGCAATGCAATTGGCGAGAGCTTCCAATTTTTTCAGTGTTTCTTCAAGTTGTTTGGTTGCCTCTGCCTCCATTGCCGCCGGAAAACGAGGTTTGGGTCGATCTGGTCTGTCGATCATATGTCCAGTAAACAAAAAGACTTGCGCAGGTTTACTGATTTCTTCTTCGGTTTCTAATGTGGCAAACAATTGCTCTTGTTGTTCGAAGCGATTGAGTTCATTTTGCAGAACCGTAATGCCAGCCTGAACATGTTCTGGTCGAAACTTAAGCAGTTGCATCAATTTCAGTTGGTCAATGGTCGTTTGCAAGCCAAATTTGTTTTTCCACAAAATCGCTAGCGCTTTGCGATAAGCCGTTGCCACTGCCTGAGGAGTATCTGCGACACAAACTGCCAGATCACCCAGAGAAAGAGCAGCCCAGTTGTCATTGGGGGATTTATTAAGTGCACTTTCCAAACAGAACTGAACAGACCCTTTCAGAGCAGACAGCTTGCGGAGATAGCTCAGTTCATCAGTATCACCACTTTTCACTTCTGCCACTTTTGACAGGTGAGCCAGCAAGGCGGTCAAAGTCAGTGCGTTAATGCCTGGATAATATTGGTTTTGATCCAGTTGATAGCCCCGTAAATAGTTGAAAATGGACTTTTGCAAGAGGGAAGATGTTTCGTAGGCAACCTGAATGCGTCTATTTTCATCTTTGATTTCCACCCAATTTTGCTTCCACAAATCCTTGTAGATTCTCGCCAGATAAGCTGTCGCTTCTACGCAATCGGGCACATCTTCCAGCAATTTTTCCAGCTTGACGATCGCCTCATCCGATTGCCCCAAACGGCTGAGATGAAAGGCTTCTTCGCAACGGAACTCAATGTTATCTGGATTGATTTGTAACCCCTGACGATATTGTTTGAGGGCGAGTGCCGAGTTGCCCATGCTTCTGAGGGCTTTGCCAGCCTCTGCCAGAATGTCTTCTTTAATTAGGGGATTGCTGACTTCTTCTGCCAACAACACCACATCCCCGATGCGCTTTTGCCGTTGGGCGATCGCAATGCGCGATTGCAGCGTTGTGTATTCTTGCCAGTAGCCCGTTGCCAACGGAGTTCGCAGGGTTTTGCGATCGGGTTCTATCAATCCGGTTAGCAGGTTAAAAATGGGACTATGCACCCGGTTGCGTTCAGAAGTCCAGGTCGCCTGAATCATCTGCATCAGGGCTTGTTTATCTTTTTCAAGAAACTGGAAATCGGGACAACCGCTTTCATCGCAGTGATAGGGCAAGGTGCGGACGTTGAAAATATCGAATGGCATGTATGCCCGTCCGGCTTGGATGTGCACCACCCCCCGTCGCCGGAAGGCATGACGAATTCCTAACTCGTAGAATACATTGGCATTGTCAATACTCAAATCGGCAATCACCAATTCTGCCAGCAATAATTCCTGGAACATATCGGTGAGAATGTCACCACTCACCGCTTCCTCATCGGCTCGAAAAGACTCGAACCCCGCTTCTTCCAGGGCGGGTTTGATCAACGTCTGATAGATGCTGTTGAAATCGATCCAGCGTCCATCAGGTCCTTGTTTGCGCCCAAACGGCATCACGACGAATGCATGGGGACGTCCTGGTTTAGGCGGTGGGGGTGGCGCTGATTCAGGTTTGACAGCGTGTGCAGGTGCGATCGGCTCGGCTTTGCCATTGTTTGGGGTTGGGGCAACAACGACTGCGGTTGCAATGCTTGCTTCCGGCTCCTGGGGTTCGTTACTGCTGGCAGGTTTGAGTAAGAGCGTTTCTACGGCTGTGGGGTCTTGTACCTCAAGTAAATGCTCTACCATGTTGGCAGATGGGCTACCTTTCAGCGCTTGCTCTAACTCAACGGGGATGGGCTGGTTCAGCGTGACTTGAATTAGATCAGGTGGAGTGGCTTGCAGCAGGTCAAGGGAGGCTCTGATCTGATCTTCCATTTGCCGATAAGGGCTTTCTATCGCTGTTTCAGTTGCCAAAACCAGATGGAAGAATGTCTGACCAGTCCGTTCTGAGCGCGGCAAGCTTTGCCAGTAGTCTCGCAATAGGGTCATCCCCAGAGCCAGCTGGCTCTGGGTTTCAAGCCGTTGATTGAGTGCGGTCATCCTCAGCCAGAGCAGCAGGGCTAGCCCCAAGGTGGCAGCGATCGCCCCCAAACCCAACCAGTCGGCGCTTAATACTGGCAGCAACACGATCGTTCCACCGCATCCCACTATCGCTATCTGGTAGCGATCGCGCATCAACGACAAATGGTTCACTTGCTGAGACGATCTCGCTAGTTGGGGAGAGAGCCGTTCTTGCACATACGCATCCGGCAACAAATCCGAGGTGTTGTCCAGCGCTGGATAGGTTTCGATGCTGTGCAATAGCCAGCTTCCCTTCAGGCGCTCTTGTAGCTGTTGTTGAATTTTGGCAATTTGCTGATTTAACCAAACCTCGCGTTCAGGGGTTTGCTGCAGCAGGGTGCGATAGAGGTAAATCGCTCGTTCGGTGGTGCTAGCAGCCGTTGCCAGGGTTAGCCAGGGTTGTCCGGTGGGCGATCGCTGCGTGATGCCCACCAGCACCATCAAAGCAATCCCCACCAGCACCAAACCCACTCGGCTTCCCTGCACCACCCATGCCAAACGGGTTGCGTCTTGCGCCAGACAGGGCAAAACTGACAACACTGCTACCAGCACTGCCAGGACAATCAGACTGCGCTGCCAGGTTTGCTCTCGTTGCCATGCGGTGTCCGCGTTAGACTGAAGTTGCTGGTGAAATTGTTGAGCAGCCAAGAGCGCTGCCGGTAGAGTCTTCTGCACGTTCCCCTGACTCATCGTTTTCTACCTATGCCAGATTTAATCTAAAGATAAAGGAGGGAAAGGGTCTTACCCCTCTTCAAAACATTTCTTTAATGAGAATTCATTTTCTTGAGGCTTTGTCGAATTCGCCCCAACTAGGATTGCTAAAAGGGTCAGAAAAGACGTGTATCCTGATGTATTGGCAAACCTAACAACAATTGAGAATTATCTGTGCTTGACCTGAAGCTCATTCGAGAAAACCCAGACTTTGTCCAGGAACGACTGAATCGTCGCACTGGTGAATATGACCTCCAGCCCATCTTGCAGCTCGACGAGCAGCGGCGCGGGCTGGAAGCGGAGCGATCGCAGCTTCAGGCACGCAGCAACGAAATTGGCAAACTGGTCGGACAAAAAATGAAATCCGGTACACAGCCCAATGACCCGGAAATCCTGGCATTGAAGGAAGAAGGCAACCAGATCAAAGCTACTCTCAGTGACCTGGAACCGCAAGAAAAAGACTTGAGGGCGCAGGTTGAAGCCTTGTTGTTGACCCTCCCCAATTTGCCCGGAGACTCGACCCCGCTGGGCAAATCTGAAGCCGATAATGTAGAAGTGCGGCGTTGGGGTGATGAATATAAGCCCCCGTTAGAAGTGCTGCCCCATTGGGAAATGGGTGAAAAGCTGGGCATTCTCAACACGGAACGAGCAACCAAAGTCGCGCAAACCCGTTTTGTGCTGCTGCTGGGGACCGGGGCGGCATTAGAACGGGCGTTGATTCAGTTCATGCTTGATCGGCAAACCCACGCAGGCTATGTGGAAGTGTTGCCCCCGTTTTTAATCAACACCCAATCGCTCACTGCTACAGGACAGTTGCCCAAGTTTGGTGAAGAGAGCTTCAAGTGTCGCGATGATGACCTCTGGCTGACTCCCACCGCCGAAGTGCCAGTCACCAATCTCTATCGGGATGACATTCTCACCGCAGAACAATTACCTATTTACCACTGTGCTTATACGCCCTGTTTTCGGCGAGAAGCAGGCAGTTACGGGCGTGATACGCGTGGGTTAATTCGCTTGCATCAGTTTAACAAGGTGGAGTTGGTCAAACTGGTGCATCCCAATACGTCTGAGCAAGAGCACCAAACCCTGGTGCAAAATGCTGAGGCGATTTTGCAAGCCCTCAAATTACCTTACCGGACGATCGAACTCTGTAGTGGTGATCTCGGTTTTGGGGCTGCCAAATGCTACGATTTGGAAGTCTGGTTGCCTTCATCGAACACCTATCGAGAGATTTCCAGTTGCTCCAATTTTGGCGACTTCCAGGCACGTCGCGGCAATATTCGCTTTAAAGAAGCCGGGCAGAAGGGCACCCAATTTGTCCACACACTCAATGGCTCTGGTTTGGCAGTAGGACGCACCATGGCTGCCATCTTGGAAAACTACCAACAACCTGATGGCACGGTGCAAGTGCCGGAGGTGTTGCAGTCCTATTTGGACGGCAGAATGGTGTTGTGAGGGAGGGAGGGGATAGGAGACAGGAGACAGAATACAGGAGTTAGGAGTTTTGGTTCATCCTAACTTCCAACTCCTGACTCCCTCTCCCCACCTCATTCCTGCCGTCCCAAGCGCCGACACAGTCTGCCCAATTCTTCCTGCTCGGTGGCTGTCAGAATATTCATGGTTTGAACGATCGCCGCAACATGCCGAGGAAAGATCTCCTGAATCAATTGGGTGCCTGCATCGGTTAGACAAACTTGGACAACGCGCCGATCGCGGCTTTGTCGATCTCGCCTCACCAGTTGCCGTTTTTCCAAATTGTCGATTACCAGCGTCATATTGCCACCACTCCTGAGCAGCTTGTGTGCCAGGTCGCTTTGGGATAGCGTTCCCAGGTGCCACAGCGCCTCCAGTACGCCAAATTGGCTCACTGTGAGATTGACCGCTTCTAGATGATGGTGAATTTGGCTAGAAACAGACTCAGCAGCCCGAACTAGCTTAATGCAGGCATCCAAAGCGCGCACCTCTTGCTCAGTTCCCTGGTGGTGAGTGCCCATAATACTTTGATATTAAATAATTGGATATTATCGAGAGTTGTCCGAAAATTTTACCCGATCGCCGAGCGGCAGATTGCAAGCGAGATGTTTTAGTAGAAATGCTTTCTTTAGAGCAGCGAACCCATTAGGATGAGGAGTTAATTCTATTTATTGAATAACCAAAAATCAGGCACCTGTAGGGTCAAGCCCCCTATGGCGAGTCGCCAATGCAAGTGAAAATTACTTATGGAAAATTTTCAAGTCACGTTATCGACTGACACCTGGTTACCAGCCACATGGGAAGAGTACCTCCAGGCGTTTCGCGTACCTGCCTATGACAAAGCAAAAAGCTACTATCACAATCGGCAGATGCGTATTGAAATGCCACCTGTGGGACCTGAGCACGCAGCCGACCATGGTATGACGATGGTGCTCATCAGTTTATTTAGCATTGCCCGATCGATTCCCATCAAGCTCTTTACGAACTGTAGCTATCGGCAAGCTGGAGTGGGAGAATGCCAGCCAGATCTGTCTTTTTATACGGGAGAACGAATTCAGTTTGCGCCTTATGGTGGAAACTACGTAGATTTACACTATCAGCAGTCGCCGGATCTCGCGATCGAAATTTCGGATTCGTCTCTCTCAGATGATTTAGGGCAAAAGCGTCTTCTTTACGAAGATTTAGGAGTTGCTGAATATTGGGTGATTGATACCCATCAGGTTCGGATTACCGCATTCACCATCTTGACTGAGCTAGGTAGCTTGCGGATTAATGAATCCAGAGCGCTGCCGGGTTTAGATATCTCTCTATTCGAGGAGGCGTTGAAACGTAGCCGACGGATGGACAGTACTCAGGTAAGTACCTGGTTTATGGGTCAGGTTCGCACCACTCGCTAATTCGAACACTGCCCCGGTTCGGCTTGAGAAAGGCGGCGTTGGGCTGGTGATGGGATTGGTTTTTCGTTTTGCAGCCGCAGGGTCGATTTCAGTGTAAAGTTGTACCCTGGCTATATAGACGAGATTTTTACATCAATCCTTGGGAGTTTGATGCCATCGCCATCGGAATCGAGGGCAGGTTCTGACACAAGTCTCTTTGTCAGATCTGCTAGAACTGAAGCTTGATTTCTGTCGATCGCCCGTATGGAAACTTCTCTCCACCTCACCCTGCAAATGGTTTTGACGGTGATCGCGGGGATCAGCGCTCAGGTTGTGGCAGCCTATCTCAAGGTTCCAAGTATTGTTTTTCTGCTCCTATTTGGCATTTTGATAGGGCGAGAAAATTTGAATCTCCTCAATCCCGATTTGTTAGGGAACGGGTTAGAGGTGATTGTGTCGCTCTCGGTCGCGGTGATCTTGTTTGAGGGTGGACTCAATCTGGAATTGCGCGATCTGGGCAGAGTGTCGGGGAGTCTGCGAAACTTGGTCACCTTTGGCACGCTGATTACACTGCTGGGTGGCAGTATGGCAGCGCATTGGCTGAGTGAATTTCCCTGGACGATCGCGTTTTTGTATGGGGCGCTAGTAGTGGTGACGGGTCCCACGGTGATCAATCCATTGCTGAAGCAGGTCAAAGTCGATCGACAGGTCTCTACCCTGCTGGAAGGAGAGGGGGTATTAATTGACCCCGTGGGAGCCATTCTCGCTGTGGTTGTCCTGGGCATTATCGTGAATGGGGATTCCGATCCCGTCACTGTGATGGGGGGATTGGTGCTGCGCTTGGGCGTTGGCAGCGGCATTGGCGTAGTTGGTGGTTGGCTGCTAAGCCGAGTACTCAAGCAGGCAAACACCCTGTCGGAAGATCTGAAAAATCTGGTGGTGCTGGCGGGTGTGTGGGGCATGTTTGGGCTGGCGCAGATGATTCGCAGCGAGTCGGGGTTAATGGCGGCGGTGGTCGCGGGTATGGTGCTGGGGTCTTTTGCCGGAGCCGAAGCGCGCTTACTACGGCGATTCAAGGAACAACTGACAATTCTGGCAGTATCAGTACTGTTTATCTTGTTGGCAGCTGATTTGTCGATCGCCAGTATTTTTGCGCTGGGTTGGGGCAGTGTGCAAACAGTGGCGGTGTTGATGTTTGTGGTGCGACCGATCAGCATCTGGCTCTGTACCTGGCAAGGAGACCTGAACTGGCGACAAAAGTTGTTTGTTTGTTGGATTGGACCCAGGGGAATTGTCTCGGCTTCGGTAGCATCTCTGTTCTCTATCTTGTTGACCGATCGCGGCATCAATGGCGGTGATTCGATCAAGGCGCTGGTTTTTCTCACCATTATCCTGACGGTGTTTTTGCAGGGTCTGACAGCAGGTTGGGTTGCTAGATTGCTCAAGCTCAATTCGACTGACACGCCCGGTGTGTTAATTGTTGGCTGCAATCCGCTGGGACGCTTGATTGGGCGTTTGTTTCAAGAAAAGGGAGAATCCGTCGTACTCATTGATACTGATCCCGAAGCGTGCAGATTGGCAGAAGCAGAAAATCTGCGCGTTTTTCACAGTAGTGCACTGGATACCAAAGTGTTGGAAGAGGCGGGACTCACTTCGATGGGGACATTTCTGGCGGCGACGACCAACGGCGAAGTAAACCTGGTTCTAGCACAACGCGCCGCAGAAGAGTTCAAACCACCCCGGGTACTGGCAACCTTTGCCCGCGATCCTCAGACTGCCAATCTCTCTGGCACGACTCAGGTAAAGCAAGCATTTGAAGCCCAATTTTCCATTAAAACCTGGAATCAATACCTGACCGACAAAGCGGTCAAATTGGGGGAAACGGTTTTGAGAGAAGAAGGGTTTGCTTTTCAGCAAGCCCATTTGCGAGCACTGATTCGGACGGGAGAACTGGTGCCCCTGCTGATAGAGCGGGATGAGCAACTCTATGTCTTGTCTGCGATCGAAGAATGGCAAGGGGGCGATCGCATTCTCTACCTGCTGCACGATCCCAAACCGACGCTGTTGAAGCTCCTGTCTGGCAAGTCCCAACCCAACTTGACAGTAGAAAAGTTGCCAAAAGTGGAAGAAATTCCTCTGGCTCCAGCTATTTCGAGCGCTCCGATGAAGCCAATCAAAGAAGTTTAGTGATCGGAGTCTGCTGGAATATGCCATCAAAGCCCAGATTCAAGCCCTCTCGATCAACGAATCGGAGGACAATCGATCGCCTGAATTGCTGTTCTGGTAAGCTTTTTGTAGGTTAAAACCTGCGATCTCTCTACTCAAATTTTGTGACTTACATCACTTATTGCAGTGATTTTCCTCACCTAATTTCTGTGAAAAGATCACACCCCTTTCTGGGTTCGATCACCAGGTTTCCTTGCTAAACGCGAGATATTACTGACATGAAAGCCCCTGCATCGAGAGCATCTAACTATGTCAGCCAAATTTTCTCGCCTCTTCTCGACTGCTCAAGCCCTCGCCCCTCATCGGATTGAGCAACTATTAACGGGAGTGTTTTTCACACTTGCAGTTGGATTGATTGCATCCCCAGCCCCAGCGCAGAGTGCTGAGGTGGTTTCTGCTCCATCGCAAGTCCCTGTCAATCAAACGGCGCTGATCTCGAGTGCGAACCATCCGCAAGCCTTGCCGGACGGAGTTTACCTGTATGGACAATCTTCCCAGCCCAACCAGATAGGGTCTGCCTACATGGTGATCAAGGTCGATCGCCAGCAAGTAGCAGGCGCCTTCTACATGCCGTCTTCTTCATTCGACTGTTTTCGTGGCGAATTGCAAGGAGAAAAGCTGGCACTCAATATAGTCAATAGCTATGACCGAACCAGTTATCCTTATGCGCTAGCGCTGCAAACGAACGCAACTGTTGCCACGGTCAGTAATCCTGCGGTTGCGCCGACAGAATTGGAAGGTTATCACTTGCTTGAGACCGTGAGTGCAGGCGATCTCAAAATTCTTGAAACTTGTCAGGCAAGTATTTAGCCAAGTGTAAATCTGGCAAGACGATGCCTGATAGTTACCTAAGTTGCGTCAGTTCTGGTGATTTTGAACAACAATGGACGTTCTAGTTTGCCACTCTCCCCTAACGGACAGTGGCAACTTTTGTTTTTGTGGGAGGAGGCTGTACTCAGGAATCAGGAATTGACCGGGTTGGCTCTGTATCTCCATGTCCCTCCAGCCTCTAAACCTTCCCATTCCTGGGTTAATCTATCTCTCCGCTTGGCTGCACCTGCATTCTTAACCCCGCTTTGGGACGCAGCGTTAAGGAAGGGTCACATCGAATCGGACGATTGGGCAGTAAGCTAAGGCGATAATTTTGCCCGATCGTGGTCAGCAACAACACTGCTTCCATCAGGGCAAAAGCTTTGCCAATGCAGACCCGCGCCCCTCCACCAAAGGGGAAATAAGCGTAGGCAGGCAGGCGTTTTGCCAGGTCGTTTTCCCAGCGATCGGGTTGAAACGCATCGGGGTTGTCAAAAAAGCGAGCATCACGCTGCACCAACCACTGACTGATCAACACGACGGTGTTGGCAGGGAGAAAATACTTGCCAATGTGCGTATCCCGAACTGCCTGACGGGCGATTAACCAGGCGGGTGGATAGAGCCGCATCGATTCCCACACAACCCGTTCGGTGTAACGCAGTTGAGGAAGGTCTTGCACCGTTGGGTCTCTGCCATTCAGCACAGTCTGCCATTCGGTTGCCAGTTTTTGAGTCACTTCAGGATGCTGAGAGAGCAACATAAAGGTCCAGGTCAGCGCGTTAGCAGTGGTTTCATGTCCAGCGATAAAGAGAGTCATGATTTCATCGCGCAACTGCCGATCGGTCATCTGGCTACCATCGGTTTCGTCTTTGGACTGGAGCAGCATCGAGAGCAGATCGCCGCGATCGGTGCCACTGGCACGGTGTTGTTGAATGATGTCGTAAACAATTTCATCCAGGCGAGCCACCGCTTTGTAAAATCGTCGTTTTTTGGGGGTAGGTAACCAGGTGGGTACAAACATCGTGTTGATGCGATCGCTAAATAGATCCATCGCCGCTGCCAGACACTTGCCCACAGCTTTCATCTGCCCTGACATTTCCACATCAAACAGCAGCTTTACCACGATCGCCAAGGTCAATTCCATCATGTCTTGATGGATATCGCGGATTTCGCCATCCTGCCAGGTTGCTAGCATTTGATGGGTATGTGCCACCATTGTGCGGCCGTAGTCCATAATCCGTTCGCGATGGAAGGCGGGTTGTGCCAAGCGTCGCTGTCGTTGCCAAAACTCGCCCTCACTCAGGAGCAACCCACTGCCCAACAATACCCGGTGACTGCTAACGGCGCGGCTTTTGATAAATTCGCGACTGCGGGTTACCAGAACTTCTTCAATGTCATTGGGATGGCTGACTAGATAGAACGATCGCTTGCCAAATTGCAACGTCACGACATCCCCCAGGGTTTGCGCGCATCCCTGCAAAAAGCCCATCGGGTCACGGTTATATTCCAGCAAATGCCCCAAAATGGGACGTTTGTTCGGGGGGATGGGAGGGAGGAGAACAGTGTCCATAAACGGCTGAATCCAGGACGCAACTTTTCTATCGTAAAGGGTTTTGGCAAAGGGCGCGGCTAGGATTTGCTGAACCGCGATCGCGAGTTTTCGGTGCCGATTGGGCAAATAGGTGTAGTGTAGTGGGTGTAGTCGTGACTCTACATCTGGAGCGATCGCGCGATGACGAGTGAGAATCAACTGCGTCTATTTACTGCTGCTGAGCAGCGAACCTTGTACCGGGTCAGGCAGCCGACGGAAGCACTGGAGATGAGTGGCACCGCGTTGCAGGAATGGAAGCAACGGGTTTTCCAGTACCAGCAACAAGTGCAGATCAGTCCACCTCCCCAGCAAGTCTCGTTATTCGATCTGGCTCCTGCCCCCATGCAAGTCGCAACAGCGATCGAGCCCTTCACCTTGCCCCAACAGAACACGGAGTTTTGGCGCTGGAAGGCGGAGGATCAGGGCGTAGCGGCATTGTATTTCGTGATCGACTATGCCTTGCCGATTTTGCTGTATGTGGGGGAAACGGTGAAGTCGGGACAGCGCTGGAAGGGCGAACACGACTGTAAGCGTTATCTCTTGAACTATCGTCAGGCGCACTACCAAAACCAGTTGGAATCGATGTTGGGGATTGCCTTTTGGGCGCAGGCTCCCGAGCAAACTCGCCCGCGTCAACAGTTGGAATCGGCGTTGATTGCTCAGTGGCGATCGCCCTTTAATAAAGAGAACTGGGAGTTTTGGGGTACGCCGTTTGTCGGTGGCAAATAAGGAGGCAGTGTCGCATGGTCAGTGAACGCAATCCAGAGGTATTAGAGATCGGGCAGCAGGCGTTCCAGCACTTTGCAGCAGGGTTGGCAACCGCTCAATGGCAACCAAAACCAGGCTGCGATCGCGTTTGATGTGCGCGGCAACCAGATTTGTGGCTATCGAGAATATCTCGGCGTGGTGTTTCAGTTGGGGACTCGCTGAACTAACTCCCTCATCCCCAACCCTTCTCCCCAGGGAGAAGGGCGCAAGATTTGTGTGACCTAATCGATCGCGATCGATTGCGGACCCCCACTTTTGCCATTGTGGGTCACGTCTGCCGAGGCAGTATAGGGCGAAGGTCCCGCTTGCTGATCGAGCCAGCTTTTGACGGGGTCTTCGGCAAGATTGAGGCGGAAAATGCCTGAAAAGAACCCACCCATAAACGAAAGCGGTTGTTGGGAGAGTTCTTTCATGATGGGCATGAGTTCGTCTAAGAACATGGTCAGGTTCCTTGTTTGAATGCGGTAGGGGGTATATTGCCAGGAAATCTATTACGTCAGAGATCCTAACGTGAATAGGGTGTGACTAGGAGGATGTAGATGACAGGATGATAAGAAATTCCTTACATTAGTCATTGAGACTTGGGTGGCTTTGTCTGTGAGACTTGGATGGATTTGTTTTTTGTTTTGTGGTTCGCCTTTGCTTTACAGGAGTTAGTTCAGCTAGTTTGGCATTAGCTTCTCTAAGGCGTTGGGCCGATTGCCGATTAATCAAGAAAGAAGTTACAAAAGCAACAGGGACAACCTCTTTATTGATTTTTCCTAGAAAAAGCAATGTGAGTGCTACAGGAAGAACAGCTAAACTTGTTATTTGCCCGAAGTAGGCAAGATTTGACAAACGATTAGCTTGACGATGACGAACTTGACGAGCAACTTGTTCATTAGTTTGACGAGGTTTTCGGATAGTCTTACGACTTTCTTGAGGAAAATAACTTTCGTCCGATTTCATGTTAGAGTTCTCCAATCGAATTAATAACGAGGCTTCAGCTTGATAGTGTGAAAGAGTATTAAGCTGAAGCTTTTTATTCAGCAGTTCCTACAATTGAGCGTTTGGACATATGTTTTGATGTCCATATCTACTACAATTCAGGCTTTCTAATAATTTAGAAAGCCTGAATTGTCTGTCTTGGTTATCTACTTCTTCTCTGGCAACATGCACTTGTCACTATCGCACCCGGCGGGACCTTCTTCAGTCGTGTAACCCAGGTCATAGCGGGTGAGAGCGGCGTGGAAGTCGTCGGTCTTCTGGCGAAGTTTGACGTCACGTTCCATGCGATCGAAGGTTGCCTTATCGATTTTCTCGAAGGGCAGGCGGGGGAAGGGGGCATCGAAGCGGGCAAGCAGCGCGGCGCTGATGTAGCCCTGGTTGTGGATGATGGTTTGGTAGATTCGGTGCGCTAAGGGTTCTACTTCTTCTTCCCGCAGTTCGATCGTGGCGCTGGTGTTGTGCGCGGTGTAGTGCTGCTGCACTTGCATGTAGAAGTCGAACTGTGCCAGGGCTGAGAATTGCTCAATGGCGATCTGGTCGGCACCGGGTAGGTTTGCCCAGGAGACTTCTACGGGAATTTCCACCAACCACTCAGTGCAACGCGGATCGAAGGCATCGTTGAGCAGGTTGCCGTGCTCGTCTTTGTCTGACTGAGAGGGCACAATGCTGTAGCCATAGTCCAGGCAGGTGAGGGCAACCGGGTCGTTTTTGCGGAAGGTGATGCGGCGGATGAAGCGCTGGGCTTTGGGGGGATGCCAACCAGGGCTGGCACCTGTCAACAGCGACTTGGTTCCGGCAGGCTGAACCGTAGTGCAGCGGTTAGGGCGTTTGATCTGGTGCCGATCGCAATACTCCCAAACGGCTCGATGCACCGTGTCTTTCCAGCGAGACAGGTATGCCTGTTCCTGGCGCTTGAATGCCAGCCCTTGCTCAGTCTCTGGACGACCTTCACTCCACCAGTGCAGCCATTCCACCCCAAACGCATGAACGAAGAAGTCAAACAGTCCCGTGAAGGAAACGCCGACGATCGGATCGACTAAGCGCGACTTTTGGTAACGCTCTTCAACAAATTGATGATTCAGAAGTGCAGCGACGGATAGTGCTCCGGCAGTAAAAGCATCATCTTGTTCTTCAAAATTGAAGGGATCGAGTTGATTGAGATGCACTTCGCTCAAATTGCAGTGGAAGTCTGCACCAATGATTTCCCCGCAGGGATTGAGTCCATATCTCGCCAGACGATGATCCAACTCATAGTCGGGCATTTCCGGGCGATAGTGTTGCAGCCAGCGACGGGCTTCGTTGTAGCCCATGGCATACACTTCTAGAAATTCCTGTTTCAATTCAGGTGTATGCAGCAAGTCGGCATTGGCACGGGCGATCGCTTCGGGCGCGTACTGAATCGCTCCTTCGCCCGAATAGAACTGTTTGCGAACGGCATCGATGCATTCTTGCTCGGTGGGCTGGTGGTGATAGACGCGGGTGTGGTTTGCCATCCGCAACGCATCCCGTTCTGGGTCAATTCGCCAATTGCCTGCTGCATCTTGCTGCCAGAGGTTGTCTTTGGCAGCGGCAAAAGCAGCATCGTCGCTACTGCTCTGACGCATCCCCGCACTGCGCCGAATGTTTCCGGCAACGACCGTTGCTGCTGCTTCGTCAATCAGTAAGCAGCATTCCACCGTGGTCAACTGTCTGCCCACGGCTTTGTTGAGAATGTTGGCGCAGCGCTCGTACAGTCCTGGTAAGCGAATGGGGTTGGCAACGCCGCCGAAGCCTTTGAGCGTTTCGCCTTCGGGACGCACATCGCTCACATCGACGATGACTTGCACGGTTCCGGTAAAGCGTTCGTCGGTGGATAGCTCCAGCAAGGATTGGTAAGACCCCACCCAGCCCTGGCGGCTGTCACCCACGTGGATAGTGACTCGATTGCCCTCAATCTGCACTTCTGTCTTTTCGCGCCGTTGGGCAAGCGGAGTTGCGCCAATGCGGCTCTGCAAAGTCACGTTCAAGCGATTGCGAATGGGCGGCAGTTGGTGAATGTAGCGGGGTTCCAAGATACCACCAGTGCCACACCCCATCATGGCGAGATCCATCATCAAGCCAAAGGCGCGCCAATCGACAACATTGGTGCTGGTGCAGTTGTAAGCACCGGAGAAGTTTTCTTTTTTCTCTGCCCAGGCAGTGCCACCGACCCAGAGCCAGCGACCGGAGGGTAGGCTTTTCATCTGCTGCTGCATGCGATCGATCAATGCCATTTCAGCAGTGGTGAGTTTGCCCAGTTTGGCTAAACCTGCGGTGGTGCGGTCGCGCACTTCTTGCCAGGACTCGCGCCGATCGCCCACTTTGCGGCTGTAGGTGCGATAGAAAACGGGGTTGGCGGCGGGTGCCGTTTCCGGAAATGGATCGGAAAGAGTGGCTAAATTCTGGAAGGCAGGCTGCTCAGTGGAGAGAATGTCTTTCAGGCGCACCTGCTCAATTTCTCGAACCATAAATCTAGGTCTCATCGGGGTGGAATAAGTCCAAACTATAGCGCGATCGTCCCCAAATCGATACAGATTTAGTGTGGAAATTAAAAAAAGAAGGATCTCTGCTCTATAGATAGAATCTTCCCCAGGTTCCTATGCCTTGCTCAGACGCGCGCCTTGAGCGGACTTCTACCTCCCCTGCTGAGCGATCGCTTGACAAGCAAGATAGGGGAATGCCGATTTAAAGGATGTCTTCAGGCTCGCTTTCCTCATCCACCATCGGGATTTCGGTGATTTCGTCATCCTGTCTGCGATCGTTATAATCTTCTGAGGACTTGGGTTCCAGTTCCCAACGATGTGAATCCCGACCCTCCAGAATCTCATTGGTCATCAAAAAAGCGCGATCGTCCATCTCTAAGCCAACGGCTTTGCCCAGGTCATCCACAATATCCATATCGGGTGTGGCGACCGTACCGCCAACCGACTCATCCCCCTCAGCATTGGCTTGCTCGTAGTTGGCATCGATATCGCCGCCAGTCAAGTCGGGGGTGGCTTCGTGGTACTGTTGCTGGCGATCGCGCATTGTGCGTCCACCCATACTGTATCCCGGCATCTCGGCAACTCCCGTGCCATAAGATTCGGTATACTCCTGAGGGAGATCGCTGCTGGATTCTTCTCCCTCTGGCTCATCCATAATCTCGTCGGCTGCCTCGTCCGGGATCGAGTTGCCGATCGTGTGCAGAGCAGATTCCAAATCGGATTGATCGGTCGGACTTCTAAGCGCTGGCTTGTCTGCGTCTTGCATACTGCTGCCTCTCAAGGGTGGTCTGGCAAATCATGGAGTCATGCCACTCAGCAGCCTAACGAAACCGACCAAGCACCAGAATCGGTCAATAGGCAGATTGGGCAAAGTGTAGAGAGGTAGATGGAGATAGATAAAAATAGACAGCTACTAATCCGCATTTTTGGGAGGCGATCGTTCTATGCGTCTTCAACCAAACACCTGGATTCTCTATCTAATTTTGGTTTGTGCCGCTAGTTGTTCCAGTTCAGTCCACTCTTCCACTCAATTGGCTACTATCCAAAACCAGGTTCCAGAGCTTCAACTCAATTACCACGCCTTTGATCAGGAATCGAAGAGTGGTTGGCGAAGCTTAGCCGATCAGGAAAAGTATCTTGATGCAGCCAAGCTAATTGATCGGTACCTAGAAGACAAGCAAGACCTGACAGACCAACAAAGAGTGATGTTGAACTTTCATGCTGGACAACTGTACGCTTGTGCCAATCAACCGGATCAGGCGAACGATCGCTTGCAATCCACCATTGATGCGAAAGAACCACTAGATCCTGAAAAATGGAATGCCTATGTAAAAGCTACGATGGCCTTCTTAAGAAGAGATTATTCGGAACTCCTAAAAATGCGGGAAGCTGTTGCAAAAGGACCCATACAACGGAACTTAAAAACAATTGATCAGTTAATTCAGCATTTTGGACAGCCTTATTGCACGGCATTAGCAGCCCAGGATGACAACAATCAGCAATCAGAAGCTAAGAAAATTCTGATCGATATGAGCAAAGCCCAATGGGTTTATTATCTGGAACATTCAAGGTTCTCCCCAACCATAGAATCTCTTGGGTCAAGATTTTCAACCCGAACAAAAGACTATACCTATAGCACTTTGCCATACTCCAGGGATGCTGTTTATCTGCTGGCATCAGCCAACCAAGAAGGTAAAAAAAATTACATAGCGATCGTCTATTTTGCCCATTTTTCTTTCTACACGCCTTCTTCTGGAGGTACTGATCCACCTTTAGGCTTTACGCTACTTTGCCAGAGCCGCCAATCTTTCCCAAACTCTCCACCGAAGCTACAACCCCTAATCCCAAAATCGGATTCCTTTGGAGATTATGTAGGCACGGATTGCCCTGTCGGTTACTCAGAAGTCGAAAAGATTGTCTATAACGGTTGCCTTAGGGCGCAAAGAGGAGGCAATCAGCAGCTACGACCAGGCGCTGCACTACGAACCCGACAAGCACGAAGCCTGGTACAACAAAGCTTGCTGCTATAGCTTGCAGAGGCAGGTAAACGAAGCCCTCTTCCACCTGCGATACGCCATTGACCTGGATGCAAAGTGCCAGAAGATGGCAAAAACCGACACCGATTTCGACCCCATCCGCGACCACCCGCGCTTTCGCGCCCTGGTGAAGACTAAAAACAGCCCCCTAGCATTCATGCTAGGGGGCTGTTTTCGATCACCCTGATGAAACAAACTTGACTGCGCTTACTGCACCGAACTCAACACCTTCTCAGGCATCGCATCCGGATTGGCTTCCGGGCTGTCCTTCTCTGACGGTGGCACCACTTGCCAGAACTGAGGCAAATAGGCTGCCCAGTTTGCCAGAATTCGCTTCGCCTTCGGACTTCCTGTGCGATCGGCATGAGCCGCAATCAACGACTTCAGTTGTTCCTCCCCCGCCGGAGTTACCACTCGCTGCACCTTGACAATCTCTGGATTGATATGGGTGGGAAACGTGCCATCCTCATCCAAGAAGTATGCCAGTCCTCCGGTCATACCTGCACCGACATTGCGTCCGGCTTTCCCCAGCACGACGATCGTTCCACCCGTCATATATTCGCAACAGTGGTCGCCAGCCCCTTCAATCACCGCCTGTCCCTTAGAGTTCCGCACCGCAAAGCGTTCGCCTGCCTGCCCATTGGCAAATAAAACGCCCCCGGTTGCTCCATATAGACAGGTGTTGCCGACAATTACATTTTCCGATGGCTCGTAGGTTGCTTCAGCCGATGGTTTGATCACAATCTCACCCCCATGCATTCCTTTAGCCACGTAATCGTTAGCATCCCCTTCCAGGTTGAGCACCATCCCTGGCAGAATAAATGCACCAAAACTCTGCCCTACGCTGCCCTGGAAATTGAGCGTGATTTGCCCTTCAAAGCCAGTGTTGCCGTACTGCTGCGCGATCGCGCCTGCCAGCCGCGTTGCCACCGTGCGATCGGTATTTACCACCCGCTGCGTGCTGGTCACCGTAGACTGATTGCGAATTGCCGCCTGAATTGCCGGATCTGCCAGCAACTCATCATCCAGCACCGGACCATTGCTATGCACCGTTTCGTGCTGCAACCAGGTGCGGTCTGTGCGGGTGTCGGGCAATTGGGTGAGACAGTCTAGATTCAGTGCTGGTGTTTTGGTAATCTTGACTCCTTCTCTGGGCTTCAGCAGATCTGCCCGTCCCACAATGTCGTTGAGAGAACGGTAGCCCAATCGTGCCAGCAGCGATCGCACCTCTTCTGCCACAAACAAGAAGAAATTGACCACATGCTCTGGGGTGCCAGGGAACCGCTTGCGCAGGTCTTCTCGCTGGCTGGCAACCCCTACCGGACAGTTGTTGGTGTGGCAAATGCGCGCCATGATGCAGCCTTCCGCAATCATCGCGATCGAGCCAAAGCCAAACTCTTCTGCCCCCATGAGCGCCCCCATGATCACATCCCATCCCGTTTTGATGCCGCCATCCACCCGCAAAATCACCCGATCGCGCAGTTGGTTTTGCATCAGCACTCGATGCACTTCCGTTAGCCCCAGTTCCCAGGGACCGCCTGCATGTTTGATCGAACTCAAGGGAGACGCGCCCGTACCGCCGTCATGTCCCGAAATCTGGATAATGTCGGCGTTGGCTTTGGCAACCCCTGCTGCCACGGTGCCAATGCCAATTTCCGCCACCAGCTTCACCGAAACCTGCGCCTTGGGATTGATCTGGTGCAGGTCAAAAATCAACTGTGCCAGGTCTTCGATCGAATAAATATCGTGGTGTGGTGGCGGTGAAATCAGCGTCACCCCAGGTTTGGATCGTCGCAGCATAGCAATATAAGGACTGACCTTGCCACCAGGCAATTGTCCGCCTTCCCCCGGTTTTGCCCCCTGAGCAATCTTGATTTCAATCTGCTTGCCACTGACCAGATACTCTGGGGTGACACCAAAACGCCCCGAAGCCACCTGTTTAATGGCAGAACTGGCAGTGTCGCCATTGCGTAAGCCTTTCAGGTGGGGCAGCGTGGGGGAAAGCCCCTCGCTGACATCGTCCAGCACCCGATAACGGACGGGATCTTCGCCACCTTCGCCAGAGTTGGATTTGCCACCAATCCGGTTCATAGCGATCGCCAATGTCTCATGGGCTTCCCGCGAAAGTGCGCCCAGGGACATCCCACCTGTACAGAAACGCTGCACGATCGCAGCCACCGATTCTACTTCTTCCAACGGAATCGAAGGACGATCGCTCTTGAAGTCCAACAGATCGCGCAGTGCCGTCAGGGGACGATTTCGCAGATAGTTTTGGTAAAGCTGGTAGTGATCGACCTGTTGACCTGCCACTGCTTTGTGCAGTGCTTTTGCTAGTTCCGGGCTGTTCATGTGGTATTCGCCACCCGGACGGTATTGGACAAAGCCAAAATTCTCCAGCTTTTTACCTGTGAGTTCAGGGAAGGCGCGACTGTGGAAGGAGAGCACTTCTTGCGCCAAGTCAGCCACACTTAAGCCACCTAGACGGGAAGCAGTGCCGCAAAAACCCAGGTTGAGCAAGTCTGAACCAATCCCGATCGCTTCAAAAATTTGCGCTCCATGGTAACTGGACAGCAGCGAAATGCCCATTTTAGAAAGAATCTTGAGCAATCCATTTTCGATCGCTTTGCGGAAGTTGCCCTGGGCGCCGGATAGCGTAATCGGTTTAATCTTGCCCCGTTCCATCAGTGTTTGGGTGCGGGCATCTGACCACCACTGACGTACCGTTTCTAGCGCTAGATAGGGACACACCGCACTGGCACCATAGCCAATCAAACATGCAAAGTGGTGAGTGCTCCAGCACTGGGCAGTATCCACTACCAATGATGCCCGCATCCGTAACCCCTGACGAATCAGGTGATGGTGTACAGCGCCTACTGCCAGCAAGGGAGGAATGTAGCTGTAATCCACGTTCAGGGGTGTGACCTTGCCTTGCGGATCCAGCCGATCACTCACAATCAAGATCGTTTGCCCCGATCGCACGGCTTCCGTTGCCTTTTGACAGAGCGCAGTCACCGCCCGTTGCAAGCCTTCGGGTCCCGTCGCGATCGCAAAACGAGTGGAGAGTGTAGCTGTAGAAAATTCTGACTGCCGCACCTGCTCCAGTTCTGCTTCATCCAATATCGGCGAGGATAGCTTGAGTAGATGGCTTTGTTCCGGGTCAGTTTCCAGCAAGTTGCCCCGTCTGCCCAATTCCATTGCCAGCGACATCACCAGGCTTTCTCGCAAGGGGTCGATCGCCGGATTTGTGACCTGAGCAAAGCGTTGCTTGAAATAGTCGTACAGCAAATGCGGCTTTTCCGAAAGCACTGCTAATGGAATATCGTCACCCATACAGAAGGTGGGTTCTTTGCCTTGGGCTGCCATCTCTTCGATGATCATCTCCACATCTTCGGCAGTATAGCCAAAGGCAGTTTGTGCCCGCAAAGCGTCTTGCCGCTCCATTTGTGTCGCTTCAATATAAGGTTGGGGTTGCAAGTCTTTTCGATATTGGGTGAGCCACTCGCCATAGGGGTAGGCACTGGCAACCCGTTGCTTAATCTCCCAGTTTTTGAGAATTTCTTGCGTACTCAGGTTAAAGACAATCATCTGTCCCGGACCCAGTCGTCCTTTTTCGATGATTTCGGCTTCCGGCAGATCCACAACCCCCGCTTCGGAGGCAACCACAAAGTAGCCATCGCGAGTAATCACATAGCGGGCAGGGCGCAGCCCATTGCGATCGAGGGCGGCTCCTACCGTCTTGCCATCGGAAAACACTAGCAACGCCGGACCATCCCAGGGTTCCTGGATGCCACTGTAGTATTCGTAAAAGTCCACAATCTCAGGATGATCCACCAGCGCAGGCTGATTTTGATAAGCCTCCGGCACCATGATCATCAGTGCTTCCATGGGGCTACGCCCAGATCGCACCAACAACTCCAGCACATTATCCAGATTCGCCGAGTCGCTATTGTTCGAGTTCACCGTTGGCTTCAGATCTTGAATGCGATCGCCCCAGATGGGATGAGCCAGGTCAGATTCCCGTGCCACCATCCAGTTCACATTGCCCAGTAGCGTATTGATCTCGCCGTTGTGTCCCAAGAGGCGCATCGGTTGTGCCAGGGGCCATTTGGGCATCGTGTTGGTGCTAAAACGACGGTGATAAACTGCGTAAGTACTTTGATAGGCAGGATTGGTCAGATCTGCGTAAAATGCGCCCAAAATTGCCGATCGCACCATCCCCTTGTAAACGATCGTCCGGCTCGATAGGGAACAGATGTAGAGATCCTGCAAAGTGGGTTCGGGGGCAATTGCTTGTACCATCCGCTTGCGAACCAAATAGAGCTGCCGCTCCAGTGCATCACCCTGCAATGTTTCTGACTGCACCAAAACTTGCTCGATTTGCGGCTGGTTTTCGCGGGCTTGAATGCCTAAAACCTCCGGTCGTACAGGTAGTACCCGCCAACCCAAAATCTGCAACCCTTCTTCAGTGAAAATCTGGCTGGCAATCTGGCGTGAGCGATCGGCTGCTGTTTTCTCCTGTGGCAGAAACATCATCCCCACTGCCGATCGGGCAGGGTCAGCCGTCGTCATTCCCTGCTCAGCTAACCAGCCATTCAACAGATCCCAGGGGATTTCGGTCATCAAGCCTGCTCCATCCCCAGAGTCATAATCTGCGCTACAGCCCCCCCGATGTTCCAGGCAGGTCAGCGCTGCTAGTGCCTTTTCAACTAATTCGTGACTGGCTCGTCCCTGTTGATCGGCAATAAAGCCTACGCCGCAAGCATCCCGCTCCTCGACCAGCCAGCGCTGACCTGCATATCCGGCTTTAACTTCCTGCGGCAATGGATTAAATGAATCTTGAGTTGAGCGATGGGAGGAATGGTTCGTGGGATGGTTCATTGTTATAACTTACCGAGGTTAGGGATGAGCGACAGTTAAAAGGAGGTTGAGAAAGGGTTAACTCAATTGACCAGCGTGGTTCGATCGACATCGAAAAACAGTCAATTCTGGCAATCGGACAGGCAAGGACATACTGACAAATCGAGGTGGAAAATTGTCATCAGGTCAAGCCTTCGACGGAAAAAAGCTTTCTACTAAAAATAAAAAGCTAGATAAAAAAAGCTCTATCAGAAAAGCCTGAGATTACTCTGTAACAACGACAAATACAGGGAAATCCAACTTTGGATCATGGGGACTGAGAGACGAGGTATTCAGCGATCGCAAATTGCAACGAACTTGAACTAGGATCGCAACCCCCATCCTCGCAACCAGGCTCATTTTTCAAATGGGATCAATGAATTTGCTCAGGATACGATCGCGCCAGAAATATTGAGTCAGATATCGCGAAGCATGCTGATTGGGGGCTAGCTGTCTATGGCTTCAGTTCAATCCTGACTCCTCTGCTGACTGACCGACATTCTGGAGTAAATCACAATAGAGCCGCGCTTATCGTGATTCGGTTATGTTCTAGACATCTTGTTGGTACTTGGGCAGGCTTTGCTCAGCCAAGCTTGCCCAAGTACCAACAACACTGTTGAAACACTACCCGTGATTCCATCCTGAGAATTTTGTTCAGGTGGGTCGTCCGGCACTGGATATCAGGAATCAGAATTGTATAAAAAATACATAGTTCTAGCAATCCCTAAGTCGGCAAACAAATTTTTCCAGCGAATCCGATTGCTGCCTTTATCTTGTCCGAAACGCTACCCATGCTGTTCAGATTTGTCAGCCGACGAGATAACACGATCGCGGCTTGCTTTCAGGACAAATTCAGCCTCTTTCCTCCATTATTACGAATACGATACGAATATTGCGAAATGATTACGAAGGGTAAGGCTGAACCGCCGTTGAAGTCAGTATTCCTTGATAGTTTTGTAAAGATTACCCGACAGAATGATGGCAAAACTTGGTTTGAATATTTCTTGGCAAAATTTAGATCGCCTTTGGTCTGGTTGTCCTCAAGCTCCCTATACAGGTCTCAGTTACCTGGGTAAGATTGGGCTGATGCTTGTCTTGCTAGGGGGAGCGATCGATCTCAGATTGGACCCTGCGATCGCCTCGGAACCCCCCGATCTGATCACGGTTCCCCGTCGTCAAATCAGCCAGCAGTCTGTATCTCCCACTCCTACCCCCGCGCCATCGACCCAAACTTTCATTCGTCAAGGCACTCAGGTTTCGGTGAATGGACGCACACTCCCAGTAGCCTGGGCACAGTGGCAAGTGCTTCCCCATAGCGAAGTCCGCACAGGAATTAGCGACGCTGGATTGATGCGATTGTTTGGGTTTCGGTTGCTGAGTACGCTGAATGCTGCGGTTCAGCCAATTGAATGGTTTGCTCCTCCTACCAACTTGCCTACCTTATTAACTGGGCAGTCTCGTTATTTAGACATCAGCATCCTGGCACAGGACATGGGTTGGCAATATCAGTCAAATGGTTCAGTGTTGCAGCTGACTTCTCCGCCCAGCCGAGTAATGAATGTGCGACAGGGTAAACAACCCTGGGGCGATCGCGTGGTGGTAGATCTCGATCGTCCTACTCCCTGGCAAGCCGAACAACAACAAGATTTTTCCGTTACCCTGGACGCGGCGATCGATGCGACTCTTCTTACCCATTTCCAAGCTGGTCCAGGTAACTTATTAACCTCCTTGAAGCTGGAAACCTCAGCCAACAAAACGATTCTCCGCTTGGGTATTCCAGGGAACATCCGTCCTCGCCTCTCGACACTTACCAATCCCCATCGTTTGGTGATTGATGTTCGCGACGATTCCATGGTGACTCAAGAGATTCTTTGGGCACCCGGATTGTTCTGGCGACAACAAATTCTTACTGTGGGGGCGGCTCAGTTTCCAGTGGTTTGGTTTGCTGTAAACCCGCGCCAATCTGGACTCCGTATCAAACCGATTTTGCCTAATGCGGTCAACATTCAGGGAACGGCTCCCTTGAGCCAAACAGCGCAGCAAGCACAAGTGGCAGCTGCCATTAATGGTGGATTTTTTAATCGCAAAAATCAATTGCCATTGGGGATCGTCCGGCGAGATGGTCGCTGGGTTTCGGGCCCCATTTTGAATCGGGGAGCGATCGCCTGGAATGAAAATGGTGACTTTAGATTCGATCGCTTCAATCTGCAAGAAACCGTCATTACCAGCGCAGGGCAGCGATTTCCTTTAACCTATCTCAACAGCGCCTTTGTTAAAGCAGGAATTGCTCGCTACACCCCGGATTGGGGCACCTCTTACATGACCCTATCGGATAATGAAATTCTGATCGGGGTGCAAAATAATCGGGTGGTGAGCCAGCAAACGGCGGCAGCGGTTGGTTTAAGTAGCCCCATCCCCACAAATGGCTATCTACTGGTGTTTCGATCAAACAAAACTGCAGCAGACTCTTTTCCTAAAGACACCTTGCTACAAATTGAAAGTGCAACCACCCCAGCAGACTTTAGCCGCTATCCCAATATTGTCGGAGGCGGTCCTCTGCTGCTTCGTAATCGTCAAATGGTGGTTGATGCTGCTGCCGAAGGATTTAGCCCTGCGTTTATTCGTGAAACCGCTCCCCGGAGTGCGATCGGGCGGACTGCCGATGGCACGATTCTCATTGTGGCAGTGCATAAAAAATTAGGTGGAGCCGAGGTTTCTCTCAATGAAATTGCCCAAATTATGCAACAACTCGGTGCGATCGATGCCCTGAATTTGGATGGGGGCAGCTCCACCACGCTTTATCTGGGCGGTCAATTGCTCGATCGTCCCCCCCAAACCGCAGCGCGAGTTCACAATGGCATTGGTGTTTTTGTCCAACCCAGTCCGTAAGCACTGATTAGCAGTCTGTAGTGATTAATAGGAGATGCGATTAAAGCTAATTTGAAGCCTGCCTGCTTCTAGTGAAGACTTCGTGTAAAAAGCCCGGTTTTGCTCACTGACCGATAGCAACCTCCAAGCCACTTTTGTTATGTTGAGCATCGGTTACCGCATTTCTCTGGTTTTCCTGCTCAAATAACGATTTTTTCGACGAATTCACCGCAGCGATCGCACTTCCTCTGCAACCCAAACGACAACAGCTAACCTACAGCGAACTTAAGGAGAAACATCTCGTGGCTCAATCTCAAGAAGTTGTCCAAACCCCATCCTTGACGCTCCCCACCTCTTTTGCCCCCAGAGGCATTGCCGCTACAGAACTGCGTCCCTGGGGATCGTTTACCACCCTCGAAGAAGGCCGTGGATATAAAATCAAGCGCATTGAGGTCAAACCCGGTCATCGCCTAAGTTTGCAGATGCACCATCACCGTAGTGAGCACTGGATCGTTGTTTCAGGCACCGCCAAAGTGGTATGTGGGGATGATGAGCTAATTCTCACCAGTAACCAATCGACCTATGTTCCTCAATGTACCAATCACCGCCTGGAAAACCCTGGTGTGATCCCCCTCATTTTGATCGAGGTTCAGAATGGTGAATATCTGGGCGAGGATGATATTGTTCGTTTCCAAGATGATTACTCCCGCGCTGGTTAAGGTTGCCAGTCATCATTTGAGGTTTGGGCTAGTGGGGTTTGGACTCGCATTTTCCCCGCCTCCTTGATTTTGAACTGAATTGAATTGAACTTCGTTAGAGTATCCTCCTGATATTACTGAGACAAAACAACTGGCTAGATGGTCATGACCATCTAGCTTTTTTTATGACGATCGCCTCTTCGTCTGCGATCTATTGTCTACATCAGGAACCGTCTACTGTAGGATAAGAAAGCAATCCTGCTGCCGCTCTCTGTAACGCTGGCTGAAATCGCAATTTGGAATGTCTATTGATGATCCATCTGAGTAAGTCTGCTGTGAATGAAGTTTTACGTCTAAGGAGGAAACATACTCCTACCAACGCTCGGTTGCGAGTCGGCATTCAACCGAGCTGCTGTTCAAGCATGGCGTATGTTCTGGAATTTGAACAGGAGCCTAGATCGGACAGTCAAGTCTATGTACTCGAAGGGCTTGAGGTCGTTATTGATCAGCCAAGCGCCCCATACCTGAATGGGCTAACCGTAGACTACACCGAAGACTTAATGGGGGGAGGCTTCCGCTTTCACAACCCCAATGCGACTCATACCTGTGGTTGTGGTAATGCCTTCTCGGTAGACTGAATTGCTGCTACTATCAGCTTTGTTGCTTGGTAGTCTTGAATTCAGCCAGAAATTCAATCAGAACGATTGACACAGCGTTGCCAAAGTCGATACACTGGATCTTCGTGACACTTGGAATTAAATAGAAATTGCTCCCCTTGTAAACATGCCCACTATTCAGCAACTCATTCGCAGTGAGCGCCAAAAAGCGCACAAAAAGACGAAATCTCCGGCTCTTAAGAGTTGCCCTCAGCGCCGTGGCGTCTGTACTCGCGTCTACACAACCACACCCAAAAAACCAAACTCCGCTCTTCGCAAAGTTGCCAGAGTTCGCCTGACCTCTGGGTTTGAGGTAACTGCCTACATTCCAGGAATTGGGCATAATCTTCAGGAGCACTCTGTGGTAATGATTCGGGGGGGGCGTGTCAAAGACTTGCCCGGTGTTCGCTATCACATCATTCGAGGCACTTTGGATACGGCAGGCGTTAAAGACCGTAAGCAAGGCCGCTCAAAATATGGTGCTAAACGTCCTAAGAAAGCCTAAATGCGACTGAGGCGATCGCGGCGTCCCGTCGATTTGTTGAGAAAAGCTGGAACCTTTCGAGCTTGTGCCAGAGTATTGAGTGAAATGCCAAGCGCAAGTTTGTGACGGTGAGTGTTTTGATAACATAGGCGCCCCAAGCTTTCTCATTTTTCTCTCTGACTTTGTTCGTATCAGACTTAATTATTCTCTTAAGGTTCATCATGTCCCGTCGTACCGTCATTAAGAAGCGTCCGATTCCGCCTGATCCGGTTTACAACAGCCGTCTTGTCACTATGATGGTGCGACGGATTATGAGAAGTGGCAAAAAATCATTGTCTTATCACATTGTCTATGATGCGTTTAAAGCAATTCAGGATAGAACGGGTGCAGATCCCCTTGAATTGTTTGAACGGGCAGTGAAAAATGTGACTCCATTGGTTGAAGTCAAAGCTCGTCGGGTCGGTGGTGCGACATATCAGGTGCCAATGGAAGTTCGTTCCGATCGAGGAACTGCACTAGCTCTACGCTGGTTGATCCAATATTCGCGTCAGAGAACTGGCAGAACCATGGCAGGTAAACTTGCCAATGAACTGATGGATGCTGCCAACGAAACAGGTAGTGCAATTCGTAAACGTGAAGAAACTCACCGGATGGCTGAGGCAAATAAGGCATTCGCTCACTATCGATATTAAGAAAGTTAGAATCTGTAATAGACCAAATCCTTCGTCAAGAAGGTGCGGCAGAGACTAAGGAGGTAGTTGTGCCACGTGCTGTCCCGCTTGAAAAAGTTAGGAATATTGGGATCGCCGCGCATATTGATGCGGGGAAGACAACCACAACAGAACGAATTCTGTTCTATTCCGGTGTCGTACATAAAATGGGTGAGGTGCACGATGGAACTGCCGTGACTGATTGGATGGATCAGGAGCGGGAGCGTGGCATCACTATTACTGCTGCTGCTATTAGCACAAACTGGAAAGAGCATCAGATCAACATTATTGATACGCCCGGTCACGTAGACTTCACGATTGAAGTTGAGCGCTCTATGCGGGTGCTAGATGGTGTGATCGCAGTTTTTTGCTCGGTTGGGGGAGTACAACCGCAGTCCGAAACTGTCTGGCGGCAAGCCGATCGCTACAGTGTGCCTCGGATCGTCTTTGTCAATAAAATGGATCGCACTGGGGCTAATTTTTACAAGGTTTACGGGCAAATTCGCGATCGCCTTCGTGCTAATGCTGTCCCGGTGCAAATTCCTATCGGCAGTGAAGATGTCTTTCAAGGAATTGTTGATCTAGTACGGATGCGTGCTTTTATTTATGGCAATGATCTGGGCACTGATATTCAGGAAGTTGAGATTCCAGAAGCAGTAAAAGAGCTTGCCGAGGAATACCGTACCAAACTGGTCGAATCTGTTGCGGAAGCAGATGACTCTTTAATGGAGAAGTATCTTGAAGGCGAAGAGTTGTCTGAGGAAGAAATTAGAGCAGCATTGCGGAAAGGGACCGTAAAGGGGACGATCGTTCCCTTGCTTTGTGGTTCTGCTTTCAAAAACAAGGGCGTACAACTCCTTCTAGATGCTGTGATTGATTATCTTCCTGCACCGATCGATGTTCCCCCGATTCAGGGAACCTTGCCAGACGGTGCACCTGTAGAACGTAGGGCAGATGATACTCAACCTATGTCTGCCCTTGCCTTTAAGGTCATGTCTGACAAATTTGTAGGGCGTCTTACCTTTGTTAGAGTTTACTCTGGGGTGCTCAAGAAAGGTAGTTATGTTCTCAATTCATCCAAAGGAAAGAAAGAACGAGTCTCTCGCCTGATTGTGCTAAAAGCAGACGAGCGGATTGATGTTGAAGAACTTCGGGCTGGTGATTTAGGTGCGATTCCAGGACTCTCAGAGACCCTGACTGGGGATACGATTTGTGATGAAAGTGCTCCGGTTATTCTAGAATCGCTCTTTGTCCCCGAACCTGTCATCTCTGTGGCAGTTGAACCCAAAACCAAGCAAGATATGGAGAAACTTTCTAAAGCTCTAAAAGCTTTATCGGAAGAAGATCCAACCTTTCGGGTCAGTTTAGATCAGGAAACGAATCAGACTGTAATTGCTGGAATGGGAGAGCTTCATCTGGAAATCCTGGTAGATCGCATGTTGCGCGAATTTAAAGTGGAGGCAAATGTGGGTGCGCCCCAGGTTGCTTATCGCGAAACCATTCGTAAATCTGTGCGGGCTGAAGGACGGTTTGTTCGCCAAAGCGGTGGAAAAGGTCAGTATGGTCACGTTGTGATTGAACTGGAGCCGAGTGAACCTGGCAGCGGTTTCGAGTTTGTCTCAAAAATTGTGGGGGGATCTGTTCCTAAGGAGTATATTTCTCCCGCTGAGCAAGGGATGAAAGAAGCCTGTGAATCGGGTATCTTAGCAGGTTATCCGGTAATTGATCTGCGAGCTACCTTGGTGGACGGTTCTTTTCATGAAGTGGACTCCTCTGAGATGGCATTTAAGATTGCTGGTTCGATGGCAATCAAAGAGGCAGTCCTGAAAGCGTCTCCGGTTCTTCTTGAGCCTATGATGAAGGTTGAGGTTGAAGTTCCCGAAGACTTTATTGGGAACGTGATTGGTGACCTCAATTCTCGTCGAGGTCACATCGAAGGACAAGAGACTGAACAGGGCATCGCTAAGGTAACTTCTAAGGTTCCCTTAGCCGAGATGTTTGGCTATGCTACTGATATCCGGTCTAAGACTCAGGGTCGGGGCATTTTTTCGATGGAATTTAGCCATTATGATGAAGTACCACGTAATGTGGCTGAAGCCATCATCGCTAAAAGCAAAGGGAACGCATAATCAGGAAAAGGAATACATAACTCATGGCACGCGCAAAGTTTGAAAGGACCAAACCTCACGTCAACATTGGAACCATCGGTCACGTTGACCACGGTAAAACAACCTTAACCGCTGCGATTACCATGACCCTGGCTGCTCTGGGTCAAGCATCAGCTAAGAAGTATGATGAAATCGATGCTGCTCCAGAAGAGAAAGCACGCGGTATTACCATTAACACAGCTCATGTTGAGTATGAGACTGCTGAGCGTCATTACGCTCACGTTGATTGCCCAGGTCATGCTGACTATGTGAAGAACATGATCACGGGTGCTGCTCAAATGGATGGTGCAATTTTGGTTGTTGCAGCAACTGATGGTGCAATGCCTCAGACAAAAGAGCACATTTTGCTGTCAAAGCAAGTGGGTGTTCCTAGCATTGTGGTCTTTTTGAACAAGATTGACCAGGTTGATGATGAGGAATTGTTAGAACTGGTTGAATTGGAACTCCGGGAATTGCTCAGTAGCTATGAGTTCCCAGGAGATGATATTCCGATCATTCGGGGATCAGGCTTGATGGCTTTGGAAGCAATGATCGCATCTCCTAAGACTGCAAGAGGAACAAATGAGTGGGTTGATAAGATTTACGAATTGATGGATGCAGTAGATGCTTATATTCCAACTCCCGAACGTGATGTAGACAAGCCCTTCTTGATGGCAGTTGAGGACGTATTCTCGATTACGGGTCGTGGTACGGTTGCAACTGGGCGAATCGAGCGTGGCAAGGTAAAGGTTGGCGAAACGGTTGAGATCGTTGGTATTCGCGAAACCCGCAGCACTACGGTGACAGGGATTGAAATGTTCAAAAAGAGTCTTGAAGAAGGGATGGCTGGCGACAATGCTGGTGTATTGCTTCGAGGGATTCAGAAGGCTGATATTGAGCGGGGAATGGTGTTGGCGAAGCCAAAATCAATCACGCCCCACACCCAATTTGAATCGGAAGTTTATATTCTGAAAAAAGAAGAAGGTGGACGTCACACCCCCTTCTTTCCGGGCTACAAACCTCAGTTCTACGTTCGTACAACTGATGTGACTGGTACTATCAGCAACTTTACTGCGGATGATGGCAGTGCAGCAGAAATGGTGATGCCTGGAGACCGCATTAAAATGACAGTCGAATTGATTAACCCGATCGCCATTGAACAAGGGATGCGTTTTGCAATCCGTGAAGGTGGTCGGACTGTCGGTGCAGGGGTCGTAGCCAAGATCCTCAAATAGTCTCAAAAAGGAGAGATTCGCAGTTAGCTATCGGCATTCAGGGTTTGCCTTGTTTGCTGGTAGCGCTGTCAGCCTGAGGCATCCAGCTGTTTCCTTCCTTAAAAGTCCCTGATAGCTGGTTTTGGGGCTAATAACTGGCGTTTGATAGTTAACAGCTTCAAGTTGTCTGTTATCCATCTGAACCTCGAAAATTCAAGACGTTACACTTCGGAACACTCATGGCAACGATTCAGCAGCAAAAGATTCGGATTCGATTGAAAGCCTTTGATCGTCGGCTCCTCGATACATCCTGCGACAAAATTGTGGAAACGGCAAATCGAACGAATGCGACAGTGATTGGACCAATTCCTTTACCTACCAAGCGGCGAATTTACTGTGTTTTGCGATCGCCTCACGTTGATAAAGACTCGCGCGAACATTTTGAGACCCGTACTCATCATCGGTTAATTGACATTTATCAACCTTCTTCAAAGACCATTGATGCGCTAATGAAGCTAGATCTACCTGCGGGTGTAGACATTGAGGTGAAGCTGTAAGTTATTTATTTTTAGTTTGATATCTCATCCTTTCGTTTTTAGGATTGCTGAGATGGGCTAGAGTAGAGGAAGAAGCGCTGTCTCTCTTAATTAAAAATTAAACAGGCAATGACATTTTCTTCCTCTATCGCTGTTCGCGAACTGCCGCTGTTTCCTCTACCCGAAGTAGTCCTGTTTCCAGGTAGACCGCTTCCTTTACACATCTTTGAATTTCGCTACCGGATTATGATGAACACGATCCTGGAGAGCGATCGTCGTTTTGGTGTACTAATGTGGGATCCGGTTCGAGGTAAACCCGCTGCTGTGGGCTGTTGTGCAGAAATTGTTCAATTTCAGCGATTGCCAGATGATCGAATGAAAATTTGGACATTGGGTCAGCAACGATTTCGGGTGCTGGAGTATGTTCGTGAGAAGCCTTATCGGGTGGGTTTAGTGGAATGGATTGAAGACCAACCACCTGTACAGAATTTAAATCCACTTGCTCAAGAAGTTGAGCAACTTTTACAGGATGTGGTGCGTTTGTCTGCCAAGCTAACTGGGCAGGAAATTGAACTACCTGATAGTATTCCTGACTTGCCGATCGAACTCTCGTATTGGATTGCGAGTAATCTTTATGGCGTCGCAACTGAGCAACAAGCGTTATTAGAGATGCAAGATACGGGGAGTCGTCTAGAGCGAGAGGCTGAAATTTTAACTTCGACGCGCAACCATTTGGCGGCTCGCACAGTTCTCAAGGATACTCTGGAAGATAACATTTGACAAAGGAAGGGATACTGATTTTAATTACAGTGAACAATTGTTTTTGTCAGTTCTAGATTGGCAAAGTGTTATTTTTGATATGTCACAAAAAAAAGGTAGATGAAACTACTGAGTTGTTAAACTGGTAGAACAGCGTAACTCCCAAAGAGTTTGAGCGTTTCAGTATGAGTTGCTAGGTCTTGTAACGCTGACTGCATCGAAGTTTGGTGAGAATCTGCCTCTAGATCGACAAAGAATAAGTAGTCACCCAGAGATCGTTTGGTTGGTCGCGATTCGATGCGACTTAGATTAATGCCTTGTTCAGCGAAGATTTGCAAGGGTTTCACTAATGCCCCAGGTACGTTTTCTTGAACGCTAAAAGCCAGAGAAGTATGGTTTCCGCCTGGGGACGGTTCTAAGCTCAGTGCCCAAAAGCGGGTACAATTATCAGGATTATCGTGAATTGGATACTCTAAGACGGGTAAGTCATATAATGTTGCTGCCCGTTGGTTTGAGATTGCAGCAGCAGCTAAATCAGCAATTGGGTATTTGAGGGCTTCAGTCGTCGAATGGGTAGGGATTAATTGTGCTGCTGGCAAAAACTTTTCTAGCCAGTTTTGACACTGGGACAGGGCTTGAGGATGGGAATAGACTGAGTGAATTTCTGCCAGGTTTGTGCTTCGTGAAATCAGTGCGTGAGAAATCGGTAAAACTAGAGCTTTTTGAATCTGTAAATCATCAAATTGCCAGAGGGTATCTAACGTCATCGTGACGCTTCCCTCAATCGAGTTTTCGACAGGTACCACAGCAATCTGAACTTGTCGAAGCGCGGCGGCTTTCAGGCTTTGGGCAATGCTGGGATAGGGGCAAAGCTGCGCTTGCTGTCCAGTTGATTGTTGCAACCAATTGGCATAAGCTAGCGCCGCAGTTTCGGCGTTGGTTCCGGCTGGACCTAAATAAGAGATGGAAACTGGCATAGAAATTGGGCCTCACCTATCTGAATGATTTAAAGCAAAACAAAGTAAATGCTTCTGGGAAAAAAGTGGGAATCGTCTTGGAACACTACGGGAAAGCGATCCCTAAAGCTGTATAGTGTTTTTACCTACCAAGACTTCACTCATCTAAATAAATATCTCTTAAAATTGATACATAAGAGTTAACAATTTCTTCTTTTCCTTCAGATGGATATTCGGTTTGTAGCCTCACAATCTATTGAACTGGTGGTTCCTGATCAGCCAGTTCCGATTCAACACTATTTGCGTCAGCCTCAGCGCGTGGTGAGCGCACTGACTGCATCCAGTCGGATTGAGCAATTGGGGAATGAGCGATTTCGGTTAAAGATGCGATCCTTGAGCTTTATGCACCTTAGCATCCAGCCAACGGTTGACATGCGGGTCTGGGCAGATTCGGATGGAACTGTGCATCTCAGGTCGATCGCCTGCGAAATTCGTGGTATCGAGTATATCAATCAACGGTTTGACCTCACCTTACTAGGGCGTCTATATCCTTGCAATGTAAATGGACAGACTTATTTAAAAGGCAAAGCGGATCTCGAAGTGCAAGTCGAATTGCCACCCCCTTTTCTGCTGACTCCAAAACCGTTGATGGAAGCTGCTGGGAACGGCTTACTGAAGAGTGTTTTGCTGTCAATTAAGCAACGTCTGATGCATCAGTTGTTGTTGGACTATCGTCACTGGGCTGGCTCTAAACCTGCAACAAATTTGGCTACCCTGGCTTCAGAATTATCAGTTGATTCTCCTACAGCATAGACAAGGATTCTGGGTGGGACTTGCGTGGATTGAGCCGATGCTTTGGAGGCTGATCTTGTAGGATGTAAGATGACGTTTGGCAATGGGATTGCGTTTCTGTGGCTCAATCATCCCCCAACCTTGATGGTGAAAGTACCAAGGAAGTTCAAACACTTTCTCGGACTCCTCTGTTTGAGTTGTCAGTGGCGCTCGGTGCCCGAATGACTGCTTTTGCAGGATGGGAAATGCCGGTTCAGTATGCTGGAGTTTTGCGTGAACATTCTGCTGTGCGTACTGCTGCTGGGATGTTTGATATTTCTCACATGGGGAAGTTTTTGCTCCAGGGTAAAAACTTGCTCGCCCATCTTCAGAGGTTGGTTCCTTCAGACCTGAGTCGCTTGAAGCCAGGAGAAGCTCAATACACCGTATTTTTGACCCCAGAAGCAGGGATTATTGATGACCTGATTTTCTACTACCAGGGAATCAATACTGTGGGTGAACAGTATGGGGTAATGATTGTTAATGCTGCAACGATGCTCAAAGATAAAGCTTGGCTGCTTCAAAATCTAGATGTCAGTCAAGTGCATTTGCAAGATTGTTCGACTGAAAAAGGGCTGATTGCTGTGCAGGGACCGGAAGCTGTTGCCCATTTGCAAGCGCTGGTTGATCTGGATTTGTCGAGTGTCAAAGCTTTTGGGCACTTGCAGGGAAGGCTTCTGGGACGGACTGCGTTTCTGGCTCGAACCGGATATACGGGGGAGGATGGGTTTGAGGTCATGGTGGACCCAGATGTAGGACAGGAGTTGTGGCGATCTCTCCTGAATCGAGGTGTGGTGCCTTGTGGTCTGGGGGCTCGCGATACACTGCGACTAGAAGCGGCGATGGCATTGTATGGGCAAGATATTGACGAAACAACGACTCCGCTAGAAGCCGGTTTGGGCTGGTTAGTGCATTTAGATGAGGTAGGTGATTTTGTCGGACGATCGGTATTAGAACAACAGAAACTGGCTGGGGTTGCCCGGAAGCTCGTCGGATTGCAGATGCAAGGGCGCAACATTGCTCGTCATGGCTATTCTCTGTTTGTTGAAAATCAACGGGTGGGTGAGGTGACGAGTGGTACCCAATCGCCAACCTTAGGACAGCCGATCGCCCTGGCTTATGTGTCTACGCAACTGGCAAAAATTGGGCAAGCCATTGATGTGGAAATTCGAGGGAAGCGATATCCAGCAGTGGTGGTCAAGCGCCCGTTTTATCGATCGAATAGCCGTAAGGCAACTCTCTGAGTACTGCCAGCGCTCTGTCTGACTTGTATTCTGCCAAAAGTCTTTGGAGCGTGGCGACCTTCTTCAAATGCTTTTTAAGCAGAGCTTATGTTCAATTGATATTGTGGAAAACTGTAGGCTCCCGCTCAAAGACCCGATTGCCAAGTTTTTCGAACATTCACAGTTATGGATTGAAGCACGATTCTCAGATCATGAGAGCGTGTATCTTGCGATTGTTGAAATGGGCAAGCTAGAGTTTGAACCACTGATCGTTTCTATTCAAAAGCTTTGTGGATAGGATTGATAGTCATGCTTCTGATGTGTCTCCGGTGCTAGGCAGGGGATGAGATCGTAAGAAGGGCTTGTAAGCCAGAGCAACTGAATATTTGAGGATTGTAGAGGGACATGTCAACTGATTCTGCCAGAACGTTGTGCTGCCCAAAAAATCGCCATGAGTCAATCGATGCTCTCTCGTGATCTTGGTTGCCGGAAATGTTCGCTAACCATCCTAACCAACTCTCTTAGCCTGTTCCTTTGTAAAAATAACTAAATGAATATGAAGCCTTCTATTCTAGTCATTGATGATGAACCCGACAATTTTGATGTCATTGAAGTTCTTTTAGCCCAAGAAGATTATCATCTCCACTACGAGCATAGTGGATCACGTGCGCTGACTCGTCTGGAGCAGGTTCAACCAGATGTGATTTTATTAGATGTGATGATGCCTGATTTGAATGGTATGCAGGTCTGCCAACAAATTAAGGCAACGCCACAATGGCAAGCCGTCCCGATCGTGATGGTCACGGCTTTGACTTCCAAGGAGGACTTGGCGAAGTGTATTGCTTTGGGTGCTGATGATTTTATCAGTAAGCCTGTGAATGGGTTGGAGTTAAGAGCTAGAGTGCGATCGATGCTGCGAATCAAACAGCAATATGACAGCATTCAAACTCTCTCTCAATGTCAGGAAAATACCATCCAATTGCTAAAAACGACACTCAAAGAATTGCGTGGTAATGTGGCGCGTGCCTTGCCGCATGAATTAAATACACCATTAAATGGCATTTTTGGCACCATTAGTTTGCTCATTGAAGGTTATTCAGACATGAGCCAAGATGAAGTTCAAGCCCTTTTGCAACTAGCACGGCAATCTGCATTACGGATAGAGCAACTGTCACAAAGGTTTTTGGCTTATGTTCAATTAGAGTTAAGTGCTGTGGAAAAAGCGAGCGTTAAAATGCTCAGTGCAACGGTAAATAGTATCCCCGTACAGCCTTTGATCGAACAGATTGCTTATAAACAAGCTAAGGGAGCCGATCGCCTGAGCGATCTTGTTTGTGACTTGGAGCCAGCCAATGTTGTGATCAGACCTGAAGATCTGGAATGTATCCTTATCGAAGTTTTGGATAATGCCTTCAAATTCTCTAAAATGGGCACTCCCGTAACTGTAATGGGTAAATCCTTAAGTGGAACGCTCTGTTTGTCCATCTCCAATCAAGGGCGCGGAATGACCACCGAACAAGTTGATATGATGGGGGCATTTGTACAGTTCGATCGTCGAATTCATGAACAACAAGGAGTGGGATTAGGGTTGGAGATCGCCAGTAAGATCACAAAAATGTACGGTGGATTTTTTTCAATCCAGAATGATATTAAAGACAAATTGACCATCTTCATCACCTTTCCTGCCAGGGTTGAATAATCGATCGATTTTCTGGCAGATGGAGTAGAAACAGATGTTCATCGATTCGGATGGGGGCTTATTCTGCTTAGGAAAATCGTTGATAATTGCAGGACTCCAATTGCATCATCTTCACCCCGATCGTGAAGAGAGCTTTGGACTCAATGCTGGTGTGCAACATCTGGCTTTAGGGACACTCTCCCGTTGTGCACTGTCGTTGACAAAGCAATAGCCCAAACCACCCCTGCGGATCAGTCCAAATCTGTAATGGTGCCAAAGCATGATCTGACAAAACGGTGACTAGTGTGGGTAAATGGAACTTACGAGAAAGCTCTGTTTGAATCGTTTCTCCTGCCTGGAGTGTGACCTGAAAATTCAATGCTTGCAAATTGACTGTTTGAGTTTGCAAACTTTTTAAGTGCATTTCGATCTGGTGCTCGATCGAATTGTAGAAAGCAAAATGAGCAAACTGATCCAGATCAAAATTGCTTTGAAAACGCTGATTAAGATGGCGTAATAAATTTAAATTAAACTCAGCCGTCACTCCCTGTGCATCGTTGTAAGCGGCTTCAATGATTTCAACCGGTTTTTGCAAATCTACACCCAGCAAAAAGAACTCACCTGGTTGGAGCGCTTGTTGAATTAGCGTTAAAAATTGGTTACATTCCGCTTCATTTAAGTTGCCCAAAGTGCTGCCCAGAAAAATCAGCATTCGGTTTTCAAGCTCAGCTGCAGGCAGTTGTGCCAGCGCTTGTTCATAGGTACCTGCCAGACCACAGAGCCTGAGGGTGGGATATTGATGCAGCAATGTGATGGCTGTGCTGTAGAGAATTCCGGCACTGACGTCGATTGGGCAATAGTGTAGTTGATGATTTAACTGACTGTAGGCTTCCAAGAGTAAGCGTGTTTTGCGTGAGCTGCCACTCCCCAGTTCCACCAATTCACAAGAACCAGTGGATTTTGCAATTTCCAGTGCGTAGGTTTCTAAAATTGTTTGTTCGGTTCGAGTGGGATAGTACTCTGGCAGGTCGCAAATTTGTTCAAACAATTCAGAACCACGATCGTCATAAAAATAGCGACAGGGTAGTGTTTTCTGGCGTTGTTTGAGACCATAGATCACCTCTTGTCCTTCATCAATGGATTCAGCCGACGAACTGAACGTAATCCATCGCAGACGCGCAGTTTCGATCAGTTCATTTCGGGTCTGTATCATTTCCATCGGTTGTCTCCCAAGTCAATAAAATGGATTTTTACTCTAAACCTTTTGCAGAGATTGGAGCCGTCAGGTTTGCAGAAGCCAGGTAAACAGGAGGTGTGCGACCCCAAGGGGAAATTAGTGAGTTCACTATCTGGAGTATTTAACGCATACCCTAAGTTAAGTTGAGAGGTTGATTAAAAACAGATGAAAAATAGCCTCTTAAGTGTTGCTATTCACTTAGAGAAAACTTAGCATCGCGATCGTTCAGAGCTGTCTGACGGTTTATTCACTGAAAAATCAGAATTATCCGATAAGCTCGAAAAAGAAGAAATTTGAGCTAGAGAAGCTTAAAAATGCTTCAAACTCAGACTAGCGCGATCGCTACCCTCTTGACACAGACCCAAAGCACTCATTATTGATATAAACAATTATTCTCAAATACAAATATAGCCAAGACCGGGCAGTCTGGTATGCAGACGATGCGATTCAAAAGAGCAGCACGCTTGCTTACAGCAAATCATCCTAGGGATAGAAGCTAGTCGCAACTCCCGATAGAGGTAGACGCTCAGCCAGTTTGACGATAATTGTCTGCAAATATCCATGGCAAACATTTTGAGGTCTGTATATGTTTGGCTTAGTAGAAGCGTCTGTTAAACCCCTCATGCTCAATCAAAAGATCTTGGAAGTTGGGTACGAACTTTATCTCAAAGCGCCTCAAACAAGTTATCCGGTGATCAATTTGAAAGACTTATCCTATAAAACCGGAAAAAGTTTATTAGAATGTCGCAATGCAATCATTGAAGCGAATAAGCTGGGACGTTTTCCCAATTGTGCTTTAGAAACTTAGTGGAGGATTGAGTTATTGGCTATCCATACTAGCTAAATTAGCTAGGACACAGATTCGTCTTGTAGAAGAAACCATGAAAGCCCGATGGTTACTTATCTAAAAACATCGGTTACTCAGTTCTAGCGAGATGATTGAAGTCTGGCTAAGGGCTTAGCGTAAGCATCGGTCTAGGTTAAATAAGAAATTATGCTTTAATTGTGTGCTGAATAATGGGACAAATGAGCTGGGGAGAGGTCTTAGAAACCGTTGTACTTCCAGAAAGCAGCCCAATTAATTCTTGTTTGAGTATTTGCAGCTGTTGTAGTTGTTGATCAATTTCAGCAATTTTGTTATTGAGTTTGACTTTGACATGATCGCAAGGCAAATTTCCCCGGTCGTAAATATCTAGAAATTCCTTAATTTCCGACAGGCTTAACCCCAAACTCTGAGCACGTTTGATGAAACTCAGGCGCGAAATGGTGTCAGGTGGAAACAAGCGAAAGCCGCCTTCGGTGCGTCTGGTGGACTGCAAAAGTCCCAATTCTTCGTAATACCGAATGGTTTTAACGGGAATATGGCTTTCTTTGGCGATCGCGCCGATTAGCCTCGGTGTTTCTTGAACCAACATGATTCTCTCTCGAATTCACCAGTATCTGTTTATTCTAAACGCTCTAGTTAACTAGAGAAGCTAGCGAACGATTGGGCATGGCTGAGAAGCCGGATAAATTGAATTAGGGCTGGTTGGGTGGCATGGAGTACCAAAAATAATCCGCGATCGTTGCTTTCTCTGTAGTTTTCACTTCATCACTGGGATTGAGTAAGACAATCTTTTGTTGGAAAGTTGGATGCGGTTTTGGCGAACGACTGGTTAACCGCCGAGTGACGCGATCAGGAATTCCATATCCATACATCACATGCCCCTGACCCACTAGCACAACTATCTGAGTTTGAGAGGTGGTTTGCCAAAACTGAGCAATGCGTTCTGCCATGGTTTCATCCCAAAGCACTTGTGCCAAAAAAAAGCGTTCAAAATTTTGGCTATTTCCCATCTCACCATGAATATCGTCGTAGATGGTTCGCATCAACTGACGATAAGCAGAATTGTCAGTGCGGATTTCGGAAATTGGCGGAATAAACTGTTTGTCTGCCAGCGTCAGGCTTGCCCAGCCCTGGCGGGCGACCTTGCGGGTGACTTCGGTCGGTGTGTTGAGGGCAACGAGGGGGATCTGGTAAGTTTTGGCATAGCGCAAAATGGGAGCATAGTTTTCCCAGGGAAAGCCCCAGCGTTTTTCGTACTGGCTTTGTTGTTGCAATTCTGTTTCAGTCAATTTGCCCGCCAGGTAGCGATCGAGCACGGCTTGATAGGGACGTTGAAACATCTCCAGCGCGATCGCCAGTTGGGGATGGCGTTGATGCAGCGCTTGAATAATTGCGAGTTGTGCCTGATGGTCAGCAAGGCTGTCGTGGGTTTCGCCCAGGTAGACCACGTTGGCTTGAGCCAATTGTTGCAAAACGATATCGGGGCGATCGTACCGCTGCACTTGCAGGTTAAAGCTGCTTGCTTCTAGCCTACTACCCTCTGCCAACCAAAGTTGAGCTTGTGCCGATGGAGCGCACAACAAACACAGCCCCAACGACCAGGCACAGAGTTTAGAAATTTGAGCCACGATCGCAACTCGGTTCACCATATTGCCCTTATCCTTCTACAATCTAAAATCTGTCATCTCAAATCTTTCTCCCATGGCTAGCCTGCCTGCACTCACTACCGAAACCATTTGGGACATTCTCAACGATCAATTAGATGATGCCACAACCAACCAACTCGTCTGGGTTTCTCTAGGGTATCGCCAAGATCCTACTACGGGACAATGGGATAATGCTGCTGTGCCGGAAGATTGGCGTGAAGCTTACCCCGAACCGCCCGATTTCATTGCCAACCGTCCTCCTACGGTCAAACTGACCCGATCGATTCCAGCAGAATTTAAGCAACTCCTGAAAGAAGCTTTAGGCTTTCAAGGCTATAGAGTGGGTGAACTGGTGCCCCGCTTAACCCGACGGGCAACGATGGCGAACTGGTTGTTAAGCTATATGAAACAAACCGGAATTGACTTGTAGATTGGCTTGTAGACTGAATACAAGCCCTGTTCTACTGGGAATGTGATGCTGAGTAGTCAACCTGATATCCCCGCTTTTCCACCCAGCGAGATGCTGAGCAACGAGCCGCCCTCGCAAACGTACCGCCATCTCCAACAATTAATTTTGCTGTTGACTAGCCTCGAATGGCTGTGGCGCGATCGCACCGACTTTTTTGCTGGTGGCAATCTCTCCATTTACTACAGCACCCGCGAACACAAGTCTGGAGACTTTCGGGGACTCGATTTTTTTGTAGTACTCGACACAGAGCGCAAAGAGCGCAAAAGTTGGGTGGTTTGGGAAGAGGACGGCAAATATCCCAACTTCATCCTGGAGGTACTGTCTGACAGTACCGCTCAAATCGATCAGGGATTGAAAAAACAAATTTATCAGGATATTTTCCGTACGCCTGACTATTTTCGGTTTCATCCCTACACTCTAGAACTAAAAGGCTTTAAGCGAACCTATCGTCAATATGAAGAAATTCAGCCCAACGAGCATGGGTGGTTGTGGAGTGAAGAATTACAACTGTTTTTGGGTATGCTGAACAAGCAACTTCGCTTTTTCACCCCAGATGGCAATTTGGTGCTGACCCCACCAGAAGCCGCAACTCAACAAATTCAGCAGATTGAAACCGAATGGCAACGTGCAGGAGCTGCGGAAGCCCAGGTGATCGCAGAACGCCAACGGGTGGAGCAACTGTTGCAGCAACTCCGGTTAGCTGGCATCGATCCCGATCGTCCCATTGAACCAGTCTGATGTCCACTGATCCGTATGCCTGGATAACGCAATCCCTGGAAACCATTCATAGAGCGGATTGGTATCGATCGCTGAAATCCATTGCGGGTCGTCCTGGTGCTACCGTGCAACTTCAGGGACGCACCATGCTGAACTTTGCCAGTAATGATTATCTGGGACTGGCAGGCGATGAGCGGTTAATTGCGGCGGCGATCGCGGCGACTCAATCTTTGGGTACTGGCAGCACTGGCTCACGTCTGATTACCGGACACCGGGAATTGCACCGTCAATTAGAGCAGGCGATTGCCCACCTGAAGCAGACCGAAGATGCGATCGTGTTTAGCTCTGGCTATCTGGCGAATCTCGGCACAATCACCGCGTTAGTGGGATCGCGAGATTTAATTCTATCTGACCAATACAACCACTCCAGCCTCAAGAATGGTGCTACTTTGAGCGGTGCTAAAGTATTGGACTATGCCCATGTAAAGATGGCAGACCTCAAGCACCAATTGGAGCAACATCGCGATCGCTACCGTCGTTGCCTGATTCTCACCGATACAGTTTTCAGTATGGATGGAGATTTATGTCCTCTTCCCTCGTTATTGGCGATCGCCCAGCAATTCGACTGCATGGTATTGGTAGATGAAGCTCACGCAACCGGAGTTCTCGGCAAAACGGGTGCAGGCTGTGTCGAGCACTTTGGCTGCACGGGACAACCGCTCATTCAAATGGGCACCCTCAGCAAAGCTCTGGGAAGTTTAGGTGGTTATATTGCAGGGTCTGCTCCGCTGATTGACTTTCTCCGTAACCGCGCTCCCAGTTGGATTTACACCACCGGACTCTCGCCTGCCGATACCGCAGCTGCTCTAGCGTCGATCTCGATCGTCCAGCAAGACCCCGATCTACGCAATCGACTCTGGCAAAACACCACCCAACTCAAACAGAGGTTGACCGAAAAAATCGCTACCTGGCAAGGTTTTCCTGACTCGCCAAAGCTCTTACCTTCCGCATCCCCCATTCTCTGCTTGCAGGTCAAAGATGCTACCGCTGCTCTCACGTTGGCAGCACAACTGACGCAAGCGAACATCTTCGCCCCAGCCATTCGCCCACCCACTGTTCCCACTAGTCGCATTCGCGTGACGGTGATGGCAACTCATACAGCAGCGCAGTTACAGCAGTTGGTTGCTGCGTTGGGATAGAGGAATATGGGGTAGGGGGTACGTTCGCACATTAAATGTGCGAACGTACATTTTCTAAGCTGGTGACAAGACTCGAACTTGCGACCGGCTGATTACAAATCAGCTATCGATTTTTGCAGAGCAAGGCTTTCAGGCTTTGCAGGTAATTCTTACACCCAATTTACACCCAAACTAAAGCGCTTCATTCATCCTTTATATTAGGGTCACTCTCTTCTGTGGGTGTAATCTTGCCCTGCTGTTTGGCTCGATCGATCCCCTCTTCAATCAGAATCGCTGCCATCTGAGACAGGGAACGTCGCTCAAAGCTTGCAAGCTTTTCTAAGTCTTGCTTGACCTCTTCAGAGATATAGACCGCAATTCTGGGGACTTTAGCAGGCACCGTGTAAACCATTTGAGTTACCACGCGATTGTACTCCTGTAGCACTATATATGAACATTCTAACCAAAAGAGTGCCTCCGAGTGCTACCATGTGGTCAAATCAAAACCCAGTCCCACAGACTCGCAATCCTCAGGACTGGGTAAACCCCGATTAGGAGTTACAACCATGATCGCAGATGAAAGACCGAATCAACCAGGTTCTCAGTCCCCTTTTGAAGTTGCTCAGGATGCTGCAAGCGAGGCTCTAGAGGCTCTGTATACCGTCTACTGGGCAGATAGATTCCAGGCTGATTTGTTAGAGGCAAAGCTGGCAGAACTCATCCTGTTCTATACCAAGGAGGCTCGTCCTTTGAGTGAACCTCATCCCCATCCTGAACAGTTGGAGGGTGAGGAAACGGGCACGATCGCCCCTTCCATCTTGCCAGAACAGCGGATCGAAACGTCTACCTGTGTCACTACTGCATAAGGAGGGAACAACAATGTCTTTTCAACCTCCAGAGCAACCGATCGTCGATCTTCGAGATCGCCCTTCTCCTGAAGTGTTGCGAGTGCTGGCAATTGGTACACCTGAAGTGGTGCAAAACTTTGTGATGACGCTGTTTCAATGGGGATATGCTCGACCGGATGAATGGTCTAGACAGCTTCCGACTGTGAACCCTGGTGAGGTGATGCGGATACTGACCAAACGGATCAACCTGGCTGAATAAGAGTTAAAGCTACATCTTGAAGAATCTGAACCCGGTAGAGTCTGCCGGGTTTTTTGTTGGCACAATGAACGATCGCTCTTCTCTACACAAGAGTACTTTAGGGTTTGTTACCTCAAGCTGCTGAGTTGTAAATACTCTTGCCCTGTCCTTGGTAAGACTCGTAGACGTGTTGATAAATCTGCTCACACTTCTGCTCGTAGGTTTCGGCTGAATAAGTTTCTGGCAATTGGTCTAATGTTTCTTCGATCGTCAGTCTGACAGATGCCCGTGATTGTTGCCGTTTGCGCCAGTCCAGAACCAGCTTTTCTTGTTTGAGGGTGTCTAAAAGTTGCTGTGCTACTTGTTTAACCGCTTGTTCTTCTTTCTTGGATAAGGCAATTTCTGGTTTAGTAAGTAGGTCAAAGATGGCTAACTCTTCTTCGGTTAGGTTTTCGGCGATCGCTCGTTTGTCTTCGGCTTCCAACTCCTGAGCGAAGTCAATTAAGCTATTGAAAAACAATTCAACGTTACGAGAATCGTTGTTGTAGCCCTCGATCATTTTCTGGAATTTTTCCAGGTAGTTCACCCGACTGTGATTGAGACTAATCATCTGCTGAAGCTTTCGGTTGAGAGTACCCTTGAGTTTTTCGGCTTGGGTGCGCTGATAGCCTTTTGCAAATTCCGCTTTGAGTGCCTCAAAGTCCAGTTGGCTCAGGTCAATCAAAGGCTTTTCCCGAATCTGATAGGTGCCAGCTAACTCACTAACTTTGCCTGACTGCGTGGCTGAACTGGAAATGACGTAGTTTTCAGCTGTGATTGAACTATCGAGCAGGGCTTCTACTTCGGCTTTGACTTCAGAGATGTCTACATCTGGAACTTCGTTGCGGATTTCTTGACTGAGACGGCTGAAGAAGGCTTCGGTTGCAGTAAATTCGTTTGCATCCGGATCAGGCAGGATGGCTTTGTAGAGGCGAGTGATGTTGCCTGCTAGGGAGAAATAGGTGCGTTTGGAGTCGTCATTAACTAGGATGGCTTCGACGGCATCAGCCCAAAGCTTTGTGCGCTCGAATGCAGTCTGAGTGGTTTGGAATCTGGAAAGGTCAATGCCTTTAACAGTGCAAAACTCGGTTGCTTCTGCGATCGCCCCTCTCAACTGTTCGAGCAAGGCTGCTTTGGGCTTGACGGGTACATCCCCTTCTTCAATGCCTCCACCGGAAGCAGAACCGTAGATCGCTAGCGCTTTTTGCAGGTTCTTGAAGACACCAATGTAGTCCACAATCAAGCCGTTGTTCTTTTTCCCAAACACCCGATTTGCCCTGGCAATAGTTTGCATCAGGGTGTGGTTTTTCATGGGTTTATCGAGGTATATGGTGGAACAACTGGGAGCATCGAACCCGGTGATCCACATGGCACAAACAAACACGATGCGGAGGGGATTGTCTGCGTCCTTGAACTTGTCATCCAGTCCAGGGGATTCATGCACCAACCGTTTCCGATGGGGCATGATGTCCAGTCCCTTTTTCTTAAAGTCAGCTTCCTCATTCTGAGAGGAGGAGACAACCACTGCCATGTCGGTGGTTTCCAGGTAGGCGATCTGCGCTAAGAGTTGTTGTCGTTCTGCGGCGTTTGAGGTAGAAAGTTGAGCCTTCAGGCTGTCAATCCGCTGTTTCCAATGGTGCTGCACTTTGTCGTACATGCTGACGGCTGTGAAGCGATCGATGGCAATCACCATTGCTTTACCCTGGTGTCCTCGTCCCAGGAAATGGCTCACGATATCTTCCGCAATCTTCTCTAGGCGATCGTTGCGGGTGATCAGGTGATATTCACGGCTGAATTCTCGCTCTAGTTTGCGCTCTTCCTCTTCATCCAGCGTGGCTGTCTCGACAATGCGGTAAACATCTTCGTTGAGTTCTTCATTGGTTAGTTGCAGTTCGGGAATGCGGTTTTCGTAAAAGAGGGGAACGGTTGCCCTGTCTTCAATGGATTGGCGGAAGTTGTAGACGCTGATGTAGTCACCAAATTCTTCTCGTGTTTTCTCTTCACCTGCCAGTAAGGGCGTGCCTGTGAAGCCGATAAAGCCAGCGTTGGGAAGGGCATTTCTCAGATTTTGAGCGAAGGTGTCGTACTGCGATCGATGGGCTTCGTCGGCAATCACGATGATGTCTGAGCGATCGCTGAGTTTGGGGTATATCGCCCCTTTCTCGGTACGAAATTTTTGAATCAGGGTGAAGACGTAACGGTGATCTTCTCGGAGAAGTTGTTTCAGATGGTCAGCATTCTTTGCTCTAACTTCTTTTTCGGGTTCGGTAACAGCTCCAGCTTTATCAAAGTTTTTGTAGATTTGGTCATCCAGGTCTTCTCGATCGGTGAGGATCAGGAATGTCCAATTTCCGGGCAGTTTGCGGAGAATCTTTTGGGAGAAGAAGACCATGGAGTAGCTTTTGCCGCTGCCCTGGGTATGCCAGAAGACTCCTAACTTACCCCGGTTCTGTTCAATCTGCTGCACCGCTTGAACTGCATTATTAACCCCTAAAAACTGGTGATTTTTGCCCAGAATTTTGATTAACTGTCCCGCAGCGGTAAAGAAGAAGGTGAAGTTTTCGGTTAAGTCTAGCAGGTGAATTTTGTCGCAGGTGCCCCGAATGATTGTCTCCAGGGAAATGATCCCGGTTTCGCCTTCTGTATTGATTTTCTTCCACTCGGCAAAATGCTCCCACTCTGCGGTGATGGCTCCCACTCGACTCTTTTTGCCATTGGAAAGAATGACCAGGGCGTTGTACCAGAAAAGTTGGGGAATGGTTTGTTTGTAGTCGGTAAGATTCTTGTGATATGCCTGCTCCAGCCTTTGGTGATGGGCTTTGAGTTCGATGAAGACCAGGGGTAGACCGTTGACAAAGCCAATTAGGTCTGCCCGTCTACCGTAAATCTCCCCGGTAACCGAGAACTGGGAGACGAGCAGAAATTGATTGTTGTCTGGGGTGTTCCAATCGATGAGTTTGACGGTTTCTTGTTGCTCTTCATCCTCATCGGTCTTGAAGGGAACTTTGATCCCGTTCTTCAGCAGTTGGTAGATCTCGCGATTGGTGGCTTCTAAGCTGGTGCTACGATCGCGGGTCAGTTCCTCAATGGCAAGTTGAAGGGCTTCGTTGGGTAGGTCTGGGTTGAGTTGCTGTAGGGCTGAGCGTAATCGGTGAATCAGGACAACCTCACCCCTAGTTTCTCGTCCGAGTGTGCCAGTAGTGCCCAAACTCTCCTGATAAGCGTTGATAGTTTCCCAACCTAGAGTGGAGAAGAGGGCGATCGCTTCGTTTTCCATGGCTTGCTCGGAGTCTGGGTGAGGTTGGGGCATAAATGCTTACCTGCTCAGTTAGATAGTCTTATCCTTTAGGATTCCGAGATGTCCTCTAAAATTTATCATTTGGCTAAAGGGAGTATCAGGATTTTACATACGATTGATCAACCTGGCTTTGATGATTGCTCTGGTTTGAAGCAATTGCAGGGAGACTTTAAGCTGAACTCTTAGAATCACGGATAACAGGGTTAATAATGGCAGAGTATAAATTTCTCACCATCTGGCTGCTGGATACGCCCATTGAGAAGGTATCGAATAAAAGCTAATTCAAGTCAGGTTACTTGAAACGTGATCAACAAAACTGCAGATACTAGTGGAGAAAAGCATCCCTACGCAAAGCAATTATTCCTTAATAATTCTTAAAAAAGAAAACAAAATTCATTCTCCAAGGTTAAGCTTGTGCAGAAATGGATCAGCTTAAGCACTGGTATCGAGTTCAGCCGTTGTGATTCTTAGGGTGTGTCTCCAATTCACAGCAGGAAAAAAAGTAAATTTAGGGTGAGAAGGATGACCAGCAATCAGTCAGAAACTAGCAATCCATCTGAATCTGCCACAGGATACGTAAACAGTTTAGGCAGTTTTGTTAAAGAGCTTAAGCCCGAAGAAAAACTTATTGGCGCTCTGTTAGTTGGAATACTTGCCCTACTCTTTGTTGTTATTCCATCAGTACCAGAAGATAGTCGAATAGTTGTATGGTTTATAACAGTTGCTTTGGTGTTAGTGTCCTTTTTGTTATTCAATTATTGGACTAAACATAGCGCTTCAAAGCTTAGCAGAATTAAAAAAGAGAGAGATTATTGGGAAACTAAAGCTGAGAATTTACGGAAAGATTACGACCAACTGGCAACTAACAACAATAGCCGATTGTCTGAAATCGATATTCAGATTCAGCAAATTAACAGAGATATAGCTCAAATCTCTGAACGAGGTAGGATAAATAGCCAGGAGGCAAGCGTTCTGATTCAAGAATTGACACAACTCGCTGAAGCCATACAAAAGCAAATAGCTCAAAATAGTAGTGATGTTGGTTATAGAATTGGGGTTGGCATTAAAATAGTTGAAAATGCCTCTGAGATAGCCAGGAAACTAGTGGAAACTGATAGCTAAGCTATTTCTTGAAGCTGCTTGATTAAGTGCTCTATGTATGGCTTTGCCTCTGTCTTTAATCCAAATTTACCAGGATTGTTGCAAAGTTCTTCTAGCTTTGAAATGTAGTAAGCCAGTGGTTTAGCCAGACTGTTTTTTGGGAGACGTTGGATGCACCACTTTTCAATCAAGTAGTAACTTCCAATAATTGTCGAAAATCCAATTAGCTCTATGAAGTTGGTGAGATCTTGAGTGGCATCTTTACTAGTAAAAGGTGTGCTTTCCTCATAGTATTTGTCTACTAAATCACAGTAGCGGCGCAAAACTTCAGAGACATCAGCAACATGAGGTTGCATCTGTTGTTGAATCTCTTTTAACGAGGGCAAGGTTGGGCGATACATACTGTCTTCAATACGCTTGCTTATGTCGAATAAGTTTGTCATCCAACTTTCCTCAATAACTTTTTCTCTATACACAAGCTTCCATAGCGAGTCCGGATAGTATCGCTAGAATTGAGTCTATGCTTAGAGAAGCTGTTATTGGGCTGCAGGTTGGAATACAGTTCGCTCGTAAAGGAATGAATTCCTTCTCCATGACTTTAGTAGCGCAACCTCACTCCAACATAGTACATACAAACTACTATGTCCACTATTGCGCTCAATGAGTGAATATATCGTAAAAATCCTACATAAAGCGATCCATAAGCTAAGGCATGCAAGCGCTCAGTTCAAGTAGAAATACAAAGAGAGAGCAAGAATATTGAAGGAGAAGAGCACAAAAGGTAGAAAACGAAGACGTCAATTTGATCTACAGCAAATCTCTGGCTGATTTTGCCAAATTCGCTAACTCTTCTTCTCGTCATTGCTTAACTAGCGATCGCCCCTTCCCTAATGCCAATCACTTTCTCATCATCACTGATCGCCTCTTCCTCTTCAGTTATTTCCAGCTTCTCCACATCAATCTCACCTGAAATGAGTTTAGGTAGAAGAAGGTCACGAGTTTGTCGGAGCTTCTGATTTTTTTGCTCTAAGTTTTCAATTAAGTTGGTGCTTCTAATTGCAAAATCAGCAAATTTTTGTTGAAGGTACATTGGAGGAATCAGAACTGGAAGACTACGCAAAATTCCTAGTGTGATTAGAGGAACTGAAGCACCTTTGTTTTGATTGATGATGTAATTTACCATTTCTGGTCTTGAGAACCAGTAATAAAGATATTCTGGCAATATAGTTTTCGATTCTCCTCTTACCCTTAGCTGCTTGTTTGAAATAATATATTTAGGATATTTAGGTTTTCTAGGAATTAAACCAATTTGACCTAATGTGCCCGCCGCCGTAAAGATAATATCTCCAGGTAAAGCTTCGCAGTTCCGAAGCTCATAAGCTTTCTCTTCAGTAATAAATACAAAACCTTCATCAACAAATTTTTTAACTCCAAGCGTTAAGTTATTTCCCCTGATAACTGGTACACCTTTATCTACAAAAAATCTCTTACCGATATTTGAGCCAAAGGGACCAGAGACTATTGATTTTCCAGCAGCACCAATATTCCCAACTATGTCTGCCTTCCAACCTTCGGGAATTAACCCTAATTCTGAATCAACAAGTTTGGTTTGTTCATGACCGGGGAAGCGGAATTTGACGAACCACTCATCGTAGAGCGATCTCGCCATTTCTTCCAAGATTTTGATGCGTCTTGTGTTGTTTTCAATGAGGCGATCGTAAGCTGACAGAATATCAGCAATTCTTTTTTGTGTAGAAAGTGGTGGTAAAGAAACCTCAAAGGTTGGGAAAGTAGAAATCGGAATACGGTCAACTGTTGAACCTGAAAGCAAATTTCTAGCAATAGTTCGTCGCCAGTCTTCTCCAAAGAAGTAATAGAATAAGAAGCGGTTATCAACTTTTCTAAAATCTGGTTTAATTACCGCTAATCTGCGACCTAAACAACCTCGAAAACCTTCAGGGATAATCGCATATCGATTTAGAGTAGCCTCATAAGTAAACACAATATCGCCAGGAAGAGGCTGTACTCTTTTAATCCATTTTGGAAAGTCTTCTTCAGTAATGTATCTAATTTCAGATAAATCTAATCTTCCATCCTCTGTAATGTTTTTAATGCCTAAAAATACTGCCCCATCTGAGGCTGGCTTGGGTGTGGCATGAGGACCATCAAATATTCCTAGACAAACGTCACCAATTGGAACCCTGAGCCAGAATGCTGGAAAGCATGAAGTCATAACACAATACCTCCCAGCAACATCGCTACATTCTCCGCAATCTGCTCCTCTAATTCATCTGGATCGGTTAACCTCACGGCACAATCTTCTCCAACTGGACAATTAACGGCAGCAAATCTTCCATGTACTGCACAACCGCCGTTTCTATCACTTCCTGCCTGAAATAGCGGCTCAATTCTCCCGCCGTTCTCAAATCCGCTTTACGCCCAATCATCGCAGACAATTCCGATTCCATCCCCGCTAAGCGAAAATAACCAGGGATATTGTCTGGCTCAAACTCCACCAAAAAATCCACATCACTTTCCGGCGTAAAATCATCCCGCAACACCGAGCCAAACAGCGCCAGCTTGCGGATGTGGTGACGCTGGCAAAACTCAGTCAGTTGCTGCTTCGGAATTTGGATGGGGAGTGTAAACGCCATAGCGGTTCCTTTTTGCAGTTTGAGTACGACCTTACATCCTCTAGCCTAATGACTGTTCCAGCAGTTTTGCGACATTCTCAGCAATCTGCGCCTCCAACTCCCTCGCCTCCACGTTCAAAACCTCCAACTCCTCATTCAACTCCTCCAACCGTTCCGCAAAATCAAAATCCTCAACGGCTCGTTCTGCCACACCCACATAACGCCCCGGATTCAGGCTCCAACCCTGTGCCTCAATCTCCGCCAGCGTTGCCACCCGGCACAGTCCCGCCACATCCTGATACACCCCATTTGGGAACGCCCCATCCAGCAACGCTTGGCTCCCGTTGGTAATTTCGGGCAACTCGCCCCGATACAGCCGCACAATATTTGCCAGAAACTCAATCTGCTCCTCCGTAAAGTCTCGATGAGCCCGGTCTACCTGGCGGTAAACATGCCGCGCATCAATAAACAGCACCTTCTCCTTCCGGGCAGTCTTCACCTTGCCCCGGTCTAAAAACCACAGCGTACAGGGCAGCGTCACCGTATAGAAAAAGTTAGAGCCGATCGCAACCATCACATCCACCGCCCCAGCCTGAATCAGCTTTTGCCGAATCTCCAGTTCGCTGCCCCTAGCATCACTGGCAGAATTCGCCATCACAAAACCCGATCGGCCCGTCTCATTCAACGCACTGTAAAACAGGTGAATCCAGATGTAATTGGCATTGTCCGCCTTCGGTAGCCCCAGTTCCTTAAACCGGGCATCCGCCTTCATCTTCTCCTTGTCCACCGCATTCACATTAAACGGGGGATTCGCCATCACAAAGTCAAACTTACCCAGACACTTGTGAATGTCCTCGTAGTAACTATTTCCCTCTAAAATGCTGCCCAGCCCCGACAGCCCATGCACCGCCAGGTTCATCTTGCACAGCCGCAGCGTCTCCGCCACCCGCTCCTGACCATACAGGCTGATCTCGCTATTCGGGTCTACCTTCTTCCGCGTCTCCACCAACGCCGCACTCTGCACGAACATACCGCCCGATCCACAAGCCGGATCGAAAATTCGCCCATGAAACGGCTCGATAATCTCCACAATCAGCTTAACCAGAGCTAAAGGCGTAAAGAACTCGCCTCCCTTCTGCCCCTCACTCCGGGCAAACTCACCCAAGAAGTATTCATAAATCTTGCCAAACACATCCCCTTCCAGTTCCTCTAGCTCCTGGGTAAAGTTCAGCGACTTCAGCAACGACACCAGCAAATCATTATCAAAGCGGTTGTAAGTTCTCGGTAAAACCCCATCTAGCTCCGGGTTCTCCTCCCCGATCGCCTTCATCGCCTCATTGATCGCCTTGCCAATATCCGCCCCTTCTGGCAACTTCAGCAGATTTGAGAACCGGGCAGCTTCCGGCAAATACAGCACCCCCCTGGCCTGATAGTCCAGCTTCCCTACTGTCCGGCGAGGACGAGAACCCGCCTGAGCCGCTGCCAGCTCCTGGCTTGCCCGTGTAAACTTATAATCCGCATAACACAGAAAGATCAGCCCCAACACAGGCACCGAATACTCCGAAGACTTCAGCTTCGAGTTTGCCCGCAGTGCATCTGCCGCTTCCCAGAGTCGCTTCTCAATCACCGTGTAATTTGCTGCCATTAGAGACTTCTTATCTAGTTATGCTCTAACTTCACCCACTGTTGCCAGTCTTGCTTAGGCATCGTACAGGAGTATTAGGACAGTTTGAAGAGGCGATCGACTCAAGGCTCTATCACCTGCTGCAAGGTCTTCAGTAACTTTTTCTGATCCTTCCACATTCTGACCTTGCCAAACTCATAGACTCTGGCAATAAAGGGCGCTCGGTGGCTCTGGGTCAATCGTTCCATTTTTGAAAGAGCTTGAGTCAATGCCCTTGCCATTGACTCCCCTGTTGCCTCATCGATCGACACAACAAATACCCTTGCCTCTGAGCTAGCAACTGCAACCTGTTCCAGGATATTTAGCCCAATCCTGGCATCTCGTGTCAGCACAATCCAACCACGTTGGCTGACCTCTGGAAGCCAATCGGTATCGGGAGCATCGGGGGCGAAGTGGTCGTCATGCACTTCAACCAATGCGCCTGCATTCCGCAAAGCATTCGCCACAACGTCTTTACCCAATGCCCGATCAACAAAAAAAGTGGGATGCTCAGGTTCCGTCACGCTACCTGCTGAAGTGACAATTCACATCGAATGGCTTCTTCAATTTGCAGACGATCGCAGCCATAATCATGCGCCAAAGTATCGATCGACTCACCTGCTTTGTAACGCTCTGCCAAAATAGCAGTTGGAATTCCTGTCCCAATTAACACAGGACGACCAAACGAAATGCTCGGATCAATCACCAAAACCTTTGGGGCATCCTGATCTTTCATCCGAGTAACAGGAAACAACCTGGCAGCAATCCCGTTCTCATCCCATTCAATGCGTTCCAGTAGATGCTCCAGAACTGCCTGCATTGCCAATTGCCCATGCTCAGAAACATTGATCAACCGACCCACTGACTCGATGAACAAGTTGATGCCATCTGTTTGAAATTCAATCCGGGCTAGGGGATGAGGGATATTGAATCGCTGATCAATATAGTCCAGAGCAGTGCGAACCTTATCTAACCGAACACCATGCACCTGCCGAATGACCCGTAACACATGCGCCTCAACCAAATTTGTGAATGAAAGTTGGGATGTCGTCGTGTTGGGACGCTGAATCAATGGTTCAAAATACCGTTTTCCCTCTTCCACTGGGTAATAGCGACCATGCAACCACGATCGCAACGTCCCGATAGGGATGCTCAAGTAACGAGCTGCATCCGCAATCGGGTAAGTAGGTAGATTTCGCGTATCTAGTTTGTCGTAAGTGGCTGTCATCCCTAAACTTTAGCGTTTTAACCAGCAGTTTAACCTTACAAAGCAAAAATGAACCGCTGTTATACCGCTGCGATCGCAGTCTCAATCTTGCCAATTCGCTGGCGTAGAGCCTCAATCTGCCGATCCATCTGCTTGAGTTGCTTACCACGGGCGATCGCTGCCTCATACTCCTCGACTTCAGCTACTTTAAGATACT
>JAESFS010000033.1_pt1 | contig 273080 bp, 211 predicted proteins | sample 9269441 | NCBI WGS metagenome assembly JAESFS01 (sample SAMN14502548, study PRJNA617105) | algae metagenome | isolation source: Scytolyngbya sp. HA4215-MV1 and co-occurring heterotrophs from sample from... | place: USA: Laie Falls, Oahu, Hawaii | collected 2010-08-22
GTGTTGAAGGTGGTTTAAAGATTTGAACCCGTCAGCGAATGATGCTGACGGGCGTGAAAACCATGAGCAGACCACAAGCTCTTTAGCTAGGCAATATCAGTCCGTGTTCATTAGTTAGCATGGAATAATCTTAAGATACTTTTCCATCCAAAGTGAGGGGGTCTGTCAATTAAGCATGATTAATAGGCAAAAATAACTATTTGATTTACTTATATAGGTTAAGAGTTCAGCGGATTGTTTCGAAGCAAAGCCGTTAATTCAGTAACTCAATCACCTTATCTACCAACTGTTCTGGCTGAATCGGCTTTGCCAAATAGCCATGAGCACCTGCTTGCAGACACTCGTCCTGATCTTCAGGAAGAGCCTTGGCAGTAAGCGCCAAAATTTTTACGCTGTGGGTAAGGGGGTGTTGGCGCAGATGGTTAATGATTTCTAGCCCATTGATACCAGGTAATTGGATATCTGTAATCACCAAAGCAGGCAACAAAATCTCAATCTGTTTGACCGCGGTCATCCCCTCTATCATCCAAATCACTTGATAACCCGCAGTTGTCAGCAGATCACAAATGAGCGTGGCACTATCTTCGTGATCTTCAATCACAACAATGCGCTTTTTAACTGCAGCTGGCTGAATTAGCGGTTTGGACTGGATGTGCAGGGTCTCAGCAGCCGGCGCAGAAGGCGGGGGAAGCGGTAAAGCGGGCAAGCGAACAGTAAAGGTCGAACCCATGCCGACCTTCGATTGCACCCCGATCCAACCTCCATGGAGTTCGACCAGTTGTTTGGTTAAGGCTAAACCTAAGCCTGTCCCCTCATATTTTCGTTGGTAGGAAGTATCTAATTGCTGAAATTTTTGAAATAGCAGGGGAAGATGCTGTTCCGCAATGCCGATCCCGGTATCTTTAACTGCAATCAGAGCAATATTATTTTCAATCATGAGGCGTAGTGTTACTTGCCCACCCTCAGAGGTAAATTTAATCGCGTTGCTCAGTAGGTTATATAGAATTTGTTTCACCCGACGGCTATCGGCAGTAAAAAGATCTTGTTCCGGTGAAATTTGTAGCTCAAGTTTGAGGGCAATCTGGTTAAGGCGTGCTTTTTCTTTAAAGGTTTGCAGGGTTTGGTGTGCCACTTGAGACAATGAAAACTGGCTGATGTTGAGCACAGTTTTGCCTGCTTCCACCTGAGAGAGGTCAAGAATGTCATTGATTAGTTCTAGGAGATGTTCCCCGCTGCTCTGAATCATGGCAAGGTAATCCCGTTGTTTCTGGCTCAATTCGCCAAATGACCAACGTAGTAAAGTGGCGGACATGCCGATGACGCAGGTGAGGGGGGTACGGAGTTCGTGACTCATAGCGGAAAGAAATTCGCTCTTCGCCAAACTCGCAGTTTGGGCAGCAATCAGAGCATCGTGAAGTTCTTGAGTGCGCTCAATAACTCGTTGTTCCAGGGTTTGTTTTTGCTGCTGTACCTGGTTGTAGAGCTTAACCTGATAGATAGCGATCGCTAAGTGCTCTGCCACTTGTTGCAAAAAGTTTTTCTCATTGTCTTTCCAGATGCGAGGTTCCCAACACTGGTGGGCAATGAGTAACCCCCACAATTCTTCTTGCACAATGATGGGGATAATCAGCTTGGCTCTGACTTGTACCGATCGTAAGAGTGTGATCAGGCAGGGAGAGAGATGGTAAGTTTCTTCGACATCCGAGACCGCCAGAACCGCCCCTTTGCTGTACTTCTCGCGATAGTTGGGTACATCGACCAAACAGGACGCCCCTTCTGCCAGGTTTAAAACAGACAAAACCTGATCGGTGGAGCGGGACTCGTACGTAATTTGTCCACCAAAGGTGGAGGTGGATGCACTTTTTGAGGAGTGAGAAGAAAGTGGGCTAGGCAGCTGAGGGAAAACTGGCTCGCACTGAAGGATCACGAGCCGATCGGACTGCAGAAATCGCCGTACTTCACAGATTGCGGTTTCCAAAATTTCGGGCAGTTCAAAGCTACGACGAATCTGGAGGATGACTTGATAGAGTAATCGTTCTTGCTCAACTTGTTGCCAGAGGGCTGCTTCTACGGGCGCGCAGACTGGATGGGGGCTAAATTCGGATTCCACCAGCAAGGGCGGTGGCAGGGATTCCGTATCTAGAATTTCGAGCAATTGCAGCGTAAATTCACTTTGCAGGATAGGGTCGTTGGGTTGAATCGTGGGCGAATGAGTGACGATTTGAGAAGCAATTGCCACATCCCTCCAGGCAGCAGCAGGCACTTCCTTTAGAAACTGGGCGATCGTTGCGGCATCAAATGTCAGTGTTACCTGACGCTGCCAGCCTGGCAGTGTTTTCGCCAACAACAATACCTGAAACTGTGGCGATACAATGCACGAAAACTGCTCCTCCTGCGAATCTGGCGGCAGGTGGTCTTTCTGTACCATCACCTCAGTTAGATACAAGGGATTAGAGGACAGCGCTTGCACAAACGCCGCCAAAGCTCTCCGCAGTTGTTGAAAGGTCTTTTGCGAAAGAATTCGCTGTAGAGTGGAGGTTTGCGCTCTCAACATCTTTGGACTCGATCAATAATGACCGGAAACTTGGATATAACCAGAAACTTCAACCCGTATTATCTCGATGCCCCAGATCGAATGCAATTGAGCAATTAGGATTTCTTTGCAACCAACGAATCTTCAAACTGGGTTGTGGCTGAGTATTATGTTGCTGGCTATCTTGTGCATCGCGACAAATTTTATCCTATCCCTTTTTGGGCGTTTCTCACGCCCTGGCAATTCCGTGGAAAGCGGCAGATAGCTTAATAGAAGCGGGGATGCAGCCATAAAGAATAAAATCTTAAGATCAACAAAATCCTTATGAAGTTATCCGGAGAATCTAGCCGATCTTCTGTAAAGATTCAATGAAAATGCCTGAAAGTAACCGCTAACTGGAACTCTTGCCCGTCTTTGAACCTACTGCTTTGTCCAGTCATCAGAGGTGACATATGTATCAGTCAAAATCTTTTGCGACTTCTGTCATTGGCTACTTTCCGCTTTTGGTGTGTCTGCTAACCATGAGTTTGCCATCCTCAGTGCTGGCAACTTCCGTGATTCCTCCAGTTGATGGTGCGCCGGGTGGGCGATCGCCGGGTGGGTCTCGTGATCCAGACTGTCTCAGTCAAAAAAGCTCGATTGTTGCCCTGGTGCCTGCATCCGCAGTGGGTGGATTGACCACCAAGGCATCTCCAACTTTTTTTGTTTACGTGCCCACAACCCATGCCAGAACTGCCGAGTTTGCGCTGCGAAATGAAAATAAAAAAACGATCTACAAGTCGATCGTCAAACTCAGTGGCAAATCTGAAGTGATTGGGATTCGTTTACCTGCTACCTCTGTTGCGCCCAAACTGGAAATGGGCAAGCGCTATCGTTGGTTTTTCTCTGTTGTGTGTGATGCCAATGCTCCTGACAAGTCAGGCAATCCCTTTGTGCAAGGTTGGATTCAACGCGCTCAACCCAGTGTTTCTCTGTCTGGTCAATTAAGCCAAGCTTCTTCGCGCGATCGTGCCCAACTCTACAAACAAGCTGGATTCTGGTACGAAGCGGTTGGCACTTTGGCAGAGTTGCGGCGCTCCAGACCCAGTGACCCAGCACTGAAAGCGGATTGGAGCAATTTATTGAGATCGGTAGGGTTAGATCAAGCAGCCGCAGAGCCGATCGCCCAGTACTAATCTCTTACTAACCAAATTCATATCGGTTCGGGAAAAAGGGGATATAGAGGAGGAGAAAAATCTCCCTCTCTATATCCCCTTCTTTTTAGGGTTGCAATCTTGAGTCCGGGGTTGAAGTTATACCGATTTCAACGATTTTCAAGTTAAATGTTGAGCTGGTAGGGGCGGATTAAGCAAATAGATGAACGGCTTTGTTTCAACTATTCAACGACTACGCCAGCAACTCCCCCGTCTCTTGTAGCGAGTGCAGACGGCGATAAATGCCGGGTCGCTTCAAGAGTTCATGATGGCTACCTACTTCTACAATCTGGCCTTTTTCTAGTACCACAATTTTGTCAGCCTCTCGCACAGTACTCAAACGGTGAGCGATGATGATCAGGGTGCGAGTTCCCAAAATCGATTTCATTGCCAGTTGAATTGCCCGTTCTGACTCGTAATCTAGACTGGAGGTGGCTTCGTCAAAGATCAACACATCCGGCTCCATCACCAGAGCACGGGCGATACCGATCCGTTGCCGCTGTCCTCCCGAAAGCCGGACACCGCGCTCACCGACTACTGTGGCATAGCCTCTGGACATATTGCAGATAAAGTCATCTGCCTGGGCAATACGACAGGCATTTCGTACCTGTTCGAAACTGGCATGAGGGTTGCCATAGGTGAGGTTTTCCAGTAAGGTGCCGTTGAAAATATCCACTTCCTGGTGGACGATCGCCAACCGCTTACGGTATGCAGTCACATCTAATCGGCGAATATCTTGTCCATCGATTAAAATGCAACCTTGATTGGGTTCAAAGTAGCGGAACAACAGTTTGACTAGGGTTGATTTACCTGATCCCGATCGACCCACTAGCGCGATCGTCTGATAAGGCTGAACCAGCAAGTTGATATCCTTGAGCACAGGATTTTGTGGCTGATAGCCAAAGGTCAAGTGCGAAAGCTCAACCTTGCCCGTAAATCGATAGTTTGGAGCTGTTGCGGGATCGACCACCAAATTCCCCGCATCTTGACCGGGCGGCAGTTGCATAAATTCGTGAAACCGAATCATCGAGGCATAGCGACGTGCAAACACCTCTGCCAGTTGGCTGATGGGTTCCACTTCGGCATATGCCATGCTAGAAATCGTCAGTGTGGTGATGAAGTGCCCCAGAGAGATTTTGCCCTGTACCGTCGCCAGAACGGTGAAAAACAGCACCAGAAAGACACAACTCTGGACAATCGTCCGTTCCCAGGTACCCAAAATTACGTATCCTCGGTGGATGCGGTAGTCTAAGACTTTGAACTCGCGATCTAGGCGCTGTTGATGCCGGATCAACTCCTCTGACTCCGTCGCAAACGCCTTCACCGTTTTAATATTGGTGATAATTTCCGAAGTCCGGCTTTCCGTATTCTCCATGTACTTATCCAGCTTTTCTTCCTGGTCTGCCAGTTTTTTTAGTCCAGAAAGGCTAAAGCTAATAATGAAGACGAACGAAACCAGGAGCAGCAAGGCAATTCGCCACTCAATCAGCCAGATGATAGTAAAAATTCCAACCACCCGCAACAGCTTAGGAATCAATTGTCCCGCCACTTCAGGATAGGTCCAGGTATGGTTTGCCAACCCCTTCGCCACCCGGGAGGCAATCCGTCCTGGGTTATTTTCATCGTAAAATTCCAACGGCAGTGTCAGGATTTTTTCCAGTGCTTTCCGGGCATAGTCGCGCCGCGCCCGAAAGGCAGTGTCCCAGTTAAACCAGGGGCCCACCCAGGGTTGAATCGGAGCACGCCCGACCGAAACCACAAAGACCAAGAACAGTAATAATCCCAAAGACAACATTTTGCCATCTGGAAGCTGAGTCACTGTCGCAATGCTTGTGATTAGTTTTTGCAATAGGGCATCCAGTGGTTGACCAGAGAGCACATTGAGAATTTGACCGATCGCATACGGAATGAACAAATCGATAATCTCAAATAAGCTCATCGCAGCAATGCTGAGATAAGTCACCAGCCAATACCTCTGGTAGTAATCAATGATGTCTCTAAATTTAGCCATAGCTCCCCCTGAAAAGCGTCTTGTGCAGCCCCATCCAGAATCGGACAGCAAACTTCACTGGCTGTACTATGTATATTACAAGATACTACAGACGCTTTACGGATTTTTTGAATGGTGGACTCCTCACCTTGCGTCAACGCCACCCTGCTTTACTATTCTTAGCTTTTGTAACCCCAGAACGCCAATGGTGAAAAGAAGAAAAATTGATTAGAAGCTGACTTTCATCATTTTTTAGCCAAGATTTGAAGAGCTGACGACATAATTGACGGACGCCTCAAAAATAGTACAATCGTACCTATTGTGCGATGCAAATTTTTGGGATCTGCGACTGAGGAGGCAGCATGGATGTAGAACAGACGACGCAGTTGATCCAACTGATCCTGAATTCAGTATTGATGATTAATGTCTGCGTATTTCTGCTAATTGGGCTATTACCCCGGCAAACGGGTCTCAACCAACGATTGCAAACGATCGGGCGAGAGTATGCCGAACGGTTGCATAACCTCCCCCTTGCCCGCAGTGTCGATGCCTCGCTGGGGCGCGAACCTCATCAACTTCACCTGAAAAAACAATTACGCCAACTGCAACAGCGATATAAAACCGCGCAGAGTGGCGTTTTGCTCACTTGTAGTGCCCTGCTATTTTTTATTACAAGTACGTTTTTGCTGGCATTGAGAACGCTCGTCAGTGGGTTGTGGCTGATTCCTGCTTCGCTGGGTCTGTTTTGCGCGGGTATCGCGCTCTTGCTGTTGAGTGTTGTGGTGACCCTGATTGACCTCCATGCTACAGAGCGATCGCTCTGGCAAGAACTGAGAGAATGGCTGGGGATCGGCACTGACGTGAAACATCGTTTTCGCCTGCCCCGTGCGACACTCCCCCAAAATGCTCCAGTCAATGCACTGTCCCATACTGCGGTAAAACGGACTATACCTCGTGCTAAAGCAAAGGTAGGCTAAAAGCAAAGGGAACCCGATCAGGAATTTTTTCGCAAACTCACCCTTTTCTGTGTCCCTGTGTTCCCTTCTGCGCGCCAATTCTGGCAATCCTAATAGTCCCTCAGGATAGACTTGAGGGGGCACCCAAATCTAAAAAACATTTTTGAGAGGTTATGAGAGTTTTCAACCTCTCATAACCGTCTTGAGAGACCACTAGGGCTGAGGCAGAAGAATATGAGTTTGCTGGGTTGCGGCATCCCAAACAATCCAGCCCATAGTGCTGTCTAAGTCTTCCCGAGGGGTCGTTACATTGAAATAAACCTTATTGCGCTGATATTCGATCGCAAAATCAGCCCCTTGTGCATAAACCACCTTAAAGCCTCGATCTCTCAAGCAGTAAGTTGCCCACGCCTTAAGGGAATGTCTTTGCGGTTCGTAGGGAATGGCGGGTTGAGCAAAAACCTCTTCTATCACTTGGCGTAAATTCACGAATTTCTCACCTTCATCATTAGTCTTGACCTATTATCCTGTTCCCAAGCGAAGAACAAACGCTTAATATAACGATCAATCAATTAATATATAGAAAAGGTCGAAGGGCGAACGAATGACTTTAGACACTAGACTTTAGATGGCTTCAGCCTATTTCTCAAGGTTCGGCCGTCTTTCAGATTACTGTCCTGTATTGAGAGTCTAGCGTCCATTTCATTTTTCAAGTTAGGTTTTCATGGCTTCGATCGCCCGAAAGAATTTATTTGAGGACATTCCTCGTTTTTTGGTCGCCCAAGCTGGGATCGTTTTTGCAGTCAGTTTGGTGACAATCCAGGTGGGCATTTTGCGTGGCTTTACCCGTGGCACTGCTCTACTCATCGACCAATCGAAGGCAGATATTTGGGTCGGTTCTGCGGATATGGTGCAGATGGAACTCACTTCCCCCTTGCCATTGGAGCAGTTATTGCAAGCTCGTAAGGTTCCTGGAGTCGCCCTTGCAGAGGCTTTAGTCGTTTCTTCGTCCCGCTGGCGTACCCCAGACAAAACCGTGCCTCCCACGAAGCGCATTACCCCCGTTCGGATTTTTGGCTTTAACCCTAAAGGACAACTGTTTGCCCCAGAACCCATTACTCAAGGGAGTTTGAGTGCTCTCACTGAGCCTTATACCGTGATAGTGGATGAGTCCAATCAGCAGTCACTGAATCTGAAACAACTGGGTGCAGTTGGGACAATCGCCAGCCTGAAAGCCAAGTTAGTCGGTACGACCCAGGGAACCCAGTCGATCGCCTCCAGCACCTATATCTTCACTTCACTGGAGAGTGCCAAAGCCTATGCCCAATCAGGCATTAGCCCAGAGGTCAACTGTCGATTGCAAGATGGCAATATCCGCTGTAATAGCAATTACGACATAACTTCAACCGCGATCGGAGTGGACAATCTCACACCTCCCGTTCCGGAAAAATTAAGCGCTACCGATCCCATTTCCTACATTCTGGTCAAGGCAACTCCTAATCAAAACCTCAAAACCCTCAAACAAGCGTTAGAGAAAGCTCTACCAGGCACCCGTGCCTTCACTCGGTTAGAAATGGCACAACAAACCCGCGACTTTTGGCAAAAGCGGACTGGGGTGGGGTTTGTCTTAGGGTTAGGCGCTACGGTGGGGGTAATTGTTGGGATGGTGATTGTCAGTCAAATTCTCTACTCCTCGGTATCTGACCACCTCAAAGAATTTGGCACGTTGAAGGCAATGGGAGCATCCGATTGGGTCATTTACGGCGTAATTCTAGAACAAGCATTATGGATGGCAGTGCTGGGATATATTCCGGGTATCCTACTTTGTCTGGGTCTAGGTTCCTGGACATTGGCAACTCAAGGCATCATCATTCTGATTACTCCGCTGACTGCAGGTGGCGTGCTTTTGGTGACCGTGTCAATGTGTATCGGGTCGGCGCTCTTTGCAATTCAAAAAGTGACTCACGTTGATCCAGCAATTGTTTTCAAAGCCTGACTTAAAAATTAAAGCTTTTATGTGTCTGCATCAGGACATTTCTGGGCTAGGTACACTAGAAAAGTAGGGTTTTCTACATAAAAGTCGGTCGTTCTCCTGAAAAGTGATAATTCCGACCTGTATTTGTAGATAGTAGCTGTTCTCTCCTCTCACGTCTGTTTAAGGTACGCATGATAAGAACTTATTAGAATGACTGCTTCATCACTTGACTTGACTCGATTGTCTGAGCATCTACCAACAGAGGCTCCCCTGCTGGCTGAACGCACTTTTCCACTGGATATTGGTCGGTATCACACAGATGCCATTGTAACCAGAGGGGTGGAAATGGTGTTCCAGAACGGCTCTGAGCAGTTTCAGGCACTTAAGGGGATTGATTTAGATGTCCATATTGGGGACATCCAGCTACTCATGGGACCTTCTGGTTCTGGAAAAACAACTTTGCTTTCTATCCTGGCAGGGATTTTGACCCCAACAGCAGGCAGTGTCAACCTACTAGGGCGAGAAATTACATCCATGTCTCGCGAGCAGTTAGCAAAGTTTCGCCTAAAAAATATTGGCTTTATTTTTCAGGGGTTTAACCTATTCCCTGCTTTAACTGCCCAAGAAAATGTTGAATTGGCACTGCGAGTGAAAGGAATGCCAGCCAAGGCAGTTCGCCAAGAAGCAAGATTTTTGCTAGACCAGGTTGGTTTATCTGCCCAAGCCAAGCAATTGCCTCGGGATCTCTCTGGCGGGCAAAAACAACGCGTTGCGATCGCCCGCGCCTTGGCAGGCAATCCCCGATTGATCATGGCGGATGAACCTACTGCGGCTTTAGATTCCCAAAATGGTCATGCAGTGATTGAACTTTTGCGCCGATTGGCAAAAGAAAGTGGACGAACTGTACTGATGGTGACCCACGATCCACGGATTATGGATGTTGCCGATCGGGTCGTTTATCTAGAAGATGGCATGTTGAAAGCCTGACATTTTTCTCGAATAACCCAGGCTACAGAGACGACCCAATGGGTCGTCTCTGCGTTTTGTACTAGCTTGAGCCATGCCTTGTTTAAAATTTGCTGATTCTAACTCAATTTGTGTTGAGCCGGCATAGGGGCGCGACATTGGGTGCAAAATCCTTGCTTCGCCTGAAAATTGTTGTCCCAATGCCACGCCCCTACAGGATTTGACAGCTCCAACACAAAATTCATCATAAGTAGAAAATTCGGTGTTGCTGAATCAAGTTTTGATTTTAGGGTTGTATGAATTAAACCCTCGTCCCAATTCATCCGACTGTTCAGCCCTCGGCTTAAACCTTAGCTTCCAACAATTTGAGAAATTCTGTGTTGACTCCTGATTCGCGAGTTAGCGCAATCTTGCCCGTGCGGGCGATTTCTCGAATTCCGAATTTGTTCAGCACCTGAACGATCGCAACCATTTTGCCAGGATCGCCGACCACTTCCAGCGTCAACGAATCCTCCGCCACGTCCACCACTCTGGCACGAAAGATCTGTGCCAGTTCGAGCAACTCAGACCGATTAGAACTGGTGGCATTAACCTTGAGCAACATCAACTCTCGCTCCACGCAAGGCGTTTCGGTAATGTCGTGGACTTTAAGCACATTAATCAACTTGTAAAGCTGCTTGGTCAGTTGTTCGATTGCTTGATCGTCCCCTGGAACTACCATCGTGATGCGCGAAACGCCCATCTGTTCCGCTGGACCCACTGCCAAACTTTCGATATTGAAACCGCGGCGGGCAAACAAGCCAGCAATCCGGGTGAGAACCCCGGCTTCATCTTCAACCAAAACCGAGAGAGTATGTTTTATTGCCATAGGTCTATAGGGATCAGGACTGGCAAGGAATACCAATTCACTTCAGGCTGCAAAAATCAAAAATAGATTTTGGGACGCAAAAAAAGAAGCCCCTGATTTTGCACTGCCTAATTTAGAAACGGTGTAGGCGCCAACTCCACGTTTGCCAGAAATTTGGAGAAGCGATTGAACCTGCGCACTGAGAATTCAGTCTGATTTCCGATTTTACCGTTTTCATCGCACCAACGAGTCTTTAAAGGACACTAATTTCAAACTCGTTTTCAGCCGCTGCGTATCATTAAACAATTTACGTCCGCATAAAAACCTAAGGCCTGGGCACCAGTACCGTAAGTCCATTCGGAATACATTCTACTTCGATCGGGGTTGTGCCAATAATTTCGCCATCTAACACCACTTTTTGAGGAGGATCGGTGGTAATTTTAAGTTGCCTGCCGTAAAAATGAACCACATTCTGATCATTGGTGTTGGTTTTAATCAACGCAGCGCCCAGCATTTTGAGCATCACACTCACCCCTTGAAGTTTAGTCTCTGCCGTTGCGATCGTCACATCCAATTGCCCATCATCCAAAATGACCTGTCCGGCTCCCTGCGCCAGTACAGAGGTGGGGGGTGCCGCATTGGCAACTGTAATCGCGTTTGCCTGAAATTCGTAGACCGTTCCTTCCGCCTCAATGATGGTCTCAAACAAACTCTGTCCCTCAAAAGCCTGCCAACCTGCCATCAGGTAGGCTAGTGCACCCCATTGATCCTTCAACTCACGACTCGCCAGTTCAATGGTTGCTGCTTCGTAGCCAATGCCTGCCAGCAAAATCATCGGTAAGCCATTACAACGAGCCGCATCGATCGTGCGCGTATAGTTTGCCAGAATCACCTGACAGGCATTTCTAATCGGCAAAACTCTGGGAATGCCTAGCGATACTGCAAAAGCGTTAGCAGTGCCTCTCGGAATAATGCCCAGCGGAATACCTGTACTAATCAAGGCACCAGCAACCTCAGAAATGGTCCCATCTCCGCCGGAGGCGATGATCAGATCGGCTTCGTCAGCGATCGCCAGTTGTACCAATTGCTCTACTTCGATCCCTGGCTCAGTCTGGTGGACTTTCAGATTGAGATAGGGACTAAGCAATTGCTGGATTAATGTCAGGTCTTGTTCAGGATTGCCTTGACCAGAAACGGGATTGAAAATTAAATGCGCGATCGGGACTTTTGCCAGTGCTGTAATGATGGCAGTGGCAGTTGCTAGATTAGTTGCCAGGGGTACATTATGGACATTACAAACACGCAAGAGTGCCTGAATATTCGGCTCATGCAGTTGAGCATACAGCGGATCGACCAGAAAGATGACCGCAGCCACTTCGCCACTGCAGACCTGAGCAGCGATCTGCGTGTCTCCGCCCATAGCACCCGGCAATACGGCTTCAATGAGTAAGGTCGTTGCCGATCGAATCCGTTCTGCCGTTGTACCCGTCGCAATTAAGCGATACCGCGCTAACAGCGGAATATGCTGACGGGCAAAGTTGACAATTTCATCTTTCTTGGAATCATGGGCAATGAGCGCGATCGTTGCAGGCACGGTGATACCCAATAACCTAAAGGAGTGAATCTCTTTACTCTACACGATTCTCAAGCGTTCTCTAGAGTAAGTCATCGCGAGTGAGGGCAGTTGTGGTCCGCGCAAGGCGGGAACGCGTCTCACGCATATAAGGTCCCCGCAATTTGCGAGTCCCGATCACCAGACAAACCGCCCCAAACAGCAAGTCCAGCCCTGCCACGGTCAACGCCGATGCCAACCACGATAGGTCAAACACAAAATGGATCAGTAGTACGCCTGCCGCCTGCAGGAGTACCGAACCCAGAGCAACCAGAATCGCGCCTATGGCGATCGCTGCCATTCCAACCACCAACCGTTGCTGTTCGCGCGAGGCTTCTTGACGGGCAATGTCCATATGCATATCTGCTAGCATCGCCATCACCCGCCAAAACCGTCTAAGATAAATATCGATCGCATCGAGCAAATCACTCACGACCACGGTCGAAGCCTCCCACGACTAGGCCGAGGATGAAGCCAATTCCCAACGTCGTAAATAAGCTGGTGCCAATGTTCTTACGGACCTTGGCATTCACTTCGGGCAGCACTTCTTTCTCAAACTGGTTGAGTAACCGCTCAGTACGTTGCTCAATACGTTCGAGCAAACTCTCCAAGTTGGATGAAACCTGCTCCTGTGCCTTGGCGAGTCCGTTCTCGACTTTGCTCTGACTGAGATCCGCTAAATTGTAGAGTTCTTCCAATTGCCGACGCACCAAAGTGCGGGTCCGTTCGGTCTGGGTAGAAATGTAATCAATCACTTTTTCCAAATCACCATGGGTTTCCGCCAGTGCATCAGGCTTCACTTGTTTCCATTCTTCTAAAATCAACGATCGCAGAGTATTGAAGTGCTCTTTGAACTTTTCGGATGAGAGTTTCTTAGTCTTGATTTCAACCAGCATCGGTTACGCTCTCCACTCAGCTTTATCAATTATTCTAGAGAGCAAAACATTTTTTTCGTATCTATACAGCGAGAGAGATAAACCTTGACTTCTACCTCTAAAGGCTGAATAAATTGGCATTTCATGTCATTACCTAAGTCGCTTGGGCTGGAAACTGAGACGATTAACCCAGCAGCCTTTATTCATAACGATTTGGCACTGACAACCTGATCGCGTAGTGTGTGCTCGGTAATGCCGGATTGCATGGAAATTTTGAGATAATTAAAAATCTAATGTTTAAAATTCACGATTCAATGCTCTAGTACTTTGGGGCGTAAGTTAGGCAACCATTCTGAGGGAGTTAGAAGTCAGGAGCCAGGAGTCAAAATGGTAGGCAGATTTCCGCCAAGTTCAACTAGATTAATATCGAACCCATCGCATTAGGATAAATAGGGTCAATGATGCAAGCAATGCCCCTGCCACAATGCTAAGAATCGCAATATCAAAACTGCCCGTCATTGCCACGATCGTTCCTGGAATCAACGATCCCCCAACCCCCCCTAACAGTACAGAAAGTCCGTTATACAATCCAGTGCCTGCCCCGACTCGATCAGCTGGCAATAAATGTTGCACAATTGCATATTCCTGGGCACCATAAGCGCTTTGAAAAAAGACCGCGATCGCAAAAAAGAGCACCAGCAGTCCTACGGTATTCACACTCGAAGCCACATAAACCATGATCCCTGCTACCAGGAAGCCAATTCCCGCCAGTCTAATTCGATGTTGAAGCTTATCCCCCCAGTATGACATCACCAGCATTCCGGCAATCCCAGCGACAAAAATGAGTGCCAGCGGCCAACCCAACTGCTCAAAGTCGATCCCTTTAGCACGATTGAAGTAGGTCGGTAACCAGTTCAGAGTGCCAAAAGCGCAGAAGGAGTTCAGAGTACCGCCTAAAACAGTCAGCCAGAATCGCCGATCTCGCCTATAGCGCAACTGCGGAGTTTGGATTAATGCCTGAGCGACTTGACCTTGTCCTGCGTGAATGTATGCCAGTTCGGTTTCGCTCACCCCATACTTGCGATCAGGAGCATCTTCAACCCATAACCAGACCAGAGGAATGGAGCACAACATCCCCACTGTCCCTAAAACAGCAAACATGGGACGCCACCCCAGGGCTTGAATCAAGGGAATCAGGAGCAGAGGGGCAACCGCAGTTGCCAGGGTAATCCCAACGCCCCAAATGGCATTGGCACGCGATCGCTCATTCACTGGGAACCAACGGCTAGTAATAGCACTGAGCATCGGGATATGCACTCCTTCTCCCAATCCCAATAGCAATCGCAAGATCACCAAGGCAATTAATGATTGTCCCAATGGTGCACTCAAAAATGTAAACACAGAGAATGCAGCAATTGCCACTATGACACTACGCTTAGGACCAAACCGTTCTGCTAACGGACTAAGCAACATATTAGACAATGCATATGACAGAAAAAACGCTGCTAATAAGACTTCGCCATGAGATCCTATTTCGCGATCGCTCCAGCTAAAATCCTGCGCGATCTTAGGGAGCGCCAGTGCCAAATTATTTCGGTCTAAAAAGTTGACAAACACAGTCACTGCCAGAATGATTGGGACCCGCCAACGGGTTCCCCAGGTAACGGCAATCAGGGACATAACAATTCTCGGCAAGGGATCATCGGCAAGGGATCAATGGATAGCGCTATCACTAATCCGAACTGAAAAGCAAACTCAGTAGCGGCTAACGCACTTTAGCAAGACCGAGGACTAGAAAGCAACGATCCTGCCCAATGCCCTGCTCTAAACCATTTGCAATTCTGAAATGATGCGATTGTCAGCTTGAAAATGCATATTTTCGTGATGCTAGGTCAACGAATATTCCTTTGTAGAAAATCTGGGGAATCTTGAAAGAAGAGAAACGAGCGTAGGTGCAATCTATGAAGGTTTTATTGGGCTGGGAAATTGGCGGTGGACAGGGACATATTCAGCGTCTGGTTGCCCTGGCTCAACATCTACAAATCTGTGGCTATACTCCTATTTTTGCTCTCAAACATTACAACTTGAGAGGACTAGATTTTCCTTGGCAAAAGCTTGACGTGCCCCCCTTACCCTTCTCTGGTCGAGAAATGTCCCACACGTTTGCAGACATTTTGGCAACGTTTGGGTTTGATGATGTCAGATTACTCACCGCCCATTTACAGGCGTGGCAGGATATTCTAGTCGCGGTTCAACCTAAACTGGTCATCACCGACCACGCACCAGGTTTGGTTTTAGCAGCCCAAGGGCGAGTTCCAACCCTCGTGGTAGGTAGCCATTTTGCCGTTCCTCCACCCGTCGCTGTGTTTCCTCCGCTGCGACTACCAACACCGGCAGAATCCGACCAACGACAAATCCAAGTGATTGAAACCATTCAACAGGTCATAAAAGTGACTGCACCCTTAGGGAAACTTTTGAATGGCGATCGCCGGTTTATTTTTAGCCTTCCCGAACTCGATTGCTATCGCTTCTGGCGGAAAGATCCTGACTACGCCCAGTATGCTGGGATTCATATTGCTCCCCTTCCCGATCGTCACATATCTCCCGATGGCACTGCCTGGGCTTATCTCGCAACCGACTACCCTGCGCGTGATTTAGTTTACAATACGCTCAGGCCTCAACATGAGTTTAAACCCTTACACGAAGCGTTGAGCGATAAATCGTTAGCGATTCACCATGGTGGTTTAACGACAACCATTGGCTGCTTATTAATGGGTATCCCTCAGCTCATTCTGCCTCGTTATTTGGAACAGCAACTCACCGCTTTTGCGTTGCTCAGATTAGGTGTTATTCAAACGATTAGCAATCCTACTTGGGAAAACTTGCTCATTACACAAGCTCAAACTTATTCCCTTCAAGAAAATGCAAAACTCTTGGCAATCGAGCTTCAGCAATGGAATCAAAACTTTATTGAAAAAATTATGAATTCCTGCTTTGAATTAATAGATTGACTCAAAAATCAGTTAATCAAAATATTTCAATGTCGAATTAGAATTTTTTGTAAAAACTTGATTTTGATAGAAGATCCAATCAAATCACAATTTTAATTAGGAAAGTCTTAGATCAAAATTTTGTTATCCTAAAAAAACTGTCTTATAGATGGCTCATTTTTTTACACTATTTTAATACGATTGATCGTCATTCTATAGATTTATGAGCCAGGATTCTTGTAAGATCTTGGCTCATAAATCTCCTTCGTTTTACTAATGATTTAAGCTAACTGAAACCTGCGATCGAAGTGCAATTGATGGGTTCCTGGGCGAAGGATTTACAACCCAATTTTAGAGAGAAGCTTGGGTATCCATTTTTCACCCGGAGTGCGTCCTGTTTCATCATTGCTACCGCCATGAGGCTGAGAACGCCCTGGATCGGCACCTTCCATCCCATTGCCAATTCCCTGATTAGCATGACAGGTTGGAGTAACTGAACCCCCATACCCCGAAGACGTGACTGAACCTCCATAACCAGAGGCAGTCACCGAACCCCCATAGCCAGAGGCATCAAGACTATATTGCGATACAAAAGCATTGACTTGCTGTACCCAGCCCGAATTTAAGCCATTATTAGAAGCGCCGGAGTTGTTACAACCAATCTGAGCATTTCCTGTGACAGGATTGCTTGAAGATTTAGAATTATTGTTGCAAAAGGGAATAGATAAATCTGACTGAATACCCACATATCGAGCGGCATCAGATTGGAGCAATGCTGTATTTTGAGTATTGTGATTGGTGCAATCTAAAGGGGATGAACCTAATTTGCCTGGCATTTCTGTTCTCCTGCTATTTATTCAATAAACCCATTAAAACTAGCTTTTCAATGAGATGCCTGAGTGAAAATTTGGAAAAGCAAAAAAGTGAAATTTAATTTATTTGAAAAGGATCTACGTCGATTACTTAGATTTCTTGATAATTCAAAATTCGATTTTTGATTTTCTACTTGATGCCAACTAAATTGACATCGCTCATACGATTCAATTCTGAAGTAACTAAAAAACTCGGTATTTTTTCGGGGTCAGAAATGCTTAAGAGTCCGGAGAACTACTGAAGAGCAATTCTAGAAAGCAGGCAAGCACACAAAGTGATCGTAAATTTCGGTGCTCATATTTATCGCCCACCAGCCAGATTGGCAATTTACCAGATGGGGCTACGATGGAAGCTTGCTGACATCACTCAACCTTTCGTTTGTCTTTCAGATGCACTAGCGGACAATAAAGAAGCCCAAGGTGAATTTGCGCGATGAGCGATCACGGTTAAAAGCTGGCGTTGCTCAACAACGGGATGAAAATGATGCTGAATGATTTGAAACTTCGTTCCAAATCATCCTGCTTTTCAGCAACGCCTAAAAACTCGTACGTGAAAAGTTGAGTGAGTCGTGGTTTAATCCAAATGATTGATTGCTGACTCCCCCTTATTTTTATGCATGATTGGTATCAACAAGATGTAGTACAGATTCTGCAACAGCTTGGCACAGACGCCTCTCTGGGGTTGAGTGATGCAGAGGCTAGTCAACGACTGACTCAGCATGGAGCCAACGAGCTAACAGAACATCCCCCAAAAAGCCCTTGGTTGATGTTGTGGGAACAATTTACCGCTACCACCGTACTGGTGTTGATTGCCGCTGCGATCGTTTCAGTCTGCTTGCAAGAATATGAAGATGCCGCCGTCATTTTGGCGATCGTCATCTTCAATGCCATTCTGGGTTTTAGTCAGGAATATCGGGCGGGTCAAGAATTTGCCGCATTGAAGCAATTAGCAATTCCCAAAGCCAGAGTTTTTCGCCAAGGGCAATGGCAAGAAGTGTTGGCGCGGGAACTTGTGGTCGGCGATATTGTTCGCCTGGAGGATGGCGATCAGATTCCTGCGGATGCCCGATTGCTGGAGAGCACCAGCTTGCGAGTACAGGAGTCTGCTTTTACGGGGGAGTCAGAGCCAGTAGAGAAGAATATCCGGGTAATCGCGGGTGAAGATTTGCCACTGGGAGATCGCCACAACATGGTTTACATGGGCACGATCGTGACCTATGGACGGGGGCGAGCTGTCGTCACCGAAACGGGCATGGAAACCGAATTGGGAAAAATTGCGGGCAATTTGCAAGGGGTAGAGCAGCAACAAACCCCTTTGCAGCGGCGACTTGATCAACTGGGCAAACGATTAGCGGTCATGTCACTGGTGATGGTGGCAATTATTTTCGTCTTTGGGTTAATCCGGGGGGAAAATCTTACTGAGATGTTTTTGACCTCAGTCAGCCTGGCAGTGGCAATTATTCCAGAAGGATTGCCTGCAGTAGTTACGATCGCCTTGGCACTGGGAGCACGACGAATGCTGAAACGTCATGCTTTGATTCGCAAATTGCCTGCGGTAGAAACCCTGGGTTCGGTCACCACTATCTGTTCCGACAAAACGGGAACACTGACCGAAAACCGTATGACCGTCACTTTTTTGGGCTTGGCAGGGCAGCGGATCGAAATCAAAGAACCTTACGCTCAAATCACATCCTTATTGGATGGCAATCAGTCTCGCCTTAAGTTTGCCGAAGATAGTCCTCTGGAACCTTCCATGGCGCTGATTTTGACGGGCAGTGCACTTTGCAATAACGCCCTCTTAAAAGAACGCAATGGGGCAGGTGCTCCCCAAACCCTGGGTGATCCCACTGAAGTGGCATTGGTCGTCGCCGCCGATCGCTTTGGGTTAGGGAAGGATGCGCTGGAACAAACCTTGCCTCGGATTGCAGAAGCCCCGTTTGATTCCGATCGCAAACGCATGACCACCATCCATGAAATCAAAGACGAAGAAGTGATGGTGAATGTAGAAGATGAAAACGGAGCATTGTATCCGTCCTGTTTACTCATGCGTCCGTCTGCCTTACTGCCTCATGATGCGTCACGATATATCGCCTTTACCAAAGGGGCGGTAGACAATATGTTAGAAGTCACCCGCTACGTCTGGAGCAATCACAAAATGGAACCCCTGACGCCTGAGTGGGAAAAACAAATCCGCGATGGCAATAACCGCCTTGCTAGCACCGGCACGCGGGTTCTGGGGGTTGCTTTTCGGTTACTAGATGCCCCACCTGAAATTGGAACCGAACTGTCGCTGGAGCAAGATTTGGCATTTGTCGGCTTAGTGGGAATGCTTGATCCTGCCCGGCCCGAAGCTAAAACTGCGGTACAGACCTGTGCCCAAGCGGGGATTCGCACAGTGATGATCACAGGCGATCATCCCTTGATGGCAAAACATATTGCTGAAGAATTAGACATTTCTACTAATGATCGGGTGTTGACCGGCAAAGAACTGAATCGGTTATCGATCGAGGAGTTGGAAAGTCAGGTTGAAACCGTTTCGGTCTATGCCCGGGTTTCGCCTCAGCAAAAGCTCAAGATTGTTGAAGCCTTGCAAAATCGGGGACAGTTGGTTTCCATGACAGGCGACGGGGTGAACGATGCGCCCGCCCTAAGCAAAGCAGATATCGGCGTAGCGATGGGCATCACGGGTACGGATGTTGCCAAAGAAGCGGCAGACATGGTGCTACTGAATGATAACTTTGCCACAATCGTAGCGGCGATCGAAGAGGGGCGCGTCATCTATGACAATATCCGTAAGTTTATTCGCTATAGCTTAACTGGGAACACCAGCGGTGTTGTGATTATGCTGTTTGCACCGCTCTTACAACTCCCTTTGCCCCTGCTTCCCGCCCAAATTCTCTGGATTAACCTGCTGGCAGATGGATTGCTGGCGCTGGCACTCAGTGTAGAGCCTGCCGAAAGCAATGTCATGCGTCGTCCCCCCTATCCCCCTGGCGAAAGCGTATTTAGCCGGGGCGTGGGCAGAGACATTATCTGGGTAGGCACCTTGATGGGCATGACGTTCTTACTTACGGGATATTACTATCGCGAGGCACTGCACTGGCAAAATTGGCAAACGATGGTCTTTGCAACCCTGGCATTCTCGCGCATCTGGTTGGCTTTGGGGATGCGATCGGTGCGGGATTTGCTCATTAAACGAGGGCTGCTCTCTAACCGCCCCATGCTGGCATCCGTCGTGCTCACCTTTGGCTTACAAATGGCAGTGTTGTACTTTCCCTGGTTACAGAAATTATTCCAAACCAAGCCCTTGACGAATTCGGAACTGCTGATCTGTTTGGCAGTGAGTACGATCGGCTTTTGGGCAGTCGAGATCCAGAAATTGGTGAGACGACAACGGGAGGGGGCTTTTTCTTAAGAAAAGTACAGACTATTAGGTATTGTGAAGAAGCTTCCGCTTTAATCATTAGCGAAAAGAAGCACTCAATTTCGGAGAAAATCTGCAATATGGTGGCGATCGCATCAATTCATGCCAGAGAAATTCTCGACTCTCGCGGTAATCCGACGGTGGAAGTCGATGTGGTATTGGAAGACGGGAGTAAGGGTCGGGCGGCAGTGCCTTCGGGCGCGTCGACTGGTAGCCGGGAAGCCCTGGAACTGAGAGATGGTGATAGTCGCTACGGCGGCAAAGGCGTCATCAAGGCGGTAGGTCATGTGAATGACACGATCGCCAGTGCATTGCAAGGAGCCGATGCCTCTGATCAAGCGGCGATCGACCAGAAAATGCTGCATATGGATGGGACGGAATACAAATCTACCCTGGGAGCCAATGCAATTCTGGGTGTTTCTATGGCAGTGGCAAGGGCGGCAGCTGTTTCGGCAGGGTTGCCGCTCTACCGTTATCTGGGAGGAGAGGATGCCACCCTGTTGCCGGTGCCGATGTTCAATATTCTCAATGGGGGCGCCCATGCAGATAACAACGTGGACTTTCAAGAGTTCATGATTGGACCCATTGGTGCTCCGTCTTTCAAAGAAAGTTTGCGGATGGGAGCAGAAGTTTACCACGTCCTCAAATCGATTTTGAAGAAAAAAGGCTATGGCACCGGCGTGGGGGATGAAGGGGGATTTGCTCCCAGTCTGAAGTCCAATGTGGAAGCGATCGAGGTCATCCTAGAGGCGATCGAAAAAGTAGGTTTGAAGGCAGGTGATGACGTAGCGATCGCCCTCGACCCAGCCACGACTGAAATCTATGAAGAGGGGGTTTATGTTTTCCACAAGTCTGACGGGAGCCGCAAGACTTCGGCAGAGATGGTGGACCTGTGGGAAAGCTGGGTGAACCAATTCCCGATTATCTCTATTGAGGATGGTCTAGCAGAGCAGGATTGGGATGGCTGGAAGCTGATGACCGATCGTCTGGGCAGTCGGCTACAACTGGTGGGGGACGATGCTTTTGTCACCAATCCTGCCATCATCAAACAGGCGATCGCGGCAGGGGTCGGCAACTCCACGCTGATTAAAGTCAACCAAATTGGTAGCATTACCGAAACCCTGGAAGCCATCAACATTTCACGGAGCGGCGGCTACACTTTCATGGTTAGCCATCGATCGGGCGAAACCCCCGATGACTTTATCGCTGATCTCGCTGTTGCGACGCTATCGGGGCAAATAAAAACTGGGGCGCCTTGTCGAGGCGAACGGCTTGCCAAGTACAATCAATTGCTGCGGATTGAAGAAGAACTAGGTAGCCAAGCCCGCTACGCCGGAAAGAGCCTATTCAATCGCTAATCCCCATGCCTGGGGGATGTATTTTTGAAGGCGCCACCGCGCCTTCAAAAATACTGGTTCGACTCTAAGTGTTAGCTTGCCGCCAGCGCACCGCCACCTGCCGCCGCGATCGCTGAAACCAGGGCTGTGGCAAATAGCCACCAGGCAGCAGTCGCAGCAGCTTTTCGAGTTTCCTCCATTTGATGTTGTGCTTGCAGTTTCACAGCTTCCAGGCGGCGTTGAGCTTCCGTTTGGATGCGCTCAGCCCGTTGTAAAACGTTACTGCGGACAGACTCAATCTGATCAATCACTCGATTGACATCGGCTGCCGAGATATCTTCGCGAGAACTGAGAATGGCAACAAGGGTCTGACGATCGAACTGGCTCAACCGGTCTCGTAGCGCCTCAAACCCTGCCTGGGGATCATCAAACAAGGTGCGAATGTCTTGTTTCAGACTGTCGTAATTGAGTTCAGGGCGATTGAGAGAATTGAGATAGTTGCGAATGTTGGCAAAGATGCGGTCAATGATAGCTTGAATCTTGGATTGTACCTGTTGCATTTGCCCCAGAATTTGATCCCGTACTGATTCGACTTGAGCCACAATGTGTTCGGCTTCAGCTTCTGTCATGTCTTCTCGCTGAGACAGCAAGGCAATGATGGTAGAGCGATCGAACTGCGAGAGCCGATCGCCTAGATTTTTCAACCCATAGCGGGGGGAATGGATCAGTAAATTGAGATCTCGTTTGATGCCCTCTGGATTGAGTTCTTCTTTGTCTGTATTGCGCAAATAGTCTTCCAAGGTTGATTCAAAGTCCACGACAGATTGCTGCGTCCGCAATGCTAGTCGGCGGGGTGCCCGCACAATTTGATGGATGGCTGACTGCACCTGGTCGATCGCCCGATTCACTTGTGCTTCACTCAGATCCTGACGCTGGCTCAATAAACGCACCAACGTTTCTCGGTCGATTTTAGATATCCGTCGTTGCAATGCTGCCGATCCCTCTTGAGGATCTTCTAACAGCTTACTTAGGTCGCGCTGAATCCCCTCTGGGTTCAGTTCTTCCAGATTGGTCTGACGTAGATAATCTGCAAGTGTTGTAAGCGTTTGATCGTATTTATCTTTTGCAGCACTAACGAGAATACGCGGTGAATTTACAAATGTGCTCCAGCTGGATTCTACTTCATCCACAATTTGATTGGCTTCTGCTTCACTGATGTCGTCCCGTTGACGCAGCAGTTGTACAACCGTATCGCGATCGAAGTGAGAAACCCGATATCGAAAGGCTTCTAAACCCAGCTTGGGATCATCCAGCAGCAATTTCATATCCCGCTTAATGCCGTCAGGATTCAATTCTGCTTTGCCCGTATTGCGCAGATAGGACTGCAAATTATTTTGGAACTCTGTCAACTTCTGGTTGACTTGCTCAGCCGCAGTCTTGGACTCAAACAACACCCGATCGCGGGTTGTCTCCAGCGTATTGAGGATTTGTGCGGTCTCTTCTGGAGTCAAGTCGGTGCGTTGCGCCAAGATCTCTTGCAAGGCAAATCGATTGTAAGATGACAATCGCTGACTGAGCGTTGCTTCATCCGCTGTTTCATCCCCTAGCAGATCTTTGAAGGCGGGAAGACTGTCATCTGAGAAAAGTTCATTCTTAGGAGTCAGGGTTAAATAGCGCTCAACTCGCTGCCTCAAATCCGTCTGACGCTCAATTTCGTGCGCGGCGATCGCACCTGCCAATACCTCCTGCCGAATAGATTCCAGTTGATCGGCAAGTTGCTGAATTTTTGCCTGGGTAAAGACTCCGCGATCAGCCAGTATCTTGACAAAATAAGAGCGATTCAACTGAGACAACTGCTCAGCAATAGAACCTGGATCAGCTTTTGGATCGTACAGAAGTTCGCGAAACTCGCGATTGACTACTGCTGGACTCATTTGCCAGGAGTATTTATTCAACAAATAGTTCTCAACATCCGTGCGAATGGGATGATAGGCATCTGTCTCAGAACGCTCACCTTTCAGTTGCGCAACGACCTTATTGGCTTTCTCTGAAACCTGTCCGGGAGCAGATTTTAATCGATCCAGAACTTGCTCAACATCCAAGTCAGACAGATCCGTACGCCCCACAATCAATCCGAGCACGGTATTCATGCCAAATTGCAGGGTTTGCTGCAACAGTCCAGTCGGCTCCTCTGATTTTGCACCTGTTTGCTGCGATCGCTCTGCCAGCAATCGATCGAGTTTGGTGTTCAGTTCTTGAATTTGTAACTTGCCAGGTTCAGTGGACTGTAGATATTCAATGAACTCTGCGGTCGAATTGCGCCGCGATCTCTGACCCAAAGTTTGTCGCCAGATGCCTTCCAGCAAATCTGCAAACCGCTCTACTTCAGATCGGGTGAAGTCAGTGCGCTTACTCACCAGATCAATAAAGGTATTGCGATCGATGTGTCGTAGGTGGTCGGTGTCTGCCAGCGCCGCAATTTCGGGATCATTCAGTAATCCTTCAAAATCCCGACGAATTTGCGTCATATCAAAGCTGGGCAACTGGAGTCGTTGTACGTAACTTTCCACGGACTCACGGATGCTAGTGGGATCGACCGCCGAACCCAACTCGTTTCGTACCGCTGCGGTTATGGCTTCAGCAGTGGAGACAATTTGTTTCTTGGCATTTTGGCTTCCAATGACGGCTGTTGCCGTACCGAAGACGGCTTGAAAGCCAGAGGTGGCAGTATTAATCACAGAACCGACCAGAGATCCAACGGCACTGGACCCAAACCAAACTAAAAGAGAAAAATACGCTGCCCAAATTACCAGTCCAACGATTGCGCCTAATCCCATACTGTTCAACAAACTGAGTTGAACTGCGAGATAACAAGCAAAAAACAGTGCGATCGTCACACTGATCAACGTCCAAGTTCCTAGACCTGCCCCAATCTTGCGAATGGAAATGCCGGAATCTTCATCACTGGAATCATCGTCGGAGGAAGAAGAATGCCCTAGATAAGAAATGCCAGCGGCAAAGGAAAAGTTAGTTAGTAAAAGTTGAATCGCAAACGCTAATAAAACCCCTGAAATGAGAGCAATAAAAAATTTGGGACTCGATATTAGAACGGACGTAGTCTCTGGTGTGATGGGTTCTGCACCTCCTTGAAACTGAGCAAGCCCCCATCGATGCATCAGGGAGTAAAGGGATGCCAGTGTAGATTGTAATGTCATGTGCAGCATGGTTCTCCTATCAGAACAATGAAGGGTGAGGCAACATTGAGTTAAGTCAACGATCGTTTTAGCGTGAGAACATACGATACTTTCAGCCGCTTAGAGATTGCTTAAGCGGCTGAAAGACCAGTTTTCTGCTGGGTATCCAATTCAAATGGATGTTTGATTGAAAAGAGTCTTGTTCGGATTCTGCTCGGTTTAGAGCTTATGTAAGCCAGATCTACCCCTTGAACAAACCAACCGGCTCTCAGGAGAGGGCGATTGGGTGTCCTGATCAGCGATCGATACTACCCAGAACTTTCGTTACAGCCAAAATTGGCCTGTTTTAGCTAATGCAGCGCCAGTTCTGCGGGTTGCTTGCGATGCAAGTCCTAACGTCATATTTAGATGAACCCAGAACCATCCTGTTGAACCTTACGATCGATGAGCAGTTTTCTCATAAGAAAAAAACTTTAATGTCGTGACTTCTGAATTAACCCTAGTGATTTAATGGCAAAGTTGCATCTTTCTTAAGACTTACGCAACTCAGCAATTTCACAATCAGGGGTTAAAATATTCCTCTTGTGATAGGGTTTAGCCAGACGCACGCGATATGCCAGGGTGAAAGATCGCTCTAGCTCAGCTTTGTTTTGGGCAGAAGGGATTCCAATTTTACTTTGTGCTCAGGTCTTATGCATATTCAACTAGAGACAAGCTGATGGCTAGAAAACTCGTCATTTAACTCACCGATGAATTAGAAGAAAAGCTGATTGCTCAGGCAGAGCAGCTTAATTAATCTCCAGAAGCGTTGGCTTTACAGGCTCTCTCACAACAGTTAGCGACACAGCCATCCTCAGAATTCACATTTCCAACCGCAGAAGATCCCCTTCTCAAGCTCATCGGTTCGATCGATGTGGATATTCCCGATCTGGCAGAGAACCACGACGACTACATCGGACAAGCCTTATATCAGGAGTTAAGGGGTGGCGAAAGCTGGCTTTGTTCGCCTACTTCAATGAAAATGCTCCACCGATAATCCCGTCACCTGAGCCACTTGCTCCACCGTCATCCCTTGCTGCAACAAATTCAGCGCCACCTGCCGCAGTTGTGCCTCCGCCTGCATCGCCCGTTCCCCATCCGTTGGTATCCAGGTTTCCGAGTCGTCATACCAGCGCAACCAGTGGCGCGTTACCCCCTCAAACCCCCCCTGCCACAGTCCTAACCTCACCCCCAACTCCGGAATCCAGATACGCGGTTGAGTTGGGTCAAGCGCCTGTTCTTGATACCGTCCCCCTGTCAATTGGAAAAAACGCACCCGATTTGTATAGCGGCTAAACACGATGTAATAGGGAACCCGCAGAATTCGCTCATAGATCTCCCACTTGCGCGGTGGCATGTTTCTGATTGCCGAACCATTTCCCACTGGCACGGCATCCGTGTAAAGGTTGAGATCTGTCCCGGTAAACATTTGATCGCGCGCATAACTGCTAAGGCGCAGCGTCGCACTCAACAACTGGGGTTGCAAATCATGAAATTCATCCGGCAAGCCCAACTCCTCAGGATCTTCACTGGGCAGATCATACATCGTTGGCAGAGTTTCCCTGGGTGAAAGGGGTGGCTCCATTTGCGGAACCGGGTAAGAACGCTGGTTCATGGCACGAGATAGGGGGTGCTTTTAGACTCACCTTTCATTGTGCCTTATAGGCAAAGTAGGCAGAATAGATGCATTGCCAATTCGCATTCTTCTCCACCCAGCGCCGCCAAAGCCCACGGACGCGGCATTGGCATTGATGCTGTTGTGGGAGAGTTGGGCAGTCGCTTCAGCCGCAAATCCTGCAAATCTCAAGCTGCCTCTTAACATGAATTCGATAGAGTTTAAAGCCCCTCTCCTGCGGGAGAGGGGCTGGGGCTGGAGTTGCAGTCTACACTCCATCGTTCAGAGATGCTGTTTCACCACACGATAGAACGTCGTTTTGCCAGGATGTTGCTCAAACGCCCCATCAAAGTTTGCATCCGATAACCAGGCAAATCGGCTGGTAAAAGGCGAATTTGAGAGCACCAAAGTACAGCGATCGGTGACACAAATACCAATATGCCACAGTCCTTTTGCATAGTCGGTGCCGTTGGCAATTGCGATATCACCGCGTCTGGTCTGCCCCTGCTCAATGCGTCGCCCCACTCCACCCTCCAGCGCTTGCACCACTGAGGGAACATAGAGTGGATTTTGACCGATTTGATAATTGAATGCTTTCTGCACCACCCGATTCACCATGCGGGCACAGGCGAGTTTACCATGACTTGTATTTGGTTCGTATCGGCTACTTCTGCCTAACAAGTCGCGTGAGATTGCAGTCTGGAAGATCTGCTCTGGAATTGCCAATGCTGCGGGCACCGATCGACTCAAAGTTTGCCCAGGTTGCTGCGCCTGGATGAGCTTCAGCAGACGGCGATATCGAGTGTCTGATGCGGTTAAAATCGCATGGTCGGCTTGATAAGCATCGTAGGTTGCCTCCGTCCATTGAGCTATGGGTTTTCCCACGATCGATAGGAGAAAGAGAACGCAAATCGTGACTAAAAATGGAGGACTGGGATGGCGATCGGTCAATGAGTTTGCGACGCCAAAATGACAATTTTGTAATTGATCGCTCCCTGGACCCGACTTAAATCTTTTATCAGGAAGACTCATAGAAGTAGGTAGCTAATTAATTGTAAGAAAGGGGTTTGGGGGCTGTGCCCCCAGGTAGGGAGGGTACCCCCTCCACCCCCAAAAACATCTTCAATTGAATTTAGCCCAGTTACTTATCAGTTCTGGACTGCCCTTGTTCATAAACGGCTGGAAACCTGTTGAATTTCTGCGTGCACACTCATGCCAATTTGCAAGGCAGCATTTAATAACTGTCCATATTCATTAGCACGATTGTTGATTTCAATGGTTTGTAGCGCAGACAGATTGTTTTCAATGTTTGTAACTAAGTCATGACGACGCGCCAGTAGCCCCCGACTTTCTCGCAAGATTTTTTCGGTCATCAGTGCCGACACTAAACTATTGCGGGTAAGGCTCAGCGCTGCTAAAGCATCCTGCCGATTGGCTAAATTGACCTGCGAATCGACCGCTTCTAACTGGTCGAGCAGATCGATCGCCGCTAATACTTGATGATAGCGATCAATCTCATCCAGCAAATGCATCAGTCCCTTAAACCGCTTCCCCCGCCAGCCCATATAAATATTCCAAAGCAGCAGCACTAGTAGAGCGATGCCTACAGTCGTTTGCAGAAACTGTAGGGTCGTGGAAACATCTTTGATGCTGTTGTTGACATTGCCAGGCAAGGTGGACAAGCCGATCGGCACCGTAAATGTAAAGATCAACGCAAACACCAGCACTTCGGTCAAGCAAAACCAGAGGAAGCGTTGGGGATTGCGAAAAACGGACGATCGATAGACGCCCCCAAAGATACCACCAATGAAAATGGGACCTGCCTCGAATCCACTGAGGTTTTCCAGTTCCCTTTCAGTAATCTTCAAATCTTCCAAATCCGGCTTCATACGGGTATCCACCTCGCCAATAAAAAAGCCACCTCCATGTCACCTTTCAATTGAGTAGATTGGTGAAAGCCGTCCAAACACCCGTAATGATATTGCCACCTTTGGCACGAAATAGGGCAAATCCATCCCCAGGCGAGCCGAAAAAGGGTCGCAATACCCAGCCAAGTTGGCTTCCCACAAAGCCATATAGCACCAGCCAAAACCGCAAGATATTGGTTCGCACTTGCAGATTATTTTTGAATTCACTTTTTTCCGGTTTCCCGGATGCCTCAACCTGGAAATCCGGTTTGAAATCTGTCAGGTCGGGAGCTTTGGCTGGAAGTGCTGTCGCCTTTTCAGCTTGCACGCTCTCATCATTGGGATCTGCGATCGGACGCATAATTTGGTAGAGAAAAGACACCCCAATAATTCCAGTGAGCGCAAAGATGCTGACGTTCAGCAGCATAAAAAAGTAGTAATCCTTGAAGGAATTATTGATCGTAATCAGAAAGAATAATGTTACGGGAGCAAAGCCACACAATAAGATAGCAATGACCGAAACCGCCGAGAGCAAATAGGTAAAATGCTGAGCAATATTTTGCTTAGAGCCAAACAGGACATTAAAGATATAAAGGGTGGGCAAACAAACGACTAAAGTAATGAGATATAAAGCCGGAAGTTTGATTGCAGAAGAGAGCGCCTGTGCCCAGCCATCAAAGGAACCAATGATTGCGCCATACAGGGCAAAAAAACAAAAACTGGAAATCATCAGGGAAGAAATTTTGCTCTTGAGCCTCACCCCTTGATGGATTTCTTCTAGAAAATCCTGACGATCGCGCAATAAGAAAATAATCGTTGAAAAATAATTCATCCTCGTCCCCCTAGATGTGTGAATTACCGTGAATCAAACCATGCAGCCAGGAAATTTCAAGGCGACAAACAAAAAGTGCTGATGGATACATCATTGCTAGGGAACATTACGGAAAATGTCATTAAGAACTATTACAGGCACATCAAACCTTTTTTTCAATACCGATTTTGCAGAGTGTTTCATTTCCATCCGTCTGAAATAGACTGGCTGGATTTTACCTGTGCCTCCCCTTGGCAAATTGATTGCAATACTTAAGTCGAGTGTCTTAGGATTAATTGTCCAAACAGACCTGGAGTACGGGTATTTGTCGGCAATTGTTCACTAAAACGAAAATTAAAATTCTGGTAAATTGAAGGGGGTAATGTGACAATGTTTCTCGCTCTCCAGAGAGCCAATTATGAATCGAATTGCACGCACGCTCTTAATTGTTGACGACTCTCCCGAAGATCGAGAAATCTATCAGCGCTATTTGCTGCGCGATCAAGCCTGTTCTTACACAATTTTGGAAGCAGAACTGGGGCAACAAGGGCTAGACCTGTGGCATCAACATCAACCCGATGCTGTATTGGTCGATTATCGCCTACCCGACATGGATGGGCTGGAGTTTCTGAGTCATCTACAGCCAACCACCCCAGAACGGTGTCTGCCGGTGATTTTGATGACTGGACAGGGCAATGAGACGATCGCCGTGCAGGCAATGAAAGCAGGTGCGCAAGATTATTTAGTTAAGGGACAAATCACCCCGGAAGGGTTGTACCTGGCAATTAATGGGACGATTGAAACTGTGCAGCTCCGGATTCAACTGCAACAGCGGATTGAACGGGAGCGGCTCAGCTCAAAAATTATTCAAAAGATTCAGCAAATGCTGGAGCTGGAGGACATTCTACAAACCGCCGTAGACGAAGTGCGCCAATTTTTGCACACCGATCGCGTTCTGTTTTTTCGATTAGAACCCGATGGTAACGGCACAGTGGTGGCAGAATCCGTAGGGGCAGGGTGGCGATCGCTGCGCTCTTCTAGAATTTATGATCCCTGCCTTGCTAAAAACTACCTTAGATTCAGTCGTTCCCAATCTGTAACCTATGATCACGCCTTTGTTGAAGATTACTTCAAACGCTATCGTCAGGGACAGGTTACCGCAATTGCAGATATCCAGAATAGTGAGATCGATCGCTGTCATATTGACTTGTTGACCCAGTTTCAAGTCAGAGCGAATTTGGTAGTACCGATTCTGCATGGTAACCAGTTTTGGGGATTGCTGATTGCCCATCACTGTACTGCCCCGCGATCGTGGCAACCCTTAGAAATCGATTTACTCCAAGAGCTAGTCCCTCCGGTCAGCATTGCCCTCCGACAGGCAGAACTTTATCAGCAAGCTCAGCGCGAATTGATCGAACGCCAGCAGGTAGAAGTGGAACTGCGAGAGAGCGAAGAGCGTTTACGGGTAGCGCTGGAAGCTTCGCGCATGGGCTTGTGGGACTGGAATATTCAGACTGGACACATCTCTTGGTCGAAAAACCTGGAAGCTTTATTTGGACTGGAATCCGGAGAATTTGATGGCTCTTTTGAGATGTTTGCTAATCGACTGCATCCAGACGATCGCGAACGGGTCCTAGCCGCTGTCGATGATGCCGTTACCACGGGAGCAGACTATGTCATTGAATTTCGGATTGTGTACCCTGATGGCACGATTCGCTGGGCACTCACGCAGGGCAAAGTGTTTTATGACTTGGATGGTCGCCCGATTCGGATGGCAGGCATTGACATCGACATCACCGATCGCAAACAGTCAGAAGCCGCGCTGCGTGACAGTGAAGAACGCTTTCGTCAGCTTGCTGAAAATATTGATGTGGTGTTCTGGATAAAAGACACATTTGAAGACCGGGTTTCCTATATCAGCCCTGCCTACGAACGCCTGTGGGGATGGAACCCGCAGGAATTGTATGAAAACCAACAAGCCTGGGGTGAACATATCCATCCCGATGATCGGGCCTGGTCTGCTAAAGCGTTTCAGGAAAAGGCGGCGGCGGGTCAATTTGATGAAGAGTACCGGATTATTTTAGCCGATGGTCGTGTCCGCTGGATTCGCGATCGTTGCTTTCCCTTGCGCGATCAAGCCGGAATCCTCTATCGGTTTGCTGGGATTGCTGAAGATATTACCGATCGTAAACAGTCAGAAGCTGCGCTGCGAGACAGTGAAGAGCGCTTTCGGACCTCGGTTGAAAATATGCTGGATTGCTTTGGCATTTACCGGGCAATCCGAGATGAGCGGGGGCAAATTATCGATTTTCGGATTGAATACGTCAATAATGCAGCCTGTATTGCTAACCAAATGCAGCGAGAGCAACAGATCGGTCGGGGGTTGTGTGAGATCCTACCGGGGCATCGTGATAGCGGTTTGTTTGATGAATACTGTCAGGTCATTGAAACGGGGCAAGCACTTGTAAAAGATAGCCTGGTCTATGAGGATGAGTATGGGCAACAACGCTTAACCCGAGCGTTTGATATCCGCATTGCGAAATGGGGGGATGGTTTCGTTGCTACCTGGCGAGATATTACCGATCGCAAACAAACCGAAGTCGAACTTCAGAAAAGTCAGGCACAATTGCAACAGCAATTGGCTGAAATTGAAGCCATTTACCAAAATGCCCCCATCGGGTTAAGTATCTTAGATACAGATCTGCGGTTTATCCGCATTAACCAGCGGCTGGCAGAGATCAATGGATATTCTGTTGAGGCGCATTTGGGTTGCACGGTGCGTGAATTGTTGCCAAATATCGCCGATAGCGCCGAGCAAATCCTGTATTCCATTCTTGAGACGGGAGAACCTCGACTCAATGTAGAAATTCGGGGTGAAACTCCGGCGCAGCAGGGGATGCAGCGTATTTGGTTAGAAAGTTTTTTGCCTCTTAAGCATAACGATCGTGTGATTGGTATCAGCATCGTCTGCGAAGAAATCACTGAGCGGATTCAAGTAGAAACCGCTCTACGCCAAAGTGAAGCACAATTTCGTGAGATGGCAGACAATGCACCGATGATGATTTGGGTGACTGATGCCACTGGATATTGCACTTATCTCAGCAAAAACTGGTACGACTTTACGGGACAAACTGAAGCAACGGGGCTGGGGTTCGGTTGGCTAGATGCCATCCATGTAGAAGAGTATGAATTGTCTAAAGATATCTTCTTAAGAGCAAGTGCGCGTCATGAAGTCTTTCGACTCGAATATCGTCTGCGTCGTCAGGATGGGGTCTATCGATGGGTGATCAATGCCGCAAATCCTTGGTTTGGGGCAGCGGGTGAGTTCAAAGGATACATTGGCTCAGTGATTGATATTAGCGATCGCAAACAAGTCGAAGAAGCGCTGATGCGATCGGAAGAACGCTACCGAACCCTGTTTGAGTCGATGGAAGATGGCTTTTGTGTTGTCGAACTCGTGTTTGATGAAAACAACACAGCGATCGATTATCACTTCCTAGAAATTAATCCTGCCTTTGAGCAACAAACCGGACTCAAACAGGCAGAAGGCAAAACGGCACGCCAGCTACTGCCTAACCTCGAAGAGCACTGGTTTGAGACTTACGGTAAAGTCGCTTTGACGGGTGAACCCATTCGTTTTGAGAACCGATCTAGTGCACTGAATCGCTGGTTTGACGTGTATGCGTTTCGTATTGGACAGCCAGAGCAGCGAAAAGTTGCTATCCTTTTCAAGGATATTAGCCATCAAAAAGCGATCACAGAACAACGAGAACAACTGCTTCAGCAAGAGCAATCTGCGAGAGCTGAAGCCGAACGCGCCAATCGCATTAAAGATGAGTTTCTCGCTGTGCTTTCCCATGAATTGCGATCGCCCCTCAACCCAATTCTCGGTTGGACAAAATTATTGCAATCCCGCAAATTTGATCAAACCAAAACCAAAGAAGCCCTAGCCACGATTGAGCGCAACGCCAAACTACAAACTCAATTAATTGATGATCTGCTGGATGTCGCCAAAATTCTGCGAGGCAAACTCAGTATGGATACTGCCCCCGTTGATCCGGTATTTGTGATTGAGTCGGCGATCGACACTGTCCGAACGGCAGCAATTGCCAAATCGATCAGGCTGCATCCTGTGCTATCCCAGATTGGGCGGGTCTCGGGCGACTCGACCCGACTCCAGCAAGTGGTTTGGAACTTGCTGTCCAACGCAATCAAGTTCACCCCCCCGGGTGGCCAGGTTACCATCTGGCTAGAGCGCGTTGACCATCAAGCACAAATTACCGTCAGCGATACGGGCAAAGGCATCAACCCTGACTTTTTGCCGCATCTGTTTGAGTCATTTCGGCAAGAAGATGCTTCCACCACGCGCCAGTTTGGTGGATTGGGGCTAGGGTTAGCGATCGTCCGTTCGCTCGTCGAAGCCCATGGTGGGAGCATCTCTGCACAGAGTTCTGGTGAAGGGCAGGGAGCGACCTTTATCGTCAAATTGCCCTTGCTAGATACTGTCCTAGAGCATCCACAATCTGACACATCTCCCGTGTCAGATCTTGACCTGACAGGGATGCGAGTCCTCGCCGTTGACGATGAACCGGATGCCCGTGAGTTATTAATTGTGTTACTGACGCTCTATGGCGCAGAAGTCCTGGCTGTTACTTCTGCGGCAGAAGTATTAGCCAATCTAGAGTCCTTCCATCCCGACATTCTTGTCAGTGACATTGGTATGCCAGAAATAGATGGTTATACCTTAATCCAACGAATTCGAGCACTCCCGCCCGACCAAGGAGGAAAAATTCCCGCGATCGCGCTGACTGCCTATGCCAGAGAAGAAGACCACCAGAAGGCAATCAACAGTGGCTATCAGCAACATGTAACAAAACCGCTCGATCCTGACCAATTGGTTCAAGCTTTGATCACACTCGTGCGCAATCCATCGTTGATCCCCTTTAGCTCACTCGGTCTCTCCTAAAGGCAAGCGCAGTACTGTCGTTTTCATCGGAATGAGCCACACCCATCCCCCCATCCCTACGGTTGACTCATCCCCAACTAACTACTAGTAGATAGCACCTCCTGACCTTAGGGATTACAAAAGTCGCATTGGGCAGGATCTGCGACTTCTATGCCGTTTGGGAAACGCATTTCCTGAGTCAATTGGCATTTCTGACATTGATAAATTTCCGCCAGAATTCCAGCAGTGGGCTGGCGACAGAAGGCGCAAGGTAACCCGTGCTGATAGCTGAACACAGCAAATCCGGGTGTTTGGCAGCGCGGACAAACCCGACTGGCTTTGGCAATCAAGGCTTGGGTTGCCTGCGCGATCGCTTTCATGCGAGTAGGGTTGTAGAGGGCACGCATGTCAGTTTCTAGATGCACACGATCGTACCGCTGCAGCCTTTGCAACACCACTTCGGTCAACCGAGCTTCGCTGGTAATGCCTTTGATCATTGGGTCAGAAGGGAGGGCAGTGGCATCTGCCATCACCACTAACCCATGTTCGGGAAACCCCTGTTTTTGGGCAAAAATCAAAGCGTCTTCCAGGGTAGACACGGTGATATGGCTGAAGTTGGTTTCGATCGCCAAGACCTCCCCCACAATCTCCAAATCATGTTGTTGATCGATCAGGACAACGATTTCTCGATCGCAAGGCAAAAAAGGCAGCGCTGGATGCGGACCAAAGCTGCCTTCACTAGCGATCGCCAGGGAGGCTCCAGTCCGTTCCAGGGCTGCTCTGGCTTTGAGGCGAGCCGTATCGAGTTGGTCAGCGGGACGCGTCACATCGCGGGTAAAAGTGCCAAACAAATCCGTATCGAATTCATCGGGCACCACCACGCTGACTCCGAGTGCTTGTTCCAACAACGGCGCCATCACTTGTTCCTTGCGATGCATGGTGGCAAGCACTGCCACCCGATCGCGAAACCATTCAGACATTAATCCACATCATGAGCGAAACGATTATAGAGATAGTCTAGAATATAGTTTCGCAAATTGTAGAATTCGGGATCTTCCATGATGCGGGCACGATCGCGAGGTCTGGGAAAAGGAATGTCAATTACTTCACCGATCGTTGCCGCTGGACCATTGGTCATCATCACCAATCGATCTGCCAAAAACATGGCTTCATCAATGTCATGGGTAATCATTAACACCGTGCATCGATGATCCGTCCAGATCTTAAGTAACTCCTCTTGTAACTCTTCCTTGGTAATGGCATCCAGCGCACCAAAGGGTTCATCCAAAATCAACACTTCGGGACGAATTGCCAGAGCGCGGGCGATCGCCACCCGTTGCCGCATCCCTCCTGACAATTGAGGTGGCTTTTTGTTAGCTGCCTCGGCTAATCCCACCATTGCCAGATGTTCTCGGACAATCTGTCGCTTCTCGGCTTCCGACTTTTTCGGATAGACCGAGTCCACCCCCAGATAAATGTTCTCAAATGCCGTCAGCCACGGTAGTAACGCATATCCCTGAAAGACCACCATGCGATCGGGGCCCGGTTGCGTGATTTGGTTGCCGTGCAAGGTCACAGTTCCGATCGTCGGTTGAGAAAACCCTGCCACCATATTCAGCAGCGTCGTTTTACCACAGCCAGAATGACCAATGATGCAAACAAATTCGCCTGCATTCACTGTCAGATTGATATTTTCCAGAACCGGATAAACCCCTTTGGGCGTAGGGTAGCGTTTAGCAACCTCCTCAATCACTAAAAAAGGGGCAGCGGTTGGAGGAGCCGAAGTCAACGTGGGTTGATCGATCGTCGTTTTCAAAGACTGCATATTAGTCGCCATAAAAATGAGAGTTAACGCAAGGGCGCAAGGGATTGCACCCGATCACAAGGCATTGCCGTTGCAGATTGATTTCCAAAAAGGGGGTTGCTGAATCGCAGTATGAATTGGAACGAAGTTTCAATTCATACAACTCTAAATTCATACCTTGATTCAGCAAGGCGTTGCTGAAAGTCAGGATGATTTGGAACGAAGTTTCGAATCATTCAGCATCATTTTCATCTCGTTGTTGAGCAATGCCTGATTCAACAATGCCCAAAAAGGTGAAGTCACGTTGGGGCGCAAGGCATTGTGCCCAATCGCAGGCATTGCGTCCAATCACAAAGTATTGCACCCCGATCGCAGAGCATGGTTGAGCATCCCATTACACAGCCTTAGGCAATGCTGTATCCAGATGGATATCCGCCATATAGACATCGTGCTTGATCGCCAAATCATTGAGATAAGCGATCGGATCATCTGTATTAAACGTCACCCCATCAAATAGTTGAATTGCGCCCCGACTGTAAGTGATCTCAGAAAGTCCCAATTCACGTGCCGCTGTACTGAACACACTCACTCGGCAAACCCGCTCCAAAATCTCTACCCAGTTGCGAGGAAACGGTGTATCGCCCCAGCGTGCCATCTGCGTCATCATCCACAAATGCTCCGTGCGGCTAGGACGGTTAACCCCCTGTCCATAGAACAAGTGGTGAGCATATTCCTTCGGTGCCTCCTGCACATCACACACCATGGGATTGGGATCTCCCAAATAGATATAGTTGATATCTACCCCCAGATATTCCTTACGAGAAAGGATCGCGCGAATTTCCTCATGGTTGGCTTCATCCATACAATAGCGGCAGGCTTCTAGCAATGCTTTGACCAGCGCCACATGGGTATTGGGATAGGCTTGTGCCCAGTCTTCCCGTACCCCCAACACCTTGCCTGGATGCCCCGGAAAAATCTCCAGATCGGTCGCGATCGTGTAGCCGATCCCTTCTACCGCTGCCCGGACATTCCAGGGTTCACCCACGCAATAGCCATCGATGCTATCAGCTTGCAAATTTGAGATCATCTGCGCCGGAGGAATGGTAGTAACTTGCACATCCTGATCTGGGACAATGCCTCCCGCAGCTAGCCAGTAACGCAACAATAGATTATGCATAGAGGCGGGATGCACCACGCCAAATGTATGGCGCTTATCAGCCGTTTCTAGCAATACCCGTTTTAGGTCACTGAGGGTGTGCACACCCTGGGTTAAAAAGCGTTCGTCTAGGGTAATGGCATTGCCATTGCGAGTGAGTGTGAGCGCGGTGACGATCGGCAAGGATTTGCCATCCATGCCCCCCAGCGTCAACCAGACGGGCATACCAGAGGGCATTTGTGCTGCATCTAGATAGCTACCGGCAATGCCATCCTGAATCCCGCGCCAGCTCGACTCGCGCACCAGCGACACTTCATCCAAGCCATGATGGGTAAAGAAGCCTTTCTCCTGAGCAACTGCCAGCGGCGCGCAGGCAGTGAGTGGCACAAAGCCAATTTCCAGGTTGACTTTTTCTAAACCATGACGTGCGATCGCCCCTTTTTTTCGGGCGCGCAATTGCTTGATCCGTTTTTGTTGGTTCAAGAAATAGATGATTTCGCTACGCATGGAGTAGTAGCTGGGATGGTTGATTACCTCCAATCGCTTACGGGGACGAGGAATATCTACCTCCAGAATCTGCCCGATTTTCGATTCGGGCCCATTCGTCAGCATCACCACCCGATCGCTCAGCAACAGCGCTTCATCCACGTCATGGGTCACCATCACTGCCGTCACATGGCTTTCTTCGCAAATCTGCATTAATTGTTCTTGTAAATTGCCCCGGGTGAGGGCATCCAATGCCCCAAAGGGTTCATCGAGCAACAACAACTTGGGGCGGATGGAGAGAGCACGAGCGATCGAAACCCGTTGTTTCATCCCTCCGGACAACTGACCAGGTGGCTTATCGGCAGCATGGCGTAGCCCAACCAGATCAATATTGCGCTCAATAATTTCATAGCGCTCTGCTTTGGAGAGATGGGCCAACACCTCATCCACTGCCAGCGCAATGTTTTCACGCACTGTTAACCAGGGCAGCAGTGAGTAGTTTTGAAACACCACCATGCGATCAGGGCCTGGACGACTGATACGATCGCCCTCCAACATCACCACGCCATCACTCGGCAAATCTAACCCCGCAATCATATTCAACAGCGTAGATTTGCCACAACCGGAGTGTCCAATCAGAGAAACAAACTCCCCTTTCCGAATCTCTAAATCGATTCCTTTCAGTGCGATGTAGCGCTCGCCACTGCCTAACGCAAACTCTTTTCCAACTTGCTCAATGGCAACAAAAGGACTCATGCTGGGTTCCTCAAGATAGATCGAATTGACTGGTCATCTATTGGTTTGGCAAAATCAACCGTTGCAGAAGTGCCATCAGCCGATCGAGCATCAGCCCCACCGCGCCGATGTAAATCACTGCCAAAATCACTTCGCTGACGTAGTTTTGCTGATAGGCGTCCCAGATAAAGAAGCCAATCCCCACCACACCCGACATAACAATTTCAGCCGCAATAATTGCCAACCATGCCAAGCCGATCGCAATCCGGAGTCCGGTAAAGATATAAGGCAAAGCTGAAGGAATCAAAATCTTGAGGAAATACTTGCGAGGCGAAATCTTCAACACTCTGGCAACATTTTTGTAGTCCTGGGGAATTTGCTGCACGCCTACGGTAGTGTTAATCAAAATCGGCCACACCGCCGTGATGAAGATGACGAAGATTGCTGCCAGTTGCACATTCGGTAAGGCGATCAGGGTAATGGGAACCCATGCCAGGGGCGCAATCATTCGCAAAAACTGGAAGATTGGATCGAGTGCCTGGTTCACTTTGGGTTTGGTGCCCACCAAAATTCCCAAACCAATGCCGACGATCGCGGCTGCGGTATAGCCTTGTGCTACCCGCGTCAAACTTGCCAAGGTTTGCCAAAATAAGCCTTTGTCCAATCCGCCTCGATCCAGGAAGGGGTAGAACAGCAACTCCCGTGTCCGCTTCTCTGTAAAGATGGAACTGGGTGCGGGCAGGCGGGTAATGCCCGTTGAGGATAGAAACTGCCAAATGACTAAAAAACTAATGATGCCGATCGCAGGCAATAAGATGCCTTGTCCATTCTTTTTCCAGAACGATCGCATCGATTCCGAAAAAGTATTCCCGCTACTCCGGGTTCCTGCTTTTGCAACCATGATGATTCCTCTTAATGTCAAGAAATGCAAGAATTGTTGTATTCGGTATCGGGTTGCAATCGCCCTCTTCCCAAAAGTCAGGGTCGATCCGCACTGAGCCGATCTGCGTTTGGGTGCGCTGCAACGCACCCTGCGCTTTTTCAGGATTCCAAACCTTCCTTTCCTCACCGTTGAGCAAGGATGCCAAATGACTAAGCCCGCTTAATCTTGAGGCTTGCCAGATAGGCGTCCGGTTTCTCCGGATCAAACTTCACCCCATCAAAAAAGGTTTCAATGCCACGAGAGGTTGCTGTAGGAATATCGGCGGCGGCAACTCCCGCTTCCTTCGCCGCTTCGCGCCACAGATCCTCTCGATTCACGCGATCGATCAGCTTTTTCGCAGCGTCCACATCTTTGATTGCCCCACTGTGAAAATTCCAGCGGAGAGTCTCGGTTAAAAACCATAAATCATGACTCTTGTAGGGATAAGACACACTGCCGCGATCGTCTTGCCAGTACAATGGACCCTTCTTAAAGTCATCTACATTCGGTTTTCCGTCACCCAAGATGTACTTGCCCTCATAAGGAGGCGTAATGACCTTCTCTGGCACGTTGAAATAGCTACGACCTGAGACGATCGTGATTAGCTCTTTACGATTGGCTGGATTATCGCACCACTGCTGCGCCTCCATCACCGCTTTCAGGACGGCTTTTGCAGCTTTGGGATACTTGTCTACCCAATCTGCCCGAATTGCCAGATACTCTTCCGGGTGACATTTCCAGATTTGCTCCGTCAATGCAGACATGAATCCAATATTGTCTGACACAATGCGATAGGGCCAAGGGTCGCCCGTACTAAACGCATCCATCGTGCCGTTTCTCATCCCTTGCACTGTTTCTGCGGGGGGAACGGCTAACAAGTCGATGTCCTTATCCGGATCAATGCCACTCGCAGCAAACCAATAACGAATCCAAAAGTCCTGGTTTACATTGGGAAAAGTATGGGCTGCTTTAAACTTCCGCCCTTCGGTCTTTTCAAAAGCCTTGATGTAATCGGGATCTTTGATATTTAAGCCAATGCCCTTACCGGTATTTTTACCTGAAATCGCAATCCCATTTCCCTGGGTCACCAACTGCGCCAACAAATACATCGGCACCTTTTTGCCATTGGTGATAATCCCTTCGGTGATTAAGTGAGGCATAGGCATTTGCCACTGTCCACCATCAATGCCACCCGCATCAGCCCCAATCACCACATTATCTCGTGCCGAAGCCCAGTTTGCTTGCTTAGAAACTTCTGCCCCCGTCATTCCATACTTGGCAAAAAAGCCCTTTTCTTTGGCAACAATCAGCGGAGCTGATTCAACGATCGGAATAAAGCCCAGTCGAATTTTGGTGATCTCTGGCGTATCTCCTCCAGATACATTCACCGCTGGAGCAGACGAGGGACTTTGCTGTGTAGTGGTATCAGATGGAGGATTGCCCATACAGCCTTTTAAAAAAACTGCCGTCGTTGCGGAAGCCCCCACAGTGGTCAGAAACTTGCGTCGAGAAAACCTGGACAAATCTGGCATAAGCCCTCCTAAAAACTGCTTTATTCGATCAAAAATTGCCAGCGAAACTGTCTCGGTCACAGATAAATTGCGACTGCGAAATTGCCAGCATGCTCAGTTGAAAACTAAGCTCTCTGCTGGGATTCGATCATTTAAAAGAAGAACTTGGCAACTCGTGTTGAGAATGTTTGTTTCTCAACTTAGTGATTTAGTTTATCGGTTTTTTTGCTCGAAAAAACATCACGATCGATCAATTAAGAAATGAATCTTAAATGGAAACGATAAGGGAATAACGTACTCTGGAACAGACCTCGGAAATCTATTTGTGAGGCTCTATGCAAAACATAGAAATCGATAGAATAAATAGAAAAGGTTGGGTTTTTATCAATTCAAACGATTGGGTTCATTGATGATCAGAAGTAGGCAGTCCAAAGGGCTTTGGTCGTGCAATTAGGGGGAAAGGGGAAATCGCATCCAGCCCTTTCTAGGAGGATGTTTGAAAAGCTGTTAGCTGTGATGTTGAGCAACTCAGAGATCCTAGCCCCCTTAAAAAGGTGGGAAGGTGCCCTAAAGTCCCCCTTGTATCTAAGAGGAGTGGTGCGTATAGCCTGTCGGCATGGCTTTGCTAAAGCACGGGGAGTGAAGGGGATCGGATCTGTTTTTACTTACGAAAGGACTTTTAAAACATCTTCTTAGACTGAGGCCATCCTTTTCTCAATCCCAGGTTCGCCCTAATCTCACCCAGACTACCTTAGCTTTTGGAATCTAAAATTTCTCAAAAAAATTATAAGCCTCATATCGGCAGTCTGCGGCGACTTGATCGGTGTGCAGCAGGGGAGGTTTAAAACAAGGTAGTTATCTTTGGGCAATCTGGCTGCCAAGTCTAACAGCTCGTCATTTGACGCCAATCCTTGACTGATTCACAATACAGACTAAATTCACATACAATAGAATACTGTGCTTGTTGTGTTGAGATTTGAGAGGAGAAATGGGTTTGAAGAAGATTCTAGCTGCGATCGTCCTGACTATCGCTCTTTGCGTCGTATCCTTTGCCCGCCCAGCTGAAGCGGCTGATGTTGCAGTCGGTGCAAAAGTATTCAGCGCCAACTGCGCTGCTTGCCACCTGAAGGGCAATAACATCGTCATGGCAAATAAAAATTTGAAGAAAGAAGCATTATCCCAATACGGAATGAATTCGCCTGAGGCAATTATTACCCAGGTAACTAATGGCAAGGGAGCAATGCCTTCTTTCAAAGGAAAACTTAACTCGGATGAGATCGAGTCTGTGGCTGCCTATGTGTTAGCTCAATCAGAAAAGGGCTGGAAATAGGTGCCCTGAATGTTGCCTATTTTTTAAGCTGTTCAGTTGAAGGTCAGTAGTTGCACAATATCAGTTGAGCAAAAACTGCCGGAGATTTCAAAAATATTGACTGCAATAATATCCGTAGCAAAAATATTTGCCTACAGAGATAGAGAGATCCAGTTTTATTCTGCATCTCTCTATTTTTTTAGAATGAATCGAGAACATATCGACTAAACGAGCGGAAACAAAAATGGGACTTGATCAGGAACGTTATGTGAGTTCAGTTGGGTGGCGAAACTCAACAAACCACTCGTGTTACAGTCTCACCATTTCCCGTTTATCGTTGACATGCTCCTGACTCACATTCTGGATATACAGAACGATAGGTCGAGTCACGATTGCCAAATAAACTGTAGCGATGATCGCGAATGTGCTCGTACACACGATCGCCCATACCCTTGAGACCGGGCAGCGATCGATAAGCCGAAACAAACACTGCTCCTGCTGGCAACAATCGCCCAATTTCTTCAGCCGCATTGCTGCCTTGCCAGCGCTGCTCCGGTTGCGCCTGGTTAATCAAAATCATGCCCTGTTCACAATCTTGTGGACTAATCTGAAACTGTTGTAAACGGGCTTGATCTTGCATTGGCACATAGCGAAACAACGCTCCCCGATCCAATCGTTCCAATAGTTGCACCAACGTGACGCAGAGATTGCAGTTGCCATCATAAATTACGGTATAGGTCATAGCCATTTCGGATGCGAACATGGTTTAGATGTGAGCTTTGATGCAGATGCCGCTTTTTCCAGCATAACCGACTCTCTATTATGACTATCCAATTAGGATGTAACCAAGTGGTCAGAATGTGGAGTAAGGTTTCAACATTACCAACATTCTGAATAGAACCTGAACCAGGATTTTGTTAGTACGTTCAAGACACACGGTATGATCAAGCTGAATGAAGGAATAAGACAGACATGCGCGGTTTCGCCTTACTGAAATGGATAGCGGTGGGATGCTTAGGATTCGGTTGGGTCGTCCCGCTCCAAGCTGTGCAACTTCAGGATGGTAAAACTTATTTTGTCCAACCGCCTCGACTGGTCAGCACCTCCGCCAATTTTTTGACTGCAACCCTATCTGGCGTGACTTACGCTTTCACTTTGGATTTACCTGCCAATGCAGGAGAACCTTTGCAGCGGGTGACGATCGTCCAAGCCAGCGGTAGCGATCGCCCCGACTTTAGTCACCTGAACCAGAGCCAACTATTGATCCGCTCCCCTCAAAAAGCAGGTACTCCCGTCGCATTGAAGGCAATCACTGCCAATGCTAAAACTGGCAGCCTTTCTATCTGGTTTGATCCTCCTATCCTGCCGGGTCAAACCATTACTCTGGAACTTGCTCCCATTTGCAATCCAAGCGTTCAGGGTACGTATTTATTTGGGGTAACCGCCTTTCCCGTCGGAGCCAATGCCCATGGGCAATTTTTAGGCTTTGGACGGTTCCAGATTCGACGAACAAGAGGGGTTTAAACCAGGATGGCTACAACGATCGCCCTAACAACTGAACAGATTCACCAATTAGATTTTTCTCATATTCACCAAGTTATACAGCCCTGGGTGCAAGCGCGATCGCTTCTTACCCACGAACAACAACTGAGCTTCCAGATTGACTATGTACTAGAACCGGGTGACCCCAGAGAGTTGCCAGAAATCCCCGAAATTCGTCTCTGGTTTGTGGGCTTAGATGCCTACTATCCCTGGCTCCCTTTTTTGTTGGACTGGAAAGCTGGGGAACTCGTTCGCTATACTGCGATGCTAGTGCCCCACCAGTTTCATGCCAAAGATGGTATCCAATTTAACCCAGAAGCGCTGGAAATCTTTGTCATGCACAAAATTTTTACGCTCACTGCCTGGATGGCAGCCCAGCAAATTGAGGGACGTTCCCGGTTGAAATCGATGGCACAAATGTTTGGCTATGAGCTGGAAGATGAACTGTTTGATTTAATTCAGTAAATTGTATTCGGATCAGCTAGATCTAAGCTGTGATTTAGACTTTGACGATAGTCTTTTTGTTAAAGGAAAGGGAACGTAGACTTCTAGAAATGTGACGCGCCAAGAGATGGCTGGGGCGCTCCACCACTAAATAGAACAAATAACAAGTTGCTAGGACAAAGCTACACAGAAGTATCCAGTGCAGCCAACCATGTAGCATTGTAGGAAAAATACGATCACAGAACGCTCCTGCGGCAGGATGCAATAAATAAAGCGAATAGCTCCAATTGCCTGCCCATTCTAACCAGGCTGTAGGAGAAGTTATTCTTCTAAAAGAAATTTCGCGCAGCAGCCAGGCAGCAACGACAAGCGCAAACAGATTCAGGGTCCAGGGATAACCGATCGGGGAGTGCAACTGGAGCGATCGACTTCCCCAGGCAAGACCGAGAATGCCAACCCGCCACAGCCAAAGCGCACCCTGCGATATCGTTGGCAGAGCTTGGCGACGGACAGATTCCGCCAAGGCGCAACCAAGCAACCAGCAAGGAAGCCCCAGTAACCAATTGAGCGCCGCTCCATAAGAAGGGTAATTGCCAGCGGTGGGGTTGGTCAGGACGACTGCAAGGGAGGCGGCGTAAGCAACAACAATGATGGGCGCCCAGGAGCGACAACGCAAGTGGATGACGCGCAGTCCCGGATAGAGGAGGTAATAGATCAGTTCTGCCAGTAAACTCCAGAGAATACTTTCTTGAAAGAGATCTAACTTGATCCCGATCGCGCTGCTTAAAGGAATCGCAACGGCAACTGGGAGCAACAGTCGAAGCATGCGTCGTGAATAGAACTCAGCCAGGTGGAGCGATTTCAGCGTTCCTGTATGAGGATAGTGAATGCAAAATCCTGAGATCACAAAAAAAATGATCACCGCCGCCGGACCATTCCAGAAGTTGTTATACAGCACTCGCGCCATGAGTCCGATCGGGGAATCTGGGTTGAGCGCATCGACTAAAGGCGGATCGGCACCATGGCTAAAGAAGACCCACATGGCACAGACAAAGCGGAGCGAATCCAGTCCACTCACTCGATCAGTGACGCTTCGAGTCGATCGCTTTTCGTCCAAATTCGCCAAGTGGCACTTCGGATGCCTCTTCAATCGCACTTCCTCTTCTCATCAAAGTGCCTACTAAGCTACCAAAGCATCCGTGAGGAATACATCTCGTTTTAGGCAGATGTTTCGCTGGTAATGCCCAACTTGCTGCCGATTTCATGATCGCTCTTTTTTTGCCAGCCTGGATGGCTGATGTGTAAACGCAATATCTTGCTTGGCATTCTCATGAATTTTTCGCTTGAGAATACTCAATGGCCCACTACCCAAACCTGCAATTAATCTAAGTAAGGAATATGGATTCAATAACACCGAATTTCTACTGTAGGGGCGCGGCATTTGGCTGAGGTTTCTAGGGCAATGCGAGAACGTTTTACCGAATGCCACGCCCCTATGTCGAGAATTACACCTTAATTAATCTGCGATCCTAAGTAGCTGGACTAAATTGAATTGAAGATGTTTTTGGGCGGAGCGGACGAAACCCGCTGCCTGGAGGCGAAGTTTCCCTTTCTTCCAATTAATTAGCTATCACTTAGTGACAACTTTAGTGATGTTAGAAGTGGTGTTTGAGATTGCCCAAGATGCATTGCGTAAACTGATTGGCAGGTTAAAAAAACAGTGTTTTGCCAAGTAGCTATCTATCAAGTAGCTATTTATGATCCATATAGATGGGTTAAGCGATCGCTAACGCTGCTTCAATCTCGCGGGGATAAATTAGCCAGACTCTTCGGTAAGGTTGAATCAGGGTTTGGACTAAGGGAGAGAGGTCGCTGATTTCTTTCAGCCCAGTGGCAGTTTGCAGTTTAATCCCACGCTGGTAAAGGGTATAGCCTTTGCTTAAGGAGATACGCAATCCGGTGTAGTAATCGGGGGAGAAGCCCACTGCGCTAAGCGATCGCTGAGCCGTTGCCAACAAAGCTTGCTGCTCATCCTCTTTGAGATGGGTGATATCCTGCGCTTTCAGCAAATCGCGATCGACAAACCGACGACAGAGATCTGCCAGGATGGGGTCTGCGTGTTGCTGCCAGCGTTGCAGATGATAGAGGAAAGTCCCATCATCGGCTGCAAGATACTGCGAGAGCGGTAGACGATCGCACTCATCCTCTAACCAGGCAGTCACCACGTCATCGGCTACCAAAGCGCCCTCCTGAAGCATCTGGCGGGCACGAACAAATGCCTGCTGCAAAACCCAGGTAGCAGCTAGATTTTTGGGATGGTTGTAGACCTGGGCATACATAAAATAGCGAACGATCAGATAGTGCTCGATCGCTGCCATCCCCTTCCGCACAACTACCAATTGCTGACTCACCGGGTCATAGCGCAGCGCCATCAAAATGCGTTCCAGGTCAATCTTGCCGTAGGAGGTGCCGGTAAAGTGGCTATCGCGCATTAAATAGTCGAGGCGATCGCAATCCAACTGACTGGAGACCAGTTGCCACACCAACGGAATCGGATGACTTTTTTGATAAACCTGCCTGATCTGCCTGCGCAAATCGGGTGAGAACCGATCCAGCAATTGCCGAATGGGGCTAAACTCTTGCACAATGCGCTGTGTCCAATGTTCATGGTGGCAGCCAAAAATCTCTTCGCAAGTATGGCTAAACGGACCATGCCCAATGTCATGCAGCAGCGCCGCACAGAGAACAACTACCCGGTAAGCAGCCAGTTGGGGATAGTGAGAGGCAATACGATCGAAGGCACGACGCGCGATCGCCATTACGCCCAGAGAGTGCGTAAACCGAGAACTTTCAGCGCCATGGAAGGTGAGACTGGCAGGCCCTAATTGCCGAATCCGGCGTAACCGCTGAAAAGCAGGCGTATCGATCAGTTGGATGAGTAGCGCTTCAGTAGGGTCAGTGCGATTGAGCGTAATCGCTCCATGTAGTGGATCGTGATAAGTACGCTCCAAGCAAACACTCCCTCCCACGGGGTCGATTGAATAGGGCACTAAGGTGCCCCTGCCACCACAGAATCCAAATTCAGGAGTTCCACAGCCGCCTGATATTGCCGATCTGCGTCTGTACCAATTTCATCACTCGTGAGGGGTGGCTGAGGCACGACACGATCGGGGGTAATGCCCAAACGATGGATATCTTGATGGCTAGGAGTTTCGTACTTTGCCACTGTGACGGCTAATCCCGCTCCATCCGAGAGGTCAAATAAGGATTGGATCAAGCCCTTACCAAAGGTCTTTTCACCTAAGATCGTGGCTCGACTGTTGTCTTTTAATGCCCCTGCCAAAATTTCACTGGCACTGGCAGTACCCTGATTGACTAAGACTACGAGTGGATCGCGCGTCAATGCTTCACCCGTCGCTTCAAAGCTACCTTGGACTCCCTGACGGTTGACGGTATAGACGATCGTTCCTTCATCTAATAACGATCGGGCGATTTCGATGCCTGCCTGTAACAACCCGCCCGGATTATTTCTCAAATCCAAAATATAAGCATTGGCTCCTTGCTGCTCTAACCGATTGACCGCTTTGGCAAACTCGGTCGTCGCATTGGCATTAAACTGGCTCAGTCGAATATAGCCAACTTTAGTGGAGGGGTGCTGGGGATCATTGACAGGAGTGGTTTTCAAAGTAGCATAAATGGGATTGAGCGCAATGCGATCGCGCGTCAAAATCATCTCCGTTGCCGATTCTCCCGTTCGATCCACCCTCAGCGTAACCTGTGTGCCGATCGCACCTCGCATCCGCTCAGCCGCCTCGTCCAAACTCAACCCCGTTGTGGCAATGCCATCAATTTCCAGAATGCGATCGGCAGCCCGAATGCCTGCACGCTCAGCCGGGGAACCCTCGATCGGGGCAATTACACGTAAAAAGCCGGTTTTAGCATCCAGCGCGATTTGTAAACCCACCCCAGTCAGTTCTCCAGACGTGCTGGTCTGAAGACTGCGATATTGTTCTGGCTGAAGCAAGCGGGTAAAGGGGTCATCCAGCGTTGCCAGCATTTTTTGAATCGCAGAATATGCCTCTTCACGATTGTTAAGGGGGGCGCGTAGTGCTTTCTGCCGAACCGACCACCAGTTTTGATGATTGAAGGTGTCATCAACATAGGAGCGATCGACGATGCGCCACACTTCTGCCAATAACCGCTGCTCATCAGTCAAAGCATTGGCGATGGGCGGTTGCCAACCCCAGGCAAGGACGATCGGGAACAGCAGAAGAATCAGTAAACCAAACCAGGAAATTCGCTTTTGCATGGAACAAATTCTAGCTTTACCAACGAGATCAAGGCTACCCAGACCCGCCAAAGCGCAAGTCTTATTTTGAAATAGCCAACTTGAAATAAAATTTAGATTTTTAAGTTTTTTAACTTATCCCAAATATTATTCTTGACCTTTTGTAACAAAAAAAGCAAGTTGCAGAAGTTCAGTTCATCAAGCCTGAGGGATTATCCTTATCATCCCGTTCAATGAGCGTTAAATCCGCCCCGGGACTGTGTTACATTTTTTATGGACTGCAATCATTTTTTAGGAATTCTTGCTTCATGTTCAATAAGCAGGTAGCCGACTCGAAAGCCTTTCAGTGGTTTGAAGAGCGGCTGGAAATCCAGGCACTTGCCGACGACATTACGAGCAAGTACGTCCCTCCCCACGTCAACATCTTCTATTGCCTGGGAGGGGTTACCCTCGTATGCTTCTTGATCCAGTTTGCGACTGGATTTGCCATGACTTTTTACTATAAGCCAACTGTAACTGAAGCATTTGCCTCAGTTCGGTACTTAATGACAGACGTTAACTTTGGCTGGCTCATTCGCTCCATTCATCGCTGGTCTGCCAGTATGATGGTGTTGATGATGATCCTGCACGTTTTCCGGGTTTATCTAACGGGTGGGTTTAAGAAGCCTCGTGAACTCACCTGGATTACAGGTGTTATTTTGGCAGTGATTACGGTCTCCTTTGGGGTAACCGGTTATTCTCTTCCTTGGGATCAATTGGGCTATTGGGCTGTGAAGATTGTTTCAGGTGTCCCTGAAGCGATTCCTTTGGTAGGTCCCCTGATGGTTGAACTGATTCGGGGTGGTGTAAGTGTGAGTCAGGCGACTCTGACTCGCTTCTATAGCCTGCACACTTTTGTGTTGCCCTGGTTGATTGCGGTATTCATGCTGCTGCACTTTTTGATGATCCGCAAGCAAGGGATTTCGGGTCCCCTGTAACTTTCGGAGGTTTCCATAAAAGGAAACTGAAGCGGGGAGCTAGATTTTCTTGCGAAAGCGAATCAATTTCTTACTCGTTTCCCCCTGCCAAACTTCAGAGATTAAGGAGCGCATTTCTAAACCATGGCAATTGTCAAAAAGCCTGATCTCAGTAATCCAGAGCTGCGTGCAAAGCTGGCTAAAGGGATGGGTCACAACTATTATGGTGAACCTGCTTGGCCCAACGATTTGCTCTATGTTTTTCCGGTTGTCATTTTAGGCACGATTGGGTTGTGCGTTGGGTTAGCCGTTCTTGATCCGGCAATGATTGGAGAACCTGCAAATCCTTTTGCCACACCTCTGGAAATTTTACCCGAGTGGTATTTATTTCCTGCCTTCCAAATTTTGCGTATCGTGCCGAACAAGCTTTTAGGGATTGCAATGCAAATGGCAATTCCCTTGGGCTTGATGTTGATTCCGTTTATTGAAAGCGTTAATAAGTTTCAGAATCCTTTCCGCCGTCCAGTGGCTATGATGGTTTTCCTTTTTGGTACAGCCGCAACGATCTGGTTAGGAGTCGGCGCAACTTTCCCGATCGACAAGTCACTGACTTGGGGTTTGTTCTAAACCATTTTTCGTTTTCACATTTTTTATACCTGCCTGTTATTGGAGCTTGACTCAAGTTCTGAAGATGGGCAGGTATTTGTTCTTTAAAGGAATGGTTCGATTGACTGCAACTCTAGACTGTTGAACTTGGACAAGCAATCAACGCATTCGAGTCTCAAATGAGTCTGAGTAAAATGCTAAGGATTATTCTAAAGAGATGATGTAGATGCTGGGTATTCTCGACGTCGCACAAGATTAAGTTTAGGCTGATGAAGATGAAGATGCGATGCAAAAAATGCAGTCAGTGAAAAAAATAGAAGAGTCTATCGTTTTCGTCTTTCTGGAAGTCTTTGAGCATGAAGGAGGTATCCAGTCTTATTACAAGAATTTTCTAACCGCTTATTTGTCTTTGGAGGAGGTGCCAAATGCGGATGTTTTTATCTTGCGGGACAGTTCCAAACATCAAAAAACATTTGGCTCCGATCGTTTTAGATTTCACTGCTTCAAAACAGCCTTTCACTCGTTGGGACGACTGCGACTCCTCTTGGCTTTAATCTGTCACTTCTGCTTTGTCAGACCCAAACGGGTTTACTGTGGTCACATTAATCTCGCCCTTTTGATTCAGATATTATGTCAATTGTTCCGCATTCCCTATACCGTGTTGACCCATGGCAAAGAAGTTTGGGTTCCTTTGCCAGTTAGTACGCAGAAAGCGTTGAGCAACGCTGAGTGGATTTGGACTGTGAGTCGCTATACGCGCGATCGCGCGTGTACTGTCAATGGTCTTCAGCCTGAAAAGGTGAAACTTTTACCCTGTATGGTCGATTCAACCCACTTCACGCCTGGATTGAAATCGCCCAAACTCTTAGAAAAATATGACCTGGCAGAATCCAGGGTATTAATGACCGTCACACGGTTGTGGCGAGGAGATGAATACAAGGGTGTCGATGTCACCATCAAGGCGTTACCTGCTATCGCCAAAGTCTTTCCTAATGTGAAATATTTGGTGATTGGACGGGGAGATGATCAACCCCGCCTCATGCAATTAGCAGAAGATTTAGGGATGAGAGATCGGGTTATCTTTGCAGGATTTGTGCCTACCGAAGAATTAGTAGAACATTATCGTCTAGCCGATGCTTATGTTATGCCTTCGCAAGAAGGATTTGGCATTGTCTACCTGGAGGCATTAGCTTGTGGGATTCCCGTGCTCGCAGGGAATGCCGATGGCTCAGCTGATCCCTTGCAGGATGGAAAACTTGGCTGGCAAGTCCCTTCCCGTGATTCGGAAGCGGTCGCCGATGCTTGCATTGAGATTCTTCAGGGTTCTGATCCACGCTGCGATCGCAACTGGCTGCGAGAAACTGCACTGGCAGCTTTTGATCAAGCTGCTTTTACGCGACGATTGGATCAATTGATACGTGCAGAATTATCGATAAAGTAGCGTCTTCGGTACAATTTGTCGAGATGAGATTTTACAACTTCAATGAGATTGCTATAGTCATTAGGATAGAGAAAGGCGCGATAGGAATTTCTTCGCAGAGTCGCCCATGGCAGTTGCGATTGATCTAGATTTAAGGTAGATGCCAGACATCAGAGAGATTTCAGCACGATCGAGCGCCGCTATAGTCAAAATATCGGGCAGAGCTTAGGAGAAGGTTGTGAACCAGGACAGTTTTAGAAATTTTCAACAGGGTCTCTCAGAGGTGAGCCGTTGGTTGTTTCCGCTGGCGGTGATCTGGTTGCTAGGCGCGATCGGCTTGGGGTGGCTCGTCAAAGTCTCTCTGATTATGCTGGGGCTACTACTGGTTACACCTATTGTGCTAGTGCTGGGGGTCAGTTGGTGGTTACGGCGAAACCTGGTACAAGATCAATGTCCAGTCTGTGGGTACGAGTTTGTCGGATTGGAAAGGTCTGAGTTTCGTTGTCCCAGCTGTAGTGAAGTATTGCAAGCAGAAAATCGGCATTTTGTGCGATCCTCACCACCCGGCACAATCGACGTCAATGCGGTAGAGGTCACTGCGCAAGCGATCGAAGATTAATCTTTCTCTAACATCTAAGTTGGTATCGGTCACTCGCTGAATTTACAGATCCCAATCCAAATCGCGGCGATCGCTTGATTTTCCCCAAAAAGTTCAATGGATGGGAATCCCATTGAACTTTTTATTTGTTTAAATCCTGATTCAAATCCTGACTCAGTCAGTCTCCATACGCTCCCCTTAATCCAAATCTGCATCCAGTATTGCGCCTCCCCCTCACAATTGAAACCAGCGCAGGAGACCCCTACAGCTCTGCCAAATTGTTTGTGCGATGAGCGGAGCTTTGCAAGTCCAGTAGAGATATCAGCGTCTTTGTCATCCTGAAAGCAGCGAAATCTCGAATTGACGTATTCTAATAAACTCCCCAAAAGGTATTCGTTGAATTGCTACAAGTCAGTAGAAACAAAAAAAGTATCACTTTTAAGAAAAGGGAATATGATATTGCTCAAAGTTGCCCAATTTCGAGGATTGAGTTTTTTACGCTTCGGACACCATCCCTCCAACAGAATGGTAAGGAGATGGATGAATCGGAACATGACGAACTCAATCTCAGAAGTGAAGCAAGCAGAAACTTTAATGTCCTTAGCAAGGAAATCCTTTCAGGTGGTGATTTAAAAAAAGTGAGCAGTTTGTGGAAGATGGGTTATGGTGGGCTAAAAAAAATTGTTCAATTCCCAAAAGATTTGTGCTCAATTTCATTAGTTGTGTGTAATATCCTGTTATGCGCAATCTGCTGGAAAGCATTCGCTCTATTTTTAGAAGGATCGCTGGATATTTTGGGAAACACCTCTCAAAATTTCTGGAGGTTCGGTCGGATATTTCCGGAAAAATCACTGATTGATCGTAGGAGAGAGTAGTCAAATCGATGACCAGACTGAGTCAGGGCTGAGATCAATTCATTCCTTACCCTTCAATTCATAACCTGTTTTCTGATGTATTTGGTTTGGCTGAGGTTCTTTCCTGAAAGAAGTTTTAGCCTTCCATTATCTGTTTTTACTCTTTTCATCCCTTGTCCAGGAAATCCGGGAGAGATGGGTAATTACGGTTTAAAGTTTGTATCTTTTTCTCAAGCTTGCTCATCCTGAACTAAACTTGAGTACCATATATATTTCTGATTCTAAAATTGCTGATTTTCATTGCTCCTAATTCCGTCTTTCAACATTAGTACTGAGAACAAAGCTGTGGTTAATTCTCTCAGGGGTCTATTTGCAAAAAAAAATAAGGGTGTTGGCATAGAATTAGCTCCCGATCGCGTCAACATCGTCCAATTGCGGAAGCAAGGTCAGGGCTTTAAATTGGCGGCTTTTTCAAGCATTCCTGTCCCAGAAGGGGTGTTTCAGGAAGGGCAAATTTTAGATTCGGCAACGATGGCGGAGTTAATTCAAACTGGACTGGCAGAAAGCAAAATCAAGGTCAAACAAGCTGCCACTGCTGTTCCGGGCGGACGGGATACCGTTACACGAATTATTCCAGTCCCAGCAGAATTGGACGATCGCGAGCTGCGCGAAATGGTACTGAACCAGGAGGCGGGTCTTTACCTACCGTTTCCCCGAGAAGAAGCGGATGTTGACTATCAGAAACTAGGCCTCTTTATCGACGAAGATGGGATCGAAAAAGTCCAGGTTTTGCTAGTGGCAACTCGCAAAGAAATTACTGATGTCTACATGCAAACTTTTCAGCAGGCAGGGTTAACGGTTGATGTGCTGGAAATTAGTAGTTTTTCTCTGATTCGGACAATTCGAGAGCAACTCAGGCAATTTGCCCCCCAAGAAGCCGTTGCTATCGTGGATATCGAGTTTGAAAATACTGAAATTTCGATCGCGGTGGATGGGGTTCCTCAGTTTTCTCGAACCGTCCCCATTGGCACTTATCAGATCCAAAGTGCGCTTTCTCGCGCCATGAATCTTCCCCCTTCTCGTAATATTGATTTGCTTCAGGGGATGACAATCCCCACTGCCCCTGTAGACAGTATGGGGGGAGGCAAAATGGGAGGTACGAATCCAGGACACGCTGCCATGCTTAGGGTATTGGGCGAGTTGGCAGACGAATTGCGCCGATCGATCGATTTTTATCTGAATCAAGGAGAAAATCTGGAAGTCGCGCAATTATTGTTGGCAGGACCAGGAGGCGCGATCGGGCAATTGGACGAATTTTTTACCCAGCGCTTGAGCTTGCCTGCTAGCCAGGTCGATCCGGTTGCAGCACTGTCTCTGGAAACGCAACAAGAAATTCCTCCAACCCAACGTCCGGGGATGGGAGTGGTGTTGGGCTTAGGCTTACGGGAGGCTTGGTAGATGTATAGTCTTGACATTAATTTCCTCAACGATCGCCAGATTCGGCAGGAGGCAGCAACACCAGGGCGGGTAAATGTCTCTCCGGACAACAAAACACCTCTCTATATCGGAGCCGCTGTTGCCGTTCTAGCGCCCCTAATTGCCGGGCTGGCCTGGTTTTTGCTCAATAATTCCAATGCGTCTCTCACGCAAAAGCAAGCTGAGTTGGATACCAAGCTGACTGAGATCAAAGCAAAGCTGGGCGAAATTGATGTGCTACGCAAACAGATCAAAGACACCACAGATGAAACCGCAGCACTAGCCTCTGTCTTTACTCGGATTAAGCCGTGGTCGGCAATGGCGCAAGATATTCGCGATCGGATTCCCGCAGGAATTCAGATCGCGACGATTGAACAGATCCCACCCCCTGCGACATCGACTCCCGTTCCAAGTGCAAGCCCTAGTCCTGGTGCACAACCCCCGCCTGCTCCACCCCCTATCGTTGTACTGAAACTGGCTGGCATCGCCAACAATTTCGATGCCGTCAATGACTTTCTATTGGTGTTGCAAAAGTCGAGTTTCTTTAAGCCTGAAGAAACTAAATTGGTTAAAGCCACCCTGGGTAAACCCCGCACCTTACAAAGCCTGTCGCTTGAAGGTTCATCTGGAGGCGATTCTAGTAAAACTCCCAAGTTGCCTCCTGTGGTTGAATTTGAAATTCAAACAAGCCTCACGGAAGTTTCCACGTCTGATCTGATCCGTGAGGTAGAGCGAAAAGGAGCTGTCGGGTTAGTCACCCGCATTGAATATTTACAGCAGAAAGGAGTGATTCCGCCCACTCAAGGAACGACCGCTCCAACTCAGGGAACCGCCACTCCACCAGCACAGGGGAAAACCAAGCCATGACAAGAGACTTTATTCCTGATCCGGAATTTGAATCCCCACCCGAATATCCCACCGTGTTTGGCATTACCCTAACTCCAATGGTCAGTGGTGTGCTGCTTGCTTTGGTCGGGATTGGTGGCGCCGTTTGGTTGGTTCTCAACGCAGTTTTGCCTGCTTTGGAAACCAATCAACAGTTGAGTGCATCGGTCGCTAGCAAAGAATCTGAAATTGCGAATCAGGCAGAAAATATCAAGAAGATCGAACAAGTCAAAAAAGACTTAAGTGCAGCGAAACAGCGCAAGCAGGAGGTTTTATCTTTATTTTCAGATGAAAAAACCTTGGATACGCTGTTGCTCGACCTCAATCAATTAATCAAAAAGCGGAATGCAGGAGTTGTTGCAGCAACCCGTTCCAAATTAAATACCTGTCCTGCCTGGGTAAAGGCACAATTTGTTAATCTCAAAACCTCACAAGATTTTGAGGAAAAGGTCGGTCCATTAATCGCTAAAGCTGATCTGCAAAAATACGAGCCAGATGAAAAAACTTCAGGCAATATCGTCGATGGTTCCCTCGGTTCTAGCCTCAACAATAAGTTGAAGCGGAAAGTCGTAAATGTAGAGTTTCAGGGGAATTTTAGTCAGACACAAGCGATTTTGAGAGATATCGAGCGACTACAACCTCTGCTGATTATTAGTGACTTGAAAGGCACCCTAGGCCAAAAACAGTCGGGCAGTGGGAGTAGTTCTATCGGTGGGCTATACCAGATTGAGCCAGGAGGACAAGTCCGTTTTTTAACCAATTGTCAACCGGAACCGTTGATTACTACTAGCTTTAAGCTACAAGCACTACTACCGCTGAGCGAAGCGGAGGCGGCAGCAGCAGCGCCAACGCCAGCGCCTTCTCCAAAATAGTGGCAGAGGCTAATGTTTCCATCAAGGATTTTATTTGCGGATTTTCAATTTTCGTTGAAAAAATTGCCCCCATCCGCTGCTCTATCCATCAATGCAAAATTGACTAACCGCCAGTGGGGCTTTACTTGCCAAAGAGAAAAAGTATGCCAAACATTTACCTTTCAGCGACACAACTACATTCTGTGAGGAGGGAACTGTGAGACCGTTTCAAGGATTGAGTGGAATTTTAATCGGGGGAGCTGCTGCGCTAATGGTGGCTCAGCCTGGTTGGGCTGCTCCCACTCAGGTCACAGGGGTAAGGGTAACTGCAACTGCGGCAGGTGTTGATGTTGCCTTGGAAACGCAATTGGGCGATCGTCCTCAAGTATTTGCAGTGAAGCGAACTAGTAGTTGGACTGCAGATATTATCAATACGCAACTGCGTCTTCCCCAGGGTGGAGTGTTTCGGCAAGATAATCCAGCACCTGGAATTGCCTCAGTCACAGTTACACCTCTAGATGCCAATAGCATCCGAGTGACTGTAGTAGGGACTGGGGGAGCACCTTCTGGGCAGGTAAGTAGTCGGACGAACAGTGGGTTAGTGTTGAGTGTCGCTCAGGCGAGTGGAAATACTGCGACTCCCGCTCCAGGCGTTCCTCCTACGGCTGGCACTCCGTCGACTCAGCCACCAATCGCTCAAACCCCACTACCAGGGCAAGCTCCACCTCCACTGGTACCCAACCCTCAAATTGAGATTACCGGGGGAACACCCCCGGTAGTGAATCCCGCGCCACCGCTTTTGCCCCGTGCTGTACCGCCTCCAGTGGGTGATATTGCGGTTTCTCAGGCAGATGCTTCGGCATCCGCGATCGATCTGGGGACAGGTGAGCGCATTTCTCGGCTTGTTTTGCGAGAAGCATCGGCAAGAGAAGTCCTCTCCTTGCTCGCACGGGCGGCGAATCTCAACATTGCCTATGTCGATGCGCCGAGCAGCACATCTGGAGGGCAACAGCAACAGGCCAGTCCGCAGGCTGGTGCTGCTTCAACCTCTTTGGATGCTGGTCCAAAAGTCTCGCTCGATATCGAAAACGAGTCTGTACAAGATGTCTTTAACTATGTCATCCGCATTACAGGGCTAGAGGCGAATCGGGTTGGGCGTACTATCTTCGTGGGTCCTCGCTTACCTGATGACGCCCGCAACGTCATTAGCCGATCGCTCCGGATGAACCAGGTTACGGCTACAGTTGCAGCTAACTTTCTGGTTGCTCAAGGGGCAGAATTCCAGTTACCGATTAACCGCGTCACCTTTGTTCCCATCACAGGCGGGACAAACCCTGTATTGAGCCGGGTGGAAGAACCAGACATTAAAGTGATTCGTGCCGAACGGGGTGAAGCCCCCCTGCCATTGTCGGGTTTGGCAGTCAGCAGCAACGATCGCGTCAACATAGTGACCTTAACCGGTACTCCTCGCAAAGTAGAATTTGCCACGGCTCTGCTCTCGCAACTGGATGCCCGCAAGCGCCAGGTTGCCATTAATGTACGGGTGGTCGATATCAATCTGTTAGCAACTCAACGGTTTGGCTCTAGCTTTTCGTTTGGAATTGGCAATACGCGCGTTGTTAATACTGGTGGTACAGGAGTCATCAATTTTGGCTCCAGTGCTCCTTCATCGACTGGTATCTCTGATCCAACGGTTGTGGGATCTACACCCATTGGAGTCGGGAATGGATCTATTTTTAACTTCACCAAAGCCTTTTTGTTGCAGTTGCAGGGATTGATCACTTCAGGTGATGCCAAGATCCTCACCGATCCTACGTTAGTAGTTCAGGAAGGTCAGCAGGCAAGCGTTAAATTGATTCAGGAGGTCGTAACAAATTTCAAGGTGGAAACCCAGGCAGGCACTCCTCCGACAGTCACCGTTACCATTGAGAAAGCAGAAGCTGGATTACAACTCGACATCGCGCTCGATCGCATTGATGACAATGGATTTATTACTTTACAAGTAAATCCCAAAATCAGTTCACCTTTTGACACAGCGAATGTGAACATTCCGTCAGGAGGTGCAGTCGCTACACAGCAAGTAACACTGTTGCAGAGACGTGAGGTTTCCTCGGGTCAGGTCAGGGTTAGGGACAACCAGACGCTTATCTTGACAGGGATTATCCAGGACTCAGAGCGTTCTACGGTTAACAAGGTGCCCATCTTAGGTGATATTCCGCTCTTGGGTGCACTTTTTAGAAGAAGCCAAAACCAACACCAACGGCAGGAAGTGATTGTGGTTCTGACACCGCAGATTATTGACGATTCCGATCGTGCCAACTTTGGGTATAACTACACACCTGGACCAGAAGTACAACGAATTCTCAATCAACGCGATCCAGGTGCACCCAAACGATAAATTGACGGTAACATCAAAATCAGTCATTTAGTGACTTTGTCAGGGTGGAAGCTTCCACCCTTATTTTTTGGGATTCGGTCGGTCTACAGAAGGATTCAGCCGCAGTTCCGCATTTGTCAAAATATCAGTGACATTCGACGCGGAGTCTTGGGGGCAATGTTTCAAACCAGTTGGGCTAGCACTTTCTCTCTGTGTGTGTTGTTGGGCATAGTGAGTGGCACGATCGCCTGTCAAAGCCAAGCCCCCCTCAACGCCTCTGCAACTTCTTCTGTCTCTCCATCATCCACCCCAGCCGAGCAACCTGCGGCGATCGCTCAAGCCGTTCCCTCCTCAGCCACCCAGATCCGGACAACCCCTTTAAAGCCGCAATCTATCCGGATTACGTTGGCAAATCTACCCGCCCCCTATACCAGCAATAGCGTTGCCAAACCCCCCAAAGTCGTTGCGATTCCTCAACAGCCAGTGTTGCAGGTTCCAGCTGGATTTCAAGTCAATGTCTTTGCCGAAGGTCTCGATCGTCCCCGCTGGCTCGCGCTCACCCCAACAGGCGATGTTCTCGTGACCGAAACCCAACGAAACCAGATTCGATTGTTGCGTGATACTAATGCCGATGGCGTTGCTGATCAGCGTCAGACTTTTGCCACTGCCAGCAACGGATTAGATATCCCCTTTGGTATGGCATTTGCTGGAGGATACTTCTTCTTGGGTAACAGTAATGCGGTCCTGCGCTTTCCCTACGCCCGGGGGCAAACCCAACTGAGCGGTAAAGGGCAAAAAATTGCTGACTTACCTGAGGGAGGCTACCGACAGCACTGGACACGCAATGTTGTCGCTGCGCCCGATGGCAAAAAGCTATATGTCTCGATCGGCTCTCGCTCCAATGCCGATGCAGAAAATCTGCCCCGTGCCTCGGTGCAGGTGATGAACCTGGATGGCTCTGCCAAAACGACTTTTGCTTCAGGTCTACGGAACCCCGTGGGTTTAGATTTTCATCCCATTACCAGCGAACTCTATACCACCGTCAATGAACGTGATGAACTAGGCGACAACTTGGTCCCCGATTACCTGACTCGCATCCGTCAGAACGAATTCTATGGCTGGCCCTATGCTTATCTCGCACCCGATCGCCTTGATCCGCGCTATCTTCACAACAATCGTAGCACCCACCCAGAATTGGCAGTTCGCACCCGCACCCCAGATGTTTTGTTTCAGGCGCACTCGGCCGCCCTGGGGTTGCAATTTTATGATGGCAAAACTTTCCCGAAAAAGTACCAAAATGGCGCATTTGTCGCCTTTCGTGGTTCCTGGAATCGTAACCAAGGAACAGGCTATAAAGTTGTCTTTGTCCCATTTGGCACAGACGATCGTCCCCAAGGCAGTTACGAAGACTTCCTTACTGGCTTTCTTGTTGACCCTCCCGTCCCAACTACTTGGGGGAGACCCGTAGGACTCCTCGTTCTCCCTGATGGCAGCTTACTCTTGACTGAAGAAGCAAATAATCGCATCTATCGGATTCAATACTCCGATCGGTAACCATCAAACTTAATAAAAAGACCGACTATCCTGATTGCTCTCAAGGCAGTTTAAGGATAGATAAAAGCCCAAGAAGCTCTTTCTTGGGCTAAGTGTCATAAAAATTGAGCATCTAGAGATGTTTTTCGATGGCATTCGATAGTGTTGTCTTAGGAACAGCACCCACCACCATATCAACCCGTTGTCCTCCCTTGAAAATCATCAAGGTAGGAATACTGCGAATGCCATATTGACTGGCAACGCTGGGATTTTCGTCAGTGTTGACTTTCACGACCTTGACCTGACCCTCATACTGCGCCGCGATTTCATCCACAACCGGCGCAACCATGCGACAAGGACCACACCAGGGAGCCCAGAAATCAACCAAAACAGGCACTTCGCTCTCAAGCACCTCTTGCTTAAAAGTGGAATCTGTAACTTGTGCGGCGACTGACATGCTTGGAAATCCTTAGCCTATAATTATTTCTCCGAATTCTACCATAGCGAAAACAGACGGCTTTAGTAGCAGCATGTAGATATTTGAACACAATTTGAAGTGATGTAAGGAACACATCTCGCTAATCCAAAAGATGAGAGCAATATGAGAAAGTTTCTGCCAGAAATTGACAACTTTGATAGGGAAAAATCTGAATTGAAAAGGGTTGAATCGAAATACCCTACTAATAAAGAGGAACCGCCCAGACGAAACGTCTAGGCGGAGTGTGGTGTGAGGAGTGAACGGAAACATGCGTCTCCGCTTTTTCCATTCTAATCGACAGTCTTTGCTTTTCCAGAAATTAATAGAAAGACTAAGAAAGTTTTAAGAGTCGTCGCAAAAGTTGTTGATACTTTGCAGTTGCCTTACTTACCCATCCCCAATTGTTGAGCTTTCTGATAAACCTTTCCTTCGGTCAACAATGAGGGCGCAATTACAACTTCGACCTGTTGCATTTCTGCGATATCTTTTGCCCCCAACGTGCCCATGCTGGTTTGTAAGGCACCCAAAAGATTATGAGTGCCATCATCTAGCTGAGCTGGGCCTCGCAAAATTTGCTCCAAAGTCCCGGTTGTACCTACCCGAATCCGGGTTCCTCGGGGAAGTACAGGGCTAGGAGTTGCCATGCCCCAATGATAACCACGCCCTGGAGCCTCTTGTGCTCTGGCAAAGGGTGAGCCAATCATAACGCCATCGGCACCACAGGCAATGCATTTACAGATATCTCCGCCTGTAATGAGTCCACCATCCGCAATCACAGGCACATAGTTCCCTGTTTCTCGATGGTAATCGTCCCGTGCCGCAGCACAATCAGCGATTGCAGTCGCTTGCGGAACACCGACACCCAGTACCCCTCGCGATGTGCAAGCCGCACCTGGCCCAATTCCCACCAAAATGCCCGCCGCGCCAGCCTTCATCAAATTCAGCGTCACCTCATACGTGACACAATTTCCCAACACTACTGGAATTGGCATTTCTTGACAAAAATGTGCCAGATCAAGCGGTGTCACGGTCTCTGGGGAAAGATGTGCAGTCGAAACCACAGTTGCCTGCACAAAGAAAAGGTCAGCCCCAGCCTTCACCACGCTTTTGCCATAGCGCAATGCACCTGCGGGAGTAGCACTAACTGCCGCAATTCCTCCTTGCTGCTTAATTTCGAGAATCCGTTGCTCTATCAGTTCGGGTTTCACTGGCTCAGCATAAAGCTCTTGCATCAACGAGACAAATTCCGTCACCCCAACCGATGCAATCCGATCCAAAATTGGGTTTGGGTCTGCATAGCGTGTCTGAATTCCCTCCAAATTGAGAACACCTAAGGCTCCCAATTGAGATAACTGCACAGCCATCCGCACATCTACCACTCCATCCATTGCACTCGCAATAATGGGAATTTCCCGCTCAATTCCCCCAATCCGCCAACGCGTATCTGCCAGACTAGGGTCCAAGGTTCTTTGTCCTGGAACTAGAGCGATTTCATCAATGCCATATGCCCTACGGGCGGTTTTGCCCCTGCCAATTTGAATATTCACGCTTCGCTCCCAAGATCATGCAACTTTCGCAGAAATTGAAGTTTTGCTGAGCAAAACTCGATTTCTTCAATTCAAATCCAGCACGTTCCAAAAGTAATACCGATTTAAACCACGATAGCGACCAAACAGGAGGAGATGGGAAAACGTGACTCCCTGCCAAAGAGGCACCACCTCAGCATCCTGCTCGATCGTCTTTCCACTTTAAACAAGTATGAGCTTGAGACATGCTGCACGAGCAGAAACTTGAAGAATATAGAAGCACCCCCTGGTTGCTTACGTTACTCGTCAAACCTACTCAATGATGGGTGTCATCGCCATGAAGAACTGTTTTAGGTATGTAGGAGCGATTTACCTACAAATTCAGAGACAGAACGACATCGAGCACCACTAGATTATTTGAACCAGACTACCAAATTTACTTGAGAGATGAACTGTAGCCAAGTTTAAGAGTTGGATCTGAATAGGGTTGAGTGACCTTCCAGTATGAGGTAATTATTTATTTTTATAAAAAATATCTACTGACAGGAGCTTGCTAGCTGCCAGAGGGATTTTTTATTTTATGAATTAAATCGTTGACCACAAATATTCTGTGAACCCAGTCCAAGTTGAGCCTGCTGCACCGATATCCCATTTCAGGATTCTGATAAAAGCTGAGAATCATTCATCTAGATTAACATTCGTAAAAACTCTGTTGTCTTTTTACGTGAAAGTACAGGATACTTATGCATTAATAGAATGAAGTTTCAGAAAATTTTCGGATTAATTTTAGTAAAGAACTGAGGTGAGCTGATCCTAAGCTCCTAATTGGCTTGGGAAAACGGCAGGTATTTAGCTGGCTAACCGTACAGGTTATGTGGGATTTAATACTTTTCCGCAAACGAATTACTTCAGTATTTCTCTTTGGTAAGATTCTTTCCTTAACGAGATTCTTGTTGAGTAAAGTTCAGTTGAGTCGCACTTTTCAGTTTAATTAGTTAGTTTGCTTGCTGACTGACCTGAAATTTATCTTTCCAGATTTTTTGGGTTGGCGGCAAAAAGGTTCCTTTGATGATTTTGGAATAAGACAATGACCTATACGGCAGCATCTCCCGCTTCTTCATCAGCTTTTGTCGGTGGTTTACACCAACCCGCGAAAAGCAACCGCTCTGGGCACTCAAAGGTCTCTTCCCTCGCTGCACTTTGGGCAAGAAATTACTTTGTTTCGGTAACCACGCGGGATGACGCGGAGCAACTGAGAAAAACGGCAAGTCTGGCTGAGATGACCTCGAAGCAAGGACGCAGTCGGACTGCGACTAAACTCAGCTCCAACTTGACGCTGGCGAGTGCTCAGGCATGGTCAATGACAGAAAATCTTTTATCAGAAGAGGTTCGTCGGCATGGAATTGATCCGACTTTGATTAACCCATGGGAAATTGCAGCGGATTCGCACGAATTGTTTAAGAAAGCGTTGATTGCTTATGGAGATCGCGTTACTCCCCGTCGGCTTTCGGTATTGATTAGTTCAGACTTTGGGCAGGTTCGCCACAAGTACACTGCCCAAGATCCTCGAGCGATCGGTTTTGTCAGTATGCAATTTCATTACACAGGACAAGTCTTATTGAGCGAGCTGTCAGCTAGTGAGCGAATTTTGTTGGAGCCATATTTCAAGGTCATGGATGATCACCTCTATATGCCTCTACGTGCTGCCTACGAAGCAGCTGCCAGACATTCTTACCACTCGCCTACGCTCAAAGCGGTGCAAAATTTGTTGCCCATCAGTACCCGCATTGCCCATGCTGTGCATAAGCGCGTGAGTCGTCAACATGCGGGTTACATCAGCCATAACGGGACGTTAACTTCGCCAATGGTCAAAACCTCGAGCATTCGGGATATCGAAATGTTCCAGGTCTATCTCTGTCTGTGTGTGCTGGAGGATAGTATCCAGTCCGTACAGCGCGAACTGTTCCCTTTGTGTGTGATGCTTTATCCTCGTCTGCACGTTAAGTGGCAGTTAGTACAGGATATGTTGCAAGCGATCGGTTGGGAAATGCACGATCGCCTCCATCCCAACGAGGTTGCCGCTTTCCTGCCTTATCTTCGCAGTTTAACTGAAATGTTTTCTTGCGATGTCTTTCGTAGCGCTTAAATCTCAGTCTCAGTAGATCACCGAAGTCTAAAGTTTAAACAGACTTTAGACTCTTATCCAGAGCCATCATTGCAAAACCGCGGCTACCCCATGGGTATCTGCGGTTTTTGGCGTTGCTCAACAACAGAATGAAAATGATGCTGAATGATTTGAAACTTCGTTCCCAATAATCCTGCTTTTCAGCAATGCTCGTTTTTTTGAATCAGTCCAAGTTTCTCAGTCTCAAACCACTTGGCTAAAGTCAAAATTGGCTCAAGTCCAAGATTCATAAGCGAGCCATGCTCTAAGGACACTTGCCCGCTAGAAGCGAATTCTCCCAGTTGATAACAATTGGTAGCCCCCTGCCAATGCCCCAAAGCCCAGCAAAAAATTCCATAAACTGGTGGGTCGCAAAGCAATGCCGCCACTGAGAAATACCAGCACAACGCTGATAATCAACAGAATCCAGCCCGAATTACCAGTTTCTCGACGAAAAAATAAAAGTGAAACAACCCCACCGATCATGGCAAGGGCAGACCCCAAAGCCGGCAAGTTTCTCCAGAAATAAGGAGAATAGTAAGTTGAGAAGAAGATATTTTTTCCTAAAAAATAAGCTCCTGCCAGTAGGAGCAACATGCCCAGAAATCTGCTCATGATAGAGTAACCAGTTCATAGGTCGCCGATCGTTGTTCTTTCCCATCATGGCTCAACAACTTCGATCGCGCCAATTCCGGATTCCGTAGACTTTCCCAGATTTTTTGACGCAAAACCATGAATATTTTAGAGGCCGATCACCTCAAAAAGTCCTACCGTTATCAGGGCAAGTCTATTGAAGCTGTGCGAGATGTGTCGCTGAAGATTGCTGCGGGTGAAGTCTTAGCATTTTTGGGTCCTAACGGGGCGGGTAAAACCACCACGATTAAAATGATTGCTGGGTTAATTTTGCCCGATCAGGGCTGGGTCAGGATTGTCGATCTCGATCCCCATCGCGATCCCCGCTGTTTGCGATCGCTGGGTGCAGTGCTGGAGGGCAATCGGAATGTCTACTGGCGGCTCACTCCTCTGGAAAATCTAGAATATTTTGGGGTATTGCGGGGGCTAAGTCGCAAAGTTGCTCGTCAACGTGGACAAGAATTGCTGGAGCGGTTTAGCTTAACGGAAAAACGCAATGCTATTGTGCAAAATCTTTCGCGGGGAATGCAACAGAAACTGGCGATCGCAGTTGCCCTAATTCATCAACCCCAATTGTTGCTGCTGGATGAACCGACTCTGGGGCTGGATGTCGAGGCAACAGAAGATGTCAAAAAACTGGTGAAAGAAATTTCTCGTGCCGGTTGTGCGCTCCTGCTCACCACCCATCAATTGAACATCGCTGAGGAACTCTCCGATCGGGTTGCCATTATTCACAAGGGCGAGATTTTGGCAGAAGAACCCACGGATGAATTGATTCGACAATTTTCAGGCACTGCTTACGTTATAGAACTCGATGATCCTCTTGATCCGGTGCGAATAAGCCAGATTACTCAGATCGGGGGGGTGATTGCAGACAAAATTGTTCGGATTCGCGATAGTGAAATACTCTATCAGGCACTAGCCGTGTTGCATCCCTTGCCCATTTTGCGAGTAGAACGAGATCAGGCAAACTTGACCGATGTCTTTTTGAAATTGGTACGCGAGGAACAACATGCTTGAATTGTTTTTGGCGGAACTCAAACGCAGTTGGATTCAATTTCTTCGCTATCCCACTGAATCTCTGGCAGGCGTTGTCATTACCACCGTATTTTTCTATGGACTTTTTTTGAGTGCCCGATACATCGCTACGCCCGGTGCAGGGCAATTGCCTGTCTCACTCGGCGATCGGCTAAACGTGATTGTGGTTGGCTACGTTCTCTGGACACTGGTGCTGTTTGTTATGGGTAACATCAGCGGCACTCTACAATCCGAAGCCCAGACGGGCACCTTGGAACAACTGTTTCTGTCCCAATTTGGTGCCCCGATCGTGTTTATGGTACGGGCGATCGCCAGTTTGTTTCTCCAGATTATTTTGATCGCAACTATTTTGATCATCATTATTTTGTTAACGGGTAGCCACCTCTCCTTTCCATGGACGTTGCCGCTTCCCCTTTTTACCGTGCTGTTAGCAGCCTATGGGATGGCATTTATCATGGGGGCGCTGGCATTGCGACTCAAGCAGGTGCAACAACTCGGCAATATTCTCAATTTTCCCCTCCTCTTTTTACTGACCGTGCCTATTGAAACTTCGAAAGGGCTGCCCCATATCCTGGGTTGGCTATTGCCCATGATGCCAGGTGCCGGACTGATGCGTGATCTGATGGCACGAGACAATTCTCTCAATTGGGGTATCTGGGCGATCGCATTGCTTAATGGCAGTGTTTACTTTGCGATCGGCTGGTTTCTCTTTCGTTGGGCAGAGCGTGAAACCAAACGGAGTGGCAAAATCGGGGGTTATTGATCCGATTGGCGATCGCAGATTCGAGATTTCAGATGTGCAAGCCTAATTAGATCAGATTTTGAGGTGATTTCTTGCCTTAATTCCCTTCTAGGCATCAATATTTTGCTTAAAAATTTATTCGATTAAATCACTAAATTGTGGGAGGCAAAAAACCTTCCAGAAAGCATACCTTAGAAATATCGATCTAGACCTACTACCTAACCCATTCGGGTGAAGAAGCCTGCGAGTGAAAAAGGATATTGAAGTAAGGAGCATCCCACATTTCAAAATAACATCGCTATAGTAGCTAAAGTACGCGCCTGGAAGATCTACGTAAAGTTACGATACTCATTGCTGAGCAGATTCGGTTCTGATGCCGTCTTGATTCAAATTACCTGAATTTTCGAGCACCAATTATGAGAACTGAATCAAGTCACGCTTTTTCAAATTTACGTCCAAAGCTGCCTACTTCTCCGCAAAAGCGCGATATTCGGATCGATCTACTGAAGACGATCGGGATCTTTTGCATTATCTTTGCTCATACTTCTTCAGAGGCAGATGTCTTTTATCAAGTTCGTAATTTTGATGTTTCCCTGATGGTTATTTCATCAGGGATTTTGTTTAGTTATTCAACGCAAGATAAACCTTTTTCATTTTGGAAATATTTAAAAATTAGAGTTCCCCGACTCATTGCACCAGTTTGGGCATTTATTATTTTTTATTTCGCCTCAGCCTATCCGATTTCACTGCTTTCACATCAGCCCTATCCCTTTTCTATCAAGGATTTTTGGGAGGGACTGTTTTTAATTGGGGGCAGTAGTTATTTTTGGATTATTCGAGTGTTTCTGTTGGTTGCAATACTTTCGCCTTTCTTAGTGAAGCTACAAAAATATTTAAAGCACAATAGCTATTTTTCACTGGCTCTACTTTTCATGTACATTGCTTATGAAACAATTCATAGCTTAATTAGTATTTTTGATATCAATTTATTATTCGTGTCTTCTATTTTTCATGATTATATCTCTTATGTAATTCCCTATGGTTGCTTATTTGGTTTAGGAATGGTTTTGGCTCAATCGAATCATCGATTATTAGTACGGATTCTAGGGATCTTTCTATTTTTATTTGTCGCTTTTTCAATTTATTCTACATATGATTTAGGTTATTCGATCGCGACTCAAAAATTTAAGTATCCACCCGGACTTTACTATCTATCCTATGGAATTTTTGTATCGATCTCTTTACTTCTTTTCGTGGATTATCTACTTCGGAAAACCCTTCATTTTAGAAAATATCAAAATTTTTTGGTCAGCCCCTCTATTTTTATCAGTACATCTTCTCTCTGGATTTATCTTTGGCACATTTTTTTCCTGCGTTATTGGAAATTTCTGCCTTTCCCTGTCCTCACTTCAAAACAATTCTTAATTCCTTTTATCGGAATTTCTCTAATTTCGATTTGGGTGACTTATCTACAGAAAAAATGGATTACTCAAGTGATTCAAGACACGAAATTTGGACAGATAAATTCTGACCTACTCACAACTTTGTTTTTGAAGTAAAGGTTCAAAAACCAGAGCGCTAAATCGCTTCCAAATACTGGCTATCCATTAAGAAAGCTCCCCTGGCGAAACGCACACTCCAGTTTCCTCCGGGTCGACGATCGAGGACAATTCCTTCTTCTCCCAGCACAATCAAGTCTGGAGAGCGCAAAATGGGCATCGGATCGGCAGTTTTCACATAGGCGGGGCGGGCAATCACTCGGACTTTGGCTCCAATGGCAAATTCTTTTGACATGATTCTTAGCCTAATTAGTGGGTCTGTTAAAAGTCAGATCGCACCTTCTACCCGAAGGACTGAGCATTTGAGTCGCGATTTCAGAAACTTGTTCCCAAGCCAAAATTCAAAATCTAAAATCGAAACCGGGTTAAACACTCGACGAATCAGTTAATTGTAGGTTTATATAAGGGGGCAGATTCTCAAGATCTCTCAAAAATCTTGTGCCAGCTTAGACAAGCGATCGCATTCTGGCGTATCACTAGTTCATTCTGAATCACCAGAGCAAACGTCCGACTCATTCAAACCCACTGTTCTAATCCCCGGTTCGTGCTCTGAGTGGCTTCCTAACAAACCACTATGACAAAATCTCTGCCCATGACAAAGATACAGGGGCGCATATCTTTAGAATCTTTGCTGCTGGTGACGATCTCAATCGCCGTCTTAATCCGCATTCTCAATCTGGGTAGCCGGGAATTCTGGTATGACGAAGTTCTAACATTATTGCTTTCGACCGGGCAACGCAGTGCTTACAACACGCCAGAAACCACTCCCGTGATTTTGAGTGCTTATACACCATTGCTCAGCCTACCCCCCGAATCGGGTCTCCTGGCAGGGCTACAAACCGTGAGAAGTCTATTAAAAAGTCTGATCGGCGGGGAACCTCATCCTCCCTTACTGTTTTTGGGGCAACATCTGTGGTTACGGCTGTTTGGAAATGGAGAAGCCGCATTTCGTAGCTTGGGTGCGCTGCTCAGTGTTGGGGCGATCGGATCAGCCTATGGCTTTGGGCGCGTTTTGTTGGGGCATCGGGCAGGTCTCATGTTAGCAGCGCTGCTGGGTACGAACCCATTTTATTTACTCCACTCACTGAACGTGCGCATGTACGGACCACTTGTGCTGTGGACAGTCTTGAGCGGCTGGGCACTCCTACATCTGACCGCCCCCTCAGAACAAAGACCCAAAACCTGGAGTCGGCGAGTTCAGTTTGGGTGGAGCGGATTACTCATCCTGTCAGTTTTCGCAGGATTGATGACGTTTTATCTGTTTGCTTACTGGGTGATTGTGCTAGCCGTAGTCGTGTTCTACCGCGATCGTGCTCGTTGGTGGCAGCAGGGGTTACGGCTCGCGATCGGTGTGTTGCTGACGCTCCCCTGGGCATTTTGGGGCACCATCAAACAATTGAAAAACGCTGATCTCAAGCGCTTTAGCAATGGACAGGCAAATCCGCTTCAACATCTTCAGAATTTGATCGAAGTGCTGGGCAATCATCTTCTGCTGGGGGATTGGGCTACTAGTCTGCCACCTGTTGCAGTAGTAATCGCAGGGCTGATGATGGCAGCCATTTTACTGGGGATGATTTTGTGGCTCTGGCGTACGGAACAACGCCCATTGTTGGTGACTGTTTTGCTATTAGGAATTTTTCCCCTTCTTATAGCGCTCACGGTCGATGTCATCGGTCGCAAATTTACGATCGGGTTTGGTGAAGGGCGCACGCTTATCTTTATCCTGCCCGGTTGCTTGCTGCTCCTAGTGCTGGGGCTAGAACAATTGCGCGATCGCTGGCGCAGCGTTCTGACTGTGGGATTGTTAGTTCTTTACCTCAGCATCGACATTGGCAGCTACAGCCTGAAGCCACGTCAAATGTTTCACCAAATTGCCAGTTTAGTCGGTTCAGCATCGACACCCACTCTGATAGCCATGAATTCTCAAGCTTGGGGGCATGTGATGCGATTGGCTTACTACATTCCGCCTACCGCTCCAGTGGCACTCTTGGCACAAGAATCAGCAGACTTGCCAGCAGCGTTGCAGAACGCATTGGTGGGCGATCGCTATACACGTGTGCTGTGGCTAGAGAGTGCTCGCCCGATTTGGTCACCCGCCAGTACACCTGCGGAAAAGCAACAAATTGAACAGATTTTGCAAAAGCAGTTCAAACTCGTCAAAACAGAACCCTTATCTGGCACGATGAAGTCGGATGAATTTGTCGCGAAACTTTACACTCAAAGCAATTTGTAGCTGGATGGTTGATCTGAGTAGAGGAAAAGTTATAAAGGGAGCAAGAATGCTGAGCAAGTTAAAGTTAAATTCTCAGAAGCTTGATTGGCTACCTCTAGCAGTCATTGTTGCAGGCATTCTCTATTCGTTTTATTTACTTCAGCAAACTCCAGAAGGGTTGTTTTTAAGTGGAGATGGTGGACTCAAATATCTTTTGGCAAAACAACTCGGATCTGGTGAATTTCGGTTTGATCTTAATTTGACTGTACAACCCTGGGTTGCGCAACTTTGGAAAGCTGGGTTTTATCCTTTCAAGCCACCCTTTGCTTACGAAATTTCAGATAAATACTACATCACTTTTCCCTTTACCTTTCCCGCTATCACAGCCCCTTTCTATCGTCTTTTTGGTTTTCGAGGGCTATCTCTTGTGCCATTGGTATCCACCTGGGTGTTATGGTTGACTTTCTATCAAGTTTGTCGCCAATTGAATCTGGGGAAATGGATCACGATTGTGATGCTCATAACGCTCATTTTTGCGTCTCCTTTAACCATTTATAGTGCTACTTACTGGGAACATACCCTCGCGATCGCCCTAGCATTTGGTGGGATGTCGCTCTGGCTGGGTAAGCAGTTCCAGGATCTCAATCACTTTCAATTAATTTTAAGTGGAATTTTAATTGGTTTATCAGTCTGGTTTCGAGAAGAGTTGCTTTGTTTAGTGATTGCCATTGTTTTAGTCAATGGTATTGTCGCTAGCCTCAATTGGCATCAATCCGAAAATATTCCTAAATCTAAAATTATTTTGTTTCTTGTTTGCTTACTCCTCACCGTAGCGCTATTTTTTGGCTGCAATATTCTAGTTTATGGACATCCTTTAGGAGCGCATTCTTTTCAGGTACTTGAGAAGGTTTCACTCATCGCTAGAATTCACGCAGCTCTAGAAAATTTTCAAAAGCTCAGCTTTGACTTTGTCGCCTATTTCCCCCTAACAATCTTTTTGCTTATTTATTTAGGACTGGTTCTTTTTAATCAAAATCTAAGATTAACTCATGAGACTAAAATTTTGTTACTCATTGGACTCATTTTTATCTGTACGATTCCTTGGATACTTTCGAGTGCGGAGGGTATTTCTTTAGGATCTCGAACGGGTGGAAAACAATGGGGACCTAGATTTTTGCTGATCTTAGTGCCGATGGTCTCTCTCTTGAGTGCAATTGGCTTAAAGAGTTTAACATCTGTCCATTCGCGATCTTTAAGATATGCAACAATCGTGATTTTTACGGCATTGCTAATGGTAGGAATTCGTTGGAATGTCTTTTCAGGAACCAATTTTTTGGCAGGTGCCCAAAGACCGCTGCCCCTATTAAATTATTTAAAAACGCAGCCAAATCCGATCATTGCCGTTTCTCATCAATATATGAGTCAGACTTTGACACAGTTATTTGATCAAAAAACTTTCTTCTTGGCTGAGAAAAGTGAGGCTGTGAAAAAGCTAAGTGTAGCTTTACACCAAATAGGACATCCTAATTTTCTTTATATTTGTTATCCCTTTAATCCCTGTGAGCCTGAGAAAAAGATGGTAGGAAATTCAAATTTCTTGTCGGGTGCTCAAAGCTACACCATCCAATTCGATCGTGCTGGAGTTTTCGGCAAATATCCTGTGTATGAAGTTTCAGTAAGAGAGAATTGATGGGCTACCGGGATCTTTCTTTCGCTAGTTATCATCGCGTTATTGCTCTTAGCCAACTTGGGGCGATAGTTTTCTGTTTGTCAACAATCACTAATTGAGAACTGCTCAATGTTCACCGACGAATCCCATGATCTCCTGACTGTACCGACTGGCAACCTGCGGATTCCTGAAGCTCCGCCTGTGACTGCCGGAGATAATGTCTCAGAGTCACCAGACGATCGCGCCGTCTATTTTTCGTTGGTGATTCCGACCTTCAACGAAGCCAAAAACATTCGGAAAATTGTTGAGCTACTGACTAAGTTGTTGGATGGCTTTATAGCCGATGACTATGAGCTAATTGTGGTAGACGACAATAGCCCAGATTGTACCTGGGAGTTAGCTCAAGCGTTGATGAGTGAGTACCCGCAACTCCGGGTGATGCGTCGCCAGGAAGAAAAGGGGCTTTCAACGGCAGTGATTCGAGGTTGGCAAGCAGCCAAGGGTCAGGTTTTGGGTGTGATTGATGCTGACTTGCAGCATCCTCCCGAAGTCTTGCAGCAGTTGCTTGCCGCGATCGAGCAGGGTGCTGATTTAGCAACCGCCAGTCGTCATGTTGAGGGCGGGGGCGTTAGTGAGTGGAGTGTCGTTCGGCGTTTCCTCTCTCGTGGTGCCCAACTTTTAGGATTGGTAATTTTGCCAAGGGTGATTGGACGAGTTTCCGACCCCATGAGTGGCTACTTTATGGTGCGTCGTAGCGCGATCGCCAACCGCACTATGAACCCGATGGGTTACAAGATTCTGATTGAGGTGATTGGGGTTGGCAATATTGACCAGGTTGCAGAAGTCGGCTACGTCTTCCAAGAACGGCAGGAAGGGGAAAGCAAAGTGACCTGGCGGCAGTATGTTGAATACATCCTGCACCTACTACGTCTGCGATCGGGCGGACGCGTTGCCCGCCTTAGAAAACGCTGGCAACCTCCGGTTGCTCGCTTTATGCGGTTCGGAGTAGTTGGTTTGAGCGGGGTTGGCGTCGATCTAGGCATCTTTTATCTGCTGCGTGAGTTTGCCGGTTTAGCGCTAACCCGCAGTGCCATCTTGTCTTCAGAAGTCGCAATCATCACCAACTTTTTGCTGAACGATGCCTGGACGTTTGGCGATATTTCTAGCAAACAAAAAGGATGGAAAAGACGCATCAAACGATTCATCAAGTTCAACATTATTTGCCTGATGGGCTTGATTTTAAACGTGTTGCTAGTGAATCTGCTCTTCAATGCTTTTGGCATGAATGAATACTTGGCAAAACTTATTGCCATCGCTGCCGTGACCCTGTGGAACTTCTGGATCAACCTAAAACTCAGCTGGCGAGTTACAGAGACGAAGTAGCGGTGTAGAAGCGTAAAGAGGGCACGGATTAATAGGGATAAGACCCAGAGAGAATCAGAGCCAGAAAAAGGGTCTGATAAAAAGTTGGAGGTGGAATGCACCTCCCTGAAATGGATTCCCCAATCTTCAGCTTTCAATCGCTCCTTAATCTTGCCTGATACTTTGCGGTACTCCGACCGGAGAGGTGCCAGCAATCGATCGCAAATTCTGGCAACGAATCAGTTCAGCGAAGTTCAGACTGGGACGACCTTCAATCTGAGCAACGGCTTCAATCGCGGAGAGCAGATGGCGGGCTGCCTCAGTTTCGGTGTAGCCACGGCGCAGGGCAACCCGCACGGCAGCTTCATCTGCATCTAGCTCTGCCCGCGAGTTGTTGTTCGATCGCCAAATCTGGGTTGCTGCGATCGTCGTCAACCCCCCTGCCACTGCTGCTCCCAAAATATCGACCTGCACCATTTCCACCACAGCGCCCAATAGACCAACTGCAACCAATCCCTGATACAGATTGGGCTTGAACCATTTCACTGAGGTTAACCAACTCACAGTCCGCAAGATCATCAAATCCCGCTGTGGACGTGACAACTCGCTCCACAGATCAAAGTTAATTGATACAGGCCGTTCCCGTATCCAAGGCAAGGGAAATGTGTAATCCACAACGACCCGTTGTTCTGGCTTACTGACCAGTTTTACCATCATGCGACCTGACGCCGGAAGCACATCTAATAGGCGACGAATTTCGGGTTCGGGATTCATAGGCGGCAGGAGGAAAGGTAAAGGGTGGGGGATAAAGGCATAGAGAGAGGGCAAAGGTAGGAAAAGGTAGGAGAGTGTTAAATGTTGAGTGCCGCTGCCCTAGCGTTGGTGACTGATAGCAGTTCTACATTTTTTGTGAAAGAGAAAGCCTTTGTAAAAAAGAGTTCCAAAGGAACTCTTTTTTACAGTCCAATTAGGATTGCCATATCACCTATCTAATATAAAACCTCAAAACTATTTGCCAGAGCAACGATCGCGTTAGGAAGTTGAGCTTTTCCAGTCTCAGTGGCAGCAAGCAAGAGCAGTAAGGCATCTTGACCAGCGGGGCGTGCTAGGATCACTCCACTGATGGGTTGAGTTTTACCGGCAATGGTGAGGGAGCCAGTCCATTCAATTTGGATGCCTGATGGGGCGAACGATTGTGCGAAACCTGGTTTGAACCCTTCTCCGCGTTGAAAGAGTGTTTGGGCAACCTGAGTCAGAGAATCACTAACAGACTGGGGATCGAGAGCAACCTTCGCCAACGCTTGGGGTTGTGGAACCACTGTGTAGGAAAGACTCCCATCCGGCGCTTCGATTAGGACTGAGCCTGCTAAAGGACTGAGGTTATAGCCCTTCAAAATACCTACCTTGAAGCGATTTGCAGCATCCTGATACACCCCACTGAGGGGTAGAGGGGGAACTGCGGGTAGGGGTAAAGGAGGCGGTACAAAATTGACTGGCGGTAGAGTCGGAGTGGAAGATGGAGCAGGCGAAGCGCTAGAAGAGGAAGTTGGCACAGTCGGGGCTGCAGTTGGCACAGGCGAAGAAACTGTGGGAGAGAGTTTTGGCGTCGGGGTCGGAATCAATTCGGGCGGGGAAGTTTGAGCGATCGCCGTTTCTAAGGGGACACCGACTGGTTGCCTCCCTATCACGGGTGCCGCCATCGGATGCGTCAAGATCAACCCGATTGTCACCAGTACCCACACACCAAACCACCACACGCGATTGCGTCTCATGCCCTATCTCCCAATAATGGATGGGTTACCTGTATCAAATAGTCCCGCTACACAGCCAATCATGAGGGTGGCTAGCGTCGCTGCCCAGAGGGCTTTCCAACCTAAAACGCTGATATCTTTTCGGCGAGAAGGAATCAAGCTGACCAATCCTCCCACAAAAATCCCTACTGAGGGCAGATGAGCAAAACCACACAGGGCATAGCTCACAACTAACAGCGTACGATCGCTAATTAATTTCTGACTCGATAAAACAGCAAGTTGTTGATAGGCAGGTACTTCGGTTTCCAGCAAGCGTCGCCCAATCAACACAGAAGCTTGCCATAGTTCTTGTGAGTTGAGAGACACGCCAGTCAAGAACGTCAATGGCAAAAATAGGACACCTAAGATATTTTGTAGCGTTACGAACTGAAAAATCTTCCCTAAATTGTGGAGAAGAGGATTTTGGCTTAGCGCTAAAGACGCTAGATTGCCAAAGAAAAGGTTAACCAGCGCAACTAATCCTAAAACTGCAATCAGCAAAGCGGCGATCGAGATCGCCAACTTAACCCCATCCATTGCCCCAATAATTAAGCTTTCCATTGGACTGACCTTTTCCAAATCAACCCCTGCCTTTTGAGTCAGTAAGTCATCTGTATGGGCGATTTCGTTCTCGGCAATGGCTTCCGGCAAACCACCTAATGTTCGAGGCACTTCGGTCTCAGGCACTAAAATTTTGGCGATGACAAAACAAGCTGGAATCGCCATGAAGGAAGCAGAAACCAAATGCCCAGTGATGTTAGGAAAAGTGGGTCGAAGCAAACTGCTATACAGTGCCAAGACTGTGGAGGCAATGCTACCAAAGCAAGACGCCAAAATAGCACACAATTCGCTGCGAGTCATGTCCACCAAAAAGGGGCGCACCACTAACATCGATTCAATACCCACAAAAATATTGGCGGCTCCACTCAGTGCTTCTGCCCCGCTCAGATTCATCGACCATCGAAAAATTCGGGCAAATACCGTCACGATCGGCTGAATCAATCGCAAGTTATAGAACAGGGACATTAGCGCCGAAAAGAAAATGACGATTGGTAGGGCACGAAAAGCAAAGACATAGCCCAGATTGAGGTTATCAGGACTGAGTCGATCGCCCGGTACAGGCACATACGGAGGCGTAACTGCTCTAGCAATCCATCGCCCGGCTAAGACTGGACCCGGCACCTGCGCTGCATCAGGCACCAGTAAAGAGCCAAAAATGAATCGAGATCCAGCTTCGGTAGCATCCAGAATGGCATTTACACTATCGTTGATCACCTTCACTGCATCACGCGTTCCTGGCACTAGGAACACTAGCGCTCCCAGCACCAACTGCAACCCAATTCCCCAAAAAATCACTTTCCAGGGAATAATTCGGCGATTTTCAGAACCGAGCCAAGCGATCGCGCAAAGCCCAAAAATGCCCAGAAAAGATAAACCATTCAACCAGGGCATCAGCATCTAGATCCCAAAACGGTACATGGGGGAATTCTATCTTTTCTACGTACCTTGCTGGATATCGCTCCCCGATTTAGAGAGCCAAGAAGCTACTAGAAAAACTTTTTAGTAATACAAAATGCTCCTGAAGGCTGGCTTCTGATACCAATTTAAATTGAGAATATGACACTTAGGAGGTCCCCTAAATCCCCCTTAAAAAGGGGGACTTCAAGACTGGCTTGGGTTTCCCCCCTTTTTACTAGCGCAGCGGTGCATTAGCGCGGGGGCTAGGGGGGATCTAGATCTGTCGCAAACACAAATCAAATTGGTATGACTCCCCGATCGAATGATTAGATTGGACCGATTGGAGAATCGCCATTCCTTCAAGGCAATCTCTCTGCAAAAAAGCAGCGATCGTGTTTTCCACAATTCGCTGCTTTTTAACTAAAAGCAAAGGACAGAACTTCTAACCTTTGTTTTTACCAATTTAGCAAGCTTACTGGGTGGTGGTGAATAGCAGTGTGAATTGAGACTTCGTTTCAATTCACACAACTCCAAATTCATACCCAGAATCAGCAATGCTGGGTTACATAAGTTAGCCGAGACTAATCTATTAACGGTTAATCGTTGCAAACAAAACAAACCAAGCTTGACAACGGAAACTGGACTAGATAGAAGAACCTAGCCCTGCATAAGCACCATAAAAGAACAGTCCAACTACGGTGAGAACACCCATACCAGCGATCGTTGCAACGATCCACAATGGAATTCTTCCACTTCCAGACATGAATTCACCTCCTAAAATTTAGGCAATTTCTAAACACGAAATCTTCAATCTTGAAAAATCTAGTCAACTTTACGCCAGCTAGTTAAAGAAATAACTAGAGAAAAGAATGCCAAGCACAAAAACGAGTAACAGACCTAGATAAAGGGATGTCCGATTTAACTCAACGGGCTGTTTATTGGGGTTAGAACTTTTTGTTTTCACTACTTTTCTACCGTTGAATAAACTGCATCGATGCGATTGCTCCCAAGAAGAAAACCGTGGGAACGGCAAGTGTGTGAACGGCAAGCCACCTAACCGTAAAAATAGGATAGGAGGTTGGTTGGTTGGGGTTATTGCTAGTCATGACTTTAGGGGGTTAAAAACTACTTATCCAGTTGCTTCACAAATTGGTTAATTTGCTGCTTTGCTTCATAACGCTTGTTCAAAATCGGAACTTCTTGCTTAGCTGTGGGATAGTACTCATTTGGACGAGGAGTTCCAAATGCGTCATATGCCAAGCCCGTGCTGACAAACAACCAACCAGCAATAAACAACGCTGGAATGGTAATGCTATGAATTACCCAATAACGGATACTCGTAATAATGTCGCCAAATGGGCGCTCTCCGGTTGTACCAGCCATTCAGATTCCTCCACTACAGACTTCAAAACTTGATCTTAATAATACGAAACCACTGAAACACTCACAAGCAATTAGCAAACAGATTGCGATCGCTGACCTACTCAAACCAAAGATCTGAACAAGCATGCTGATTAGATGAAAAGTAGAAATGGAAATATTGCATCAATCAAGCCAAACCCCGCTGCAAAAAACATTCCTACCAAATCACCAATTGTCCTCTTATTCAAACCAAAATCGCTGACACTCTGAACCAGAAACTAAAGCCCTCAGCCCTACACAAGCTTTTCAGAAAGAACCTTTAAGAAACAGCTTGGTACTTTAGCAAAGTCCCTTTCTGCCCCAAAATGAAGCCCTGTTCAGAATTGACAAAGATAATCTTATATAAGTTTGAGGGTACATCCTCAACATCTTTATCCTTTTGCCAAGTCTGACCACCATCCAAGCTGCAAAGCAAGTTTCCACTGCCTCCTGCAATCCACACCTCGTTGGGTGTACGATATGCCAAATCGAGCAGTCCCCAACTCGTTGCTAACTCAGGACTCTTTGCATCTTCCCACTGTTCGGGATCATCCAACCGAGTAAATTGAACTTGTCCACCCCGCGCTAACATCCAGAGTCGTCCGTCCTGGGTAAAGCCCATGCCCTGGACTCGGCGTGAACTGTTGCGATTGTGGGGAGTCCAAGCCGCCTGACCAGGTTCCCAAGTCGAGTAAAAACTGCCTCTGGACGAAACAGCAACATATCGCCCTTCAGGCGATCTGGCAATACTCCGAACCACGCCCACCGCTTCTTCTACCATCGCTTTCCAGGTTTTACCACCATCGTCCGTGCGGTAGATTGCACCGATGTCGGTCGTCATTTCGGCAGATTGAGATCCAAGTGCCACGATCGCATTAGGTGAACCTGGCAACTTCTCGCTGAGTGGAATACGCGACCAAGAATGACCATCATCACTGGTGTGGAGCAAAAGAGATGGCTGTCCAACCACCCATCCCTCTTGACCATCAAAGCTCACAGAAGTCAAAAGATAGGGCGCATCCAAATTCAGCTTTTTGGGCTGCCAGGTATCTCCCCCATCCGTTGTTTCCAGAATGGTGGACTCGTTCCCCACGATCCAACCGTGCTGAGGACTACTAAAGCTTAGATCGAGCAAGTTTGCTTCAGTCGGTAACTGGAGCACTTGCCAAGGATTGTAGTCTAATAAGGGTAAATAGCCCCCACAGCCTACACACAGCAATCCCACAGCGCATAAAGCTAAAACCCGTTTGAAAAATTTGGAAATCAACTGCATCGATTCAATCACTTCTGTAGAAAATTCATCTCTTGGTAAAGATCGGTAAAGAGACATCAGCCAATCTCGTCACCCCTCGATCGCCTCGAAGCCTGACCGTTTTACTGAAGCCCATAGAAACTCAAAAAGAACAGGCCCGCCAGCGCCAAGCCCCCAAAAATCAAGATGTTTTTTTGACCAGGCGTTAGCGCATTCACGCCCAAACCGTAACCCATATTTTGTTTGAAGCCAGAAGGGTTGCCGACCGGACCCATATTTTGGAACCGGGCAATGGGTGCACCACAAACGGGACAACGCCAATCTTGAGGCAACTCTTCAAACGGGACACCCGGTGCAACCTGATGTTTGTCATCCCCTTTGACAGGCTCGTAGATGTAACCGCAGGCTCCACATTCGTATCGGTCTAGTGTTTTTGGATCAACAGTTTGAGTACTCATACTCTAGAAAGAGAATAGGTGCTAAAGCTTAAATCTCTGTAAAGATGATTCTATCGGGTTTTGGTTGATTTTACAAATCTCAATTTTCCTCTCATTTTCTATAATCCTGCCCAATGAGTTGGTCAATCTATTGCATGTGAGTGAACAATTTGGATTCCCGAGGAGCGGCGCCTCAATGTAACGCCAATCTTTTTAATTCTCGACAGAAAATGTCTTAAGAATTGCATCTCTGAGCCTGAGTGCGGAGTAATTTTCCTGATGCCTGACTAAACAATTCATATATTCTGATCTATTCATGCTCCTGCCAGATTCCACTGAGGAAGACATGAGATTGTAAAGAAAAGCCCCGTATAATGTGAAAGACCAGTTAACATAACGCTTGAAATCCCATTCATCTAGTCATTTAGAGGTCTCCTGCGCCTGTGTTTGTTCTTAGCGGCTACGAATACTTTCTAGGCTTTCTGTTGATTTGCAGTCTGGTGCCTTTCCTGGCGCTGACCGCTTCCAAACTCGTTCGCCCCAGCCGTCGTGGTCCAGAAAGGCGAACCACCTATGAGTCAGGCATGGAACCGATCGGGGGAGCCTGGATTCAATTCAATATTCGCTACTACATGTTTGCCCTGGTGTTTGTCATTTTTGACGTAGAAACTGTTTTCCTCTATCCGTGGGCAGTCGCATTCAATCAGTTGGGGTTATTGGCTTTTATCGAAGCCTTAGTTTTTATTGCAATTCTGGTTGTGGGTCTCGTCTATGCATGGCGGAAAGGAGCACTGGAATGGTCTTGAATTCTGACATCGTGCCACAGGCGGCTAGCGATCGCATCATGAACCCGATCGAGCGCCCCAAGATCACGCAAGAACTGTCTGAAAACGTCATTCTGACGACAGTGGATGATCTATATAACTGGGCAAGACTGTCTAGCCTTTGGCCCATGCTTTATGGCACTGCTTGTTGCTTTATTGAATTTGCTGCGCTAATTGGTTCACGGTTTGATTTCGATCGGTTTGGCTTGGTGCCCCGATCATCGCCTCGTCAGGCTGACTTGATCATCACTGCTGGCACCATTACGATGAAAATGGCTCCGGCATTAGTGCGCCTCTATGAGCAAATGCCCGAACCTAAGTACGTCATTGCGATGGGAGCTTGCACCATCACTGGCGGCATGTTTAGCGTCGATTCACCCACGGCCGTACGAGGAGTAGATAAGCTGATTCCGGTCGATGTCTACCTGCCCGGATGCCCTCCCCGTCCAGAAGCAATCATTGATGCCATCATCAAACTACGGAAGAAAATCTCGAATGAGTCGATGCAGGAACGGGGTGAAACCCGCCAAATCCATCGTTACTACAGCACAACGCATAGCATGAAGGCGATCGAGCCGATTTTGACGGGTAAGTATCTCCAAGTTGAGACCCGTCAATCTCCACCAAAAGAGTTGATGGAAGCGATGGGCTTGCCTATCGCTCCTGCGTTGAAAGCTGCCGAAAAGGAGGGATTGAGTCGTGGCTGAAGCGGAAAAAACGACTGCGCCTCTGGCTGAGGTGGGTAAAATTTCTCGATGGCTCTCTCAAAATGGCTTTGAGCATGAGTCGTTGGGAACGGATGCCAGCGGAGTTGAGATTCTGAAGGTGGAACCAGAGTTTTTGGTTCCGTTCTGTACAGCGTTGTATGCCTACGGGTTCAACTGTCTTCAGTGTCAGGGAGCCTATGATGTGGGACCGGGCGAAGAATTGGTGAGTTTTTATCATCTGATTAAGGTTAGCGATGGTGCCGATCGTCCCGATGAGGTGCGGATTAAGGTATTCTTACCCCGTGAGAACCCCAGCGTCGCCTCTGTTTATTGGATTTGGAAAGCCGCAGACTGGCAAGAGCGTGAGTCCTATGACATGTATGGCATCGTGTATGAGGGGCACCCCGATCTCAAGCGGATCTTGATGCCTGAAGACTGGATCGGTTGGCCTCTCCGTAAGGACTATATTTCGCCAGACTTTTTTGAGCTACAAGACGCTTATTAAAAAGCACTGAGACGCATCGACGTATCTAAACCGGAAAATAATCAGCTAGCGCTGCGCGAAGGAGCGCAGCGCTAGCTGATTTCTCGGCTCAATTGTGAGACCCTTCTCCCAAGATACGGACGATCAAAAACACGAGTCATCGCAAGAGCAACTTCAAAAGTTTTGATCTTGCTCGGAAGTGCTGGGGTTTAGGTGATCGGAAATTGTAAGGTAAAGGTTGTTTGCATCTTCTGACTTTCGACCCAAATCTTTACGCCTAGGGTCTCGGTCAATTTTTTGACCAAGGCCAAACCTAAACCGGTTCCGCCATGTTTCCAGGGATCGCTGTTGGGGATGCGGTAGAAGCGATCGAAAATTCGCTCAAACTCTGCCGGAGAGATTTCTACACCCGTATTGCTGATGCTAAGCAGCAGAAAACTTGAATTGGCAGTCAAGGATGGCGACGAAATACTGGATTGATAAAGCTTTCTTGCATTCAATGGCAGAGCATTTTGAGTTTTGGGATAAAGCGAACTCTTCTGAATGGGCGATCTCTCAGTGATTTGATGACTGGCATTAATGGTAATCGTGCCACCGATCGGGGTGTATTTACAGGCATTGGTCAAAAGTTCGGTAAAAATTCGTTCTAGATAGGAAAGGTCGGTAGTCAGCAGGGGCAGATCATCCGGTAGGTTGAGTTGAATCCGTTGTTGTTGCTGCTGGGCGCGATCGTAAAAAGAACCCACTGCATGAGAAATCCAGACATGAGGGGTAATCGTGCTCATTAACAGCGGTTCTGTTTCTGCATCCAATCGAGAAAGATCGAGCAAGTCATTAATCAGTCGAATTTCTCGCTGACATTCGGTTTTTAAAATATGGAAATACCGTTCTGCCCGCTGTAGGGCGGAGTAGAGCGGAGTAGAGGGGGATGTCGTTAGGGGTTGATCAGGTGAGTGAGACAGGAAATTCGCACCTGCCCGATTGAATAAGACGGTTTCTAGCATCTGAATCGCCATTTTGATGCTTGACATGGGAGTTCTCAGTTCATGAGAAACCGTACTGAGAAAATCATCCTTGAGTTGATTCAGCCGTTCGAGTTCTTTTACCTGAGCCTGAGCTGTTTGATAAAGGCGGGATTGGCGCAGGGCGATCGCACACTGACTGGCAACCTGCTCAACCAAACGAATATCAGCCGCACTAAAGCAATAGTAAGACTGATTGATCAGCCACAAGTCTCCCAAAACTCCTTGATCGTCAAAAATTGGACAGCACAACATTGCCACCTGCCCCCGATCAGGATTAGGAATGAGGGAACAGAACTGAAAGCATTGCGCCTGGAGCAGTTGCCCATAAATTTCTGGAAAATCTGCCAGATAAGAGACTCGCCCATAGGAGGGCAAAACTGAAGTGGTGTATTCGTAATGGATGGTCGATGTCCCGTGCTCCAAATCAAACAGCGCTGCATTACAACAAGAAATCCGCAACCCCCGCACTAGTTCTTCAACCGCACTTTGGAGAATTTGCGTCTCATCGAGAGAATCACGCACGCGATCGGTAATGCGTTTGAGCGCTGATTCAAAGTCATGTGCCAATTGCAATTCAGCCGTTCGTTGTTTGACCTTGCGTTCCAGGTCTGCATTCAGCCGTTGTACATGGTGAAACAGTTCAGATTGTTGAATCGCAATACTGACCTGGGTTGCCAGTTGTTTGAGCAAGGTCAGTTCCCAGGCTTGCCATTGACGAGGTGCGGCGCATTGATGAGCAATCAGCAGTCCCCAGAGCTTTTCACCTTGTAAAATCGGAATCACGAGGTTGGCTCTGACTTGAAATTGTGCCAGTAGCTCAATATGGCAAGGCTGAATCCCTTCGTGATAAATATCGGCTTTCGCGGTCACTAACCCTTGCTGAAATTTTTCAACATACTCTTTAGCCAGGCAAGGATCGAGGATGGTTTGATTCAGAATGGATTGCCAACCGGGGGCAACAGATTCAACCACAACGGTGCCACTGAAGTCTTCTTCTAGACGATAGACCAAAACCCGATCGACTTGGAGTAGATGCTGCACTTCAGCAACTGTCGTTTCTAAAATTTCGTTCAGGTCAAGCGATTGACGAATCCGTTGGGTAATGGCTCCGATTAATCGTTCCAGATCAGCTTGCTGTTGCAAAACCACTTCTGCTAGTTTGCGATCGGTAATGTCTCGCCCAACCGACTGAAACTCCACCACCTTTCCTGTTGTTGCATCACAAACCGCTTGATCTGTCCATTCCTGCCAAAGGATGGACCCATCAGCCGCTAAAACTTGATGTTCGTAGGTAATTGAGCCTTTTGTTTGCAGAAGCGTTGCAATTTTTTGGCGTGGGATAGCACGATCGGATGGCGGAATCAAGTCAAAAAAACTATAACCAATTAATTCCTGCGGAGATTTTCCAAAAAATTCGCAGTATGCACGATTCACAAAGGTTAGAGTGCCATCAACCAAAAAACAGCAGACTAACTCTGACAAATTGTTCAGAACTTTTTGATGACGGACTTCGTTCTTACACAGGGCTGCTTCGGTGCGCTGGCGCTCTTGAATTTCTCGGCGAAGTTCTTGATTAGCACGTTCCAACTGCTGAGTCCGTTCTAGAACGCGCTGTTCGAGTTGTTCGTTCAGGCTACGAATCTTGGCTTTTGCTTGCTTACGTTCAGTAATATCCCGTAATACTGACAGATGGCGATGGGGTAAAAAGTGGGTGGTGGTGGCATATTCGACGTCGCGCAAAGTGCCATTGGAGGATTGGAGACAACATTCCCCTATGAATCGTTGCTCGGTCTGTACAGTTTGCCAATTTTTGAGAAATTCCTTGTCGGCTGTAAAGAAATCAGTGATATTTCTGCCAAGTAATTCTTCTCTAGGCAGGTCAAATAAATCGCAAGCTGCGGGGTTGACATCAATGTAGCGACCTTCAGCATCAGTGATGATCATCGCGTCGATCGCCCCTTCAAAAAAAGCCCGAAGTTGGCGATCGCGTAACGAAGCGAGGGTTGTAGCCTGCTCCCCTAATTCATCTTCAGCCAAGCTCACCAGATCTTGAGAGCTGGCTGAATAATCCTGCTCTGGATGGCTACTGGCGTTAGAACGAGTTGGATATCGATTGGGGTTCATTGTTTAAGATTGCCCCCTTATGAGAACTGAATGCACGATCGTCAGTCGCGTGACATTAACTAAATTTTTCCCAAAATCGCCTTTTTTTTACGGTTACTGACTACAGCTTAATCTTGCTTATTTTGCTTGGTTAAAGATGAATCCCATCGGGTAGAAAATAACCATTGTTTACGGAATAAAGCGGCACTCTCTGACTGAAAAACAGTAAAGTCATGCAATCTTCTCTATCAGAGGGCAAAAAACGTCGTTTGCGTTAATAGAAAAAACGATGTGTTTCGATTAAGCCTTGAATTATCTCACATTCTGGAACAGATGGAGTTTAATCGCCGTTTTTAGATGTTTAATTTTAGGACCCATCAGATTTTTCAGGCTGCTCAATCAAGATTTATTCAAGCATTGAGTTTCTCTGAGGCAACCGGGTGATGTTCTAGATCCGTTGCGAACATTTTGGAACGCTGCCAGGCAATCGTCCAGTCAGGTTTTTGGGGAGGGCTTACCCGAGATTCCCTTAAGCAAAAGCAGTCTCAAATTCGCCCATTCGGCTTGCTTCCAAGTAGTTGGGTCTTCCATAGATTTGTGAGAGTTGCCCAGTCTGAACTAAGACTTGTCTAACTTCGCGATTGGTAATGGTTGCCAGGTCGCGTCCGGAGACCAAGGCGATCGCAGCGGCAATTCCAACGCCCTGCCCCACTGCTGTATTAAACTCAACAATCCGACCGGCGGCACAGGCATAGCCTTCAAATCCGGAAGCAGGACTGACGACTGCCAGATTTGGGACATTGCGCACCAGCGCATGGCGAATGCCGAGATTGAAGAGAGGCGGTTCATGGAACGAGACGCTGCTGAGACCATTCTCAGAAGCTTTTTGTCCTAAGCCAGTGATTCCACCCCGAACGTCTAGATGATAACCAAAGGTGCCTAGAGCTTCTTCTTCCGGCACTCCGCCTTCGTACATCTGAGCGGCTCGTAAAGGCTCCACAACGCCAACAATATTGCCTGCGTGACGAATATACAATTCAGAGGCGGGTCTTACCACTGTTGCCCCGAGGCTTTTGAGCCACTTCTCAATAAACTGCATTTCGTTGAGCATGGCAGCGGTTGGTTTGGCAGCGCCTCTGGCAAGGGTTTCTGCTTGAGCACCTGTGACATAACACAAAAAGGCGTTCCACGAGAGCCGATCGCCCGGTAAAATCGCGATATTTGCCTGATCAAGAATGGCACCACTTTCAGACAGGGATAGCTTTTTGCCCCGAAACGAGTGATAGGCGATCGACAAGGCTTTGCAACGCACATCTGCGTGATCTTGCCCAACATACAGCGATTTCAAAGCCCATTGCGAATTCATCATTTCGCTACAAAAGCTCGCCGCTAGCGTAGGATTAGACCCTGCTGCAACATTGACATAAACCTGTGCCTGAGCATCGTTTGGATTAGTAAACCGTTTGAGGTATGCCAGTTCGATCGCTCTAAGTTTTTGAATATTGAGTCCTTCGGTCTCAAACGCCAGAGTTACAGGTAGTTCCGAGTCGGGCAAGCCAAAGGTGGCAAAGCCCTGAAGCTTTTGTACTCCTGCTGCTTGCGCGAGTTCAGCATTCACCGTCGAGTCAATGAACTGTTTGGCTAAATAAGTTTCCCCTTTGGTCAAAACAATCCCCGTCAGTTTGCCCGCATTTTGGAGAACCGAAGCAATTTCCACCCGGCTAATGATGTCTGCTCCCACTTCGCTCAACATTTGGCGAAGCGTCACATCTGCTTGGCGGGGATCAAGCGCAACCTGGTTGACATACGCTCTCTGCAAAAATTCCTTATAAATTGCAACAGGATCGCCAAAAACGGGTAGGCAATAGGTTTGACGAATCTCAGCGGGAATATAGCTACGGTCGAGATATGCCAACCCCCCTCTAACCAGATGCCCACCAACGCCTTCCTGGGAGTTGCCTTTAAACATAATCAGCGATTTGAGATGCTTGCCTGTACGGCGACGATATTCTCTGGCAGCAGCAACAATTGCCAAAATGCCGGGAACTTCATCCCCAAATCCAATCAAGTCGTAGGAGCGGGTTACAGAAGGCATAGCTGAGGTCATAGATTTAAGATGCAGCAAGTGAGCGCGGAGACGATCGAGCAATTCAGCAAGCGCAGAATAATCTCAGTTCTCTACCCTAGCTCAAAACTCAAAATCCAAACCCTCCTTCTTGCTAAGTTGCTCAAATGATTGATTGTGATTTCAAAAAAATGGGGATCGAGATCGGCTGAGATCACGACTTTACAGACCTTACAAGGGGTTTGCCGACAAAGCTTCACTCGACCTGCATGGTTACACAACCTTCAAAATTGGCACAACCTTTCCGATCAAAGACTAATTTAATGAACTTTTCTAAAGCACAGACTGAATTCTGAAATTAAGCCCCCCTACTTGTTTAGAATTAGGTTCAAATTCTTCTTCCGCTTTTCAGATATTTCAGGAATATTAAATATGACTGAGCAGCTTGTTAAGCCCTACAACGGGGATCCTTTTGTAGGTAATTTATCTACACCTATCAGTGATTCCGCTTTTACCAGGGCTTTTATTGGCAACCTTCCAGCCTATCGGAAAGGGCTTTCACCGCTCCTTCGTGGGTTAGAAGTGGGTCTGGCACACGGATATTTTCTGATTGGTCCCTGGGTGAAACTTGGTCCCCTGCGGGATTCAGATGTTGCTGCCCTGGGTGGACTGATTTCGGCAATTGGATTGATCTTGATCGCAACCGCCTGCCTGTCGGTTTACGGTCTGGTTTCTTTCCAGGACGGAGGCAGTTCTAGCGATTCTTTACAAACATCTGAGGGTTGGAGCCAATTTACAGGTGGCTTCTTTATTGGAGCAACTGGCAGCGCCTTCGTTGCATACTTTTTGCTCGCCAATATCTCAGTAGTAGATGCCATTTTCCGCGGCTTGTTCAACTAGGTTTTCTGACTTGATAATTTTTTCATGACAGAATTTTGTCTCTAGTTGCACAAATTGTGCTCATAAGTTTAGGATTTTAGGGTTTGATTGCAAAAAAACGCAGTCAAACCCTTTTTTTGGGATTTGACGATCGGCTCTGATTTACTTAAAGTCAGAAAGCATGCTTGCTCTTTTGGAAGATAAACAACTGCCCGCTCCAAGGATGCCCTTATTGCAATTTCACTACTTGATTGCTTCATCCACAGCAGACCTTTCTACTCAATACTCGTATGCAAGCCTCTAAACCCGCGATCGCTGATCCGGCTTATGATATTTTTCGCCAAATTCGCTCTCCCCTTGATGCCATTTTTGCACCCAAAACAGTGGCTGTGATTGGTGCCACCGATCGCCTTGGCAGCGTTGGGCGCACTGTGCTATGGAACCTGATCAGTAGTCCTTTTGGGGGGACGGTGTTTCCGGTCAATCCGACTCGACAGAGTGTTTTGGGCATCAAAGCCTATCCCAGCATTGCAGATGTGCCAGAACCTGTTGATTTGGCATTGGTCGTGACTCCAGCGGTCACCGTGCCGGGGGTGATTCGAGCCTGTGTAGACGCTGGGGTGAAAGGAGCTATTATTATCTCAGCCGGATTTAAGGAAATTGGTGCGCCAGGGATCGCCTTAGAGCAAGAGATCCTGGCAGAGGCACGGCGAGGTAAATTGCGCTTGATCGGTCCCAACTGTTTAGGGGTCATGAGTCCCCATACAGGACTGAATGCAACCTTTGCTAGTACGATTGCTCGTCCTGGCAGTGTGGGGTTTATTAGTCAAAGTGGTGCGCTCTGTACCTCAATTTTGGATTGGAGTTTTCGCGAAAATGTGGGGTTTAGTGCATTTATTTCGATCGGCTCGATGTTGGATGTTAACTGGGGAGATTTGATCGATTATTTGGGTGATGATCCCAATACTCACAGCATCGTGATCTATATGGAGTCGATCGGAGATGCCCGGGCGTTTCTGTCCGCTGCCCGTGAAGTTGCCCTGACCAAGCCTATTATTGTGATTAAATCAGGCAGAACTGCGGCAGCCGCCCAAGCTGCGGCTTCGCATACTGGAGCACTGGCGGGTCGCGATGGAGTGCTGGATGCAGCTTTTCGTCGCTGTGGTGTATTGCGCGTTGACACGATTAACGATCTATTCAACATGGCAGAAGTGCTGGCGAAACAACCTCGTCCCAGAGGGCGTCGCCTAACGATTCTGACCAATGCCGGAGGACCTGGTGTTCTAGCAACCGATGCATTAATTCGGGGAGGGGGAGAATTAGCCGACCTGTCGCCTGAGACGATCGCGGCATTGGATGCTATTCTGCCAGCCCATTGGAGCCACCAAAACCCGATCGATATTTTAGGGGATGCTGATCCCGATCGCTATGCCAAAGCGGTCGAAGTTGCTGCCAGCGATCCCAATAGTGATGGATTATTGGTCATTCTGACGCCTCAATCGATGACTGATCCCACGGAAACCGCCATTCGTCTCAAAGCCCTAGTTCAAACTCAGTTAACAGCCTGCTTGCACAATAAAACTCTGCTTGCCAGTTGGATGGGGGGGGCCGAAGTCACACCAGGTGAAGAAATTCTCAATCAAGCTGGGATATTTACTTTCCCTTTCCCCGATACTGCTGCTCAGGTTTTTAACTACATGGGACGCTACAGTTACAGTCTGAAAGGACTGTATGAAACGCCAACCCTCCCCCCGGATGGAGAAGAAGATCAGGCACGAGCGGCTCAGATTCTCGACTTAGTGCAGCAGTCGGGACGAACCTTGTTAACCGAGTATGAGTCCAAGCAATTGCTCGCTGCGTATGGCATTCCAGTCGTAGCAACCGCGATCGCCCAGACTGAAACTGAAGCTGTGGAAATAGCCGATCGCATCGGTTATCCAGTTGTCCTTAAACTGTTTTCCGAAACCATCACCCATAAAACGGATGTGGGTGGCGTTCAGTTGAACCTAGCTCATGCAGAAGCCGTGCGTCAGGCATTCCAATCAATCCAAGCCTCGGTAGCACAGTGGGAAGCCACGCTAGATCCCAATGTTTTAGGGACCGCATCTACCCCGGCATTTCTGGGAGTTACGGTTCAGCCTATGCTGAAGCTAGAAGGTTATGAATTGATTATTGGGAGTTCTCTCGATCCCCAATTTGGACCCGTTTTGCTCTTTGGCAGTGGTGGGCAATTGGTTGAAGTGTTTCGTGATTCGGCATTGGCACTGCCGCCACTCAACACCACCCTGGCGCGACGCATGATGGAGCAAACCCAAATTTACAAGGCATTACAGGGTGTGCGGGGGCGGGCGTCCATCGACTTGGCAGCGCTGGAGCAATTGTTAGTGCTCTTTAGCCATCTGGTGGTGGAACATCCCTGGATCAAAGAAATCGACATTAACCCGTTGCTGGCTTCTCCAGACCAATTAATTGCGCTGGATGCCCGTGTGGTCTTGCATGACCCGACTACACCAGAATCTGAATTACCCAAACTGGCGATTCGTCCTTATCCTTTGCAATATGCACGCGCCTGGACTTTGCGGAATGGCACACGGGTGGTAATTCGCCCCATCCGCCCAGAAGATGAGCCGTTGATGGTGCAGTTGCACCAAAACTTGTCGGAAGAAAGTGTGTATTTTCGTTATTTTCATATGATGGGTTTGAAGCATCGGATTTCCCACGATCGCCTCACTCGTATCTGTTTTATTGACTACGATCGCGAAATGGCACTGGTCGCGGACTACCAAAATCCTGAAACCCATCGCCATGAAATTTTGGCAGTGGGACGACTGAGTCAGGTGCACGGCAGCAATGAAGCCGAGTTTTCGATGTTAGTGGGCGATCGGCATCAGTGTCAGGGGCTGGGGACTGAACTGTTGCGACGGCTAGTCCAAGTAGGGCAGGATGAACGATTGGATTGCATTACGGCTGAAATCTTGGCTGAAAACCGTCCCATGCAGCGTGTTTGTGAAAAACTTAACTTTCAAATTGCCCGATCGCCAGAGCCAGAAATCGTTAAAGCAGTGCTATTTCTTTCTTAGGAATCAATCCATTTTCGATCACTTTCATCCGAACACCCCCTGCCGGAGCCAGGGTAAACCCACGGCGTTGCAACTGGACTGGCTGCTTTTCTGCCAGGTTAAATTGTACCTGAGCAATGGCCGTTGCCAGCACCAATTTCATTTCCAACTGTGCCAATGCGTAGCCCAAACAGCGACGGTTCCCTCCGCCAAAGGGTAAGTATTCAGAGGCAGAATATTGCCGTTCAAAAAAGCGTTCTGGTTGAAATTGGTGCGGTGCTGGGTAGAGATCTTCTCGATAATGCACCAGGTAAATGCTGGGCATGAGGGTGGTTTCGGCATCGTAGAATTGCCCTGCGATCGTCATTGCCGATTTAGTAATCCGGGGGAATAACACCGGGATCACCGGATACATTCGCAAGGTTTCCTGGCACACAGCGTTGAGATAAGGCAGTTGGGCAACTTCCATTGGATTGGGATCATCGCCCAATTGCACCAGTTCCCACTGCAGTTTTTTCAAAATTTCGGGATGCTTGTGGATTTCGTAGAATGCCCAGGCAAGCAGGATCGCTGTAGTTTCATGTCCTGCTAACAGCAGGGTGAGAAGTTCATCCCGTAACTCTTCATCACTCATGGGTTGTCCGTTTTCGTCTCGTGCCGCCATCATTAAACTGAGGATATCTGTGGAGAGTTCAGCCCCCATGGTTCGGCGCTCTTCAATTTCTGCCTGAAGTAAATTATGAATTTGTTGCTGGCGCTGTTTCATTTTGCCCCAGGGAGTCCAGGGACCCCAGTCTTTTTGAAGAAAGCGCAAAAACAACAGGCTGGAACTGAGGGGAGAATCGGTCATATTGCTCCAGTCAATCAACAGTGGTTTGATCTGCTGGTAGCGTTCTCCTTCACTCAGCCCAAAGACGATTTGCAAAATCACTTCCAGGCTAATCTGCTGCATGGCAGTGCGCGCGATCAACGATTGACCAGGTTGCCACTGGCTGGCAATTTGCTGAGTAATCTGGCAAATCTTTTGGGCATAGGTCTGGAGCCGATCGCCATGGAAAGGGGGCATCAGAAGTTTGCGTTCGCGACGGTGACGATCGCCATCCAACAGCATTAGCGAATTGCTACCAATCAGCGGTCTAGCCAGCTCATTAGCGCGTCCTGCATCAAAGCAACGCGCATCCTGGCTGAAAATTTCTTGCAATGCTTGCGGGTTACCCATGATCACATACGGTCCCATGCCACTCAAGCAAAGCGTGAAAATATCGCCATACTTTTTCTGACAACGCACCTGAAATTTAATGGGATCAGCAATCCAGGTAATCAGCTGCCACCAGGGTGGGCTGGTCACGCAATTGGGTAATTGGCTCACGGCAATGCTCCCCCTCCAGGTCTGAGAATGTTCTTACTCTAGCAAAGCCTTTCATTTCAGGTGCTAGGAACCCTTGCATCGACCCTGTTACTAATGATTGCTTCTACTGAGAAAGCAATTTTCTTGAGCCATGATGGAACTAGGAGAAGATCTGGACGACACCATTGTCATTCATAGACGAAGGTGCCTTATGGGCTACGTAAATTCTCCACCCGATCATCCCACTTCCCCCTCTAAAAAAACGACCTTAAAGTATCTTAAGATGCTTTTCCTGCAAGCTTTACGGCAAACCAAAGGGTTTCTTGAGGCACAAAAGTTACCCTACGTGGCCAACAAAGCTTGCTCTGTCTATATTGGTACCACTGATAAAGCTCATCAGGCCAAATGTCGTCACCTTTTACAAACTCGTTTGGAGCTAAACCCTGCCCAACTGCACCGTTTTTTCCACACCACAACGGGGGAAAAGTTATTGGCGTGGTTTGAGCGCTTCTTTCACTTACCGGACGATCGTCCCAATTCATCGGGCTTCAAGGATTTATTACTCCAGATGGCAGCTGATCCAGAAGGGTTGTCGATTCTCAGCTTTGTGGATCGGTTTCCCCAGACTTTGCAACTCAACCTCGATCAATTGCTACTGACTGCAAAGCGTGTAGAACTGTTGCTGAAAGAAACGGATGCCATGATCGCGATCATTCGAGAATTGGCGATCGGCGAAACTCAGGCAGAGAAGGAGTTAGCAAGCGCAGTTTATTTTGCCGATCGCATCGATTTGCGGCAACCAGGTCCTTTTGCGGTGAAGCAATTTATTTTGCTTTTAGAAAAAACGACTGGAACTGCTGCCCACGCAAATTTGTCCCCTTTGCGCGTCTCTTGCTATCAACCCGAACCGTTGCCTACGGGACAAGTTCCGGTGATTATTCAGTCACACGGTTTAGCCTCTAATCCAGAAGAACTGGCTCCCTATGCCGAACATCTGGCATCCTATGGCTATTTTGTTGCCGCGCCGCAACATCCTGGTAGCGATGCAGAACAGGTACGCAATATGCTGGCGGGTAACACACAGGAATTGTTTAAGCTGACAGAGTTTGTCGATCGTCCGTTGGATATTCGGGATCTCTTGGATGAATTGGAGCAGTGCAACGCTAGTGAATTTGAGAATAAGCTGAATTTGAATGCTGTAGGGGTGATGGGTGACTCGTTTGGGGCTTACACAGCGTTTGCTTTGGCAGGCGCAGAGATCCAGTTTGATAAGTTGGAAGTCGCCTGTGGGATGGCAAGTGCTGATCCAAATATTTCGCTCTTGTTGCAATGCGAAGCCCTGGAATTGCCCCGGCAATCGTATGACTTGAGAGACGATCGGGTGCAAGCCATTTTTTCCATGGATTCAGTCGGTAGCGAAGTGTTTGGTCAACAAGGCATTGCCAAAATCCAGATTCCCACTTGCCTAATTGCTGGGAGTCATGATGCAGCCGCACCCCTGGCACTCGAACAAGTGCGGATTTTTCAGTGGCTCACATGCTCAAATCATGCTTTAGCCCTGGTGCAGGGAAAGGCTCATATTCAAGATGTCAAACGTCTAGTCAACACCCTGGATTTGCAAATTAAAATGACTCCGTCATCGGTAACCCTTGCTCAGAACCGATACTTTGAACAATATACCAAAGCACTGTGTCTTGCTTTCTTTAGCCAATATTTGGCATTCCCAAATGATGCTTTCCCTCGCTTTAGTGCCAGTTATGCAGCTTATCTCAGTCATCCCCCAAGTGATTTGTGGCTCATTAGCCAGACCTCAAGCCCGCTGCTAAAACAGAAATTGCAAGCGTTGGATACCACGCGACTGGTTGATGAAATGACTTTTTCTCGGAGACACGATCATGTCACAGGTTGAGCCGTTACAAGTTGAAGGCACATTTCCAGGCGCGGATGGTCTGGAGCTTTACTATCGAAGCTGGCATCCGCCGGTGCCACCTCAAGCAGTTTTGGGGATTGTGCATGGCTTGGGCAGCCATAGTGGTTGGTTCGACTCTATCGGGGAGGCATTGCTGCCACGAGGTTATGGAGTTTATGGGTTTGATTTGCGTGGACATGGACGATCGCCAGGACAACGGGGTCATATTCGCCACTGGGCAGAGTTTCGGGCAGACTTTGACCATTTTTGGCAATTGATGCACCGCCAACATCCCCACCTGCCCTGCTTTGTTTTGGGACATAGCCTGGGAGCCATCATCGTATTGGACGATGCTTTGCGTACTCCTCAACGACTATCCGGCATAATTGCGATGGCTCCGGCACTGACCCCGGTAGGCGTCCCGCCCCTACGGTTAGCGATCGGACGGTTGCTTTCCCAGGTCTATCCGCGCTTTACGCTCAACAGCGGGATTTCCAAAAGTGCGGGTTCTCATGATCCAGCGATCGTGGCGGCTTATCTCAACGACCCCCTTCGGCACACCAAAGGAACCGCCCGGTTAGCCACGGAATTTCTTCAAACTGTCCGGTGGATTCAGACCCATCTCCAACGGTTGCAAACGCCAATTTTGATCTTGCACGGCAGTGATGATGGGGTGGCACTACCTGCCAGTAGTCGATGGCTGTTTGAGCAAATTTCATTCATGGATAAGGAATATCGCGAATATCCAGGTGGCTATCACGATTTGCACAACGATCTGGAGGCACCGCTCGTCGCCGCAGATATTGCCAACTGGCTCGATCGTCACGTGCGTGGAGAACGCCCGATTTGTAAACTTAGCGATCGGCGTCTGCTTATCTCGCATCACTAGTGGTCTGTCAAGACTGTTTTGAGGGGTTGAAAACCCCTCAAAACAGCTTAAAAATGGATTTTTGTAGATTTGAGTAACCCTTCCAATCGATGTCTACAGGATCGGGTTCAACCCTATCAACCAGATGTCTAGATGGCACATAGGTCCGATTTACTGGAGACGCTCGCTGGAATCTGCCTCCGACGATAGAAGTTGATGGATTCGGGTCGCCAACTGGGTCAAACGCACAGGTTTGGTGAAGTAATCAGTCGCACCTGCTGCCAGACATTGTTCGCGATCGCCTGGCATCGCTAGCGCAGTGAGTGCAATGATGGGCACCTGGATCAAGGTTGAATCGGCTCGTAATTGTCGAATTGCTTCCAGTCCATCCATCCCTGGCATTTGAATATCCATCAAAATCAAGTCGGGGTGATGGGTTTGGATTAAGTCAATGGCTTCCTGTCCGTTGCCTGCTAAAAGTAAGCGATACCCACGCATTTCCAAATAGGCAGACATCGTTTCGATATTGGCAGGGTTGTCTTCGGCTAAAAGAATCAGGGGAGCCAAGGGAGAATTGGCAGGGGCTGTACTGGAAATCTCCTCAGTCTCCAAGCTAGCGGTGGTCGAGTGAGATGACGGGGTTGGCATAGAGCGAGATGGGGGCGGCTCTGGGGAGGAGAGGAGCGATCGATTAGTTGGCTCGATCTCGCAACCCTGAGCAGGAATTCGCACTGTAAAGCAACTTCCGCATCCCGGTTCGCTCTGAACTGTGACCTCACCACCGTGCAACTCTACAATTTGACGCACTAAGGCAAGACCCAATCCAGTCCCGTTGTATTGACGGTTCAGCTTACCATCGATTTGCACAAATGCTTGAAAGAGCTGCGGAAAATATTCTGGCGCAATGCCAATCCCTGTATCGACCACAGCAAACTCAAGCCAGCAGCCTGAGGCTTTCAGGGAATCAGCATGATCCTCTATTCGACTGTTGACCTCCAGGGTCACAGCCCCTCCTTCGGGCGTGAACTTCACAGCATTATTGAGCAAGTTGATGAGTACTTGACGCAAGCGACGATCGTCCGCCTGAATACTATGAACGTTAGTAGCAATCTGACTCGTCAGGCGAATATTTTTCTTGAGTGCCATTTGCCGCACAAAAGTGAGGCTGTTATTGCACAGACTACGAATCGACACTTCGCTGATGTCGAGTTCCAATTTGCCAGACTCAATCTTCGACAGATCGAGAATGTCATTAATTAGCTCTAGCAAATGTTGACCACTTCGTTCAATGGTGGCGATCGCTTTTTTCTGAGCATCGTTCAGTGCCCCGAAGACTTCTTCCAGGAGTCCTTCTGACATCCCTAAGATCGCATTGAGGGGAGTGCGCAATTCATGACTCATGTTCGCCAAAAATTCATCTTTAAGACGAGTCGCACGCATCAGCTCAGCATTGGTTTGGATCAGTTGTTCGTGGCTCTGGCGGAGTTTTTCTTCTGCCTGTTTGCGATCGCGGTTATCGACCAGGGTGGCTCGATTGCAGAGATAGTTCCCATGTTCATCTTTGAGCGCAAACGCACTAATCAATACAGGCAAAATGCTGCCATCTTTACAGAGCATGTCATATTCTAGATTTTTGACCCGCCCCTGTTGTTGAAAATCGGCATGATCTTGCACGAAAGCGTGACCACTAGCTTCGGTGAAGAATCGCATAATCGGCTGACCCAGCATTTCTTCACGGGTATACCCCAACCATTGCAATTCGGTTTCGTTGACTTTGAGGTAACGACCATCTGGATCGAGGGAGTGGTAACCGCAAGGGGCATTGTTATACAGATCCTCAACTTCACGGGTGTAGGTTTCTAGTGCTTCTTCGATGTGTTTACGAACCGTGATGTCAGTCAAGGTCCCAACATAACCGAGCAAGTTGCCATTTGCGTCAATTTCAGGCAATGTCTGGCTATAGGTCCAAACCATCTGACCGTCAGGACGGAGATGCCGACATTCTGTCTGATAGCCTGTACCGATTCCTTCTCCCTGTTCAAATTTCTTCGCCCAGTCTTGGAAGATACGATCGCGATCTTCAGGATGCAAGGTCTGAAAACAGCCCATTCCCAGCGCTTCTTCGATCGGTCTGCCCATCATTTCAGACCAGCGATCGTTGACATAAACGCATTGTCCTGCGGCCTCTTGGCGGAAAATCACGACGGGTACTGCTTCGGTTAAGGTGGCATAACGCTGCTCACTTTCTCGCAGGGCTGCTTCAGCTTGCTTGAGATCGGTGATGTCAAAGTGACAACCAATCACACGGGCGGGCTTGCCCTCGGCATCCCACTCAATCACTCTTCCAGAGCAGATAACCCAAACCGTGGACCCATTTTTGTGGTGGTATCTTAGCTCGTTATAGTAAGGAATTTGTCCTCGGCTCTGCACATGTTGCTCGAAGCTTTCTATTGCCTTCGGTAAATCTTCTGAAAAGATTAATTGCTTCCATGTGTTTGGCGAATTGGGCAATTCATGGTCTTCGTAGCCAAACATTTGCTTGAAACGCGGACTGATATATTGGTGAGCATTGGGAATATCGGCTTCCCAGTAGCCTGCCAGTATCGTTTCGAGAATGTTTTCCAGAAGGGTGAGTTGTCCCCGCATCTTTTCAGTTTCCAGGCGTTCGGCTTCTGCCTGTCTACGATCGGTGATGTCTTCAATCACTGCCATCAGATAGGCAGGTTGATTAGAAAAATCATGAACCACAGAAACCGTAATGTTCGTCCAAATAAAGGATCGATCTTTGCGAAGATAGCGTTTTTCTATCGAATAGGTTGATAGGTTGCCACTGATCAGTTGGTGAGTTGCTTCTAGATCGGCTGCGAGATGATCGGGATGGGTGATTTCCTGAAACGTCAGGGTTTGTAGCTCTGCTTGCGAATATCCCACAATGTCGCAAAAGCGTTGATTAACCCGCAGGAACTTGCCAGCAAATGAGACATGGGTGATGCCAACCGCTGCTTGTTCAAAGGTGTTACGAAATCGCTGTTCGCTTTCTCGCAAGAATATTTCGGCTTGTTTACGCTCGGCTAACTCAATTTGGATTTGTTGGTAGGTGCTTGCCTGCTGAATCGCGATCGCAATTTGCACTGCCAGTTGATCGAGCAACTCTAACTCGACTGTGTGCCAATGACGGGGAGCAGAACATTGGTGAGCAATTAGCAAACCCCACAATTGATTGTTCACCAGAATGGGCACGACCAAGTTGGCTTTGACTTCAAATTGTTCTAAAAGCTGGATATGACAAGGAGTTAAGCCTGCTTGATAGATATTCTCGATCGCCCGCTTTTTCCCGTGAGCATAATTTTCTCCTGCCGTCCGTTGAAAGCAGGTATCTTCAATAAGTGCGTGCAACGATACAGTCCAATTGGGTTGTACCGACTCAGCCACAACCTCACCGCTCATATCTGGCTGAAATTGATAGACCAGCACCCGATCGGCTTTGAGAAATTGGCGGACTTCAGTAGTCGTGGTATTCAGAATCTCATCCAGATTCAACGATTGCCGGATGCGAAGGGCGATCGTAGCAATCAATTGTTGCTGATCTCGACCTTGCTCAAGTTGTTGGGTCAGATGCATGCGTTCGACCGCGTTATGAACCGAGCGTTGCAAACTGGCAGAGGTTAATTGATCTTTGATCAAATAATCCTGCGCCCCATTTTTCATTGCATTGATTGCAAAATCCAGAACATTCTGCCCGGTCAACATAATGACAGTAGACTGAGCAGGACTCAACCGCCTTCTGAACTGTTGCAAACAGTTTAGACCATTGAGATCAGGCAAGCACCAGTCCAACAAAACCAGGTCAGGAATTTGATTTTGACACCACTCTAAAGCCTCTGTTGCGGTTTCAGCTTCCACAAACTGGTAATTGTAGAAGTTATCTTGGTTGAGAAACCGACGATAAGTCATTCGGTCTTCAACGCAATCATCCACCAATAGCAGGGTAAGGCGAGAGGCTTTACTCATGGGTCAACTTTTCTTCACGAGTCACAACAATTTGAACGATGAAATAAACAGCAAAACACCTCGAGTAAAAGGGGGATTTTTAACTTTTTGTAGAGTTTGTGCGTCGTCCCTGTGTATCAATAAAAACAAAGTTGCCTTTGCTTGTACCTAAATTAAGCATTACATAAAATTCAAAAGCTTAATCTTAAGAGGTTCAAAATTTACCTTGTAGAAAAATAACAGGGAGCTTGATTTCAAAGTTTTTAGCTGCTTGGGGTGTTTTCCGAATCGGCGAGCAGGGCTGTGACAACAACCAGAATGACTGAAATGAACCAGCGAGTCTCAGTCTAATCCCAGCCACTTCTGCACTAAAATCCGTCACCTGAAATATATCCGTAGAAATAGCATTCCCACTTAACCGGAACTTATCACCCGGAACAGCGATTAGGATCCCGTCGTAAGTGTTCCCTGGTGAAAAACCATTTTCCAATGATTGTCAATTAATTTCCAGATGGAACTACGGAGGGAATAGATAGGTATTTCACTGGACGATTGATATTGAACCACTCGATAAGTCACTAAAACCACACCTGCTGCCAAAACACAGGTCTGGAAATCTAAGAGGGATTGACAAACCACACCCTCTTGTGGTTCGTTTTGCAATGTATGAATTGCTTGCTGCTTATCATAAACTTGCCCAGAACTGCCAAACTCAAAAAACTCATCCGCAAGTAACGCTGCTACACTTTCCCCAGATTTCCGCAGCTCTGGGTGAAGCAGTTGTTCTTCCAACTCTCGAAGCAGCACTTCCTGTAAATTGCTAACTGACATGATGGCACCTCATCAAACTGAAACCTTACCGTTGTAACGTATCAGTTCTCTGACAGCAAGGATTTGCTATCACGAATTAATATCGCTGTCTAGGAAGCGGATTGAGGACATTAATGAGCACGTCAATAACGTATGGAGACAGAGTTATGTTGGGAAAAGGGTGCCCCTTTTTCCACTCGGTGAAGGGTAGTGCAGTTTGATAACTGTCTACCTCTTGGCAAAATCGACCTTGATACCCTTTATTCTGAAGCCGGGTAACCAAGCAAAAGAGTTGGGGCTGTTTCCCAATTCGTTGATGTCCCATTCAAGGGTGTGCTCCTTCTGATACCTGAGTTGAAACCAGTTTAGATTACTGTCTGAGTTCAGGGTGTGCACGCAAGAACAATGTTCCCGATCGTTCTCTATGCAAGTTCAACAGGTTCTCTACAGCAGTGATTGATGAACTTGAAGTCGCTTTAAATTAAACGCCTTCTCAGGAGAATTGACCGAACCTGCGAACAGAATTATTGGAGGAATCTTCCATGAGTTTTCGTTTCATACCGCTGCTACGCGGTCAGATTTTGTTTGGATTTGGCAGCGCCTTGGCAATGAGTGTGACGATCGGTGCAGTTTCGGTACAAGCCAAGCCTGCAACCAGCCCATTCTCACCTACGGGTAACTTCTCACAGCTTAAGTCAACCCGCCCGGCGACTAACGAAATTCCGAAAACGACCAGTCCGACTCCTAGTCCAATACCGGTGAAAGGCGAGCGATCTCAACCCACGCCAACGCCAGTTCCTGCTGCGATGCCAACGTCCCCTGCGATTCCAACTGCACAAGTTACTCCTTGCACGCCTTCAGGCAACTCGGCAACCAATCTAGTTGTGTGTACCGCATCTTATCTGGGCGGTACCAGTAACGACACCGCCGCTGCTGTCGAAGTTGCCCCCGATCGCTCAGTTGTGATTGCAGGCACATTGGTCGGCACCACACTGAATCTCCGGCCTATCTATTTGCAAGTGACCGGCAGCCCGGCGCAGGGAAATGGCAGCATCTTGCGGATGGATGCGACCGGCGGCACGGTTTTGTCAATGACGCGATTGGGGAACACGATCGATGATATGGATATCAATCGCACTACTGGCAATATTGCAGTCGCGGGCGATTTTGGCGTGGCAATGCTCAATCCCCAAGCGAACCGAGTGCTTTGGAGCCAAAACCAGGGCGTGGGGGGCGGTGCATCTTTTAGCACGGGTCGCCGGGTTGCAGTAGGCAATGGCGGACAGGTTGCGACCCTGTTTAATAAGCAGGTTCAGGTGTTTGACGCTGCGGGTCGGCGATTGGGTCAGTTTTCCCCAGGTGGCAGTTTTGTTGAGGATATTGCAGTTGATAGTGCCAGTGGTTCTGTAATCGTGACAGGCTACACCCAGAAAAATGGGGGAGGGTGCAGCCAGTTGCAAGTCGCCTTTGTCCGCAGTTTTAGCTACACTGGCGTTGCTAAATGGACGAATTATGATTGGAGCCACGCCCAGGCGTTTGGGGCTCAGTCTTCCTGCGCCGATTCTCGCGGAGCCAGAGTGGCGATCGGTCGAGACAATATGCTGTATTTTGCGGGAGAAAGTGCGGGCGGCAATAGCATCTTCCGGTTTAACCCCAGAAATTTGAGCTTGGCGGCTCCAAATGTCAAATACGACGCTTATACCGATCCTTACAACACCAAGTCTAACCACATCACCTACTACACGAAGCTGGTGCCTTCGACCGGCAATATTGTCGCTGGGCAGTTTCTCTTGGCGCGCCTCAAGGCTGGCGGCGGCAATACGATTCGCCCTCGCGCTATTACTGCCGATGAGCAAGGCAATGTATATGTGGCTGGGGCAAGTGCAGCGGCGATCGCCAATCGGAATCCGGTGAATCTCTCGATTTCAGGACAAGCGATCGGCAACTATAGTGGCGGCGATGGATTTTTGCTCATCGTCTCTCCGAACCTGCGCAATCGCTATATCTGGACCGCTTGGACAGGTGTCAACCCGACCAGTGTGGGCACAACCATTATGGGGGTTGCAGTGTCCCAGGGCGTTGCTGCGATGGTTGCAACTAGCAACGGCAACATGATTCTGGTCGATCCATTGCAGCTCAACAACCAGGGTGGCAGCGATATTTTCTTCTCGGTCTTTCCAGCCAGAACGAACTAACGCTGCGGATTGCGGAGACACGGCTCCGCAATCTGTACGGGCGGGTTGAACTGGGCGATCGTCTACGGCACGATGTGCTGGATCAACCCGCCCTTGCCGAAACGGGAATTTTACTTCGCCAATGGTGTTCTCAAAATTTGGATGGTGGTATGCGAACGCTTCGTACTAGCTTGTCAGCAATTGCCTTGTCTTGGGTAACGTTGCCAATTGTGGGGGTTGCCAGCCAAAGTGCGCCAGTGACGACTTCCCAAGGTGATGATTATCTCTGTTATATGCAGACTTCAGGCGGACGCACGCTAGATCTGAGCAAACTGTGCCAGTCTTCTAATAAGCAAATGGATGCTGCTGCGGAAACTGGAGTGGTAATTACAGAAGTGAAGCTATCGGGGACACAATTTCAAGGCAAGGTGAAGAACAATACCAACAGTCGGGTCACGTCAGTCGTGATTAACTACACGGTAGATGCGCCTGGTGCCAGTAATGAGGATCTGGCATTTACCTATGTTGATCAGGGGTTGCTGGAACCTCGACAAGAAGGGACGTTTCAAGGAGAATTGACGCGATCGGGGAAGCTCAAGATCCTCTCGGTCACTTGGGCGAACTCTCAATAGTCGTCTCTCAACAATGAATGCATTGACACATTGATGTGTTTATAGGGTTGTGTTCGCACTTTCCGTCTCTAGCGTTTGCCACTTTTATCGGAAATCCGAAATAAAATGTAAACAAAATTGAACTTTTCTCATTTTGCGCCGGAAAATACTGATGATAGCCTGAAAAATTGGTCTCAGCTCCCTTTTTGCTGCGATCGACTCAGGTTTTTTACAAAAGTTATTTACGATAGATGTCATTTTGCGCTCCCCGAAAAAGTCAAAAGCTATACTGAATACAGAACAACCCAGTTGTTTCTGGTCAATTTCAATTCTTGCCTTGTGTATCTGTATCAGCGACAATGCCTACCCAATATGAGGTGTGGTCGGATTTTTTAAGTTAAAAGAACGCTAAAACTAAAAGGTTCAAGCTCAACAATTTAATTGACTTTTAGCTTTTGGAGTTTCTTCTCTATTGAGATTTGTGCCTCAATTTTTGGCTTAAAAAGAGGGCAGAAATCGCTTTTTGAGTCAATTTTTTCTAATTAACACGATTGATCATTATCTAGTTGACATGATCACTCCTTGAGTGATGATTGCTGCTTGGATTCCAAGATTTGCTGCGAAATCTGATTGCAGCAGGTGTTGCTGTTCATTTTTTCTCATTCCTGTACGAGAAAAACTGCCAATTTATCTTCTCCTTCTCCGATCGTTGGAACTCAGCGATCACACCACCGTCGTCCAATTCTCGTCCAGGCAATTTTCACCCACGCCGCACGCTTCAGTTTTGCCTGAAGTGTGATTTATCTTTTCAAACCTATGACTGGCACCCACACAATCTACCGTGCCCCACCTGACGCTTGCAAGCTAATCCTGGGGCGAACTTTGCCTTCTTTATTAGATGAAGCCTGCGATCGTTACCCCAACCCACGCGCACTCAATCAATGGCGCGATCGACGCTGGCAATCCCTTTCCAATGTCGATTTTCGCACTGCTGCCGAAGAATTTGCGCTGGGATTGCTGGACTTGAATCTGCAACGAGGCGATCGCATTGCTCTGTTGATGTACAGCAACATTTCCTTCTGCATTGCCGATATGGGATGTTTGCTGGCGGGGTTAGTGGATGTGCCAATCGATTTAACCCAGACCATTGAAAATATCCTGTTCATTCTGCAACATACAGAAACCACAACTCTGATTGTTTCTAATTGGGATTTGTTGCGACAGGTACAACCCTATTTGTCCGAAGCCCCAGGGTTGCGACAGGTGATTGTAGCAGAGGTGCCAGAACAGTGGGAGCAAATGCTGGCGCAGCAGTGTGGAGCGGGAGCGGTGGGCAACCCCGCTCTACAACCGCCCGCTCGCTGTTTGCACATTCCTCATCTATTGGGGGATGCCCAGACAGGGGAGACCCATTTGCTTCCACTCTTTCCTCCAACTCTTCGCCTGTTTTCCCTGGCGGAAATTCAGCAGAGCGGGCGCAGTCAGTGGTCAACTGAACGGTTGCAACAATTGCGAACTGCGATCGCCCCTAACGACCTTGCCACGATTCTCTACATTGCCAGTGAAACCAAGCGCCCCAAGGGGGTGATGCTGACCCACGAAAATATCTCAGCCGACATCCTGGCTGCCTTTGCCAACCATCCCGATTTAGAGATGGGTGCGAAAGAAGTTGCCCTGCTGTTTTTGCCATTGACGCATATCTTTGCTCGCGCGTTTCTCTATGGACATTTTGCCTATGGACATTGCGTATACTTTTCCGATCCAAACCATGTGATTAAGCATCTTCAATCGATCCATCCCACGGTTTTGATTACAGTGCCACGGTTGCTAGAAAAAATCTATGAACGAATCCTCGATCAACCAAAGCGGCTAAGCAAGTTTGATCGGGCAGTGTATACTTGGGCACTGAACCTGGTACAGCGCTATGAAGTGGGGCAACTGCTCCCACCTTTTTATGCACTGCAACTGAAGCTTGCCGATCGTCTGGTGTTTGCTCAGTGGAGATCGGTGTTTGGCGATCGCATGAAAGCTTTGATTAGTGGTGGTGCTGCCCTCCGCGCCGATCTCACCAATCTCTTTTCAGGCGCGGGAATTCCCGTTTTACAGGGGTATGGGCTGACCGAAACGAGTGCCGTGCTTTGCTACAACCGGGGCAGGCATAATCGGGCAGGCACCGTGGGCAAACCCATTGCAGGAGTGGAAATTCGGTTGGCAGAGGATGCTGAAATTCTTGTTAAAGCCCCCTTTGTCACGCAGGGATATTATCGCGACCCAGAGGCGACTCGACAAGTTCTGGAATCTGACGGCTGGCTCCATACGGGCGATCTGGGCGAAATCACGGCGGATGGCTTTCTCAAAATTACGGGCGTTAAGAAGGCTTTGTTTAAGTTATCAACTGGAAAGTACGTCTCACCCCGCTTACTGGAGTACGAACTGAACCAGTCCCCATGGGTTGCCCATGCCATCACAGTGGGTGTCAATCACAAGTTTTGCGGCATGTTGATCGTGCCCGATCGCGCCAGCCTGCAATCTAGTTTGCGATCGCTAGATATTGATTTGACCGATGCCAACGGGTTGCAGCATCCCTGCATTCTGGCGCTTTACCAAGCGCTGATTGACACAGCCAATTGCCACCTGCCCGATTGGTCAACCGTGAGAAAGTTTAGGTTACTGGATGTCGATTTCACGCTGGAAAACGGTTTGCTGAAATCCGATGGCAGCATGAATCGCGTGCATGTCCTAGAGCGATTTGCGCCAGAGATTGAAGCCCTATATGCGAATGATGCTGAGCGGCGGTGGGGAGACACAGAGACGCAGAGGAAAGGAGGCACAGAGAATGATGCAGTCTCCGTGTCCCCGCCGCCCCCAGTTGCCGCGTCCCCCTGCCCCCAAATTCCTGTCTCTACCTGCCCTACCTATGCCCGATCGCTGACACAACACTAACTGCTGCGTTTCGAGGAAAACCCATCATGTTTAAACCATTTCAAACTGCTGCTGTACTGGGTGCCGGGGTAATGGGTGCCCAGATTGCGGCTCACCTCGCCAATGCCGGACTGACGGTGCATTTGTTGGATTTGCCTGCCCCCTCCGGTGACAAAAATGCCCTGGTCGAAGGCGCATTTAAGAAAGCGTTGAAGCTCTCGCCCCCCATTTTCTTTACCGAGAAAACGGCTCAACGGGTAATTTTGGGCAATTATGAAGAACATTTCGATCGGCTCGCTCAAGTGGATTGGGTAATTGAAGCCGTAGTAGAGAACCTGTCTATTAAACAACAACTGATGGCACGCGTGGAAAAGACTATCCGTGAAGCAACGGTAGTTTCCACCAACACTAGTGGATTGTCGATCGCAGCGATTGGGCAGGGACGATCCCTCGCCTTCCGGCAGAGGTTTCTGGGCACTCACTTTTTTAATCCACCACGTTACCTCAAGTTGTTAGAACTGATTCCCACCGTTGATACCGATCCCAAGATTCTAGAGCAGATGCAACAATTTGGCCGAATGTATTTAGGGAAGGGGGTTGTCATTGCTCAGGATACTCCAAACTTCATTGCCAATCGAATTGGCATTTTTGTGACCATGCTGGGGCTGAATGGATTAACGAAACAGGGTTACAGCATTGAAGAAATTGATACTTTGATGGGTGTGTTGGTGGGTCGTCCCAAATCGGCGATTTTCCGAACAGCTGATCTGGTGGGGCTGGACACGCTGATTTATGTGGCAGAAAACCTATACCCAGCGCTGCCTCAGGATGAGTGCAGAGAGACATTTCATATTCCCGACCTCATGCGGAAGCTGGTGGAAACGGGATCTCTGGGGGCTAAAGCGGGACAAGGATTTTATAAGAAAGTGCAGGGTGAAATTCTGTCACTGAATCCCCAAACTTTTGTCTACGAATCAGCTAAGCCGTTGAATTTGGGGAATCTGGATGCGATCACAAAACTGCCTCTAGCGGAACGATTGCAAAAACTGTATCACCACAAAGGACGGGCAGGCGAATTTTTCCGCTACGCTACTCTTACGACCCTGGCTTACAGCGCGAACCGCATTCCTGAAATTGCTGCCAGTCCAGTGGAAATCGATCGGGCCATGCGGTGGGGTTTTGGTTGGGAACTCGGTCCTTTTGAACTCTGGGATGTGCTAGGTTTCGAGGCGGTTTTAACCGATCTGCACAAAGCCGGATTTGCGCTGCCTCCCTGGGTCGAATCTATGCAGCAGAAAAAGGTAACTGGATTCTATCAAAAGCATCAGGTTTATCTCCCTGAGCAACATTACCATCCCTTAGAAATCCTCAGAGATGAAATTCACTTAGAAACTATCAAAGCCATTTCTCAGTCAACGCTTTGGCACAATGCAGAAGCTGCCTTGCTAGATATCGGAGATGGCGTGGTGCTGTACGAATTTCGATCGAAAGCCAACACCCTTAGCACTCAGGTAATCGATGGTCTAGGAGAAGCGTTGGACTGGCTGGAAACCCATGATTACCGCGGTATGGTCATTGGCAATGAGGGGAGCAACTTCTGCGTCGGCATCAACCTGGCAGAAGTGGGCAAAATTGTCCAAATGGAAAACCTCAATCCCTTTAACCACTCGCATCGCGCAATCGCCAAACTGCTCACCCAATTTCAAACCCTGGTGCAGCGCATTCACTATTTCCACAAACCGATCGTTGCGGCGATTCAGGGACGAGTACTGGGTGGCGGGTGCGAATTGGCGATGGCGTGTCCTCATGTGGTTGCCGACGCCGAAACCTACATTGGTCTAGTCGAACTCGGTGTGGGGTTGATTCCCGCAGGCGGTGGCTTGATGCGACTGGCACGTTGGGCAGCCGGACGTGCCGCCACCGATACTCCAGCTGACATTTTGCCCTTCCTGAAGCGAGTATTTGAAACGATCGGCATGGCAAAGGTATCCAGCAGCGCCTATGAAGGGATAGAACTGGGCTTTTTACCCGCAACCACGCAAGTCGTGATCAATGGCGATCGTCGCCTCTACGCTGCCAAACAAGAAGTTCTTTGCCTCGATCACCTGGGCTATATCCCGCCTTCGCGCAATCCCATCCCCGTTTTGGGACAGCCCGCCAGAGCCATGCTGGAGCACATGGCATACATCTTGCACCAGGGTGGCTACATTAGCGACTACGATCGCGCCCTCGCCGATCGACTGGCTTATGTCCTCACAGGTGGCAACCTGACCGCACCCGCCCAGGTTGACGACGATTATCTGTTAACCCTGGAGCGCGAAAACTTCCTGCCCCTGGTCGATGCACCCAAGACGAAAGAACGGATGCTGCATATGTTGAAGACGAAGAAACCGTTGAGGAATTGACCATGAACACCACCTACATTGTGAGCAGTGTGCGAACTGCGGTTGGCAAAGCCCCTCGCGGCACACTGCGCCATACTCGTCCCGATGACTTAGGGGCAGCAGCAGTGAGAGGCGCTATCGCCCAAGTCAAAGGACTGATCTCGAATCAAATTGAAGATGTGATCATCGGCTGTGCCATGCCTGAAGCAGAACAGGGCTTTAATCTGGGACGGGTTGTGGCATTGCGGGCAGGCTTACCAGACTCAGTGGCAGGCTGCACTGTCAATCGCCTGTGCTCGTCCGGCTTGCAGGCGATCGCCATGGCAGTCCAGGCGATCGCCTGCGGACAGGCGGAAGTGATGGTGGCAGGAGGAGTGGAGTCCATGAGCCTAATTCCCATGGGCGGACAGCAGTTTTTGCCCAATGTCGAACTGCTTGCTGAAGCCCCGGAAACCTATATCTCAATGGGGCTGACGGCTGAGAATGTGGCAACCCAATTCCAGATTTCTCGCGCCGATCAAGATGCCTTTGCCTTGCGATCGCACCAGCGAGCCATTGCGGCGATCTCGGCTGGACATTTCAAAGCAGAAATCGTTCCAGTCACTGTGCGAGAAACTCGTTACGTCAACGGCAAAACTGAAACGATTGAAACCCTGTTTGACACCGACGAAGGTGCGCGCGCGGATACCAGCTTAGAAGCACTGGCTCATCTCAAACCTGTGTTTCGGGTGAATGGCACCGTCACAGCAGGCAACTCTTCCCAAATGTCCGATGGGGCTGCTGCGACCCTCCTGATGAACGATCGCTGGGTCAAGGAACTGGGAATTCAACCCTTGGCACGATTACTCGGCTTTGCGGTTGCCGGAGTTGCGCCTGAAATCATGGGCATTGGTCCTGTCGTTGCCATTCCCAAAGTGTTGAAACAAGTTGGCTTAACCCTCAAAGACATTGGACTGATCGAACTCAACGAAGCCTTTGCGGCACAATCCCTGGCAGTGATCCGCGTGTTGGGTTTGGACGAAGCCATCGTCAATGTGAACGGCGGCGCGATCGCGCTTGGTCATCCCCTCGGTTGCTCTGGTGCTAAACTCACTGCCACCCTGTTGCACGAAATGAAGCGTCGCCATATTCGCTATGGCATGGTGACGATGTGCGTCGGTGGTGGCATGGGTGCTGCAGGCGTGTTTGAAAACCTGATGATCTAGCCATTTTTTAGGGTGCGTTACGGCGTTGTCTAACGCACCCTTCCAGAATTTTAGATGCATGACCCAGTTGTTACACAGAGCTGAACGCACCCGATGGCTCTGATCAAATTTGGAATAACCCTATGATTCCCCACTCACTCACCCTTACCATTTCCGGCTTGCTTTCCCTATTCCTGCTGTTGGGCTATCTGGGTGCTCCACTCTGGCTCTGGACTGTTTATGGAGCAATGCTTTGCGGGGTGGTCAATCCACCGATCGCAGTTTGGATACTTTTGGGTGTTACTGCGTTGATCCTTAACATCCCCTGGTTACGGCAAAAGTTGGTGACAGGCTGGATTGTCAAAGCGATTCAAGCAATGCAAGTATTGCCTAATATTTCAGAGACCGAGCGGGCAGCGATCGAGGCAGGCAATGTCTGGGTCGAAGGCGAATTTTTCACTGGCAAACCTGACTTGCAGCGCATTCTCAACGAGCCTTATCCGCAAACTTCTCCAGAGCTTCAGGCATTTTTGGACGGTCCTGTGGAAAAGGTCTGCCAAATGGCAACGGACTGGGAGATCTATCAGCGCAAAGATTTACCGACAGCAGTTTGGGATTATCTCCGGCAAGAGCGCTTCTTTGGCATGATGATTCCCCAGGAATACGGTGGCTTGGGCTTTTCTAATTTGGCGTACAGTTCCGTGATGGTGAAACTGGCATCACGTTCCTTTACCCATGTCGCAACCGTAGGGGTGACCAATTCGCTGGGACCCGCTAAACTCCTACTGCGCTATGGCACGCCGGAGCAAAAGCAATACTATCTGCCCCGATTGGCAAAGGGAGAAGAAATTCCCTGCTTTGCGCTGACGGAGCCAAATGCGGGGTCGGATGCGGCGAGTTTGATTTCGCATGGGGACGTGTTTCGAGGGGAAGATGGCAAGCTCTATCTAAGACTGAATTGGAGGAAGCGCTACATTACGCTGGGCGCGATCGCCACCCTGTTAGGGCTGGCATTTCGTCTGCGTGACCCCGACAACCTGCTAGGTAAAGGCAAAGAACCGGGCATTACTTGTGTGTTGGTGCCGACTCAGACACCTGGTGTAGTGATTAACCAGCGTCATGATCCAATGGGGGTGCCGTTCTACAACTCCCCAACTGAGGGACACAACGTCATTCTGCCGGTAGAACAAATCATTGGGGGGGTGGAGCAAGCCGGACAGGGTTGGAAGATGTTGATGCAGGCGTTGGCTGCGGGACGGGGCATCAGTTTTCCGGCAACCTGTACGGGCGTGGCAAAATTGGTGGCACGGGTGGCAGGTGCCCATAGCGTGATTCGACGACAATTTGGACTGTCGATCGGTCGCTTCGAGGGCATTGAAGAACCCCTAGCTCGCATCGCCGGATTGACCTATGTGATTGATGCTGCCCGCCTCTATACTTGCGGTGCAGTGGATAACGGGCAACAGCCTGCAGTGGTCTCTGCGATCGCCAAATACCAAACTACGGAACTTGCCCGACAAATCATTAACGACGGCATGGATATTTTGGCTGGCTCCGGCATTTGTCGCGGTCCTCGCAACTTGTTAGCCAATATCTACACTGCCACACCGATTTCGATCACCGTAGAAGGTGCGAATATTCTCACCCGCACGTTGATGATTTTTGGGCAGGGGGCAATTCGCTGTCATCCCTGGGTCTATGACGAAATTCAAGCGTTGAGCCGTGGCGATGGGGTTGGATTCGATCGCGTCTTCTGGTCCCACATGGGAACAATGATTCGCAATGGCTTCCGTACCAAGCTGTTGAGCCTGACTCGTGGACGGTTGGCACGATCGCCCGTTACTGGTGTCACGGCTCCTTACTACCGCAAACTTGCCTGGGTATCGGCTATCTTCGCCTTCCTGACCGATTTGGCAATGCTCTCTCTGGGGGGGGCACTCAAGCGCCAGGAAAAACTGAGCGGACGATTTGCCGATGTCCTGTCCTGGCTCTACCTAGGGTCTGCGACCCTGCGCCGCTTCGAAGCAGAAGGACGACAACCGGAAGATCTGCCCCTGGTGCATTGGGCAATGCAGTACGCTTTTGTCCAAATGCAACAGGCGCTTGAAGGCATTGTCAGTAATCTAGAAATTCCTGTTCTGGGTGGCTGGCTGCAAGGATCGATGTTGACCTGGTGGCGGTTAAATCCGATCGGCACAATGCCTTCCGATCGACTTGGCAGCCAGGTGGCACAAAGTTTGCAACAACCGGGACAGGTTCGCGATCGCCTCACTCAGGGCATTTACCTTCCCACCGATCCACAGCAAGCCCTGGGACGAATCGAACATGCTTTTGCTCTGGCACATCAAGCAGAACCGATCTTGCAAAAAATCAAAGCTGCCAGTCGCAGCGGACAATTACCCTCAAGCAAACCTGATCAGTTGCTAGAGTTGGCTTACCAATCTGGGGTGATCAGCGAAGCTGAAGTTACCCTGATCTGCGAAGCCGAATTTGCCCGAAATGATGCGATTCAGGTGGATGCCTTCAATTTTGAGGAGTATCAAAGCGGGGGGAACGCGCACCCCGAGTCGCTCAGTGAATTGGTAAGGGTTTAGGGAATGACCTCGATCGAACCAAACACCTGCTAAAAGATGCGCGTTTCTCTAGAAACGCGCATTTTCTTCGCTCATTATGCTTGCAACCCAGCTTGGGCTTCTTGGGCAATTTGGGAAACTTCATCGGTTGCCAATTTTTCTAATATAGGACGGGCTGCTGCGTCTTTAAACCGTCCAAGCGCCTGAGTCACCCGGTAGCGCACCTGCCAATCTGGATCGCTGGCAAAGGGAATGAGTAGGTCGATCGCCCGTGCATCGCCCAATTCGCCCAAAGAACCGATCGCCACCATTCGCAGCAATTCCTGATCCGATTTCAGCGCCTCTTCTAAAAGCTCAAAGCCACGTGGATCGCCTAATTCTCCCAATGTGGCGATAATACTAAACCTGACTAACCATTCCGATGTGCGCTCATAGAGTTGCTTCAAATCATCAAACGCTTCTGTCAGTTGCAGCGCCCCAATGGCATCCGCTGCCGCTGCCTGCACATCTGCCTCCGAGTCGCGATACATGCGACCGCGTAAGAGAATCAGCGCCTTGGCTGGGTCTTGCTTCCCCAGCGTTGCCACCTGGCTTACCGCTGCATAGCGAACCCGCACATTGTTATCCTCAATCACCGTTTGAATTAACTCAAAGGCGATCGTGGGTTCCAGTTGGCGAATCAGATTGATAGCATGAAGGCGATCGCTAAAGTCAGATGAACCCAACAGTTCCCTAACCGATTCGGGTGTCACAGTCATTGATTTTCAAGTCTCGCTTACTAAAATTTTTCAACCGATAGAAAATATGTGATTGAGCAATGGGCAAGAAAGCGTCAAGTTTGTTCTGCTGCCATTGCCCGAACAATGTCTCCCCGTGTCAAAACCCCAATCACTGAACCTTTGGTATCAATGACCGGAAGACGATGCACGTTTCGCTCATGCATCAAGTGGGCAGCATCCCGTAACGGTTTTTCAGGGGTAATGGTAATGGGGTTTTTACTCATCACTTCTCCAGCTGTTTGCCCCAGGACCTTATGAAGTTCTCGTTCATAGCGACCCGGATTTTCTAGATAGATCACACTATCTAGCAGCATGATGTAAGGAGGGGGCGTGGCTCCCGATTCTCGCCACATCAGATCCGTCTCTGAAACAATTCCCACCAATTTGCCCGTTGAATCAATGACTGGCAGACCGCTAATCCGCCGTTCTGCCAGAATTTTGATTACGTCTCCCAAAGATGTGTCTATCCCCACCGTGATGGGGTCACGAGTCATAATATCGGCAACAGTTTTGGTCATGCTCAGCAGATCGCGTATTGGTTCTCTGGCTTTATTTTAGGGAATTGTGGGGATCAACCTGAGGGGATTCATAGGATGTTACATGACGGAGTGATGGGGTAGATGTGAGGGGATGGGGGGATGGGGTACGTCGCTTGTCTCCTGACTCCTGACTCCTGACCCCTATCGCCTGTCTCCTATCGCCTATCTCCTCATTCCTCGCAAAACGCCCGAAGCAGCCGAATGCACTGCTCGATCGCACCTAGATGAGCAATTTCGTAGCCATGGGTGTTTTGAGTGGGGAAGCTGAGGCAGGCAGCACGGGCAACATGACCAAATTTCATAGCGATCGAGGCATCACTGCCAAAGCCACTCAGGGTCGTGAGTTGCAGGGAAATGTTTTGAGCATCCGCCACTTGCCGAATCTCTGCATTCAACCCTTCATCATAAAGACCATAACCATCCTGTGCCAGAAGCACCGGATCGGCTCCGGGTTTAACCGGGTACTCCGAGGAAAGCGGACAAATTTCGAGGGCAATCAACGCATCCAAGGATTGTTTTTGAGTAAAGTAGAGTGCCCCGATCGCTCCCACTTCTTCTTTGGCAGAAAAAACGAGATAGGTGTCGATGGCAGGGGATGGTAGCTGCTCTGCCAGTGCTAGCAGAATCGCGATCGAGGCTTTGTTGTCGAGGGTGTAACTGGCGATAAAATCCTTAATCCGAAAGGGCTGCTTGCGGTGTTTGCCGACCACAACGCGCGTGCCCGATCGTACTCCTGCTTCAGCCAGTTCTGCTGCTGTGCAGCAAGTCTCAACCCAGGCAGTTTCCCAGCGGACTGGAGTATCTTCTTGTTGTGCTTTTTGGGGCGATTCATGGGAAACATGGCGCGACCCAAAACTCAGAATGCCACTCAGGGTTTGGCGATCGCCCAATAAATCCACTACTCCCTCGCCATAAACCCAGGGAAATGCTCCCCCCAGGCGACGTACCTGCACTTGCCCTTCCTCCTCGACCGACTTAACGATCGCACCAATTTCATCCTTATGGGCTGTAATTGCCAGCGATCGGGTTGGGTCACGCCCCGCAATCTTCGCAACCACATTGCCTGCCGCATCTTGCCAGTGCTCTACCCCCAAAGCTTGCAACCGCGCCAGCAAAAACTGATCAATCTCAGTCTCCACACCACTGGGAGAATGCAGCATCACCAGCGTTGCGATCGTGTCAAATAGGCTCTCGTAAGGCATAGGTTATCGCGGGTTGTGTTTGGGAGACAGAATTTGGGAGTCAGTATTCAGGAGTCAGAATTCAGCATAGGCCTCGATCGAGCGAAGTCAGAATCTAAAAGACTTAAAACTTCTTCATCCCCCTTCCTTCCTCACTCTACTTCTTCACCCCATCACCCCATCACCCCATTACCTCGCGCTCGATCCATCCCCGCATCTTACCGGGATTCAGCAAGCCATAAGGGTCAACCGTTTCTTTAAACGCCAGTTGCACCTTATCCACTTGTTTCATACCGCCATCTTCTAGTAAATAGGTGTGAGGATTGAAGTTCATCACCCCCTGAGACTCGTGGTAATCCATGATTTCATTCAGACGGGCTTCGGTGGTATAGCGAATAATTTGCAACCCAAAAATTCTGACACTGCCCATTAACCGAACAAACTCCAAATGCATCATTGCCTCATCGCCAAAGTGATGATACAAATGCTCCATTGCTTTCAGCTCTTTGTCTTCAGGAAAGAGGGTTTGCAGATAGGTCAACGTGGGGTCAACACTTCGCCCGTGCAATGTGCTGTGATTCCAGGAATATTCTGCTAATGCCACACCACGACTCGCTTCCTGAGCCGATTTCTGATAGCAAATATTTCCTCCGTAGGCTTTCACCAATTCGGCTAGCGGTTCCAGGCAAGTTTCGGAGAGAATCAGCAGTGCTGCATGTCCTCCTTCGGGCACATAGCTCTTGAGGGCAGTGAAGTAGGTCGGGATGGGATGGGCACAGATACAGACCAGTTTTTTGATGATGCCATCGCAGTAACTGAGCGCCTGACCAAAGTGAGCAGCAGTCATAAAGTCTGGGAAGCTGACGATTAGCTCTGCCCAAGGATAGGCAGGTCCCAGGGGAATTTCCAGTTCGGTAATAATGCCATTGGTGCCGTAAGCGTGATTTACCTTCTGTACATCGTCGCCGCGCAATTCCAGCACGCGTGGTTCGTCTTCCATCGTGACCACGCGAACTGCCAACAGATTGCCCCGATCACGTAGTTGCCCGTAGGTGATGGAGCCAATGCCGCCACTGCCCCCACCGATGAAGCCCCCGATCGTTGCGGTGCGATAGGTCGAGGGAGCCATGCGGATCTCCCAACCCATTTCCCGTGCCTGTTTATCCAGCGCTGCCAGCTTTACCCCCGGTTCTACACAGGCTAACCCTGGTTTCAGCCATTTTACCGCTTGCATCTTGCTCAGATCGAGAATGATGCCGCCTGCTAAGGGAACGCACTGCCCATAGTTGCCAGTCCCAGCACCGCGCACAGTCAGGGGTACTTTGTGCTTGACACAAACTTGGGCAACCCGCAAGACCTCTGCCTCACTGGTCGCCCGCACCACCAGATCACCCCGCTTCGACTCCAGTATCGGAGTCAGCACCGGGCTAAAGGTGTAGTAATCTTGCGACAGTTTGGTCAGTTGGGCGGGGTCGGTGATGACCTCCAGTCCAGCCAGTTCAACAATCAAGGCACTGATGTCCGGGGTAGTGGTAGCACTTGAGGTCATGGCGAGCACTCCAGCAAAGGATTGAAATTCAAAATATCACGCTCTCTATTGTTAGGGAGAATGCTGGAATTGAGAGGTGTGATTGGATGCAGAATGCTGAGATGCACTCCCTTAGGCGACGTTTGCCAAAATTTCATCGTCGGTGGAGAAATCAATTTCTGCCTGATCGCGTCCGGATGCCAGATAGTCGTTTTGGTAAGCGTCTTGCAGTCCTGAAACCAGGTCAAAAGCAGGGAACCAATTCAACTCAGTCGTGGCTTTGTGAATAGAGGCAAAGAAGTGCTGGGTGCGCATAGGGAAGGCTTTGCGCTTACCGAAGTCAAATTTTTGGGGATCGTAATGGACGATCTTGGCATCGTCGGCAGACTTGCCTACCGCGATCGCACAAGCACGCGCCAGCCCATCGAAGGTGACGCAGCGATCGCCCGATACGTTATAGATTTGTCCGATCGCCTGTTGACGTCCCAACACTTGGGTCATCGCTGTAGCCAGGTCTTTCACATGCCCAAACTGGGTGAAGTGCTGACCATGTCCTGGGATCGGAATGGGGCGATCGCGCACAATGCGATCGAAAAACCAGGCTTCCAGGTCGTTATAGTTTTGAGGTCCATAAATGTAAGTGGGACGAATCGAGGTAAAGGGCACCCCTTGTTCTGCTAGGTATGATTCGGTCTCATGCTTCCCTTTGTGGCGACTTTTGGGATCGATGGCATCCCCTTCGACATGGGGCATCTGATCCGATTTCAGATATACTCCCGCAGAACTCATATAAATAAAGTGCTGCACTTTGCCCTTGAACAAATCTGCCAGGGGTTGTGTATCGCTCAATTCCCGCCCATTGTTGTCAAAAATGGCATCAAAGGTTTCGCCAGAGAGTTTAGAGATAAGGTCTGCGGCATCGGTGCGATCGCCATGGATCTGCTGAAGCCCCTCTACGGGCGCAGGCTTTTTTCCCCGATTAAACAGCACCACTTCATGTCCCTGTTCTACCAAAAGTTGGGTTAGAGACACCCCAATAAACCGGGTTCCACCCATGATTAAAATTCGCATTGTCTAACCCTTCCCCCTGCAAGAACCAAAATTCATTGGAATCGCTGTCAAGCATGGCGACTCGATTGGAGCCAGCAAAATTATGCTGTTCGCCCAGTCCACTTTGACCAGCAATCCCTCACTATCTTAAGACTTGTAGAACCCACCCAGCCTCGAATCTGAGAGCGAAACATCGGGCGTTGCTCAACAACGGGATGAAAATGATGCTGAATGATTTGAAACTTCCTTCCAAATCATCCTACTTTTCAGCAATGCCAAACATCGAGCATGCTGTCCACCCCTTCCTAAAACCATGTATCATGGTTGTGAAACTGAAGGGGAGTAGCTGCTGGAACACCAGCCCACCTAAATCAACATACTGGCGATGAGCCTGGTTTAGGTGACAGGTAGCTTTAAGAACTTCAGCTTTCAGCTCTCAGTTTGATTGTTGATTGCTCTTAATCCAAAAGAGGTTCTCAATCGTTGATGGCTGATCGCTGATGCCTAACCGCTATTTTGCAAGCGAGACCTTCACTGAGTTCACATTCTGTGAGCTTGGTGGGGTCTTATTTTAGTTCTCCTCAAGCTCTCAGGATGGTTACAGCCAAAATCCTAGAGGAGCCGAAGAGAATGCTAACTGCTTTTACTGCAAGTTTATTGCTCATCACCATTTCAGAGTTGGGCGATAAAACCTTTTTTATTGCGGTGGTGCTGGCAATGCGCCATGCCCGTCGTTGGGTACTGGCAGGGGTGGTTTCTGCCTTAGCCGCCATGACCATTTTGTCGGTGTTGATGGGGCAGGTGGTATCTTTTCTGCCCAAGGCATATCTTCATTATGCTGAAATTGCGCTGTTTTTTGGGTTTGGAGTGAAGTTGCTCTATGATGCCAGCCAGATGAAGGCGCCAGCCAAAGCGGCGAACGCAAACGCCAGCCAACTCTGTACAACTTCAGAAGCAGAAGAGGAGGCAGCCGCAGTGGTAGCCAAAGCAGAATCTCGGCTGAAACAGGCAACCCCGATCGCCATTTATTTGGAAGCCTTTACCCTAACCTTTTTGGCAGAATGGGGCGATCGTACACAAATTGCCACGATCGCGTTGGCGGCTTCTAATAATCCGATTGGGGTGACGATCGGCGCAATTCTGGGACACACTATCTGTGCTGTGATTGCGGTGATTGGTGGCTGTCTCATTGCTGGGCGGATTTCAGAACGGATGATCGTGGCATTGGGCGGGGTTCTATTTCTCATTTTTGGCACGGTTGCCTGGTGGGAAGGGGTGTAGATTGAATGCGGACTTCATTCTGATAAAATTGAGAGTCCGCATTCAATCACCCTCGCTGCTTGCTAGAAGGAGACCACCCTATGGCGCGGATGTACTACGACGCAGATGCCAATTTAGACCTGTTAGCTGGGAAAACGATCGCCATCATTGGCTACGGTTCCCAAGGTCATGCCCATGCTCTCAACCTGAAAGATAGCGGCATGAACGTAATTGTCGGGTTGTATCCGGGTAGCAAATCTGCTGCCAAAGCCAAGGATGCCGGACTGGCGGTTCACCCCGTTGCCGATGCTGCCAAAGCTGCTGACTTTATCATGATTTTGCTGCCTGATGAAGTGCAACGCAGTGTTTATCAGGAAGATATCGAACCTTACTTAGAAGAAGGCAATGTGCTGGCTTTTGCCCATGGCTTCAACATCAACTTTGCTCAGATCGTGCCACCCGCTCATGTCGATGTGGTGATGGTTGCGCCCAAAGGTCCTGGACATCTGGTGCGCCGCACCTATCAGCAAGGACAGGGGGTTCCTGCGTTGTTTGCCGTCTTTCAGGATGCGTCGGGTCAAGCCCGCGATCGTGCTATGGCATACGCCAAAGGCATCGGTGGCACCCGTGCGGGCATTTTGGAAACCACTTTCCGGGAAGAAACTGAAACCGACTTGTTTGGTGAACAGGTTGTTCTCTGTGGCGGTCTCACTGCCCTAATCAAAGCAGGCTTTGAAACTTTGGTGGAAGCCGGGTATCAGCCTGAGCTGGCATATTTTGAGTGCTTACACGAGGTCAAGCTCATTGTGGACTTGATTGTGGAGGGAGGGTTGGCAAAGATGCGCGATAGCATCTCCAACACTGCTGAGTATGGCGATTTAACCCGCGGTCCTCGTATCGTTACAGATGAAACCCGCACTGAAATGCGGAAGATCTTGAACGAGATCCAAACCGGACAATTTGCGCGTGAATTTGTGCTGGAGAACCAGGCCGGCAAACCGGGCTTTAATGCCATGCGTCGTCGCGAAGCAGAACACACCATTGAAGAAGTGGGTAAAGATCTGCGCGCGATGTTTAGCTGGCTGAAGCAGGATTAAGAGGGTTTCTCAAAACAATCTCCTGTCTTGTAAGAGGATGTTTTGAAAGTCCTTTCGCAAGTAGCAACAGACCCGATCCCCCTCAATCCCTGTGCTTTAGCGAAGCCATGCCGACAGGCTATACGCACCGCTGCGCTAGAAAAAAGGGGGATTTAGGGGGATCAACCCACTCAAGGACATCACTATCAGTGTGTACACCGTAGCTTTTTAAGGGGAGCTAGGGGGGGGCTGAGTGTCCAACATCACGCGCACACCTGGTTCAAACAACCGCTAAGGGCGCAAGCCTTGTGCCCTTATAACCGTTTCCGTTTGGGCGTTGAAACTGCTAGAAACTAGCTGAGAAGACCTTATTGCCCACCTTTTTCTTCCTTTTGGATCGCTTGTTCTGTGCGCTCATAAGGCGATCCCGTCTTTACGCTGGGAAATAGACCCACAATGGTTTGGTTGAGGCTGTTGCGGGTTTGGATGCTATAGGTGCTCAGGGGTTTGGGCAAAAAGCGATCGCCAAACCCAATGAAAACTAAGATCAGCAGAAAAAAAAGCGTAAGAGTAGGTTTGCGAGACATGGCTAGGAAGGTTTGCCTGACTGGCTAGCGTATACAAGCAAAATTCCAGTCTCCTGCCAAAAATCCGGATATTCACTGAGCAATCTCCGGTGTAGAGAATCGAGATGCTCTTTTGATATGGGGTGCCTACGTATGTGCAGGTAAGCGAACCGTAAACGTGCTGCCTTTACCGAGTTCTGATTGGGCTGAGATCGTGCCTTTGTGTGACTCAACAATTTGGCGAGACAGGTATAGCCCCAACCCACTGCCCGATCGGCGATGCTTACTCTGCCGAAACCGTTCAAAGAGTGTCGCCAGTTCGTTGGGCGACATGCCGCTGCCTGTATCGATCACTTGCAGGGTAACCCCAGACTGCAAAGGTGAAGTAGCAGAAACCGCCAGGGCAGGGGGATAGGCTCCCGTTAGCCGAATCGTGATGCTCCCTGATTCCGTAAATTTGATGGCATTGCCTACTAAGTTGGTCAACACGCGGCGCAATTCTAACCGATCGCCCAGGACTTGGGTGAGAGGATGGCTAAACTGATCAACTCCAGTGTTGGGGGGATGCGTCACCTCCACAACTAAGTCTAACCCTTGAGCCATCACCAAAGGTTTCAGTTCTTCCGCCACTTCATTTATTACAGCAACCAAGTCACAAGGGGCAAGATTAAACACTTTGCACTTGGCTTCGTGGCGATAAACTTCCAACACCGTATTGACAATTTGCAACAAGTTTTGATTGCTGCGAATCATAATGTCGATCGCTTCCTGCATCTCGGTTGAAATTTCACCAAATGCCCCATTCTGAAAAAGCGTAAACATGCGATCGCTGGCAACCAAAGGGGTGCGTAAATCGTGCGTGAGCCATGAAACAAAATCTTCCCGCTGACGGATGCTTTGTTCTTGCTCATCAATGCTGTATTTTAGCCGCAAGAGCGATCGCACCCGTGCCGATAACTCATCCACATCAAAAGGTTTACGGATAAAATCATCGGCTCCGATATCGAGTCCCTTCACCACACTCGATCGCTCATCCGCAGTAATCAACAAAATTGCGATAAAGGGCAATGCTTTAGTTTGCATTTTCTGTCGGATGCGCTTTGTCACTTCATAACCATCCATTCCAGGCATCATCACATCCAACAAGATGAGATCGGGTTTAAATTTTTCGACCTCAGCTAAAGCTTCTTCTCCACTTTTTGCTAGCTTAACCTCGTAATGACTGTCTTCCAGAACCGTTTGAATCAAAAACAAATTATCTGGTAAGTCATCAACAACTAAAATACGACCGACACGGGACACATAATCAGGGAGGTAAGACATCATCAACTGCTAATTAACAGGATAAAGAACTATCTATGATATCGAATTCTCGTAAGGAGTCATTGTTACCCAAGGGTTGAACAATCAGGCTTAAAGGATGACAAGAATGGACTTACAAATTTTATTGAACTATACAAGCGATATCTTAATTAACCGATTCGGCTTGGTTTGTACCTATCTTCAGAATGGCATCGTAGTTGCGTCGGAAATGTTTGTGAGGCAATACCGTCACACGCCACTGCCAGAAATTTCGGTAAGTTACGCTATCAGCAGAGCCATGATGTTAGGCTTGACAGCACCTGACACGCAGCTCTCAGGATTGCGTGACCCATGCTTTAGGACATTATCCGTTTTCCTCCGCTCTTTTTTCCCTTGAGTGGGTTGAACGATCTCCGGATATCAGTTGACAAACGGTCTCTATAATCTTTGTCGATTCTAGGGGGTTTGCCATACAAAGCTGCAATCCGATCGCAAACCCTGGTAATAGTTCAATCTCACCGTCATCCGCCATTAACACCAGTACGGGAATATTATGAAACTGCTGCGATAAAGCCCGGATAGACTGTGGTGAGGTTGCATGGCTCGTACCCAGGACACTCGTATCCCCAATCAATAGATTGGGTACAAATTGTTCTAAGATTGCATGAGCTTCTTGCACAGAGTGGGTCATAACAACCTGTGCACCTTGTTGCCCTAATAGGTTGGCAAATTTTACCAGCGTATTCGTATTATCTTTGTCTATGCTTTCGATCAGAACTATTCTGACCCCGTGTAAGGGAAAGCGAGGGGGCAATTCACCGGTCTCAATGCAAGGATGATCATGAAGAGCATCGCCCATGCTTGCGCTCGATCGAATCGGCAACGTTAGGGTAAAGGTAGCCCCCTGTCCTTGACCCAAACTTTTTGCCTGAATGGTGCCGCCGTGTAATTCCACGAGGTAACGAGAGATTGCTAACCCCAACCCTAACCCGTTATAGAACCTTGTCGTTGATGCATCAGCCTGACGGAAGTATTCAAACACATAAGGTAAAAAATCGGCTTCAATCCCAATCCCCGTATCGATGACTTGAACCCGAATGTGAGTTCCTTGTTGGTCAAGTTGGACTGTTATTTGCCCACCCGCAGGAGTAAATTTAATCGCATTCGATAATAGATTCCAAAGTACCTGCTGAAGCCGAACGGGATCGCCAGAAACTTTTGTCACTGGGCTATTCATCACCCACTTCACCTGAATGGATTTTGCAGCGATCGCGGGTTCCAGAGCATCCAGGGCTGCTCGAATGGTATTTACCATATCAACGCAACCCAGAGTCAAGCGCAGGTTGCCTCGGAGAATGTGAGACATATCCAGCAAATCTTCAATCAATTGAGTTTGCAATGTCGCATTGCGCTCAATCACTTCTACAGCCTGCTTGAGTACCACCGGATTCAGGTTGTTTTTTTGAATCAATTTGACCCATCCCACGATCGCGTTGAGGGGGGTTCTTAGCTCGTGGGAGATCATCCCTAAAAATTCATCTTTAATGCGGCTGGCAGACTCTAGTGCAGTTCGGGCTTTTTGCTCACACCACAACTGATCCAGACGATCGCTCCTGGTTGGTTTGGAAGCCGTGCGCTCGATCGCTGTAATCACAACCCCATGCACCTCTGATTGAAGATTGTGCACAGGCAATAGAGAAGCGCTGATCTCAACCAAGCTCCCATCTTTTTTCAGATGCTGGCATTCTAAATTAGTGAGTGTTCGGCTATGCAATACTTGATGAAAGTGTTGTTGGAAGGCACTGAGGGAATTATCTGGAATCACTGGCAGGGGACGGTCAAGCACTTCTTTGGCTTGCCAACCATAAATTTGCTCTGCCATGACATTCCAGGTCATGACACGACCATCCAGATTCAGGGTAAAAATCGCGATCGGAGAAGCCTCAACAATCGCTTTCAATAAATCATCCGTCTGGTGGAGAGAGGCTTCCAATTGCTGGCGTTTCCGTCGCTCTCGGCTTTCTTGTAATGCCCGTACTGCCGCAGGCACTAACCGCTCCAGTCGATGCTTGAGGACATAATCCGTTGCACCTTGCTTCAGCGCTTCGATCGCTTGCTCTTCGCCTAAGACACCAGACACCATAATAAAAGGCACTTCTGGACGAACTTCACAGGCAATTTTTAGCGCTGAAAAACCATCAAACTTTGGCAGAATATAGTCTGACAAGATCAAATCTGGCGGCTGCGTTTGCAAAATCTCCAGAAAATCCTGGCGCTTATGGGTACAAATTAGTTCAGCTTGAACTCCTCCACTGCTAAGCGCCGTCTGAATTAGCTCAACATCGATCGGGTCATCTTCTAGGAGAAGGATTTTAAGCCCTGAATAGTCTAATGGCTTTTCATCCGATCGCAGACGGGGAAAAGGTTTCATATCAGTAAAATGGTTTCGCACAATCGGGTAGGCATCTTCTCCTAAGACAAGAATTGCCGTTCTGCTGCCCACCAGGTGACAATCTATCAGACTTGATTTTGTACCTTGAGAGTCAAGCAAGATTGATGATTTGGCAAGTTGAAACCTCGCCAAATAACGCTTGGCAGAGTAACGGGCAGTTCTAAGTTGGGATCTTAAATTAGGCTTACCTTGTTATAACGATACAAGACTTCAAATTCTCTTGACCCTAAGGATGATTTCTTTGGAGAAGATGATTTCTCAAACAGTCAGAACATAGGCACGGTAAGCCTTCAAGCCCATGCGTTGACAGATATTGAAGGCGACAACATCAGGGAGGGAACATATTTTTGTCTGGTTAAGTAAAGCCTTATTGAGACGGGCTACGTTTTAGGACAGGCTCGGTTACTATTGACTTTGTCTGGAGAAAATCAAATTAGGGGAATATCCATGGCAAACCAACCAGATCCTAAAACAACTGTCGGCTATGGTAAGTTTGTGGCCGCTGCGTATTCAATGTTCCAGCCAGGTGTGCTCAATCCTCCTGCCAATTGTGATTTTCCACAGGGGTATCAGCTGCTCGCAACTATCCAAATGACTGACTTTTTTGGAGAAGATACCACACGCCAGTTCTACGGCTTTATCGCCCAGGGTGAAACCAATCCCTTAGAAATCGTCATTGCCCTGCGTGGCACAGAAGATTTGATGGAATGGTGGGATGATTTCCACTTCCTCCCTACCCCATTTTTACAGGTAAGTGGAGGCGGTAATGTCGCAACTGGATTTCTAGATATTTACAACACTTTTGGGATTATGACACCTCAGCAGTTGGAGGCTGAGTCTGCACCTTCGAAAAACTTTGCATCGGATGTCGCTCAAATTTTGCAAGAGAAAACTGGGATCTCAGATTTAAGTGAGATCCATGCCATTGCAGTAGGACATAGCCTGGGAGGGGCGCTGACCACGCTCTATGCCCTCGATATTGCCAGTAATAACGGCTTAAAACCCGACACTTACACATTTGCCTCACCTAGGGTGGGAGATGACACATTCAAACAATGTTTCGATTCGCATGTCCCTTTCAGTTGGCGAATCTATAACCATTACGATATCGTGACGGATTTTCCCAAAGATCCGTTTGATAACTATGCGCATGTCGAAAGAGAATATCGGGTGGGATCTGATGCCGTACGATGGAGTATCAGCTGTGAGCACGCTTTAAATACCTATCTCTTTCTCGTCGATCCGCAGGAGGTTCACCTTGACCCGGCCTGTCAGTCCAAATAAGGAGTTGCAGGTAAGATATCTTTTGCTGTATATGCGATCGTAAAAGATAAATCCCCTGGTCTCTTCATTGATCTTCTTACCAAGGATTGCCAACCAGCGTAAACGGTGACCAGAAATAGGGATGGGTTAGATTGCTGTTGGATAAACCTACCAAATCCTGAGGTAAAGGGATGTCTGGCTGTCCAGCAACTTGGAGTCTGCCGTCTTCAAACTTTACCTGCCCTTTTAACAAAGCAATTTGTGCCTGTCGCAAAGCTTCCGCTTTGGTTGGCAGTTGGCGTAACTGGTCGTAAAACTCACTCATCAATGCCAGGGTGCCGACATCGCTGACGTACCATAGGCTACCCAGCGCCGATTTTGCCCCTGACTGGACTGCCATGCCAGCAAAACCCAACTCGGCATCGCGATCGCCCAAGGCTGTGCGGCAGGCACTTAACACCAAGAGTTGTGCGGGGGGATAGTTTAAGCCCAATTCTTGAAACTGGCTCAATCGCAGTGGTTTATCCCACAAGCGGATGAAAGAATGATTGGAATTTCCTGGCAGAAATTCACCATGGGTTGCCAAATGAATGATGCCAAACGGGTGCTTTTCTCGCTGTGTCTTCAGGTTGTTGAGCGTAAAGTCTTGATTGAGAAACGATTCCCCCTGCCACAAATGGCTCAGGATAGAAAGCTCTGCCGGAACCGCCGGTAAAGGGTTGAGGTCAGAAAACTCCGAAGCCCCCATGGCAAGTACTTGACTCTTGCGAATATCGACATAACGGGTATCCGTCAGGTTAATGCTGGGCATGAGACCGAGGCTATATTTCTCCACCAAGAATTCTTTGCCATCGTGCAAGGCAGCCAAGGGGAGCGATCGCAGCCCTGCATCCAGAATAAATGCCAGATTTTCGACTTTGCGGGTTTGTAAGTCACTTTCCAGAGGCGCAATCAGCAGTTGATAGAGGGCTTGCGCTGGCTTCAGATAACTCTTGGTGCGGATTTTGCGACCATCTGAAACCTCCCGCCGGAAAGTATTGGCGAGTTCCACCACATTCGCGCGTGTAGCCCCCTCAATGCGTTTGCGGATGGGCAGTCCTTGCGCCGTCACGAGCACCAGTTCTAGCTGATCGTTGGCTTGGGGGGGACGATCGCCCGCATCTGACTCCAGTGACTTGTTCCCTGCCCCGGTCAGCGTCCCTTCTGGCAGAAATGCGGCATAGATCAGGGCTGGACGAATGCCTGTTTCAGATTCGATATTGCTCAAAGTACTGCACATATCGCCCAGGTTGCGATTGCCCCCACTGGCAGCAGTCCCTAAATATTTCTCATACTCACCTGTAAAGCCACTATCAACGCTAGAAATGCCTGAATCCAGGCAGGGCAGCTGAGCGCTGCCGCCAGGGATGCCCAGGAGCGGCGCGGGATGGTTTTGCGGGGGGCCGTCAAAATCCTGCGTGATAATTTGGATAATGTCCTGGAAATGGCTGCCTGGGAACGATCGCAAGGGGGCGATCGTGCCATCAGGTTGATTGCCCGTGGTAATGGCTCCGGCGGTTCCGTTCGTTGTACCACTGCCCACTACAAATGGCACTCTAGCCGCTCCACCACCATGACGAATGATGATGGAACCACCTCCCAATCCACCAGCGGTGGAAATGCTGGCAACTATCTGGTTCTGGTCTACGAAAGTACTGGTTGCCCGGAAAAAGCGTTGAGTCGTGATATCCACATTGCCGCCGATGCCCCGTCTGCCGCCTTGCGCGTTGATGAAACTGACTTGGACATCGCCTAAGGGATCAATGGTGACATCACCCCCATCGCCCAGGCTAGCACGGGTGTTAATGGAACCCGTTTGAATAGTGTTCTGGGCAACGACAGATACATTCCCGCCTTGAGTGAGGCCGGATGCATCCAGATCTCCACTGATGACGTTACCTTGCGAAGCGTTAAGGGCGATCGCGCCACCTGTGCTGCCACTGGCAGACGTGGTGATGTTGCTGGCAGTTACGTTGCTGCGGTTGCTTACCAGATTGACTTTGCCGCCAACCGTATTGCCTTGAGCATTGATGGTTCCAGCGCTCAATTCCCGATCGGCAATCAGAGAAACCGCTCCACCTGCACCTTGACTAGCAGCGGAATCCAAAAGACCGCTGGTAATACTGCCGTGACTGGCAGTGAGGGCAATCGTACCACTATTGCCCGTGCTAGTTGCCGTGCTGAGTATCCCATTGGTCGAATCAATGGCGCCTTGATTGCTCACCAATGTGATTCCAGAAGGCGCCGTCATATTACCAGTTGTAATCGTTTGATTGGCGATCAATGTAATGGAAGCATTTCCTGAGCCTGTGATCGTTGTCCCGGTTGATGTGATTGACCCAGTGCTTGTCGGAGCCTGGACAATGACTGGATCAACGAAGGTCGCGTTTCCAGTAAAGGTAATCGGGCTGCCCCCATTCGCCTGTCCAATGGTGACGGAACTAAAGCCGCCCGTGTTGGCGAGAGCAGCTAAATCAGTTTGGTTGAGATCCAGGGCTGCGCCACCATACCCTACCCCCCCAATGTCGATCGCCAGATTCGAGGTAAAGGGTTGTAAGAGCAATGTGCCTCCCGTTGCAGTCACCGATCCAGAAAAATCAATCTCATCCGCTGTGAGATTGAGATGGTAATTGCCAACCGATAGGCTGGGGAAGAAAGCGATCGTCCCAGTTCCAGCATTGAAAATGGCGCTGTTGGTCAGCGTCACCGGGCTGGCGAAGAATATGCCATTTCCAGTGGTGGTGATGTTGTTGCCAACCAGGGAATTTCCGGCAAGTACAATCAGGCTACTTAAAGAAGTGAGATTGCCGATCGTGCCGCCAAACATCGCGGTACCATAACCAAAGCCTGCATCCACAAACAAATTGTGAACACCATTGATGGCGCCTGTAAAAGTAATGTCTGCACCATTGCCATCGGTGGTGGTGGAAACCTTAACATCATTGCCCAAAATGACTTGAGGACTGTCAATCGTCAAGGTATCGGTGGCGGTTGCTCCCTCGGTTGCCACATCGGCGTTGAGGGTGGTGGTCGCGGCGCTTAAGACCATCGCATCGCTACTGGCTAAGTTCGCATCAATCACGATCGCTCCTTGGGGAGACTGAACCAGAAGTGAGCCAGAGAAAAATTGAGGCGTACTTACCGTAATCGTGCCACTGCCATTGTTCCTGCCGATCGTGGTGGAGGCAAAATAGCCCGCTCCGATCGCACTGATATCGGTGGCATCTAAATCAAGCGCCGCTGTTCCGATACCACCCCCCACAATCACATTTTGCCCCGGTGTTGCAGGTTGCAAAACCAAACTGCCCCCATTACTGAGCACCGAAAAGCCTCCCCCCAACAAGTCAATTTCATCGCCGGTCAGCAGAATATCTCCGCCGATCGCGCCAGAGGCATCGAGCCTTCTTGTAGTCAACAGATTCGAGGCTGTCAGGGTTATAGAACCACTCTGACTACTGCCAGGAGAAAAATTAGTCGTGTTGATGTTGCCAACTTGGACATTACGCCCAGAAATTGCGATCGATCGACCACTGGTATTAATCGTATCGAGCGGATTCATGCTGAAGTTACCAACGCCATCCGCATTAGCATCTGCCTGAAAGGTAATGGAACCGATGCCCGGTTGAAAAGTTAGGGAGCCAGGGATGTAAACGGTAGAGAGAATACCGAGTGAGTTAATCGTGACATTATCCGTGGCTTGCAGAATGACGTTGGCATTTCCCGATAGGGTTTGTAGCGCATTCTGCGAAAGGGTAATGTCTTGTCCCAAAAAATCATCCTGAAGAACATCAGGCAAAGCACCATCCTGTAAGTTGAGTGCTCCATAGCCTTTCCCTGCAACGATCGTAATGTTTTGGGGATCGAGTAATAAATTACCTAGCGTGCCCTGGGGCGCACTCAGATCAGCCGTGCCTCGAAACAGCAAGGTTTGCTTACCAGAGACTTCGACCAAGCCACCACTGCCCGATCGATGCCCACCTTTCGCCGTGATGTTGCCGTTAAAAGCAGTGGTGTTATCTGCCCAGACAATGGCTTTACCACCATTGCCACTGGTGAATGCATCTGCATGAATGACAGAATCTTGACTAACATAGGTGCGAGCGGCATTGGGAACGGAGCCTTTGCCCTGGTAATCTCCCCCAACTAAAACTGTGCCACCTCCACTCGCACCCGACGCATTGATTTTGGCACTGATCAGACCGACTTTGTTGCCGAGGATAGCGGCAGAGCCTCCGGTCTGTCCCAGTGTTAGGTTTGTAACATTGATGGAGCCAGAAACCAGCGCGGTGCCTGGAGAGATCGGAACAGGTGTGCCAGAAGCAGTGAGTTGTGCCTGGGTGGTACCACTGGCAGTGAGACTGGGAACGGCAGCCGCGGCGGGTCCGGTCAGTAGCTCAGGCAGCGTGAGCGGGGTAAGGCCAGATGGGGAAGCTTGGGAAATTGGCTCAATTTCCAAACTCAAGGGGCTACCGGGCTGGCTGATGCGCACCAGAGAAGTGCCAGGAACCGCTGCAACCATGATTTGTCCGCCTGGGGCGGTGAGTTGTCCGGTACTGGCAACAGTGCCACCCACTAGGTTAAGGGCTTGTCCCTGTCCTACGGAAAGATTTCCTGCGTTGACGATCGCCCCCGGTTGGTTCAGGTTAAAGGCAAAGGTGGTCGGGGTGCCGTTCAAGGCACTGTAGTTGGTCGCACCCAACGCATCAAACCAACCTCCAGCAAAGCCGATCGCATCAGCAGTCGTAGCCGTGAAGGAACCGGGAACATTGAGTTGGGCGTTGGCTCCAAACACAATACCTGCCGGGTTCATGAGGTAGAGGTTGGCGTTGCTGCCAGTCACCTGGATTAAGCCGTTAATGAGGGAGGGGCTACCTCCGTTGATGCGTCCCAAAATGTTTTGAATCTGGGGATTAGATTGGAAGTTGGCGATCTGGCTGGGGCTGAGTCCAAATTGGGAGAAGCTGTGGAAGAGATTGGCTCCGTTGCGAGAGGTTTGTCCGCCCGTGATGTTGAGTTGGTTGCCCTGGGGAATAACGATCGTCCCGGTGCCATCGTTGGCAGGAGTGATTGCCTGGGCGACTAAAATGGGCTCGGGTTCGGGTCGGCGAGCAGCATATTCAGGCGCGATCGTTTCGGGAGGCGGCAGTTTGGTTAGAACCTCGGTTTGGATGGCTCTGGCGGCATTTCCTAGAGCGGTTACGCCATTGGGTTTGGCGGTTGGCTGGATTTGGGAGAAATACTTTTCTTCGTTTTGCCTAGAAGGGGCAGTGGATGGAAATTCTCGCGGAATCCCGACATTGCGTTGGGAGACTTCTTCTGCTTTCTGAGATCTCAACACTGCCAGATCCTCCATACCGTTTGATCGGTTGGAGCTTGGGGGAACTATTGTTAGCACGGCATCGCCAGCGATCGCAGATGCTTCCGAATGCATGTCTGGCTTCGCAGAGATTGCGTCAGGCGCCATCTCACCTTCCGCTCGAGCCCCAACTGCAATGTCAGGTTCAGAAACAATACGTTCGGGGATGGCGATCGTTTCTGGACGAATGCCCGATTGCACAAAGTCCGACGTCTCTTGTGGAACGGCATGGGTTGAAACTGGGAAAAGTTCACTAGGTGGAGCGAGGGGAACTTCGGTATCTCGATCGAGTGGGGTTGCTTGAGTGGGTTGGGCGGCAATGCCCACCAGAGGCAGGGTTGCCAAAAAAATGCCGGCGCCACGACTGGCAGTGGGTAGCGCAGAAGCGAGGGCTGATTTTCGTTGCAAATGAAAGCGATCGCCCCGTAATTCAATCTCCCACTGATGCGCTAGCTTCCGTCGCCAGAGTGCCTGCACGATCGCCTGCTGAGACTGTTCCAGCAACGCTTGCCGCTGCTGATTACTGAGGGTGTGGGTGTGGTTGCGATAATAATAGAGCGGTTGCCGCACCCGTTGAATTTGGGTCACTTCAGAAAGTCGAAGGCACAGGTCATAGTCTTCTGCCAGGGCGAACGCTGCGTTCAAGCCGCCCACTTGTTCATAGTACGATCGCCGCATCAAGCGAAAGTGGAAGGTCATGAAGTCTACCAACAATCGCTGGGGACTGTAGGGAATTTGGCAACGGTTGCCATAGCCCAACACTTTTCCATCCAGATTAATATCCAGATAGTCGGTGTACACCATTCCCACAGATGGGGCAGACTCCAGCACGGCAACGGTTTGTCGTAAAGCTTCTGCCGAAAGTAAATCGTCATCATCCACCCAACCGATATATTCCCCGGTTGTCTGGGCGATCGCAGCCTGCAACGCGGGCGTGTGCCCCAAATGCTCGGCAATCACCACCCGCACCCGTGCATCGCTAGTTGCATAGTGCTGGGCAATGTCTGCGGTGCGATCAGTCGAGCCATCGATCCAAACCAGCAACTCAAAATCAGAATAAGTCTGCCGTAAAACACTGGCTATCGCAGAACCCAGGTAACGATCGCGGTTGTGACTGGTAATCACCAGAGAAATTTTTGCTGTCATAGGCGGTTCCGGGGGCTATGAACGCCGCTGATATGAATAACTTAGAGATTCAGCCCCGTTTTACCCAATCAGGAATTTCCGCAACCGAAAATTCCGCACAGATCGATTTTTGATCCCAAACTTAGCCAATTTCTTACTGATGACTCGGTGCGGCATCTGTATCAACTAGGTATCTTTAGCACCTCATCGTTTAGCCCCCAGGTGTGAACTTATGGATTATTCAGCGCCGCCCAGCCCTCCGGCAGTTGACGATGCCTTCATTCCTGAGGAAGTCAGACCCATCAACCCAGATGCAGCCACCCAACTCATCCAACCGCTCAAAGTTGCTTCAGGAGAAAGCACTCCCATCACCCCTACCCCAGAACCCTCTAACCTGGAATTTTCCCAAGCCGAACCCAGCCCCCGCTCCTATACCCTGCGTCGAGGAGCCATGATTCCCACCTTGAGAGCCGATCGCCCAAAAGCTCCCCCTCCTAGCTTTGAACCGATCGCCTCCCGTCCCCCTATCCACGAAACATCCCTGACCACCGCCAGCCAAAGTATTCCCATCGCCGCCCAACCCGACCCCTCCGATCGCCTACCACCCCCCGAACCCTTCTTCCAAACTGCCCCGCCTCCCAATCCTCCCGTTCTCACTCCTGCCCCTCCCCCTGCTTCCCCCCCTCCGTCTGTCCCTGAATCCCCCGCTTTCCCAAATGCCATCCCCGTCCGCGACATCCAAATCACGGGCAGCACCATTCTGTCAGCAACCGAACTCAACCCACTGACCCAACCACTGAAAGGACGATCGGTGGCTTTGACAGAACTGCAAGCCCTGACCGACCACATCACCCAGCTTTACTTGAACCAGGGCTACATTACCTCACGGGCAATTCTGGACAAAGCTGGAATCCAGGAGGGTGTGGTGCCAATCCAGGTCGTGGAAGGCAGTTTAGAAAAAATCGACATCGAAGGTACCCACCATGTGAAGTCATCCTATATTCGGAAGCGAGTCAAACTAGGAGCCGGAAAACCGCTAAATATGAACAAGCTGGAAGATCAGCTCAAACTCCTCCGGGCTGACCCGCTGTTCAAAAATGTGGAAGCGAGTCTGCGCGCAGGCACCCAGTTTGGCAAAAGTATTCTGATTGTGCGGGTGACGGAGGCAAATCGTTTTGAAGGCTCTGTTAGTACCGACAACTATTCACCTCCCAGCGTTGGCGGAGAGCAGTTTGGAGTGGATCTCAGTTTTCGTAACTTGACTGGATTAGGCGACCAGGTGTCTACGGGGTACAGCCGCACTTACACAGGTGGGTCTGAGTCATTTGATTGGGCATATCGCATCCCGTTGAATGCCATGAATGGCACATTGCAACTGCGAGGTAGTTGGAATCATAACGAAATTACGGCTTCTCCGTTTGATGTTCTAGAGATTCGCGGCAATTCAGAACTCTATGAAATCAATTACCGCCAACCCCTGGTGCGATCGCCGCGCGAAGAATTTGCCCTCTCGCTCGGTTTTGCCTTTCAGGATGGGCAAACCTTTATCTTCAACGATTTGCCCAATCCGTTTGGTATTGGCCCGGACGCCAATGGCGTTAGCCGCACCAGTGTGATTAAGTTTGGACAGGATTATTTAAAGCGCGATGCAGCGGGTGCCTGGTCATTGCGATCGCAATTCAGCATTGGTACTGATCTATTCGATGCCACGGAGAATGCTGGTGATATTCCCGATGGGCAGTTTTTTAGTTGGTTGGGGCAGGCGCAACGAGTGCAGCGGCTCAGCACAGATCATTTACTGATTGTGCAAGCCGATGTGCAACTCACCCCCGATGGCTTGCTACCTTCGCAACAGTTTGTGATTGGTGGGGGACAGTCCGTGCGCGGCTATCGGCAAAATGCCCGCTCTGGCGATAATGGTATTCGTCTCTCGGCAGAAGATCGGATTACGGTGCATCGCGATGCCAACGGGTCACCCATCGTGCAATTTGCCCCCTTTGCCGAACTCGGTGCGGTGTGGAATGTCGGCAACAACCCCAACCTCGAACCCGATCAAACCTTTCTTGCCAGCATTGGACTGGGTCTGCTTTGGCAACCTTTACCCCGCCTGAGTGTGCGGTTAGATTACGGATTGCCCATCATTCATTTGAGCGATCGGGGCAACAACATCCAGGACAGTGGTGCTTACTTCAGCTTGAATTATCAGTTGTAGAGACTGGTAAAATCCAAGCACATTAGTTCTCCTGGCTTCTGAAGCTTGATCTCAAGGCGACTCAAAACAACCATTGCTCACACGGCTCAGCTACCCAAGCGTGCAAAATCCGCCCTCTCAATCAAAGCCGTTTTTCCATTTGCTGAAAAACCAATCAGGCATTTCCGTAGCGCCACTTGATTGGCATGTATCCATAATCGAACCACCGAATTCATCAATCCAGTGGACAAACCGATACTACATTTGTAGTATATAGATCCTTGAAGCTGTAATACAAATACTACAACCCGCCATGATCCGGAATCTTCTAGCCACCTTATGCAGTCGCCATATTCGCCCTCATCAGAGTGGGGGTAGGGCATTTGCGCTGTTTGCCTTGGAAGGCACGGAGCAACTTAACGGCGGTAAATCCACCCGTGTCGGCATGGATGGTAAACCGACCCTGGATCAACGAATTAGAAGCGGAAGGAGCAGAACAATCCTGCCACCTTTCTAAGGGAAAGTCGATTAACTTCCCCGTCCCCGCTTCTGATATCCAGAAGCGGGGATTGTTTTTAGGCAACATCACCATTGCTTTTTCTCCTTCCCCGCCTTCTCCAAAAAAGTTTTAGTCCCTCCCTTGACACTTTGTAGTATGTTGTATTATATTTGTAGTATGAGGTAAGACACCAAGGAGCTAACTCCCATGACAGCTAGCAACCTGCAACGAACGAGTCATCTCTCGAAGTTTTCAGAGTCCTTATCGACTCAGCTTTCAGGCGCCTCCGTACCACTTCGAGCAGATCATCCACAAAATCAGGGAAGTCAATCTTCCAACTCAACCAAGCCCATTCCAGCACTCCGCCATTTATCGCAAACCTATCATCTGGAACGGCGTTGGTTGCTCTAATTCTGGTTCACACGAAGGTGGTGCTGAATAGCAGTATGAATTGGAACGAAGTTTCGATTCATGCAGCTCCAAATTCATACCCAGAATCAGCAACGCCCACACGAACCCATCTGAACCTTGAAAACTGAATAAGTGCCACCTTGGGGGTGTAGCTTAGCCCGGTTCAAAGCAGTCGCCTGTCGAGCGAAAGATCGTGGGTTCAAATCCCATCATCCCCGTATGTAACGGTAGTGTTTCAAAGGGGTTGTGGTATTTTTTGAAAGCTTTGCTCAGCAAGCTTTCAAAAAATACCACAACCGATCTAGAACATAACCGAGTGTAGCCTTGTGGACGAGCAGATAAGTCGCTCTGGTTCTCAGCTAGAGAGAAGCGGGTGCAAACCCCGTCAAGGCTCCCAAATGAGGATGTAGCTCAGATGGACAGAGCGCCTGTTTCCGAGGCAGGACGGCACAGGTTCAACCCCTGTCATCCTCGTTGCTGTGCCCTGATGTGAGAAGCATACATACAGTAGAACGATCGCCTGAAAAACGATAATTGTTGGTGCAAATCCAATCCTCGCCTCCAACTATGGGGCGAGGTAGTTCAAACCCAAATTGCTTCTTTAACTCGCACAGCATTGCGTCTCCAGGTCGCCAAGTGGGAAGGCGTTGGTCTGCAAAACCAACTATTCGTGGGTTCGATTCCCACCCTGGAGTCCAATTCATGGCAGCGTCGCTTAATGACAAAACCCCAAGCACTTGGTCATTACGGGTACTGCTTTGTGAAAGCAAACCATCAGTCCCGTCGCTGCGATCGATGCAGAGATAGTGTAACGGCAGCACAAGGGTCTCCAAAGCCTTTTGTCCGGGTTCAAATCCTGGTCTCTGTGTTCTACGGTGTGCCCCAATCCGAGAAGCCTACATACTGGATACTCGCCTGTAAAGCGACGTAGGTTCGATTCCTACAGCCTCCACCAAGGGGGCTTAAAAAAACAGCTTCCCAAACTTGCACATCGTAGAAGTCTCCAATTCTGGTGCCGTAGGCAAATCGGTAAAGCCACAGGTCTTTCAAACCTGTGTTTGCGGGTTCAACTCCCGTCGGCACTGCCAAATCTTGCTAGCTACTGAATAGCAATCAATATGGGTCGGCTCGCCTAGCAGCGTGGGCAACTGTCTGTAAAACAGCCGTTTAATACGTTGCAGGTGCGACTCCTGCCCGACCTACCAAACTGTTGGCGTTGCTAATTGTTTGATTGACAAAGTTTGATTGACAAAGTTGATGGAGAGTAAACCGATCGGGCGATCGGCGCTGTTTGCTAAACAGATGGATGAACAATTGTGGTTCGAGTCCACTGCTCTCCGCCTGATGAGGACGTGGTGTAACTGGATGAACATCTCAGATTACGAACCTGAAGAGTGGGGGTTCAAGTCCCTCCGTCCTCGCTTTTCCCCCGGTAGCTCAGTAGGTAGTAGCGCCTGTCTGAAGAACAGGAGGTCGTCGGATCGAAACCGACCTGGGGGACTGCGATCGCAGCTGCGATCGCCGATTGCATTGCCTCATAGCTCAATGGCGGAGCAAGCGGCTGTTAACCGCAGGGTTGTAGGTTCGAGTCCTACTGGGGCAGCTATTTCGTTGGGAAGTACGCAAACAGGTAAAGCGACTTGACTTTGAATCAAGTGGTTGAGGGTTCGATTCCTTCCTTCCCAGTCGGGGGGCGTGAGATATCGCTGGGTCAATATCTCTATCCTCCTGTTTCATACTCCTGTAGCCCAACTGGCAGAGGCGGCTGTCTCAAAAACAGTCTATGTGTGGGTTCAACTCCCACCAGGAGTACCATCTGCCAATTTGAAACTTGGCAACCAAGATTTGTGCTGCTGTAGCCCAACTGGAAGAGGTGCCGATCTTAGAAACCGGAGGTTGTGGGTTCGACTCCCACCAGCAGTACCAAGGATAGCGGGGTGTAGCTCAGCTTGGTTTAGAGTTGCCGCTTTGGAAGCGGAAGGTCGTAGGTTCAAATCCTACCATCCCGACCATTTACTTGGGTCGTTTGTTCAGTGGCAGCCAGACTGCCACTGAACAAAATCAAAAATCATTTGCCCTCGTGACGGAACTGGCAGACGTGCTGGCTTCAGAGACCGGATTTTTGTGGGTTTCTCCTAGCGGAGACGCTTCGCGAACAACTCCCACCGAGGGTACTGATGCTCCCGTGACGGAACTGGAACACGTGCTAGGTCGAGAGCCTAGATTTTGCAGGTACCGCTGCGCGGAAGCAAGCTACAAATCCTGTCGGGAGTCCCAAGAGCACCGAAGGCGGAAGTGGTGGACGCGCACGCCCGATAAGCGTGTTATTAGTAGGTACCGCTTCGCGGAAGCAAGCTACGACTCCTGCTCGGTGTACTGAAATTTTGGATTTTGGATTTTAGATTCTGGACAATCCAAAATCGCAAATCATAAATCCAAGATTGCGAGGGTCGTTGGCAGAGCGGTTATGCAGCCGCCTTTTAAGCGGAGAGATCCAGGTTCAACCCCTGGGCGACCCACTCGATTTTGGATTGGAGATTGGGATTAACCCAAATCTAAAATCCAAAATTGCAAATCCAAAATCCCTTGGGTTGTTAGCTCAGTTGGTAGAGCAGCCGCCTCTTAAGCGGAAGCGCGTAGGTTCAAACCCTACACAGCCCACTGGAAAAGTGGATGGGTGGATGGATGGGGACTTCCTCTCCCGCTCATTCCTCTTTACGCCCCTGTGATGCAACTGGTAGACGTGTTCGGCTCAAACCCGGAATTTTTGCGAGTTCAAATCTCGCCAGGGGTATGGGTTGCGTTTCAAAACTCGGCAACACGAGGTTAAAACATAACCCTGGTACGGCGGAGATGGAGCTATGGTGCGCTCTGGGGTCTCATAAGCCTTTACGTAGTGGGTTCAAATCCCACCTCCGCAACCAAATGTGCATGTTTCACAAGTGTGGCTACAACATGCCCTGCTGGTGTAGCTCGATTGACAGAGCGATCGTCTTGTAAGCGATGGGTTGTAGGTTCAAATCCTACCACCAGCCCCACAGGTTCAATGAAAGTTTGCGAATGTGGTGCAGCGGCAAGCATCCCCGGCTTCCAACCAGGAGACACGAGTACCCTTCAGGAAGCAAGCTACGAGTCTCGTCCTTCACTCCAATTTGAAATCTTCCGCAAAACGCGATCGTGATGTAGTGGTTAGCATCTGAGTCTGCCAGTCTCAGCGCATGGGTTCGAGTCCCGTCGGTCGCTCTTGTAGTCCTGTAGCTCAACGGTGGAGCATCTGTCTTACAAACAGTGGGTTGCGGGTTCAAATCCTGCCAGGACTATCGACCATGGGAGTGTCGCCTAATGGATCAGGGCATCGATCTTCTAAATCGATAGGTGTAGGTTCGACTCCTACCACTCCCGCCAAATGAGTCATTGCTGCAGTGCTTTCATTCATCACTGATAGCGGTAGTCACGATCGTTAAAACGTTTCAAAGTCTGGAAGCAACAAGGGGCTTAAGCCCCTTGTCCTAAGTTGAATGACTATAGCTATAATTCAGGCAAATTACATCGCCAAATTACATCGACACCTTTGCCACCCCCTTACGATCGGGATTGGTGCCTTGATCGTCCGTAGTTTTTCTCGTCAAGAATTTCAGCCGATCAGAAGTTCCGTGTTCTCCGCTAGTGATTGAAGTTTGTTGGATGAAGAGTTCGGGAACGATTGGTATAGACGAGAACTTCGTAACATTCGAGATCCCGATTTAAGGGGTCTGGAGCATTCTTCATCACTATCAATTGGGGGGTAGGGGTTCAATGACAAGCCCTGAAAATCGGCTATTTTGTCGCCTGGACGGCTTAACTGTATCTACGCGAGAGCAACAACGTCTGAAAATCATTTCAGAACTAGGACTCTTGGACGCCGAAAGTATCCCTATCTTTGAAGAAGCGATCCAGACAGCTGCCCATTTCCTGGAAACGCCCATCTGCTTTCTCGGCATTATGCTGGAAGATCAAGCACTGTTGAAAGCAACCATGGGGCTTTCAAGAGCAGGGCTAATGAATGAGCTGGCAACTTCTCGACGTATTCTCCGACTGGAATCCTTCTGCACTTATGTGGTCGATAGCCAACAGAGATTAGTGATTTCAGACACCGCCCACCATCCTGCCTTTGCCCATTCCTCCCTCGTGCATCAGTACGGCATCCGGGCATATCTGGGAGTTCCCTTGCTCTCCTCGGAAGGAACCTGTTTGGGGACACTGGCAGTGATGGATCTGACCCCTCGTGAATTTACTGCCAAAGAGATCGATTTTCTGGAACTCACGGCTCGTTGGGCAATTAGCGAGTTTGAGCGATCGCAAGCCACTAAACCCCGACTTGCACCGCAACCAGCACCAGAATCGGTGCCATTGGCCGTCAATGTTCCTCCTACCAGCCTCTCTGCAGCAAACCAACTCAAGATAGAACTCCTCAATTACCTGACACAGGAACTGCGTACCCCACTCACATCTGTGATGGGGATGACAAGCGTTCTCACCCGAGAAATTTACGGACCCCTGACCAACAAGCAAAAAGAATATCTAGACATCATTCACAACAGTGGTCAGTATTTATTATCACTAGTGAATGAAATCCTGGAACTGGCAGAACTGGATAACAACGATCAACGTTTAAATCTGATCTCTGTCGATATTGAGATGCTTTGCCAACAAGCTATCAATACCCTAGAACAAGCCGCCAGTCGGAGAGATCAGCAAATTCGTCTCACGGTAGAACCCGGGCATCGTATCTGGTTACTGGATAAAGATAAGATCCGGCAAACTCTCTATCACCTAATTTTTAGCGTGATCCAGTCCGCCAGTGCTGGCAGTATTGTGCGCGTGCATGTCTCTCACAAAGGCAACGGGCTGAGCATCACTCTTTGGGTGTCTCATCCCTGGTTAGGGGATGGCATCCCGTATGCCGATTTTCAGTATCAAACTTCTGCCATCTCAGGGTTTAGCGAATCAGATATGAGCTGGCAGGATAGCTTTTTAGCAGAGCATTGTCTACCCCAAACCCAAGGTAGGCAAATCGTAGCAAAAGTTTCGACCCAGACTGAGGCGATCGCACCCGCACAGGAATCCCTGGCATTGGAGGCTGTGAAAGGTCATTTAGGTCTGGTGTTGAGCCGTCAACTGGTTGAGCTACAGGGTGGCACGATCACCGTCCAAGGTTCATCAGAATCTGGATATCGGTATGTAATTTATTTACCCAAAATGAATGAATTGGGAGAGCAACACTTGCAAGCCGCAACCACCTGAGGACTATCCAGCGTTGCTGAAAAGCTGAAAAGCTGAATGATTTGAAGCTTCGTTCCAAATCATTCAGCATCATGTTCATCCTGTTATTGAGCAACGCCGACTACCAACTACACGGCTTGTCTCCTTACGAGGACAGTCGATTGCTGCAGAAAACAACCTAATTCTTCGCTGAGTGCCCCGGTTTCTTCGAGAAGCTGGGGCACTGATCGATATAATGAACGGGGATTTACTACAGCAGGCGATAGGTAGTACGTGAAATTGTATGAGTAACCTCTGGCAGCAATTTACTCTGTCGTCGTTGCCACTCTCTCAGTGGCGGGCGACTAGTTACCTGCATCACCTGGTCGGGTTGGTGAGAGATTGGCGGCGCAGTAGCTGGTTAATGCAATGGGCAGACTTGATAGGTCTTGTTTTATTAGCGTTGGTGTTTGGGCTGGCTCCCTTTGTGTCTAACGCTTTAACTGGCGTTTTATTAATCGCCTGTGCCGGTTTTTGGTTATTGCTGACCCTTTCAGATGAGGGAGTGGCTGGCGATCACTCAGCTCCTCGTTTTTTCACGCCCATCCATCTCATGGTGTTGCTGTATTGGTCGATTGCCACGGTGGCGACAGCCATGTCTCCCGTGAAGAAAGCTGCGCTGATGGGCTGGGAAAAATTAACGCTGTATTTATTACTCTTTGCCTTAATTTCGCGCATCTTGCGATCGCCCCGGTTGCGCTCCTGGCTGATCACCCTCTATCTGCATGTAGCGTTGCTAGTCAGCGTGTATGGGCTGCATCAGTATCGGTATGGCGCACAAGCCCTGGCGACCTGGGTTGACCCCACTTCGCCCTTATCCAAAGCAACCCGTGTGTATAGTTATCTGGGTAACCCCAACTTGCTGGCAGGATATTTAATTCCAGCTGTTGCCTTTAGTGTGGCGGCATTTTTTGTCTGGCGTCGTTGGGCAGCGAAAGCACTGGCACTGACGATGGTGGGAGCAAATGTGACCTGTCTTTACTTGACCTTGAGCCGGGGCGGCTGGATTGGTCTTGTTGTGTCCGCCTTTGTATTGTTATTGCTATTGGCAAGTTGGTGGAGTGTGCTGTTACCGCGCGTTTGGCGAGTGGTGGCAATTCCGCTGATGTTGGGAGTGTTGGTTGGGGTCATTGTGCTGGCATTGATATTTGTGGAGCCCTTACGCGATCGCGTTGCCAGTATTTTTATTGGACGAGCGGATAGCAGCAATAATTTCCGCATGAATGTTTGGGCAGCGGTGATTGAGATGATTCGCGATCGTCCAATTTTGGGGATTGGACCCGGCAATGTGGCTTTCAACAAAGTCTACCCGTTATTTCAGCGTCCCAAATTCACTGCGCTCAGCGCTTATTGCATCTTTCTCGAAATTGCTGTGGAAACGGGATTCATTGGACTCATTTGCTTTTTCTGGTTTTTAATCGTGACTTTCAACCAGGGTTGGGTCCAGCTGCAACGGTTGCGCACCCACTCCGATCTCCAGGGCTTCTGGTTAATGGCGGCGATCGCGACGATGGCAGGGATGTTGGGGCATGGATTAGTCGATACCGTTTGGTATCGCCCCGAATTAAATACACTATGGTGGCTGAGTGTGGCACTGATTGCCAGTTATTATCAGGGGCAATCAAGTGGTCAACCCTCCCAAAAGACTGAACCCGAAGCTTGAACGATCAAAACCATAAAGCGCAGAGGGAACTACCACTTCTGCGCTTTATGGTTGGGATGGAGCAAGCTTGATTAAGCAACGATCGGGGCTGTTGAGTCCCTACTTCAATCAACCTTAAGTAATGCTCATAATCCAGGTGCCCAGATAACGATAAATGGGGACATCACCAGGTGCCTGAATGCGGCAGTTGAAGTAGAACATGCCACCAAAGGAAGGATTTTTTACATTCGAGAGAATGATCTGAACCTTGCCACCAGCTGGAATGGGTTCTTCGGGATAGATTTCTAAAAATTGATTTTCTTTGTCCCAATTCACTTCTTGCAGTTTGACTGCCTTATTTTTGACTCGAACTTCGACTTCTTTAATGTCAAATTCCCCTTTGTAATATTTGGGGTAAGTAATAGAAATCTGAGCGATCGCCAGCTTCATTTTTTTGGATGGGATCTCAAGATAGTAGCGATCCCAGGTGCCAGACTTGCCGTTTTCAGCCCAGCCTTTCAACTGGTTTTCGCGAGCAACGCCACTGAAAATTGTGATTCCACCCTGCGCCAAGGCGATCGCTGGTAAACCCGCTAGCAGGCAACCTGCGATCGCTAAGCCAGCTAAAGCGCGTTTCACGAAAGATCTAGAGAACATAGGTTGCTTACCCACTGGACATGAACTTGGTCAGAAGTCATACAGACTTCATTTAGTTTAAGACTTTATCAGGATTGATGAGTGAGATCACTCATTACAGTTAGAGACGTCCGGAGTCGGGCAAAAAGTTTCACACGGGGTATCAATTTTCACAACAATGCTCACAATTTATATCCAGCGAACATTTCAGACAAATTCCCAACATATTTTTAAGTGAATACACCCCTCAGCGATCGGCGAAGTCCGTATCATTTTTCGAAGCTATATTAAGAATTTTTTATTTACAACAACAAGAATCATAAGACAAGCTGAAGATAATCCGTGCCTTGTTGGATCACCCATAGGATTTTGAATGGATTCTTGCCTGCTCAGGATTGGATTGACGAACTGGGCGTAGCAGCATGATTGCAGCCGCGATTTGCCATTCGGATGCAGATCTCGTTCGATTGCAGCTAACTACCCACATCTGTGAGAGTTGTAAAAGCACATGACGATAGCGATTGACAAAGAGGTTGGAGCCGAGCAACAACCTTTGGAAAAAGAAAAGAATAGCCTTAAAATCGGTATTCCTAAAGAAGTTTATCCCAATGAATGTCGAGTTGCGGCTACACCGGATACAGTAAAAACGCTTCAAAAACTTGGCTTTGAAGTGTTAATTGAAAGTGGTGCAGGGAGTGCTGCCAGCTTTCAGGATGAGGCTTTTCAACAGGTCGGTTGTCAGATCTTGCCCAGTGCGGAAGCGCTCTGGCAAGCTGCAGATATCGTGCTGAAAGTCCGCCCACCAGAAATGCATCCCACCCTGGGGAAACATGAGGTGGAGTTGCTATCCGAAGGCGGAACCCTGATTAGCTTTATTTACCCGGCTCAAAACCAGGAGTTGCTGAAGCAATTGGCAAGCCGCAAGGCAACAGTGCTGGCGATGGATGCAGTGCCTCGGATCTCGCGCGCCCAAAAGCTGGATGCGTTGAGTTCCATGGCGAATATTGCAGGCTATCGGGCTGTGATTGAAGCGGCAAATAATTTTGGGCGCTTTTTTACGGGACAGATCACCGCGGCGGGCAAAGTTCCCCCTGCCAAGGTGATGATTATTGGGGCAGGGGTGGCAGGTTTGGCTGCGATCGGCACTGCCAGAGGTCTGGGGGCGATCGTGCGGGCGTTTGATACTCGTCCCGTCGTCAAGGAGCAAGTTCAGAGCCTCGGCGCAGAATTCCTGGAACTGGATTTTAAGGAAGACGGCACCGGTCAAGGTGGCTACGCCAAGGTGATGAGTGAAGAATTCATCAAAGCGGAAATGGCGCTCTTTGCAGCTCAAGCCAAAGAAGTGGACATCATTATCACCACGGCTCTGATTCCTGGCAAGAAAGCCCCGGTGCTGATCACCCGTGACATGGTGGAAAGCATGAAACCGGGTTCTGTCGTAGTCGATATGGCGGCAGAACAGGGAGGGAACTGCGAAGTGACTAAACCGGGCGAAGTCTATCGCTATAAGGGCGTCACTATTATTGGTCTGACGGACTTGCCCAGTCGTATGGCAGCTCAAGCCAGCCAGCTTTATGGCAAAAATCTTTGCCACTTGCTCGATGATATGGGCGGTGCCGGCGATTATAAGGTCGATCTGGAGGATGAGGTAATCCGAGGCGCTTTAGTTTTGCATCACGGCGAGATTACCTATCCCCCACCAAAGCCAGCCACGCCACCCCTTGCCCCTCAACCCGCAACGCAGGCAGCTGCGGCAATTCCAGAAGCCCCGGTGAAACCAGCGGCAAGCAAAGTCAATCTGGGAATGCTCTGGATGATTTTGGCAGGGCTGGCACTGGTTGGTGTGGGAGCGACTGCTCCTTCTTCCTTCTTGTCGCACTTTACGGTGTTCGTGCTGGCTTGTTTTGTCGGCTGGCAGGTGATTTGGAATGTGTCTCCGGCGCTGCATACGCCTTTGATGAGTGTGACCAATGCGATTAGCGGCATCATCATCGTGGGTGGCATGTTGCAGATTTCGGGTGCACCGACTTCTGCAACCACAATTTTGGGGGCGATCGCCATTTTGATTGGCACCATCAATATCTCCGGCGGCTTCCTGGTAACGCAGCGCATGTTGAAAATGTTTCAGAAGTAAGCTTTATGTCTAGTAATTTGTTGACCGTCGCATACATTGCGGCGAGTGCTTTGTTTATCCTCAGCTTGGGGGGCTTGTCGAATCAGGAAACCGCTCGCCGAGGCAATGTTTTTGGCATCACGGGGATGTTGATTGCCTTTGTCGCAACTGCAATCAATAGTGTGAGTGCCTATGGGCTGCTGGTCGGGATGATTTTGCCGGGAGCCATGATTGGGGCGATCGTCGCTTCACGGGTGGCAATGACTTCCATGCCCGAATTGGTGGCAATTCTCCATAGTTTTGTGGGATTGGCTGCGGTGCTTGTCGGCATTGCCAACTATCTGGCTGCCACCACGTTGACGGGTGTAGAAGCAACCATCCATGAGGTGGAAGTGTTTATTGGCGTGTTTATTGGTGCCATTACCTTTACCGGATCAATCATTGCTTTTGGTAAGTTGCGCGGCATCATTAGCAGCAAACCGTTGATGTTGCCTGCTCGTCATTTGCTGAATCTGGGGATGCTGGCAGCATCTCTGTGGTTGGGCTATGAATTCATGGGTGGAGAACTGTTGACGGGTTTGCAATCGTTGTTGATTATGACGACGATCGCCTGTGTATTGGGCATTCATCTGGTGATGGCGATCGGGGGAGCCGATATGCCTGTGGTCATCTCGATGCTCAACAGCTATTCGGGTTGGGCAGCCGCAGCCGCTGGCTTCATGCTTTCCAATGATCTGCTGATCATTACAGGGGCACTCGTCGGTAGTAGTGGTGCCATTCTGAGCTACATCATGTGTCGTGCTATGAACCGCTCTTTTATCAGTGTGATTTTGGGTGGTTTTGGGGGCGGCACTAGTACTGCTAGCCAAAGTGCCCAACCGGCGGGTGAAGTGATTGCCACGACGGTGGAAGAAACTGCAGAATTGCTCGAAAATGCTCGCAGTGTGATTATTGTGCCCGGTTATGGGATGGCGGTTGCCCAGGCACAATACCCGATTTCTGAAATCACGCGATCGCTGCGGGAACAGGGGGTGAATGTGCGGTTTGGCATTCACCCGGTTGCGGGACGGATGCCTGGACATATGAATGTGCTGTTGGCAGAAGCCAATTTGCCCTATGACATTGTGTTGGAAATGGAGGAAATCAACGAGGATTTCCCCGCAACCGATGTTGTGTTGGTGGTGGGTGCGAATGACACGGTGAATTCTAGTGCGATGGAAGATCCCAATAGCCCGATCGCGGGAATGCCGGTGTTGGAAGTGTGGAAAGCCAAAACAGTGGTGGTGATGAAGCGCAGTATGGCAAGTGGCTATGCAGGTGTGGATAATCCAGTCTTCTACAAAGAAAACACGCGCATGTTGTTTGGCGATGCTCGTAAGAATGTGGATGCGATTTTGGGTAAGTTGAGTGCTTTGGCTAAGGTATAGCGATCGTCACTGACTCCCACCAGCGCTTAAAGGTCCGATCTCTCAGTGCAGGATTTGGAGATCCCCCTAAATCCCCCTTAAAAAGGGGGACTTTGAGTGTTAAAGTCCCCCTTTTTTCTAGTGCAGCGGCGCGTATAGCCTGTCGGCATGGCTTCGCTAAAGCACGTGGATTGAGGGGGATCGTGCCTGTTGCTACTTGCGAAAGGACTTTTAAAACATCCTCTCAGTGTAAAGGTATTTTACGCCAAGCATTGCGTTGGCTGGTAGGTTAACATCCTGTCGAGCTTCAGCCGGACTCAGAGATGGATGCCGAGTGATCACAGTGTGGTTGCCTGAGGGTAGATCCAGAAAAACAGCCTCTGCTGGTGTGCTCAGTCAGCAGAGCGGAACGAGAAAAGCGCCCTCTTTGGAGGTGAACCGGACGGGTCTTCGGCGAACCTACCAAACCATCCGGCTCGGTTTGATTTTTGAACAGGGTCGCCCCCATCGCTGGACCAGGTCTGGACTCCCAAATGTACGCTCGACAGATTCCCATCTGCCAATTCTGACGGCTGAGAGTACTCACGACCAAACAGCCACCACCCGAAAACCGAGATTGTTGTTGCGGTTACCGGGCGCATTTCTGTTGCGAAACGCAGAACGGCAAACCCCCGGATTGTTGTTCCAGGCACCGCCCCGCCGCCGTTAATGAACCTGACCCACCATCAAGGTCTCAACGAGTGAGAAGACTGATGTGAGGGTAGTGTAGTGGGGATTGGCAGGACGGAGCTGTACAAATTGTGAAGCGCTGCTAAACCTCGGAGGTTTAATCGGAAATCAAAGTGGATGGAGCGTAGGTTGGGTTTCGTGAACTCAACCCAACCTACGCGAGGGTCGATCGCACTGCCAGCCCTGCCATTGCTCGGATTGGGTTTGGCTCGCCTGGGCGATCTTGGTTAATGTCCAAATCGCACTACTGCGAACTTGCAGGTCACTGTCCTCCTGACTGGCTGCCACCAGCGCTGGCACTGCCGATTTTGCCTGCCAACCCATCTGTGCCAAGGTTTGGGCAGCATAGAGACGAGTTGCTGGCTGTGAATCACTCAAGGCAGTTGCCAGAGGCTTTGCAGCAGCTTCCCCACATTGAGTCAACGCCTTCTGAGCCTCTGGACGCTGCTGGGCATGCTGAAGCTGTTCAATTGCCTGATTGAGTGAAGTGGCAGGACAGGTTTGCCCATATCCCACAGGTGTCAGAAAAAACGGCACAGCGGTTAGAGCTACCACTATCGATCGCCTGCATCGAACCCGCAAGCCCATCATTTTGGTTCAAAATAAAAGTGCAGTGGAGTCAGTCTATTGCAACTCACCATACTTCTGCATTCAAGCCTAAGGCAGCAGGTTCCGAAAAATACTCCCGAAATATCAAAACCATCTGAAGCAATCGGTGGAGGTTGGTTAGCTGATGGGTAAACCAATCCCCAAAAGAACTAGAAGCGATCGGGACTCAATGCGGATGAAAGGACTTGAACCTTCACTTCGTGAGAAACTAGAACCTAAATCTAGCGCGTCTACCAATTCCGCCACATCCGCATATCTGGCTTCACCATAATAGCAAAGCCAGGTGAAAGAATTATCGATAAAAATTTTGAGTTTTGAGACAGGCTGGAACTTCCCCACCCGGACAAACAGAAGACCCGATCGCCGTGCTCAATCCCCCTGACAGCAAGCGACCTTTTGCCGATCGCGCAAGCCGAATCCCAAACAATGGGGTCTAGAATAAAAATTTCATAGCATTAAACTCTCCTCACTCAAAGGGACTAAGGTGCCATCCGCAATCAGCCCTAAAAACATGGCTTCGCCCGATCGAATGGTTTTGCCCGTAATCGCACAGCGTTCTTCTTGTTCGGCAGTGGCGGGTAGAGAGACGCGGATATCCCCCAGGGAGAGCCGTACCCCATTGCTACTCGATTTTTGATGGACATAGTTCCAGAGAATGTCGCGAATGAGTGCCTGATAGCCTTGATTGCCGGAAAGCTCTTTCAGTCTTTCTTTCAGTTCACGCTCCAGTCGGATGCTGGTCACTTCCATTTCGGTGGTGCTGGTACGAGTCAAAGTGTGCATGAAATTGTCTCCTTACAGAACGTTGGGTTTGCTTGTAATACAAGTGTAGTATTTCAACAGAATTCTGCAACTATCTGGAAAAACTCCCTGGTCAAAATATAGAGAACTCCAGCCTGAGCCATTTTGGGTGGGAAAGACGATCGTGCGAGGAAACTGGGAGACAGACGCAATCAGACGACAATCTTTGCCCCGATCGAAGTCATTTCCCACCTGTGGACAAGAAATCCTGAAAAAAAAGTCGAGATTTCGACGGAGCGATGTTTCTTATACAGTTTTTCCAAGATTGATGTATAAAAATCATCTCGTGTCCTAGAGTCAAATCACCATAACTACGCAGCCCCTACCAGGGGCTTTTTATTTTTTCAGATCATGTCTACGTAGAAATACAGAATTTTAGAGGTCGATCTTCAGTATTTTCACCAGCGTCTTCCGCGATCGTACCAGCCCAGAAAATGAACTCACTGACTAGAATCAAGGAGCGGGTTCATCAGGAATAAATATCAGGTGCGTGATCAAATTGTTGTGGAAGCTGAAGGCTTGAGTAAAGTCTATTCAGTTGCGTTGAAAGAACCCGGTTTCCGAGGCACGCTTCGCCATCTCTTTCGCCGCCAATACCGCTTGATTGAAGCGGTTCAAAAAGTTTCGTTTCAGATTCGAGCGGGAGAAGTGGTGGGTTTTCTTGGTCCCAATGGCGCTGGAAAAACCACAACCCTCAAGATGCTCTCTGGATTAATTCATCCTTCGGCTGGGCGGGTTTGCGTGGCTGGACAGGTGCCCTTTCGTCGAGAAACTAGCTTTCTTCAGAAGATCACGCTGGTGATGGGACAGAAGCAACAATTGCTGTGGGACTTGCCCGCTCTGGACTCCCTCAAAATTAATGCCGCAGTTTACGAGATCTCCGATGTCGAGTTTCGCTATCGCGTTGGTGAATTGAGCGAAATGTTGTCGTTGCAAGACAAGCTAAACCAACCAATCCGCAAACTCTCGTTGGGCGAGCGAATGAAAGCAGAACTGTTGGCAGCGTTGTTGCATCGTCCCAGTGTTTTGTTTTTGGATGAGCCGACGCTGGGACTGGATGTGAATGCTCAGGTCAGTGTGCGAGACTTTTTGCGCGAATATAATCAGTGCTATGGTGCAACGGTATTACTGACCAGCCATTACATGGCGGACATTACGGCACTCTGTCAACGGGTGATGGTAATCGATGCCGGACAGTTGATTTATGACGGCAGTCTGGAAGGGTTGCTCGATCGCTTTGCACCTTACCGAGAAATCAAGCTGGAATTGGCAGCGCCTCAACCGCGAGAAATTTTGCAGGCTTACGGCGAAATCGAATCGATCGAGGGGCCATCGGTGCGGTTTTGTGTGCGTCGGGAAAAGATGACCCAAGCCGTTTCGCACATTTTGGCAAATTTAGACGTGCTGGATCTTTCAGTCACCGATCCCCCGATCGAAGAAGTGATTGGGCGAGTTTTCAAAGCAGGCAATGTCTCATGAACAAGATTTTGCACAAAGCGAAAGTGCTCTGCCTGGTCTACTACGCTTACATGCTGGAATATCGCGCCGAGTTGTTATTCTGGGTGCTGTCGGGTTCGCTGCCCTTCATCCTCATGGGCGTGTGGATCAAAGCTGCCCAAGCCGGACAATTTGCCCTGCGCCCTTTAGAATTTGCGCGTTATTTTTTAGCGGCGTTTCTGGCGCGTCAGTTCACTGTCATTTGGGTGATTTGGGATTTTGAGCGAGACGTTGTTGAAGGACAATTGTCAAACCGTTTGTTACAACCGATCGATCCTGTTTGGCGATACTTTGCTGCCCACTGTGCCGAACGCCTTGCCCGTGCTCCCTTTGTAGGAGTACTCATTGCCTTGTTTTTTTGGCTGTATCCCGAATCCTTTTGGGTGCCCAGTCTGGCCAGTCTGCTGTTATTTGGGTTGGCGTTGCTACTCAGTTTTTGCCTGCGCTTTCTCATGCAATATACGCTGGCAATGTTTGCCTTCTGGATCGAGCGGGCAACTGCGATCGAGCAATTCTGGTTTCTATTCTTTATCTTTCTTTCGGGGCTAGCTGCGCCGCTGGAAGTTTTTCCGCCCTTGCTGAGAGAGGTTACGTTGTGGACTCCCTTTCCCTACATCATCTACTTTCCTGCCGCGATCGTCGTCGGCTTACCCGTGGATGTGTTGCGGGGCTTTTTGATGATGCTGGGTTGGGGATGGGTGTTTTTCGTCTGTAACCGCTGGCTCTGGCGTCAAGGGTTAAAGCAGTATTCAGGCATGGGTGCCTGAGAGATTTTGGATTTTGAATTGAACTATCGAGGCAAAAGCCCTGCTGCTGATGGAGTTTGTGTTGGAGCTGTCAAACCTTGTAGGGGCGTGGCATTTGGACAACGACTTTCAGGCTAAGCAAGGATTTCGCACCAAATGCCGCGCCCCTACGCCGGATCAACCAAATTGAGTTAGAACCAGCAAAATCCCATCACTTTGCCTTCACAGATTTCACCGTTTCCAGTTGTGTATGGTGCTCTAGATAGTCCAGCAGTTTCAAGAAATCTTGTCGGGGCAGAGATCGTCCCCCCACTTCACGAAACGCCAATTGAGGTTTGCCATTTTCGACAATGTGATATCCCCAATAGAGCAATTGCTTACTAAAGCGCACAGCAACTGCTTCGGGATCAATATAGTGACAGCGAGGATCATCTGCCATCATGGCTTTGAACTCAGTTTTCAAAATATCGTTTAGCACCTCGTTACGCCGATTTTCTTCGCTATGGTAGTTATTAATTAATACAAATAACTCTGCATCGGTATTAGTGCGCCGGATTGCTTTGAACGTGCGCTGAATGACATCAGCATTTTTGTTGATCCCCAGAGGATTCAGCGTGGTAGGGATCAGACAATATTTGAACTTTTTAATGAACTCTTCTGGATTTGCATCGTATTCTGGACTGCAATCGCAAATGACAATGCGGGTGTCGGGGTATTCTTCCTCCTGCCACTCGTCGTAGTTGAGCACGGTAATTGTGGCACCCAGTTTCCCCCGGGGACTGGGAATATACACCCCATCGCCCAGCAATTTCCGCAGGTTGCTCTGACGATCGAGATCAATCAACATGACATCGTAGCCATTTAAGGCAAAGGCACCTGCCAGATGGGCACTAATGGTGGTTTTGCCGACTCCCCCTTTGCACGTAAAAACACCGATGTAAGTGACGTCGGGACGCGGTGGCGGTGGCGGCGAATCGCCCTCTTCCCAAACCAGGCGATCGTGGCGGAAACTACCCAACGCCACATCCACCACCTCTTCCGTCCGCATATAGGTAAAAGCAGAAGGGGTAAAACCCGACGCCGAAATCAGAAACCCCTTCGTAAACCGAGCAGCATCCGGTTGCTCCAGAAAGTCAATAAACCGCTCCAGTTGCCCTGCATGAACTTTTGCCCGATGGTTCTTCAGTTGAACTGCGATGCATTCATCATTCCGTTTTAACTCGATATCGTACTCTTTGCTGTCGCTGGGAGCCGCAATGATCTGCCAGCCCTCCTGCTCAAAGAGCGCAGCAACAACTTTTTCAAAATTAGGGGGAGGGACAGACTGTGGCATAGAGGCTAGGGACGATCGTACTTCAAAAAAGTTAATAGAATCGCTTTAGAGATTATCTCAGAGCTGCATGTCTGCAAAGTACAGTTACCCGAACCCTCGAATTTTGTGAACTAGCGTCTGGAGAAACCACTGGACTGCACCGATGATAATTTTTTTAACTGATAAAGTCATCTCAGGTTACAGCCTCAGAAAAATAAAAACGATTAAAAGCGTCAAGGGTATGGCGTAAGTGGCTGTATTGGCAGTAGTTACAGCAATCCAAACTTTTTTTCGAGGCTGCCAGCCTAGTATGAGTAAAATGCTGGCTTCGGTCAGAATCGAGATGCTCCAGGAAATAACCAAATAGGCAAGGGCATAAATTCCAAAATTCATATAAATCGGGATTGCCGAAAGCGCCGGGAGGCTGACAAAGACGGAGAATACTCCCCCAATCAGCGTTGATGCCACATTCATCACCAACGACCAGAGCGCTGACTTCGCGAATGATGCGAACTGGAACAAAGAGAGGACAAAAGCTTCAATCAATGAAACCACCGCTAAGAGCACCAGCAAAATAATCAGTGAACTGGAGGGATCTCTAAACAACGGTCCCAATCCGGCATCGGCAAGCAGAGGAAAAAGCATGAAGTTCTGTCAGAGTTGGCTTAGTCTCAGAATACTGCAAGCCTCGCTGACGAATTGGGTGAAGTCAGTGCCATAATGCAGCCATTCGTTCTTTTCAGTTTCTCCCAAGCCCATGCCAAGCGATTCTCAGTCAGAAGTTCAGGAATTGCCAGAATCGACTCAGTCTGCTAAGCAGCATCAGCGGAAAATGCAGCGACGCAAAGAGGTTCAGGAGCAGCGTCTAGCAGGGATGACTTCCGAAAAAGGGTTGTTGATTGTCCACACCGGAAATGGCAAAGGCAAGACAACTGCTGCTTTGGGCATGGTGTTGCGATCTCTGGGTCATGGCTATCGAGTGGCGATCGTTCAGTTTATCAAAGGAGCCTGGGAACCTGCCGAAAAAGCAGCCTTTGCCCCTTGGACGATCGGCAAAGAGGACAATTTGCCCTTACTGGAATTCCACGCCATGGGAGAAGGCTTTACCTGGGAAACCCAAGACCGCGATCGCGATATCCAAAAAGCCCAACAAGCTTGGGACAAAGCCCTCGGCTTTATTACCAATCCTGAATTTCGCCTGGTCTTGCTCGATGAAGTCAACATTGCCTTGAAACTGGGCTATCTCTCCATCGATCAGGTCATTGCTGGATTAGAGCAAAAACCAGAACATTCCCATGTCATCTTGACAGGCAGAGGTGCACCCCAAGCCCTCATCGATCGCGCCGATCTCGTCACCGAAATGACCCTGGTCAAACACCCCTTCCGAGAACAAGGCGTCAAAGCCCAACCAGGGATTGAGTTTTAGGCTACGGCTCTACGTCCTCCACCCCATCCTTCTCTATGGCAGTACACTTGTTCCCAAAAGTTTGCATTACCCTGCATAATGGAACCTAGCTGAAAGCGCATCGCTGACTGCCTACTGCATCAATATGGAAATTCTTTCAGTCAGTCTTAAAAACTTTAAGTCGCATCAAGATCGCCATTTTGTTTTTCAGCCGGGAACAAATGCCATCTGTGGCGAAAATGGTGCCGGGAAAACCAGTATTTTGGAGGCGATCGCTTGGACACTGTTCAACCATCGCGGCGCCTATAAAAATGAAGACCTGATTCGCAATGGTTCCCATACCGCTCAGGTGCAGGTGACCTTTGTGTCTAGTTTGGATCAGCGCACTTATCAAATCAGTCGCTGTTCTCGCAGTGGTTACACCCTCTTTGATCCCCAACTCAACCAAAAGTTGGAATATAGTCTGATCGAAGAAGAAGTAATGCCCTGGCTGCGAGAGCATCTCGGTGTCCCGCCGGGAACTGATTTAGGACGGTTATTTGCCAACACGATCGGGGTGCCTCAAGGCACCTTCACGACCGACTTTCTGCAAACTGCCGAAAAGCGCAAACCCATTTTCGATGCCATTCTCAAAGTCGAGGAGTATCGACAGGCAAACCAGCAAATGTTGTCGCTGGAGAAATACGCTAAAGCCGAGGTCGAAAAGCTGGAACGGGCGATCGTCCAGTATGACGATACCCTCAAAGATTGGGATACCCTCACCCTGAAGCGGTTTGATCTGAGTCAAGAAATTCAGCAAACCGAAGCCGCCCTGCAACAATGCCAGCAACAACTTGCCATCTTGCAAGTAGAACGCGATCGCCTCAGCACTCAGGCAACCCAGATTCAGCAGTTGACCACCGACATCGATAAAAAAACTGCCCAAATCCATGCCCAAAAAGACACCGTACAACATCTCCAGACCGAGCTACAACAGGCAGAACGGGCGGTAGCCCTCTGTACCGAACATCGGGAAAGCTATCGAGCTTATTTGCAAGCAGAGGAAAGCCTCAAAACGTTGGAACAGGCTCGTCAGACGCAACAACAACTCCAAGAGCAACGGCAGACGCAGCGAGAACAATTGGGCGATCGGCAAACTCAAATGGCGACAATCAAAACTCAATTAGAACGTCTGACTTTAGCCCAGGTTGAAATTCAACGTTTGGCACCGCTGATCGAACAACAGCAAGCACTGGAGCAGCAACAGCAAACAGTGAATCAACAATTGCAAACCTGTCAGGGGTGGCAGCAGACGATCGTGCGTGAAGAAAAACGCTTTGCTCAGCTGCAAGCCAAGCAGCAGCAACTCATTGCCGAAGTGGAGCGATTGCAGTCATTGGCGACGATCGTGCAGCAAATTCCTCACCTGGAGGAACAACAGCAACGCTATCAACAACAACTCAGTCGCATTGTTGCCGCTGCCCAATTTGAAGCAGATTTGCGCCAGATTGTCACCCATGCTCAGGCACAGGGCGAACTGCATACCCAGCAGATTCAAGCTGCCGCCTCCACGCTACGAGACTTGCAACAAGCGGTGCCCCTCTGGGCAGATTCTGTCGAGCAGGTGCTTGTCACCCTCCAAAACGGTTCTGCCTTGCAGGGACAATTGATGCAAAACTTGCAAGCAATTTTGGTTGACCTAGTAGAGCAGGTGTCTGGGGACAAGCTCCAACAACAACTCCGGCAGGTTGAGGCGCAGCTCAAAACCATGCGCCAACAGCAGGCGCAATATCTAACGCTAGACGCGAAAGTGCTAGAACAGGCAACCTTAGCGATCGAACTGACAGAAATTCAACAGACTATTGAGTCGCTCAAAATGCAGCTTGCAACCGAACCCGATCTGAAGCAACAGCACGCTGCTCTGATCACTCAACTCACGGAATTGAATGATCCCCGTGGACGCAGTCGCCTGCTACAGCAAGACTTGCAAACGCGCCCTCAATTGGAGAAAGAGCAACACCAGATACAGCAGGCAATGCAGCACCTGGAAGACGCGCTCTCCCAACTGGCAACCCAACTTGCCAATTTTGCTGACCTATCCGATCAATTTCAGGTGCAACAACAACAGCGAGAACAGCTTTGCCCGGTTTATCAGCTATATCTAGAGCATCAACAACTGGCAAATAGCTATCGGCAGCGACAAAGCCAATACCAGGCGGCAATGACCCAGTTAGAAACCTGGCAGCAAGAGATTAGCTCACTGAAACACCACCAAGATCGCCTAACAATCAGCTTTGATTTAGAAGCCTTTCAGTCGCTACAAACTGCCCATCAAGCAGCCGAAACCCAACGTATCACGCTTACGGCTCAGCTACCGGAGAAAAGTAAGCTACTGGCAGACTATGACCTGCAAATGACTCGCTTGAAGACAATTCAAGATAAACGAGCACAAGCCGAAACCCAGCTTAAACAACACACTAAGGTCGAACGGTTTATCAAATTTGCTCGCAAAGCTTACAAAGAAGCCGGTCCCCGAATTACCGAACGCTACGTGCAGAATATTTCGCGCGAAGCCGATCGCCTGTTTCGAGAGCTACTCAACCGCTCTAACGTGGCACTGGCATGGACACGAGATTACGAAATCGTCGTGCAAGAGGGTGCCCATTCTCGCCGGTTTATTAACCTTTCTGGCGGCGAACAAATGTGCGCTGCGCTGGCTGTCCGACTGGCGTTACTCAAAGTGCTGGCGGATATTGATATCGCATTTTTCGATGAGCCGACCACCAACATGGATCGCCCCCGCCGCGAGCATCTCGCCGAAGCGATTGCCAATATCAAGTCGTTTCGACAGCTGTTTGTGATCAGCCACGACGACACCTTTGAAAAAGTGACCGAAAATGTCATCTTTGTAGAGCGAGAAGACTAAAAATAACAATTTCGTTACGATACTGTTCTATTCACTCAATGAAATTTTAATTTATGTAACGAGCGATACAGACAATCTTTGAACACTCCAGCATGATAGAGGGGTGTGAGGAGTGAATAGAAAACTAGAAAGTCTCTGGAGTCGAAACACGGACAGACGCCCAGAGCCTTTTTAGTGTTTATACTCAAATACCACAAGACTCAGTGGTTGCCAGAATTTTGGTAGTTTGCTTTGCAAACGCCTAGGATTCTGCGATCGTTGTCACTTACTGTAGCGATCGGTTGCAATCCATCTAATCCAATTGTGGTCTTTTCAGTCGGGTTATTTCCGGCTCTAGCAACCGAATAATCTTTTTTCAGGGCGATTGCATAGGGATGGGCAGTACGCTCGTAGCTATCAACTACCGTCAGTGCCAGTTCTTCAGCTTGAAAGTTACCGTAAACACAATCAAAAGAAGAACGCGGCATATAAAATGCCCCAATTACCTGGTCATTTTTTACTTCAAAAACCAGATACGTATTACCGATTTGTTCGGGTTGCTTGGATTGCCCGTATAGATAAACCCCATTGGGCAAATAGTGAGTGGAAGCCGCTTCTGGCATTGCCTCAACCCTGGAAACCTCTGCCTTTTGGGAAGTTGGTTCAGCTGCAGTTGCAGCGATCGCCAGGGTAGTGCCCGAAGCTGAGGTGATCCCCACTACTAGAGAGAGGGAGACAAGTGCTTTTTTAGACCAACCCAGTGGAGAGAAACCTGAGTACAAGTAAGTGAATCGATTCGCCATGATTGTCTTCCCCATAACTCCTACCACCTAAACCGTAACAAGAAGATGCTTACAGCAACTCTTCCAAAAGCAAGAAACTGCCAACATGAGGGCACTACACCAGTGATGGGCTGCTTTCCAGAATTAGCTAAGCAATCTGAAAACTTCAGCTTCTCACCACCAGTTGAATACAACAAATCCTTCAGCTTTGAAGGCTGGAAAAAACTTGTGATGACATGGATTTGGTGCTGGATTAATTGAACCAATCAATCTCAGACACTAACTTGAAATACTGATAACGAAATCATTCGCATTTTAGTTCTCGGTGCTTTCAGAGGAATAGCGAAAGAGTATCATTCAATACTCTTTGGTATTTCAAAAGATGAGAAGAATTAACCTTTTCTTGGTAAAAGAGTGACTTCTCTCTGAGAACTCAAGATTGCCTAAACGTTGAAGAACAAGAAAATGTATAAAAGTTATCTTCTTGAAAGGTAAAGACCTTCAAAAGACTTTTAACAAGACATCTAGTTGAAATTCAACTCCGTACTTACTGTACAACTCGTAAAACGATAGAGCTTCATCCAACTCACTCATCTGATCGGGTGATTTTGTTCGATCCTCAACTCTGAGCGTCCAATTGAGAAGTCGAAACCTCTCTATATGTAAATTATCGCGTCCGAGTAAGGAATTGTAGGGTCTTTACGTTTCTTTTTATACAGTTTTATTGCCCCTATCAGATAGATCGAGAGATCGAGTCAGTCTGCTAGATCACATTTGATTCTGCTTTCCAACCATTTCAATTTCTCTTTGTAATAAAAAATTAAGTGCGGAGCGCAGTAAGGCGATCGCAGTCAGCTTACCAATGTCCGACCAGGTAGGCGAAATGGCACTCCGTAAAATATCAGCTGCTAGGGTAAATTCTAATGCCATGACCAACCAACCACCAAAGCGCAAGCGCACTCGACTCTGCTGGGTTTCAGCTGCGCGCCGTCGCCAAAAGAACAGAGACAGGGTGTGATAGGTCGCTTCGATCGCTGCCAGTGCCACAATTCCACCTGCAATCACCTCGATCGCAATCGCCAGTTGGGCAATCAAATCTTTTGCCAGATTTTCCATGGTGTAACGATCTCTCCTTGTCGGATGCATCTGAGCATTGAGGGATTGAGCAGACGAGAACAGAATAGATACCGATATGCATCATCCTGTGTTCTCAGGGCGCTCTTTCTTCGTAGCCATCCAACCTAACCTAACGAGAGGCACCTTTCTTTTCTATCCTGGGTTCTCGGTTGCCAAATCGGGCGATCGCTGCCCCCCATACTCGCCATACTGTTGAATCAACTTGGCGATTAAACCCGTCCATCCAGTTTGATGACTGGCACCGATCCCCGCCCCATTATCCCCGTGGAAATATTCATGGAACAGGATGTAGTTTTGCCAGTGGGGATCGGTCTGGAACGGTTGAATTGCGCCATAAACTGGACGGTGTCCAGAATCATCCTGTTGAAAAATACGTGTCAGTCGTGAGGAGAGTTCAGAAGCAACTTCCCAAAGCGTTAGGTGTTGCCCCGACCCAGTTGGGCATTCAACTGTGAAACTATCCCCCAGATAATAGTGGAACTTTTGCAGGGATTCGATCAAAAGATAATTAACCGGAAACCAGATGGGTCCGCGCCAATTGGAATTGCCACCAAATAAGCCACTGCTGGATTCAGCCGGTTCATAATCGACCCGAAACTGATTACCATTCACATCGAAAACATAAGGATGTGCTGCATGGTGATGAGACAATGCCCGAATTCCATAGTCACTTAGAAATTCGGTCTCATCCAACATTTTTTGTAGGACTCGTCGCAGCTTATCGGGATAGACGATCGCCAATAATCGCCGTTCTCCCACTCCTTGCTTTCGCATACAGGCAATATTCTGGGTGAGATCGGGACGGTTTTGAATAAACCACTCCGTCCGTTTTTTGAAGGCTGGAATTTTTTGTAGGATGTCTGGCTCGATCGTTTCCACCGCAAAGAGCGGAATTAAGCCCACCATCGATCGCACCTTGAGCGTGATGGGATGCCCATCAGGCAGATGGAGCACATCGTAATAAAAGCCATCTTCCTCATTCCACAAGCCCATTTCTCCTACCTGGTTCATGGCATCAGCAATATAGAGAAAATGCTCAAAGAATTTGGTGGCAATGTCTTCATAAACTGGGTTGGTTGTTGCCAATTCGAGGGCAATGGTTAGCATATTCAAGCAATACATGCCCATCCAACTGGTCCCGTCTGATTGGTCGATGAAACCTCCAGTCGGGAGCTGGTCACTGCGATCGAACACACCAATGTTGTCTAAACCGAGGAACCCTCCCTGAAAGACATTCTTGCCCTCCATATCCTTGCGGTTGACCCACCAGGTAAAGTTGAGCAGCAATTTCTGGAAAACACGCTCCAGAAATAGACGATCGCCCTGTCCCGTCATCTTTTGCTCAATTTTGTAAACCCGCCAGGTTGCCCAGGCGTGAACAGGCGGATTCACATCACTAAACTTCCATTCGTAGGCAGGAATCTGCCCATTGGGATGCATATACCATTCCCGCGTTAGCAAGTCGAGTTGGTGCTTGGCAAACTCGGGATCGACGATCGCTATAGGGATGCAGTGAAACGCCAGATCCCAGGCAGCAAACCAGGGATATTCCCATTTGTCAGGCATTGAGAGAATGTCGTCATTGTGCAGGTGAAACCACTCGTGATTCCGACCTTGCTGGCGCTCAGCCGGAGGCGGAGGAGCATTGGGATCGCCTTTTAGCCAGTCTTCTACCACATAGTGGTAGTATTGCTTACTCCAGAGCATTCCGGCGAACGCCTGTCGCTGAATATTTTTTAAATCATCACTAAGGGGAAAAGGAGTCAGGTGCTGATAAAATTCGTCAGCTTCATACTGGCGTTTACTGAAACAGGTTGCAAACCCTTGAAAAGGAGATACGAGCAGAGCATCACTGAGCCTTAACCAGATAGTTTTTGTTTCACCAGGCGCCAGATTTAGACAATAGTGAACGGCTGCCTTGGTGCCAATTTGTTCCGGATTGATGGCATCTTTTTTACCTGCAATGAGATAGTCATTGATGCCATCTTTGACGTAGGCAGAAGCATTGGAGATGCCGAACAATCGCTCCGTATTCGTCTCGTTTTCGGTAAATAAAAGTGTGGTATCTCCTTGGGCATAAAGCCAGCGATCGCCTAGTTCAGGATGGGTAGCGGCGATCGTGTTCACCTGATTTTCAGAACGCAGCGCTTTCAAAATAGGTTTGCTTTCCGAGTGGTTCCAAGCCCAAGTATTACGGAACCAAAGGGTCGGCAAAAGATGTAAGGACTGAGCTTCGGGTCCTCGATTGATGATCTTAATTTGGATCAAAATATCTTCGGGAGATTGTTTGGCATATTCCACAAAGACATCGAAGTAGCGATTGTCTTGAAAGACGCCAGTATCTAATAGCTCATATTCCAGCTCACGCCGATTTCTACGTCGATTTTCTTCCACCAAATCCCCATAGGGAAAAGCAGATTGAGGATATTTGTAGAGGCTTTTCATATAAGAATGCGTTGGCGTACTGTCGAGATAGAAATAATATTCTTTGACATCTTCGCCATGATTGCCTTCGCTACCCGTTAAGCCAAATAGACGCTCTTTCAAAATGGCATCTTGACCATTCCAAAGGGCGATCGCAAAACACAATCGTTGGTGGTTATCTGAAATTCCAGCAATGCCATCTTCACCCCAACGATAGGCACGGGAGCGTGCCTGGTCGTGGGTCAAGTAATCCCAGGCTGTACCCCCAGCACTGTAGTCTTCTCGAACTGTGCCCCATTGTCGTTCGCTCAGATAGGGTCCCCATCGGCGCCAATACGCCTGCTGTGTGCGGTCTGCTTCGAGTCGAATTGATTCCTGAGTGGGTAATGTCATAACGGTCTGCCTGAACGCCTTGCTATTCTGCTATCCGAAGTATGCGAGGGGAGTCTGCAAGCCCAGTGAGAACCGGATGAGAAATTTATGAGTAAGTCGGTGACATAGGATGGTCACAGGCGGCACCCTTTGCCCATCGACCAGCCTTAGGCTGGCATGGGATACTTTGCCATCTACGCAGGTTTTATATTTAATTCGTCTTCCTAGTCCCAGAGTTTGATGCCCTAAACGGGCGATCGGGGTATCCCGGCTCGAAAATTGGGACACCTTGTTCTAAAGCTGGCGTTCCCTAATCAGTCTATGATGGTGGAACTTAACCAGAGAGTCATGGTTAGCAATGTTTTTGCAACATTGCTGGATTTTTTGTTTGATTTTGCTGTGTTAATGGCATCGAAAACTGAAAGCATGATTCAAACGTCTTTTAATGCTTCTAATGTTACTTTTGATAAACGCCATGGAGGTTGGACGTGAATTTTAGTCTGATTCTGTCCAATATCCTGAATCCGCCAGTTCTCTTTTTCTTTCTGGGGATGTTGGCAATTTTCGTCAAGTCTGACCTAGAAATTCCTGCCCCCGTTCCTAAGCTTTTTTCGTTGTATTTATTGTTCGCGATCGGTTTTAAGGGCGGCGTAGAACTGATTAAAAGTGGTATTGATCAATCCGTTGTGCTGACGATGCTGGCTGCCATTTTGATGGCTTGCATCGTGCCGCTCTACACCTTTTTTATTCTTAGAGTTAGGCTGGACACCTATAATGCAGCCGCGATCGCAGCCACCTATGGCTCAATTAGCGCCGTTACCTTCATCACCGCTGGGTCTTTCCTCCAGCAATTGGATATTCCTTCTCATGGCTATATGGTGGCTGCTCTGGCGTTGATGGAATCTCCTGCCATCATTGTCGGGTTGATTTTGGTTAATCTCTTTACTCGAGAAGAAGACAGCGATCGCGAATTTTCCTGGCCCGAGGTCTTACAAGAGGCTTTTCTGAACAGTTCCGTGTTTTTGCTCGTCGGTAGCTTGCTAATTGGGGTTCTGACTGGGGAGCATGGCTGGGAAGTCTTAAAGCCTTTTTCTCAGGACTTGTTTTATGGGGTGCTGACCTTCTTTTTGCTGGATATGGGTCTAGTTGCCGCAAGAAGAATAAAAGATTTAGAGAAAACCGGCGTTTTTCTGGTTTCCTTTGCCATACTGATCCCAATCGTAAATGCAGGGATTGGATTGGCGATCGCCAAGCTCATTGGCATGTCGCAGGGAGATGCTTTGTTGTTTTGTGTTTTGTGTGCCAGTGCCTCTTATATTGCAGTACCAGCTGCAATGCGCTTAACCGTGCCAGAGGCAAACCCCAGTTTGTATGTATCAACAGCACTGGCAGTAACCTTCCCTTTCAATATCATTATCGGTATCCCGCTGTATTTATACGGAATTAATCTGTTGTGGAGATAAGGTTATGCACCCGGTCAAAAGAATCGAAATTATTTCTGATTCCATCGAGTTGGGCAAAATTGTCGAAAGTTTGGAAAAAGCGCAGGTATCCAGCTACACGGTGATCCGCAATGTTGGGGGGAAAGGAATTAAGGGCACGATGTCCAATGATCTCGACATGAGTCGGATGGAGAATGACTACGTGCTTGCCATTTGTCCGCCGGAGCAAGTGAAATCTGTTGTGGAAAGTGTCAGACCGATTTTGAATCGGTTTGGCGGAATTTGCCTGATCTCGGATGCAATGGAAATTCGATCCATGCAATGTGTCGCGTCCCTGTAATGGAGTGTGCATCTTATGAGTCAAACCAATGGCTGGATTGGTCGTCGTAATGTGTTAAGGGGGGGGATCAGCGGAGCAATCGCTCTCACATCAGCAGCGCTGGCATCTCCATTGCCGGCGATCGCTGCTGAGCCTTCTCCATTTTCCATCGCTCCCGATACGGCATTAAAACGGTTACTTGATGGCAACCAGCGCTTTGTCCGGCAGCGCCCCAAACATCCCGACCAATCTTCACTGCGGTTAAAAGAAACTGCTCAGTCACAACATCCATTTGCTACACTCTTGAGTTGCGCAGATTCACGAGTCCCAGCAGAAATTGTGTTTGACCAAGGTTTGGGATCGATCTTTGATGTCCGTATTGCTGGAAATATCGTGACGCCAGAAGCGTTAGGCAGTCTAGAATATGCCACGATTTTGTTGGGCAGCCCTTTGCTGATGGTATTAGGACATGAACGCTGTGGTGCGGTGACCGCAGCCGTGAGAGGAGAGTCGCTACCAGGCAAAATTGGCACTTTTGTCAAACCCATTCAACCCGCGATCGCCAGAGTTAAGGACAAACAAGGGGATCCGGTCGAAAACGCGGTTGTCGCAAATGTTCAATATCAGATTGAACGACTACTGAAAACCTCATTGTTGCTGGCACGTCAAGTCGAGGCAGGACATTTGAAGATTGTGGGGGGGCGTTATGACTTAGATACGGGAGAAGTGACGATCGTCAGTTAACCCTTGGAGTACAACCCAAATAAGTAGGGGAGGTGAAGCAGGGAAGGGAATATTTTTCCTATCGGCTTCATCTCCCTTTTTTCCATGTTCACGACTCGTAACTGATCAAGAGAGTTAAAAATCTCTTCTACGTCCGCCACAGTGCAATCCCACCCAACAAACCTGCCACATTCGGCACAATTTTGACGTTCTTGGGTAAATCCAGTTCAATCTTTTTGGTATTGCCCCCACCTAGATAAAGCCAGTCGGGATTAAAGAGATGGTCGAGATTACTGATCGCTTTTTCTAACCGAACATTCCAGCGTTTTTTACCGATCGCTTCGAGTGCTAACCGCCCCAATTGCTCTTCGTAAGTTTCCCCTTTACGAAAAGGATGATGCCCTAGCTCCAGATTAGGCACCAACCGTCCATCCAAAAACAATGCAGACCCGACGCCTGTTCCCAGCGTCACCACCATTTCAACCCCTTTGCCCGAGACTGCTCCCATGCCCTGCATGTCAGCGTCGTTCACCACGCGCACTGGTCGGTCCCAATGCTTAGCAAGAACATTCGCCAAAGGAAATCCAATCCAATCAGGATGCAAGTTCACTGCAGTTTCGGTCATCCCTGCTCGGACGACCCCTGGAAAACCGACCGATACCCGGTCAAACACGTTACCCTCTGCTAGCTGCAAAATGATGGTAATTACTGCTTCGGGGGTTGCTGGATTGGGGGTCTCAACACGATTACGATCGTTCATCGGTTGCCCTTGTTCATCCAGCACCAATACTTTGATCCCACTCCCCCCAATATCGATCGCGAGTGTGTGGAGTTGCGCTTTCTTCCCGACCATTTTCTCTGTTGACCTTTGCCTCAGCAGTACCCCTGAAAGGGTGGATTCAATCCGCACGCTATCGAGTGTAACGCACTACCCAGCTCTATCGGGATCAAGTCCTCCGAAAACCAAAGTGTCTATTACTCAATGGTTTCCATTACTCAATGGTATAGACCTGGACGTTGTATTTTTGAGCAATCTCCATCACTCGATTCATATCTGCGGGGGGAAAAGCTCCCATCTCGCGTGCTAGTGCCCCATAAAACGATTCTGCACTTTGGGCAGGCGAAAACCATACCAAAAAGCGGGCATAGGGAAAAGAACGGACGGTAAACTGGTGAGGCGTTCCTCCTGGAATATTTACAAAGCAACCTGGCGCTGCCATCACAATATTTTCATCAACTAAAATCTCGACCTCACCTTCAAGAATGTAATAGGCTTCGTCCCAGGGATGAGCATGTAGCGGAGAAGCTGTATCCACAGGTGCGATTTCTTCAAAACACGCCCAAGTATTCCCGGTATCGATCTCTCCAGCTTTGCGAACCAGGGTTGTCCCCAAAACATGAAGTTCCTCTCCTTCACCAGACATCGCAACAACAGGCTTGCGTAATTGTGTGATTTTCATAGCTTCTCCCAAAATCTCGGATTAAACCAAACTGCAAAGAACCGGGTTTTACTGTTTGCCATGAGAAGTTGTCAGACTTTCTCCGCACAATTACGCAACCTAGCTTTGACTTCTCAATTTCTCCATTTATGTTGTATTGAAAATTGGCTTACATCACGCTTTTAGAGAGAAGATCGATTTATCCTGCTCGCAACGGCATAAAGATGGGACTTTCTATCCGGTTACTTCAGGCTCAGGATTTAACTACGGCTGACCAAATTTTTCGGATTGCTTTCGGTACTTTTATAGGACTGCCCGATCCCATCCAGTTTTCGGGCGATGCCAGGTATTTTGAACATCGCTGGCACATGGACCCCAAGGCTGTTTTTGGTGCAGAGTGGGATGGCAAATTAGTGGGATCAAACATTGCGGTCAACTGGGGGAGCTTCAGTTTTTTTGGACCGCTCAGTGTTCACCCAGATTTTTGGAATCAGGGGATCGCGCAGCGCTTGATTGAAGCCGTTTTAGATCGCTTTGAACAGTGGCAGACCGTTCAAGCGGGGCTATTTACTTTTCCTAACAGTCCCAAGCACCACGCGCTGTATCAAAAATTTGGCTTTTACCCACGATTTCTCACTTACATCATGACCAAATCGGTTCAACCGATCGCATTGCAACTGCAATGGAGTCGATACTCTGACTTAAATGAGACAGACAAATTAGCAGCGCTCAATGCCAGTCGTCGTTTAACCGATGCCCTCTTAGAAGGCTTGGATGTATGCCAAGAAATTATGGCGGTAGAGACTGATCAATTAGGAGATACTGTTTTGTTATGGAAAGAATCACAATTGGTCGGGCTGGCAGTTTGTCATATCGGGGCAGGCACGGAAGCTGGAAGTGATAGCTGCTACGTTAAATTTGCGGCCGTACAGCCTGGGCACAAGGCGAGTGAACACTTTGACCACCTTTTAGATCTGTGTGAGCATTTAACTTTGGCAACTGGAATGTCGCAGTTACTTGCCGGGATCAACACCAGTCATCACGATGCTTATCGCCAAATGCTGGCTCGTCACTTTCGCACAGCGATTACGGGTATCGCTTTGCATCGTGCCAATCAATGTGCTTATTATCGCCCCGAGGTTTTTGCTTTGGGAGATTGGCGGTAAACTGAGTCATCTATAAGCAACGATCGCAACACTCAATTTGCTATGGCATAGGCAAAAGTGTCTCTGTAGAAATACTGGAAATCTGATAGGTCGCTGCTTGAAAGCGGATGAGGTGGGTAAGCTAGCTATGGTGCTTAAGGAAAGGGTTGATGAAACCAAGATTGATTGAGAATGGCAGGTGTCCGGCTGATCTCGAACAGTCCATCGTTACATGGCTAGAAGACTTGCATCGATCAGACGAAACTTTCTATCAGATGATGTCTTTGGAACTCTGGTCGATCGCTCAGACTATGGATGAGGTAATCCCAGGGTTCTGGGGCAAATATATGCATAATCGACAAACGATCGTGCAACAGCACATCCGTGAACGCCAAAATCGATCTGTTCAAACCTCTAAGCGATCAGAAGGCACGATTCAACTACGTTCCTCCCCCCGACATAAATCCAGACGCTCACTTTGGGGCGTTGCAGAATGAAGCCCTCAACAATTGCTCTGTAATCGCTTACGCTGTAAGTGTTCTATCAGAATTCATTGAAGATGTCTGCTCAGTCTTCCAGTCAATCCTTAATCCAAGTCAGCGTTGAGGAATTTGCTCGATATCGGGCAGAAACCTCTGAAACGCTTCAACTTCTAGATGTGAGAGAACCTCAGGAAGTAGAGATTGCCTATATTGAAGGGTTTCAGGTCTTTCCCCTCAGTGAATTTGCTGAATGGAGTGATCGTATTCAGACACAGCTCGATCCCCATCAAGCAACGATCGTGTTATGTCATCACGGAGTCAGATCCGCCCAAATGTGTCAGTGGTTAATGCAACAAGGCTTTACAAACGTTAAAAATTTAGCGGGTGGGATTGATGCCTACTCCATCACGGTTGATAACTCGATCCCGCGCTATTAAAGAACCCAATTCATTGAGATACCATCAGCAAAATCTATCTTATAATCAGACTGAAGTTCCTAGTCTAAGAACGGCTCATCCTATGACGATCGATTTTGGCACTGATGCCAATCCCCTGATGACGGTTGAAGATGTGCAAAGGTTGCTGAATCGCTCACGGGCTTCAGTATACCGCTATGCCAATACTGATCCCGATAATCTCAACCCACCCTATGCCCCACGCAAGCTTAATCCAGAACTTCGTACAGACAAAAATGATGTGCTGTTGTTTCATCCCAACGAGGTAGCTCGATTTGCCAAAGATGTGTTGAAAATTAAACAAGTGACGATCGAGATTCGAGAGCCTGCCCCCAATATTACCCAAGAACTACTGCAAGCAATTTTGTCAGAATTGCAAAGCATTCATCAATTGCTTCAGTCTAAGAACTAAACGACCGACTGCAAATCGATTGTCAAAACAGGTCAAAGTTCACATTGAGTATTGTTGAAGAGAAAAAATTATGCGGCTGTAAATTATTACAATAGAGAAATATCAAAAAATGGTTGAAGGTTTTATCCTGCAACTGGGTTCGTACAGATCATCAAATACATATCAAACATCTTATGGAATTAGGTAGCCAGCCCGACAACCCTGCTAGGCGATCGCCTCATCAACTCGCAGATATCCTCGGAACAGTGATTGCCGTGCTGACGTTAACATTGCCCTTCTTTACGATTGCTCATTATTCATCGATACCTCTCAGTCCCATCCCATCACAAGCTCCCAGCCAAACGGAGCGATAGCAAAGGGCTGACCAAAATTACAATCCAAAATCTAAAGAGTATTCGCTAATCACACTCAGCAAGCGATTTAAGGGCGTTTGAGCTTATTCAAGAAAGTCTCTCCAACCTACAGTCGTTCTCACATTTGTGCCAACCCTCATACCCATCTCCTCATCCACATCGCTTTGCCTGACTGATCTCAAGTTGCTATCAGTTTAGGGTTGAGTGTCTAAGGTCAGGATCTGCATTTCAGGAAAAAACTAAGCAATATTGCTGAATTTACGCAAATCGTCGCCGGTTTCCGATCGAGACATCGAGAAACTTTTAGAATCTTCTCCCATTTCGGAAAACCGCTGCTGCTTTAAACAATCTTTATGACATGCTCTAGGACTCGAAGATTAGCTGAAGTCCAGGCTATAGGGGGTTTCAGACATTTTCGAGGGATTTTTAGAGCTTTACATATGTCCTAGGACGCAAAGCTTCGCTAAAGCCCAAGCTCAAGGGGTTTTCAGAGAGGGCTTGTCACCGCTAAGGTCTATTTAACAAGCAAATTGGATTGAACCCAATAGCAAAACAACTCAGGTTGCACCGCAACAATTCCGGTTCTCAAATAACATAACCCCACTGACTTTCAGCTATGCGCGTTCTGATCTACTCTTACAACTACTACCCTGAACCGATTGGCATCGCACCTTTGATGACCGAGCTTGCCGAAGGCTTAGTCCAACGGGGCCATGAAGTCAGAGTGATTACAGGAATGCCCAACTACCCTCAGCGGCAAGTCTACGATGAGTACAGAGGCAAGTGGTATGTTACCGAAGAACGGAATGGAGTCACCATTCAACGCAGTTATGTCTGGGTCAAGCCCAAGCCCAAGCTCATCGATCGCCTCCTGCTTGAAAGCAGTTTTGTTATGAGCAGCTTTCTTCAAGCACTAAAAGGTTGGAGACCGGATGTCATCCTTTTAACTGTCCCGCCTCTGCCAGTCTGTGTCCCTGCTGCACTCTTGGGCTGGTTTTATAGCTGCCCAGTTGTCCTAAATTTGCAAGATATCCTGCCTGATGCGGCAATTCATACCGGCATCTTGAAGAACAAAGCGATGATCCGTACCTTTCAGGCTTTGGAAAAGTTTGCCTATCATACCGCACACACCGTCAGTGTCATCACTGATGGGTTTATTGATAACCTCACCAAGAAAGGGGTTCCAGCCGAAAAAATCACCTGTATCCCTAACTGGGTGGATGTCAACTTTATTCGCCCCTTAGCAAAGCAAAACAATCCCTTCCGCAGTGCCTACGGGTTGGAAGATAAGTTTGTGGTTCTCTACTCTGGCAACATTGCATTGACCCAAGGACTAGAGACAGTTGTTAAAGCTGCCAGCCAACTTCGCCACATTCCAGAGATCGTTTTTGTCATTGTTGGGGAATCGAAGGCACTGAAGAAACTACATGTCCACTGTGAAGCTTGTGGTGCAGACAATGTATTACTGCTCCCTTTCCAGCCTCGCGAAAAATTGCCTGAGATGCTGGCAGCAGCCGATGTGGGGTTGATTGTGCAAAAAAGTAATGTTGTTTCATTCAATATGCCTTCCAAAACGCAAGTTTTGTTGGCAAGCGGTCGCCCAATCATCGCATCTGTCCCAGGAGATGGGACTGCGGCTAGAGCAGTGCAACAAAGTGGTGGTGGTTTAGTGGTTGATCCTGAAAATCCTGCAGCCTTGGCTGATGCAGTTCTAGAGCTTTATAACGATCAGGCAAAGGGCGAGATGTTGGGGCAACGCGGTAGACAGTTTGCCCTAGAACGCTATAGCTTTGATCAAGCACTCAATCATTATGAAGCATTGTTTGCGGCTGTCACATCTGGGTCTCGTTCCAAAGTCGGTGCTTTTACCCTGGATGCAGAGAAAACGCTGGCTGATGTTTAAAGCTTGGCGTTTAGTCAAAAATCTTTCGAGGGTGGTCAAACCCTCAGAAGATAACCTTTTTAGGCTTCTCGATTCGTCAATGAGCAATTGACAGGCGACTAGAATATTGGTGAACTCTGACCCATGCCTCGAATTCAAGACCCACGAGTTGAAGTTGATGGCTTGTTCTTCACCTGGATAATTAATTTATGACTTCTACGCTCCGTAAAGTTCCAGTTTCTGTCCTGATTCCTGCTAAAAATGAACAGGCAAATCTACCAGCCTGTTTAACTAGCCTGAGCCGAGCCGATGAAGTTTTTGTCGTGGATTCTCAAAGCAGCGATCGCTCAATTGAGATTTCTGAGAATTATGGCGCAAAGGTTGTCCAATTCCACTTCAACGGTCGTTGGCCCAAAAAGAAAAACTGGTCGCTCGAAAATCTACCTTTCCGCAATGAATGGGTGTTGATTGTCGATTGTGATGAGCGGATTACTCCCGAACTTTGGGAAGAAATTGAGGCAGTGATCCAGTCTACGGAGTGTGATGGATATTATCTCAATCGTCGTGTCTTTTTTCTGGGGCAATGGATTCGCTACGGTGGCAAGTATCCAGACTGGAACTTACGCTTGTTCAAACATTCTCTGGGGCGCTACGAGAATCTGAATACCGAGGATGTTCCGAATACAGGCGATAACGAGGTTCACGAGCATGTGGTGCTTCAAGGTAAAGTAGGTTACCTGAAAAATGACATGCTGCATGAAGACTTCCGCGATATCTATCACTGGTTGGAGCGGCATAACCGTTACTCCAATTGGGAAGCGCGAGTCTATTACAATCTGCTGACTGATAAGAGCGACAATGGCACGATCGGTGCCAATCTCTTTGGTGATTCAGTCCAGCGTAAACGGTTTCTTAAGCGGCTCTGGGTTCGTCTTCCCTTCAAACCCCTGTTACGATTTATTCTCTTCTATTTTATCCGCCTGGGCTTTTTGGATGGCAAAGCGGGTTATATTTATGGGCGTTTGTTAAGTCAGTACGAATATCAAATTGGGGTTAAGCTCTACGAATTACGCGATTGTGGTGGTTCGCTCAACACTGCAACACCAGAAGTTACCCGTCCCATTTCAGTTCCCCAGCCTGATGCCTGAAGCGGTTAGATTGAGCCATGCAATCTCTTGAAGACTCTGCGAATGTAGGCGATCGCCGTTCAGCTTCTCTGCCCACTCTTGCTGAAACCGAGCCGCAACCCTGGATAGACCTGAGAACCTATCATCAAGGCAACTACGATCGGGGACGTCCAGGCTGGTATATCTTGCTCTGGTGGCTGGTACAGGCGATCGTGTTTCCCCTGGCACCTCACTCGTTTCATAGCCCTCGTCGAGCGGTATTGCGACTCTTTGGTGCACGGGTTGGCGAAGGCGTAATTATTCGTCCAACTGCTCGCTTTACCTATCCTTGGCGAGTAGAAATTGGCGACTACAGTTGGGTTGGAGATGATGTCGTTTTTTACAGCCTGGATTGGATTCGGATCGGAGCACACTGTGTCATTTCACAGAAAAGCTATCTCTGTACCGGTAGCCACGATCATCAAGACCCCACCTTTCAACTGCTGACCGCCCCGATTGCGATCGGAAACGGCACCTGGGTTGCAACAGATTGTTTTGTCGGACCCGGTGTCGAAATTGGTGCCAACTCTGTCATTGGTGCACGCAGCAGCGTCTTCAGCAGCTTACCTGCCCAGCAAGTTTGCTGGGGAACTCCTTGCAAACCTCACTATCCTCGAACCATGAGGGACGGTTAGAATCTCAGGCTGTTGAATGGGATAGGACGTTTCTACCACTTGCGAGCATTGACTGATAATTCGTCCAAGCTCAAGTAATCCACTGCAAATGCTTTGCGGAGCAGCTCAGGGGGGATGAACTCGTCATACTTCTGAAGTTTGGGAACTTCATCGGGTTTCAGCAACGTTTCAGGAGCGAGACGACGATCTCCCAACGATTTGATTTCAGTGAGCAAGGCTTCGGGTTTGCATTTCCCCAAATTGATCGTGAGAAAGTAGGGCGATCGACCCTGAACACTCTTAATCTTCAGAGCTTCGCGGCAATGCAGATTGAGAAAGCGTTCCAAAGTGCGATAGGCGGTTGTTCCGAGCCAAGGGAGAATACAGCAATAGTTCTCTTCGGTGAGAATTAAGGGATTTTTATCCAGGCCGAATTTTTTGGCAAGTTGGCGAGCAGATGCCAAGCGCGCTCTTGCTTCGGTTTGCAAGTAGCGGTAATCAGTGGCTTCAAACAAGACTTTTTGCATCCGTTGCAGAATGCGGGTGTGGGTTTCGCCGCCGCCGCCATTCCAGGTGACGCTACTTTCTCCTTGGGCGGGTTTCACTGACACTGTTTTGCCTCTAGGATCAACCTCACATACTTCCCAAGTCAGTCCTGCCAGCGCAAATTTTGATCCTGTCGGTGGGGGTAACACAATACTGCCAATTTCTAAACCATCGATTAGAACAGCGTATTCTTCGGTATCGGGAAAGATGGCGTAGAACTTGAAATTGCGGACAATTTTTTCACCTGTGAGTCCAATAATCAATCCGCCTTCTTTGGTTCGTTGGATGTGATCCAGCTCGATCAGGTGGCGCAGTAGCTGCCGAAACTCATCTTGAGAAATAGCGTGGAAGGGGGGCAGGGTGAGAATATTTTGTGCCAGAACTGCGGGCGTGAGTTCCCCCAATGCTGCTAGCGTACTGAGGGTTTGCTGATAGAGCAGCGTTAGAGGATATTGGGTCGGGTAGATAGGTTCAATCCATTTTTCTTCCAGGTAAAGCTGAATGATGGCAATGCACTGCAACAATTGCCAGGGGATCTGTTCGGGGGAGAAAGTATCGGGTTCGGTATCGATTTTATCTTCCAGGCAAATAAAGCGCATATCGGCAGGGCTACCCCGTCTGCCCGATCGCCCTAAACGCTGCAAAAAGCTAGAAACTGAAGGAGGTGCTGCCAGTTGAATGACGCGATCGAGTTGCCCCAGGTCAATGCCCATTTCAAAGGTCACGGTGGCAGCAGTGACGGATGAGGTATGAGGATCGCGCATGACGGTTTCAGCAGCTTCTCGCAAAGAGGCTGAGATACTGCCGTGATGCACATGATAGCGATCGGGTAAGCCTTTTGCCTGAGCCATTTGTCGCAGTTGGGCGATCGCGGTCTCTGCTTGCATTCGCCCGTTGGCAAAGATCAAACATTTGTGGACATCGCTCTGGTGAAATAGATAGCGGTGATAAGGGCTGAAGGCAGTATCCCGACTATCTCCCTTTGCCCGCACAACCAATTGTTCATAAAAATGTTCAACCGCAAGATGAATGGTTCGTTTACCACTTTCCACTTGAGGTGTAATTACGGGGTTGCTGGTGCCAGACTGCAACCAGCGTTCTGCCAGGGCGTAGTCACCCAGTGTGGCAGATAAGCCAATGCGGCGGGGATAGGTTTGGGTGCGTTGGGCTAAGCGAGTAAGCTGGCAGAGGATTTGGGCACCCCGATCGCTGCCAATAAACGCATGAACTTCATCAATAATGACAAAGCGCAGTTCCCCAAATAAGCGAACCAGTTCACTGCTTTTGTTAATCAGTAAGCTTTCTAGCGATTCGGGGGTAATTTGCAGAATTCCTCGAGGATGCTTAAGGAGTTGCTGTTTACGGCTCTGTACCACATCTCCATGCCATGCCCAAACAGGAATTTCGGCTTGTTGTAGCAAATCGGTGAGGCGATCGAACTGATCATTGATCAGGGCTTTGATGGGTCCGATATACAGTGCGCCAACAGTTTTTGGGGGGGCATCATGCAACACAGTTAAGACGGGCAAAAAAGCCGCTTCGGTCTTACCCGATGCGGTGCCAGCCGAAATCAACAAATGAGCGTTGGTTTCAAACACAACCTGACAGGCTTCTATCTGTATCTGTCGTAGGTTTGCCCAGCCCTGGCTGTAGAGATATTCCTGAATGAAAGGCGCAAGCCGATGGTAAGGTTGCAACATGAGCGTTAAAGCGGACCTGAACGCGCCTGATTGACGGTAGATGGCAATACTCCTACCATCAGTGCAAAGACTTCATCGGGTACTTGGGCGATCGTGGCTTGATCGAAATACTGTTTAAATTGATTCAAAATCATCTGTGCCCGTTGTAGGGGAACCGAGTTGTCGGTAAATTGCTGAAGTAACCGAATCCACTGCCGCCGAATCTTAAAGGCTTTTTGCCGATCGTCATAATCGTCCTCAGAAACCAGAGAAAAATCTCCCACCGGGATCACTCGCTCACAGTTGGCATCAAAAGCACTGCCTACGGCTGAACCTGGACCGGCAAATTCAGCATGAAAGCGTTTACAGATAATCAATCCATTGCGCTTGCGGCTATTGACTACTAGCAGGTTGCCATTCTGCAATTGGGTCAAAATCTGAGCGGATTGATCTCGCTTACCCTGTGCATATAGAACAGGCGCCCAATCGACGGTTAAACCTTCAGATTGCAGCCGATCATAGCCCGATTGGTAAGCTGCGACGAGCGTTGAATTGTGACTCAACGCTCGGTAAAATTCAGTTGCAAAGGTAATCGCGGAAGCATCACCCATTTCGCGATAGGTTCCGACTACAAACGGCACATAGGGCGCAATCGCCTTCACCTGCGATTTGACATAGCAAGTATTTAAGACGATTCCCTGGATAGAAGCAATTCTGGACTGAAATAACGCGATCAATTTAGTTGGCTGCAAAGACTGAATTTGTTGCTCCTCATTCTCAAAGCAAAGCTCTCCCATGCCCTCGCTATGCCCGGAGAAATGAATGATCTGCGGCTCGTATTTCAGAATTGATTGGTTAACGTCTTCCCATGACAAGCAAGCACTCTCTATCAAGACAACAAGATCGCTGAGGTTGTCCTGTTGCAAAGTTTGCCGAATTTCCTGCAATTCTTCCCCCAAGCGTAACCGCGTGGCATCGCTTGGGTCAGCTGCCAGAAATAGAACTTTAATGGGGTGATTGCTATCCATTCAAGCCAGAATCACACAGTTAACTCCCCAACACAATATAGCTTCACCCCAGGATGAACGACTTTACACCTTGAATTGGCGCATTGAGGGCTTCAGCAACCTGATCATCCTCACGATTGATTTGGGAGCGCTAGATTTCCGCATAGATTTAATATATCTAATTGATCAATGCCTCTGAAGCCCAGTTGGGGTTCATCGTTGCTTTCCGTGAGTTGGCTGGCTGAAATGGAAAAGAATGGGCTGCCCTGTGCTAGCGTTATCCACAAGATAATGATGTCGTACAATTTCTGACGAACTTCTAACTGGCTGCTGTCTGGGCAATCGATCGCAATGAAAGTGCCAATTTTTTCCGTTGATTGACATAGTCAACCAGGAATTTTGTCAGGTTGTTCTCTAACCCAAAATGCTGTTTTTTGAAAGCTTAGGTAACTGCTGATGAAAGGATTTGGCTATAGCCAGGAAAAGCGGGCGATCGTTCAAGTGATCCAAAAACGGAACCTGAAAGAAGCCGAAAAGCTGTTAAACCGATTGGAGCGGCAAATTTCTGGTGAACAACTTCTCAGCTTGCTGATGGAAGCCATCTCAACACTTCCTGTGGAGGATGCAACTTGGGCAGCGGAAAACCTGATCCCCGATGAGGTGTATGACAACATCAACGAACAGGTCTCCATGATGCTTTACCAAAGCTTGATCGACAAAGGATTCCGTCCCGGTCGAGACTTTCGCGTCACCGAAGCCGGATTAATCCTCAGCCCTGCTGCACACGCAGCCATCTTGCCCGATGTGCCAGCGGAGTACCAGGAAATCTTTACCACGGAAATGGTGACGATTCAGACGGAGTCTGCGATCGATGTTCTGGAAGCAGAATTAGGGGTTCCCTTTGTCGATAATCTGATTCAGCGCATCGAACAGCGCTTGCCCACCCTAAATGATTTACAAGCATCAATGTACTTGTTCAATATCTGTGAAGGGGTGGAAACTCGGACAGATATTCCCATTATGGAAATCTTAATTGGTCATTTTGGTGAAGATCAGCGATTTAATCTCATTTTTGACCTGATTCAGCGAGGAGAATCCGCAGAAAATAGTGACTGGATTAGTGATTTGGTTGCCAGTGCTGGCGGTGAGGCAGAACTCATGCCCGATCCAGACGATCCGACGGGCTGTCATCTCAGTCCAAAGGCGAGTCAGTTACTGGACCAGGTGTATCAGGGCAGCCGTTCATTGGAACCCCTCATTCAGGCAAGTCATTTGCTTGATGAGAGAGCGTAGTCCAGAATTTGACATGGGTTGAGGGTGTATCAACCAACTGTCTGTAAGCCTATACCACTCGTCCAACAACATGAAGAAAGTACTGTTCATTCTCGGAGAACTGAGCGATGACGACATTGATTGGGTCATTGCAATCGGAAAACGTGAGGAAGTCGCAGCGAATACAGTTCTCATTCAGGAGGGACAGCCGATTGATACGCTCTATGTTTTGTTGAAAGGTAAGTTAACTGTTTCGACGATCGCTTCCGGAGGAAAAGAAATCGCCATTCTCACCAGTGGAGAAATTGTTGGCGAAATGTCTTTCGTGGATTCTCGTCCACCGTCTGCGACAGTGAAAGCGATCGAGCCTTCCCTACTCCTTTCTTTACCCCGCACCGAGCTGGCAACCAAACTCAAGCAGGATGTGGGATTTGCTTCCCGGTTTTACCGTGCTCTGGCAATTTTTCTCTCAAATCGCTTGCGGGTGACAGTGAGTCAGTTGGGCTACAATGCCTTGCCTCCCGTCGGGGAAGATTTGCCTGAAACCGGATTTTCTCCCGAAACAACCGATTCGATCGCCCTGGCACGGACTCGGCTGGATTGGTTAATGCGGCGGCTGAGGGGGTTAGAGGGGTAAGGGGTAGAGGGTAGAGGGGTAGAGGGTAAAGGGTAGAGGAGTAAAGAGGTCGAGCAAGGACGCCTTCGCTCTATCCCTATCCACCTTTTCACCATCCACCCATTCACCCATCTACCCTTTCCCTTGGAACCTTCTCCCTCATTTCCCAGTCATTTGAACTCCAACGTATTGCTCAGTTGGGGAACCATCATGTTTAATCAAATTCGCTGGCAGTCTGGTACTGCTCTGGTTACAGCGTTTGGTATTGCATCAAGTACAGTCTTACCGTTGGTGATTTTTGCGCCGGTTTCAGCCAGTCCATTGCCTTATCAAGTGAGTCAGTTGTTTCCGTCACAGCGGAGATCGCAGGCGAATGGGACTCGAATTCCGGCAGGTACGGTAATTCCGGTGAAGTATGAGAAGGCGGAGAAGGTGATCGTGACGCCGCAGGAAACGAGTCCGCTGACGCTGACCGTCTCCAAAAATGTGCGATCGACTTCTGGCACGCTACTAATTCCCTTTGGCAGTCAGGTAGAGGGAGAATTACGTCCGGCGGAGGGTGGCTCTCAGTTTGTTGCCAAAAAACTAACGTTGCCGAATGGCACCAGCTACGATCTGGATGCCTCTTCAGAAGTGGTGACGCGGAAAGAGACGATTCGCAAAGGATCGAGTACGAGTTCCATTTTGAAAGGCGCGGCGATCGGGGCAGCGGCCGCAGCGATTATCGCCGAGATCTTTGGAGGAATTGACCTGAAGGAGGTGCTGATTGGTGCGGGTGCAGGTGCGCTGGGAGGAATCTTGCTGGGTCGCAAGAGTACGGAAGTGGTGGTGATTTATCCAGATACGGATCTCTCTTTGACGCTCAATTCTCCGTTAACCATTCGTTAACAGAAAAACGATGCTACTGAATCGAGGGATGAATTGAACGTTGTATGAATGGGCACGAAGTTTCAATTCATACTGCTATTCAGTAACATCAGAACCCTCATTCCCCGCTGCTATAGCTATGGTCATTCAAGTTAGGACAAGGGGCTTAAGCCCCCTGTTGTTTCCAGACTTTGAAACGTCCTAACGATCGTGATACCGCTATAGTCGGAAATGGGGCGCCAAATGGCAAGCTCGTACAGTCGAGTCAGCTGATTGGATGGGTGATCTTCAGCCAAGCATGAGGATCAGAAATCCCTATGATCGCTGTACTAGTTCATGTAAGGTCGATTCTACCGATCTCGGTTGCCAACCCAGTTCGTTGCGAGCTTTGCTGGCATCAACCCGCACGCAGCGATCGTAGACATAATGCACGCGTTCACGACTGAGGGGTGGTTGCCAGGACAATAGACGCCCGATCGGGTCGAGCAAATTGCCTGCCAACCGCACAATGAATTCGGGCGCTTCTTTGGGGGCAGGCACTCCGCTCTCTCGACTGAGAATCTCGAACATTTCGCGGGTGGTCATATCTCCTGCGGAAATGATGTACCAATCGCCAGGTTTACCGCGTTCTGCGGCAAGTAGGAGGGCGATCGCCAGGTCATCCACATGCACGATGCCGGTGATCCGCTTGCCGCCTGCCCACAATTTCAACCCCCCTTTGAGGAACTGTTTGACTACGGGTCCGAAATGAGGATCATCAGCACCAAAAATGCCTGAAGGGAGAATGCTGACCACGGGTAACCCTTTAGCGGCAAACTCATCCACCAATTTTTGGGCTTCGTATTTGGTGACATCATAAGCCGAGGAAAAATCTGTTTGCTCGCGCTGGAAGGTTTCATTGATTACCCGCCCCTGGGTATCGCCAAACACGCCGATCGTGCTGCAATAGACCACTTTCGAAACCCCGGCTGCTTGTGCCGTTTCCAGCACGGCGCGAGTGCCTTCCACATTGATCTGCGCCATTTTGGTGGCATCGACAATGCCTAATTCTACATAGGCAGCGATATGAAACACCGTATCGACCCCACTGATCGCTTGCTTCAGGGCGGTGCGATCGGTGATATCGCCATACACCCATTCCACTTGTTGGCTTGCCAAACGGGAAAGGTCGCTGGATTTGCGAACCAAACAAACAACTTCATTGCCCCGTTCTTTCAAGGCTTTCACCAGATGTGAGCCTGTAAAACCACTTGCCCCTGTGACCAGTGCTTTCATGTTACTTGTCGTAAATTGCCGATGTTGAATGTCAGTAGAGTATCATTTGAGTCAGCAATTCGGGCGATCTCTTAGGTCAGTGGCAGATGGGTGGCAGCAGGGTATCCATAGGAATGGCTTGAGTTTTTGACTGAGAAAGTCAGATCGATCCTTACCGTCAGATGGGGTAAAAGTACTAGTAGCTGTTGTCCAGGTTGTTCTACCGTTTAAATTTTGTGCTGCCACTATTTTCCGCTTGTCTGCTCTGGAGTGGGTTCGTTTTTCAGCCCGGAACTCGGCTGATCTTTCTTCTCTGGAGATTTTTCTGAAGCCTGTTGCCATTCTGCCAAAGGACGTTTGACCGCATTGGCAAAATCTTTGGATACCAGCAGAACCGAAATCTCTTTCCCCACTTTCGGGGGAGGATCTGCCTGGGCGTAGAGAAACTGCTGGCTGAAGTTGGGTTTGCCTAAAATCAAGCGATGAGTTTGTTGGTTTTTCAGTTTAACCTCGATCGTTGCCAGCGGTTTGTCCAGTCCAAATTCTGTCTGTTGGGTTGCAGGTACTGTGAGGGTGCGATCGCTTCTCCCCGATGCCAGCAAATTCAACAAATACGCCACTGATGCGTCACTCGCAGGGTTCGCGGTTGGCGCTTTCATCTGCCAGGGAGTTCCCTGCTTTTTGACTTGTTCGGGAGTGCTGCGCTCAAACGCAAGGGTTTGATCAGGGCGAGTCACAGTCACCGATTGCACGTCTTCTTCTTTGAAGGCGAAGACTTTTTCACCCGCTACTGTTTCACCGGGTGTTGGAGAGGCAGCATTTTGCTGAGACTTTCCTCTAATTTCGTGGAAATAGACAAAGCTACTCAAAAGTGCGGCAATGAGTAACAGAATCAGAGGAGTGCGTTGGATTTTCATGGCTTGATCCAAAAGGGGGTAGGAATTGAAGCGAAGCCCTTTGCGATTCCTCGATTCCTCGCGCTAACACGCCGCTGCGCTAGAAAAAAGGGGAACCGCGGAAGCTCCTTTATTAAGAGGATGGGGGGGGATCTCCTTTGCGTCAGTCCTTTTCAGAAACTGCTGAACCTCTCAATTGTTTTTCCGGTTTCCTACCGTCTTCGCCACCAGAGGTAAATGGCAGTGGTGAAAGCGAGGAAGGGCAAAACACCGATCGCAGTCCAACTCACCAGGCTGGCTTGTTGATTGTTCAAGTTAATCCGACGGTTTTTGATCTCTTTAGGACGGATGGAAAGTACCTGGTCATCCCGTTTACTCAGCCAGCTAATAGCGTTGAGAAATACATCCCCATTTAAGTACTTATCAAAAAAGCCATCGACCGCAAAAGCGGAGTTACCAATCACCACCAGACGGGCTTCGGGTTTGCTTTTTTGAGTCTCGGGTTGACTGGCAGGAGCCGCAGTCTTAACAGGACGGCTGAGGGCAAATCCCAAGGTTAAGGGACCCGGACGATCTCGATCGGGGTTGAATTGCAGGTTGGAATCTTTGACATCGCTTTCTGCCCAAGTCTGCTGTGTTGTGCTCAGTAGGGGGATGACTTTGATTTCGCCTGCTGGCTTGGCATCCACCGCACGAGCCAGAGGGAAGAAGGAATAACGGTTGCCAAATTCTTTGGTAATCGGATGTTCGCCATACTGATTCACCACCACCGCAGCGGCTCCTAATCCAGCAATCTGCTGTTGCGACGCATTGATCACCACCCGACTATCTAAACTGACGTTCCAGTCTTTGAGCAAACTATCCAGTTTGGGATCGGTGTTGGGGTCAATCAGCAACATCGTACTGCCCCCCCGATCGAGATACTCGGTCAGGGCCTTCACTTCCCCTTCAAACAATGCTTGTTTGGCACCTGCCACTACTACCACTGAGGCATCCTGGGGCACCGTTTTTTGCTCCACCAGGTTCAACGGTTCACTCGTGAAATTTTTCTCTTGTAAAAAGGCAACTGCCTGAGCATAGCCGCCCTGTTGCGCCTGCTCCAGGGGATGCTCGCCATGTCCTTGTAGAAAATAGACCTTACTTTGCCGATCTGCACTGATCTGTTGCAAGCCGTTGGTCAAGCGCGATTCGGAAAGTTTTTCAGTCTGGACATTTTGCAAGAACTGTTTGCGATCGCCCGACTGCAAGAACAGCAACCCATACTCGCCATTTTGCAAGTTAAAGGCAGCCGCCTGACTGGGCTTGGCATCTGGATCAACAAACTCAAAACTAAACTTGTCTCCCAATTTGCGATATTGCTCTAGCAACGTGCGCAGAGTTGCATTCGGCTGCTTGTCGAACACCACCACTTTGACTGGACGCTGCAAATTTCGCACCACCTGCTGAGTTTCGGGTGCCAGCGTAAATTGCTGGTTTTCGGTCAGGTCAATACGCTGCACATAACGTGCCCCCAGAAAATTCACCAGACCCAAAATTACCAGCACAGAAAGCGTTGCCACCAAGGCATTTGTGCTGCTTTGGGTTGAGCGTCGTCCCCAAAAACCTGGTGTCGCACTACTGGCAAACAACAGCCCAATGCCGGTTAGCACGCCCCCTGCGATCGCAATGCCAACCGGAACTGCCCCCCAGCCTGCAACTACCCCAGCAGACAGCCCCACAACGACCAGGATTGGACCCAGCCAAAACAGCGATCGCCCATATTGTCTTAAAAATTTCAGAACAGGAGTTGGTACGTTCATTGAAATGTCTTCTAACTTCTCTGAAACCTAAACGCCTCAACCGATTGAGCCGTCAGAAATAACCCCAACACGGTATAGCTAGCAAACAAAATTAAGCTGCTGGTGTCCACTACGCCCTGCACTAGATTGGTGAAGTGTTTGAGCAAGGACAGTTGCCCAAAAATGTCACCGAGTAGGCCACTGTTGCCTGCCAGCGCATCCGTTAGCCAAAGCAGCAAGGTCAAAACGAAAGTCAGAATGGCAGCCAAAATCGTGCTGTCGGTCAGGGACGAAATGAACATGCCCAGCGAGAGGATAGCGGCTGATAGAAGGATGAGCCCCGCATGTCCGATCAAGAAAACTGCCGGAGAAAAAGGCGGATTGGTGCTGCTAAAGACGATCGCCTCATACGCCATAAGCGGTAACACCAGGCTGATGTAAAAGGTCAGCACTGCCAGCAATTTGCCTAAAGCGACCGCCCAATTAGTAATAGGAGAGGTCGCCAGGAGTTCCAAAGTGCCGCGTTTGCGCTCCTCGGCGTAGAGACTCATCGAGAGCATGGGCAAGATGAATAGGGAGATAAACCCCAGAACACCAAGAAAATCTTGTAGAACGGCGGAGGGTAGATCGATTTGCTGTCCCTGGGCATCAAACTGAGTCGCGGTCAGAGTGGCATTGAACAAAATACGGACAAATAACACCCCCGATAGAAACCAGAAGATGCCTGCGATCGCCGCCGCTAGAGGCGAGGCAAAGTAGGTTTGTAACTCTTTGCGATAGATTGCCAAAATATTGCTAAAGATGACACGCATTTAGGCAGTTTCTCCCTCATCAGATGATTCGACTGAGTTAGCGGATTCTGCTGTGGAGTCCACTTCAGCATCGGTATCCGTATCGGCAGCTTCCAGCGATCGCTCCTCAGTCGTCAGTTGCAAGAACACGTCTTCCAGACTGACTTGAAATCGTCGCATTTCGTACAAACCAATGCCAGCCCCCACAATCCGAGCAGCGATTTCTTGCCCCAAGTCTGCTCCAGGCTGCAGGGTGACTCGAAATCTGAGGTGGGAAGTCTCAGATTCTAGCGGTAGAGGGGCAATCTCTTTCACGTGCGGCAAAGATTGTAGCGTTTGCTGAATAGTGCTGGCATCTCCTGCCACTTCCAGGTCGTAGCCCGCTCCCCCCGACAATTGCTCAACCAAATTTTCAGGAGAATTCGTTGCGACGATCCGCCCTTTGTTGATAATGGCAATTCGATTACAAGTCATGCTGGCTTCTGGCAAGATATGGGTCGAAAGAATCACCGTGTGACTGCCTGCCAGATTCTTAATCAAGTTGCGGACTTCAATAATTTGGCGCGGATCGAGTCCAACCGTTGGCTCATCCAGAATGATGGCAGGGGGGTCGTGGACGATCGCCTGGGCGATGCCCACTCGTTGGCGAAACCCCTTGGAGAGCTTGCGAATCAAGACTTTGCGCTTTTCGGTCAGATTGCAGCGCTGCAAAGCCGAATCCACCTGACGGATACGATCGCCTGCACTCACCCCTTTAATCCGCGCCACAAAGTGCAGAAACCCTTCCACCGTCATGTCAGGATATAGGGGCGGGGTTTCAGGCAAATAGCCAATCCGTTTCCGCACCGCCATTGAGTTTTCATGAACTTCAAAGCCTGCAACTTTCGCTGTGCCCTCATTGGCAGGCAAATAGCCCGACAAAATCCGCATGGTGGTGGTTTTGCCGGCTCCATTCGGACCCAAGAATCCCAAAATCTCCCCCGGTTCAACCGAGAACGTCACATCCTCGATCGCGCGGGTAGAGCCATAGCTTTTACTCAGATGCTCAACTTCAATCATCCGACTTCACTCCAGCAAGCAGCAAGACCATAGACGCTCTAAACAGGGATGCTCTGAATGTAGAGTCTACCGCCTAAAGTCCAAACCGCAGAAAGTTGTTCGCAAAAACGCAACGGTAGCGTAGCTCACAAAACCGTATTCGTCAATTTAGAAGGAACAGATGACGATCGTCTGGCTATCAAATGAACTTTCTGCCATCCAAACGATCGAGGTGTTACAAACCTCTGCATTACCCCATTACCCCATCATCTCATCACCCTCCCTGTCAACCGTTGCAAATTCTCCCGCAACCGATGCGGACTCATCAACTGACGGTAGCGAATGCCCGAAAAACACAAAGCAGCCCCCTGGGGATGCCGGATTACATATCGTCCCTGAAACACTGTCCCGGCTTTATTGTTGAAATACAAGCCATCTGCCTGGATTTTGGCTTTGAAACGATCGGCATCTATCTGACGAAACACCAGATCTTCAGGAAAGGTTTGGGCGTTATAGCGCACATGCAAGCGGGTCACCGTGTTGCGTCGCTCAAGCGGATAGTCTGGATTCCAGAAAACACCTGCCTGAATCAGCGCTTCTGCATCGGGGGGCGGCACACTACAAGGGTCACATTGATCGGTGTAGCCTGCATATTCCAAAAAAGCGACATTCTTACCCGCCTGCTCATAAGCCTGTTGAAAGAGGTCGGCATAAAAGGTATTGAAATTGCTTTGAATAGAGTCGGGCAGTTCTTGTCCGGAGGGAGCTTTGCGGCTGGATTTGGCATCGGTGGGGATGGGCACGGTGCGATAGTTGGCAACTTCGGTCAACTGTCCCCGCGAGATCACATGGATGATCAAGTCTTGATCGCCATTGGCATTGAGCATGCCCAGGCGAATCGGCAACATAAATTGAGGCGATTCGTAATCAATGACGATCGGACGCAAGAACCCATGCCCCTGACGTTGAAATTCCTTTAGATTCACTCGCACGACAAAAAACTTCATCCCCTGCTGGATGTAGGATTGCAACACAGTCGCTGCCCCATCAGGCACTTGGTATGCCGCTTGGCGCAACCAACTCACTAACCCATTCGATTCTGCCGCACTGAGGATTGTCACGTCATACTCCCCCACTGTGAACTGATCGTCCACTTGTACCGTCATTGCAGAGTCTACGCGCCCAGAACTCGCTTTATTGGCCTGGTTCAAGAAGGCAGGCAGAGAGAATAACCAGACGGCAGCCAGGATCACTAAAACGATGCCGAGTTGGATAAATTTGCCCCGCGTCGTGGGTCCCCTTAACAAAAACAGCGAGATCGGCAAAGCCAAGATTCCCGCCAAGAACAACCCATTCAGCCAGAGTGTTGCTTCATCTTGACAAGGTTGATCCACGTACTTTACCAAGCGAGGGGCTGTAAAGGCTGCTAGTTGCTCAACGATCGCCGAATCGCCAATCCGTACCTGTTCTCGCGTTGGTACTACCGGAATTGGCACAATTCGGGCAAAGTCGCGCACATCCCCCCGAAAGTTGTTCATCATGGTGAAAACGCTGCGATTGCCATCGTGGGCAATCACTACTTGTGATGCGGAGTTGTAGAGCTTGGCATCGGCACGAGCGACAAAGAATCCACAAAATGCTTGGGCGGTTAGGGGAAAACTGAAAAAGAACAGGCAGATTGCCAGGAGCGCCAGAAGCAATCGTTTGCCAGACTGCAACCAGAAACGCATCTGCCGAGCAACAGAATGAGTCAAACATTGGTAAAACATAGGATGGGGGGGATCGGGGGAAAATAATGTACCCCTATTTGCGGCTATGCATATTATCCCTCCATAAAAATACGGTTATCGAATTCGAACAGGCGGCGATCGCTGACAATCTCTAAAATCAAAGATTGAGATTTTAAACTTGAGAATTGCTCCCATCTAAAGGACGATTGGGCAAAAGCTAAGGTAATTGCACAACACCAACGTGGATACACTCTGCCCAGGCAGGTATGGCAAAAAAAGAGGCGGACTCTAGAATTAAGAAGCATCCTGAATTTTGCAGTAACAATCTGCTAGATTTTCCCTCTGTGCCCTTCCTTCTCCTTGCGACTCAATGCCCCTCCCCCGCCTGCTGACACTCATCATTGGGATAGCCGTCATTCTGGGACTCGTGATCTGGCTGATCGACGGCTTATCTCGGCTGTATTGGCAGTTGGCATACTACCCGCTACTGTCTCAAGTCTTTCTGCTTTTAGTAATTGCGCTGCTAGCAGTATTGCTGGGGGCATTTGTCTACTATTTTTTCTGGCTGCCGAACCAATCTAAGCAGCGCCGCTCTACCAAGCGTCCTACGCCCAAAGTTCCGGCTGCAAAAACCGAAGCTGCCCAAGAAACGCTGCGAGCTGTACAAAAGCAGGTCTCCCAGATCCAGGATGAGATCGCTCGCCAGGAATTGCTGCGCCGATCGCGGGAAATTCAACAAAACCTCTCACGGGGAGAATTGCTCGTCGTCGTCTTTGGTACAGGTTCAGCAGGCAAAACCTCCCTGGTGAATGCGCTGATTGGGCGCGTGGTCGGTCGGGTGGGGGCACCCATGGGCACCACCGAGGTGGGCGAAACCTATTCCCTCAAGCTCAAGGGGGTGCAGCGAGAAATTTTGATTACCGACACCCCAGGTATCTTGGAAGCAGGGCTCGCGGGGACTGAGCGCGAACGGATTGCTCGCAAACTGGCGACCGAAGCCGATCTGCTCTTATTCGTGCTAGATAACGATTTGCGCAAGTCGGAATACGATCCCCTACGAATGCTGGTCGAGATTGGCAAGCGATCGATCATGATTCTCAACAAAGCCGATCTTTACCCAGAATCCGATCTAGAGGTGATCCTGGCGCGACTGCGGGAACGAGTCCGTAGTTTTGTCGCACCCGCTGATGTGATCGCGGTTGCTGCCAACCCGCAGACAGTGATTTTAGAAGATGGTTCCCCCTTTCAAGCAGAACCGGATATTATGCCAGTCATTCGCCGTATGGCAGCCATTTTGCGAGCTGAAGGAGAAGACCTGCTGGCAGATAATATCTTGCTTCAGTCCCAACGGTTGAGCGATCGCGCCCGTCAACTGATCGATGCCCAACGACGACGGCAAGCAGACAAGATTGTGGAACGCTTCCAGTGGATTGGGGCAGGCGTTATTACCGTCACCCCCTTACCCGGCGTCGATTTGCTGGCAACTGCTGCCGTCAACGCCCAAATGGTGGTCGAAATTGGCAGAGTTTATGGTTGTGATATCAACGCTGAGCGAGGACGCGAGCTAGCACTCTCTTTAGGGAAAACCCTGGCAAGTTTGGGAATCGTCAAAGGGGCAATTAGTCTACTCTCTACTGCGCTCGAATTCAGTGTGGGTGGCTTTGTGGTGGGGCGTGTGATTCAGGGAATTACGGCGGCATACTTAACCCGTATCGCAGGCAAAAGCTTTATCGAATACTTTCGCCACGATCAGGATTGGGGCGATGGGGGGATGACGGAAGTGGTCCAGCAACAATTCCAACTGAACCGTCGGGATGAGTTTATCAAAGCCTTCGTTCAGGATGCCATTACTCGCGTCGTGGAGCCATTGAAAGTGCCGCTGAATCTGGATCGCGATCGCCTTCCCCCGGAGCCAGAAGAACTCCCTTCCCTAGAACTGACCGCCGAACTCGAACCGCTGCCGCCGCGATCGCGTGCCCCCCAAACTCCGCCCAAAGTCATAGAACTGGAGGACGATGGCTGGGCACCCCGCACCCGAGAGGATGATTGGGAGTAATGGAGGTGTAGAACAGTGGACTTTGGACAGTAAACCTTAGACGCTCGACCTATGATAGGTTGGGATGAGCGATGCCGCTTGTCAAAATCTAAGGAGTTAGGAGTCGAGAGTCAGGAGTTAGGAGCCAGGCAATAGAACTTCTTCACCCCTTCACTTCTTTACCCCAACCCCTCAAACCCAACACCCGATCGTCACAATCTCACACGGAGTATGACCAAACAATCACTCCTAGAGCGATTTCGTCGAGCTTACCGAGATCTAGAACTATTTCCATTGCTGACCGCCGAAGAGATTGATGCCTTTCGGGTGGAATACGGCAGAGATACCTTGGCAAAGCTGGAACAAGTGGTGGACGATGCCGAGCAAGACGGCAAGATTATCTTTGCAGGGCACCGGGGCTGTGGCAAATCAACGCTGCTGGCACGCTTTGCCAAGCAAATGATGCAGCAGGGATACTTTGTTGTCTTTTTTTCCATTGCCGATATGGTGGAAATGTCGGCAGTAGACCATATCAATATTCTCTACGCCATCGCAGTGCAGCTCCTGAGCAAAGCCACTGAGCGGAAAATCCCTATTCCCGAAAAAACCAAAAAAGAAATTCTTACCTGGTTGATTACTTCTCGGACTGAGACGACCGATCGCAGTTTGACTAGTGAGATGGGTATGGGCGGAGACGTGCTCAAACTGGTGACTGCTAAGCTCAAAACCGAGTCCAAGTTTCGGGAAGAAATCAAGCGCACCTACGAGCGACGAGTATCCGATCTGGTTGCCAAGGTGGATGAAATTGCCCAATGTGTGAGGGATGCAACTCAAAAAGATGTGCTGGTGGTGATTGATGACCTGGACAAGCTGGATTGGAAACTGGTTGAGGAGATCTATAAAAACAACATCAATGCTCTGTTTCAGCCCAAGTTGCGAATTGTCTTCACCATCCCCATTTCAGTGATCCGGGATATTGAACTACGCACCATTCTGCAAACAGCATCCGGTAGCCCCATACAACAGATGGAGGTTGCTAAATTCTTCAGCAAAGCAGATCGCCACAATCCTGAGGCAGTGCCGCTGCAAAGTAAAGTGGAGGTTTTTTTGGAAGTCTTGCAAAAACGACTTCCTGAGGATTTGATTGAGCTAGAAACTGCCCGCAAGATGGTGGTCTATAGCGGTGGCGTGATTCGGGAACTGGTCAGAATTGCCAGAGCCAGTTGTTCTCAATGCTTACTCCTGATTCGGCAAAACCCAGACCAAACCGAACTCCAGATCAACGACGAGATTTTGCAACAGGCGCTGCGCGATTTACGCAATGATTTTGCCTCATCACTGGGAGCCAGTCGCTACCAAATCCTGACTACTACCTATCAGGAAGGCAAACCTGCCGACTTGACCGACGAATTTTTGCTGTTGCTGCATGGGCTGTATATTCTGGAATATCGCAATGATGAGGTCTGGTATGACGTTCACCCGATCGTCGTAGAACTCCTCAAACGAGCCAACCTGGTGCCCTCCTAATCTCCTCTAGGCAGGTCCCCAAGTATTTCGTCTAAGATCTAAGATCTAAAGTCACCCGTCTTCCCCTCCCTTTAATGGCATCCTCAGAAGACATTGCCCAAGAGAATCAGCGCAACTACGATCGGTTGATCGTAGCGTTGGAAGCTAGTTTGGGTAAATTGGACTTGCTGCTGGCAGTGTGTGACGATCGGAACTTGCAAGAAAGCTTGATTCAACGCTACGAAGCCGAACTGAAGCAAGAGGGTATTGAACATTACCGGGTTCTGGTGCGTCGGCAGGAACCTAGTTTACGGCACGCGATCGAGCAAGTAGTGCAGCAAAAAAACGCCTTGCAACAAGGACTACCCGCTGTTGTGACCGTATTGGGTGTAGATGATCTGTTACCCCTGCGGTTAGATGCCGCGCGATCGCAGCTAGAAAAGTTATTCGGCTATTTGCAATGGACACGGGAAGCCTTCCGCTCATTTCAATTTCCGGTGGTGGTGTGGTTGACGCAGGCAGTTCTGGCGCAACTGACAGAAAAAGCCCCCGATTTTTGGAGTTGGCGCGGCGGTGTATTTTGGTTTGGTCAGACCAAAGTCAATTTCGTGACTGCTAAAGGGTGGGCAATCAATTCGTTACCGACTTCAGCAGAATTACTGTCGATTCGCCCACAGTCCCAATCTGGATTGGCAATTAATCCAGAAATTGCTGGATGGTTGCACTTAATTGAATATATTCAGCAGCAACAAGGGCAAGACACGCCCTTACTGGCGGGACTGTATGAGCGATTGGGCAAAGCATACACCCAACTCGGTAATACGCGTCAAGATCGCCAATTTGCCATTCAAGCTATGAAGCGATCGATCGTCCTCAAAAGGAAATTGGGTCTGGAGACTGATCTGGTGCAAAGTTTGAAGCAACTGGGCGATTTGCACTTTGAGGTCAAACTGGATAGTAGTAGCGTTCAATCTGCCTTTGAGGCATATACCGAAGCCCTGGAAGTGGCACAGAAAACGGGCGATCGCCTCGGTGAAGCAGATACCCTCAAAGCGATCGGGGATGTCCGAAAATTTCTCAAACAGAATCAGGAAGCTCTGTGCTACTATGACGACGCCTTAGCCCGGTATCGCGAAATTCGGGAACGTCGTGGGGAAGCCACCACCCTCGAAGCGATCGGCGATGTCTTGCAATTTCTCAAACAAAGCCAGGAAGCCTTGAACTTCTACGATCAAGCGCTGGTGCTCTATCGGCAAGTGGGCGATTGTTTAGGCGAAGCCAATACACTTAAAGCCATTGGCGATGTCTTGCAATTTCTCAAGCAAAGTCAGGCAGCTTGGAGCCGTTATAACCAGGCGCTTGCCCTCTACTGTCAGGTAGGCAATCGGTTGGGAGAAGCCAACACGCTCAAAGTGATTGGCGATGTGCTGCAATTTCTCAAACAAAGTCAGGATGCGTTAAGTCGATATAATCAGGCACTCACTCTTTATCGGGAAGTGGGCGATCGCTTCGGTGAAGCCAACACGCTCAAAGCAATCGGCGACATGCTGCAATTTCTCGACCAACGCAACGAAGCCCTCAACCGCTATGACCAGGCGCTCCCCCTCTATCGCGAAGTCGGCGATCGCCTCGGCGAAGCCAATACGTTGCAGGTGATTGGCGATGTCTTACAGTTTCTCAACCAACGGAATGATGCCTTAGAACACTACCATCAGGCATTAGCGTTGTATCGCGAAGTTGGTGCCCGTCTCGGTGAAGCCAACACCCTCCAAGCGATTGGCGATGTGCTGCAATTTCTCGATCAGCGCAGTGAAGCCCTGAATCGCTATGACCAGGCATTGACCCTGTATCGTGAAGTCGGCGATCGCCTGGGTGAAGCCAACACCCTCAAAGCGATCGGCGACCTCCTGCAATTTCTTGACCAACGCCACGAAGCCCTCCAGCGCTACGACCAGGCACTGACCCTCTACCGCGAAGTCGGTGCCCGCCTCGGCGAAGCCAACACCCTCCAGGCGATCGGCGATGTCTTGCAATTTCTTGACCAACGGGACGAAGCCCTTCAGCGCTACGACCAGGCATTGAGCCTCTATCGCGAAGTTGGTGCCCGCCTCGGCGAAGCCAACACCCTCCAGGCGATCGGCGATATCTTGCAATTTCTCGACCAACGGGACGAAGCTCTTCAGCGCTACGACCAGGCATTGACCCTCTATCGCGCAATCGGTGCTCACCTCGGTGAAGCCAACACCCTTCAAGCGATCGGAGATGTGTCGCAACTACTCAATCACCCAGATGAAGCCTTGAGTCGCTATGACCAGGCTTTAAACTTGTATCGCGAGGTTGGCGATCGTCTGGGCGAAGCCAACGTTTTGCAAGCGATTGGACGAACGCAGGCAGATGCCACCCAACGCCTACATCATTTACAACAAGCCCAGGTTCTTTACGAAGCTATTGGCGATCGTTATAGCCAGAGCCGTAACCTGGCACAATTTCTGGCAGATGCCCAACTCCAACTTGGACAGACCGGTCCCGCCCTCGAATCCTTAACTCGGGCAGCCCAACTGGCAGACGGTAGCGAATATGAATTTTTTCGCCAAGATGCCCTAGCCAAAATTCAGGAAATTCGGCAAGAACAAAGCCAGCTTTCCTAGCCCATCCAGCGACAACCCGCCCACTGGAGCAGGCAACATCTCACCCCGAAAGTCCAGCAATTGTACTACCAACAGGTAAACGACACTGAGGAGAATTGCGATCGCCCCTGTAATCACTGCCACCACTTTCGATCGATCCATAACCTTGCCCACTGCCGACTCTTTCAGTGTATCGCAGGGGTCGTCGGAGTTAGGAGAAGTCAGGAGTCAGAAGTCGAAACTAAAATTCAAAGCTTAAAAATTCTGCCATTTTTCTCCTCCCTTATTCCTCACACTTCCGGCTTAGGCAAAATTCTGAGAAACTTCACAACCTGACCTATTACTTCCAGACTCACCAGGTGTTCTGCTAGCTCGAAACAGTAGAAAATCCCACTGGTCCCAATTTGGCGATACTCAGGCAAGTCGTAGAGTTGACCAATGTTCTGAAATTCTTCAAATACAAACTGGTGAACCTGTTGATAGAGGGCAGGTTCCAGATTCTTCAAATCCAGCAGAAACGATCGTTCGTATCTCACCTCAAGCCGCACGGGCATGGGCACTCTCCGGGTAGAAAGTTGAGTCATTGGGATGCACCATTACAGATTACAAAAGTGGATGACTAGGAAAGAAATGCCAGAAACTCCAAAGCACCTTCACGGGTGAGGGTATCTCCAGGCTGAAGGGATTGTTTGGAGGATTGAATCGCTTTCAGTAAATAATCATCCTGGTATACCGCTTCCAGCCTTTTCCACAATTTGGTGCGTTCGTCTTCGGGTAGCCGATCGATCAAGCGATAGAGTCGATTTCTCATCAAATCCATGGTGAACCCTCCCGGTAAAGACTCAACAAGATTAGGGGTCTAGTGTCAGAGGTGCGGTATCAGGTGTCAAGGAATATTGATGACATCGAGACGACCGAAGCACTGCCACGAGAGCTTATGCCTTATTCAGACTGCCCAAAACAGAGCTAGAAATCACAATCTGTCAGAAGATTTGGCTGAACTTTTGCCCAATCATGGCTTTGACGTCTCAATTTCTGCAAGGTTGGTTCGCTATCTTTTCGGACTCTTAATCTCAAATTTGCAATCTCAAAGCTTTCATCACTTTTCCGAGACGTCTGTTGGCTAGGTTGTTTCCTAGTGGTCTGTCAAGACTGTTTTGAGAGTTTCCAACCCCTCAAAACAGCTCAAAAATGATTTTTGTAGATTTGAGTGACTCCTCTTATCCTGACGGATTACTAGGTAGCACGGAAAATTATCTGAGAATTTTGAGTCAAGTTCGATACCGGGGGACGCTCCCTGCTACGATACGATCGCTCCATCTGAAAATGTAAGACTCGGTATGGATCACGATTCCTTCTCGGTTGGCTATCTGGTTTCCCTGATTATCTTCACTGGCACCTATGCCCTGTTTAGCCTGGGATTGAATCTGCAATGGGGCTTTACGGGGCTGATTAACTTTGGGCATATCGCCTTTATGACCGTTGGGGCGTACACTACCATTTTGTTGAGTTTGGCGCAGGTGCCGCTAATTCTGGCAACCTTGATGGGTGCTGGGGTTGCAGCTTTACTGGGCTTGTTGATTGGTTTTTCAACATTACGGTTGCGAGAAGATTATTTAGCGATCGTGACGATCGGGGTCTCCGAAGTGGTGCGGCTGATTGCACTCAACGAAGAGTGGCTGACTCGTGGTCCCCGGGGGGTGTATGGCTATCCATTGCCCCTAGAGGGCTTTCGCCCAACCCTATTGAGTAAGGGAGTGATGATTGCGATCTGGACTGTGATTTTTGCGATCGCGTTCTGGCAATTGGGACAATGGGTTAGCCGAAAGCTCAAGCAAAATGCCAAGCTGCAACAAGTGACAACCGAAAACGAATTCACCCCGATTGAACGCTCTCGCCCGATCGGCAAACTGGTTCTCGCTGGCATGGCTGCCATTTTGGGATTGGTGCTCTACGGAGCGGGTGCAGCGAGTCTTTTTAACTATGACTACAAAGCAGGCTTGATGTTGGTACTGGTCATTGTGCTGGCGCTGATTTTTTGGCGGTTGGAATGGTTGGTGCGATCGCCCTGGGGCAGAGTACTGAAAGCCATTCGGGAAGATGAGGAAGTTGCCAAAGCGCTCGGTAAAAATGTGTTCTGGTACAAGCTCCAGTCTTTGATGTTGGGTGGAGCGATCGCTGGACTGGCTGGCGCTTTTTATGCCTGGAACTTGAGCTTTGTTAACCCTGATGGCTTCATTCCTTTGATTACCTTCCAAGCCTGGACGATCGTCGTACTGGGAGGCGCCGGAAATAATGTCGGCACTCCTTTAGGAGCCGCGATTTTTTGGGGCTACAACACAATAACCCGCTTTGCTTTAGAAGATAATAGGCTCTTAGACGCTTCTCGCGCAGGCGCATTCCGGATTATGGTCATCGGCTTGCTGTTAATGATTTTGATGGTCTGGAGACCTCAAGGTATCTTAGGCAAAAAGGAGGAACTAACCCTTGGTCGATAGTGCCGCCCATCAACCGGACTCTTCGCCGGACAATTCTGCATTAGATCCGCTAGCAAATGTGCAGAATCAAGACCTGGCAGAAGTGTTAGCAGAGGTGGAGAACGTTTCTCCCAGTCCCGCTTTAGAGTTGCCTCTTTTGGCAGCAGGAGGACTGATCAAAAATTTTGGTGGAATCCGAGCGGTAGATCATGCTTCCATTGAAGTGGCACCAGGCAGCATTACCGGACTAATTGGTCCTAACGGTGCAGGCAAAACGACGTTGTTCAACCTGCTGTCCAGCTTTATTCGTCCTGATCAAGGCAGGGTGTTGTTCGATGGCGAACCGATTCAACACTTGCAGCCTTACCAGATTGCCCAACGCGGGATGGTGCGAACTTTTCAAGTCGCGCGGGTGCTATCACGGCTTTCTGTCCTGGAAAATATGCTATTGGCAGCCCAGCAGCAAACTGGCGAAAAATTCTGGAGTGCCTGGTTTCTGCCTAAACAAATTGCTAAGGAAGAGAAAGAACTCCGAGAACGAGCAATGGCAATTCTCCAGTCGGTTGGCTTAGCCCACATGGCGCATGAGTATGCAGGGGCACTGTCAGGTGGACAGCGCAAGTTGCTGGAGATGGCGCGGGCGCTAATGACTCGTCCAAAGTTGATTTTGCTCGATGAACCAGCGGCTGGGGTCAATCCTACCTTGATCAATCAGATCTGTGATCACATCGTCAATTGGAACAAAGAGGGCATGACCTTTTTGATCATTGAACACAATATGGATGTGATTATGTCTCTATGCGATCGCGTATGGGTATTGGCAGAAGGGCGAAACCTGGCAGTGGGCACGCCTGGAGAAATTCAGACGAACCCACAAGTGCTCGAAGCTTATTTGGGGCAATAACCGACGATCGATCTCAGTCTTTTTTACCTTTCTTCTTCTTGCCCTTTTTCTCATCCATGGGAAGTGGCGGATCTTGGGCGTTGGGTGTCTGCACTTGGGCGGGAGAGGGCGGCACTGAAACTGTAGGAGAAGGAGAAGGCTGTACTGAAGCAGCAGGGGATGGGCTGCTCACGGATGCTGGCGTGAGTGCTCGTTGCACCAGAATGGGAATTGCCGTGGTGCCTGCTAAGGTTGCAGCACCGATCACCCCTTGCGCAACAGTCAGCTTGAGCTTCTGTCCTAGCTTAGGAGGTTGCGGCGAAGACCCTGAGTCATTTGTCATAGCTTTTCGATTCTTAAATAACGATTTGATTCATCCCATAGCACCCTTAAAAAAACGTAGGCAGCGGAAGACTCCTACAGATTTTATTGCAGATGCCCCTTGTTTAGATGGATGATCGTTATTTTTGTTCCTGGAAAAGATGGCGTGGAGGGCATCTCATACCGATTTCAATTGAAATCGTGGCAGATGAATCATGAAATGCCGATTAGTTAGTGAAACCTCTACACTCCAAAAGTGCTATCGCACCGCTTCGCTAACGCCAATCTAAGATTCAAAACAGTGTCATTTTTCAATCGGGACGCAATGCCTGGCGTCCCGACGAATTTTACCCGCGATCGGCTAGTACTTTGGCGCCTAGGTAGGCAACCCCCCTGAGGGAGTCAGGAGTCAGAATGGTTGGTATATTCGCCAAGTTCTACTAGTCGTTTGTAGGATTGATTGAGGTATTTTTAGGGCTTATAACCCATCACAGGCTTAACAGACCCTTAGCCTTCTTGACTTACAGGCAAGGATGGCAGCTTTGCTGGGATTGTCAGACTAGGCGACTCTGACAGTGCCAAGGTTGGGCTTTGCCGAGTTGCTTTTTGCAAATACAGCCCATCATGCACCGGCGAAATGACTCGCATCTGGTGAGGACGAGTGTAGTAGCGGTGAGTTTGCTCCGTTACCATTGGTTCTTGCAAGCTTTCGTTACCAATCTTTTTCCGCAATTTAATCAACGCATCCATAATTGCTTCAGGGCGAGGTGGGCAACCGGGAATATAAACATCAACTGGAATCAGCTTATCTACGCCTCGCACTGCGGAGGGTGAATCGACGCTGAACATGCCGCCCGTAATTGTGCAGGCACCCATCGCGATGACGTACTTCGGCTCTGGCATTTGCTCGTACAGTCGTACCAGGGCGGGAGCATATTTCATAGTGATTGTACCTGCTGTAATCATCAAATCCGCTTGCCGGGGAGACATGCGAGGAAAGATGCCAAACCGCTCCAGATCAAAGCGGGAACCGATCATGGCACTGAACTCAATAAAGCAACAGGCGGTGCCAAACATGAGTGGATAGAGACTGGACATCCGTGCCCAGTTGTAGAGGTCATCCACGGTGGTGAGGATCACATTTTCGGACAAACCCTGAGTTACCTGCGGGCGATCGATTGGGTTTGCAATTTTCGTTTCAGGTTGCTGGGGGGAGGCAACTGTTGAGGAAGAAACGGTCATTTTGGAAAGCTCCTTCACGTATAGAACAGGGTCTACATCGCGACATCTGTACAGGTTTAGATAGAAAACTACCCAGGAAACAGCGACAGAGCCAGGTCAAAAACGGGAGAACACATGAATGAAGGTTAAATTCAATTGTTGAATTGTCGATATCAACGTGTAGTCAGAAAAATGTCCTAAAAAGTTGACAACCCTCGCCTTTGAGGTGGTCAACTGTGTCTAGACTAGCTGAGTTACTTAAACTTTGCCTCCCCCATCTGGATGGGCTTTCAGGGTGATTTTGAGAGGCTTAGAAGTCTTCTTCGAGATCATCATCTTCAAAATTGTTCTGAGTGCTGCTGGAACCCAAAAGGGGCAGCAAGATCGCCGTCCCTGCTACCCCTGTACCTACCCCGAACGCCAGCACAATTCCCAGAGGCAGTTTGATCGACTGAAACGTGAGGAACTTGAGCGATACCAAGCTGGCATTCCCCTGTGCATCAGTAACATAGACGTTTTGCACCGAGAGAATTGCGATCGCAATGACCCAAGTGGTGATGATGGCAGCAAGCAAGAGGTTGGTGAGCGACTTCATAGGGAGATCGGGAAGCAAGGAGGAGGGGGACACGGAGAAGAGCCAATTGGAATTAGAGAATTCTCTGTTCGATCCATTCTTTCATTTCTGCTGCGATCGCGGCAGATTGTTGGCAAGTTTGACTTTCTAACTGAACGCGGAGCAGAGGTTCGGTGCCGGAGGGACGGAGCAAAACCCAACTGTCATCTGCCAGATAAAGCTTGATGCCGTCCTGATAGCCAATTCGCCGAACTGCGATGTTTGCCAATTGTTTTGGGGGGGCAGTGATAAAAGATTCCAGGATATGAGTTTGGTGCCGATCGTCCAGTGGAAAATCGAGGCGCTGCTGGTAGAGAGGACCTCCCGTTTCTGCCAGAACTTCTTTTGTCAACTGACTCAGAGGTTTGCCAGCCGAGGCGATCGCCTCTGCTACCAGAAGCCCTGCCAAGATACCGTCCTTTTCGGGAATATGACCGAGGATACTCAAGCCGCCCGATTCTTCTCCACCAATCAGAACCTGTGTTTGGCGCATTTTCTCCCCAATGTATTTAAAGCCTACAGGGGTTTCGTAAAGGTCTAACCCGTGTTGAACAGCCAAGCGATCGAGTAAATGGGTTGTGGCAACGGTGCGGACGATCGCCCCCGTTTTGCCCCGATGGGTGAGTAAATGACGTGCTAGCAATAGCAGCACAACATTAGCTGAGAGAATATTGCCCTGTTCATCGACAATGCCGAAGCGATCGCCGTCTCCATCTGTAGCAACTCCTAGATCAGCGCCATCTCGCCGCACCGCTTCAACTAGGCGATTGAGCTGTTGCCCTCTCGGTTCCGGTAACCCCCCCCCAAACAAGACATCGCGATAGGCGTGAAGGGTCTGAATCTGGCAACCACAGTGGGCTAAAGCAGTGTCCAGGTAGCCTCTTGACGTGGAATAGAGGGCATCGTATTTAACTTTGAGATGGGCACGCCGAATAGTCTCCACATCCAGCAGGCTGTAAAGAAATTGGAGATAGTCAGCGCTGGGATCAAAGGTGGAAATTGGGGCGATCGACGATGGTGCACTGGAGGCAGAGGCAGCCTGTGCCAGATTTGCCATGATTTGATCCGTGATGGTAGTAATGGCAGGTCCGCCATAGTCGGGGATGTATTTGATGCCGCAATAGGGAGCAGGATTGTGGCTGGCGGTGAACATCAGCGCTCCAGCTGTGTTGCGATGGCGTGCAGTGTAAGCAATGACTGGGGTGGGACAGTCGCGATCGGTCAACTGCACCTGCCAACCTGAACCCGACAATATACCGGCAGCCGTCTCAGCAAACTGATCTGCCAAAAAACGGGTGTCGTAAGCAACAAGAACCGGACGATTTCGCGGGTAAGTCAGGTCTAAATAATGGACGATCGCTTGTGTGACCCGAACGACATTCGCAAACGTAAAGTCTTTGGCGATGATTCCTCGCCAGCCATCGGTGCCAAATCGAATTGCGGGGGAATGACTGTTCAGGCTCACGGTTCCGAATCCATCAGATTAACTTCATCCTACAGGAGCTTTCTCAGCCCATGCTGCGATCGGGCTGGGTAAAGCAACGAGAAAGTACATTTAGGGTTTGATCCTGATGGGCGATCGAATCGGTGAAGGAAAGAGTGATAGCACGCGATCGTAGTTTTTTGTGGTTGCTGAAAAGTTAACCCATCCATGTTTTTAGGACTCTGGTATGAAAATTCTGCTGGTTGTTCCTGCGATTGGAGCAGTCTATGGAGGTCCTTCCAAAGTTGCATTGGAACTGGCAGAGGCACTTGGCAAACAAGGAATTTCGCTGGATTTGGTAACGACGAATGCCAATGGTGCCAGTGATTTAGATGTGCCTTTATACACCTGGGTAAACAGCGGCTCGTACCGAATTCAATATTTTGCTCATTGGCATTGGAAAGATTATAAGATCAGCAGCTCCCTGACTGCTTGGTTGTTTCGACACGTCACTGAGTATGACTTAGTGCACACCAATGCTCTTTTTTCCTATCCCATTCTGGTAACACATTGGGCTTGTCAGTGGCATCAGGTGCCTTATGTGATGAGTCCACATGGCATGTTGGAACCCTGGGCACTTTCTTACAAAGCCTGGAAAAAAAAGCTTTACTACACTTTGCTAGAAAAGAATGCATTGAAAAAAGCCAGCGCTATTCAAATGCTAGCTACGAGCGAGGCGGAGAATACTCAACACTTAAATCTTTCGACTCCATTCGTGATTGTTCCGAATGGAATTGAACCAATAGATCTGGAAAATTTTCCGGATAGCGAGCTATTTTATCAACACTTTCCGACGACTAAAAATAAAACTCTTATTTTATTTTTAGGTCGAATTGATCCTAAAAAAGGATTAGATCTATTGGCAACTGCTTTTGCCAAAGTGCACCAACAATTTCCGCACACTCATCTGATTGTTGCAGGTCCTGATAATGTTGGATTTCTGCCCAAGGTTCAACAATTTTTTGTAGATGCAGGCTGTCTGGAGGCAGTCACATTTACTGGCATGATCAGTGGCAGCTTGAAATATGCAGCGCTAGCGGCTGCCAGTGTATATGTTTCACCTTCTTATTCAGAGGGATTTAGCCTATCGATTTTGGAAGGGATGGCAGCAGGATTGCCCTGTGTGTTTACTACAGGCTGCAATTTTCCGGAGGCTAAAATCGCCCAGGCTGCTTATGTTGTGGAGGCTGATTCGCAACAAATTGCAGATGCTTTGATCGAATGTTTAAAGCATCCTCAACAGATGAAAGCGATGGGCGATCGCGCCCGAAAATTTATCTTAGAAACCTATACCTGGGATCGAATTGCAAGTCAGTTGATCAAAATCTATACCGCAATTTTGCAACAAAAAACTGTTCCGATCTCTTCATCACTCCTATGACCCAACACACTCGCCCTGCCTACGAATATGCCTATGTGAATGCAGATGAAATTCACCATCATCGATACTTAATGGTACCGTTGCTAAAAATTCTAAATTCTGTTCAATCCCAGCATTCAACTAAATTAAAAATTCTTGATTTAGGCTGTGGAAATGGATATCTGAGCAATTGGTTAGCCCAGCAAGGGCATCAAGTCGTTGGGGTTGAAAGCTCTGCATCAGGAGTGACTTTTGCATGTGAAAATTTTCCAAATTGTCACTTTATTCAAGCCAGTATTTACGACTTACCCCTTCCGGAGTTAGGCGATCAATTTGATGTCGTTTTATCGGCAGAAGTGATTGAACATTTGCTCTATCCCAAAGAGTTAGTGAGAGCAGCTAAGAAATGTTTGAAGCCCAATGGAAGGCTAATTATTACGACTCCATATCATGGATATATCAAAAATTTAGTTCTGGCGCTTTTGGGCAAAATGGATCAACATCTCAATCCACTCTGGGATGGGGGACATATCAAGTTTTTCTCAGTTGCAACCCTACAAGAGCTTCTAATTTCAGAAGGCTATCGGGATCTCAAGTTTTCTTTTTCAGGTCGATCGCCCTATCTTTGGAAAACAATGCTGTGTTCCAGTTGTTCCCAATGTAACTAAAGCCCGATTCACTCGATTTTTGTAGAAATTAATGTTGGAAAAAATTACCCCCTTGATCTTAACCTTTAACGAGGCTAATAATCTCGATCGCACCCTAGAGAAACTAAGTTGGGCAGGAGAGATTGTGATCGTTGATAGCTATAGTACCGATAGCACATTAGCAATCTTAGCAAGGCATCCTCAAGCAAAAGTTTTTCAGCGAAAATTTGATTCTTTTGCAGAACAGTGTAATTACGGATTAACTAAGATTCAAACCGAGTGGGTATTATCACTCGACGCCGATTATGTATTAAGCGATGCATTAGTTGATGAAATGAGTCAATTATCAGAAAACCCACAGATTAATAGTTATTTTGTCAGATTCAAATATTGTGTTTTTGGTAAACCATTGCGCGGAACTTTGTATCCACCTCGACGGGTTTTGTATCGAAAAGATCAAGCAATCTATCACCAAGATGGGCATGCTCATCGTGTGATAGTTACGGGTGAAACTGCTTTTTTAGAAAACTGGATTGATCATGACGATCGCAAATCTTTGAGTCGCTGGTTATGGGCGCAGGATCGGTACATGATCACTGAGTCAAAAAAGCTACTTAACACCTCCTGGAAACAACTGAGTCCAGGCGACCGAATTCGTCGCTGTAAGGTATTCGCTCCCCTGGCGATTCTATTTTATTGTTTGATTATTAACCGAGGCATCTTAGATGGATGGGCAGGTTGGTACTATGCTTTCCAACGAATGCTGGCAGAATTGCTCCTATCAATTCATCTCATGGAACAAGAAACATTGCGATGACGTCGCTAATAAATCGTATATCAAAATAAAATCGGTATTTTCACATTATTTAATTAGAAGAAAAAGATAAAACATTGCAGTCAATTTTGCATTTTTCTGCGACGAAAAGACTGAAAAAATTACTTTTGAATTCCCGATCAAGATTGCAATCTCTGTAGATGTGTTAGAGCGCATTGATTCGCTCAAATACTTCACTGAGAGTGTCGGAGGCTCTGAATGGCGGAGAAGGAATTGCTCCAGCAGCTTCACGTTTTGAAATCGATAGATTTGCAACAACGTGATGACATTGCCCAAGATTTGCAACAATCCATTCGCTTGCTAATTGTGACGCAGTTTTATCCACCGGATTATGCTGCAACTGGACAATTGATTGAAGAGCTTGCAGTTCAGTTAGGCAAAATGGGGGTGCGCGTACGTGTGTTTGCGGGACAGCCGGGATATGCGTTTAATCGAGATTCTGCGCCAGGGTTTGAGCGATCGGGGCGGTTGCAGGTTGTGCGATCGCGCGCTTCTCAAATCTGGCCCCATCGCATTCGTGGGCGAGCCATCAACGGGTTCCTTTTTTGCATCCGAGCGGGGTTGCATTTACTCAAACGCGCCCGTGAAAATGACGTTTTGTTGCTGACTACTGAGCCTCCTTATCTCACGATTCTGGGCTATCTCGCGCACTTGTTTTTTCGCATCCCTTACGTCTGTTTACTCTACGACCTGTATCCCGACGTTGTGGTGGAACTAAATGTTTTGAAAAAGCATCATTGGCTAGTTAGATTTTGGGACTGGCTCAATGGTCGAATCTGGCGGAATGCTCAGGCGATCGTCGTACTTAGCTCCACTATGAAAGATCGCATTGTCACCAAGTGCCCAGGCATTGCTAGCAAAACGATCGTCATCCATAGTTGGGCAAATCCCGACATCATTAAACCGATCGACAAAACTAGCAATTGGTTTGCTCAACAATTTGATCTAGAAGATAAATTTACGGTGCTCTATTCTGGCAATATGGGGCGTTGCCATGATATCGACACCATTTTGGCAGCCGCCGAAGCCCTGCAAGATGAACCGATCCAGTTCCTTTTTATCGGCGGTGGAGCAAAGCGACGCATCTCAGCAGAAAAAGCATTGAGTTTAGGATTGAGTAATTGTCGGTTTCTGCCTTATCAGAAAAAAGGTGATTTACCCTATTCCCTGACGGCTGGGGATCTTTCCCTGGTGAGCATTAGTCCTGGCATGGAGGGGCTGGTGGCACCCAGTAAGCTATACGGCATTTTAGCAACGGGTCGTCCGGTTGCGGTGATTTGCGAACCCCATTCTTATCTGCGCCAGTTGATTTGCGAGGCGAAGTGTGGCGAAGCGTTTGATAATGGCGACGATCGGGGCTTGGCTCAATTTATCTATCGATTAGCCCACAATGCGTTGTTAGCGAAGGCATTGGGCAATGCGGGGCGGCGCTATTTGCAGTCGCACTTTACGCCCGAAATTACGGCGAGTCAATACTTGAAAGTACTGGTGAATTCGGTGAGAACAAGAAGTGACCGATAACAGAGAGGCAAAAAAAGCAATCGACTGCAATCAATGATTAATTAAGAGATTGGTAAAGACATTGATTGATAATGGGGTTCATGAGGTCTGATCTATTTCGGAGGAATGGGAATTCATGTCTAGAGCCGCTATTATTCAACCTAACCAATCCTATACCTTTGCAGATTATTTTAAGCTCAACTTTGCTCCGCAAGATATCCTGGCGTACTTCGGCGCTTCATTGCAACGTCGCTCCCTCCCATTGCCTCGCTATGCTGGCATTCTCGATCGCCTCACCGATCTCAAATCTCGCATCGAAGAGAGCCTACCTCGCCTGGGTCTCACCAGCGAAATGGCACGACGAGAATTCCTCATTGCACCTGTATTAACCGATGTATTGCACTACACTCAGGCAACGCTCAATGTTGAGTATCCGGTTGTGGTAAACAACCAACTCAAAGGGTCGCTGGATTATTTGCTACAAAATCAGCAGACATTTCTGGTCATTGAAGCGAAGAATGAAGATTTGGAACGGGGTTTTGTCCAGCTCGCGATCGAACTTATCGCCCTCGACCAGTGGATTGAGTCCGATCAAGCCATTTTGCCAGGCGCAATTTCAACTGGAAATATCTGGCAATTTGGGCAATTCGATCGTCATTCTCGTAAAGTGACCCAAGATCTCAATCTCTACCGCGTCCCTGCTGATCTTGACGATCTCTTACGGATTCTCGTCCAAATTCTCAATTGCAATTCCTCTCTATCAGAAAATGATTTTCCTGGCTCATAGCAAAAGTCTTCTAAAGAAGACTGAGCCGAGGTTCTAGTCCATTTCAATGGACTTTAGATCAAAATCAGTCGTGGGTGTTTGTATCCATTGTTTCACCTCAACTGTTTCAACATCGACAACTAACAAATTGAGCGTAACAAATTGAGCGGTAACTCTCGGAGCAGCAGTTCCCCGATCGGTTCTTGAAATAACTCATCGTATACCTGAGTGGTTAGGCGGTAGTGCTGTAGACCTGTTGTTGGTTGCTGCAGGGGCAATGCAGTGCATTGCCCCTACCAAATTTCACCCACACATTTGAAGTACTACCTGGTTAGGCATTCACGTTTGTATCAACGCCTCTTTATCCTTGCAAATTCAACACCTCTTTACCTGAGGAGATTTCTAGGAAAATCTATTTAACGATCAACCACCTTACGTAGGGGCGAACGTCCGTGTGCCCCTACGTAAGTCTGTTAATAGTTAGCATTCCATGCGCTGGCGCACCGTCAGGGTGAAAGAAATTAGATTTGCCGACGACTATTTATGCTTATTGAAAATCTAATTTCTTAGGAGGTAGATTCTTTCCTGGAAATCTCTTTATGGGAATCCTAACTGACAAGGCATTGTCAGCATTAGAGCGATATGAAATATAACCCGGAAAAACACCACCGCTGATCGATTCGATTGCAGGGGTATGATTATGCATCAGCGGGAATGTATTTTGTCACAATTTGTACGTTTCAGCGGCAATGTTTGTTTGGCGAAATTGTGGCCGGTGAGACGCGATTGAATGAATTGGGGCAGATTGTGGTTCATGAATGGTTGCGATCGCAGGATATTCGGCAGGAAATTGATTTTGATGCCTGGGTCATCATGCCAAATCATATTCATGGAATTGTCGTCATTCATCCACCGAATACACCGCAATCGTCGGATACACAACGACATCCCGTAGGGGCGAACGGCCGTTCGCCCCTACACGGCATCGCATTCCAACCCATGAAACCCCGTTCGTTATCGTCATTCATTGCCGGGTTCAAATCGGCAACGACGAAACAAATCAATCTCATCCGGAATGCACCAGGAACACCTGTGTGGCAACGCAATTATTACGACCATATCATCCGCAACGAGATATCGTTGGAACACCTGCGGGCTTACATCCACAACAATCCTTTATCCTGGCAGGAAGACCCGTTGCATCCTGATGTGGATTCAAACTGGTAGTGGCATTGTTGCTGGTATTGATGATGCATGATTGGCTTGATCGCCCCTCCCAATCATCTGTAGGGGCGAACGGCCGTTCGCCCCTACGAGGATCTGTCAAGGGAATTGAGGGAGTTGGTAGAATCCCCCGAATGGTGCGTGCTGCCGGGATGCAGGTCAATTTGGCTGATTGGGGTCATGAGGGTCATGGCGATACCATCTTCCCATCTCTATTCGCCAACGACGATCGCCCACAATGCATCAACGCCATCTCCGGCTGAGTCCTCCGGAGCACATTGCTTCAGCCATTGCACCAGCACAGGCAACACCGTCTCATCGCGTTTGCCCAAATTCCCCAACGCGGCTGCCGCACGAGAACAAACATAAGCTTGCGGGTCTTGCAGCAGCCCCAGTAGCCCTTGCACCACCTCAGACGAGGCATTGCCCAAATTCCCCAACGAGTGTGCCGCACGAAAACGAACATAATCTTGCGGGTCTTGCAGCAGATCCAGTAGCCCTTGCACCACCGCCAAGGAGGCATTGCCCAAATTCACCAACGCCTCTGCCGCACGAGAACGCACAGAAGCGTCCTCGTCTTTGAGTAAGCTCAGCAAGCCCTGCACCACCGCCGAGGAGGCATTGCCCAAATTCACCAACGATGCTGCCGCACGATAACGCACATCAGAGTCCTCGTCTTTGAGTAAGCTCAGCAAGCCCTGCACCACCGCCGAGGAGGCATTGCCCAAATTCCCCAACGCCGCTGCCGCACGAGAACGCACATCAGAGTCCTCGTCTTTGAGTAAGCTCAGCAAGCCCTGCACCACCGCCGAGGAGGCATTGCTCAAATTCCCCAACGCCGCTGCCGCACGATAACGCACATCAGAGGCCTCGTCTTTGAGTAAGCTCAGCAGAGCTTGCACCACCGCCGAGGAGGCATTGCCCAAATTCACCAACGCCTCTGCCGCACGAGAACGCACAGAAGCGTCCTCGTCTTTGAGTAAGCTCAGTAACTGAGCGATCGCCTCTGGCTCCTGCCCCAAAGAGGCTTGAAACTCTGCCAGACGGACTGGATGAATCTTGTCCGCCTGAGCCTGTAACCGTGCCCAGGCATCGGCTTCCATTGCCGTTTCTCCCAGTCGATGCAAAATCTTCGCTGCCTCACTGCGAACTTTGCTGCCAATTTGCTGCCAATCGCTGACCTCTAAGGACACTAACCCATCTAGAATCTCAGCCACTAATTCTCCATCGGCTCCTTTTAAGCCCTGAGAGTCTTCGGTCAGGCACCAGCCGGCAAATAGCAAATCCCGGTGCAGCCATGGCTCATACGCACTCCCGGCTTGATAAATGCCCCGAATTGCCTCGGCTGCCCGCTTTTTCTTCAGCTTCGACACCAGCAACAGCAACACCTCGCGCCAGTGCTGCTGATGCAAATACTGCCGAATATGCTGAAGGATGATCTCATCCTCGCCTTCTTCAAACTGGTCGTAGATCTCTTCAGCCGTCAAATACTCTTGAAAGGTTTTATGCACAAAGGCATAGCGTGCTCGCCCCTGTTCATTCAGCAATCCAGTCCGACGCTGCACAAAGTCCACAAACCGCTCAGCTTCCTTTTTAGCTTCATGTTTTTTGCAGTTTTTCAACCTGCAGATTTCCTGGCTCAACTGCTTCAGCAATTCTGCTTGCTCAATCAGAGTGCCACCTTCCGCATCTTCGGCACTGCCCTGAGCATGAATCCAGTAGGCAAGCTTCTTCAGCACATAGAGTAAATCATCCGGCTTCAGGTACTGCAACACCTCATACAGCTTGATCTCCTTACCACTGTCCCAACTGGTCAGCAGCGTTTCCACTGCTTTTTCATAGAGCTTATAGCGCTGTCTGGGCAACTCTGCCTGGTAGCGATGGATCAGGACAATGATGGTCAGCAGCAGGGGATTTTTTGCCAGTTGTCGGATGCGATCGTTGCCCTTCAACGCCTTCTGTAAATCGGCTTTGCGGCGTTCTGCCTGGGCTTTGTCGGGTACGCGACTGTCATACCAATGCTCAATAAACGCCTTGATTTGATCATCATCAAACGGTTCCAGGGTGTAGTGAGGAAACGCTTCCAGGTTAAAAAAGTCCCAGCGGTATCCTGCTGGACGGGAGGTAATCACCGCCGGATTAGCATCATACTGAGCCAAAAATGTCTCAATCTGCTCCACCGTCTTGCGCTGTTGCGCCTCATCCGCCACCTCATCCAGTCCATCCAACAAAATCAACGCCCGTCCCCGCTCCAGCCAATGCTCAAAAAAGTCCTGGGGCAAGTGCTTCATGCTTAGACTGTCCTCCGCATACCAGCGCAGGTATGCCAGCAGTCCCAATTTTGGCTGCAACACCCAATCCCGAATCCGCACCACCAGCGGCAACCAGTCTGCCCCTGCCTCAAAACCAATCTGGGTCGGGTCGCTCTGAGCCTGGTTGCCCAGCATCAAGGCAAAGTAACTCAACAGGGTGGTCTTGCCCGAACCCGGTGCCCCCAGCAACACCGCTTTATTTTTGGACTGACTGAGTACCTGCTGGGCTGGAAGTTTGCGCCCAGACCGATCGCGCTTTGCCCACGATCGTTGTTCTGCCAAAAGCCGTTGTTGTGGATCAGCGGGTTCTAAATCGCTTTCGTCCTCAACCTGCGTCACCGAAGTGGAGCGGGATTCTGCCTGCACCGTTGGCATGACAAAAATCTGTGCCAACTGCTCCTGCTTTTCCACTTCTTCCCCTGGCACCGCGATCCCGACAAACTTCACATCATCGATACGCTGTGTTAGCTGACGCAGATATTCTTTGCGATAAGCATTCAATTCAGCATTTGTTACATAGTTGGATGCAGATGCTTGTGACTTGTCATCAGATGTAGCAGCCTTTTCTTGATTGACAGCTAACCGTTGAATTACTGATCGAAAATTAGCTTTGCTTACTTTCTCCCCGAAAGCTTGAGACAAGACTTTCCAGAGTGCTGGACCTACATCCCGTGTGAGGTAATTAAAACTATATTGAGATTTTTGCTGCATCTCTTCATAAGTTAAGCCTTCCCAAACACCTTGCAGGATAAAGGATTCAACATCACTGAGATGCCTACCTTCATATTGAAAGACTGCGTCATCAACAAGTTGTAAAACCGTCTCAAATTTCATTTGAAAGGAGCATAAAATTACCGGATTTAGCTTTCGCCTTCTCTAGGGTGACATACATTAGCATACCTTGGCATACACAAAAATGTATGCTATTAGTCTTAATATGTATGCAAATGTATTTTTTTGTATGCCAAGGGCAAAGGAATAAAGGTATGAAACACAAAAGAGTATTTCTTATTTGGCTGCAAATTATTGCGGCGCTGTTGGTTGGTGTTAATGCAGGTTTAGAAATTTATAATCACTTTCCCAAGTTGCCAGAGAGTGACTATAAAGTTTACCCTCCAGCTAAGTTAGAAATTTGACAATAATTCCAATTTGTCTGATCCACAAATTAAATGTGTGATCCGTCTACTCCAATTTCTCGTCAGTGCCAAGATCCCCGGAATCTTAGAGACTCCGGGGATCTTGGCTTGTCACAATGCAGAGATACCTCGTTATCTTCGCCAGTAATGTAGGAACGATCGCCCCCCTTCGCAAAAAACGATCGACCCTTCTCAGAAGAATCGATCGCTCCACCCACCATCCGCTTATTCGGCTACGGTGTATACACAAGTGATCAGCCTACTCGCTAACAGACTGCTGCGCCTTCCGCGATCGACGAAACTGATACGACAAATCCTCAACTACCTCATCCAACCCCATATTCTTACCCGACAACTTCGCCGAATTATACGCAAGCCGTGCCGCCGCATACGCCTCACTCCCCGCCAGCATCTGCGTATCCTCCAACAACTCCCGCAAATGATTCAACGCTTGCAAAATCGGGTTCAGCGCCTCATACAACGCCAGATCTCGCCGTGCCTCCTCCACATCCAAATGACGCGGCATCACATCATAATGTTGTACCGCCATATCCAGCGCCCGCACCGTAAAAGTTTGTGCCTTCCGTCCCAGCTTGGCAGTCTGGCGGCGTTCCTGCGGCGTTAAACCGACTAAAAAGGGAAGCTGCTCCCGAATCGCCTTGATTCCAGCCACAATCGTCTCAACTTCCTCATTCGCCAGCGTTGCAGTGATGGTCTGTGTGTTCATCTGATCCATTCCTTTTAAGCATTTGTAGATGCACCCATTGGATGCAGTAATTTATAAATTCCCTGCCAGAAATTGATCTAAACTCTGTAAGGATACGGAAAAATTGCTTGAGAGAGACCTCAAAGATCCGTGCGTTTGGGGAATGGACTGGTCAATTGCCAGTTTCGACCCCGTCGTTTCTATTCGCGACCCCGTCACTTCCTTCTGCGATCGCATCGATGCCCGATTCGACCCCATCATTGCGCGATCGAACCCCATCAACGCCAAAAAAGAGCCATCGATTCTATCTTTGACCGCATCGATGCCCGATTCGACCCCATCGTTGTGCGATCGAGCCCCATCAACGCCAAAAAAGAGCCATCGATTCTATCTTTGACCGCATCGACCCAGCAAATCTGTAAGGGCGAACGGCCGTTCGCCCTTACCGTGTGATTAGGGACTTTATTTTCAATGCATGTCCCTGGTTATCACTCAATTTGTGTTGATTCGGCGTAGGGGCGCGGCATTCGGCAAATGATTTTTGGTTTTGTCAACCATTTCCCGCCCGTAGCTTGCTTCCCGTAGGGTATGCCACACCCAGTTCGGATGGATTGAGTATATCGTTGGGGTTGGGCGTGGCATTGGGATAAACATTTTCGATGAGATTGGTTAAATCGTTGTCCAATGCCGCGCCCCTACAGGGTTTGACATCTCAGACACAAAATCCATCAGAAGCAGGCATGTCCCTAAGCCCCATGTCCTAACTTGCATGACTCTGACTAAAAATCCAAAATCGCCAATCCAAAATCGCCAATCCAAAATCAAATCAAGCCGATGCCCGTTTTGCCTGAGATGCTCTCAAATCTTTCTGCACTTCGTGATAAAGCGTCGGGTCTTCGCCTTTCAACCCAACCAAACTATACAAGCCCACCTTGCTGTCACGCCCTCGCAGAGGGTGTTCTCCCAAAAAGACGGCATCCACCTCTGTTTGAACTAATTCGTACAGACTATCTGTAATTAAAATGTCGGTGCCAAATTCTTTGGTGAGTCCTTCCACCCGACTCGCAATATTCACCGTATCGCCAATGACAGTGTATTCCAAACGCTGAATCGAGCCGATGTTGCCTGCGATCACTTCACCAAAACTGATGCCAATCCCATTAAATAAAATCGGTTGACCTTGTTGTTGCCATTGTTGCCTCAGGGTAACTAGTGCTTTTCGCATATTGAGTGCCGCTTTGATGGCGTTCAGAGCATCCGCTTTTGCTCCTTGAGAAACTGGCGTGCCAAACTCTGCCATCACGGCATCGCCAATGAATTTATCAACAGTGCCTCTGGCATCGACGATCGCAGCCACCATCACATTCAGGTAAACATTGAGTTGGGCAACTAGTTGTTCGGGCGGCAGTTTGAAAGAAAGGGTCGTAAAGCCGCGAATGTCGCAAAACATGACAGCAGCATTGATTTTGCGCCCCTGGAGCAATGCGCGAAAGTCTTCAGGTTGGTTCAAAATCTCTTGGACGATCGGAGCTGAAACGTACCGTTCCAGGGTGCGACGGAGGTGGTGCTTTTCGAGTTGTTCACGAATGATGCCTGTCCCTAAATGCACTAAGCCGCTGAGCGCAATCAACAAAACGGGAACAGCAACAGGTATGATCGCCCCCATCCCTATCAAGCTAACGTAGCCGATACCAGCCCAAGCCGCAGCGATCGCCAACGCCCACAAGGCTCTTTTGACAGGACGCTGCGAAATTCGACTCACAAACCCTGATGCCAAACTGACCCCAACCAAGATTAAGAGCCCCTGGTACAACGGCGAGGGAATGGCATCGGTGATCGCGCGATTTTCCATCAATGTGGCGATCGCATGGGCATGAACCTCTACCCCTGGCATCAAAGTGGGATAACGCCAGTTTCCCGAAAAAGGCGTGCGATGCAAATCTTGCAGAATGGTTGCTGTCGGTCCAATGATGACAATTTTGTCTTTGAAAAATTTTCCCTTTTGGAGTGACGTTTGCCATTCGTGTGGCTCTAAGACATAGAAAAACGGAATCGAGGGAAAAGTATTGCGGGGTCCGTAGAAGAAAATTTCATTGCCTTTAGGAACTGGGTAGGGGATAGCAGCCGCTTGCAAGATTGCTTCGTCAAAGGAGGGTAAAGCTTTGCCTAACCCCAAAGGTTGAATGATTTGTTTTTGGTATTCACTGGCAAAGTGATGAATCCTACCATCCACATCGGGCAAATAGTTGATAAAACCAGTGGACAGCAGAGGATTGGCTGCATGGTTGCCATTGGGAAACAAGGAAGCATCGGGCAGTACTCTTTGCGTCAGGGGACCTTGCGGAGTTTCCGAATCAGCATACATGGCAGCCAGGGTGACTCGTCCCGGATAGCGCTGGAGAGTTTGCTTTAGGGCGACATCATCGGCTGCACCATAGATACTGGGATCGGCAAAAATTAGGTCGATCGCAACCGCTTTGGCTCCTGCTGCCATCAATCGGTCAATTGCTTTGGCATAGGCAATCCGCCGCCAAGGCCAAGACTCTAGCGGTTTTAAGTGAGCTAGCTTTTGTGGATCAGCTTGATAGCTTTGTCCTTGGGCCAGGGATTCTTCATCGATCGCCAAAATCACAATATTGTCCGGCGGTTTTACCGAACCCCGCATTTCGAAAAAGGTCGCCTGAGCTTGTCGCTCCAAATTGCTAACCAGGCGCAAGTCGAGGGCGGTAATCGTTGCACCCGTCAGGGTGCCCAACGCAATCAACCAATAGCCTAACCACTTGAGGTTAAGCCATTTCCAACGATCGGTCAGTGCTTGAATGGTGAACTTTTTTTTGGACACGTTAGTGGGGCGATCGTGACCTGATGATGTGCGATTCGCTGCCATACTCCAATTACCTGCTCACAGAAATGATGCGATCGTTCCTGGATTTAAAACGACAAGCTGAAGACAATTAGCCCGAAGACATCATGTCTAAACACTTTCCAAGAACCCAATGCACCCAACGATTTCCTGGTCACCTTAGCCTATCGCGCTAGAACGGTAATCGTGGCAAAGAGACGGGGATCGGGAGACTGGGCACCCCTGGTAAGTGAATGGGAAAAGGCACCCCTGGATATAACTGCTCGAAACTCTGACGGACTTTATCAATCCCTGGCAACTGTTCGGTAAAGCTTTTGAACAGAGCCCCACTGAGCAGATTAACAAAATCTTCCTGAGACAATTTTTCAGGCTTACCAAACACGCCTTTGGGGTCAACCATCACCTTTTCACCGGCACCCAAGACCACTTCAGTGGATTGATCTGGCTGAGCAGGTTTAGGGAGAGGGGGTGGGTCAGAGGATGGCAGCGGGGGAGCAGGGAGTGGGATCTGGGCTTGCCGCTGTGGGTTTGGATGGGGGTTGGATTGCAACCATAGCCCTCGTTGCTTCAAGAAACGTGGCAATCCTTTTTCCGCAGGAACCACTTCTGGCAGATCATCAATGTCAGAGACGGAAGTTTGCGATCGATTGACCACCACTTTCCCTTCCAATACCTGAACCTGGGTATCGCCCGCTTCATTCACGGTTAGAAGATAGGTCGTGCCGCGCACCCCTGCCACAACCGAAGGAGTACAGCCGCTCACGGCACCGTTCACCAACAACGTACCGCGTTGCAACCGGGCACATTGCCCAACCGTGAGCACCGAGTTGTATGACAGACGGGCAACTGCACCTGTATTAAAGTTGAGTTGTACCCGCGTCTTGCCTGTCCGAATTCGTTGTCCCTGGTTTGCCCGATCGTTGAGCCGTGCCTGTTTATTTTGGATGTACACCTGGTTACCATCCAAAATTTCTGAGAGGGTGGCTTGTTGAATACTGGCAGAATGGACGATCGTCGGGTTCCACAACCAATCCAGCATCAGTACAATGCAAAAGCCAACCAGCCCAAGCGCTAGCCAGTGCTGAAATCCTCCCCTGACGCGAAAGCGGGAGAAACCAGAAACCATATCGAAACCTCCAGGAACTTAAAAAAGAACTGAGTGCACCCCATTGTCGTTTCTACATCTCAACCTTAGAGGGGACAGGATGATTGAAGATGGAGAAGCACAAAAGCGATGATTGCGGCAAAACGCAGGAATCTGTGCCGTTGTTTTTTCGCGATCGGTATGATTTTTAACTCGCCCCTATTGAGAAATTTTGCGTTGGAATGATGACTGAGAAATAGGTAGCGTCCCGTGATGCCTACATCTCTCAGGACAGAATTTGCGGATAGGAGAGTTCCCAAATCTTAGATTTTCCTCAGCAGCATCCTTCAGAACAGGGGCAAATTGACACTCAAATTGATGCCAAAGGCAGCCCCATCAAAATCGAGCGTTGAGACGGTGGAATTGCCAAAACTAAATCCCGCAAAAGCACTGATATTAGTCGTCTTAGAAAGGTAATAAGTGAGACGTGTGCTGAGTTGATGATACTGATCTGTACGGTCTTGCCGAAGGAAACTCGTCAAGCCAAACTCGTAATCTAACCCAATCTCTAATTGGGGTTGAATGTTGTAGCTCAAAGAGGCATAGAGAAAATTAATTAACCGGGTGCGATCGCTCGGCTCGGCAAAACTCACTTGCAATTGATAGAACGTCGTCAACGTTAGATTTTTAGCCAAGGGATCTTGTCTACTCAGTTCCAATCGCAGGGCATTTTCCCGAAAAAAGCGATCGCCGCTGTAAGGAGGCAGCAAGCCAGTATCAGCGGCAAAAAGTTGTTGGTTGGTCCAGCCAATTTCGCCAAACATGCGATCGCTGAGTTGTTGCAAAACCCCAGCTCGAATTCTCAGCTCGTCATAGTTAGCAGAAGTTTGCTCCACATAACGGACCAGATTGCTATCAATGCCTGTAATCAGATAGGTTCGGGGTCCAATCTGGGGATTGACCGCCAGCGTTAGCCCTGTACGGATCAGGGCATCATCCACCGGATCAGTGCCCGAAAAAACATTGCTACTCCGAAAATAATTCACCCGACCCAAAAGGAATACCGACTTTAGCCGAGGCTGTTGAGTTGGGGCGGGTGCAATTTCTTGCTCCTTCAAAATAAAATCACCCAAATCATCTTTGAGGACCGGATCGGCGACTGGTGCCTCTGATGGAGCAGGTTCTTCTAAGGTGGGCTGTTCTGGAAAAGTCGGCTGTCCTTCTAATCCAGGTTGTTCTGGAAAGACAAACGGTGTTTCCAATGCCGGTTGTTCTGGAAAATTCGGCTGTTCTTGAAAGATCGGCTGCTCCAGAAAAATAGGCTTTTCCAGGATAACGGGATGTGCTGGCCCGATCGGCTGTTCGGGCACGATCGGGCGCTCTGGAGGATTGGGGAAATTGGGCGATCGTTCAGGTATTCCCTGTGATTGTTCGTTACTCAGCTCAGGATGGTCCGTTGCAACCGTTTGAGGATATCCAGCAACTTGAATCGGTTGACGAGAGAGTTCTAGGAACGGTGGAGGGAGGGATGATTGTGCCCCCGCGCCAGTATGGGAAGCTTCTGCATTATTGGGATGGGCTCGATTTTTTAAGATCGCCGGCGATGTCGCCATGCTTAGTGGGGCAGCCCAGACAGGAGCAGCTAACGACAATCCACTCAAACACAACAGCACGCACCAATTTTTCGATAGAATGCTGCCTTTCAAAAAATTAGCCAGAGTAAGAGACATTCAGGAACAAACTCAGAGACATCGGGAACCAATCCAAAGGCAAAGTATTCAAAACTAGATGAATCCCCCTAAAGAAAGTTCCAACCAAAATTCATCTGCCCTATGCTGCCATTGGGTTATGTAGAGGAAGGAACTAGTAGATATAAAGCACATCTTCAAGCTAAGTCTTACCACATTAGAGTGGGATTTTAAGGTTCTAAAAAACTTACGTATGAGTGTAAATACAGAGACTAAATGGTCGTGTAAGTACAAAAAGGAATCTTTTGGGTCGATCGCTTTTCATCTCTAGCAGATTTACTTACATTCAACCGTGAGACGACTTTACTCCGGAAAACATCGACAAAAAGGTGTAGAAATCAAAGATGTAATTATCAGATAAAGCTTTCCTATTCAAATTTTGACCTTGTTATGATGAATACAGAGATAATTTTGTCTTATTTAGTGTGCCTTTGCCGGGAACTTAATATGTGTTTTTACTGAAGAAAAAGGGTTGGGGATTTCATGTCCAAGCTGAGAGTTCAGTGAAGACTTTACACTCAGATGAATTTACACCGGGAGAATGCTTATGAGACGCAATTTTGCTTTCCTACTCACGATCGCATTTTGTAGTCTGGGAGTCGTTTTCTCGGCAGCGCCAGCCAAGGCTGAGACCCAACTCACGCGCGCGGTGGTTCAGCTCATCCGAAACCAAGTGCGGTTGGTTCCTAGAAATCAGCAACCTCGCAGTGCCCGTGTTTCCGATCGCCTCACTCCCGGAGATGCCCTGTCTACTGCTGCTGCTGCCCGGGCTGATCTGCGCTTCAATGATGGTTCTCTGGCACGCATTGGCGAACGCACGTTGTTTCGTTTCACGCCTTCGACTCGTTCATTTCGGCTCTCCAACGGCACCGTGTTGCTGCTGATTCCGCCAGGGCAAGGCAGCACACGGGTGCGGACACCCAACGCAGCAGCAGGCATTCGGGGGTCAGCGCTATTTGTTCGCTACATTCCCGAAACCGATACCACGCTGGTTGGTGCGTTGACCAATAGCCGGATTCAGGTCTCCAACCAAAGTGAGTCGCAGAACCAGGAATTGAAAGCGGGTCAGATGGCAGTCGTGGTGAAAAATCGGATCGAGCGCCTCTATGAGTTTGATCTGAAAACTTTTTATCTGACTAGCCCACTGGTGGAGGGATTGGACTTAACAGGAGAAAAGGCAACCGCAAACTCTGATCCCGCGATCGCGGCAGTCCAGCGAGAGACATCGGAAGCTGTGCGGTCTCAAACTCCGGTCGCGGGACAGGGTGTGTTAGTGAACCCCACATTTGTTCGATCGCCCAATGCAGACAACACCGCGATCGTTCCCCCTAGTAACCTTGTGCCTCCGTCTGGTCTTCCCACAACTGTTCCTGTAACCAGCATTACTCCAGTAACAACCACCCCGACAACTATTTCGCCAGGGCTTGACCCAGCCAATACATTAACCACACCGATCAATAACCCTTCAGTGATCAACTCGGTGACGGTTTCTCCAGCAGCGAATTCACCCAATAATCCGAATTCACCCAATAATCCGAACCCTTCTGGAAGCGGGAATCACCCAGTTCACCCTGTTCATCCCAACACGCCTAATAATCGAAACAACGGGAATCAACCGAATAACCTGCCTCCCGGATTTAACAACCCGAATAATCCCCATAATCCAAATAATTCCAACCCCTCTGGCAATCCTGGCAATCATTTGGGTGGAGGAAATCAACCAACGGGGGGCAATAATAACGTCAATCGACCTAATAGCTTACCTCCTGGGTTTAACAATCCGAATAACCCGAACAATCCGAATAACCCGAATAACCCGAATAAGCCCAACAATCCCAATAACCCGAATAAGCCCAACAATCCGAACAACCCGAATAACCCGAATAAGCCCAACAATCCGAACAACCCGAACAATCCGAACAATCCGAATAACCCGAACAATCCGAATAACCCGAACAATCCGAACAATCCGAGTAACCCGAATAACCCGAGTAACCCGAATAATCCCAACAATCCGAATAACCCGAATAATCCCAACAATCCGAATAACCCGAATAATCCCAACAACCCGAGTAACCCGAATAACCCGAGTAACCCGAATAACCCGAGTAACCCGAATAACCCGAGTAACCCGAATAATCCCAACAATCCGAACAAACCCAATAATCCCAATGGACGCATCAATCCGGGTCGGGGCCTCAACTGATTTCACTCGATAACGCCCCAAACCTGTTGGCAGTCATCCCGCAGAAAAGATCGTTGATTCGCAAAAGGGGACTTTTCAAGCATCCCTCGAATGAAAATTTAGCCGCAACGTCTAAGATGAATTAGCTGGCTAAAAACGGGTGTCTGTTGTGGGATTTTTTTATCGTTGGCTTGTGATGGGGGTCTTGAGCCTCAGCCTGCTTTGGTTGACAGGCTGCCAACCGTCGCGATCGTACGCAGCAGATGTGATTCACCTAACCCTCTGGCAAGGGGTAAATCCACCTCCCAATCGGGATGTGTTGCAGAAGCTGGTGGATCAATTCAATCGCGAACATCCCCAAATTCAGGTGGAATCGCTCTATGTAGGACAGAGCGATCAACAGATGCCCAAGATTTTGGCAGCGGTGGTGGGAAATGCATCCCCTGATTTACTCTGGTATGCACCTGTCCTGACAGGGCAATTGTTGGAACTGGATGCCATTCGTCCCCTAGAAACTTGGCTGAATCAGTCGTCGGTACGATCGCAAATAGACCCAAGCCTCTTTTCTTCCATGGAATTGGAAGGGCATATCTGGTCAATTCCCTTTGGCACTAATAATGTCGGTATCTTCTATCGTCCCAGTCTTTTTCAGGCAGCGGGTATTACCCAACTCCCGCAAGATTGGCAGACGTTTCGACAAGTTGCTCATCGCTTGACCCGTGACACCAACGGTGATGGGCGAGTCGATCAACATGGTATGGTGTTGCCCCTGGGCAAAGGCGAGTGGACCGTTTTCACCTGGCTGCCTTTTATGTGGAGCGGTGGCGGGAATCTGGTTGAGCTAGCCAGTCCCAGCCAAAATGCTGCTGAAATCCAAAATCCAAAGAGGCAGGAGGCAGGAGGCAGGAGGCAGGAGGCAACGCTTCTGATTCCACCAGCGAAGCAGGAATTAGAAGCGTTGAAAGGAGTTCAAAAATCCAAAATCGAAAATCCAAAATCGAAAATCCAAAGTCCCCCCATCCAATTGCTGAATCCGGGCGCGATCGCCGCCCTGCAACTCTGGCGTGACTTGATGCAGGATGGTTCTGCTATTCTCTCGGCACCCGAACGAGGCTATGAACTGGATGGCTTTCTGGCAGGCAAGGTGGCAATGCAACTGTCGGGACCCTGGACGCTGGGGCAACTCCAGGCGACCGGGGTCGATTTTGGCGTGTTACCGATTCCGGCAGACAAAGAACGCGCCACGGTGATTGGGGGCGAGAACTTGTTTGTGTTTAAGACCACGCCAGAGCGAGAACGGGCGGCCCTGGTTTTTGCCGAGTATGTATTGAGTGAGCGGTTCCAAACTGCCTGGGCGATCGGGACGGGGTATCTGCCCGTGAATCTGCAATCCCGTCAGAGTAAAGAATATCTCGCATTTAAGGCAAAGCAGCCCACAGTAGAAACGTTTTTGAAACAGGCGGCGTATGGACGATCGCGTCCCATACTTGCAGGGTATAACCGGATTTCGGAAAATCTGGGACGGGCGATCGAGGCAGTGCTAATGGGGCGAGACACCCCTGAAGTAGCTCTCAAAGCTTCCCAACAACGCCTCGATCTCATTCTTAGACCGTAACAACATGCCAAATCACAATCTTGATTAGTGCCTTAGAGGATTGTTACAAGCTGACCTGATCGTGGGTTTCCTTTTCAGGGATATGTGCAACTGCTTGTAATCGCTCATAAGTTTTGACGGCGAATCCTGGAATCTTATCTGAGGAACCTTTTTTTGCCTTAACAGAACTTTCTAAATTCTGCCAAGTTAACCCCCGATCGGATTGTTTCCAATAGTGAATTGCAGCGATCGCAGCACTAATTTGGTTGCTTTGAGTATTGATCTGCTTCAAAGCCATTTCGATCTCTTGATCTAATGCTGTTAGAAGATTAATTGGATGCTCTATCGTTCCGATGATGGGTCTTTTACGAAAAGCCCCGCCTTGCTGTTGGAGCGCATCAAGTTTTTCTAGAATCGTTTCCAGTGTACTGAGGTCTTGATGACTGCTGAGATGATCAATTCGATAGTTTAAAGTCTTTAATTTTTCATCTAGATCACTTCTGATTCCACTCAGGATGGAAGTGGTGTGATTTTTAATTGAATCAATCGCAAGCTGAAGTTTTTGATCGAGTTTTTGATCAATGAGAACAGCAATATCGGAGCTTATAGCAGCATCTATATTGTCCGCAGGAGGTAATGCTCCGTGAGAACCTTTTGCCAACAATTCCATTTCTGTACTTGCTGCGATCGCTTGCTTGTCGGTCAAGTCAAAGACCCATGCCCATACCTTTTCAATCTCTAATTCTTGAGCAATTTGCAACCAATCGGCACCATAAACTAACTCGTACTCAATATCATCATCGTCATAGGCATCGGTACGTCTGACAATCAGCGAGATCAAATTGCTTTGATGATTTAAGAGACTTTGTTCAATCATTATCAATCAGCAGTACTCGTTTTCCCAACTGGGTCAACATTGCAGCTAGATTAATCGTTAAAGTTGTTTTGCCTACCCCACCTTTATTATTGAAAACAGTAATAATCATAGACTTAGATCCCTTTTTAGAAGATGGGTCAATACTTTCGGATTGTTTTCTAAATAGTTTCAACATTTCCTGATTTTGAAATGCATTTGAAATCAAATTTGCGAATTTTAAATGAATTTGTTGTTGGCTATGATCCAATGCGTTTCTAACCTTTAGACAAGTTGCTTTGCTCAGCAACTTATAAATTAAGCCAAAATTTTTGACCAAGGTTGATTGAGAATATTCAGAAATTGTGACAACCTGCCCCTGATATTGATAAAGCAGATGAAATAGATAGCCATTCGTCAGAAGACCCAGCGTCGATCTTGAGTGCCGCATGTATTCACTAATTTGCCAAATACTTTGAGAAATTTTTTTGTCAGGTGCTTTTACTTCAATGACTAAATAGGGTGGATGATGACCCAATAGAGTGGGAGGATGTACCAAGAAATCTGCTTTATTTTTGCCAATTCCAGCCTGAGATTTCCAATCCGTATTACGATAGCCAAGGATGTTAAGCAGTGGCAGCACAACTTTATGTGCAATATCGGACTCATTACTTTGGGGTGTGATAGAGGTCAAAAATCTGAATTGATGAGAGGTATTCAACGGATTGATTTAAGCGATCGAGAGGACTCTTATTAGTTTAACGACAGATAATTCTATGATCACTTTATGCAAAGAATTTTTGCGATCGCCTTTCTACGGTAATCAATTCAACATACAAGCAGCTCATTCTCAGACGCGGTTGGCTTTGAAATTGACAACAGCAGCCTACAATAAAAATGATCTGTATACAATACTGACAGAATCTTTGGAAATAGCTATCTTTATCGATCAGCCAGAAGTGCTGAAGCAACTTTTCGTCAGATGAGAAATCATCCGTGAATTTGCTCCAGCACTCGAAAACTACATTGCGATCGAACTCATGGACAACTAATCCAGCCCCAAATCGGTGACTGCGCCCATACTGCTGGAAGCGACCAGCTTGGCGTATTTTGCTAGCACTCCTCGGCTATAGCGGGGGTTAGGCGGTTGCCATGCTGCACGGCGTTTTGCTAGTTCCTCATCGGGAACATTCAGTTGCAGCAGGCGTGCGGGAGCATCGATCGTAATCGAGTCGCCTTCCTGCACCAGAGCGATCGTCCCCCCCACAAAGGCTTCGGGTGCAACGTGACCCACTACCATGCCATAGGTGCCACCAGAGAAGCGTCCATCCGTAATCAATCCCACTGCATCCCCCAACCCTGCACCAATAATGGCAGAAGTGGGAGCCAGCATCTCGCGCATACCGGGTCCACCTTTGGGTCCTTCGTAACGAACGACAATCACATCACCAGGATGGATTTTGCCTGCCAGGACGGCATCTAAACAGGCTTCTTCGGACTCAAATACGCGGGCAGGGCCGGTAATCTGGGGATTCTTCACCCCGGTGATTTTGGCAACGGCGCCTTCAGTTGCCAGGTTGCCTTTGAGAATTGCCAGATGCCCAGTAGCGTAGAGGGGATTGCCCCAGGGACGAATTACATCCTGATCGGGGCGGGGTTCGGCGGGGATGTCCGCCAGCAGTTCGGCAACCGTTTGTCCGGTGATAGTAATGCAGTCGCCGTGGAGCAGTCCATTCACCAGCAACATTTTCATCACCTGGGGAATGCCGCCTGCTTTGTGCAAATCGGTGGCAACATAGCGACCGGAAGGCTTGAGATCGCATAGGACAGGTACCCGCGCCCGAATCGTCTCGAAATCATCGAGAACTAGGGGAACTCCCGCTGCATGCGCGATCGCCAGAAAATGCAACACAGCATTAGTGGAACCGCCGATCGCCATAATCACCGAAATCGCATTTTCGATCGACTGACGAGTAATAATCTGGCGGGGCAGCAACTGGTTGCGGATGGCTTGCACCAGCGCGGTTGCTGATTTTTCGGCACTATCAGCTTTCTCCGCATCTTCGGCTGCCATGGTGGAAGAATACATCAGGCTCATCCCCATCGCTTCAAACGCTGAGGACATCGTATTTGCGGTGAACATCCCACCACAGGAACCTGCACCAGGGCAGGCGTGGCGCTCCACCGCCATCAATTCTTCTTCAGTAATTTTTCCAGCACTCTGTTGACCGACCGCTTCAAACGCGCTGACGACCGTCAAATCACGTCCGTCCAGATGTCCCGGTTTAATGGTGCCGCCATAAACGAAGATACCGGGAATATTCATGCGGGCGATCGCAATCATGGCACCGGGCATATTTTTGTCGCAACCGCCGATCGCTACCACACCATCCATGCTTTGCCCCATGCAAGCAGTTTCGATCGAGTCGGCAATCACATCTCGCGATACCAGCGAATACTTCATCCCCTCCGTACCCATGGAGATGCCATCGCTGATGGTAATGGTGCCAAACATTTGCGGCATTGCGCCTGCTGCCCGCGCCCCGGCTTCTGCCCGTTTTGCCAGTGGCTCAATGCCCATGTTACAGGGAGTAATGGTGCTGTGTCCGTTGGCAATTCCGACGATGGGTTTGCTAAAGTCTTCATCCCGAAACCCAACTGCTCGTAACATGGCGCGGTTGGGCGATCGTTGCACACCCTGGGTGACGACCTGGCTTTTGATATTGTCTGGCATGACTAATAGGGTTCCGTAAAGCGATTTGAGGAGTGAGTGAGCATTTGCTGCTAGCAATGAGCCATTCGCGATTGAGTCGTTTTTGGTCAGCAACTCACCTTTTTGATTCTCGCAAACCAAAGGGCAGTTTCGACGGAGAAACATGTAACGGTTTCTCTCGTTTTCTCACAAATCAACTTCCATGCCCCTCGCCCGTTCACCCCTCCACCCTAAAACCCTAATCGCGTCACAATTCGATCACGAAAAGACATGGCAAACAACATCAGGCGCTTTAAGGCATAGCAGCGTTGCATGGGAGACGATCGCATCTCTGTTTCCGGTTCTGGTGCCACAATACTCTTCACTTCGTAAAGGCAATACTCCCCACTTTTGCCGGGTATCTCCACCTGAAAGCATTGATTCACTGTGACCTTTTCTATCACTTGTTGATACGCTTCTTCGGAAATTAGAAATTGAGTGCCGAGCTTTTTGTTGGCAGATTCGATGCGGCTTGCCAGATTGACCGCATCACCGATCGCAGTCATTTTGGGATTTTTAGGATCGCCGATCGTGCCCAGCACTACACAGCCATAGTGAATGCCAATGCCAATTCGCAACCGCTGTCCATAGAGGGTTTCCAGCGAAGGATTCAAAGCTTCCACTGCTTTCAACATGTCTACCCCGGCGCGAATCGCTTCTTCAACAGCGCGATCGGGTTGCTCGACCCCAAACAACGCCATGAACCCATCGCCCATGTAGACATTAATCATGCCGTGATGACGGTTGATCACCTGCGCCATGCGCTGAAAATAGCGATTAAGGACGTAAATGACGTCATAGGGCAACAAAAGCTCGGAAAAGGCGGTAAACCCACGAATATCGGCAAACAAGATGGCAACGTCTTTCTCTTCCCCCATCATATGGGGTGTCACCTTACCAAAGGCTTGTCCTTGAAACAGTTCCATGTCTTCGGCATCTAGGGACAGTCGCCGCAGGGTAATCCGTCCCTCGCTTTGAATGGCAGTCTGACAAGCCAAACGTACTGTTGGGTCAAGACCCAGTTGTTTGGCTAAGGCCGTTTCAGCGACAGTGCGGGGGGCACAGTGCTCCTGTCCCTCCAAAATGATCACCCGACAGGTCGAACAACGGGCATTGCCACCGCAGACATGGGTATGGGGAATTCCGGCTGCCAGGGAGACATCTAGCAATGTATAGGCATCTTGTTCGGCATCAACCAGCTTTTGATCGGGCAGATAGTAGATTTGTGACATATGAGATTTTCAGGATCTCCTGTTGGGATCTACACTAGCCTACTCAAGGAAACCGGAAGTCGTTAGTAGATGGCTTGACTCGCGTTGTGTTGGAATAAAAATCGGGATGCTTAGTGGTGCAGAAAACTCAGGTCGGTCTCAAAAACTGGGATATCCCCCCTCATACAGGACTGAGAAGTAGCTGGGCTAAATTAAATTGAAGATGTTTTGGGGGTGGAGGGGGTAAAACCTCCTGCCTGGGGGCGCAGCCCCAAATCCCTTTCTTAACAATTAATTAGGGCTACTTACTTAGTTATCGGATGAATCAATAGAAAGCAGACATGATAAAAACGTTTGCCTTGCGGTTAAATCCAGGTGAGGATCTTAAAAATTGCCTGTTAGAATTCACTGTGCAGCATCAGATCCAGGCAGGCTTCATTTTGACGACAGTGGGCAGTCTTCAGCAAGCCGCCATTCGTTTTGCCGCCCAGCCCCAAAGCCAAATCTTGACAGGTCGATTTGAAATTGTTTCGTTGGTGGGAACGCTGTCTCGGGATGGCGCACATCTGCATATTGCTATTTCAGATCAACGGGGCACTACGATCGGGGGGCATGTCGATCTCGGTTGCATCATTTACACAACCGCAGAAATTGTGGTTGGACAAAGTCGAGATTATCAATTTTCGCGATCGCTGGATGAGCAAACGGGGTATTGGGAATTGCAGATTGGGATGAAGGATGGAGAGCAGGGGGATGGCGCAGAGGAGTAATGGGGAAGATGGAGGCGTTTTGAGTTGACTCAGAGTTCATTGCTAGACAACTGGTTCCTACTTACTCATCGAAAAGCGCGTTAATGTTTCAAAAAATTGCTCCAATTTTTACTTTTTTGCAGGGTGGGGGGCAACGACTCTGGCAAATGTGGCACGGGTTGCGCTGGTGGTGGCGATCGCTGGTGGTGGCGTTGATATTGGCGTTAGTAGTGAGATCGCTGCCTTATTTGGCTCCGATTCGGGCGGTGGATCTCGTGCAGGATCAGCAAGCGATCGAGTTGAGCGATCGCAATGGGTTATTGTTGGGGACTTTGTTGACTCGGGATCAGGAACATACGGCAGCAGTGCCGTTGCAGCAAGTCTCGCCACAGTTTATCCAGGCAATTGTCGCAGCAGAGGATGGACGGTTTTATCAGCATGGGGCGGTGGATTTGCGGGCGATCGTCCGCTCGGCGCTGGAAGCAATGCGTTCTCGTAGGATTTTGAGTGGGGCTTCGACCATCACCATGCAATTGGCGCGCATGATTGATCCCATCCCGCGCACCATTTCGGGCAAGTTGCGAGAAATCTGGACAGCCTGGCGATTGGTGGCTGGCATGAGTCGGGATGAGGTGCTTCAGGCTTATATCAATCGGTTACCGATGGGGGGCAATATCTATGGTGTGGAAGCGGCAGCTCGGACTTATTTTGCCATCCCTGCCAGTGACCTGAACCTGGCACAAGCTAGTCTGCTAGCAGCCTTGCCCAATGATCCGGTCTATCTCAATCCTTACGATCGCTGGCAACCGTTGAAAGAGCGGCAGGCATATGTGCTGGAGCGCATGGTCAAGGATAAACACATTGCTCCAGCTCAGGCCGAACAAGCTTACCGAGAAGCGGTCACATTGCAACCACGTCAGCAGGGAATTGTGGCAGCGCCACATTTTCTGTTCTGGGTTGCCAGTCAGTTACCTCAAGGACATCCGGCAAAAGTTCGTACAACGATCGATTTGCCGTTGCAGCAGTTTGTCGAAACACAGGTTACCCAGGTATTGCGATCGCTTGCCAGCCACAATGTCCATCATGCTGCTGCCTTGGTCATCGACAGCCATTCTGGCGAGGTACTGGCGTATGTTGGTTCTCCCAACTACTTTACGGAAGCAACTGGGGGACGCAATGATGGCGTGCAGGCATTGCGCCAACCTGGTTCCACCCTGAAGCCCTTTCTCTATCAACTGGCATTGGAAAATCGGGTGATTCACCCCAATACTGTGCTGGCAGATGTGCCTACTCACTATGCGATTTCCACGGAACAAACCTATAGCCCACAGGATTACAGCGAAACCTTTCAAGGTCCAGTGCGGGTGCGGCTGGCTCTTGCCAATTCGCTGAATGTTCCTGCTGTGCGCGTGTTGGAAAAAGTGGGGGTTGCTGCGTTTCTCGATCGGTTGCACCAACTGGGGTTTGCCCATCTAACCCAGCCTCCAGAATATTATGGACTGGGTTTGACACTGGGCAGTGGCGAAGTCAGTCTTTGGGAACTGGCACGCGCTTATGGAGTGATGGCAAAGCGGGGGGAAGTGTTTGAGTTAACAGGTGTGAAGTTGGCAGGAGTCAGGAGTCGGGAGATAGGAGACAGGAGACAGGAATTGCACTCTGCTACTCCCGCTTACCCTACCCTCGCGTCTTCCCGTCTCAAGCCTGACCCTGATACTTGGTCTCTGATTGTGGATATGCTGAGCGATCGCCATGCCCGTGCCCGTGCCTTTGGCGTTCATTCAATTTTAGATTTACCGTTTGCGACGGCAGTGAAAACAGGGACTTCTTCTCAATTTCGGGATACCTGGGCGATCGGGTTTTCCAGCGATTATATTGTGGCAACTTGGGTGGGCAATTTTGATGGGGAGTCAATGCGCCAGGTGTCTGGGGTAACGGGGGCTGCTCCCCTCTGGAGTCGCATTTTGTTGCACTTGCATGAACAGCAGGACCCCGCTCCTTTTCCGCAGCCATCAGGCATGGTAAAGCGCCCTGTTTGTGCGTTGTCTGGCTTGAAGCCTACCCCCGCCTGTCCATCGGTTGTGCAGGAATACTTTTATCCACAAGATTTGGCTGACTATGAACGTCAGCCGGATACGTTCTATCAGCTCTTGGCTCCGGCGCGTGCGGGGCAACCGCCGCGCTATCGATTGAATTTGCCGCGAGAATATGATGAATGGCTGGCAATGCAACAAACTTCGGGGGATGCTGAGTTAGCAAATGCAAAAAATGTGGAATCGCTATCAGGTTTGCGAATTGTTGCGCCTCGGAATGGAGATCAGTTTTTGCTCGATCCGGTAGATGCAGGTGCAAATGCTCCTCAAAAGCTGGAATTCAAGTTGGTCGGTTGTTCTGGGCAGGCGGTGGAATGGTGGCTAAATGGACAAAAATTGGTAGGAACCTCTGGTGGTTCGCTGTTTTGGTCGATGCGTCCGGGCAACTGGACATTGGAGGTCAAGTGTGGTGAACAGCGCGATCGCGTCCAATTTCAAGTGCAAATTGCTGAGTCAGGCACCAGCGATCGGCGTGGCTTCTCCGTTTCACCTGATCAATAAGCCCTGCCTGGGAAAGCGTTGCTAAATTTTCCCACTACGGCTCTGATAGCCGATGGAAAAATGGCACTTCCCTTGAGGGGCAATGAAACGAATCGTTGCGATGAATCCTCTCTAGGTCCTTAATCAATCGGCTTACTCTCCAATCAAAACAAATGCTGCCCAATTACTGGGTTCGGGATACTGAGTCCGGGTGGTAAGCATGGCTTGACGTAGGGCTTGAGCTTTGTCGGGGTTTTGGCTGAGATTGCGGTAAAACTGAGTCATCAAGGTGGCAGTAGGTGCATCAGGAATTGCCCATAGAGAGACAATGAGACTGGTCGCGCCAGCACTAAGGAACGATCGTGAAAGTCCTAAAACACCATCTCCGGTAATTTTGCCTTGTCCAGTGTTGCAGGCGCTGAGGACAATCAGATCAGCGTTTAGCTTGAGGTGCAGGACTTCGTTTGCCGTGAGAAAACCGTCTGATTTGTCATCTGGTGCAAGGGCGATCGCGCTTTGTAATCCCTGCAAGTTGTCAAGGATGCCGTGGGTTGCTAGGTGGGCGATGCGGACTTTGGAAAGTTGCTGAACGATGGTGGTTTCGGTGGCTTGCTTGCCAATATAGGGTTGAGTTTTGAGGAGGGATGCGATCGCTTTGGCTTCGGTTTCGCTACCCGGAAGGGATGCAAGTTGATCTGGAGGTTGGTCGATCTCAAAGAGCAGACTGGGCATGGTGGGGTTGCCAACAACCAGGGCAGACTGAGAAAGTGAATCTCTTAGCCTGCTAGAGGCGTGCTTGATCTGTTGGGTCAGTTGCAAAATTTGGATTGAGGGTGCAGTGTCGAGTGTATGGGCTTCGATCAGATATTTACCAGTGCTGTCTTTGAGCGCAGCGAAGGGAACCAGGTAGAGGGTATCTTGCGGGATGAAGGTAAGGTGTTGAGTGGGGTCGGTAGGCAGCAGGTCGGCGATCGGTTGAATCAGTAAATCATAAAGCTGACGCAGTGTTTTCTCTTCATCTTGCTTGGCATCCTCTGCTTTAGGGCGCGTAGGCCGACCGCGTACCCCAATTTCTTCAAAGGATGATGTGATCAGGTCTGCTAGCTTTTGCTGAGGCAGTTGGGTCTTGAGATCAACCGATCGAAAAGCGATTTCTCCAGTCGGCTTAATCACCCAAATATAGAGATCCGTTTCTTTGGGCTTGTCTTGTCCCCAGCGAAATTCCAGAGTGTCGGTATACCCAACCAGATCAGGACTGATGACCGAATATTCAACCAGGGTAGAATTTTGGGCTTTAGCGATTTGTTTTATTTGCTCCAAATTGGGTGGGGTAATTTTTGCTTGGGCTTGGGAGTCGATGGCTAAACGATTTGTCAACAAGTCGATATATGCCCGGGTCCGTCCGGCTTCTGAAACTTCCAGGGCTTCATCGGTGCGTTTTTGAGCAACCAACGTTTCTTGGAGGTTGTGATAAAGGATGTTGGTCATTTCATATTGGCTACGCAGGTCGTCGTTGTAGCTGGTATTACTGTCGTTATAGAGATTGCTACTGCCTTCCGTCAGGACTGCACGAGATTGGGCATAATGCTCGATCGCCCGCTTTAAGGCAATTTCTGCCTCTTGTAGTTGTCCTGTGTGCAGATAAAAGGCGCCCAGGTGGTCATAAAAAATGGCATCCGGATCATTCTGGACTTGTGCAATTTGTTTTTGCAGATCGATCGCTTTGGCAGCATTTCCAGTCCAGCCATAGACGAGGCTGATTTGATCCAGCACTTGTTGCTGCGTCGTGCGTCCCAAATCTTCATCCATCACCGTGGTCATCTGCATCGCTTGATCCAGCATTTGCAGCGTTGATTTCAGATCTTTTTGTGCGGCATAGCTCGTCGCCATTCCCTGTAATGCTTCGGCTGCCAGAAAGGGATCTTTGATCGCTGATGCATTTCGCAAAGCCTGGAGAAAGGCTTCTACGGCTTTGTGGGGGTCTCCCTGCTCCAGGTAAACTTCGCCCAATTGGGCAAGGTACGTATTTTGTTCCTGGGGATCAGCCCCCGCATTGAGGGCGATCGTCTGTTGCAATGCTTTAACGGCTGCCGGATAATTTCCCATTTCGTGATAGGCGCGCGATAGGTAATACAATGCCAATGTTTCTCTGGCAGAGTCTTTGTCTTGTCGCACCATGGGCAAATACATAGCATAGGTTTGCAGCGTTTTAGCATAGTTCTCGGCAAATAGATATGTCGTGCCCAGTTCTGCCAAGACAATTTTTTGGCTCTCGCGATCGCCCTTCTGTCGCAATCTCTGCAACTCTTGTTCTAGAAACTCGACGTTTCCTCCCACAGCAATTTTATTGTGTGCCTTGGCGAGTTTCTCAATGATGTCAGATTCTTCATTCCGGGCTTTAATCGTGCGTGCCAGGGTTAACCCTGGCTGGTAGGTCTGGATCGCTTTCTGAAATTCGCCAAAGTAGAGGTAAGCGTCTCCAGCTTTCCGAATCACCTCGACTTCTTTCGCTTGATCCTTTACCCGTCTTGCTTCTGCCAAATCAGCATCATAAGTTGCGAGAATACTTCGCCACAGTTTTTGCTCACAATCTGCACCCGGAACACAGTCTTGTGCCAGCACGGATACGGGACGGAGGAATTGTCCCGCACTAATGGTGAGGGTTGCGATCGTCAGCAGAAGAGCCAAACCCCGCACACGGGTAAATTGCATCGTCAAGCGTTGGGAAGAAACAGCTCTTTGACTGTAGCGACTTCAGTCCCCCGATCGCCAGTTGTGTAAAGCATTGTTTATCGCAAGAGTTAGGAATCTGGCTACCAAACCACCCTAAAATTACGTCATACTGGCTCTGGACAAGTGATGAGATACTATGCCTCCCTTACCTTTCCCCGTTCCAACCATTCTGCTTGACAGCATTGCCGCTGCCGCCACGTTAATCTATTTTCCTTTTCTGATTGTTGCTTTCGGACGGACGCAGGTGGGCTATTCTACATCCGCGCCTCGTGCTGTATTTGATAAACTGCCTGCCTTTGCCCAACGGGCAACCTGGGCACACCAAAACTCCTTCGAGACTTTTATGGGGTTTGCTGCCGCAGCGCTTACTGCCTACGTCACTGAGATTGACTCCACCCTCGCCGGATGGGCAGCGATCGCCTTTGTCACTGCACGTTTTTTTTACTCCGTGTTCTACATTACCAACATCCCGCTCGGACGCTCGTTGATGTTTGGCATCGGCACCCTCAGCACTGTTACTCTATTTGTACTCAGTCTCAGTAAAGTCCATTCATTGCTGTAAGTTGTTAATCAATAACTGTTTCAGCACCCCAAGTGAAACTCGAGATTCCAACGACCAACCGTCAACTGCCCCCCTACCCATGGCTTCTACATTTTCATTTGATGTTGTTAGTGATTTTGATCGTCAAGAACTGGTTAACGCGATCGACCAAACCAATCGGGAAATTCAGAGTCGCTATGATCTGAAAGACACTAAAACCACTCTGGATCTTGGCGAAACTGCGATCGTCGTCAACTCCGACAGCGAATTTACCCTAAACGCGGTTCATATTCTGCTGCAAACCAAAGCTGCCAAGCGCAACCTTTCTCTCAAAATCTTTGAATACGGCAAAATTGAGTCCGCCAGCGGCAACCGAGTACGGCAAGAAATCACCTTGAAAAAAGGAATTAGCCAGGAGGTTGGCAAACAAATCACCAAACTGATTCGCGACGAATTCAAAAAAATTCAGGCATCTATCCAGGGCGATGCGGTGCGAATTTCTGCCAAGTCTAAAGATGAGCTACAAGCCGTCATCCAACGTCTGAAACAGGAGGAGTACCCTGTGGCACTGCAATTTACGAACTATCGTTAGCAAGGCGTGGAGGAGCGAGGGGGTGGAGGAGTGAAGGGGTGGAAGAGGAAAGGGTGGAGAGGCAAAGAAACCCAAAACTCAGACCTCAGACCTGGAGTCCCTATCCATACAGCCTCAACACTTCTCCTGCAGCGCGGTGCACCAGAGAGTGACGGTAGGCTAGGGCTTTTAAGTCGTCGGCGTAGCCCCCACCAATGACGCAGGCGACAGGGTAGCCTTGCGATAGACAGGTCGTGAGAACTTGCATTTCGCGGCGAAAGAGTCCGGTGTCGGAGAGCGCCAGCTTGCCGAGCCGATCGCCTCCATGGGGATCGACGCCCGCATCATACAGCACCAAGTCGGGTTTGACTTGAGTCAACACATCGGGTAGGTAAGTTGCCAGGGTTTGCAGATAGGCTTCGTCTTCCATACCTTCCGGTAGGGGCACATCCAGATCGCTTTGCTGCTTGGTACTGGGAAAGTTGACTTCGCAATGCAGGGAGAAGGTGAAAACGCTTGGATCAGCTTGAAAGATATAAGCTGTGCCGTCTCCCTGATGGACATCCAAATCGACAATCAGGATTTTCTGAACCAATCCCCGTTGCTGAAGCACTCGTGCCGCGATCGCCAGATCATTGAAAATACAAAATCCTGAGCCATAGCTGGGGAAGGCATGATGAGTGCCCCCAGCAGTATTGCAGGCGATTCCGTGCTGAAGTGCCAGTTGAGCTGTCAAAATCGTCCCTCCCACAGCCACACAGGTGCGATTCACCAGTGCCGGACTCCAGGGCAACCCAATCCGGCGTTGTGCTTTGCTATCCAATGTGCCCTGGCAATAGGCGCGGACATAGTCTGGCGTATGCACTTGCTCAATCCATTCAGACGGTGCTCGATCGGGTTGACACACCTGGGATTCCTGCACCACATCATCGGTAAGCAACAGCTCGTATAGTTGCTGAAATTTGGACATGGGAAACCGATGTCCTTCTGGCAAAGGAGTCACGTAATCGGGATGATAGACGATCGGCAGAGACATTCTGTTCCTGCTGAGTTTTCGGCGTTGCTGATTCTGGGTATGAATTTGGAGTTGTATGAATTGAATTTGGAGTTGTATGAATTGAAACTTCGTTTCAATTCATACTGCTATTCAGCACCACCTAGTTTGCCGGTGGAGTTTGAGCCGCAGGTGTTACTTCGATTGAGACATCTTGCGTCACGGGTTGATTGTCCTGCCCTACCGCAGACAATGTATATGTGTACGTCGTTGAAGGTGGAGAAATCACAGGTTTCGCATTCACCAAGACACAGCGATTATCTGAAACGGCTACGTTACCAATATCGGGTTGAATTTCTGCCCGCACTGCATCTGTAACGCCGTAGCACAACTCAAAGGGTTTACCTTCCACCACTCGCGTTGTATCTGCCTTAAAGAGAAGGATTCTGGCAGTTTTGGCAGCTTCTACAGTCACGGTCACGGTTCTTCTCACGTAACTGCCATCGTTGCCGATTGCAGTCAGGGTATAGGGGGCGGTTTGGTTTGGGCTGACAGTGCGGCAATTGCTCCCTGTGGTTTCGACCTCTCCCACATCCGGTTGGATAGAAGCACTGGTCGCATTTGTCACTTCGTAACACAGTTGGCTCTTACCATCCGGTGCGATCGTGGCAGGCGTTGCCTTAAATTCAATAATTTGGGCGGGATTGCCGGTTACCCGAACGGTGGCTTGTTGTTGCACCCGGCGACCATTTTGACCGATCGCTACGAGCGTATAGGTTGTATCACGACTCGGCGTAATGGGGATGCAATCTTTTTCTGTGAGTTGCACATCGCCAATACCAGGACGAATAAACGCATGGGTTGCATTGGTAATCCCATAGCACAACCTGGCTCGCTGTCCCGGTCGCACTTCCGGTGGATTAACCCGAAACTCTAAAATTTCGGGAACTGCCGAAGTAGCCGTTCCGGCTCCTGTCCCGCTCAGCGCTACTTTGGCAGGGCTACCCGCTGCACTGTGGTTAATCACCAAGGTGTTGCGGAAGTCGCCCTTTTGGCTGGGTTTGAAGCGCAAGTACACCACACAACGCTGGTTGGCAGGCAGAGTGCCATTATTGGGACAGGTGTTCCGTTCGATCGCAAATTCGGGTTGGTTGGTGCTCAGTTGAATACTCCGGATTTGTAGCGGCACAACCCCATTACTGCCGATGATGATTTGCCGGAGTCCCCCTCGGCTATTGAGAGGCACATCGCCAAATTGCACATTGACAGCACTGACATCGATCGAGGCTTCTGCACTGGTTGTGCCCAATCCCTTCAAGGGAATCCGTTGAGGTTCACCGGTAGCCGAATGGGCAATCAGCAATTCTGCTTGATAGGTTTGGGCTTTTTGCGGGGTGAAGTTGACCTGAATTTCACAGCTTTCTCCCGCTTTGAGGCTCGTTCCCTTGGCACAGCCCCCTGGCAGAATGGCAAAGCTACTGGCATTTGCTCCGGCTAACGTGATCTCATTGAACATGATGGGGGTTGAGCCGTTGTTAGTCAGGGTCAGCACATAGGGGACATCTCGATTTCCTGCTGGTTGCTTGCCAAAGTCAATGCTATTGTCGCTGAGACTGAGGCTACCAGCTTCTCCGGTGGGCGAGGCAGAAGGCGAAGGCGATTCGGTGGGGGGAACCCCACCCCTGGTTCCGTTGCCTGTCTGGAGATAGCGCGCCACATTGCCAATTAATAGCCCGATCGCGGCTGCCACCCCCAACACTCCCACTGCTAACACTACCAATGGCACGCGGAACCCTGAAGACTCTGGGTGCGGTATTGGCACTGGGTAAGGGTCCGGCTCCAAGGCGGCGACTTCATAGGCTGGAGTGGGTGCAGGGGGCAGAGATTGCAACACATCCAGGTTATGCCGTGTCACTTCAGCCGCTGTGGGTTCTCCCAGGTTCTCACGCAGGCGCAACGCCTGAGTCAGGTAATTGTGGGCTGCGGTGGGATCGTCCAGGCAGAGCGATCGTGTGCCTAACTGATGCAAAATCAAGGCTTCTATACTGGTATTGCCTAGCGCTCGTGACGCCTGAAGTTGCCATTGCAACGATTTTTCCCAGCGATCCCACTGTTTGCCAGTCATCAAAGCTGCGGCGAGTGGCTGCCCCAATGCCAGCACTTCGCCCCAGCGACTGGTGTTCACCGCCCATTCAATCGTCTTTAACAATGGCTCAGCCGATGGCAATAGCTGTTGGGGCTGTGCCTGGTGCTGTTCGACCCAGGGCAAAAAATAACTGAGAATTCGCTCCATCCAGGGCGACAAGTCACTTTCCTGCAACAGCAGCTCCATCAGCGCGGCTTCGGGCCGGTAGCGATTCCCAATCGCGGTCAGTAAATGCTCTCGGCGCAAATTTTGTAGCCCGGATGCGGGGTCAGCAAGCGCGGCAATTTCCCCCACTTCCCCGGCTGAAAGGGTGGCTCCACCCATTGCTGCCAGAGACTCCAGTGTGGTGCGTTGGGGCACAGAAAGCAATCCTCGGATCTGCCGCAACAGCGATCGCTGGGGAAATGCGGGTTGTAGCCGCTGAACCAATTCTTCCAATGTGGTGCGTTGCTCTCGCACACAGACCGCCGACTGTACCAACAGGGAAGGCTGTCCGTCCAATGACTGATGCAAATCTTCTGCGGTGAGACGTTCTTGAGGGGTCAATGCCCGTGCCAATTCGCGTTCAATCAATGTTAGGGACGGAACCGATGCCAGCCCATGCACCGCGATCGCTTTACCACGAGTGCCCAGACAACGCTCGGCAGATGCCAATACCACTCCAAAATCGGGCAAATCATCCACCAACCGTTCCACTCCGTCTGGTGGCAAATCGTGATCGTCCAGTAAAATGAACGCTCGCTTGCCTTGCAAGGCATTACAGAGCTGGGTCTCGGTTAGTCTCAGGGGCAGGGGACTTTCGTAAAACAAATCGAAAAGCTGTTGCATCAAGTCTGCCAAAGATTTCCCCGCACCAGAAAGATAAATGATCCCGGCTGGGAATAGAGACAGTACTTGCGAATGGTGCGCCAGATGGCGCAGGAGAGAAGTGCGCCCGATGCCATTTGGACCATAAAATTCCACAGGTTGGTGAGCCTGCAAAGCCGCGATCGCCTCAGCCAATTCTGTTTCTCGTCCCACCAGGTTGGGGAAAGGTTCCGGTAATTCCAACACCGGCAAGGAACGTAAGCGTGGTTGGGGTTGGTTGGCAATCGGCACCCGCTCAACCCGATCGCCCGCTTGAGAATCGCGCTGCACTTCGTAATAAACCGAAGGCTGGATATTGGTTCCCACTGCCATCAAATCGGGTGGGGTGGCTTCGACTGGACTGGGCGGTGGCTCTGGCTGAGCCGCTGCGATCGGGGCAACATTCACCACAGGCTCAACCACTGCTTCATTGGCAATCCCGGCTGCCGAAGGAGCGGGTTGAGAAGGGGCAGGGGGTTGGTCAATCGGTTGGGTCGGCGGCTGCAGGGGATTGCTCAGATCCACTTCCTGATACCAGGTAGGTGAATCTTGCCCCGTTTGTCGCCCATAGATCCGTACGCTTCTGACTGGTTTTACCCTCAACTTGAGGATTGCCTGATGGATGAAAGGAGCAAACACACGCTGAGGTGGCACTTGCTCAGCTACGAGAGAAACATATAAGCAATCCCCTTTAATGCCAACTTTAGCGGTGATCCCTTTTGATTGCAGTGCCCGATTGAGCAGGGTTGCGATCGCCTCAACATTTCCCTGTCTTGCCTGTCCTAATAAGTCCTGCTGCGTCATATCGGCAACCCCTGTCCCATTCCTCAAAACTACTCTTTATTTCAGCCCAACCTGACCAAATTGGCACATGCCAGGGAGCTTAATTTTGCAAACTAATGCAAATTACAATGGATTTTGCTTTCTAGCTAGCCAACGCAAAGAGTAGTTTATTCTATTCCGAAAAATTCATTGAGGACACAAACCGTGATTGATAGGGGTTACAGCTTGCTGAGAATATAGGGGCGGAGGGCGGCACTCCCCAGCAAGGGCAACACCCCCTCCCTGCTAAAACAGCTTCCAATGAATGACTTTCGTCCCGTATCTGAATTTATTTGAGTATTTCGAAACACAATCTGTCGCTAAAAAAGTTATTTAATAACTGCTGAGGGCGAATTTGCACAGAAGTTAGGAGCGAGTTTGTATGACCTATCGGTACGATCGGCGGCAATTTCTTTGGTTGGGTTCTGCCGCCCTGGGTAGCACTTTATTTCTCAAAGCTTGCAGTACTGGCACCCCCACCAACTCCAGTCCCTCATCTGAAGCGTCGCCTGGTAGTGCTACCCCAGCCAAAGACTTTAAAGCCGCGATCGTTTTACCTGGGATCATTACCGACAAAGCCTGGAACCAAGCAGGCTACGAAGGACTCACTGTCGCCAAAGACAAGCTCGGCGTTGAAACCGCCTATGTCGAAAAAGTTTCTCAGGCAGATCAGGCAGAAGCCCTCTCCGATTTTGCCCGTCGGGGGTTCAATTTAGTATTTGCCCATGGGGGGCAATTTGATGCGGCGATTCAACAAGTCGCAGGGCAGTTCCCAAAAACCTTTTTTGTGGGAGTGAATGGAGCCGCCAAAGGTAGCAATATCGCTTCCTTACGCATCGATCACCTACAAGCCAGCTATATTTGCGGCATCATTGGCGCATCGATGACCAAGACGAACAAAATGGCATATCTGGCAGGACAGGAGTTTCAAGCCACTCAAGAAGAAATGCGCGGATTTGAGTTGGGAGCTAAGTCGGTGAAGCCAGAAATTGCCATTACCGCTTCCTTCACAGGGGATTGGAACGATGCTGCTAAAGCTAAAGAAGCGGTGGAAGCCCTAATTTCTGCTGGCTCCGATGTCATCTTTCAATGGCTCGACAATGCAGCACCCACGGTGCTGCAAACTGCGGCAGACAAGGGGGTCTATGCCTTTGGCAACACCGCTGACCAACTCGAAGTGGCACCCAAAGCTGTGTTGACCAGTTCTGTCAAGCGAATTGATTTGGCGATCGCCTACCTAGCAGATTTAGCAGTCAAGCAAGAATTAAAAGGCGAAATTTATACCTTGGGCTTGGAAAAGTCCGATATTCTCTTTTTGGGCAAGTTTGGTGTTGCTGTGCCTGAATCAGTCAAGCGCAAAGCCGAAGAAACCAAACAGGCAATTTTGAGCAAAAAACTTGTCTTTACCGCCTGTCAAGAAAACGGCAAAGACACCCGCTGTGTGAAAAAAGCATAGAACCAGACCAGAAGGTTAGAATGACGACGGTACTGGTCATCATTCTCTAGAGAGATTTTGAGCGACCTATTCCCATTTGCTTCATCCCGTTCAAAATCTCCGATTCACTTTATGCCTGTTTTCTTCTCTAAACATCTCTCCTTCCTGCGAGGGGGACCTTCTCTGGCGTTGCTGTCTACTCTCACATTGGGGTTGACCTTTTTGAACGCCGCACCTTTGCCAGCAGAGCTTTTCAACAGCCCAGTTGACAAGTTACCTGTTGCAGAACGAGTCTCCTTACGCAAAGGAGAAGCGATCGTAACGGGGGACAAAGGGATTTACACCGGTCGAATCCTCGTTGCCACGACGCCAGAGGTGGTCTGGGCTGTATTAACCGACTACGCCAGTTTTCCTCGCATTCTGCCCAATGTGGTTTCTAGTCAGGTTTTGAGCACCGAAGGCAATCGCAAAGTGATCGAGCAGGTCGATGTGCGCCCCTTTTTGCTGGTTAATGTGCGATCGCGCGTTCGTACCACTGTGACAGAAACCGACAAAAATCGGATTGATTTTCGTCTGGTAGAAGGAGATTTGCAAAAGCTTCAAGGCTATTGGGAGATTCAGCCAATCTCACCCTACGCGGGAGCGGCTGCAAATCAAGTGCTGATTACCCAAGTGGTAGAGGCACAACCCTCGGCTGGCATTCCTAAAGATATCTTCTACGGAATTTTCAAGAATACGCTGGGCAAAAATTTGAATGCCCTGCGTCAAGAAATGTTGCGGCGGAGCCCCAGTTCATCGATGAACGAAGCTCTACCCAAAAAAAGTTCGTAATGTTTTCTGAAGAACCTGACAAGGTGTAGAAAATAGGTTAAATCTAGCAAGGATATCGGTATCTCGGTAAAATATGCTGCCAATTCAGCCGGAGCAGGTTCCTGTCTCAACCCTTTCCCCTCGTTATTCGCTTCGTTCTCCTTCAGTCCTGAGCAAATCGTTGCTGGCAGGTTGTTTATCCTTCTCCTGGTTGCTGTTTGGGGCAGTCCCGATCGTCGGTGCCCAAGTACCGAATGAAACCGACGAAGCCCCGTCCCTCACGACTCACTGCCAACCGAGTCAGTCCGGTGAATTTACCAATTTCACGCAACTGGTGAGTGATGTTAGCCAGACAACCAACTGGTTTCAGGAACCGGCGATCGGCATGAATAGCCTGGTTACCAGCCTCACTCCCCAGCTTGCTGCCTATCTGAACGCCAGCCCTGCACCAACACTGCACGAAAAAGCGCGGCAAGCAAGGGTGCCAGTGATGATGTATCACGACATCTTGCCCGAAAAAAAGGTGTTCTTTGATGTTACCCCGGATGAATTTGAGAGCCATTTGCGCCAGATTCAAGCACAGGGACTGACACCGATTAGCCTGGATCAATTAGTCATCCATTTGCGGACGGGGTTACCGTTGCCCGAAAAGCCGATCGTGCTCACCTTTGACGATGGCTACAGCGGACATTACCAGTATGTTTATCCACTGTTGAAAAAATATGGCTATCCGGCCACATTTTCTATCTACACCGCAAAAATAGGCAAACAGTTGGGGCGCTCTAGCTTGACCTGGGAGCAACTGCGTGAAATGGCGAAAGATCCCCTGGTGACGATCGCGTCTCACAGCCTCAGCCACCCCCCCGACTTAACCCAGTTTTCGGACGATAAGTTGCGTCCCGAAATCTTTGAGTCGAAGCAAATTCTGGAGCAAGAATTGGGAATTTCCATTCATTACTTTACTTATCCTGAAGGCAAATATGACCCCCGCGTGGCTCAGATGGTGGCTGCTGCAGGGTATGAGGCAGCCTTGACGATGAACGATACGGACGAACGATTTGCCGGACAATCGGAAAGTTTGCTAGCTATTTCGCGGATTGGGCAATCGCGTCTGGCGGAGATGTTGCCGCAAGCTTGGGGGGGACCGCCACTTGTCCCCCCCACGATGGGATTTAATTTTTCTGCGTCGATTGAAAAGATACAAACGGTAATTAATAATGTGCCGTTCACCTTTATTGCGGGGGGCAAACCGATCACGATTCATGCCAAGAGTCGCTATCAGGTGCCAGAAATCCTTGCCAGTAGCCCTGCGATCGCAGGAGTCGATGGCGGCTTTTTCTCGCTAGAATTTCTCGACTCGAATGTGATGATTGGACCTGTGATGAGCCAGACCACAGGGAAATTTATCCCTGGTAATCCCGGCGAAAATCGAAAATTGAAAGGCAGACCGCTGATCCTGATTGGTTCGCGATCGGTCAGATTCATCCCCTTTGATCCCGACAAACATAATACTCTCGAAGGAATTCGGGCGGAAATGCCCGATGTTACCGATGCTTTTGTCGGCGCTGCCTTTTTGGTCGAAGGGAGCCAACCCCAGCCACCGGAACGGTTTGGCGCTTTGTTTGACTTCAACGCCGAGCGCCATCGGGCATTTTGGGGCATTAATCAGATGGGGCAACCGCAGATTGGGGTCTCGATGGAGCCGATCGGATCGGTCAATCTGGGTATTGCCCTGGCAAAGGCAGGCTTTCGCGATGCGGTGATGCTGGATTCTGGCGCGAGTACATCGCTGGCCTATAAGGGCACATCGCTGGTTGGTTATACCCCGCGTCCGGTGCCCCATGTAGTGGGGTTAGTGCCTGCCGATGGCGCTTCTCAGTCTGCCAATGGCTGTGTGGTGGCGCAGCAATAGTGGCTGACAGAGCCTCCCCTCAGTTTGGGAGAATTTTCCTTTGACTGCGCTCAGGGCATCAGCTGGCTGAGCGCACGTCGAAGCCAGCAATTAATGAGTTCAGCCGTCCGTTCGCTAACTCAGACCTGCGAGATTTTTGAAAATCTCGCAGGTCTGATCCCAATGTTCTGATGTCTCTTAGAGGGGACGATAGACGCGGTAGTTTATTTCGGGGAAGATATTATCGATCGCTTCTACCTTCTCTAACCAGCCCGAATCAATCTTGCCCTCATTCATATCGTCATAGATTTTGTTGAGGCGCATCAGGTGCGATCGGGTACGCCGTACCGCATAGGGGACCATCGTACCTGTGCGCATAATAAATGCCCAATCTGACGACTGCGCTAACAACAACTCCCGCGCTGCCTGGTTCAAGGCTCGCCATTCCAGTTCATCGGCGGGTTCCTTTCTTGCCAGTTCAATCATGTGCTCTGCGCCTTTGTGCAGGTGCGGATAGATCCAGGCGTTGGTTTCATTCAACCAGTATTCATGGAAGCCTTTGTAACCCCAACTGGATTGGGAAGGGCGACAAACCTGCTGGGTGGGGTGCGATCGCAAATAGTCTGCCAGGTGGGTCATGCCATAAGTGTTCTGGTCAAACCAGGATTTCCGGAACAGATAATCGATAAACCAGGGTCCCTCATACCACCAGTGCCCAAATAGCTCCGCATCGTAGGGCGAAACAATGATGGGTGGACGCTGCATAATGCCACTCAAATGCTGAACCTGGCGCTCGCGGTTATACATAAAGTTGGCGGCATGTTCTGCTGCTTTTTCGCGCGCCCAGTAGGGGTCGTACAGTTGTTTGTCCCCCAAGCCCAACCCCCGCCCTGTAATTTTGTGATACTTAATGCCCACATTTTTGCGCTGACCATTGGGCATGACATAGGGCTTGATGTACTCGTACTCTGCATCCCAGCCCAAATCACGGTAGAACTCACGATATTCCACCGCTCCCGGATAACCAACTTCCGATGACCAAACCTGCTGCGAAGACTCGTGATCCCGTCCAAACGCCGCTACTCCCGTTTCGGTAAAGATCGGTGCATAGGTACCAAAGCGAGGACGAGGACGGGCATAGAGAATGCCATGTCCATCCACCAGGAAGTATCGCAACCCGGCATCTGCTAGCATCCGCTCCAATCCTTCAAAGTAGGCACATTCGGGTAGCCAAATCCCTTTTGGCGGTTGTCCAAAGGTCTGCTCGTAGTGTTCACACGCAACCTTGATCTGTGCCCAAACTGCCTGGGGGTACATCTTCATCAGCGGCAGATACCCATGGGTGGCACCGCAGGTGATGATTTCCAGGTTGTTGCTATCCAGAAATTGCCTGAATGCTTTGACTAGATTGCGATCGTACTTTTCCCAGGTATTTCTGACCTCGTTAAATTCCTTGGCGTAATGTTCCGCCAGGTACTTCATGTGCCCATTGAACTTGTTGCGCTCGATTTCCAGTTCTGTCAGTTCTTCTAGCTTTGCTAGGTGCTCATCGTAGCGTTCTTGCAGCAGGGGATCGAGCAGCATCGACACCAGCGGTGGCGTCATGCTCATGGTGAGTTTGAAGTCTACCCCGTCTCGCTTTAAGCCCTCAAAAACTTGTAACAACGGCACATAGGTTTCAGTAATGGCTTCAAACAACCATTCTTCTTCGAGAACATAATCACTTTCAGGGTGCCGAACAAAAGGCAGGTGAGCGTGTAGAACTAGGGCGAGATAACCAATACTCATATAAATTCCGGGGTCAGTTTGGTTGAGGGATCACTTGCAACAAGGGGGTTGGATTGATTGTAAAGCAAATATGTAGAGAAAGTTTAGGAGAGTATTTAGTTCTTCGTCGTGGGGCTTTTGCCTCGACTGAGGCAACCGGGCTGTTCCTTTTCTACCTCTTTTGCCTGGGTCAGTGCTGCTATATCTTTGACAACCTGCAAAAACTCCTGGAGCACAGGCGATGAATCGTTGTTTCGCCAGACGATCGCAATTCGCTTGATCAAATTGACTCCTTCAATCATCCGGTAAACCACGCCCTTACGCTGAAGGGTCTGCACACTACTGGGCAAAATTGCCAATCCCACTTCTCCCGCAACCAAGCTGAGAATGTTGATCGCCCAGGTAGCTTTGATATTTTGCACAATTTTGGGATGAAAGCCTGCCTGGTGGCACAAATGCACAAATTCCTGATAGAAGGGAACTGCTTCCAGGGGAGGCAAAATCAACGGTTCATTCATCAAGGTTTGAAGTGGGATTTGAGCGTGAGTCGCCAGGGGGTGGTTTTCAGGAATCACGACGATGAGTGGGTCATCTAGGATTGGCAAAAACTGGAGATTGGGTTCGAGTGCCTGGAGACTGGGATAGCGACTATGGGGATTCAGGATGGTTTCAAACGCAGCATGAATCCGTCGATCACGCAATTCTTGAATTTGCTCAGGAACGGTGAGTTCGCGCAACTCCAATTCCACACCGGGGCGACGCCGGCGAAATTCGCGCAACAGATCTGGCAGGATGGTGTTGGTGATGGAACTGCTGATGCCCACAGCTAGCCAGCCCCGCTCTCCCCGATCGGCTTCTTGCGCTTTGACAATGGCGCGATCGAGGTGGGTTAGGACGAGTTGGGCTTCTTCCAAAAAGACTCGACCCGCATCAGTGAGTTGTAACGGTCGGCGTTTGCGATCAAACAATTCCACCTTTAGCATTTTTTCCAGCGCCCGAATCCGCTGACTTAAGGGCGGTTGTTCAATTTGCAATCGCTCCGCTGCCCGACTAAAGTTATTGTCGGCTTCTATCACAGCAAGGAAGTAACAAATTTGGCGTAACTCAACCTGACTCAACTGTTGAAGGTTCAGCATAAAACACTCTATTATATCTTTGACGATATTCTGACTTCATCAAATTAGCATTGAAGATATAATAGTTCGCCGATATAGTAAAGAGCAACCTCTACCAGCAGAAAAACTGATGAGAGCGCTTGTAAGACCGTCCAAACTCGTAAGTCTGTCCCCAGAAGAAGAACTGCTGCGATCGCTCATTGCCGAAGCAAAACAGTATTCTCCAGGAAGTCTAAAGCGACAAAAGGCATTGACTCAGGTGATTCGATTGGTCACGCCAAAGCTCTGGAAATCGAGTACGCCAGATTACAACGATGCCCTGCAACAAACCTGGGAATATTTCGCTCGCAATGTCGATCGATATAATCCCAATCTTGCCAGTGTTGTCACCTGGCTCAATCGTTACCTGCGCTGGCGGCTATCTGATCTGGCAAGTGCTCGCCAGGAAATTCCCTTTAGCCAATTTGGGCAGCCTGCGGATGGCGATCTCACCCCTTTTGAGAACATTCCAGACAAAACCGGAGACGCAACCTTACTCCTGACGGAAGTGTTGACCTGGATGCAAACCGACCCCACGGGCGAACTACGAGCATTGCACATCCAAGATCACCCCGAAGTTACAGCGCAATTACTGCTGCTCAAACGGTTGCCCCCCCAAACTTCCTGGAAAAAGTTATCTCAAGCCTATGGTATTCCGATTCCCACTCTGTCCAGTTTCTATCGGCGGCATTGTTTTCCCCGCTTACGCAACTTCAAAGACTTTGTGTCAATTTAACGAATTAACGGAAAAATCAAGGACTTTAGCCCTGCCCGATCGGTGTCTCGTCTTCACCCATTGGGTGTGCCTCCAACCAGGTGAGCAAGTCGTTCAAATGAGTGAAATCCAGCAAGGTTTCGATGCTTCTCGCTCTTCTGCCTTGGCTTCCTGGTATACCTGTGTTTTCTGTAAGGTTAGCCCCAGCATTGCTTCCACCTCCGCCCGACTCAGTTGCCCAAGCTTATAAACCATAATGGTTGTTACTAGTTCCATCATGGCACGACATACCCTGTCCGACGGTTCTACCTGTTGCGCGTGCTAACAAATGGCGTGCTTCTACGGGTGCTTGTGCTTCCTCCAATGTTATTAACACCATTAATGCAATGCCCAGAGGCAACTGGCGGATCTCACCTTTGCATCAAAAAGAGCAAAGATAAATACATTAGCAGGGGATGGAGATGGTAAATCAATCTAGGCAATGGCAATTTTGGATCGATCGTGGCGGCACCTTCACCGATATTGTGGCGCGCCGCCCCGATGGGCGATTGGTCACCCACAAATTGCTGTCGGAAAATCCCGATCGCTATGCAGATGCCCCAGTACAAGGCATTCGCGATTTACTGGAGCTTGCCCCCAATCAACCCATCCCCACCGAGCAGATTGCCGTGATCAAAATGGGCACGACCGTTGCCACGAATGCTTTGTTAGAGCGCAAAGGCGATCGCACCGTGCTGTTAATCACCCAGGGCTTTCGCGATGCCCTGCGAATTGGCTATCAGAATCGTCCCAAAATCTTTGCTCGCCAAATTGAATTGCCTGAGATGCTCTATGAGCAGGTAATCGAAGTCGAAGAACGCTATACCGCACAGGGGGAAGACCGATGTCCGGTGAATTTAGAAACTGCGCGCATGGGTTTACAAGCTGCCTATGAAGATGGCATTCGTAGTTGTGCGATCGTTTTCATGCACGGCTATCGCTATCCCCAGCATGAACAGCAAGTCGCGCACCTGGCAAAGATGATCGGCTTCACCCAAATCTCTACTTCCCACAGCACTAGCCCCCTGATGAAACTGATCAGCCGAGGCGACACCACAATGGTGGATGCGTATCTGTCGCCCATTCTGCGGCGTTATGTCGATCGGATGGTAGGGGAGTTGGGGAATGGAGAGTCAGGAGTCAGGAGTCAGGAGTCAGGAGTTAGAGATCGGAGGGTAGAACTCTCTCCCCTCCACCCCTTCACCCCTTTACCCCCTGCCTCCTTCCCTAAACTCCTCTTCATGCAATCCAACGGTGGCTTAACCGATGCCCGTTTTTTTCAAGGAAAGGACAGCATTCTCTCAGGTCCAGCCGGGGGAATTGTTGGCGCAGTGCAGACGAGTGCGATCGCTGGACTCAAGCGGATCATTAGCTTTGACATGGGTGGCACGTCCACCGATGTGGCGCACTATAACGGCGAATATGAGCGCACTTTTGAAACGGAAACGGCTGGTGTGCGGTTGCGGGCACCGATGATGGCAATCCACACGGTCGCAGCGGGGGGTGGTTCAATTTTAGGATTCGATGGGGCGCGCTATCGGGTGGGTCCGGCTTCGGCAGGAGCAAATCCAGGTCCGGCTTGCTATCGCAAAGAGGGACCGCTGACTGTTACCGACTGCAATGTCATGCTGGGCAGACTGCAACCTCAGTTTTTTCCTGCAGTGTTTGGCACAACCGGAGACTTGCCACTGGATGCCGAAGTGGTGCGGCAGAAATTTGCTGAATTAGCAGGGCAGATCCAATCCAGCACCGGAGATACGCGCACGGCAGAGCAGGTGGCACAGGGATTTTTAACGATCGCTGTAGAAAAGATGGCCAATGCGATCAAAAAAATCTCTGTGCAACGGGGCTATAACGTGGCGGAATATACGCTCTGCTGCTTTGGCGGTGCCGGGGGACAACATGCCTGCGCGATCGCCGAATCCCTCGGCATGACCCAGATCTTGATTCATCCCTATGCAGGCGTACTCTCTGCCTATGGCATGGGCTTGGCCAACCAAACCACCATGCAAGAACGTGCGGTAGAAGCTGTGCTGGCCGCAGCTCTCCTGCCAGAATTGCAAGCCCTGGCAGCAGAATTGGAACAGTTGGGCAAAGCAGAACTGCAAAGCCAGGGCATCTCAGCGATGCAAATCCATACCGTGCAACGAGTGCATCTCCGCTATCAGGGCACTGACTCCGCTTTGATTGTGAACTTTGGTAGTCTGGACAAGATGTTGACTCAGTTTGAGCAAGCACATCAGCAACGCTATGGATTTATCACCGCCAATAAACCCCTGATTGTCGAAGCGATCTCAGTTGAAACGATCGCGACTAACGACATTCTCGAAGCACCAACTGCGCCCTGCGATCGCACTCAGTCCATTCAACCTGTTACCACGATTGAAATGTATGGGAACGATCGCTGGCAATCTACACCCGTCTTTCAACGCAGTCATTTACAACCCCACGATTACATCACAGGTCCCGCCCTGATCATCGAAACAACCGGAACTAACGTGATTGAGCCTGGTTGGCAGGCGATTGTCACTCAGTACAATCATCTCCTCCTCCAGCATTCAAATAGAAGCACTCACCAGAGTCCTCCACCCCTCCGCCCCTCCACCCCTCCACCCCTCCACCCCTCTACCCCCGATCCCGTCCTACTCGAAATCTTCAATAACCGATTTATGGCGATCGCCGAGCAAATGGGCTTCACACTGCAAAACACCAGCTACTCTGTCAACATCAAAGAACGCCTGGATTTCTCCTGCGCCATTTTTGATCAACAGGGGCAACTTGTCGCCAATGCTCCCCATATCCCTGTTCATCTCGGCTCAATGAGTGAAAGTGTCCAATCTCTGCTGACACAACATCGTGACATGCTCCAACCCGGCGATGTGTATATGCTCAACAATCCCTACAATGGCGGCACACACTTGCCGGATATTACAGTGATTACGCCTGTGTTTGCTCAGGAGGTAGGAGTCGGGAATCAGAAGGTAGGAGGCAGGAGGCAGGAGACAGGAGCTACTTCTCACACTTCTCCCTTCTTTCCTCCACTCACTAAGTCATTGCGTCCTCTTTTCTTTGTTGCTTCGCGTGGGCATCATGCTGATATTGGTGGTATTACACCGGGTTCAATGCCTCCCAACAGCACGACTGTAGAGGAAGAAGGGGTGCTGATTGATAACTTTCAACTGGTAGATCGGGGACAGTTGCGAGAAACCGAAGTGTTGCAATTACTGACTTCTGGCAGGTATCCCGTTCGCAATCCGGGGCAAAATTTGGCAGACTTACAAGCCCAAATTGCTGCCAATGAGAAGGGAGTGCAGGAGTTGCATAAGTTGATGGCCCACTATGGTTTGGAAACGGTACAAACTTATATGCAGGCAGTACAAGATAATGCGGAAGCCTCGATTCGGAAAGTGATTCGTACACTACAGGACGGTCATTTTGTCTACAGAATGGATGATGGTAGTCAGGTGCAAGTTAAGATTACGATCGATCACGATCAGCGCACTGCTACCATTGACTTCACTGGCACGTCACCTCAAAAAGCCAACAACTTCAACGCCCCAACAGCGGTCTGCAAAGCAGCAGTGCTCTATGTGTTTCGCACACTGGTGGATGATGATATCCCCCTCAATGCCGGATGTTTGAAACCCTTAAATATCATTATCCCGGAAGGTTGTCTGTTGAATCCTCTCTATCCCGCTGCGGTGGTGGCAGGAAATGTCGAGACTTCCCAGGTGGTGACCGATGCGTTGTATGGAGCGTTGGGGGTACTGTCGGCGTCTCAGGGCACGATGAATAATTTCACCTTTGGCAACGATCGCTACCAATACTATGAAACCATTTGTGGGGGTTCTGGGGCAGGGGCAAACTTTGACGGCACTGACGCGGTACAGACTCACATGACTAACTCTCGCCTCACCGATCCAGAGGTGCTGGAATGGCGTTTTCCGGTGTTGCTAGAAAGTTTTGCGATTCGTCCAGACAGTGGTGGTCTGGGTAAGCATTGCGGTGGCAATGGCGTGATTCGTCGCATCCAATTTCGTGAAGCCATGACTGCGGCGATTCTTTCAGGACATCGCCGCATTCCTCCTTTTGGGTTGCAGGGAGGCAAGCCAGGGGCAATCGGGCGGAATTGGGTGGTGCGGGCGAGTGGCGCGATCGAGTCTCTAGGAAGTCAAGCAGAAGTGAGGATGCAACCGGGGGATGTTTTTGTCATCGAGACCCCAGGCGGCGGTGGATACGGTATCTGAGCAGGCGATTGAGCGTTCTTTAATCCCGACCCGATCGCATCGACAAACTAATCCGCTTTAGCTTTTCATTCACCTCCAACACCCGCACCTTCACTACCTGACCGACTTTCACAATCTGTTTCGGATCACTGACAAAGCGATCGGCGAGTTGGGAAATGTGAACCAATCCATCTTGATGCACCCCAATATCCACAAACGCACCAAAGTTTGCCACGTTGGTGACAACGCCTTCGAGCATCATGCCCACTGTTAAATCTTTGAGTTCGGTAATGCCTTCTTTGAAAGTGGCGTAGGTGAATTGGGCACGGGGGTCACGTCCGGGTTTCTCCAATTCACTCACAATGTCTCGCAGGGTGGGTTCGCCGATCGTGTCGGTGATGTAGCGTTTCAGGTTGGCTTTGAGCCGATCGGCAATCTTGGGGGCTTCGGTGAGGGGTAGGTTGAGATCGGTGGCGATCGTTTGCACCAGACTGTAACTTTCGGGATGCACTGCCGTGTTATCGAGCGGTTGTTTGCCGTTGCGAATGCGGAGAAAGCCTGCCGCTTGTTCAAACGCTTTGGGACCCAGTTTTGCCACTTTCAACAACTGTTTGCGTTCTTGGAAAGCTCCATTTTGATTGCGGTAAGCGACGATGTTGTTGGCGATCGCGGGCGTGATTCCCGATACGAAGGTGAGCAGTTCTTTGGAGGCGGTGTTGAGATCAACGCCGACATAGTTAACGCAACTTTCTACCGTTTCTTCCAGTTTTTGCTTCAACCGTTTTTGATCCACATCGTGTTGATACTGTCCCACTCCGATCGATTTGGGGTCGATTTTCACCAGTTCTGCCAGGGGATCTTGCAGGCGACGGGCAATGCTGATGGCACCGCGCACCGTAATATCCAGGTCGGGAAACTCGGCGATCGCCACGGGACTGGCAGAGTAAATCGACGCGCCCGATTCGTTCACCATGACTTTGATCGGTTTGAGATCGAGGGTTTGCAAGACATCGCTGACGAAGGCATCGGTTTCGCGTCCGGCGGTGCCATTGCCGATCGCGATCAGTTCAATCTGGTGAGTTTGAATCATCTTTGCCAGAGTGCGGGCAGCTTGCTGACGCTGATTGTCGGATTGGTGGGGAAAGATTGCCTGGTATTCCAGAAACTTGCCCGTTTCACTGAGGGCAACCACTTTGCAGCCGGTACGAAAGCCCGGATCAACACCCAGGGTGGGTTTCATGCCTGCGGGAGATGCCAGTAACAGTTCTCGCAGGTTTGCCTCAAAGGTTTTGATCGATTCATCGTCTGCCCAGGCTTTTTTCTCGGTCAGGACGGCACTGACCAGGGAGGTTTTCATCAAACGCTGGAAGGCATCTTTGAGCATTGCCTGGTAGAACTGGCGAACGACGCTGGCTTTGGTGCGGATGATTTGCGATTCCAGATAATTTTGCACGAAAGCTTCGTCGAAGCTGAGTTCCAGGGTCAGGACTGCTTCGGTTTCGCCGCGCAGCAATGCCAGCAAATTATGAGGAGCGATCGCATTTACTTTTGCCTGAAAGTTACGATACATCTCAAACTTGGTGCTACCTTCGGGAAAGTCGGCTTTGATCTTGGAGACAAACATGCCAGATTTCATCAGGTACTCGCGCAGGTAAGCCCGCAGGTCTGCCCGATCGCCGATCGCTTCTGCCAGAATGTCAGCGGCACCTTTGAGGGCTTCTTCGGCACTGTTTACCCCTTTGTCGGCAGCGATGTATTTGGCGGCTTCCGCCTCCAGGGAGTTGATGGAGACGTTAGGGCGGTTGAGCGATTCCAGCCAGGTTGCCAGGGGTTCCAGTCCTTTTTCGCGGGCGATCGTGGCGCGGGTGCGGCGTTTGGGACGGTAGGGCAGGTAGAGGTCTTCCAGTTCGGTTTTTTGCAGGCAAGTTTCGATGCTGGCGCGCAGGTCGTCGGTGAGTTTGCCTTGCTCTGCGATCGCATTGAGGATAGCGGCTTTGCGGTCTTCTAGCTCGGTGAGATAAGTGTGGCGATCGAGCAGATCTCGCAGTTGCACTTCGGTCATCTCTCCGGTGCGTTCTTTGCGGTAGCGGGCGATGAAGGGGACGGTTGAACCTTCGGCTAGCAGTTCCAGGGCAGCTTCAATCTGGGCGGGACGCAGCGAGAGTTCGGTTGCCAGCAGGTGAGGGATGTTGAGCATACGGTCAAGGGAAGTAGCTGTTTCTGATCAGTACACGGTAGCACTTCCGTTGGCAAGATGACTCTTAGAGGGTGTTTGAAAAGGTGTTAGCTGTGATTTTGAGCACTCAGGGATCCCCCCTAGCCCCCTTAAAAAGGGGGGGGAATGCCTTAAAGTCCCCCTTTTTAAGGGGGATTTAGGGGGATCGTGTTTGTTGCTACTTGTGAAAGGACTTTTAAAACATCCTCTTAGAAAGAGAGTTAATTGACCAAGTTATGTTTAATCATAGCTTTAGTAAATATTTTCCATCTCGATTAAGTATAGCTATAATTATTCATAAAAACTATCGACCTCCATTTAAGGTTAATGCCTCCTCTCCTCTCTAGCACTGAGATTGATCTTCTTCGCTATTTTTTTGCTAAGAACCAGCATTCTTCGGGTTGGTTCTCAAACACTTCTCAAGTGCCTATCTGGACTCGGATGGCATATGTTGATGTATTAAAAGATATACATGAACTACCTATTCATGGCATTCAAGAAAAACTTGGAGAGGTGGGTTCCATTGGAAAGCTTATTCCAACACTTGCTGAATTAAGAGCTGCCAAAGTATTGGCAATCAGAGGTTTTGAAGTGGAACTCTTATCAGATAACGATCTAAGATTTCCAGGCAAAAAAACAAAACATCCCGGACCATCGCCAGATTTACTTGTGAATCGCCAAAAACTTACATTGTTGGTTGAAGTTTCGAGCATGTCTAGAGATGAAACCGAACTTTCAGTAAATGAGAAAATCCAACCCTTACTTGAGGAAAAAGATCTTGTTCTGTCCATAGAGTATTCAGAACATCTTTCTGAGTTAGCAGTAGATTATAACGATAGAACAGATAAGGAAAATTTGTTTGATAATTTCGTAGATCGATTAAAAGAAAAACTTGAATCCATTAATAAAAATCAGTTACCTCTTGATTTTGTTCTAGATGCTTCAAAGGTATCTGTTGATTTGACTGCTCCAAGTTGGGGAAGAATTTCCAATACTAGTACTTCTTGGACATATGTTCCTAAAGAACGGTATATACATCAAATTCAAAAAGTAGTGAAGAAAAAAGCTTCTAAACGTCAACCTAATTGGACAAATCAGTGTTTTTCATATCCTTTTTTAGTCTTTTTAGATTTAGGGCAAGCATCAGAGATTTACGATGCTGTATTTCCTGCCTTGTATGGATCTAGAACGTTGATAGACTGGTTGGAGCCTGAAGAGCTTGGTCCGCAACGAGTACGCTATCCAAAATTTGTCATGGACAAGCTTCAAGGTGATCAACAAGAGTTACTTTGCAAGCTTGGATTTGACTCTCGGAGATATGTGCATATCAATGAACCTGGCTCCTTTGTAGTTGATGAAAATGTAAGGAGAAATGTTACCGGAGTTCTAACGATATTCAATAACAAAACAGAATGTTTCCCTAATCCATTTTGTGACGAAATAATTCAGCTATCTAATCTTGCTGAAGTTCTTGATATACCACTTACATCTTCAGTAATTGATAATTCTTCTTTGTAGTTAGCTGATAGATCTGCATCTGCTTGAAGACAACCAATAAACCCAGATTCTATAAAAATTTCCAGCGCCGTTTTACGAGGAGCTTCTAGTTGGTGATTAGGAGGAGCTTCTAGCTGGTGATAGTAAGCATCGATCGCGGCTTCAATCACAGCTTTAATCTCTTTCTGCTCCGTTTTTTGTTGAACCTGCTTGAGTTTCGATTCGTATTCAGCGTCCACTCGATATTGATTTGCATACATGCCTCAGAAGCCTCTAGCGCTCTCTCACCACTCAGTTACATGAAGGGCGTTTGAAAGGTGTTAGCTGTGATGTTGAGCACTCAGAGATCCCCCCTAAGCCCCCTTAAAAAGGGGAAACGGACTCAAAGTCCCCCTTTTTTCTGACGCAGCGGTGCGTCAGCACGGGGATTTAGGGGGATCGTATGATTTGCTACTCACAATAGAACTTTTAAAACATCCTCTTATGACGCTGGCAAGGTGAAATTACCTGGCTCTAGTATATCTGAGTGCTAGAATTTCCGTAAGGAACGTATGAGTCAGATCTCTGAAATGGATGATGATTTACGCCCCGAATATGACTTTGCTCAACTCCCGGTTGTAGCCCGTGGTCAGGGACGCAAACGAGCTAGCCTAACTGTCCAGCTAGACCCGGATGTAGCAGCAGTTTTTCCGGACTCTGGAGCGGTGAATGAAGGGTTGCGCTTGTTGATTCGGTTGATTCAACAGACACCATCATTGCCAAATGCACAATCTATCACTGCATCAAAAGAGGCGTGATCGTTGCCCCGGAAAATTTGGGATGCTTTTACTGCGCTGAGATAATGAAAATGAGTGCACGATCTACTGAATTGAGTCGGTAAACAGAGCAAATGAGTGGGCAAACAGCCTTTTTGCCTGCGGAAAACACTCAATTGAGTGCGCGATTTACTGAAATGAGAAGATGAATAAACCAAATGAGTGGGCAAATAGCCTTTTTGCCTGCGGAAAACACCAGAATGAGTAGACGATCGCAGTCAATGAGTTGGCAAACAGAGCAAAGGAGAACTGCGATCGGCAAAATGAGTACACAAATGACTGATTGCGTCAGACGGTTGAAATGATAACAAGCTGCGCGATCGTACATAGCGATCGCGCAGCTTGTTGAAAAGCCTTTGAATGCTGAGTTTAGTGGACTGAATCCAAGTTGTGGTCAAGGATACCTGCATTTAATGTATCGAACATTTCCGTATATGGGTTTGATACGGTCCCAATACAGGCATATCACGCGCAAAAATTCTAGGTAATGTCCGCTATAGAGTAAATACCCCGCCAAAATTCTAGGTAATGTCTCAATTCAGACATTACCTAGAAAAAATCTGTATAGTAAATTGTTATCTTGACTCTACACATAAGAGATAGCGCTCAATTCTAGAAATAATCGAACTTACCCAAAGCATTAGAAAAAACGACCTGTGATGGGTCACTTTTGTAAAAACCATTAAACCTAAACGAGGCGTTCGGAACAGTAGCCGATTTGTTCAAGCCTAGCTGTGCTGACCAATGCTAGGCTTGCTCAACGGCATAAAGATAGTCTGAACTCTAAATTGGACAGTTCCTCAGTAAGGAGTCAGTACTGAAATTAACGGCAGCGGAAGAGGATTAGGGGCAATGCCAAAACTCAATGTCAAACAGAAAAATTGGTTACTCTCAGGGCATGTTGCCTCTGGTGCTTTGTGGCTTGGAGTCGCGCTCGCAATGGTGCTGATGGCAATTGCAAACCAAGGCACAACGAATGGAGACGAACTTTATGCCGTGAACGCAATGGTGAAATTGCTCGATGATTTTGTTGTCATTCCAATGGCGATTGCTTCTGCCCTGACTGGAACCTTGCTGTGCTGGCTAACGATTTGGGGATTTTTTAAGTTCTACTGGGTTATCACTAAATGGATTGTGACAACGGCATTAATCATCTTTGGAACATTCTGGTTAGGACCTTGGACAAATTCCATGACGGCGATTTCAGTGGGTGAACGGGCAAAGGCTCTAGCTAATCCCTTGTTCATGTTCGATTTGCATGGAGTGGTTTTGGGAGGGGGAATTCAAGTCCTTTGTTTGTTGACTATTATTGCTATCTCAATCATCAAACCTTGGGGCAGACGGGATTTGCATAAAGAAGATCCAGGCAGCAAGGTCAAGGCTGTTTCAGAACTATAGAACAACGTGGAGAACTAAGCATGATTACCCTCATTAATGCTTTTGAAATCACTCAAGTTGGCAAAGAAGGTGAGTTCATTCAGTTGTGGAATGAGACTGCTGATCTGATGAAAAAGGAACCCGGTTTTATTGACACGAAATTGCATCGCAGTCTTGACCCAAAGGCACGATTTCAATTTGTCAATATTGCTCATTGGGAAAGTCCAGAAATTTGGCAGCAAGCGATCGCTGCAAATCCAGGACTCAAAGATTGGTGGCAAAAAATTGCAGTCATTGCTGAAGCTAATCCAGCACTTTACAACGTAGAGGTGCAGTACTAAAAGCTCACAATGTTCTTTTGCAGTGAACAAGAGGTATGGCAAGCAAACTATATTCTTGACATACCGATCGTTCGTCTGTGAGCGACATCAAGATAACAAGTCGTTGCAGCGGTGGAATAAAAGTTATCGTAAGGAGCCATAGAATATTGCTGCCGCTGAACCTGGTCGTTATGCTGCAAGTCCTCGGTTGGGACAATAGTTTAGAACTTCTTACAGGGCATTTAAAATCAGAATTGCTGGGCATGAGTGGCTGTAACGACGATTTGTAGCTACAATCAATTACTGTACTTGTCGTTTAGTCATGGAATACGAATGGGATGAAGCAAAACGTGTTGCCAATCTTCGTAAACACGGAATCGACTTTACCGACGTTCCAGCTATATTTAATGGCGATATTGTGACGGTCGAGGACGATCGTTACAGTTATGGAGAGCAGCGTTTTGTTACGTTCGGTTTGTTGCAAGAGCGAGTCATTGCTGTTGTCCATGCGGAGCGTAAAGATAGTACCCGTATTATTTCTGCAAGAAAAGCGACGAAATATGAACAACGAACCTACTTCGAGCAACTCTCAAACTGATTGGCAACGATTAGATGCCATGAGTGATGAAGAGATTGATTTATCAGATTGCCCAGAGATTACACCAGAGATGTTTGCTAAGGCAGTCGTGCGGCAGGGTTTACCTGTTACAAAAGCCAAGGCTCAAGTTACGCTCCGTATTGATAGCGATGTACTAGAGTGGTTTAAGTCTCAAGGACGGGGTTATCAAACACAGATTAATCAACTGCTACGAGCTTATATGGAAGCGCATCAACAGTAGACTGAGTTGGTGTTGCGCTTGAAGGTGACGATTGCGGCGGCGTACACCATTCAAATGTAGCGGACGGTTGAAAGGTTTTGGTGCTGAGTGCGATCGTCCCTCTCGCGTAGGATCGTTAGCGTCAGCGTAACGCATCGATTCAGCCAATCAACACCTCACACATCCCAGAAGTTTAACTATGTTTCAGCGTGATACGTGCTTTGCACAGGCTACACCAACGCCCCTCGCAGTAGGTTGGGTTGAGTTCGCGTAGCTTGCTTCCCGCAGGGTAACCCAACATCCAAAAGGATTTGCAACTATCGGTGCACAGACGATCGAATTGCTCAATGCCTGAATAAAACGAAAGCGATTGGGAAGCGGTTAATAGAACCTGTTGTTGAAAGTAAATTGACTGGGAACCGTCATCAGAAATTGATTTAAACGTGTAAACTAAGTCTGGCAAATCACGAGTCACGGCTTGGAGGATTGGGGTTGACAGCGGCAGCAAAATACAAAGCAATGATTCAATCCCTGCAATGGAAAGATTTGCGATCGCTGTGGGAGAGCATTGAGAACCGTAACACTCCGGGATGGGATTCAGGAAAAGCTTTCGAATACTTGGTTTTACGAGCTTTTCAGCTTGATGGAGCAGAGGTCAAATATTCGTACAGCGTGAGATTATTTGGGGAAGAGGTTGAACAAGTTGATGGTGTAGTTTACTATTCAGGGCTGTCTTGTTTAGTAGAGAGCAAAGACTTTGCCGATAAGGTCAATGTTGACATCGCACCAATCGCTAAACTGCGTAATCAACTTTTGCGTCGTCCTGCGAGTACGCTTGGTTTAGTCTTTAGTCGGACAGGATTTACTGATCCAGCCCGCCATCTCTCCTATTTTTCATTACCTCAAACAATTCTGCTTTGGAGTGGAGAAGAGATAAAATATGCTTTAGAGCAAGAAGCGATCTGTGAACTGCTCCTTCTTAAATATCGCGTGTGCGTAGAAGATGGGCTACCTGACTATGATGTTAGAGAGAGGGATATTCCATGACAGCTTACATTGTATGTGAGGGTGAGCGTGACGCACAATTGTTGAAGCGTCTTCTTCCAGAAGAATTCGTTAGCAACGTTGAGGTGGTTGCTGCGGGTGGACTTTCTGCTGTCAAGTCGCTAGCTCGTTCTTTGATTGTTCGCCGACAGGCTCCTGTTGCGATCGTGGCGGATGCTGATGCAACTATCCTGGAGCAGGTTGAACAACGACTTAAAGATACTGAAGAAATTGTTGAAAATATTGCTGCGAATACACCTGTTAAAGTAATACTGGCTGTTCCTACTCTCGAAATCATTTTTTTTCAAGATATTTCCTTGCTTTCGCGTCTACTGGGTTATGCGCCTTCTCAAGATATGCTGAGTTCGGCAGTATACCAGCCTTGGCAAGCCTTAAAGCAATTGATTTCTCAGTCGAAGAATTTTCAGAGTCAGTCTCAATTGGTCGAGCAACTCACAAATGAAGATCTTGAAATTCTCCGTAAAGCTCCAGTTATTCAAGAGGTGATTCAGTTTCTTCAATCTGTGCGAGAAACTGCAGGTGCCTTGTAATTTAAGCATGACAACCTCCCACGAATTTACGGACCTTCAATCCACAGAAGTCTGGGAGCAGCCAATATTGTCCTGCCAATAGAACAAATCCAAGAATTTTGCCAGCGCGATACGTGCTTTGCACAGGCTACACCAACGCCCCTCGCCATAGATTGGATTGAGTCCGCGTAGCTTGTTTCCCGCAGAGCAACCCAACCTCCCAAAGGGTTTGCAACGATCGTATCACTCGCTCAATGCCTGAGTAAGACGAGTTCATAACATGCAAGTTGCCTGGACGATCGCTCTCAATCCCATTAAGTGTTTTGCGATCGTTTTGAGCCATTGTAGTTGGAAGCTGCGATGAGTCCCCAAAGTGATTTCAGGCTTTACGATCGGGTTTGCAATCGACAAACCCAATGGCATGAGGATCAAGGTAACCTGCGATCGCCATTTCAATCACCGCTTCAACAGGATAATCAATTTCAGCCGCACGAGCGACGATAGCATTTTTGATCCGTTCTGGTAACTGTTCCAAAATAACTTGTCCAGCGATTGGTGAGAGTTGCTCGTATTCCTTCGTTTACTCCATCGGGATTTGAGCATTGTAGGGCGTTTCCGTCTCAATTTGCCCAAGTCACATGGGGATTGAGACAGTGAGTTTCCTGCGTCAACTTACTCTATGGCGAGAGGCGATAGCGCTTCAAGAGGATTGGCTCTGAGCATTAAACACATCCAACAATCGGTAAGCAAACTTTGGGTTTTACCTTTTCAATAACGCGATCGACTGCCTGTTCTGGGGTCGGAATATTTAAGCCTGGGAACAGGTGATTGACAATGCCGATATAGCCATTGATCTCTGCGGTGGCACGAGCGAATTCAGAGAAGCCAGAGAAGCCAACATCAAAAATGCAACCTTCCATCAAATCTGGGGTGACTTTTGCTTCTGTACAAGCATTTTGTGCCTTTTGGATCTGGTCGGCAGACAACATATTGAGGGTCAAGTATTTGTCTGGAAAACCGGGATTGGTGTAACTTTGGGTGGTTTTACCGGGGGGATAATCAAATAAGGATTCTTCTGGCTTGACCCGCCAGCTATTGGCAAATTGCTTGTAAAGTTGGTCGAAATAAACTTGCTCGGCGCGATCGAGCACGCCTGGTGCTCTCAATCCCACCAGATTAAGTACCTGCTTCACATCCCCATAGGTGGATCGAACTTCCAAGACATTCTTGCCACCTCGACTCTGTAAGTCATCCTTTGGATTGCCATTGACGTTGCCAAGTAAGCCGCTATATTTGCCTGCACGGTTATCGACAACGGGTGAAGTGTTGAGAAAGGAACCGGAGGGGCTAACCAGAACTTTCTCACCTGTGGGAGCACTGACGACATAGGTACCTCCTTGCGTCAATATCTCACCGCCACCCTGGAGAGCTAGTTTGTTGCCCTTAATAGTGGTAGGTTTGCCGTTTACTCGGAGGGGAGTGCTGGTATCGGCATCAGGCAGACCTTGAGCATAGAATGCAACTCTATCACTCCCCACTTTTATGGCGATCGCACTATTGATAGCAAGAGAGCCAGAGCTGTTCCACGGAGTTTGCCGCGCTTGTACTTCAAAGTCACTATGACTCGATTTGACCAGCGTAAATTCGCCTAGGGTTTGTAAGTCATATTTAAAGCCATCGAATGTAGTCAGGTGTGGATCGTTACTGCTGTGTCCTGGGATTGAGCATTGGTTTTTATCTTGCTCGTTGTCTGACTTACTTTGATTAATTGGCTGGTTACATGGGGCATCTTTCAGCGCTGGTTCTCGAAGACCCATAAGAACTCTTACTGCATGTACATTCGAGATGACCTGGGGATCATACAGAATCTGGTCGATGTAGTTCCTGGTCGCTATGATAGCAAGCTCCCTAGCCTGATTGAAGCCAGTTCGTTCTGGATCATCTTTATTCAAGCCTCCAGGACAACCAAAAAGCCCTAATCCATGCCGTACTTTTCCTTTAGGAGCAATGCATGAGTCGTTCGGACCTGTCCCGATCCAATATCCTGACGTCAGTTTATTTAAGCCAGGACGTAGATTACGAGTATCGTAAATGTGAATGGCATCCAGAGACTCACCCACCCATTTACTTTCAGCAGTCTGCCATTGATTCCATTTCTCCCATTTAGGGTCTTTAGGATTACTTAGGCTAGGTTCCTCAGGGGCTTGTCTAGAATCCCTAGGACTAGCATTTGTGCATGCATCTACATTACATCTTGGCGGCAGACTACAATTTGTATCAGACAAATTAACAACACCTGCAAGAAAATCAGTGTTGAAAGTGCTCAAAGTAGAAAAGTCGCTTTGACTGAAATAAGTAGGATAAAAATTAACAGGAATGCTTTTAGGCTTGTAGCAAAGAAGACTTCGACCGAGATGTTGATTAATGTCTCTATTTCCCATCTCAAACCAATTAGAATGAGAATAAAAATCCTGTAAGGTATGCAATGCTGCGCCTAGAATTATTCTCGATTCTTGACCTATATTTGCCTCTTTATTCGCATCTTTAACCTTTTTAATCTTTTCAATAATTAGCTTTTTAAAGGCAACAAGACGATAGGAACAGTGACCCAACAATTCATTGTCACAATGAGCCCACGGCTTATCAAATTCGGTTGAAGTAAAAATTCCATCGTGATTACCGCCCAACTTGGCTCCTAGGTCAGTACTTATATTCTCGTTATTAATTTCCGTAATTGCGCTTTCAGTAAAGGTGAGGCTACTCTCATCTTTATTACTTTGTATACAACTAGCTAGACTCTTTGCGTTTACACAAATTGGGCTTTCTATTGGATTTTTTATGTCCTTATCTGCATTAATAGCCCAATTAAATTTCATGTTAGTACCTCTTATAGCACTTCCATCAACATCGTTATGGACTTCTGGTGATTTAAAGGCTAGAAATACATTGTCTTTGATATTACTTGAACCTTGCTGCTGATTGAACGAGTTATCATAAACATAAGCATCTCGTGTTTTTTCAAAATTAGAGATACCTGTTGCTATGACAGGATCAGATTCTAATCCTAGATTTTGAGTGCAGAAAGCAGAATTGAAGCTGAAAATTGTACAGGATGCAGCCAAAAGTAGACGATTTAGAAATGAACCCGAAACGAAAACAGTAGCAACTGTTGCAATAATAAAACTAAGAATACCTAGCAACCAAAATCTAATTTCGCGCGTAAATTTGTTCACTTTATGAATGCTACTGAGAAGAATCGCGATCGCCTTTCGCCAAAAAGCTGCACTGACAATGAAGAGAAACGTCGCGAGGGCAAGGGCGATTGAACGGAGCGATCGCATGATGGGCACCTGATGGAGGGCGAAATGAGCTGGATAATCTCTCCTCAGAAACTACGCTGTTACCTATACTTTGTCAAGGAATTTTTTATGTCCTTCGTCCAGGCGGAATTTGCGGATGGGTTGGTGAGTACTGCTCTGACGCGAACCTCGGACGTTTCAACAACAAGTAAGCCCTGAGCAATAGCAGCACTGCAACCTCCGAGTTTTTGGCTACTTGCCAACATGGCACAAGACATTGCTAATGTGAGCCGCTGCATTCCGAATGCGACCTGATGCATTACGAATGCGAGCCGATACATTACGAATGTGACCCGATACATTACGAATGTGACCCGATGCATTGCCAATGCAACTCGATACATTGCCAATGCAACTCCAAACAGTCGCATTCCGACCAAAAATTTTGCCATCGCCGTTAATCTACCGATCGCCCAGGGCACACTCAAAAAGTCAAACTTATTTAGGAGTGCATCATGCCCTCTCAAGACACCAGTCGCCGTCTCAGTCCACAAACCCTCAGTCAAGACACCGACTCTCTCAATGGGTTTAACACTATCATTGGCTACAGCACCCAGCGTCCCGAAGCCTTGCCTGAGCACTTGCAGCAAACCTATCAAACCATGCTGGCACAACAGAAAGTTGAAACCGAAAAACTCGCTATGTTTCGTGCTGCTTCCGATGCTGCCCGTCTGGCAGAATGGGAGTTTCACAATGCGGTTCTGGCAATGAAAGAAGTGGTGCGGGGACAGTTCGGCGCAGACAGTAACGAAGCCCAAGCGATCGGTCTCAAGAAGAAATCCGATCGTAAACGCCCCACTCGCAAAAGAATCGCGATCGCCAGTTAGGGATCGCCACGCCTGCATGGATTGACGATCGCTCTGCTCAGAATAGGTGGAGGGAGCGATCGCAGTTTATCTAACCCAGCGATCGCGTTGCTCAGCCACCTGACAGACATCATCGTATCATGATCAAGCAGCCCCGTGATTGACACAGGTTGCACTGAATTCATAGTTTAAGCAGTCAATTGCCGAGAATGACGAACGAAGGTGTCAAACTAGAAATGAGGATTCGAGGAGATTTCGGGAGGCTTGGCTGATGACCCTCTCCACTGAGAAAACGATCTGGACAGATGAGGCATTGATGGCGCTGTCCGAAGATGGGCATCGCTATGAGCTAGTGAATGGGGAGCTAGTTGATATGGGCAACTCCGGGATGGAGCATGGTGGCATTGGCTCATTTCTGGGAGGTCTTTTGGCGATATACGTCCGGCAGCACAAATTGGGAATTGTTTGCGATTCCAGTACAGCCTTTACCTTAAAGAATGGAAATAAGCGTTCACACAGTGATTGCACCGCAATTTCGCCCGACGTGTCTTTTGTGGCAAAAGAACGGCTTAAGGGCTTAAAGCGTCCGCCCCGTGGTTTCTTTCAGGGTTCGCCTGACCTGGCAGTTGAAATTCTGTCTCCCAATAACACCGTGGAGGAAATCCACGACAAGATTGTCGAATATTTTGAGAATGACACGCGTCTGGTTTGGGTCATTCATCCCGATGAGAAGTATGTGTTGGTTTATCATGCGCCCGAACCCGATCGCTTGCTGCGCCCGCAAGACTCGTTAGCAGGGGACGCGATCGTTCCGGGTTTTTCGATGGCAGTGGCTGACCTGTTTGAAGAGTGGGATTTTTAGATACAACTTACGCATTTAGCATGATGAGTGCGATTGTCCCTAACTCTAGGTTGAGATGAGTCTGCATAGCTGGCTCCCCGCAGGGCAACCCACCCTCAAAAAGGGGTTGCAATGAGTAGGAAAACAAAGCCAATGAGAACTGCGATCGGTAAAATGAGTCCGCAAATGATTGATTGAGTCAGATGATTGAAACGATAACAAACAGTGAGATTGCATACCAACGATCTTGCTGTTTGCTTTAAAGCCTTTGAATGCTGGATTTGGCGGACTGAATCCAAGTTGTGGTTAAGGATGCCTGTATTCAATGTATCGACCAATACGGTTGTATCAAAAAAGCATTCAAAAATCTCCGTATATGTTCGATAGTTTCCCAATACAGGGAAATCACACGCACAAATCCCTGATAATGCCCGCCACAGGGCAAATACCACATCGAGATTCTTAATAATATCCCAATTCAGACATTACCCAGAAAAAATTCTGCACAATGAACATTGTTAGCCCTCTGAATTATGTGCAAGGGGGAGTTGAAAGATTCCTAGTAGGGCATATCATCTCAGCGAATGATATGCGGTGATTAAGCCTAGATAGTTTAAGTTTTGTTTAAAAAATTACAATGTCATCCTTGAAAAAGATAGTCTAATTTTTAGAAAAAATATTTTAGACAGAATCAATGAGAAGCAGGATTTTTAGCTATCTATTCTGTTGTTGTACGCCTGCAAATATGTAAATTTTAAGGAGAAACGATAATGAAAACCAATCAATCAGAGCCTTTTATCGTAGCTCAGTCTAGTTCAACCGCTCCTGTATCATCCCCACAGCAAACTGCCACAATTTTCACATTATGGACAGTCGCATTGACTGCGATGGTCACTGTAGTATTCACTTTGTTTTTGGTTAAATTCTTACCTAAAAATGTCTGGTTCATAAAAGCGAAAGATCGGCTCATGAAAGCTTTTGGTGAATTGCATTCAGTAGAACCAGGCCAAGAATTTGCTACTGACGTAGAAGTTTCTAATATTCGCACTCTGGATAATCTGAGAGCTACTGTGCAAGCAACTATCTATGTTTGTATTGAAGATGTACAAAAAGCTAAAAAATTTTTATATGCAGGAGATCGTGTTTCAGCAGCAGCAGTTGATAAAGCAGTAAAAAAGCGTGCAGAGTCTACGATTCGGGGATTGACCAGTAAAGTAATTACACTAGATGAACTTCATAAAAGCCGAGGAAATATTATTCCTCAAGCTGGCCGATCTCAGCGAGATGATGAAAGAAATTTATCAGAGGAGTTTGTGGCAGTCAATATTAGCGAGCAAGCTAAAGAGCTGCTACAAAAAGATTTGTCGCATCTAGGCTTGGAGATTACAAGTCTTGTTATTGGTGAAATTGATGAAATTCCTAGCTATACAGCTACTAACTACTTTGATGCTCAAGCGCTTCAGCACCGAACAAATGTCATACAAAATGCAATTCTCGCAACCCGTCAGAAAGAATTAGATACGGAAAAGCAAATACACGAGTGGGAGTTAGATGCAGAAAAACAAATGCAGGAATATAAGTTAGGTATTGGTCATGATATACGAAAAAAAGAATGGGAGGTAAGTAGTTCTCTAGAAGAAATAGAGGTCAACCGCCAACTAGAACATCTTGGCAGACTAAAAATTCTTGAAGGGTTTGAAAAAGGGAAGATTGATCATGAGCTAAATATTGAACTACACAAAAATAAGAAAGAGAGAGAATTGCAAAAGGAAATTGAAACTTCCAAATTAAGTACTAGAGAACTTATTGAAACCACCGAGCTAGAGATTAAAGAAAAGATAGAGTCTTTGAGAAGTGAAGTCCATAAAGTAATAGAAAACAAAGAAGTTGAAGTTGCAATCTCGATTATTCAAGCAGAACAAAAAAGGCTAGGATACGAAATTGTTCGTGCCAAAACAGCAGAAGACCTCACTACAGAAATTGAACAAGCTAAATCGAAACGCGAAAAGCTAAAAGCAGAAATAGCCGCTGCTTCGGTCGAGAACGAAGCCCAAATCATCGAACGCTTAGCCAAGGCAGATAGCATTCGTCATAATCTGATACCGGCGACAGATGCCGATCGCACGGTGCATTTGATCCGAGAAATACTCCCTGAACTACCCAAATTTGTTGAAATTGCCCAAGCATTAGCTCCCCAAGCTGGGATTTTGGGAGACTCCAACATCTATACTTTTCAAAATGACAAGGGAGAAGATATTAGCAAACTGATGCTTTCTACGAGCAGTCTGTTGCTTATTCAATCCTTACTTGATGGGAAGCTAGGATCTTTACTACTTGATCTACTTCGCTCTTTGAAAAGCGATAGCAAGAGCAAAGAAGATGATCGTTCTGAAGTGAAAATTCCTTGATACAAGAACTTTATCAATAGTTCTTAAAAGACTGAAGTGAACTATATAGCAATCGCAATGTATATTTTGAGGTAAAAATGGCACTATTGGACGATCTGGTAAAAATTGGTGTTCCACTACTAGCGTCGGTTCTAGGTGGACCTCCCAGATTCGCCGCTGGGGCGATAGGCTTGGTCACCAGAATATTGGGCCTTGCGAATAATTCGTCGCTGAAGGACATCGCCAAGGAAATCCAGACAAATCCGGATGCAGCCTTAAAACTCAGGGAGTTGGAGGTCAATTATCAGCAATACCTCGCCAGCGTCAGGCTGCAGATGGATCAAGCCGAGTATGCCGACAGAGCCAGTGCTCGATCCCGTGAGGTGGAAATTACTAAGGCGACGGGCAGAAGGGATTGGTACGTCTCTGTCCTTGGTACGTCCGTCGTTCTAGCTTTCGCAGTGGTACTTGGCATAATGATAATTAACCCTACGCCTAAACAAAAAAGAGATCCCTACACCGATAGCCTCATGAACATATTGATTGGTGCTTTGACCGCAGGGTTTAGTACTGTACTCGGCTATTATTTTGGTTCGTCAGCCGGTAGCCGCAATAAAGACGACACTATCGCTAATCTTTCTGCTGATGTGACTGAATCTCCAAACATTCCAACTCCACTGCTGCCAATCGTGCCGCCACCGCTCCCCGCAGGTTCAGTCTCCCGCAGCAGTTTGAGGGATGAATGATGGATAGCAACTTTGATATGGATTTGGCCATTGAGCAAGGCTGCGACGAGGCACAAAAGTTTATTGACCAACTGCGTAAGAACAAACAGAAAGACATGAGCGATGTGCGTTTGCTTGATGCCTTTCTGCGTCAGATTCCCATTCCTGCAAAACCAGATCGACCAAAAGGGGCACTGCCTCTTAAGGGCTTGGGTCTGGGGGTTGTTCAACCAACTTTACGCTCTCCAAATAGCCCGAGTTCTAATTCCTCCACCGTAGCCCCATCAATAGTCTCACCTCCTGCGGTGAAGAATGGTTCAGCGCGGGATGCCATTGGCCAAGTGCCAATAGTTTCTGATATTCCATCAACCAATAAAGGAATCCTCAAACCAGGAGCCATTAGTCCTGATCAAACTCCGGCCAAGACGCGCCAACATATTACTCTCCAACTCAATGATGGGATTTTTGATACTTCCACAGAAGTCATTAAAGAAGTCAAGCTCCTACAACAATGTCTAAAGGACTGGGGAATGTTAGGGGCGAACGACATTGATGGAGAGTTCGGCCCTCGTACAAATGATGCCGTGAAGCGGTTTCAGCAAAAAAAATCTTTAGAAGTTGATGGCGTAGTGGGTCTAAATACCTGGGCAGCACTTCTAAAAGTATCCTCTTCAGAAGTGGAGATTATCCCTCGTATCGGTAGCAGCAGCAACGACAATCTCAACCTGGCAAAAATCCCAAGTGAATGGAAACCAGCAGCAGCCAAGTATGTACCTACACTAGTCAAGGCCTTTAAAGCACAGGGCATTCATAATCCCTACGTTTTTGCATATGCTTGTGCAACTATTTGTCATGAATCTAGCTGGAATCCTAAAGCGGTAAACACGACTGACGCTGCTGCAAGATCTGGCTATCCAGGTGCAGGCTTAGCCCAAATTACTTGGAAAGATAATTACGAAATGGCAACTCGTAAAACAGGAATTGATTTTGTTAATCATCCTGAATATATGTTTGATCCTGAAAAATCACTACGCGCCAAAGCTGCTTTTTATCAAGAAAATAGGATGATCCCCTACATTGAAAGAGGTGACTATGAATCGGCAGCGGGAATCTATAATGCTGGCAGCCCTGGTTCCCGCAGTTCCTATACTCGTAAGGTTGCCCATGATACGCCATTATGGTTTCCTGTTTTTTTGGGAGAGAACCATCACTCAGGTTCATCCATCATCAGCTCTGGCTCAGGAAGTACAACTTTACCGAGCAATGTCCCTAGAGAAGGTATTCGTCAGAGGGTACTAGACATTGCTGTGAGAGAGGCTTCTAAGGGAAGGAGTCATGCACCTGGAAATGAAATTGATGTTCTTGTTCTTGATCCATTACGTCCTATTATGGTTGAGCTAAATCATCTAGGAGCGAGTCAAAAGGATGTTTTCTATAATTGGTGTGCAGCTTGGGTAACCTATATTTGTCGCTCCGCAGGCATAAAAATCCCTGATCGTTATAAGAACTTCTGGGCAAGTGTTGCTTTGGTTGACTCTTGGAGAGATATGGGAAAGCGTACAGGTGCTTGGTTTCAAAAAGGTACAAGGTCACCAAAGCCAGGAGATATCGTTTGCTTTAATTGGGATGGGGATACTGACTTGGATCATATAGGAATAATAAGAGGCTTGGAACCAGGCGCAGTATTGACATGCGAAGGAAATAAGAACAATATCGAGGGATTATTTACCCGCAATTTAAGTGTTGTTGATGGTTTCCTAGATATCGAAATTCTTGCAAGGGAACTCACCTAAACAAGCAGCAGTGAGATCGTCTCTCTCTTGTAGCGATTGTCTTGAAAGTCAAGCAGGATTAAGAAGAAAGTTAAGCCTCTAAACAGGTATGACAATCTGACGGCTCTAGCTGTCCGTTGAGTTAGCAGATTGAATCGTTAGAATGCTGATTAAACCGGAGTTTGCCAAAGTTTGCTGTCGCGGATCATGGCATTGAGAATGACCAGTAACTTTCGCATACAAGCCACCAGGGCAACCAGTGCGATCGTCCCTCTCGCGTAAGATGTTAGCGTAACGCATCGATTCAGCCAATCAACACCTCACACATCCCAAAAGTCCAACTGTGTTTCAGCGCGATACGTGCTTTGCACAGGCTACGCCAACGTCCCTCGCAGTCGGTTAAGTTGAGTCCGCGTAGCTTGCTTCCCGCAGGGTAACCCAACATCCAAAAGGGTTTTGCAACGATTCAGTACGATCGCTCAATACTTGAATAAAACGAACTCATAGAATGGAAGTTATCTGAACGATCGCTCTCTCAATCCCATTAAAGTGTCTTGCGATCGTTTTGAGCCATTGTAGTTGGAAGCTGCGATGAGTCCCCAAAGTGATTTCAGGCTTTACGATCGGGTTTGCAATCGACAAACCCAATGGCATGAAGATCAAGGTAACCTGCGATCGCCATTTCAATCACCGCTTCAACAGGATAATCAATTTCAGCCGCACGAGTGACAATAGCATTTTTGATCGGGCACGATCGCCCCTCCCATCCTGCCAGAACAGCGGATCGAAGCATCTACTTGCGTTACCACAGTATAAGGAGGGAACAACCATGTCTTTGCAACCTCCAGAGCAACCGATCGTTGATCTTCGCGTTCACGAAGTGTCTCCAGAGGAGAATCGCCCTTCTCCTGAAGTGTTGCGAGTGCTGGCAATTGAACTTTGTGATGACGTTGTTTCAGTGGGGCTATGCTCGACCGGATGAATGGTCTAGACAGCTTCCGACTGTGAACCCTGACGAGGTGATGCGGATACTGACCAAACGGATCACCCTGGCTGAATAAGAGTTAAAGCTACATTTCGATAAATCTGAACCCGGTAGAATCTGCCGGGTTTTCCTATCGCAGGATGAAGATTCTCTTTTTTCCAAAATTTGTCATAGGTTTGAAAATACTCTAGCCATTTGCTGGCTTGGAAATACCTTCGGCTTTAAGTCGTTCTTCGATCGCCACTCCTTTGCCGATATGCTTGTCTAGAAAACTGGACAGTTCTCGAATGGCGTTTAGGGCTGCTTGAATTCGCTCTCGCTTCTCGCCCCTACCTGTTTCGATGTAGAAGGTGAACAGGCGATCGAACCAGATTCGTTTTTCTGGCTGTTTCAACAGTTCGCAGAATTCCCGATAGGTCATCAAGCGATTGCGATCGGGAAGATATAGATCATTGCCAATGCTGGGTTGGGTAACGTAGAAAATGCCAAAGTCTTGAAGAAAGGCATGACTAACGCGGAACAGCAATGTCATCAGTTCTGTGTCGCTTTCTCTGGAGAGGCGCAGATAGGGGATGTTGTCTCTGACTTGTTTGATGGCAAAGAAGAGACAAGCGGTGATGTAGCAGGTTGAGATCAGGTAGCAACCTCTGCCGTTAAACCACTCTGCCTCTTGGTTTGAGATGTCTTTGGGGTGTTCAATAAACAAAAGGGATGGAGCGGTTCCCTGGTTGGTGACGGTGGTTGAGATTTCACTGAGACGAACGTAGGCTTCTTCTAACCAGAGTCGAAGCGGGTTGAGATAGGTGAGGTTGATTTTGTTGCGATTGGCTTCTGCTTCCTCTCGCTGTTTGGCATAGCGGGCGACTCGTGATTTGAGGTAGTCCTGGAGAGAAGGGAGGATGAAAGCCGTGTAGATAGCGGCTAAGACGGTGAGAATAATGGTTGTGATTCCTGTCAGCATCAGCGATTTCTCTTCTGGTTTCTCTTAAAACTCACCCCGAAAGGCACGATGCAGAACGGTTTGAAACAAATGCTCTACCTGTCGATCGACTTCCTGTTACGGGATCTAACGCTGTCCAAACCGTTGGCACTATGAGCAAATTTTAAGTGTTTGTTAGTGAGATAAAAAACGCTGGCGTTCGGCAATACGCTCAGGGGTATTGAGTTGAAGCAGAAAAGCAGTAGTTCTCCCTTCTGGAGAGATGCCGATGATTTGAGCATTCTGGATCTGAAAATGTTCTAACCATCTCTGCGATCGCGGGTTGAATAGAAAGCTAAACTGATTTGTCTCTGGGTCAAATGATCCAAGATCGGTGCCTTTGTGGCGGTTGCAACGCCAGCAGGCTAGAGCCAGGTTATCGGCTTCAGTTTTGCCATTGTGCTTTTCGGGGATGACGTGATCGACTTCGTGCGGGAAGAAGGATAGCTGGGTGGGAAGCAGGCAATATTCGCAGCGATCGCCTGCCCGTTCCTCGACCAAACGACCGAGTGGGGCAGGGATGTAGGTCATGCAGAGGCAGAAAGATAGGCAAGAGAACCTGATTTCAGCAGGATGATCAGATGCTCAATCCGCTCATATTCGTTGAGTTCGGCTTGTTCGGCGGTGGTGAGCATACCGGCATGGCTACGGCTGATCAAGGTTTGCAGGCGTTCTTGCATTTCAGCGGTAGGACGAAAGTTAACAATTTCCTCTGAAGTGGGGTTACTTGCCAGAAAGGTGAGGATGTAGTGATAAATGTGGGCAGGCAACGCGGGCTGTTGCAAACTGAGTTGTAACAGTTCTGGCAATCTGTCCCCCAATTGTTGCAGTTGTTCTGAGAGTTCGTCGGGTACAGTGATGGTGATTTGTGCCATTGCCCAGCCTCTTAACGCCGATCGCTCTCACTTTAACATTTTGTTTCTCTACAACTCACCCCGGAAAGCGCGATGCAAGACGGTTTGAAATAAATGCTCTGCCTGGCGATCTGCTTCTCGTTGCTGAATCCGCAGCCGTTCAAACCGTTGGACAATTTGAGCAAATTTTTCTTGGAGGGGAAGAGGTGGAAGTGGGACTTGTATATCAGCAATCTGTTGTCCATTGATGTTGAATTGAACTGCCGTTTGTCGAGATTGCTTCATAAATCTTGCTCGTCCACCAGGGGTTTTCATAAAGACCATGAAAAACTCAGGCAAGATGAGGGATTGGTTAAGTCTTAATCTCATTAGATGAGCATCAAAGACAACAGGTATTTCAGTTTTCTGCAAGATTGAAAGCTTGCCTAAATGAGCTTCACTACCTATGGCTCTTGCAAGTACAATATCACCTACTCTTAAAGAAAATCTCTTAAACTCATGCCCAGTTAGTGTAATACGTTTACATGAGTTGAGTTCGATATACCAATTGCCTACTTCTCCTACGCGAACACATAACTGTTCACCAATTTCTTGCGCTGGCGTAATTGTTCCAATGTGTGGCGTTAATTCAAGTAATTCACCCAATTCCTGAATATCCCATCCTTGCGGATTCTGCCAAGGATCGCCAAACATTTCTAGGAAGATAGATCGCAGGTAACCATCGCTCAACTGTTGGGTGTAGCGGCGGGTGCGGCGGAGGCGATCGCATTTCTGGGCGATCGATGCAATCCGCTTCTGTTCTGCGATCGGTGGTAAAGGAATTTTCAAACCTCGAATAATTTCTTGACTGATATTTGGTTGAGCACCACCTGTACCAGCATCTATAAGATTTTCTCGCTGTGAGAGGAGATAGAAATACAGGTAGCTTCTATCAACTTCTTCGTTAGGGAAGATGGCACAAACAGCTTGATTAGTGGCTGCATCAATTTTCAAAATACCGAGCTTACCGACTGTTGCTCCATACAAAGCAATGAGTAAAGTATCTTTCGGGAAGACTTTCGCACTAGATTTCTGAATTGCTTCTTCACTAATTGCTTCTTCTGTTCGGAAAATAAAGCAATCCTTCAACTCGCCAGATTTCACCCAAGGAATCTTTCCATCGTAATAATCTGCCCTACTTCTGGAAGGAGTCCCTCCGCTGGTAGTTTTGCATACTTCCTCTAATACAACTTGTTTCCAGTCTCTTGATACTTCCACATCTAAAAGTTCAACCATCCAAACACCTGTTTTACGGTTAGCGATAATGAAATGTCGTTGAGAATCGGGAGGGGGCGATCGCGCTACAGAACTCGCACAAAACCCATACCTGTTTGAATAAAATGCTCATCTTGAGTCAAAACTTGCTGAATATTCAACTCTCGCATCAGTGCCATCGAAGTTAAGTCAGTGAACGAAATCAGGGGTTTATCTTGAAATTGCTTTCTCAAACTCCAGGCAGTCTGAAAGCGTTCAGAGGTGATGCGATGGATTTCTACTTGCTCTAACTCTGCGGCTCTAAAGATCCCCTCCAAAAATTGCACCGCTTCCTGAAACACCTCTCGCCTAAACAACAACGTCATCACCTCATCCAAAATATAGTCACTGGTATGAATTGGGGTTTGAGTCGAACAAAGCATCTGATAAAGCGCTTTCACATCCTGATGATATTGGTCGCGCCGATGTCCCAATGCCAGCCAGCCCCAGGTATCAATCAAGATAGGTTCTGGTTTCGCCATGCGATCGCTCAATCTCCATACAGTTCCGCCTCGATAGCTTCAGCCGTCAACGGATCTCCCGACAATATTCCGGCTACAGATAACAAAGGTTCTTCAGGTTGTGATTTGGCATGATTTCTGGTCAACAGAAAATCAATAAAGTCCTCAACCTGCGTTACTTTGTCAGGGGGGAGTTTGAGAATTTTTTCGATGATTGTTTGATGTTGTGTGTTCGTTAACATGTCAGTCTCCTTACAAACTCAGCCAGCTAAACACTTGTTCAACCGTTAGCAATAGTGGAATGCTGCTAAGGGTAGGAATGGGGCGATCTCCACTCAACAATTGCACCTTCTGATCGCCAAAGACGATCAAAATGCTTTCTTCTGCTGGGTCTAGCAGCCAACCGAGTTCTGTACCGTGCTGAGAGCAGTGGAGCAAATTTCCCAAAACTTTGGTTTGGCTCTGATCGGGGGAAAGGATTTCGATCGCCCAATCAGGATGGAGATTGAAACGGTTAGCCACTTGACCAGAGGCTTCACGCGGAATGCCATTCCAACGCACGATCGCAATATCAGGAACGATCGATGCACCGCCAAACGTGCAGCGTAATTCAGGAAAGACACCCGCAAGCTTTGGCTCCTCAGCGATCGGAGCAATAGCGTTACATAGCTTTAATTGCAGTCGGCTATGTTTTCCTTGGGGCATTGGCTTCTGGCTCACTTGTCCATCAATAAACTCGGATGCGGGTTTTGTCTCTGGAAGCTGTAAAAACTCCTCCAGCGTCAGGCTTTTCACGGTTGCAACCATCGCCTATCCCTCCAGTAGTTTCTCTAATTCTGCCACTTCTGCCGCCATCACATGCTCTAGCTTCAGCAAGCGTTCCATCGTTACCTTGGGCGATTCGTAATACACCTCATCCTGCTCAACTTGGCGGTAGCGACTGGCAGACAGGTCATACTTGTTCGCCTTTACCTGCTCCTTCGTCACCCAAAACTGGCGATTGAGCTGGTTGATCTCCGCTTGCAACGGTGCCATCTGTTCATGGAGTGCCACCAGCTTTTGCTGGTCAGCTTCTGATGCTTGCTGCTTTTCCTCATCATCTTCAGGCGCGATCGCTGCCTCAAACATCAGGCAGTTAATCTCCTTTTGGAGTAACAACCGTTCTGCTTTCATCGGGGCAATCTGCTGCTTCAATGCCCCTAACCGGGTCGTCCGTTTTGCCGTGGACTCCGGATCAAATCGCTGCTGCCAGCACAGTAAAAGATCAGGAATGTCATTCTGCTCTGGGGTAGGCTGTCGCTTGTCATCCAGCGAAAAGCCATCGTGATCCATGTCGTAGAACCAGATGCGATCGGTCGTACCGCCACGGGTAAACAGTAGTACTGCCGTCGAAACCCCCGCATAGGGCTTGAACACTCCACTGGGCATCGACACCACCCCATCCAAACGGTTTTCGTCAATGATTTTCTTGCGGATGTCCTGGTGTGCCTTACTGGAGCCAAACAGCACCCCATCCGGCACAATCACCGCACAGCGTCCGCCCATATCCAGCACCCGCAGGATTAGGTGCAGAAACAGCAGTTCCGTCTTCTTGACCTTCGTGGGCAGAGACGGGTTGATGTCTGACTCATCCATCTTCCCCTTGAACGGTGGATTCATCAGCACCACATCCAGCGACTTCTCATCGTTGAATGCCTTCGAGAGCGTATCTTTGTAGAAAAATCGGGGGGATTGAATCCCGTGCAGCATCAGGTTCATTGACCCGATCCGCAGCATAGTCCATGCCAGAGTCGTTGTCGTAAGCGGTAAACGCCTCGGTTTGTAGGAATTTGCCCTGCTCAGGCGAAAGGCGATCGCCCACCAGATGCTTTTGCCCGTTCTCACCATAGAGAATTTCGGGACTGGTGTACTGCTCCAGAATGTACTCATAGGCATTGACCAAAAATCCGCAGGTGCCCGCTGCCAAATCGCCAATCCGTTCCGTGGGTTGAGGGGCAATCATTTCCACCATCATGCGGATGATGTGACGCGGGGTGCGAAACTGCCCATTCCGTCCCGCCACACTCAACTTACTCAGCAGGTACTCATACAGGTCGCCCTGTACATCCTGGTTCTGCTCCGAGATCTTCATCTGGTCGATCAGATTGCAAACCTCGATCAACGTACCAGGCTTACTCAGCTTAAACTCTGCCCCCTCCATGTATTGCCGAAACGAACTGCCTTTTTCGCCTACCTCGCGCAACCAGGGAAACACCTCTTCCTTCACATGCTTTAGTGCGTCTGCCCCTCTTTTCTTGACCCACTCCGACCAACGTAGCTCGGTTGGAATCTGGGGTTGAAATGTTTGATTCCGTCGCTTCGCCTGATTTTGTCGTTTTGTTTCAGCATCATCCAACCGTTTCAGAAAGAGAAGATAGGAGAACTGCTCGATCGAATCCATCGGATTTGACAATCCCGCCGACCACAACCGATCCCATATTGTGTCAACCTTTGACTTCAGTTCTGAATCCGTCAGCATTCCAGCCCCTCTTCATTCCATAACATCCAGGCTCTAGTCAAGCGCCAGATGGAGTTTTAGCGCCGCATCGACCAGTGCCATTATCTCCTTACTTAAACGACCTGCTACGGTTGTGTCCAGGCGTTGGGTAGAAATGGTGCGGATCTGCTGTGCTTGTATCTTAGAAGGTTTGGGTAATCCGCTATCCTGCGGTTGAATCAGGACTTCAAACGGATAAATCCGGCTCACATTGGAAGTAATCGGCAGGACAGTCACAGTGCTGGCAGCCCGGTTATTGGCATCATTGCTGACCAGCAAAACCGGACGCCGTTTTGCCGTCTCAGAACCAACTGTGGGGTTGAGGTCAGCATAGTAAATCTCACCACGTTTCATCGCTCAACCCATCAGCGATCGTACTTTCCCACTCTGGATCAACGTCTTGAGCCGCCTGTCGATAAGCCTCCTCTAGCTCCTGCATCCGCAGCAACTCTAACGCTCGTTCAATCACTTGAGAGCGCGACTTGCACTGGTGAGCCACCTTATAGGTTTCAATGAACTGCACCAGAGGGATGGGCAAAGAAACGGACAGTTTTTCAGCCTGCATCGTCACACCATCGGTAAGCAACTATCTTCCTACCAAGAGTAGCGCGATAGGTAGGAAAACGCTACTTACTCTTTTTATAAAATCTCAAGGGTTTGATCATCTCCTGAGCCTATAGCTATTCCTAAGTCATATTATATTTTGATCAATTTAAAACTATTGAACATCGCAACTTAAGTATTAGACGATGCAATACATTCTGTTTATAGAAATTGCTTCAGTTTAGACATTAAATATCTTGCTATTCTTCCAAATTCAGAGTATCTTGCCAGCAATTTTAAATAGTTTGATGTTGGCTTAAAATAGTCTCCTAGTGCATCGCTTTTGCTTTCTATAGTAAAAATCTCTATCCTGGCAATTGCTTGTTCCTCCAGAAAAATGAATGCGGAACCTGTTGAGGCAATGGCTTCTATACTTTTGTCAATAAACAGTTTTTTCCCTCCCTTAACGAACCTCACAAGTATTTCATTCTTTTCATTTTTAGATTCACTTCTTTTCCTTTTAGATTTTTTGTTTCTCTTCTTAGTAATTGGTTTCTTTTTCAGATCTTTTAGTCTTTTTTGGACTTCCTGAATAATATCTTCAATATACTTCTCGTTTTTAATGAATTCATCTTCTTGTAGATATACGATGTAAAAATTTTCTTCTGGAAATTTATTAACCTTGAAAATAGAAGGCTTATTGGACTTTAAAAGATTAAAATCAATATCTCCAAGGTTTATTTCTTTTACAATGTAACATTTCTCGACACGTCCATAGTATAAAGTTTTCCCAAATATATATACATAAGATTCTTTATCTTTATCTAAAACTTCTAAAAAATCAGTGTTTTTTTCTATGTTATTTGTCGGGATAGGAGCAAAGTTTTTTAAATTGGAAAAAGAATACATCCAAGGAATAGAAAAAACTAGCTCGACTATACTTAAATAATCTTTATCAACTATATTTTCCTCAAAATTATCTTCTGAATCCGCTGTATTTTTATCATGAATATATACAAATAATTGTTCGAAAATATTCCTTGATGATGATTTTGGTAGTGCGTCAGGCTAATGTGGGATTGATAACATAGAGAGGAAGCTCGACTGGGATCAAAGTGATGGAATGCCCACTGTGCGGTCATATCAAAGCTCATAAGCATGGCAAGATGCCCAATGGTC